>Ga0302325_10000015_pt1 | contig 499056 bp, 424 predicted proteins | sample Palsa_T0_2_FD_201948 | JGI IMG/M metagenome (GOLD analysis project Ga0302325, IMG submission 201948) | Peat permafrost microbial communities from Stordalen Mire near Abisko, Sweden - Palsa_T0_2 | ecosystem: Environmental > Terrestrial > Soil > Palsa > Peat permafrost | place: Sweden: Abisko...
AGCTATGTTGATTGGGATCACCCCGAAAATAACCTTTTTCACGTAGCAGAGGAGTTCTCTGTTGAGCGCACCGCTACCACGGACACTCAGCGGCCAGACATTGTTCTCTTCGTCAACGGTCTGCCGTTAGCCGTGATCGAATGCAAGAAGCCCGGCCGGGGACGGGCGGTAGAGGTGACTATAGGACAGCAACTCAGAAACCAGCATCCCGAGGGGATACCTGAACTGTTCCGCTTTTCCCAAATACTCCTAGCGCTCGCAACGAATGAGGCACGTTATGCCACAGTTGCCACGAGAAGGGAGTATTGGGCCGAATGGCACGAGGAAAACGAAAATGTCCGTGCGTTGACTAATTTAGTCGGTCGTTGGCGGAATTCCGATGACCATAAAGCTGTCTTTGCGAACCGACCCGCATCAGTAAAGGCGTTCTTTGACTCGCTCGAGTTTGCTCCGAGGGAGGTCACCGCACAGGATAGACTACTTTGCCATCTTTGCTCGCCGGCTCGCTTATTGGAATTAACTCGACTGTTTGTGCTCTTCGATGCGGGCGAGAAAAAGATCGCCCGCTACCAACAGTACTTTGCCGTTAAACATATAATGCGGCGGATACGGGAACAAGATAGCCAAGGGCGACGTGGTGGCGGCATTGTCTGGCATACTCAGGGAAGCGGGAAATCGCTCACCATGGTTATGCTCGCCAAGAGCCTCGCGCTGGCACCTGACATCATTGACCCCCGTATTATGTTGGTCACCGACCGTATAGACCTTGACGAGCAGATTTGGGGAACATTTCGCAGTTGCGGGGCCCATCCAGTAATGGCCCGCTCTGGAGCCGAACTCCTTGAGCTTCTGGAAGAGGGCAAAGCCAACATAATCACCACTATTATTAACAAGTTTGACGCGGCCCTAAGCCGGCGTGAACGCGTGCCCCGGTCGAACAACATTTTCGTTTTGGTCGATGAGGCACATAGAACTCAGGCAGGCCGCATTCGAGGCTTTAGCGAGTTTCATGGTGCCATGAGACGTATGATGCCCGACGCTTGCTACATCGGCTTTACTGGCACCCCGCTCATGAAGCGGGATCGTGCCACCGCTCAACAGTTCGGCGGCCTCATTCACACATATACGATCGATAATGCGGTCGCCGATAAGGCGGTCGTCCCTCTACTCTACGAAGGCCGCCACGCCCTCCAAGAGGTGAACAAGGAAGCTATAGACCAATGGTTTGACCGAGTATGCGAAGACCTTCCAGAGCGCCAACAGGCAGATTTGAAGCGCAAATTCAGTGCTACAGGCATTGTGAGCCAGGCAGAGCAGCGGTTATTGGCGATTGCCTGGGACATCTCCGAGCATTTCGCATCCACTTGGCAAGGCACCCCATTCAAGGGCCAGCTCGTCACGCCAAACAAAGTGACAGCTATCAAGTTCAAGAAATACTTCGACGAAATTGGGAAAGTTTCCACTGAGGTCTTGATTTCCGCGCCCGGCGAGCCTGAGGGTGACCACGACGACGCCTACGGAACCACGCCAAATCTTGAAGTGCAATTTTGGGACGAGATGAAGGCGCGGTTCGGCAACGAGAGAAACTATAACCAGCAACTCATCAATTCCTTCAAGAACGACGATAAGCCGGAGATCATCATTGTCGTATCAAAGCTTATCACTGGATTTGACGCGCCACGAAACACGGTTCTCTATCTGGACCGGCGACTCGAAGGCCATACCCTGCTCCAAGCTATTGCGAGGGTCAATCGGGTTTACCCCGGAAAAGACTTTGGGTTCATCATCGACTACGAGGGTGTACTTAAGAATCTCGATACCGCTCTTACAAGCTATCGCGCTCTCGCTGACTTTGACGACGATGACCTAGGTTTGACGCTGGTAAGCGTGAACGAGGAACTCAAGAAGCTCCCCACTGTTCATCATGAGCTCCTCGAAATATTTGCCGGTCTTTCGAACCGCTATGACAACGAGGCGTACGAGAGGCACCTCTCCGACGATTCGCGCAGGGAGGATTTCTACCAGAAGTTATCACGCTTTTCGCGCACGCTTTCTATAGCGCTCTCAACTGTTAGCTTCGCGGAGGTTACGCCGCCTAAGCAGCTCAAGGGGTACAAGGACGACCTTAAGTATTTCCAGAATCTCAGAACCGCTGTTCAGCATCGCTATTCCGACAAGGTGGACTACGCGGATTACGAAAAGAAGATCCGCAAGCTCATAGACACGCACATCGCCTCCGGAGAGGTGAAGCGGATGACGGATATTGTGAGCATCTTCGACCAGGAAGCCTTTTCACGTGAAGTGGAGAAGCTCGAAACACCATCCTCAAAGGCCGACACCATCGCACACCGCACGTTGAGGGCCATTTCCGAACGGATGGGTGAAGATCCTGTTTTTTATCAGAGGTTCTCCGATCTGATTCGGGAGGCAATACAGCAGTTCCACCTTCAGCGGATGGCAGACTCGGACTATCTTAAGCGGGTCACCGAGCTGAGCGAGTCGGTACGATTAAGGAAGGGATTTGATGTCCCGGAAAAGCTTTCAGCTCGGCCGGTGGCCAGGGCATTCTTTGGAGTGGTCGAGGAAGCCCTTGGAGTTGGACCTGCCTCTCAACAGGAATTGCACGAGCGAATAGCCTCCGTTGCCCTGCTAATGGACAACGAGGCTCAGGAAACGGCTCGATTCGTGGCATGGAGCGATAACGTCGACATGCAGAACAAGTTCATGAACCGGGTCGAGGATCACCTGCTCGAGCTCAGAAAGAATGAACGGGTCAACGTCGGATTTGAGGCGATCGATACGATACTCGAACGGTCCCTAGCCATCGCAAAGAAGAACTATAGTCGGGACTGACTTCCATATGCATTCGGTTCGCTATGGGGAGTCTTCCATCAGCTATACGCTCGTCCGGCGGTCAAGGCGGACGTTGGGGATAACAGTTCATCCGGATCGCTCGGTCGTTGTCAGCGCACCCGAAGACGCGGTGCTCGAGAGCATTCAGGCATTGGTGCTAAAGCGCGCACGCTGGATTCTCCGCCAGCAAGTCGATCTTGCCCGATATGAGCCTCGCGCAACCCCGCGGCAATACGTGAGCGGCGAAAGCTATCGTTACCTTGGCAGGCAATACCAGCTCAAGGTTATAGGTAACTGTTCCGAGCGAGTGAGGTTAGCTCGGCCTCGGCTGGAAGTTTACCTCACCGGCCGGCCGGCCACCGCTGCCGTCCGGAGGCTGCTGCTGGGATGGTTTCGGGCTCGGGCCAGGGCGATGTTTAGTGAACGCTGGGCCGGATGTCTTGCAAAAATGGAGCGGCACAATGTCACATCGGTTCCATTTTTTCTCCTCGCGATGACGAACCGATGGGGCAGCTGCACAGCATCTCGGCGGATCCTTCTCAATCCCGAGCTCGTCAAGGCTCCCACCGAATGCATCGACTATGTCATGCTTCACGAGCTCTGTCACCTGCGCTACCCTGCCCACGACTGGAGGTTCTACCGGCTCCTTTCACGTGTTTGCCCCGACTGGCCACGGCTAAAGAGCCGGTTGAATGCGGTTGAGATATAAGTGATTAGATCGCCGGTATGGGCCTCCCCGAGGAGTCCGATGACCTTTGGGTGCCCACGTTGCAGACCATAGTTTGCACTCGGCCGATACTGTGAATCAAAACCGCACCGTTACGGGGAATTCGGTGCGTGCCCGAGTAACCGACATAAAGGGCGGTTCAAACGGGTTATCGGCTCAGAGTCTCCGCTAGATTTGAACTGATAAGCGCCTCTTGGGCGTCGTCTCTAGCGGTTCTCTTGCTGCTTTTGTTCGACGCGATCCAAGAGCGAATCAAATCTACGTTCGATATGGTCCGTACAACACGCTCGGACAACATCCTTGTCTTTCCGTAAACTTTTAAGGTCTTCCCTGATCACATCAGCAGATTCCGACACAATCTCCCCAATCAACGGTTCGGCCGTGTTACTATAAAACACATGCCGAACATTACCGTATATCGTTCTACCTCCCTGTTCGCCTAAATAAGTCAAAACAAGCCACTTTAATATTTCATTTCGGACCGGCTGAGGCACGTGTTTTAATCCACCAACGTCCTTAAAAGAGCGAAGCAGCTCGCCGTGGCCATTGAACGCTCGCCAGTGTGTCCCAACCTTTTTCATTCCCTCCAACACAGCGGTGAAGAAATCGCGAAGGTGAGCTTGTTTAAGATAGGGTAAGACTCCGGCGGCATAGGCAACACGAACAACAAGCCTTGAAGGACCGCTTCGCGTGATCTTTTCTTGGAGATGGCTTGCCAGCACCAATGCAACGGCATTCTGGGTCAACGACGACAAGCTGGAAAAAAATGCAAATGCATTTTGGCGAACAAGCTCAGCTTGCTTTTCATCGATTGCTATCGCCACCAAAAATTTCAAGATCTCCTCTTGGCGTGGCTGAGGAGCATGCTCGAAATCTTGCAGCAAGCTGGGTGTAGGAGCAGCGGGGACCGGTTGCTCAATGAGTTCCTTTACGTCGGTTACCCTTAACAGGTGGATCGGATCCTTGGAGAGCACGACTGAAATGCATGTCTGAAAAATATAAATGCAGTCTTCTGGTCCTGCCTCATATTCGTCGTCTTCGTGCTCCAAGTCCCTGCGGATTTCGTAACACCTAGAAAGGCGCCTCCAATCAGGGCGACTAAGCAGGCCGATTCTATGAGCCAAATCGATCAACTTCGAAGTCGGATAGTCCTCAATGTCCTCGGCTCGCTCGATCGGCGGCAGCTTATTTTGTTTCGCTGCTTCCCGCGCTATGTCTATTCCCGCCACGACAATCTTTTCCTTGAGATCGTGCATCGCCGCATTGAAGAGACGCTGGCAAGCACTGCTCGGATCGACTGCAAGCAGACGCCTCACACGATCAATCAATTCTTTAGCCTGCCAAGCGGGTCTAATTTGCAGTAGTAGGCGAGGAGCATCCGATGCCTTGATTAGCTCCACGTTGGGATGGGGAACTAGCTCGCTCACGGTGGCAGTCCTCTTGGGCATTTCGTATCTACCTTAACTTAGGAAATAATAGATCTCCGTATCCCCAGATCAGTGTACCAAAAACGATGAACAAGAGTCCCCATTTTCGAGCATCAACATCCCATCTCTCAGCCTCTGCCCTCGACGTAAATGGATCCCAAGCACGGAATGGTAGCTGATCGGCTCGTCCGGTGTCTCGCGAATAGTCGTCATCTCGACCACGAAGATATGATCGAAATGTCATGAACCCGCCAAGAAGCGTCAAAATTGAACCCGATCTCGCAAACAGCATCGGTTCTCCCATTTTCAAGGCCAGAAAAGCGGACACCATCACATCAAAAACCCCGCACCAATAATGGAGCCGCCAATCAATCTTTAACCACCGAACAATTTCACCGAGGACTTCTCTGCATCGAGTGTAAAGTGGACGTTGGTTCATAACAAAGTATCGATAAAAAATTCCCAACGCATTATGTAACTAGGCGGCAAATCCGTTGGAATTTCCAGCTGAACAATATTGGCACCTTCATAGCGATCCTCAATTTCACGTAATTTCGCTTTATTCGACACCTCTTCGAACCCCAACGGGGCACCGGGATAAATGATTGCAACTGGAGGCGTGCGTATGCGACGTCGCAGGGAGAAAGTTGCACTCGGCGATTAAACATTTAAGATGGCGACCCTCAAAGTGATTCCACCAATGTAGCTTTCGCTTTTCCGTTGTCCAAAAGGTCGCCCATGTCCGAAACGCGGCCCTTCCACTTATGTCGGAACCAACACAGAATCCGGAGCCAAGTAATGTTCTGTATCGCGTGAAGCGGGGACTGTGTGGATACATCAGCTACCTGGCTGCGTGCGAGATGGGTCAGGCATTTAGCGAATATTTGCTATATGAACCAATCCTACGTGTCTTGAAGGCGCGCCGTTTTGAAGTCGAATGCGAATATGAGTGTCCGGGGATTGAGCAACCCAGGCGTGGCGATAAGAAGAGGTTGGATTTTTTTGTTGCCGGCTCCGAGATTGTGTTCGCGATGGAAGTCAAATGGGTGAAAACTAAAACTATAGATGTTACGCGAGATCTGGAGAAACTTGGGGCATTCCATGAATCAACGCCAGGCGCGATGGCTTTCCTCTGCGTATTCGGACGCAAGTCCTTCATCGAAGGACTCGATCTAAGCGAGCACCCATTGAGGGAAAAAGGGAACGCCGTATATGCAGATCTCAGGCGAACCAAGTATGGTTGCCGCATTTTCCAAATGACGGAGTAATCCAGCCCCTGAGCGTTCCTCCTCTTTCTTTGTGGCCTTGGTCCCACTCTAAGTGCGACGTTGGGCGTTGTACATTCAATCCTCAGAATCGAACAAAAGTTCCGGATATTGCTCAGGATCCGGCACGAACTCGCGGCCGGCAGCTACCGAGCTGCGGATCCCCTGCTCGCAGCGTGCAAGAAGCGCGATGCCGGCTGCCTTTGCGATCGCAACTAGGCTGTTTTTCTCCTCAGGCAGGAGGCGGGTGGCCAAGGGCGTGCAGAAAAAGACAATCCACGGGAGGTCGCCCTTGGGCATGGCGCCTGGAGCTGAGAATGAAATTAGCGGCGGATTTTTTGATACGGCACGAAGGTAAAATTTAAAAATGTGCCGGTACGCCTCAGGCGCCGTGGCAAGTTCACAAGCCGCTACGCCTTCGAAGAGGAAATTATTTGCAGGGACTACTCCGTTTCCTAGAGGGACGTTGGAGCAGAGAAAAAAATAAGCCGTGCCGTTTTGAACACTCGAGAGATCCACGAACAGTCCGAAGGGAGTCCCATCGACCTCCAAAGAATGCCCGAGTTCGTGGGAGGCAGGAATAACCTGAGCGATCTTATTCGCCGACGGATGGACGAGGTTCCTAGGGACCTGTTCCACGGAATCGTAGCGAAGGTCGCGGAAGGCGAATGTCGGCTGGGGGTGTTTGTGAAACATGGATGTGGGGCCGGGTTAGATGGGTTCTCGGAAAGGGGTGTAATAACCAGAGCGGCCCTCAAGAAAGGTCTGGATCGTTCCAGGGCGATGGGCGGCGAGTATTGTGCCAAGGCCACTGATGCGTTCATACCCGACTGCCCAGCGGGAGTGCCCCCGGGTCGCGGCCGGTTTCGGGCCCGCGGGAGAAACAAACATCCCTTGTGCGGCCCCAGGGTCGACCCCAAGGTGCACGGTCAACTCGATGGCCCTGTCGATGACGGACTGGAACAGTCCTTTGTATTCGCACACCACTGACCAGAGATTTCCGTCGGTAATTATGTTCGTGTGTTGGACATTTCCCGGGAGCGTCACTGCCTGGAGGACGTATCGATTTGTTGGCTCGTAGGGGCGGTTCGATAGCGACGCCATCATCGCCAGCGGATACTTCTTCGCTGCGTGACCGCAGATACGAAGCCAGGCCTTATGGCTTTGCTCGGTCCGCGGTAGCAGACGCGTCATGCTGTCCGCTACACAGAGCTCTTCCGGCAGGTCCGGACGGAGCTGGAGATGAGCTGGGCGACGTACCAGGAAGTACGGTTTGACGGGGCTATTTGGGCCAAGATCCTTGTTCATCCTATAAGATGGCGTCCTTCGAAAAAGGGCCACGTGTAGACGCGGTAAGGCGGTCGCCTTGGAGCGGCGCGCTAGCCTGCGCGCCCAGGCTGTCGGACCCCGCTGGCGACCTTGCCGCCGATCTAATTCAGTGCCTCGGTCGGGCCGTGAAAACCAACCTTGGAACAGTCCCCAGGCCGCACAAGTAGCGCCTAGGACCCCCGGCTCTCAACGGCCATCGCTATGCGCTTCAACCCGTCCCTGGCGCTTCCCTTTCCGATCACAAAAATCGTGGTAGACCGAGGTCATTAGGCACCAAAGCAGGGAGGTTTCGAGCTGCGCCTTGAGGGCATCGCCTGGGTCATCCAGGCCGGCGAGCGCGTCGTGCAATCGGCCCTGGTTTGGACGACGTTGGCGGCCTCCTGCTTAAGGAATTCGGGCCGCTTTCAACCCGACTGAGAGACCAAAGGCTGGGCACAATCTGGTCATGGTCGAACGCAGCAAATTCAAGCGTCGAGTCTGGCCAAATCCTCATGGTACAATGGCCCTCGAGCCCTGCACTCATGACCAGAAACGGTTGAAAATTGGGCAACGAAGGCGTGTCGGGGCGTGACCACTGACCAAAAACCGCATGAAAATGGGCAACGAAGGCGCTTTTTTGCCACGACCATAAATCGCGATGTCCTAACTTGACCAGTTGGGAGGCAAAATAGCCAAACGAAGGCCGCGATCACGATAGGCGTTGGCCAGATATTGGAAAAAAATGCCAAACGAAGGGGGTGGTCGGGCGCAAACGAAAACCCGATCTTGTAAGCGAGGACGTAGTCTTTCACGAAATGGTTGAAAAAGTGCCAACGAAAGCCCTCCAAAGTCTGACCAGTGACCAGAATCGGGTGAAAAACCGCCAACGAAGGAGCCTCTCAGCCAGTTTCGACTGAGTGTCTCTTTCGCTCATGACCAGAAATGGTTGAAAATTGGGCAACGAAGGCGCTCAAAGGTCCGACCGTTGACCAGAAACATGCGTAAAATGCCAAACGAAGGGGCTGGTCGGGCGCAAAGCAAAAGTCGATCTTGTAAGGGCAGCCGATCCAGGAAAACGCCAACCACGCCAAATGCCGCCCTGCCGCCCCCGCCGTCACCAAGATGGCCTCACAAGCTTCACCTTCCTCAGTGCACCACGATCCCATCCTACCCGGCTCCTGCTCATCCCTTGGGCCTTAACCTGACCCATACCGATCCTCGTAAGCAGAGATCGAACCAGCCTTCACAAGCCCGCAGATTTGTCAGGACGAGCCAATAGACCCAACACAGCACCCGCTCAACATTGGCTTGGCGTCCAAACATCGAAAACGGCTTCGGCCCTACCCTTTTGCGTCAGGCCGAGGACCGTGCAAACGGTGCAAGCATCGGCAAACAACCGCAGCCGGACGGGCCAACCCGGTGGCCTTCGCAGGCCCATTGCTTGGGCCGGTCGAGCCCGCATCGATGGGTCTCCGCGGCCGCACGGTCGAACCCAGTCAGGCACCGACCTGGCCGTCTATTTTGAGGAGGAACGTGGCTCAGTTCTCCCCGGTTCGGGCGGCCAATCCGGGTCCGGACGGCAGCCTTCCGGTCGCCTTTAGGTATGCGGGGGAGCGCGGGATTTTGGGTGGGTTTGGTGCATGAGATAAGATGGGGGAGCTGGGCCAAAAGGCCGCGAAACGAAGGTTACATTTTACCAGTATTGAAACCGTCACCGAACCGGTCCGAGGTGCCGGCCGAGGCAACCAAAGGCATGGCGAGAGGGACGGCCGGAGTCTGGTCCAGACCGAGCACAAGTGCGTCCAACTCGTCCCGGTTTGAGTCCAAATAGGCAGCTGTGACCAAGCAGGATCGATGTCCCAAAATTCGTTGTACCTGAAGTAAGTTGAAGCCCGACTTGCGCCAAATGGCCTGGGCAAAATGCTTCCTGGCCGAGTGGCATCCGAGGCGCTGGCAGTCGAATCCAAGCTCTCGCGAGAGGTCCTTCAAAAGACGGTGGGCTTGGACCCTCGTGATGGGCCTGTCAGTGCCCACCCTTGACATGAATACCGGGCCCACCGGCACGGCATTTAGGCTCCCCAAGTAGTCCGCAATGGCGCTTCGGACACGCTCGTTCAAAGGGACCCGGCGGGACCGAATTGCCTTCCGGCGAACGCCGGCGCCCCCTTTCAATTGAGCCCGTTCGATCGTGACGGAGTCGGAGATCTCGCCGAATGGCGTGAGTATCTGGGACCAGGTTAAACCTAGGATCTCAGAGACCCGGAACCCCGTTCCCAGGGCTACTTGGAGGAAGGCCCTATCGCGAAAGTGGCGGCGCTCCAGAAGCGCCGCGTCCATGAGCCGGACCTCCTCATCCGTAAAGGCGCGGGTGGTCATTTCTTCCAGCAAGATGGCGGCTTGCCGCAGAAGACCACCGTACCGAAAGCCAGAAGGCCGCCTAACTAAATTGTGGTAACAAAGTACCCCTAATCTTTGAATTTGCAGAGGAGAAGACTTGCTCACTCGGCGAGTCCGGTATGCATGAAAAGGGCAAGCGATAGGGCCTACCAGTGAAGCTTCTCTTCCCTCAACACTCCGACTAGGTCCGGTTCCAACTTGGGGTTCCATGAAATCCACACAATCTTCCCCTCTTGAAAATCGGCGTCTCTCCGACGTTTTCGGGCTCGATTGTGATCGCCTACGTCTACCTCAATTACGAAGCGACGGCCATTGGGGTCCCATCCAAATAAGTCTGGTCTCCGCTCAGTGTCATTAACCTCGAAGAATTCGGCGGCGGGCTTCCAATGCCGGATGCCAGCTTTGAACAACTGAGCCCCGGCTTCAAATTCGTAGACGCTCTCGTAGAGCATTCCTCGATTATCTGCCAGATGCCACGCCATCTCATCGATCTGGAAAAACGGCACAATACCCGGTTCGCTGACTTGCACTACAAGTGCCATAAAAAGTAGCGAAGAAGTTTCTCGATGGGTCTTTGGGTATTGTAGCATCTGCCAGCGATTAAAGGCCTTTTTTGATTCATCGGCTGCCGCCTTCTCTTCAACCCGAAGCTGCTTTCGCACATCTGGAGCCACGGCCAATAATCCAAGGATCGTATCGGGTGCTTCGGATGTGATTTCTAGCATTATTTCATCCGGAAAGAGCTCATGCTGTGAACCAATCAGTAGCGCCTTTCCTGTTAGATTGCCCGCAGTCCCACCAGTCATCTCACGGGCATCTCGAATCAACCTTTGAAAGTTCGAAGTAGCCGACGCAAATACTGTCTTCGTTCTGAAACGTCTAGCTAGGATTGGCCGCTTCCAGCACTCGCCGTTCATGCGGGCTAAAATCTCATGCGGGCTGTTGCAATAGGGGCGTCCAGGCGCCCATTCGGTCAGTCCCGACACATCCGCCATATGGGCCAGCAATCCCCCGAGGGTTTTCGACGAAATGGGTTCTCTCACCTTTGTGAGTGCCCTCATATGCTCGCTATCCTCAAAAATCTGCCTGCCCTCTTCATTAGATTTTAGGACTAATCTAATGGGAATCTCGTCAATAAAGGCACCTCCAGTTCTTCCCTCATTCCCACTCAACGGTGCCCTATGCGGCTCCCAACTGCGATCCTTTCGGCCACATGTGTGGTGGCTACCTCGCACTCGCTCCAAGACTATTCTACGGCAAGAATCCGTGGGACGTCGGAGCTTCAAACGCCTCCCGCACGGACAAATCAGGACTAACGTTTTGTCGTCGCCACGAGCTTTAAGGAAGACTTTTAGCTCCCTCTGAAAGTCTTTGTCTGTTTCGTCTTCGGGCCACGAAAACCCCTTGACCGAGCCGATCGCCTCATATTGACCGCGTGACGATTTCGACGGCCTTCCGTATCTAAGCGTAAGCGGATTCACATCTGGTAAGAGAAGCAATTCCAGGACGCAGGCAACAGTCCGACTGCCCATTTCGTAGAGAGAGCTTCGGGACTCCAATCCGCCCACGGAGTGATGCCTCTACACTCATTTCCAGCCTATGCTGCTATTCAATCTCCACATCAGAATCAGCAGCGACATCACCAACCTCTTGGTCACCTATACAACTAGCAATCGCGTCACCAATCTCGGATCCTCGTTTGTTCAGTTCGTCACCATAGGCAAGATAGTCGAGGTCCCTTGCAAGAGAACGCAACTCGCCCGAATGTTTGGTAACCAGCTTTGAACAGGAAATGGAAATCAAGCGGGCAATCAAATCAGGATCCTTCTTCAGCTCGGCAACAGTTAACGGCTTCTCGCCCGGAAATGCTTTGTACCACGATGGCTTAAGGCGCGACGCGATTCTTGTGGCGTCGCGCGAGGTCGATTTGGTCCTCATCTCCTTAAAGGTTTGATAAAAATGGGGTGGTTGCAGATGATTTTTCCACTTCGCATTCCATTTCGCCCATAGCCATTCACAGAAACTGGGCCCAAGAAGTATCGCGAACCTGGTCAGATGTAGAATCTTGGGATGCTTCGGGACAATGAAGGAATCGGAGAGCTCCCGCGCTATCGTCTCCGTCGGTAATTTTAGCGACCAATAAAGATACGGCGCGTATGAATCGAGGCCGCTATGCAAAAGCAGTTCGAAGTCGGATTGATTATATGCAACGAATCCACGTTCGGCATAGATACGAAAATACTGCTCGATTCCTAGTGCGAAGCGCTTCTGACCCCGTGCAAGAATGCGATTCGCATCGACGACGTTATTGATCTCGTCGAATAGAGCGTCCGATACTTGTTCGTGGAGAAATGCACCCTTGGACTTCGATCGGTCGCGCGAGATAAAAACGCGTTTTGCCTGGGGATTGTTGGTGAGACGAACCTGTTGGGCCTGCGGCGTGATCGAATGCTTTTCTCGGGAAGCGCGCAGTAACACCACTTCAGATCCGCGTGGCGCCTGTGTCACTTTCTTTATTCCGGATAGCCACGACTTTCGATGCGATCTAATTTGCCGTTCAAAGGCACCTCGGAGATCAGATGAATTGGCGGGCTCGCTTTTTGCTCCATGTCTAAAATAAAGGGTGCCCCGGGCAAAGGCATCGGTCTTGTTTCCAGATTCGTTGTCGTATTTGCCAGCTCTTTCGAAAACCAAGGGCAAGCTCGAAGCATGGATGACAAAGGCAACTAAAGCATGAGAGTCTTTCGATAACGATTGGATTTCGAATTCTAGGTCCACCGCACCTGTAAAACTCGTAATTTTGTCTGCAATTTCTGCGGGATCAAGTGCGACAATTGGACTGACATCAAAGCCAGTCGGCTTGCCGTTGTCGTCCAAACCAAAAACTAGAATTCCACCACCTGAATTTGCGATGGCTACAATATCCTTGATGACCTCGCACCATTGCGGGCGCGAAGTTGGATCGAATGACCTCTTAAATTCAATATGCTTAGACTCGCGCGGAGCGGCCAAGGCCTTCTTGATTAGGTCACCCATAGATACGGGCATAATACCATTTATAGGCGCTAGGCCACGTTCTATTGTTGATTTTATATCGCGGATTGCTGGGCTTGTGGAACCCGTGGACCTCGCATTTGCGACTAAGAGAATACGGCAAGTCTGCGAGAGTGCCTCGGCCGCGCGGCGTTACCTCGGGGAGACCGTCGCAGAACGACTGAGAGTACGCCTTGCTGACTTGGAAGCGACCGAGAGGTTCGCTGATCTGGTTCCATCTAAGACCAGGGTCCTGAGCACCCGGCCGCCGGGACAACTTGCGTTAATTTTGAGCGACGGCTATTGGTTGGTGTTGGCAGCCGCTGATGATCCGGCAAGAATCGACAGCAAGGGCGGTATTCGCTGGGAGAGTGTTGTTCGCGTGCAAATCCTTCGAATCGAAAAAATATGAGCGAAAGCACATTGTTCAACCCGCTCTGGGCATCGCCGCCGGGCGACACGATCCTCGACCTTCTGCGTGAACGGAAACGGTCGCTCAAGGAATTTGCAGCCGACATGGGAATGAAACGTGAATTCGTGGAACAGCTAATTTCCGGAAAGGCTCGAATTACACACTCGGTTGCCAAGCACTTGGCCGCAGTGCTGGGGGGTTCGCCTGCCTTTTGGGTTAAGCGAGAGCATTCCTATCGAATCCACTCCGAACAATGCCAGGCGGCGGACTCGCGGGAGGAATGTCTTCTTTGGTTTAGGTCGCTTCCGCTAAAAGATATGGTCACATATGGGTGGATACCCGTCTTGCCGCGAGATGAGGACCGGGCGATCGAGGCATGCCTCAAGTTCTTCGATGAACCCAGCATTTCCTCCTGGAAGAAGGCCTATGGCGACGACGCTCCAATTGCTGCATTTCGAACCTCAAGGTCATTTGCCTCGGATGCCGCCGCAGTTGCAGCATGGCTAAGACAGGGAGAGATCCTCGCTTCGTCAATCTCGTGCTCCCCGTGGAGCCCAGAAACATTCAAGGCAGCGATGCCAGGCCTACGCACACTTACCAAAATGAAGGACCCCGAACAGTTCCTGCCAACGCTCACGCAGATTTGCGCGGAAGCCGGCGTTGCTGTTGTGGTGGCGCGCTCGCCTAATGGCTGCCGTGCGAGCGGAGCCACACGCTTTGTCGCTCCGGATAAGGCGCTTTTGATGTTGAGCTTCCGTTATCTCTCGGACGACCACTTCTGGTTCACATTTTTCCACGAAGCTGGACACCTGTTGTTGAACGATTGCGCAGAAACCTTTCTCGAAGGCCTCGACGTAGAGGATTCTCAAATTGAAGAGGCAGCTAATGCGTTTGCCGCGAGAACCTTGATTCCTGCAAATTTCGAAGGTGAAATGCTTCGTTTGCCGCTTAATGGCAGAGAAGTTATTCGCTTTGCAGGTCGGGTCGGCATCTCACCAGGAATTGTCGTCGGTCAGTTACAGCACCGCGGCCATTTTACTCGGCGACAGTTGAACGATTTGAAACGGAAGTATAAATGGGGCGGATGATCAACCCGCGAAACGTGCATATCTTTCTGGGCTCTTCTGCCAGTTGCATAGGGCATCTTCCATTGCCTGCATTCCGACCCCAAGCCTAGCCCCGAGTTCGGCAACCAAAGGGTCAAGCGTGTGGCAGGAGAGATCTGCATTAGGACTGCCTCCAAAAAGAAGGCGGGCACCTTTTAAGGGGCCCGTGGCGCCATTCAGGTACGCTATCGCAGGTTCGACTTGGGCAAGTTCCAGCTTTCCAAGCATCGCAACATAATCGAAACGAGCCATGCGGCCAAATCGGATGACTGAAGCCATCGAATTATATAGGAAATCAAATGCCCGACCAACGTCTCCTGTACTTGCCGCTGCCGCTGCTTGGAACAATCCGGAATGGTTTCCGTGACGCGTTACCCAAGCGATGTAACTTCGGACAATGGACGCAGTTCCCGAAGGGCCGACACGAAGGCTCTCATATTTTCGATGGTTCCCGAAATGCACGACACCAGCATTTCTAAGGTTACTCTCGTTTGCTTGAAGCCAACGTTCAAATCCCGCAGAATCGTTGCTTACATTAACCCAATTCCAAGGTCGCGCGGCACGTAGTGCTCCATATATCTCCCGCGTCAAACTCCATTCGGCGATGCGGTGTTTCCCGAAGTGAACAGAAAGAAAGACAAGCCAACAGCCCTCATCTATATCGCCTGAATGCTGCGCGAGGCTCGCAGCGATGAGCGGATCAAAGAGGGAGCTGGAAGGATCCTGACGCGCCGGATCGTGCCCCCTAGCATGGATAAATCGAACATACTCGATACGTCGTAAACTGTCGACGATCTGCTCCACTAGTGAATCCAAGGACCTTGGAGGAATGATTCCAGGAAGTGCCCTTACCTCCCTGGCGTAGGTTTCAAGTGCATTCCTCAACGCGCGTCCACGGGCCGCATCCCGAGGCCTCACGAACCGACCTCCGAAACTTCGTCTCGGATCCAGTTCCTGATCGCGGTGCGGATCTGATTTGTCACGCCAAAGCTGCTTTGGATGTTGTGGTTAAATCCCAAGACCAAAATTTCGCGCCTCAATTTGACGTCCGCAAAAACGCGGACGCGGCCTTTGTAGGAGTACCCGGCCACAACTCCATCCTTTCCGCGGCGGAGCGACCAATCGGGCATGATTTGTTTGCAAAGATCGGCCCGCGCCATTTCCTGGAACCGCTCAACGACTGAACGTCCATTCAAGATGATAATCTGAATCGGAGATTCCCTAAGTAGATTGGCTAGCGCTCCCATAGACATGTCGAGCAGGATGGAACGCTGGGCTGGAGTTAGCCCGGTCCACTTGCACGCGGTAGCAAACGGGATTAGGTCGAGATGACACGCACTCGCAGCTTCGTCGTAGTAGGAAGCTTCAGTGCCAGAGATGATATGGTCCAATTGCCGAAACCAAGCATCGTAAGGGTTGCGCTCAAAATAGGCACGGCAGGATTCGACAATCAGCCGAACATGCGATTTGCGCGCATCCGACCATCGAGCGATACCGAGCGATCCCAATGTATGGAAACGGCGCGATTCCCCGTTGAGCTCGATTCCGCTCGTGTCGACAAATTCACGGTTACTGGGATTCAGCCCCAGCGTCGCAACACGGCTGCGGCTAGCGTCGCCGAATGACGGCACCGGCGACCCCCAGGAGATGACATTCGTTTCAGATATGCGCGCCTCACCTAGTATCGAGAGTAGGCTGGCAACGGTAGAATCCATTAAACTATGGTGAACGAACCATTGCTGTCATGTGCGGTCATTCTACTGGGGCTCCTGGGGAAGGCGGGAAAGGAATGTCCAATTGCTGCAACGCTCCCACAACAGGTCCTTCTGCTTCTCGACTGCGGATATAACTATTGAAGGTTCTTGAGCTCATAAGCTTTTTGACCCTCGGGATCTCGTTATTTTGGTTGGCCTTATATAAGCGAAAAACTTCGAGAAGTCGCGCCAAATCAGCCCAATAGCCGTGCCGTTCAAGTTCCTTCTGGGCTAACGGATGCCTGGAACGCATCGAGGCTTCGAGTCGCACTAAGCGCCTGATATTTGTCCATGGATCACCGATTGGCATGGGAGGCATTGGCTTCGTCGACTGGAAACCCTCGTCTAAGTACCGGCGTGTCTTGAGAACATCGGTCTCATAAAGGTGAAGGCTTCCAACGGCGTGTTTGTAGAACCCAACCTCCAAGCCGAGACTTCGCGCGACCATCTCCTGAAGCATAGTAAATGAGAAAATGTCATGCGGTAAGCCAGTGAAAGCGTCATTCGATCGCATCGAAGTGAACATCTCGAGTCGCTCCTTCCTGACCATGAATTGAAGAGTGCAAGTGCACGGAATCTCCTTTCTCCGGGGACCAAATACGTCCGATGCGTCGAAAAGTTGGATCACGGCTCTGCGTGATGATTTATGGGCACGCAGCGTAGCGATTAGGTTCGAGACTTGATCGTACTCGCCCCGTAGGTTGAAAAGTCGCGGGCCATAAGCACCATAAACTGTTTTATTGTCGTCCGAGTTTTCGGTATATCGGGGAAGATAATAGGTGATGTATTTTAGGCTGTTAGTCTTGGACAGGTACCAAAGCAACTCGCCCAAACAGCTGAAGACCTTACCCCGGGTGATTGATCGGCTGAGACGTGCCCGCGGATTCGCAAGTTTCAGCAGGACGCCATTCAATTCTGTGGTTTCACCACGGCTAGTAGCTACTCGATTCTTCGAACGCAGGAGGCGCTCCAGCACCGGGCGCATGAGATCATCGATTGTTTTTGCGGTAAAATACATCGCGCGGCTGTTCGAAGCTGGTTGCCGAGGTAATGCCTAAGTCTAGCGATCCTCGTCATTTGCGATTGATGTTCAAGGCCCTTCGAGAGGCGGCCTGATCTCCTTGCGCAAACAGCATCGCAGACGACGAAATTGCTAAAGCCGCGACCTGCCGAATTTGTCCTATCTCTGGCGCCAAGAGAAAATTCGAACCCAACTAACGTCCAGATGGTCAAAGTTGATATTCGCCAACGCAAAGCTGGCTTACTTTGATGCCATTGAACTTTTCCAACCGCCGGCCGAGATGAAATCTACCTTTCTGCGATGAATCCCGACCCGGTCATCGTCGTGGCTGGCATCATCCACTCGGCAGATGGTAGGTATCTGATTTGCCGTAGATCACCACACTTGGTGGAAGGAGGAAAGTGGGAGTTCCCGGGAGGAAAAGTGCAAGCAGGCGAATCGTTGCAAGAGGCTCTTCGTCGCGAGTTGCGCGAAGAGTTACATCTCGAGGTTGATGTCGGACACGAGATTGGCCGTGTTTCGTTCACGACCGGGACACAGGATTTCGTCCTGGTTGGTTTGGAGAGCAAAGCCGAACCCACAGATGTGACGCTGACCGTCCATAGTGCCTTTCGTTGGGCGACGGGATCGGAGTTGCGAGAGTTTGACTTCGCGAGTGCCGACCTTCCGTTCTTGCCCAAACTTAGACACTCACAAACAGGTAAGCTGGGGTTCTCAAATCCGCCTTCAAAATGAGATTCTTGCTAGCAGTGCTAGCAACTCCGCGGATATCTGCGCGATAGACAAATCACATAAGTCGTTCTATAATAATGTGGTGCCCAAGGCGAGACTCGAACTCGCATGCTGTTAAGGCACAGGCTTCTGAGACCTGCGTGTCTACCAATTCCACCACCTGGGCGTGCCGTCGGAAGGTGAGGATTACGCCCGGGCCCGCAGAAGCGGCAAGCAAATATAACCGGAGTGAGGGAAGCGCGGAATTCCCGGTTAATGGCAGAATCGAGATGTTACCAAATGATACCCTGGGTCCCGAAAAGTAATACTTCTAAGGAGTGTGAGTAACGATTGGTCGTCTCCTTACACACCGCTTTCACGCCGAAACAGCTCGTGCCCAACATCAGCGCGATTCCTTGGCAGAGGCTCCAATGACGCGCGGCCGGGCGGGTATTCCTACCTTTCCGGCCGGCGCGACGCCAAGGGTTCGACGCCAGGGCGAGCTACAGGTCGGACCTCGGGCCGTCGCCGCGAACAATGTGTATGATCAGCGACAGCAGAAACAGGATCAGGAATATGTAGAAGAGCGTCTGCGCGATCCCGATCGAGGTCCCGGCAATGCCGGTGAATCCGAAAGCGCCCGCGATGAGGGCTATTATGAGGAAGGTAAGGATCCAGCTTAGCATGGGGGTGATGTGTTTGAGGATTGTGGTTGCTGTAGGGAAGAACCGGCGGGAGGTCGCCCGCCTGATGATAGTATGACAGACACGGCGTGGGCGGCTGGTTCCCAGCTGTGGGCGGGTACTATGCCCCATGCCTGGATCCTCGTGGGACGGCGCCCTCCCCCCGGGGCGGGATTCGATCAGCCCATGTAAAAGGAGGCTGGAAGCGGCACATTCAGCCCGCGATGGGTTCTATGCGTTCCAAATATGAGCCCATCAGCCGTCCCGCAGGGGTGCACATTCGAAAATGCCCCCTCGGGTCCAAGGGCTGCCTGAGGTGCCCTCCACCCGATGTTTTCCCCCACCGAACCCCATTCCAAGGATCCCCCCGTGCGGCCCGCCGCGGGGAACAGGGAACGGCTTGAGAGGGGGGCCATGCCGGCAGGGCGGCGTGGCAGCCGGGGCGAAACAGGCCCGGTGCGGTACGGCTTGCTCGCATTCGCCTCGATAGCGTTTCTCTACTTCGCGCGCCCCGTCATGCTGCCCCTGGTCGGGGCGTGCATGGTTTCGGCCGGCCTGTATCCGCTGATGCGCTGGCTCTCGCACCTCCGGATTCCCACCGTCCCCTCCGCCGTGATCATCTTCACCCTCCTTGTCGGGGCGACGGGATTTGCCTTCCTCGAAATGGGACAGCCCGCAGCTCGCTGGATTTCAAATGCGCCGCGGCACATTGGCGACCTGCAGGCGCGCGTGCACAAGTTCTTTCCCGACGCCGAGCGGATGGGGAATACGGTCACGTCGCTTTCCGGCCTCGCGGCGCCCAAGGGGGAGAAGAAGGAGGCGCGAACGGACATCGTGGCGAACGGGCCCGTGGATGCGACGGCAAGCGCCGCATCGATACTGGATTGGATGGGAACCACGCTTTCCCAGCTGGTGGAGATGCTGGTGCTCGTGTTCCTGCTCCTGGCAGGCGGGGACACCTTCAGCCGCAAACTCATCAGGGTGACGCCCAATATCGGGGACAAGAAGCGCTTCGCCGAGATCTGCATGGAAATGCGCCAGAACGTGTCCAAGTACATTTTTTCGGCCTCCATCATCAACGCCTCGCTCGGCTTCGTGGCCGCCATTGGATTCTTCGCCTTTGGGCTGCCCAATCCGGCCGTGTGGGGGATGGTCGTCATGCTCTTCAATTTCGTGCCGTATTTCGGCCCCGTGATCGGCATCATCCTCCTCGGCCTCGTCGGCCTCGTCTCGTTCGACACTCTATCGGCGGGACTCATTCCCGCGTGCTGGTATCTCGCGCTGCACCTCGTTGAGGCGAACCTCGTGACGCCGCTGGTGATCGGCAGACGATTCTCGCTGAATCCCGTGATCATATTCGTGTCGCTGATGTTCTGGCTGTGGATTTGGGGCGTGGCGGGCGCCCTGCTCGCGGTGCCTATCCTCGTGTCCGTCAAGACGATCTGCTCCCGATTTCCCTCCGTGGCCTCGGTTGGAGAGATCATAGGCAGGTGACCCGCGGGCCTGCGGGGCCCCGACCGCCGGAACCGGCACGCACGGCGCGACACTATTGCCGTGATGCATTTCCCTGCCCGCCCAAGCCGGCCCGCGCACGCGCTGATTTTTCTTCTCGTCGCCCTCCTTGGTACCCCTCCCCTGGGCGCCGCCCCGATCGTGACGATCGCCGGCTCCGACGGGACCGAGGCCCCGGACTGGGTGGCGATCAAGGGCGACGCCTATGATCAGCGCGTCCATTTCGCGGCGGGTGCCGCGCGCCTGTCGGCCAAGCTCGACGAGGAGATCGGTCTGCTGAAGGCAAAGAGGGCGGGCATGACGACCGACCTGAAGGACTGGGATTTCGCCATGAAGGATGTCGACGTGTCGCGGGCGCTTCTCACCGGCAGGATGACCGATCTGTCCCAGGCGACGACACCGGAGACCTGGGCCGACGCCAAGGACAGGTTTGCCGAGGCATGGAAGCGCTCGCAACTGGCCGTCGACAAGATGAATTCCACCGTCACCTCCTGACCGGAGGAGGGACAGGGGACTGTCATCCAACCCGCCGAGGGAGGCGGGTCAAATGGCTCAGGCCGCGGCGAAGTATCCCGCAGAGTTCGCGGCTGGCACGAATTCCGGGTGATACCTGTGGGACCGCGCAGGGACAGCGGCACCAGGTTCGTAGACATCCACGACGCAGGCCTTCTCGACGGCCAGCCCGCGCAGGGTGTGGTAGATGGAGGGCAGTTCGTATTCATCGAGCACGTGAATTGCGACGATGATCCGGTTTTCCCGGAGGCTGTCTTCAAGGCTCGTGCGCTCCTTGTCGTTGAGGCCGAGCGCGCGCATTCCGTCAGAGAGCGACGCGAACTTGTTCTTCCTGAGGACCCCATTGAAGACCCGGCTCAGCGAGCCCGAGACCGAGATGCTTTGGGTCGATGAAAGGGGAACGAGGGCTGTGCCATTTACCCAGCAACGGGCGCTGTTGGGACGGAGCACGGGTGGGTAAAACAAGGACAGTTGCTCGATGGAGATGCCCGCCGTCTTGAGCCGGACAATCACGAGGTCGGCATGAAGCCGGGATTCCGCAGTGGCGTAGACTAGGAGATGTGACATGGAGGCGAAGGATTCGGTTGTTATAGTTATGCAAGGTTCGGCAACGGAGCCGGACCGCGCCACATCTAGCCAGCTTCGTTCCATAATCTGCGCGTTGGATGTAATTCGTTGGTTTAAAGAATGTTATATCTTTAAATGCGGCTTCTCGCCCGAATCGCCCTCCCACCGATCACTGCAAAATGCAAAAGATGCATCCCGACGCCATGCAGGATACCTTGGAAACAGGGAGATTCCCCGTGAATCCGCCGCAATTTCCGGCGGGGGGTTCCGGCGCTTGGCCCCTACCCGATCGCGGCGGAACGTGGCCGGCCGCGCCTGCCGGAGCCGCTCTTCTTTCCCCCGCCCGTGAGCTTGTTGACCGTGGCCCAGGCCCGCTTCGCAGCGGTCTTCGTCCCGATGCCCCGCTTTTCATAGCCTTCCTCGATATGCTCCGCCTGGCGCTTCTGTTTGTCGGTGTAGCTCGATTTGTCTCCTCTTGGCATGGTGGTTTTCCTTTCGTTTCCCTGTAAGAGGAAACGGACAATTGCCGGGCAAGCCGGTTCCGGAACGGGCCGCCGCCCGAGGCGGTTTTCGCCGCGCCGCTCATTCGGCTGCAGGATCGCATTGCATGATGCCGCGAGGCCGTTCTCTCGACCGGAAAACATCGTTATATGACATGTCTAATTTAACGATTTAATAATGGCCTTTTCAATCCCGTTGCGATGCACTCTGCGCGTGGGTGCGGCCAAAAGAGGCAGAGGATGGCAAAGGACCAACGTCACGAACCTGGTCCGCAGCAAGCGGGATGGGGAGCACTTTGCCCGCGTCACGGTGAACGGCAGGCAGAAGTGCCTCAGCCTGGAGACCAAGGTGTTCTCGGTTGCGAGGCTTCGCCTGGGCGACGCGGAGAAGGAGATGCGCTCCGGCGCCGCGTCACCCTCGCCCCGCAGGAACGGGACCGGGGGGACCGAAACCTCGGTCGCACGGTTCATCGGCCTCTACAACGAGCGCACCCGTCTCGATTCCTCCCTGGCCCCCAACAGCAAGCTTCGGCGGGAAATCTCCGTCAAGGCGATCGTCAAGACCTGGCCCGACCTGCCCAACCGGGACGCGCGGAGGGTCGCGCCCGCCGACTGCCAGTCGTGGGCGGCGAGGGCCTTCACAGAGGGGACAGGCTTCGTGGCCCCAAACGTCAGGACCACGCGCAGGGGAATGTCCGTCTCGGCGCACAACAAGTGCGTCGACACGCTCAAGGCGATCTTCGAGATCGCCCGCGAGGAGGGCGTGATCTACAAGAACCCCGCGTCGCAGCTGGCAAAGCGGGCGATAAGGCGCAAGAGGCTCGACCTACCCTCCTCCGACCAGTTCCAGGCCATCGTGAGGAGCGTTTCGACCATAAGGGCCAGGCGGTCGAAGGACTGCGCCGACATGGTGCGCTTCCTGGCGTATTCCGGGGCGAGGCTCAGGGAGGCCACCGCCCTCCGTTGGAGCGACTTCGATCTAGCCAGGAACCGGCTCACGATCGCCGGCACGAAGACGGCGTCCAGCGACCGGACGATCCCGATATTCCCACCTTTGGCAGCCCTCGTCGCCGAAATGCGGGCCCGACGCGGGCCAGAGCCGGCCGATTCACACATTCTTCGCGTGAAGGAATGCCTCGGCGCCCTAAAGTCGGCCTGTCGCAGGGTCGGCATAAGGCATCTTACCCACCACGATCTCCGTCACCTCTTTGCAACCAGCTGCATCGAGTCAGGCGTCGATGTGCCAACGGTTTCGCGATGGCTTGGGCATTCCGACGGGGGGGCCCTGGCGATGAAGACCTATGGCCACCTGAGGCAGGAACATAGCGACACCCAGGCCGCGAAGGTCCATTTCTAAGGATTGTCTATCGCATCAATCACAGTATTAGACCCTTCCTATGCTCCAGCATGGCCGCCACGCGATTGCCCTCCTAGCGCTTTGCGCTGCGGTCCCGGCATTTGCCGCGGATAGCCTGCCCCCGGAGCTCCAGGCGCTGCATCTCCAGGCGGAGCACGGCAACGCGATCGCGCAATACAACCTGGGCTTGGCCTACCTCCACGGCCGCGGGGTGCCGATCGACCGCAAGGAAGCCTATGTCTGGCTGACGCTTGCCTCCGAGCAGGGCAGCACGAGCAAGGAGCTTGATTCACTGGCTTCCAGGCTGAGTCCGGCCGACCTCGCGGACGCCCAGCAGCGCCTCAGCGATGTCCGCTCGTACCTCGGCATCGTGGCGCCGGTTGCCATGGTCCCCGCGGGCCCGTCGACACCTGCAGCCACTCCCGCCGCGGCACCAACGGAGGCACCGGCACCCGCCGAAGTCGCAGCCCCGACAGCGGCTCCGGCGACGGTCGTTGTCGCTGCCGCGACTCCGCCCCCCTCGCCCACGCAGACGCCCACGGCCGACCCTGAAATCGCCCAGCTCCGGGAGAAAGTCGATGAGCTCCATGACGCCTCGGACAAGCAGGTCCTCCTCAATCAGCAGTTGAAGGCCCAGCTCGACGAGCGCGGAAAGGCGCTCTTCGAGGCGCTGGCGCAGTTCTCGAACACCAAGAATCTCCTCGACGCCCAGGCGGCCGCACGGGAGGCGGACCTCGCAACAGCCCGCAAGGCGCTTGACGCCGCAAATGCCGCCGCGGAGGCCCAGAAAGAGCAGGACGCCGCCCAGCTCGCGTCCATGCAGCAGGACTTGGCGAAGCGCTCCGCCGACGCGGACGCACTTGCAGTGAAATTGGCCGCCGAGGATGCAAGCCTCAAGGCGGCGGGAGACGCGGGCTCCAGGGCCCAGGACCTGGCCGCGCAGCTGGAAAAGGCCAATGCCGGTCTCGCTGTGGCCAATGCCCAGGTCACCCAGGCGCAGAAGGACGCGGAGGCGGCCAAGTCAGACGGCGCGGTGCGCATTGCGTCCCTGCAGCAGGATCTCGCGAAGCGCTCGTCCGACGCGGACGCGCTCTCCGCAAAGCTCGCCCAGGATGAGACGGCCCTGAAGGCGGCCGGCGACACGGGCGCGAAGGCCCAGGCCCTCGTCGCCGAGCTCGCGAAATCGAACGGCGACCTTGAGGCCGCGCGCGCAGAGCTTGCGGAGACCAAGAGGAACGCGGACGGACTGTTCGACAAGCTGGCCGCCGAGGACGCCGCGCTCAAGGCCTCCGCCGACACAGGCGCAAAGGCGCAGGCCCTCGACACCGAACTTGCCTCCGAGCGCCAGGCCCTCGACGCAGCGAACGCCGCTGCCGCCAAGCAGAAGAGCGACGATGCCGCGTGGGCGGCGTCGCTTGAGAAGGAGGTCGACACGCGCACGGCAAGGGCCGACGAGCTGGCGGCGAAGCTCGCCGCGGACGAGGCCGCGCTCAAGGCGACGGGCGACGCCGGGGCAAAGGCCCAGGCGCTCGCCGACGAGCTTGCCCAGACGAAGAGCGACCTGGAAGCCACGCGCGGCCGGCTCGCGGAGGCGCAGAAGGGCGTGGACATAGCGAAGGCGGAATCCGCGACGCTTTCCACGAGGCTGGCGACGGAGGAGGCGACGCAGAGAACCACGGGAGACGCGGCAGCGAGGGCGCAGTCCCTCGCCGACGAGCTCGCGACCACCCAGAAGGCCCTCGACGCCACGAATCTCGCCGCGAGCGACGCGAGGAACGATGCAGCGGCCAAGGCCGCCTCCCTCGCCCAGGACAAGGTGGCGCTCGATGCGATCAGGTTCCAGCTCGACGGCGCCCAGGCCGAGCTGGCCTCCAAGAAGACGGAATTCGCGGGGCTGGTCGCGAACCTCGACGCCCAGCTCGCGCAGAGCAAGGCCGCCCAGACCGAACTCAATGCCGATTTCGTCAAGGCAGCGGCCGATGAAAAGGAGAAGGCGGCCCTGCGCATCGCATCGCTCGAGAGCGACCTGGCGCACAAGACCGCGGATGCGGACGCGCTCTCGGTCAAGCTGGCGACGGATGAGGAGGCTCTCAAGAGCTCGGGCGACGCCGGGGCAAGGGCGCAGGCCGCGGCCGCCGAGCTCGCCCAGGCCAGGACCGAGATTTCCACCTTCAGCACCCAGCTCGCGGACGCCGCGAAGAATGCCGACGAGGCGAAGGCGGAATCGGACGCCCGCGTCGCTTCGCTCGAATCCGACCTCGCCAGGCGCTCGTCGGACATGGACGCGCTTTCCGCGAAGCTGGCCGTGGACGAAGCGGCGCTGAAGGGCGCCGGCGATGCCGGAGCGCGGGCGCAAGCCGCCGCCGCTGAGCTGGCACAGGCCAAGAGCGACCTGGCAGCCTCCAACGCGCAGCTCGCGGACGCTGCTAAGAGTGCGGACGCAACGAAGGCGGACTCAGCCGCCCGTGTCGCCTCGCTTGAGGCAGACCTTGCGAAACGCTCCTCGGACATGGACACGCTTTCGGCGAAGCTCGCCGTGGACGAAGCGGCGCTGAAGGGCGCCGGCGATGCCGGAGCGCGGGCGCAGGCCCTCTCCGTCCAGCTGGCACAGGCCAAGAGCGACCTGGCGGCCTCCAACGCGCAGCTCGCGGACGCTGCAAAGAGTGCGGACGCAACGAAGGCGGACTCAGCCGCCCGTGTCGCCTCGCTTGAGGCAGGCCTGGCGAAGCGCTCATCGGACATGGACGCGCTCTCGGCCAAGCTGGCCTCGGACGAGGAAGCCCTCAAGAATGCAGGCGACTCCGGAGCGAAGGCGCAGGCCCTCTCCGCCCAGCTCGCGCAGGCCAAGAGCGACCTGGCGGCCTCCAACGCGCAACTTGCAGATGCGGCGAAGGGCGCGGAGGCTGCGAAGGCGGAGTCGGCAGCCCGTATCGCCTCGCTTGAGGCAGACGTGGCGAGACGTTCCTCTGATACAGACGCACTTTCCGCGAAGCTGGCCGCGGACGAGGCGGCGCTCAAGGGCGCCGGCGATGCCGGGGCGCGGGCGCAGACGCTCGCAACCGAACTCGGCCAGGCGAAGGGCGACCTCGGAAATGCAAACACACAGCTCGCGGCGCTTTCGAAGAGCGCCGACGCCGCGAAATCCGAATCCGACGCCCGCATCGCGTCGCTCGAGGCCGACCTTGCGAAGCGCTCGTCGGACAACGACGCGCTCTCGGCCAGGCTCGCCGCGGACGAGACCGCGCTCAAGGGCGCGGGAGATGCCGGCGCAAGGGCCCAGTCGCTTTCCGGGGAGCTGGCGCAGGCAAAGAGCGACCTCGCGGCCGCAAACACTCAGCTTACCCAGGGCAAGAGCGACCTGGCCGCCTCCACCGCACAGGCCGACCGGGCGGCAAGGGACCTGGCCCTGGCAAGGGCCGAAGCCGCAGCCCGCATCGCGTCCCTCGAGGCCGACCTGGCGAAGCGTTCCTCGGACTCGGACGCCCTTTCCGCCAAGCTGGCCGCGGACGAGGCGGCCCTCAAGAGTTCGGGCGACGCCGGGGCGAAGGCTCAGGCGCTTGCAGCCCAGCTCGACCGGGCGAAGGGCGACCTCGGGGCTGCCAACGCACAGCTCGCCGCGCTTTCCAAGAGCGCGGACGCGGCGAAGTCCGAATCCGACGCCAGGATCGCCTCGCTTGGGGCCGCCCTTGCGAAGCGCTCCTCGGACTCGGACGCCCTTTCCGCGAAGCTGGCCGCGGACGAGGCGGCGCTCAAGGGCGCCGGCGATTCCGGCGCACGGGCTCAGGCGCTCGCGGCCCAGCTCGACCAGGCGAAGGGCGAACTCGCGACCGCAAACTCGCAGCTCGCCCAAGGCAAGAGCGCCCTGGCCGCCTCAACCGCACAGGCGGATCAGGGGGCAAGGGACCTGGCGTCCGCAAGAGCCGATGCCTCAGCCCGGATCGCGTCGCTCGAGGCCGATCTTGCGAAGCGCTCTTCGGATGCCGACGCTCTCTCGGCGAAGCTCGCGGCTGACGAGGCGGCGCTCAAGGGCGCAGGCGATGCCGGCGCAAGGGTCCAGTCGCTTTCCGGCGAGCTTGCGCAGGCCAAGGCGGATGCGGACGCCCGGGACAAGGCGTCCGGGCAGGCCATTGCGAAGCTGAACGCGGAAAAGAATACCCTCGCCGACCAGCTGTCTTCCCTCCGGGCGGCAGACGCCGCCTCGCTCGCGGCGGCCGGGAAGAGCTCGGATGCAGCCGGATCAAGGGCGCAGGCGCTCGCCGCCCAGCTTGAACAGGCAAAGTCCGACCTGGAGGCCGCGCGGTCCCAGTTGGCCGACGCCCAGAAGACCGCGGATCTTGCTCGGTCCGATGCGCTGGCGGCGAAGGCAACTTTTGAGGCACGGGACGCGATCCGGTCGTCGGAGCTGACGGCCGTGCACCAGGCCCTCGACGCCGCGGCCGTCTCGGCCGAGGAGGCAAGGAGGGGGGCCGCCCAGGCGGCCTCGTCCAACTCGGATGCGGCCGCAAAGGCGCAGGCTGCCGAGCTTGAGCAGACCAGGTCCGACCTTGAGGCGACGAGAGCCCAGCTCGCCGACGCGCAAAGGGCCGCCGATGCCGCAAAGGCGGACCTCGCGGCGGCGACAGGGGGAAAGAGCGCCTCGGACCAGCAGGTCGCCGACCTGACGGCCAAATTGACCGACGCCCAGAAGAACGCCGCCCTCCTCCAGGCCGAGAACGCCCAGCTGAGGGGGCAGGTGCCGCTCAGGCCGGGCCAGGTGGCCGCGGCCCAGGCCGCGGCGCCGGCACCCGCGGCGGCACCCGCGCCCGCCCAGCGCACCCACACGGTGGTCGACGGCGACACGCTCACGGGGATCGCGGTCCAGTATTACGGGAGCGCCGGAAAATGGCGCACGATCTACGAGGCGAACCGCGACACGCTGCCCAACGAGAGCACGCTCACGATAGGCACCGTCCTCATCATCCCGTAGCCGCTCGCTCAGCCCCCGGGCTTGGGCAGATAGTCCGCGATGTTGGGGAGCTCGTGGACGCGGCGCCCGCCGCTCCTGCGCTCGAAGTAGGGATCCTCCTCCGGCTTCATCTCAACGTCGTCGTCCTCGTCCTCCTCGTCCTCGTCGGCGACGATCCATTCCTGCTCGTCAAAGACGTGGGACATCCGGCGCGCGACCGGAGCGAGGACGAGCGAGGGATTCTTGACGCGGCCGGACTTCACGAACTCGAAGAGGCAGGGGTAGAACTTGCCCGTGAACTTCTCGGTGAAGTCCCCCACCCACTTGTTGGGCACGCCCTCCCTGCGGTTGAGGAGCACGACGTCCGAGAAGTAGATGCAGGCCTCGAACCAAGCGAAGAGCTTCGGGTTCTTCTCCACGAGGGCGCAGTCCACGACGCAGATGACGAGCGCCATCTCCAGGGCCCGGTCGCCCAGCCACGCCTTCAGGGCCTCGATCTGGTCCACCGGGTTGCGGCGGCCGTCCGACACGACGAACACATGGGACGAACCCGGCGGGATCTCGGCCTCGAACGCGCCCCCCTCCCCGGTCTTCCAGCGGCCGGCCCCGGGCAGAGCCGCGTCGATGGGATTGGCCTCCTCGGTGGCCGACAGGAGGACGCACGGGACGTCCCCGTCGGCGAGGCCGCCCTCGATCAGGTCAGCCAACACTTCCCGGCGCCCGGAGCCTGCCGCCCCGAGGACGAGATAGACGAGGGGTTGGCCATCTTCCGCGCTCAGAAATTGAACACCTTGTTCTGCGCGGCGTTTCGCATCCAGTGGTCCACGAGGACGAGCGCCGCCATCGCCTCCACGATCGGGACCGCCCGCGGAAGGACGCAGGGGTCGTGGCGGCCCCTCCCGGAAAGCTCCGTCGGCTTGCCCTCAAGGTCCACGGTCCTCTGCGGCTTCATGATCGTGGCCGTCGGCTTGAATCCCACGTTGAAGAAGATCTCCTCGCCGTCGCTGATCCCGCCCTGGATGCCGCCGGAGCGGTTTGTCTCGGTGCCGATCCGCCCGGCCTTGGGCACGTAGGCGTCGTTGTGCTCGGAGCCCCTGAGGAGCGTGCCCGCGAACCCGCTCCCGATCTCGAAGCCCTTGGTCGCCGGGAGGGAGAGCATCGCCTTCGCGAGGTCGGCCTCCAGGCGGTCAAAGACGGGCTCCCCGAGGCCGGCCGGGACCCCGCGGATGCGGCATCGGACGATGCCGCCGACGGAGTCCCCCTGGGACCGGGCCTCCTCGATCCGCAGGATCATGGCCGCGGCCGTATCCGGGTCCGGGCAACGGACGGGCGTCGCGTCCACCTGGGCGAGCGTCGGGAACTCGCCGTCGGGCCCCTCCTGGAGCGCGATGTCGTGGATCCGGGTCACGTACGCACGGATCTCGACCGGGCCCGCATGGGCGAGGATCTTCCTCGCCACGGCTCCCGCCGCCACCCGGCCGACGGTCTCGCGGGCGGAGCTGCGGCCGCCGCCGCGGTGGTCGCGCAGCCCGTACTTCGCCAGGTAGGTGAAATCGGCGTGGGACGGGCGGAACTTCTCCCTCATCTCGTCGTAGGCGCCCGGCCGCGCGTCCTTGTTGCGGACGAGCATCGAGATCGGGGCGCCGGTCGTCCTTCCCTCGAAGACGCCGGAGAGGAGCTCGACAACGTCCCCCTCCTTGCGGGGGGTCGTTATCGCGCTCTGGCCCGGCTTCCTCCGGTCGAGGTCGGGCTGGATGTCCGCCTCCGAGAGCGGGAGCCGGGCCGGGCAGCCGTCAATGACGACCCCCACTGCGGCGCCATGGCTTTCGCCCCAGGTGGATATCGTGAAGAGCTTGCCGAAGGTGTTGGGCATACCTTCGCCGCAACGTTGGGCTGCCCCCCCGGCCCCGCAAGCGGCAAATCTTGCGGCCGGAGGCAACATTCCCCGTGGGGAAGCGTCATATACAACGCCATTTACAATCCCCGCGCTTTGCCCTCTTATCACCGCTCCCAATCTGCATGATATTGCGCACCGCACGCTTGTGCCTTGTAGCCGGCCTCATGGGGGCCGCCCCGCCCGTGTTTGCGCAGGTTCCCCCGTCCGTGACACAGAGGCCCGCGCCCCCGATCCCGCCGGCCCTCTCCAAGTCGGACCCGGACATCGTTCAGAGCTTCAAGCTGGACTCCCCGGACATCGACTCGGTCCTGGGGGCGCTTGAGATCTACACGGGGCGCACCGTGGTGCGCCCCGGGCAGCTGCCGACCGCGTCCTATTCCCTGAGGATCACACGGCCGATCCCCAAGGAGGAGCTCGTGACCGCCCTGGAGACGCTCCTCGAGTTGAACGGGGTCTCGGTCTCGCCCATGGGCGACCGCTTCCTCAAGGTGACCGCGCTCGCGCAGGCGAAGAGCGAGGCCCCCGAGATGATCACGGGCTCCTCCCTCGGCCTGCCCCCGAGCGGCAAGGTCGTGACGAAGATCTTCGAGCTCAACTTCCTGCGCGTCGGCGAATTTGTCCCCCAGATCCAATCGTTCATGACGCCTGGGATCGGCGGCGGGATCGTCCAGCTCGAGAAGGCCAACGTGGCGCTCGTCACGGACACCCTGGAGAACGTGCAGAGGATAGAGCGCCTGCTGGCCGAGGTGGACAAGCCGAGGGAGGACAGCCTGACGCCGAAGTTCTACCAGCTCCACAACGCCAAGGCTTCCGACCTCGTGACGAAGATCCACACCATGCTCTCCGGCCCCGCCCAGAACGTGCTGCGCTCGACGACCACCTACACGGCGGATGACCAGACGGGCCAGATCATCGTCATCGCGGACCCGCGCGAGTACCCGCTCTTTGACTCCCTGATCTCAAAGCTCGACGTGAGCTCCGACCCCAACACCCGCAACGAGGTCATCTATCTGAAGCACGCGGACGCGAAGGACGTCTCGACTCTCCTCTCGCAGCTGATCGCCGGGCAGAACAGCGCCGTCCAGAAGAGCGGCGCCGTGGCGGCCCGGCCGGGCCAGCAGGCCGTCCCGGCGGTCCTCGGCCAGGCCCCGGGCGTCCCGGGCGCGGCTCCGGCCGTCGCCGGGGGCGACGTCCTCGTGAACACCGGGTCGACCGAGTTCAGCAGCCTGGTGACGTGCCAGCCCGACGAGCGGACGAACTCGGTCGTCGTCTCGGGAACGATCAGCGACCTGAATCTCATCCGCTCCATCATCGACAAGATAGACGTCCTCCTCTCGCAGGTGAGGATCGAGGTCGTGATCGCCGAGGTGACCTTCAGCGACACGTCCAACAGCGGGATCAACACCTCCGCCTCGTCGGGCCCGTCCGTCGCGATCGGGCAGGGCGGGACGGTCCTGGGGGCGACCGGCGCGGTCGCCGGCGTGTCGCTGACGTCGCTCGCCTCCCTCGCCGCCGCGGCGAACCCCGCCACGGCCGCCGCCGCCGGGGCGACCACCGCCCTCACCCAGACGCAGCTGGCCGCCGCGGCGGGATTCAGCACCTTCAACCCGCTCAACATCGTCGCGACCCTCTCGAGCCTCGGCGCCATCAGCAAGACGAAGATCCTCCAGGAGAGCACGATCGTCACGACCCACAACAAGCAGGCCGAGATAACGGTGACCGACCAGCTGCCGGTCATCACGGGCACGACCGCGACGCCGCTGGTTGGGGCGACGACCACGGCCAGCTCGTCCTTCGCCCAGTCGTCGACGGTGACCTACAAGGACATCGGCATCACGCTCAAGGTGACGCCGCTGATCGGCGACGATGGCAGCATCCAGCTGACGATCGACCAGACGGTCGACGACCAGGGGACCCCCGTCGTCATCAACGGCAACAGCCAGCCCCAGATCAACCACCGCGAGGCGACGTCCTTCGTCAACGTGATGGACAACGAGCTCGTTGTCCTGGGCGGCTTCCAGAGCAGCTCGAAGTCGATCAGCCGCCAGCGCTTCGGCCTCCTTTATGAGATCCCGGGCCTGAGCAACCTGCTCGGCTACCGCACGAACGACACCGAGCGCACGGAGCTGCTCCTCTTCCTGCGCCCCCACATCATCGGGCAGGCGGAGGGCACCAAGGACACGCTGCGGGCGATCGAGGGCATGGGAAACAGGGACCAGCTCAACCAGTACCTTTCCAATCCGTCGCGCATCCCCGACGCGCAGATGAGCCTGAAGGAAAAGCTCCAATAGGCCCGCGCAAGAATCCCGCCATGGTCACGGCACTGGAATTCCTGCCCGAGTCGATAGCGGCGCGCCTCACGGACGAGCAGCGCCAGGCGGTGCTCGAGTCGCCGCGGGGCGGCCGGCTCGCCGCGCTCGCGGCGGCGCTCGGCAGGGGCGAGGACGAGGTCCTGCCGGAACTCGCGAAGGCCGCCGGCCTCGACATCGCGACCAACCTCGAGACGGACCCGGGTGCCCGCGGGCTCCTCCCGGCGCGCCTCGTTCACGACTTCCAGATCATCCCCATCCGCCACGGCGCGCCGGAATCTCCCGAGGGGGAGCCCGAGGCGACGCCGTCGACCCCGCTTCACCTTGCGTCCGCGTGGCTCCCCGACCCCTCGATGGCAGACTGGCTGAGGACCTTCACCCCCAGGCCGCTCGCCTGGCACCTCGCCATCCCGGAGCGCGTCCACCAGCTCATCATCGAGAACTTCGGCGTCGGCTCGGGCGCCCTCGAGGACAGCGACGAGGGCTACGTCGCGCCCGAGGCGCTCGCCAGCACGGAGGCCGAGGTCGACGAGGACGCCGCGGTCGTCCGGTTCGTGACCGACGTCATCACGCAGGCCGTCAACGACCAGGCGACAGACATCCACTTCGAGCCCCAGGAGGGCCAGCTGCGGATCCGCTACCGGGTGGACGGGCTCCTTGTCCCGGTCTCGGTGCCGGAGAACCTCCTGCGCTTCCAGGACGCGATCATCTCGCGCGTGAAGATCATGGCGCGGCTCAACATCTCCGAGCGCAGGCTGCCCCAGGACGGGCGCATCAACTTCAAGGCGGCCGGGACTACGCTCGACATCCGCGTCTCGACGATCCCCACCATCTACGCCGAGTCGATCTCGCTGCGCCTCCTCAACAAGAAGAAGGAGGCGTACACGATGGACAAGCTGGGGATGAGCGCCGACGAGCAGGAGCAGATCAAGAAGGTCCTCGACTATCCCCACGGGATCATCCTCGTCACGGGCCCGACCGGCTCCGGCAAGAGCACGTCGCTCAACGCCTTCCTGCGCCAGATCAACTCCACCGAGCTGCGCATCATCACGATCGAGGACCCGATCGAGTACGAGGTGCCGGGAGTCAACCAGATGCAGGTTCGCTCCGAGATCGGCCTCACGTTCGCGAGCGCGCTGCGCCACGTGCTTCGCCAGGACCCCGACGTCATCATGGTCGGCGAGATCCGCGACAGGGAGACGGCCGACATCGCGATCCGCGCCTCCCTCACCGGCCACCTTGTCTTCTCGACGCTCCACACGAACGACGCCCCGGGCGCGATCACGCGCCTGGTCGACATGGGGATCGAGCCCTTCCTCGTGGCCTCGGCCATCGAGCTCGTGATAGCCCAGAGGCTCGTGCGCAGGCTGTGCCCCGAGTGCGCGCGGATGAAGCCCGTCGCCAGGGTCAAGGTCCTGGAATCCCTCGCCATCCTCGGGTGCAACCCGGCCGAGGCCGAGGGAATCACCGAGCTGCGCGCGCCCGTCGGGTGCGACCGCTGCCGGGGGACCGGGTACCGCGGCCGCATCGGCCTCTTCGAGATCTTCCGCCTGAACGAGGAGATGCACACCCTGGTCCTCAAGCGCGAGAGCACGCGCACGCTCGCGCAGAGCGCGAGGGAGCACGGGATGAGGACGCTCGGCCAGAGCGGCTGGGAGAAGATCAGGGCCGGGCACACCACCTTCGACGAGGTCCTGCGCGTCATCACGGTCGAGGCGAAGTAGGGCGCGCCCGGACTCCCGCGATGCCGCGATTCTCGTACAAGGCCCGGGACAGCGCCGGCCAAGCCGTCGAGTCGTCGGTCGAGGCCCCCAGCAGGAAGGACGCGGTCAGGCTCCTCTCCGCGCGCGGGCTGAGCGTGGCGGCGGTCGCCGAGGCGCCCGGCGCCCCGGCGCAGAAGGCGGCGCCCGGCGGGCGGGCCGCACAGGCGCCCGCCCCGGCCTCCGACACCGTGGCAGGCCTGCGCGGGGACCTTGCGCCCAGGCGCTCCGACAGGCTCCCCTTCCTGGAGGCGCTCCACGACCTGACGACGAGCGGACTGTCCGCGGGCGAGGCCGTCCGGCTCCTCTCCATCCGGATCCGGGAGCCCCGCCAGAGGCTCCTCTGCGAGGGGCTCTGGGCGCGCCTGAGCGAGGGCGCCCCGCTGTCGCGGGCCATGGCGGCGTTTCCGCAGGTCTTCGACCCGTCGACCGTCAACCTGGTCCACGCGGGCGAGGCGACCGGCTCCCTGAACGACACGCTCGCCCGCCTGATCGACCACCTGACCCAGCAGAAGGAGCTGCGCCAGGCGATCCTGACGGCGATGGCCTACCCGGCACTCCTCGTGACGGTGTCCGGGGGCGTGGTCCTCTTCTTCCTTTTCTTCCTCCTGCCGCGCCTCCAGTCCCTCCTGCGCTCGCTGGGGGGCCACATGCCGCTCTCGACGCGGATCCTGGTCGGGCTCGCCTCGTTCACGCTCCACTACGGGGTCTTCGTGGCGCTGGCGCTGGTCGCGGGCGTTGTCTCCCTGTGGCGGTGGCGGTCGACCGAGGCCGGCCGCGAGAGGAGCGACGCCTGGCTCCTTCGCCTGCCTCTCATCGGGCCCTTCATCGTCTCAAAGACGGTCCTCGAGTTCAGCCAGACGCTCGGCGTCCTCCTGCAGAACGGGATCACGGCGTCGGACGCCCTCCGGATGACCGAGCGCCAGATCGAGAACCGCGTCCACAGGAGGGCCTTCGACGGGGCCATCGAGCGGGTCCTCGAGGGCGAGACCCTCTCAGCGGCCCTCACGCGGACGGGATGCTTCCCCGACCTCGTGCTGGACCGGCTCTCCGTCGGGGAGAACACGGGCAACATGGTCCCCAGCCTGCGCGACATCGCCAATGGCTACCGCAAGACGATCTCCAGGCAGATCAAGCTGTTCACCGACGTCATCTCGGGCGTCGTCCTGGGCGCCGTCTTCATCTTCGTCGGCTTCATCGCGTTCTCGATCGTGATGGCGGTCTTCCAGGTCAGCAACAGCCTGAAGATCGGCTGAGATCCCGGTCACGGGACCTCGTACACCTCGATGATGGACTGGCCGGTGTCGCCGCTCACGCCGGACACCTGGGCCGTGTAGGACCCGGCGGGAAGCGTGATGAGGAGCGCCGAGTCCTTGGTCGGGGACGGCCCCCATGAGAATGCGCCGACGGCGTTGGCCTCCAGGGTGATCTCCGGGTTGGCCCCCCACCCGCTGTTCGTGGCGATGACGACGCCGGCGGAGTTGACGAGCACGACCTGCGGATCGGGCAGGGTTCCCGTCACCTGCAGGGCAATGAGCGCCGGCCCCGAGGCGCGGATCAGCACCGTGCGGGCCGTCGAGCCGCCGCCAATGGTAAACCCGCCAAAGAGGATGTCAGCCCCGGTTCCCACCTGCGCCCGGGCGGACAGGTTGACCAGCCGGGGCGTCGAGGGAGCGTCGGTTGCGAACGGGTTGGTGTCGTAGATCTCCGCGATCGAGAGGCCGGCGTCGCCGCTGGCCCCGGAGATCTGCGCCGTGTAGGAGCCCGGGTTGACCGGCTCGATGAGCGCCGAGTCCTTGGTCGGCGAGGTTCCCCACGGGAAGGCTCCCACCGACGCGGCCAGGGAGGCGATCTGGGGATTTCCCTGCCATCCGGTGTCGCTGGCGAACATGACATCCGCGTTCGTGAACATCTGGAGCTCCGGATCCGCCAGCGCGCCCGCCAGGAGGAAGGGGGCAAGCGCCAGGGCGGGACCGGATGCGCGGATGAGCACGGTCTGTGTGCCCGTGACCTGGCCCGACGGCCCGGAGGCGAACCCGGCAAAGAGGAGGTTTGGATTCGCACCCACGTCCGCGCGGGCCGACAGGTTGGTCAGCCGCGAGACGTTCGCCGAGGGGGAGACGGTCACCGTGGCCGCGGCGCTCGTGGCCGATCCGTCGGAGTTCGTGGCGACGCACGTGTAGCTCCCCGCGGCGGCGGCCCCGTTGCTCAGGAGGAGGATCGTGCCCGTGGCCCCGGCTACGGGTTTCGAGCCGTTGAGGAACCACTGGTAGGAGGGCGAGTTGCTCGCGGCCGCGTCCAGCGCGACGGTCCCCCCGGCCACGGTGACCGAGATGGGCTGCATCGTGAAGGCCGGGGCGCCCGCAGGAGTGGGAGTCGGGGTGGGTGTCGGCGTCGGCGTGGGCGTCGGGCCCGCGTTCACGATCACCTCGTACGTGAAGACGTCGGAGGAGGTGTCGACCCCCTCGGACATTCCATCGGGCCCCTCCCAGGCCTGCAGCTGCATCGTGTAGACGCCCGGCGTCGTGGGAGTGCCCTCCAGGATCGGGTTGGCCGTGTTCACGAAACCCGGCGACGTGATGAAGTCGCCGCTGACCCCGAATTCGAGGCCGGGGGGGATCGAGCCCGTCACGGTCCAGGACTCCGGTGGGGCAGCGGTCGGCGGGTTGGCCTCCAGGGCAAATGCGACGGCCTCGATCTGCGAGCCCGCGGTGACCGAGTACGGGCTCGGCTGGCCGGGGGAGCCTGTCGAGAGCGTGTAGGAGGTCGCCCCCGCGACCGAGTCGACCGCGCCGAGGGCGGCGAGCGACGCGGCGGCCGCCCTGATCATGTTGCCGACCGGGGACTCGAGGACCGCCTCCGCCGCCGCCGCTGCGACCCGGAGGGCCGGGGACCTCTGGAGGAGCGCTACGAGGATTGCCGCCGGGAAACTGAGCCTTCCTCGCAGGAGTGTCAGTTGCATCCGCATCCCGCCCCCCCGATGCTGCCGCCGCCCTGGGCAGCCTCGCGGGAGAAGTAAACGTGGTCGATCGTCGCGGTCGCGATCGGGTCACGGTTCGGGTCCATGATGGAATCGGCAAGGTAGCCGCGCTCCCACGGCTGAACCCGCGCGGCCTGGGAGGTCGTGCATCCGCAGAGGCCAAGGGCAGCCGAGGCCAGCGCGATCGAGATCCAGGCGGAGGGTTTCATGGGCTGAATCTTTGACGCCTGCCCGGGCGGGTGGTTTCCGAAAAGGTGTAAAAACGAGGCGAAACCGAGGGCGCAATCACTTGGAGGCAATGTAGTTGAAGAAGCCGCGCGTCTGCGCCTTCTCCTTCTCCGTGAGGATGATCCCCTCGGCTCCGGGGCACGTGCGGATGAGCTCAAGCCCGAGCTGCGGGCCGGCGATGAACGCCGAGGTCGAGAGCATGCCCGCCTGGAGGCAGGTGTCCGCGATCACCGTCGCCTGGATGCAGCCATTTGAGACGGGCCACCCGGTGCGGGGGTCAATGATGTGCCCGTAGCGCCTCCCTGCGATCGTGAAGCACCGGATGTAGTCGCCCGACGAGGCGACCGACTTGCCCCTGAGCGCGATGCTCGACCAGGTCTCGCCCGGCTTCAGCGGGTCCTCGAGGCCGATGTGCCACGCCGGCCGCCCGGGAGGCGATCCCGTCGAGCGGATGTCGTGCCCGAAGTCGACGAGGCAGGACGCGATCCCGTGGTCCCTGGCGATCATCGAGACGATGTCCACCGCGTACTCCTTGCCGAATCCCCCGAAGTCGAGGGCCATCCCGGCCTCCGGCAGGAAGACCTTGCCGGGCTCCCGCCTGACCTTGGGCCAGCCGACGAGGCGGAGGGCGCCGGCGATGGCGGCCGCGCCCGGGATCGCCGCGGGCCTGGCCTTCCAGTCCCAGAGGAGGATGAGCGGGAGCGCTGACGGGTCCAGGATCCCGCGGGTCATGAAGAAGAGCGTGTCGCAGAGGGAGAGCAGCCCCTCGGTCTCCGCGTCCACCGGGACCCATTCCTTGCCCGCCGCCGCATTGATCCGGCTCACGATGCTCCCCGGCTGGAAGCGGGAGAACTTCGCCTCGAAGGCGTGCACCCAGCCCTCGGCGGCCTTCTCGAACGCCGCGGCCTGGGAGTCGCCCCCGGGCGCGGCGTACTGCACCGCGCAGTCGGTCGCCATCGCCCGGAACTTCAGGCGGCGCAGCGGCAGGTCGGAGCCCGTCCCCGAGGGGACGGGCTCCGGCGTGCGTTCCTCTCGCGAGACGATGGCCATCGGGATGGGGACACCCTACCACGAAAACCGTGCGCCCGCTGACAGGATATTCGCGGAGGGATAGGCGCTCCCGGGCGTGACCCCGTCGCGCCCGTGCATGGCGTAGCGGTCGTAGGCCAGGTCCGCCCGCACACGGTCGCCCAGGTTGCAGGTGAGCTTCAGCCCGAAGGTCGAGGTCCACAGCGACGACAGCCGGTAGTCCGACGAATAATTCGGGCCGCCGGGACTCGGGACCTGCGTCGGGGCGATGTCCGTCGCGTCCAGGTCGTAGTAGTAGAACCTCGCGGCGCCCTGCTCGTTGATCCGCGCGTCCGGCGCCAGCGTGAACCGGTCGCCGATCTTCTGCTGCCAGGAAAGCTCGGCCGTGCTGGCCTCGATCCCGTACGTGTCGCTGAAGAACCGGTAGCTCGCCCCGAGAGCGCCCCGGGCCCCCGGGAATGCCCGGTTCACGGATGCAAACGCCGCGACAAAGGAGTGCTCCCCCGGCAGGTTCTCATGGAACGCGGTCGGGAAGAATGAGCCCGGGACGAGCTCGAGCGTCTTCTCGACGAGCTTGTACTGGTCGTCCAGGTAGCCGGTCTCGCGGCCCCAGGTGACGTTCAGCGTGACGAAGGTCAGCGCGTCGATGAGCTGCTTCACCCCCAGGACGGCGCTCAGCGCACGGCGCGGGACGTACGGGCGGGCGAAGGTGTAGAAGGTCTCCACGTCGTCGTCGTGCCCGCCGACCCCGGCGAGGAGCGTCGTGTTCTGGCGGTTGAAGTCGGAGAGCGTGTTGAGCGACCAGCCCCTGGAGACATAGTCGTGCTCCCTGCTCTCAGAGACCCCGGCCGCGACGTTGACCGGCCCGACCTGGCGCGCCAGGTCGCCCTCCCATTCCTTGCGGTGGTCGCTCAGGTACGCGAGCGGCACCTGGGCGGAGCCCGCCGGCGCGGGCAGCCCGGTCGGCGAGGCCCCGGCGATCGCGTCGTTGGTGAGGATGAGCCCCAGGTGGGTGTCGACGCCAAGGTCCTGGCCCGCGTCGAGGACCTGGGTGCGCACGCCGATCCGGTCGCCGGTCTCGGCGTAGTCCACGTACTTATAGTCCAGGAAGTCGTCCGCGCGCGCGGCCGGCCGCGCAAGCACGAGGAGGAGGGAGACCGCGGGCGACGGCGCGAACGGCCCCCATCGCCGGCCCGGCCGCCTCATGGCCCGCGTGAAATCTCCACCGAAGAGATGTGGAGGCTCGCGTTGAGGAGCGCGGGGTTCGCGCGGTCGCCCTGGACGGAGAACTCCTCGATCCCGATGTAGGGGGAGCGCTTGCTCAGGGCCAGGTAGAACTGCTTGAGCGTCGCCCAGTCGACCTTGGTCACGTTGAACTGGAGCGTGTGGATCGAGAACTGCCCGTCGCTCTCGTCCTTGGGCTCGCCGCTCGTCGTGCTCGTGAGCCCGGCCTCGCCCGCGATCGCGGTGACCTCGGCCAGAAGCCGGGTGCCGTCGAGCGTGCGCGAGGCGTCGAGCTGGCCGGCGGCCTGCCGGGCGGAGGCCTCGATCGCGCCGCGGTTGGAGAGCCAGAGGTCCTGCTCCTTGGTGGCCGCGGTCGTCGCGTGGACGGCGCGCGCGAGGCGCCCGGCGCGCCCGCCGAGGTTCGAGAGCCAGAGGGCCGCCACGGCGAGGGTGACCGCCGCCAGGAGCAGCTTCACCCGGAATGAGCGGGCGAGGAAGAGGGCGCGCAGCGTGCGTATCATGACGTTGCGGGCGCGAGCGCCTCGGGCTTGAAGGTGACGACGATCGTGAACGACACCACGTTGTCGCGGGCCCGCTGGTCCCGGATCTCGACCTTCTCGCAGGCCGGGGCCTGCTCGAGCGCCGTCTTGTAGCCCGCGATCTCGCCGGCGTTGGTCGTCTGCGCCTCGACCATGATCGTGTAGAGGCCGTTTGTCTGCGCGCGCAGGAACTGGATCGAGGTCGGGGTCTTGGGAAGCGCGACCTCGGGCGAGACCGTCGAGATCATCTCGAGCGGCAGCAGGCGCTTGGTCGAGAGGTCGCTGATGTGCCGGGCGAGGTCCTGCTCCTCCATGATGCGGTCGACGGTCGCCCTCTGGGCGGCGACCTTCGCGATCCGGGCCGACTGCCAGAGGCCGGCCCCCACGAGCGAGAGCTCCCCCAGGGCGAGCGCGAGGCACGCGGCCAGGGCCCCGAGCGTCGTCCTCCAGAGGATGAGGTCCAGCCTGCGGGCGCGGGCAAGGGCGTCCAGGTCCGCCTTGTCGCGGATGTCGAGGGCGGCCGCGACCGGAGCGGGGAGCCGCGAGACGACGCCTCCCGCCTCGAACACGAGCTCGCTGTCGCTCCTGCTCGGCTGGGCGACCGGCGGCGAAGGCAGGTCGAGCACCTTCCTGGCATTGCCCGTCGAGGCGATGAGGCTCGCGCGCGCCTGGGCGCGGGCCTCGTCCGTGGCGTCCGCCGCCAGCGGATGGTGGAGCACGACCGACGGAACCGGGCCGTCGTCCCAGTGGACCGCGGTCAGCCCGTCAGCGGCCGAGAGGACGACCGTCGTCCCCGCCGCGGCGCCGCATCCCAGGATCGCGGCGAAGGCCGGCATCACGTGCTCGGCGCCGGACCACTCGGCAAGCTGGTCCGCCGTGAACCGCCGCCGGTAGGCCGCGAAGGCCAGCGCCCGGCCGGCCCCCTCCGGCCGGTAGTAGCCGTGGTAAAGCTGGGGGAGCGGGAACGGCGACAGCGCCTCGAGCGCAAGGCCCACCTGCGAGACCACGTCGGCGGCCGACGCCCCGGCGGGGACGGCGATCGACCGGGAGAAGAAGACCGCGTCCGGGACAAGCGCGACCCTCGGCGGGGGCGGGCCCGAGCGCAGGAAATTAAGGGGCGATGCGCACATGCTCAGGTTTGCGTGGGGGCCGGCGGAGGTTGCGGAATCTCATCATCTTCGAGTATCTCCAGGAGCGTAAAGGGATAATTGATGCTTTGCGAGGCCGCGGCGGCGGCCGTCGCGCTGTTCGCCGTCGAGGAGGGCTGGGCGGTGTTGGTGATCGAGGTCGCCGTCGAGGGTGACGCTGTGGCGGCCGCCGCGGTTGCATTGGTGGCAAGCGTCTGGTTCGTGGTCGCGCCGCCCTGGGGCGCGACGACGACGGACACCCGGTACTGCGAGCGCCCGTCGTGGACCGTGACGTTGATCCGGAGCGCCGCGATCGTCGTCCCGAACGTCCCCGCGCTGCCCCCGAGGCCGGCCACCGCGGAGAGCTGCGCCGCGTTCTGGAGCCACTGCGCCCCGTCGGTCGCGTACTGGCCCGTGCCGTTCAGGAAATCATTGATGTGCTGGCGCTGGATGTCCGTGTACTGGCCGAGCGCCGCCATCACGTCGGCGTTGGCCCCGTTCGCGTTCGGCTGCGGGTAGTTGAAGAGCGAGAAATCGTCCACGAACCTCCAGTAGTTGCCGTTCGGCAGCCCGTTCTCGTCGAAGAAGAACTCCCTGGCGTCGTCGATCGCGGCGAGCTCGGTGAAGGCGCGCATCGGCCGCTGCGGCTCGGCGTAGGGGACGCTGGCCTCGGGGTAGTCGGGCGTGAGCGTCGTCGTGTAGGAGTACCCCTTCACCATCCAGCCCTCGATGGCGTCCGCCAGCTTCTCCGCGTCTGCGGGCGCCACCTGCCAGGCCTCGAACATGTTCGTGAGGGTTGTCATGTCGGCGTGCGCGAGCGGTATCTTCCCGCTCTCGTCCTGGAACGAGACCTCCACGGTGCGGCCCTCCGAGGGCGTCCACTCGGCCCACGCGAGGGGGTCGCCCCATCCCTCGGCGGTGCTGTGGAGGCCGTTGTCCGCCTCCCTGAAGTCCTCGAGGACGGCGAGCGTGACCTCGATCGCGGAGAAGGCCTCCTGGCGCAGGCGCCTCGCGTCGGATTGGTGGACCTCGACCATGAGGTCGTTGCCCGCCTTCTCGACAAACGCCGTGAGGGCGGCCGCCGTGAAGAGCAGGGTCACGAGGACCAGCACGAGGACCGACGAGCGCAGCGGGTTCTTGGGGAGCGGTTGCCTCATTTCGTTCACAACGGGTTGGGCATCCCCTGCTGGATCGCCGGCACGATGACGACGGCCTCGCGGACGAGGCCGTTGTAGCCGAACGTCACCCGGAGCCTCTGCGGCGCGATCGGGTTGCCGCCGCTGTCCGTCCGGAGCACGTTCTCGGTCGTCCACTTGCTGAAGTCGGAGTCGTAGTAGTCGAAGGTGATCGAGGTGACGAGCGGCGAGACCAGGGTCTCCCTCGGGGGGTCGGTGTTGAAGTTGTTCTCGAGGTCGGAGTGCCAGAGCATGAAGAGGCCCTGGTCCCGCCTCACCTGCCAGGAGCACGTGACCTCGGGGAGCGGGCTCTCGGGCCACCGCAGGAGCCGGTTCCCGGAGAGCTCGACGTAGGTGATCAGGTTCTCCTGGAGGCCGTTCTCGGGCTTGATGAGCTGCACGCCCACCGGAGTCGAGTTCAGGACGGCCGCCGGGGGCAGCGTCGCCCGGAACATCTCCTTCTGGAGGAACCGGGTCACGGCGCGCACGTGCTGGTCGAAGAGCCGCGCGTCCGCGTTCTTTCCCCACAATTCGCCCATGGAGAAGACGAACGTGTTGAGCCCCACGAGGACGAGGGCCACGAGCGCCATCGCGAGCACGATCTCGATGAGCGTGAATCCGCGCGTCCTCATTGCGCCTGCTTTCCCTGGAAGACGGCGATCCGGCTGGCGGCGCTCGAGCGGAGCGTCGAGCGCGCGGCAGGGTCCGACCACGTCGGGCGCACGAGCATGAAGTTCTCGGTGATCGTCTTCGGCTCGGCGGCCGTCGCCTCCGTGACCACGCAGGTGAAGGCGACCGTGAAGAGGTCCGTCGTGTTCGCCGGCTCGATGTCCGCCGTCCACTTGACATGGCGGTCCCCGTCGTCGAACTCGGCGCCCGCCTGGGCCGTCGGAAGGTCGGCCTGGGTCAGGAGCTGCGAGCGCGCGAAGGACACGTCCGCATCGTAGGCGTTCTCCTGCTGCGCCGCCTGGTAGCTGTTGAGCACGTTCACATAGGCGCCCCCGAGGACGACCGCCGTCAGCGCGAAGATGACGAGGGAGAGAAGGACCTCGACCAGCGTGAATGCACTACGACGTGGCGTCATTCTTGGTCAGGACCTGGGCGCATGTCCACGGGTCGATCGAGAGCAGGTGCGCCCCCCCGGCCCTCGAGTAGATCTGCGCGCGGAACGGAGTGCAGGTCCCGTCGTCGTAGAAGGTGACCGAGGCGAGCGTGTCGGTCTCGACCAAGGTGCCGCCCACGAGGATCGAGGAGCTCGTGTCCGACTGCGGGGGATGAAAGTCGACCTGCGTGTCGTCCGAGTCGCTGAACGGCAGCTCCTTCTTGCTGGCGCCGTCGTCGAGGACGAAGGCCTTCGCCTTCGGGTCAAAGCTGAGGAAGACGCTTTTCCCCTCGTCCAGCGCCTGCGCGCGGGCCTCCGAGCACGCCTTCCAGAACTGCGCGTCGGGGGACGGCGCCTTGTCCGAGAGGAGGGCCGAGGATCCGCCTATGAAGATCGTGGCGAGGAGCGCGATGAGCGCCACCACCAGCAGGATCTCGATGAGCGTGAATCCGCCCCGTTCACCAGTTTCCGATGTCGTCATCGGTTCCGTCAGTCTTGTCGGGACCCTTGGACCAGACGTCGTAGCTGTTCTTGTTGTGGACGCCCGGGCAGCGGTACTGGTAGGGCTCGTCCCACGGGTCGAGCAGCGGGTACTTCGTGCCCTCGGCGACGTACGGCCCGCGCCAGCGGTCGGCCTTGTTCGCCGGCGCGGCAAAGAGCGCCTGGAGCCCCTCCTCGGTCGACGGGTAGTCGCCCATCTGGATCCGATATGCCATGAGCGGCGTCTTCAGGCTCGTGGTCACGAAGAGCTTGGCCACGTCCTTCTTGGAGCCGCCGAAGAGCGTGTCCACGTTCGAGATGGTCAGGCCGACCAGGAGGGCGATGATCGCCAGGACGACCAGGATCTCCACCAGCGTGAAGCCTCGGCGCATGGAATTCATGGGGGTGCTCATGGGCGGGGAATGATTGGGGAGCGGCATGCCAATGTCGAGACGCTCCCCGGGGCCCAAAGGTTCCCGGATTCAAGGGATTTTGGATGAGCGGCAGCACTTTGACCCCTTGCGGATTCCCGGCCGATGGGTTTTGTCTAGCACCCCCGGTCAACCGGCACCCCAACATCGATCCCAGGAGCCCATCATGAGACACCTCAGCCTAGGCCTCTCCCTTCTCCTCGCCGGCGCATCCGCCGCGCCGCTGCAAGCCCAGCACAAACGGATCAGCCCGCACGAGACGATCAGCGCCGTCATCGGCGACAGGGCCACGGGAACCCGGGTGACCCTCACCTACGGCCGTCCCTACACGGCCGACCCCGAGACCGGGGCCCCCCGCAAGATCTGGGGGACTCTCGTGCCGTGGGATGCGCCCTACCGCCTGGGCGCGGACGAGGCGACGCTCCTCGTCCTCCAGCGCGCCATGGTGGTCGGCGGCACGGCCGTCCCCGCGGGCGCCTACACGCTCTACATGGTCCCGTCGCAGGCCGGGCCGTCGAAGCTCGCGATCAGCACCGACATTGGAAAATGGGGGATCCCGGTGGACGAGGGCCACGACCTCGCGCGCGTCGATCTCAAGGCGGACACGCTCCCGACCCCGGTCGACCAGCTGACGATGGCCATCGAGAAGGTGCCGGAGGGAGGCGCGGTCCTGAAGATCTCCTGGGAAAAGACGCAGTATTCCGTGGCCCTGAGGCAGCCCGCCGCCCGCATCGACTTTCCGGCCGCGAGCCCGGCGGCCGTGGTCAAGCAGCGGGTCGGCCTCACCGACATCGAGGTCGACTACTCGCGCCCCAGCCTGAAGGGGCGGGTCATGATCGGGGGCATCGACCCCTATGGGGAGGTCTGGAGGACCGGCGCCAACAGCGCGACGCGGATCTCCTTCAGCACGCCGGTCACCTTCGGGGGGAGCCCCGTCGACGCCGGCACCTACGAGCTCTTCACGATCCCGGGCAAGGACCAGTGGACCGTCATCCTGCAGAAGCCCATGCACCAGTGGGGGGCCTACACCTACGACCAGAAGAACGACGTGCTGCGCGTCACCTCGAAGCCGACCGTGCACACCGAGCCCGCCGAGACCTTCACGATCGGCTTCGGCGACCTCACGGAGGAGTCGGCGACCTTCTACCTCGTCTGGGACAGGGTGCGGGTGCCGGTACCGATCACGGTGGACGTCGTGGGCACGATCGTCCCGCAGATCAAGGCGGCGATGGGGGGCACGGGGAGGAAGCCCTATCTGAATTCCGCCCTCTTCTACCTCGACCACAACCTCGACCTGAAGCAGGCGGCGGACTGGATCGACGCCGCGATCGCCGAGAAGCCCGACGAGCTCTTCTTCTACTACTACCAGAAGGCACGCGTCCTCGCCGCCATGGGAGACAAGGCCGGGGCCGAGGCGGCGGCGCGCCAGTCGATGGACCTCGCCTCGAAGGACACGACGCCCGCGAACGGTGAATACCAGCGCCTGAACGAGGCAGTCATCGCCGGCCTGAAGTGACGAGGCCCGCACCCTTCGCAGCCCTGCGCGTGCGCGCATGCGCGGCCGCGGCATGCGCCGCCCTGCTCCTCCCGGCCGCAGGCGCGGCCGAGGCGCCGGCCGCGATCCTGCAGGACCTCAGGAGCTTCCAGCAGATGGGGAGCGTACTCTACGTGGCCGCGCATCCCGACGACGAGAACACCCAGCTCATCGCCTACCTCGCGCGGGGCCGCAGCTACCGGACCGCGTACCTCTCGCTGACGCGCGGCGACGGCGGCCAGAACGTGCTCGGCCCGGAGTTCGGCGACTCGCTGGGCGTCATCCGCACCCAGGAGCTCCTCGCGGCGCGCGGCGTCGACGGCGGCCGCCAGTTCTTCACGCGCGCCAGGGACTTCGGGGTCTCGAAGGATTACCGGGAGACCCTGACGAAATGGGACCGCGAGGAGGTGCTTTCCGACATCGTGCGCGTCATCAGGGAATTCCGGCCCGACGTGGTCATCACGCGCTTCCCGCCGGAGCCCAGCAACACGCACGGCCACCACACGGCCTCCAGCGTGCTCGCCCTCGAGGCGTTCAAGCTCGCCGGCGACCCGAAGGCGTTCCCGGAGCAGCTGGGCCGGCTCGCCCCGTGGCAGCCCAGGCGGATCATCTGGAACGTGTTCTCACAGGGATCGGGAACCGGGCCGGCCCCCGGCATCGTGGACATGGAGGTCGACGGCACCGATCCGGTGACCGGCGCCACGTTCGCGACGGTCGCGGGGCGCAGCCGCTCCATGCACAGGACGCAGGGATTCGCGAACTTCACGGTCGCGTCCGCGGGAAGCGGGCCGCGCGTCGAGCATTTCAAGGTTCTCGCGGGCGAGCCGATGGCCGGCGACATCCTTGACGGCGTCGACACGACGTGGGCGCGAATTCCCGGCGGCGCGGACATCGGCCGGCTCGCCGGCGACGTGATCGCGAAGTTCAACCCGCAGGATCCCGCCGCGAGCGTCCCGGCGCTCCTCGCTATGCGCAAGGAGGCCGCGGCCCTGGCCGCGGATCCCCTCGTCAACGAGAAGCGCAGGCTGCTCGACCGGATCCTCCAGGCCTGCCTCGGCCTCTCCGTGGAGACGTCGGTGCCCAGGAGCGAGTTCGTCCCCGGCGAATCCCTCGCGATGCACCACACGGCAATTGTGCGCTCGGCCGTCGCGGTCCGATGGGTGGGCGTCCGCTATCCCGGGATGGGAGCCGATGCCCGGTTCGCGGTCGATCTTTCGCCCGGCGAGCCGGAGTCGCTCGACGAGACGCGCACGCTCCCGGCGGGCACGCCGCTCAGCCAGCCCTATTGGCTGCGCGAGGAGGGAACCCCCGGCATGTTCCGCGTGGACGACCCCTCGCTCATAGGAACGCCGGAGAACCCGCCCGCCGTCCCGGTCGAGGATGTCTTCGAGGTGGGCGGGCAGACGCTCGTGGTCCCCGACGAGGCCGTTCAGGTCACCCACGATCCCCTACGGGGCGACATCCGCCGGCGCCTCGACGTGATCCCGCCGGTCTCGCTGAGCTTCACGTCGTCCGTGGAGCTGTTCGCGCCGGGGGCGCAGCGAAGCGTCGCCGTCGAGGTCGTCTCCTCGCGCGACCATGCCGCGGGCTCCCTCGGCCTGAAGGCGCCGGCCGGCTGGGCCGTCTCCCCGGCACGGCAGGAATTCCACCTCGCGGCCGCAGGGGACCGGACCCGGCTCACGTTCGCCGTGGCCGCGCCGGACGCGGCAAGCAGCGGCTCCCTATATGCATGGGCGGACGTGGGGGGCGCCCGCTACGGGAACGGGCGCCTCGAGATCAACTACAAGCACATCCCCCACCTGCTGCTCCAGTCGCCCGCCCGCCTGAGGGTAGCGAGCCTGGACCTGGCGATACGGGGAAGGAGCGTCGGCTACCTGCCGGGCGCCGGCGACACGGTCGCGGGGTGCCTTGAAGAGATGGGGTACACCGTCACCCAGCTCACGGGGGCGGACCTGACGCCCGAGGGACTCAGGGGCTTCGACGCCGTGGTCGTCGGGGTTCGGGCTTTCAACACGAGGACCGACCTCGCCCAGCGGGTGGGCGCGCTCTTCGACTACGTCAAGGCGGGCGGGACCCTCGTCGAGCAGTACAACACCCCGAACGGCCTGCTCGTCCCCCAGCTCGGGCCCTACCCGATCAAGCTCTCGCGCGACCTGATGCATTACCGCGTGACCGATGAGAAGGCCCCCATCACGCTCCTCGTGCCCGGCGACCCGGCGTTCACGACGCCCAACCGGATCGGCCCCGCGGACTTCGACGGCTGGGTCCAGGAGCGGGGGCTGGATTTCCCAAGCGAATGGGACGCCTCGAACTACACCTCGCTCCTCGCGTGCAGCGACGCGGGCGAGGCGCCGCTCACGAGCGGGCTCCTGGTCGCCCGCTACGGGAAGGGCACCTTCGTCTACACGGGGCTCTCGTTCTTCCGCGAGCTGCCGGCCGGCGTGCCCGGGGCCTACAGGCTCTTCGCGAACCTGGTCTCGCTCGGAAAATGAAGGCCGCCCCGGACGACGCGTCGACCGGGCTGCCGGGGCTTCGGACCTGGCCCCGCGTCTATGTCGTTGTCGCGTGCACCCTCGCCGCGTGGATAGGGCTCCTGGCTCTCCTGACCCGGGCGTTCCCGTGAACGCCCTCGATTACGCAGTCCTCGTCTTCACGATGGTCGGCATCGCGGCCTACGGCATGTGGCGAACCCGCGGGAGGCGCGACCTGAGCGGCTACCTGAAGGGCGCGGGCGAGGCGCGCTGGCTCGCGATTGGCCTGTCGGTCATGGCCACGCAGGCGAGCGCGATCACGTTCCTCTCGACGCCCGGCCAGGGCTACGAGAGCGGGCTCGGCTTCGTCCAGAACTACTTCGGCGCGCCGCTGGCGCTGATCATCGTGGCTGCCGTCTTCCTGCCGATCTACCGCAGGCTAAGGGTCTACACAGCCTACGAGTACCTCGGCCACCGCTTTGACGGGAAGACCCGGCTCCTTGGCGCGGGCCTCTTCCTCGTCCAGAGGGGCCTCGGTGCCGGCATCACGATCTACGCCCCGGCAATCGTGCTGTCGACCGTCATGGGCTGGCGGCTGGACGCCACGATCGTGTGCAGCGGCCTCCTCGTCATAGCCTACACGGTCGCCGGCGGGAGCGACGCCGTCACCCTCACCCAGAAGTACCAGATCGGCGTCATCTTCGCCGGGATGCTCGCGGCGTTCTTCGTGCTCCTGTCGAGGCTCCCCGCCGCCCTCACGTTCTCGGACACGCTCGCGCTGGCGGGGGGCTACGGCAAGCTCGAGGCGGTCGACTTCAGCCTGAACGTCGACCGCCGCTACACGATCTGGTCCGGCCTCCTGGGCGGGATGTTCCTCGCCCTCTCCTACTTCGGGACCGATCAGTCGCAGGTGCAGCGGTACCTCGGCGCGGCCTCGCTGCGCGAGAGCCGCCTCGGCCTCATGTTCAACGCCGTCTTCAAGGTCCCGATGCAGTTCTTCATCCTCCTCCTCGGGGTCCTCATCTTCGTCTTCTACCGCTTCGAGCTTCCACCCGTCTATTTCAACCAGGCCGCGTGGGCGGACCAGGCGGCGCATGGCGCGGGCGGCCAGCTCCGCGCCCTCGGCTCGGAGTTTGCGGCGGCGCACGACGAGGAGCGCGGCCACCTCGCTGCATGGATCGACGCCCGCCGCAGCGGGAACCGCGCAGCGGAGGCCGCGGCCCGGGCCGCGGCCTCCGCCGCCCACGCTCGCGAGGTCTCCGCGCGCGAACGGACGCTCGGGATCATGGGCGCGGCCGACCGGCGGGCGGCCAACGACTCGGACTATGTGTTCATCACCTTCATCCTGAAGTACCTGCCGCACGGGCTTATCGGGCTCCTTGTGACCGCGTTCTTCGCCGCCGCGCTCTCCTCCAAGGCGGCCGAGCTCAACGCCCTGGGATCGACGACGACGATCGACATTTACCGGCACCTCGTGAGGCGCGACGCCGCCGACCGGCACTACGTGGTCGCCTCGAGGCTCTTCACGGCCTTCTGGGGCCTGGTCGCGATCGGGTTCGCCCTGTTCGCCCACCTCGCGGAGAACCTCATCCAGGCCGTCAACATCCTCGGCTCCATCTTCTACGGCGTCGTGCTGGGCCTCTTCCTGGTGGCATTCTTCCTAAAGGGGATAGGCGGCACGGCCGTGTTCTGGGCGGCGATCGCCGCCCAGGCCCTCGTGTTCATCCTCTACTTCTCGCTCGGCATATCGTACCTCTGGTACAACGTGATCGGCTGCGCGGCGTGCGTCGCCCTGAGCGCGCTCCTCCAGGCTGCGAGGGGATTCCCGGATGCGGGCGGCGGCGCCCCGGCGCTGGCATGAATGCGCCGCTCATCTGCTTCGGCCAGCAGCCCTGCGGCTTCCTGCCGCGGCGCTACCTCGCGGCCAAGGTCTTCACCGCCCGGCGCCTCCAGGCCGAGCTCGGGGGGGAGATCGTGTTCTTCCTCCACGACAGCGACCACGACCCGCGCGAGACGCAGACGACGCTCAGGATGCGAAGGACGGGCGAGCCGCGCACGCTCAACTTCACGTTTGAGAACAAGCTCCAGCGGAAATTCTCGCCGCTCTATGCCAAGCGCGTTCCGGCGGACTGGAGCGCAAAGACGGCGCGCCAGCTCCCGGCCTACCTGGATTCCCGCCTGGTCGAGGCGTTCAGCCAGGTGCAGGCGTCCTTCGTCGCCGACTTCTGCCTGGAGATGTACCGGCGGATGGGCCTCCTTGAGGGAATCCGCGTCGTCCGGTCGGGCGACCCGGCCGTCCGGCGGCAGGCGTGCGACGTGGCCGATTTCTTCGTGGACGTTCCCCACGGGGGCGAGACCGTGCGCGCCCGATTCGTCGGTGGCGCATTGCAACTGGACGAGGGAGGGGGTTCATTCGTGACCCTGCCTCCCGTGCCCTTCGACAAGCCACAGATCAGCCCCGCCCGGGACGCCCGCCTGCGCTGGATGCAGTCCGTCGTCCGCTGCACGCACTACGTGACGGGCGCAGGCGAGCAGGCCTACCTGCGCCGGGAGGATGCGCCCGAGATTGCCTATGTCAGGCGCGACGAGATTGAGCGCCCCGATGAAGCCTACTGCGAAATCCCCGTCTAGCGCGCCGACGCTCCTGGCGTTTGGCGCCCATCCCGACGACATTGAGTTCGGCTGCGGCGCAATCGTCGCCCGCGAGACGAGGTCGGGCCGCAAGGCGCACTTTGTCGTCTGCTCGCGGGGCGAGTCGGCAAGCAGCGGCACCCCGGCGCGGCGCATGGCCGAGGCGCGGAAGGCGGCCGCCATCCTGGGCGCCACCATCGAATTCGTCCTCCTGGACGGGGACGCCAGGCTCGAGGCCACGCCGGCCCATGCGCTGAGGCTTGCGGCCGTCATCCGCCGGGTGCGTCCGGGAATCGTCCTGGCGCCCACCATCGTTGAGGACCAGCACCCCGACCATCCGCGCCTTGGTCGGATCGTGCGCGACGCCGCCAGGATCGCCCGCTACGGCGGCGTGGCCGGGCTTCGGGCCAGGCCCGCCCACTCAATAGGCGCCCTCCTCTACTATGCCGTGACGCCCGGGGCCGAGCCCGACGGCGCCATCCCTGTCCTGGTGGACATTTCCGATCCGGGGGTCATTGCCACCTGGACGGCCGCGATGCGGGCGCACGCCTCGCAGATGGGGACCCGCGACTACGTCGAGCTCCAGCTGGCGAGGACGCGCATCCGCGGCCTCTCGGCCGGCGTCATGCATGCGCAGCCGCTCTTCCCGAATGACCCCGGCCTCTTCGACTCGCTTCTCCCGCTGTCGCGGTCGGCGCGGCGCTTCTGACGCGGCGCTGAAACCTGCGTCCTGGCCCGCATGAATTCCGAGCGCCCCCTGAGGATCGGCATCACGTGCTACCCCTCGGTGGGAGGCAGCGGCATCCTCGCCTCCGCGCTCGGGGTGGAGCTCGCGCGCAGGGGCCACGAGGCGCACTTCATCAGCTATGAGCGCCCGATCCGCCTTCCCGCGGACGCGCCGCGCCTTTTCTTCCACCCGGTCGCCATCAACGACTACGGGCTCTTCAAGTACCCGGACTACACGCTGCCCCTGTCGGTCAAGATGGCGGAGGTGAGCCGCAGCCACGGCCTCGACGTCCTCCACGTGCACTACGCCGTCCCGCACGCGACCGCGGCGATCCTCGCGCAGTCCATGCTCCCGCCCGGGCTGAGGCCGCGGCTCGTCACGACGCTCCACGGCACGGACACGACCCTCCTCGGCCGCGACGCCGGATACGGCCCCGCGATCACGCATGCCCTTGAGCGCTCGGACGCGGTCACGACCGTGTCCGCCTACCTGGAGCGGGAGACACGGCAGCTCCTGGGCGTCACGCGGCCGATCGACGTCATCCACAATTTCTTCGAGCCCCGGGCGGCGCGGAGGGGGCGCGACGAGGTGCGCCGCGAGCTCGGGATAGGCGCCGAGGCGATGGTGCTGCACCTCTCGAACCTGCGCCCGCTCAAGCGCATCGACCTTCTCCTCGAATGCGCCGCGCGGATCCGGCCCCGCGAGTCGTTCAAGCTCGTGATCCTGGCGGGGGCCGACTTCTCGCCTTTCGCGGCGGACGTGCGCCGACTCGGCCTCGAGGACCGCGTGATCGTCCGCGAGCACGTGACCGATATCGAGGACTACCTGCAGGCGGCCGACATCGGGCTCTTCGCCTCCGACATGGAGAGCTTCTGCCTGAGCCTCCTCGAGACGATGTGCTTCTCGTGCCCGAGCGTGGCGACCGCGGTGGGCGGCATTCCCGAGGTCGCCGTTTCCGGCAGCTCCGGCCTCCTGGTGCCCGCGGGCGACGCCGACGCGCTCGCCCGGGGGGTCGAGACCCTGATCCGCGACCCCGCGCAGCGCGCCGCGCTCGGGGCGGCGGCCCGCAAGCGGGCGAGGGAACTCTTCTCAGCCGACGCGATTGTCCCCCTCTACGAGCGCCTCTATCGCCGGATCTGCGAGACCGGGCGCGCTAAGGCGTGACCGGGCTCGTCACCTTGACCACGAAGTAGTCGAACGGGCCGTTGACCTCGGTGTACTGGTGCGGGGTCATGGGGGGGATGATGATCACGTCACCCTTCTCGAGGTGGCGCGCCGTGCCGCCGGTGATCGACGTGCCCGAGTACTCCCCGGTTCCGGGCTTGTTCTCCTTCTGGTCGACTATGGTTCCGCCGGTCACGAACGTGGCCGTGCCGCCCACGATGTAGAAGACGTCCGTGTCGCGCGCGTGCATCTCGATCTTGCCCGGCACGACGCGGTGCCCGCAGATGACCTTGTAGCTCGAGTTGATGTTCAGCGGGAAGCCCTTCGCGAAGGCCGCGTCCACCTGGACGTGGTCGAATTGGACCACGTCGGTGGGCGGCGGGTTGGCCGCGATGCAGTTGCCTGCCAGTCCGATGGCCAGGAGCGAGACAAGGATGGGGAGTTTCATATTTCTTGGGAACGGAATGATACCTCCTGGCGGCCCGAATGGGAAGCCGTTTGGGTCCCCGGCCCCCGCGCCCACTACATCTTGGGCTCCCAGAGGCCCAGGGTCGCGCCCGTCGGGTCGAGGATGATGCTGAGCCGGCCCATGCCGGCCACCTCCGTCACGCCCTTTGTCACCTTCGCCCCCAGCTTCTTGGCCTTCTTCGTCGCCGCATCGATGTCCTTCACGTGGACATAAGGCATCCAGTCGGACGGCGCGCCCGGGACGCGCTGCCTCATCATCCCGCCGGCCGTTCCCTTCCGGCCGACGTCGATCGTCGTGTAGACCCCAAAGCCCGGGAAGGGAACGTCCTTCAGCTTCCAGTCGAACAGCTTTGAATAGAAGGCCTTCGCCTTGGGTACGCTCTTGGTGTGGAGCTCAACGTGTACGAATGGATTTGCCATGGCGATTTCTCCTGTTGCCGCGCGATGTTGGATTGTCGTTTCAGAACAGGGATCCAGGGTATTTTTGGAGGCCGATGGGAGACGACCTTTTACCCAACCCCAATGTTAATTTCGCGCGCGGGGGGCGACCGCCCGGGAGCTATTTCTTCCGCGGCTTGTCGACGAACACCTGGTTCACGAGGAAGCTCAGGCCCAGCACGCCGGCCAGGGTCCGGACATTGAGCATGGAGCCCATGAGTTCCGAGAGCGGGCTGGCGTCGGGTTCCCGCACGCGCAAGAGGAGCAGCGCCCCGGCCAGGGCGACGACAGGCTGCACGAGGAAGCATGCGTGGTAGGCGCCGAGGGCGCCGCCCCACGAGGCCGGGGCGTGCGAGAGGGTCCAGCCGCCCAGTACCGGGGCGACCGCCGCCACGAGCGACGACACGGCCAGGTTGAAGCCGATCGCGAGCCTCTTCGCCCCGGCCGGGATGAGCCGGAGCCCGATCGCGAACTGGCCAAGGACGAACCCAGCGCTGGTCGCCCCGATCCATGTCCAGAGCGCGTAGAGGACCGCGCGGTTGCCCGGGTTGACGAAGCACCAGACGAACATCGAGAGCTGCCAGAGGACGATCGAGAGCACCATGACCGGCTTGCTCCCGTGGCGGTCGAGGAGCCGGCTCCAGAGCGGCAGCAGGCACGCCCCGCCGAGCTGCGAGAGCGCCGTCACGACGCCCACGTTCCAGGCCGAGAAGCCGACCCGCTCGAACATGAAGACGGTGTAGAAGGGGCCGAAGCAATTGGTCGCGAACGACCAGACGGCCCCGAAGGCGACGAACGCGAGGAACGAGCGTGCGCGCCGGACCACTGCCGCCTGGTCCCTGAAGGACTCGCTCGCGGGGGCCGCCGCCCTGTGGGGCCGGGTCGGGCTGATCCACTGCATCCGGACGGAGAAGATCCGCAGGAAGCACGAGCTGAGGATCACGGCCTGGAACGTGTGCACCGAGTAGTCCCACCGCGACAGCACCCACCCGGAAATGACCAGGAAGACGACGGTCGTCACCTGCAGGATCTGGTTGCGCCGGCCGAAGAACTTCCCGCGGATCCTCACGGGCACCCACTCCTCGATCCAGGTGCTCCAGGAGACGCTGGCGACGGCGTAGAGGCTGCTTGAGACGAAGTACCAGCCGAGGATCCACGCCGCGGCCCCGAGCGGCGAATCCCTTGGTATCCAAGGAAGGGCCACGGCGAACGCCGCAAAGCTGAGCATGTGGAGCGCCGCGGACACGACAGTCACGAACTGCGGCGAGCGCCACCGCATGAGCGCGGGCGAAAAGAAGATCTGCAGGAAGTTGCCCACGAAGGGCAGCGAGCCGAGGACCCCGATCGCCGTGGCCGAGATCGGGAAGGCCTTCGTGACCAGCGCGGTCAGGACCATGCTCGCCGGGACCGCCATCGTGACGATCGGTATCGCGACAATCCCCTCCTCCGTGCAGTAGCGCAGGCAGAGGCTCAGGTCCTCCTTCCTGCGGTGCGCGAGGGCGCGCCCCGGGGATTCGGCCGGGCGGATCGTTTCAATCGGCATGGATGCGCGGCGATTCTGGCACCGGCGGCGGTCCCGATTCGACGAAAAAGGACGCTGCTCCCCGGCCATTGCGTTCCTCGCGGCATGGGCTTCATTCTTGGGAATGAAGGAATTCATCGTCTCCGTGCCCACGTCCGGCGGCCCCATGGACCTGCACGGCTTCCAGCCCGACTCGCACGCCGGCCGCCTGCCGGCGATCATCGTCCTGCAGGAGGCCTTCGGGGTTAACCCCCACATGAAACGCGTTTGCCGGCGCGTCGCCTCGGCTGGCTACGCGGCGTTTTCGCCGGAGCTCTTTCACCGAAGCGGAAAGGGACTTGAGTTTGGGTACGACGAGTTTCCGAAGATCAAGCCGATATTCGCGGGGCTGACGAACGCGATGGTCCTCGAGGACCTGCAGGCTTCCTACGGCCACATCGCGCAGCGCCCCGAGGTCGACCCCGCGCGAATAGCGAGCTGGGGATTCTGCATGGGCGGATGGGCCTCCGTCTTCGCCGCGTGCGAGCTGCCGGTGGCGGCCTCCGTCTCCTTCTACGGCGGCGGCATGGTGAACCCGCGCCCCGGGATCGGCTTCACGCCGATCATCGACCGGTTTTCCTCAATCCGCTGCCCGCTCCTCCTCGTGTACGGTGCGAAGGACCAAGGCATCACGCCCGCGGACATTGACGCCGTGAAGGCGCGCCTGACTTCCCTGGGCAAGGAGTACGAGGTCGAGATCTATCCGGACGGTGGGCACGGGTTCTTCTGCGAGGACCGGGCCGCGTATGACCGCGCCTCCGCGGAGGCCTCGTGGACGCGGGCAACCGGGTGGCTTGCGAAGAAGCTGAGCTGACCCGTCCCGGGTCCGCCGTCGGAGCCCTCGACTGCGACTAGCGGCGCCAGCCGCCCGGGTGCACGTAGCCCCCGCCGCCGCCGTACCAGCCCCTGCCGCCCCCATCGACCCAGACGTCGTCGTGAATCCAGACGCCGCCGGGACCGTAGTAGCCGCCCCCGCCGCCGCCCACGTAGCCGACACAGCCGGTCCAGGCCAGCGGCATGGCCATGATCATCAGGGAAAAGAGCAATATCGAGCGTGTGTGTTTCATTGGCTGTTGGCGGGATTGGCGTTGTCCATGTATTGAACCAGGCCGACGGTGCCGCCGGTTGAATCGAGAATGATCGCAAAGCGGCTCCCGAACTCGACCGTGTGCGGGGCGACGAGGACCTCGCCCCCGAGGCCCGGGACCATTGCGAGCGTCTTGTCGAGATCCGCGACGCGGATCACGCCAAGCCAGGCTGCCTTTGCGTCATCAGACGCGGGCTTCGGCGCGACGCCGCCGCGCGACTGCCCGGCGCTTGAGAGCACAAAGTCGCTTTTCCTGTCGGAATGCGTCTCCGGCGCCACATCGAAGCCGAGCGTCACGTTGTAGAACTGCGACGTGGCCCCCGGATTCTTCACGTAGAGCTCGAACCAGTTCCATGTGCCCGGCTTCGGCTCGCTGTCAGGACCATCGCCCGAGCTCGACTGGAGGATGCCGATTGGGATGCCGTCCGGGTCGGACACGATCGCCTGATAGCCGCGGTCGGGGAAGTTCCGGGACGGCGCGCGCACCGTTGCCCCGTTCTTCGACAGCAGGGCCAGAGTGGCGTCGATGTCGGTGACGGCGTAATAGCCGATCCAGCGCGAAGGGTGGTTCGGCCCCTGGACGCTCCGCGGTGACAGGCCAGCGACCGGCGTGCCGTTGGCGCTGAAGACCGTGTAGCTCTTGCCCCACCGGCTGAGCGGCTCGGCGGTCCAGCCGAGAAGCCCGCAGTAGAATTTCGTGGCGCCGTCGGGGTCCGTGGTGAAAAGGTCGGCCCAGACGAGCTTGCCGGGGCGGTGCTCCGTCGTCGGCGGTGAATTGAGGGACGGGAACTTGGCGGCCCCGGCTGAAAGGGGAAGCCCGGCGAGAAGCAGCGCGGCGGCGGCGTAGACGGTTGCTGGTCTTGAAATGAGTTTCATGTTCATAGCGCGGGTAAATGGGCCGCTGGGGCAAGATACGCTCGAGGCTCGGTCTTGAAAATGGGGTGATACCCACACCATAGTTCCACGGCCTCCGAAAAGGTTCCCCACCGACGAATTGCCCAGCGCAACCTGCTCCCGCTTCAGGTGGTGCGCGTCGCGTTCATGGCGTCCACGGCAAGCTGGGAGCGGTGCCATGCCTCGCCGATCTTCGTCTTCGCGTCCTCCCAGGTATCGGGGGTTGTGGCCTTCGCAAGCGTCGTCATGTAGCCCGTGAGCAGGGCGCGGCTCGCGTCAACCTCCTTCATTGAGAAATCCCATTCATCCGTGTCGGCGGTCATCGCGGCGCGCTTCGCCTTCAGCTGGGCAATCTGGTCGTTCAGCCTGGCCGACATGGCGTCCACGCCCTTTGTGAAGGCATCCCGCTGGCTGTAGGTGTCGGCCTGGATGGAGGACCAGTAGTGGCCCGTGGTGGACTCGACGCCGTCGACGCCGGCGCAAGTCCCCTGGCAGGCAAGCGCGAAGGGGGCCAGCGCGAACGCCAGGAGCCGGACGCACGGGACGATGTTCATGCCCCAATATACCGCGCGCGGCGCACCGATTCCATGGGGCAAGAACCCCATGGGACGCCGCGAACCTTGACCCGGCACCCCGCCTCTGAGTGCCTGTAGCCGCGTTGCGCCTCCGGTCGCAGCCAAGAATGAGGATCTCCCGATTACCAGCCTGGATCCTGGCCTCCGCGGCTTTGTGTTTCCTGCCGCCTGCGCACGCGCAAGGCGTGCAACCGGCGCCGGCGTCCGCCGCCGCATATGGCATCGCGGTCATGGAAAACGTGATGATACCGATGCGCGACGGGGTCCGCCTGGCGGCCGACATCTACTTTCCCGCCCGCGGCGGAGCGCGGGCCGAGGGCAAGTTTCCGGTGATCCTGAACCGCACCCCCTACAACAAGGCGACGGGCGCGGGACCGACGGCCAACATGTTCGTCCCCTATGGCTACATCCTGGTCATCCAGGACGTTCGCGGGCGCTACCACTCGGAGGGCCACTGGCGCCCGATCCGGGACGACCCGAACGACGGCTTCGACACCGCGCAGTGGATCGGGGCCCAGCCCTGGTCAAACCAGAGCATCGGGACGATCGGCACCTCGTACTCGGGCGCGACGCAGCACGCGCTCGCGATCGCGGGCGCCCCCTACGTGAAGGCGATGATCCCGCGCAACGCCATGTCCGATTTCGGCCTGTACGGCGTCCGGCACCACGGCGCGTTCGAGCTGCGCTGGTTCAACTGGGTGCTGACGCTCGGCAACGCCACGTACACAACCAACGCCCTGCCGGCCGCCCTTCGCGCCGCCGCCGATCCCGCGAGCGCGCCCGCCCTCGTCGCAATGGGCGAGCACGTCCAGGACTACGTTCTCCACTCTCCGCTGCGCGCGGGCACGACGCCGCTCAAGCTCGCGCCCGACTACGAGGCCTGGCTGGTCGAGGCCATGGGCCACGGCGCCTACGACGACTATTGGAAGAACTGCGGAGCGAGCGTCGTCGACCACCTCGCGGAATATAAGGACATTCCCGCCTACCATGTGACCGGGTGGTACGACTCGTGGAGCTACCAGGTGGCCAACCTCAATTTTGTGCAGCTGACCAGGTCCAAGAAGAGCCTCCAGCGCCTGATCGTGGGGCCCTGGATCCACAGCCAGGAGCGATTGACCTACGCCGGGGAGGCCCAATTCACCCCCGACGCCTCGCTCGATCTCTCGTCGTTCCAGCGGAGGTGGTTCGACCGGTGGCTCAAGGGGATCGACAACGGCGTGGACCGCGAGCCGACCGTGCGAATCTACGTGATGGGCGGCGGGGACGCGCACAAGACGCCCCTGGGGCGCATCTTTGTCGGCGGGCACTGGCGGGACGAGCACGAGTGGCCGCTCGCCCGGACAAGGTACATCCCCTACTTCCTGCACTCGGGCGGTTCGCTGTCCGTGGACAGGCCCTCTGACGAGCCGCCCAGGAACTACCTCTTCGACCCCCAGCACCCCGTGCCGACGCTGGGCGGCAATGTGTCGTCGCAGGGAAAGCTGATGTTCCAAGGGGCCGCCGACCAGCGCGACAGGACCAATTTCTGGCTGACCTCGGACACGAAGCCCCTCTCGGCGCGCAGCGACATCCTCGTGTACAAGACCCCGCCCCTCGAGTCCGACATCGAGGTGACCGGGCCGCTCGTCGTTAAGCTTTGGGCGTCGTCGGACGCGCGCGACACGGACTTCACGGTCAAGCTGCTCGACGTCTATCCCCCGAACCCCGACTACCCCGAGGGCATCGACCTCAACATAGGGGACGGCATCGTCCGGGCGCGGTACCGCAACAACCTCGACCACGAGGAGTTCCTTGATCCCGGAAAGCCCTACGAGTTCACGATCGAGATGTACCCCACGTCGCTTGTTTTCAAGAGGGGCCACCGCATCAGGCTGGATGTCTCGAGCAGCAACTTCCCGCGGTTCGATGTGAACCCCAACACAGCGGAGCCCCTCAACGACAACCATGGGTGGCGTGCTGCAACGAACACGATCTATTCGGACGCCGACCATCCCTCCGATCTTATCCTGCCGGTGATCCCAAATTGAGACTCACGACCGACTCCTTGGCGGCCGCCTGGGCGATGAGGCTGGTACCAGAACTCGATTCCTTATGCTCGACTGCCGATAGGCCCGCGGTGCCATCCCGGTCCATCTCTTGAATCCGCGGTAGAATCCACTGTTGTCGAGGAATCCGCACGCAAGAGCGATTTCCTCGAGCGATATGTCCGGGGCGGCCATCAGCCGCATCGACCGCTCGAATCGCGCCTTGTCCAACAGCTCAAGGTAGGTCGACCCCTCCAGAGAAAGCCGACGGTGGAGGGTACGTTCGCTCAAATGTAGCGCCTCGGACGCGTCCCGCACCGAGATCACCCCGCGGTCCAGGAGACTCGGCAGAGTGTTCCACAGTTTCGTGGTCATGGCATTCTTCTCGTCGACGAGGCTCCTGCGTGCGGCTTCAGCCTCCCGCGACAGGAGCGAGTGAAGGGCCGAGTGCCGGTTGCGCATCCGCAGGCCCAGGTGTGATCGCGGGAAAATGAGCCGGCTATTCTTGGCTCCAAACCGGCACGGGACTCTGAAGAACTTTCGGTATGCGTCGGCGTGGCCCGGCTCGGGATAATCAAATTCGACCCGTTCCAAAGAAAATTGGCCCACTGCTTCGCTTTTTGCGACCGCCAGTATGCTCGCGAAAGTCCGCTCGACCACCATGGGCCAAATTGCCGGGTCAGGATCGTCAGTGCTTACGACCACCCAAGCCTCTTCTCGCGCCTCCTTTAACTCGATCCGCTGCCAATCCGAAATCAGGATGAAATATCGGCAAAGCACGCCCAGGGCGTTTCCCCAGGTTTCCGAATGCGCGATGAGATGACCCAGGATCCCATGGGAGTTGCTGGTGTAATCCGCCCCGACGGCCAGGCCAAGGCCCGGGTCGTCCGTCATCTCACGTGCGGTCTTCAAACTCCGCTTCATCACGTCGACCGATATCCGGGCATCTGGATCCGCCGGTATCGCCGCGTCGACCCCGGAAAGGCGGCTGAAGGTCGCGACGGAATATCCGCTGCGCTCCAGGTACCGGACCAGGCCGGAGAATATCCCGACATGCACGCTGTTGCGGCCGGCAGACGTCACGACCGGCTAGGGAATCCGTCCGTGGCGGCATCGGCAATGTTATTGGCGCTTGGCGCCACTGCGCGCCTCGGTCCGTTCCGCTACGCTGGGGAAGTCCAATACACACATGAACTCAATCCAGACATCCGCCCCATCGGCCACCGTGAGCAGCTGCCTCCCGGCTGGCTCGAGCGTCAAAGTACATGCAATACGCACCGGATTTGTGCAGGTGCGCAGGTCCCAGCAGCGGTCAAAGGGAGCGGGCATCGCCCGCGCCGCAAACATGCTTTTCGATCCTGAGTGGACCGATTGGCTTCCCATCTACGCATGGGCGATCGAGCACGACGAGGGGGTGATCGTCGTGGACACGGGCGAGACGTCGCGGGTTCACCAGCAGGGATACTTCCCAAGCTGGCATCCGTTTTACCGGCGCGCGGCCCATTTCTCAGTCCACCCTGACGAGGAAATCGGGGCTCAGCTGCGCAGGCTGGGAATCAGCCCCAGGGACGTGAGCCAGATCGTGCTGACGCATCTCCACACCGATCATGCGGGCGGCCTGACCGACCTTACAAACACACCCTGCTTGGTGTCGGAGCCGGAGTTCCGGAGGGCCTCCGGCCTCGGAGGGCGGATTCAGGGCTACCTCCCCCATCGCTGGCCGAGGTGGTGGAAGCCTGATTTCGTGCGGTTCGACTCGGGCCCCGTTGGGCCGTTCGAGAGGAGCATGTCCCTCACAAAGGCAGGCGACGTACTCATCGTGCCGACGCCCGGACACACGCCCCACCATATCTCCGTCATCGTCCGCGGCACCCCCTCGCTCTTCATCGCAGGCGACACGAGCTACAATCAGGGGATGCTCCTCGCCCGAGAGGTCGACGGCGTGAGCCCAAGCGTGGACGTGGCAAAGACCACATTGTCCAAGATTGCAGCCCTGGCCAGGGAGCAGCCCCTCGTTTACCTGCCGTCCCACGATCCCGAGAGCGAGGAGCGCCTGCTGAATCGCTGCGTCCTTACGACAGGATGAGGAAAATGACCCCGCTCCGCTCCAGACCGCGCAGTCCCCTGCCGATCCACTCCATCCCGCGTGGCGCTATCGGCAATGTTATTGGCGCTTGGCGCCACTGCGCCGCTCCCGCTGCTCTGGTAATCTAGGCAATCGGACAGGACGTTCCTGAAACCGACCCGAATCAACCAAACCACAAAATGATCCTCCCATCCCTAATTCTCGCTGCAATCGTCGTCCTTGTCGGTCTTGATACCTCGACGCAGGCAAACTGAGGCGCGCCGGCTAATTCGGACTGCCGCCAGGCTCGGGTTCATTTCCCCCACCTTTCGGAAGAAGTGAAACGCCCCTCCAAATTCAACTCTCGACCATGAATCTCACCGCCCCAAAATGGTTGCTTCGCCTGGAGGGGCTGGCGGTCCTGGCCGCAGCGAGCGTCGAATACGGGAGGCAAGGCTACCCATGGGGGAGATTCTTCCTGCTGTTTCTCGCCCCGGACCTGCTGATGATCGGGTACCTTTGGGGGGCCAAGGTCGGAGCCGCCGTCTACAATGCCGGCCACACCTACGCGGCTCCCCTTTCGCTATGGCTCGTCGCCTTCTTCGGGCACCTGCCCTTTCTGCTCCCCTTGGCGCTGATCTGGGCGGCGCATATCGGCTTCGACCGCCTTCTGGGCTACGGACTGAAGTACGGCACCGGTTTCAAGGACACCCACCTGGTAAAAGTATAGCCGATCAACCGGGAATTCCCGTGCGGTTCCAGAGCGCAAGGCCCCATGAACAGATTCCTATGAAAAACGAACGCATCTTCATCTCCCACAAGGGAGACCCCTCAGTCCTGAAGCTGATTTCCGATGAAGTGAGCCCGCCGGGTCCAAGCGAGGTCCTCATTCGGGTCAGGGCCGCTGGCGTGTCCTTCGCGGACGTCATGGTCAGGGAGGGCATTTACCCCGGTGTAAAGCTGCCGGTGACACCCGGCTACGACGTGGTGGGAGAGGTGGAGTCTGTCGGGGATGAAGTCCGGAATTTTCACAAGGGCGACCGGGTGGCGGCGATGACTGTAGTGGGAGGATATAGCCGTTATATTTCGGTGCCCTCAAGGCATGTCGTTCCCGTACCCTCCGACTTGGAAAGCGGGGCGGCCGTAAGCATGGTACTCAATTACCTGACCGCCTTCCAGATGATCAAGCGCTGCACCCATGTGGTGGCGGGCGACGCGATTCTCGTTCACGGCGCGGCGGGCGGGGTGGGCACAGCCCTTCTCCAGATCGCCTCGATCGAGGGGTTGAAGGCGTTTGGCACAGCCTCAGGTGGCAAGCTCCGCCAGGTCGAGCAGCTCGGCGGCGCTCCAATTGACTACATGAAGGAGGATTTCGTCGCCCGTGTCCGCCGGGATACCAAGGACGGTGTCGCGGCCGCCTTCGACTTTGTCGCAGGGGCCCATGCGAAGCGCTCGTACCAGGCACTGCGATCAACGGGGACCCTCGTTTGCTACGGCGCGTTCGGGGTGACCACGAACGGCCACGTCCAGCCTCTGAAGGCATTGATGACCCTTCTTCGGGACCCCTCCTTCAAGCCGATTGGGCTCCTGGGCGACAACAAGGGATGCGTCGGCTACAACACCCGAATGTGGAGGGATTCACGCCCTGAAATCTACGCGGCGGATCTTGGAACTCTGTTTTCGTTGCTCAAGGAGGGTCGAATCGCCCCGGTCATCGGCGCGCGCTTCCCGCTTCAAGACGCCGCGGACGCACATCTTCTGCTGAACCGGCGTGGAGTCACGGGTAAGATCGTACTGGATTGCTGAGGTCCGCCGCTCCTCTTGAGCGGCCTGGCGAACGATTGATTCAGCCGCAGGCGACAATCGCCGCAACTTTCGCCCCGGGGAGCGTGTTCTCTGGCTAACCCGAATTTATAATCAACATGAAGACAAACCTCCTCCAAATCAGCGCAGTGCTCGCCGCAATCGTGGTCGCAGCCCTGCTTCCCATCAGTGTTGCAGCAGCCAGCATCGCCGCCTGCATGACAGGCTTGCTTGCGATTACCTGCGCCGACTACGGCCGCAATCTCGAGCCGCTCAGGCCAGATTCCCAAGTATCCCCATTTAACCTGGCAGAATCGAAGCATGCCGAGTTGAGCGAGGCGGCCTGAGTTTCGCGCCGCACCATATCAACGCAGCCCTCGGCAACCATTTTCGCGGCCACAACGCTAGCCGCCGAGAATCGTTTCCAACAGAAAACCATATGACCGAGGGCCCGAGCAGAGCACATTGCCACGCGGCGTCTTGGGCCCTCCTTGTCCTGCTGGCGTTCTCCACGGTTTGCCCAGCCGAGCCGATCCTGACCGAGTGCGGATTGGTCGAGGGCAGGCAGGAGCAGTCGCTCACCGTCTTCAAGGGAATCCCCTATGCAATGCCGCCCGTTGGCGACCTGCGCTGGCGCGATCCCCAGGCTCCCGCTCCGTGGCCGGGCGTCCGCCAGGCGGACCACTTCGCGGCGATCTGCCCCCAGCAGGGCGCCTCCGTTCCGGGTGCCGCAGTCGAAGCTACGGGCGAGGATTGTCTCTATCTCAATATCTGGATGCCCGCCCATCGACCCGGTGCAAAGCTTCCCGTAATGGTTTGGATTTATGGCGGAGGCTGGACAACGGGATCTGCCTCGATGCCCCTTTACTGGGGAGACCAGCTTGCGCGGCGCGGCGTCATCGTCGTGACGGTGGGCTACCGGGTCGGCGCATTCGGCTTTCTCGCGCATCCGGAACTCACTCGTGAGTCGCCGCACCAGACTTCGGGGAACTACGGCCTTCTGGACCAGATTGCGGCCCTCAGGTGGGTTCAACGCAACATAGGCGCGTTCGGCGGCGATCCTGGCTGCGTCACGATTTTCGGCCAATCCGCCGGATCGATGTCGGTCTGCCTTTTGATGTCATCGCCGCTCGCAAAGGGACTTTTTCAGCGCGCAATCGGGGAAAGCGGGGGCGTATTCACTCCGCCGGCGGCGGTACCCGGCTCAAAGGTGTTTTTCTTGCCGGGCGCAGAGGCGACGGGACTGGAATTCCAAAAGCAGTTGGGAGCCACGTCGTTGGAGGAAATGCGCCGGATTCCTGCGGCCGAGATTGTGAAGCGCGAGCAGGATCTCCCGTTTCTCTTCGTCTTCGACGGATATGCCCTGGATCGGCTGCCCTATGACGCTTTCTCGAGCGGCCACCAGAACGATGTCGCCCTTCTCGTCGGATCGAACGCCGACGAGGGGAAGCCCCTCGTGGAGGGCGACCGGGTCACGGCATCCAGCTTCAGGACGGACCTGGCGCACTCTGCATTTTCGAAGATCCCCGATTCAGTGCTGGCGCACTACCCTTACAGCACTGACAAGGAGGCTTTCGAATCGCGGGCCGCGCTTGAGAGGGACGTCCGATTTGGATGGGATATGTGGACTTGGGCCAAGCTCCAGTCGACGACTGGAGCGGCCCCCGTGTACTACTACAACTTCGGTCATCTGCCTCCCGCTCCGAATGGCTCACCGTGGGCGCGCTGGGGCGCAGGGCATTGGGCGGAGCTTCCCTATGTGTTCGGCCATCCTGATCAGGCCCCTGGCACCTGGACGAGCGGTGACCGCGCGCTTTCAGATGCCATGATAGGGTATTGGACAAATTTTGCGAAGCACGGAAACCCGAACGGACCCGGGCTCGATGAATGGCCTGCTTTCACCTGCGAACATCCGCAGGTGCTCCGTATCGACAGCACAATCCGGGTCGATGGAGTGGCGAATCTGGACAAGCTGGAGGCGATTGAAACGTTCTTCGCCGAGGCTCGGAAATCCTCATTGGCCGCGATGGCGCCGGCACAACTTAAGGTGGCCTCCGTTCCGGCCGAAGTGTCTCCTCCCGCAGTCGGAGCGAACTGACCGTCCGCCCGATGTCGTCTAAATGGCCGGAGTCTCGCGCCATCGGATGATTGAAGCCCGGGGGAAATGGTGGATGCATTTGAACCATCGGAAGCTTCGGGCATGTTCCCGACGTCTCTTTACGGTTGAGCCAGGGTCTCCGTGACAAACTCGTTTAGGCTCTCACCCCTAGGCATCGCTTTGAGAGCAATCTTTCTGTGAATCTCGGGAGATATCCGGACCACAAACTTCCCGCTGAAACGCCTGTCTGCAGTTCCTTCAGGCAATGGCTTTCCGTCGTTGAGCAGCAGTTCAACCCACTCCTCTACGATCGCCTGCAGTTGCTTGATCACTTCTGACTCGGTCTTGCCGTGACAGCTTTCTCCAATCAGCGGCGGGGCACTGCCCACATAGCATTTATCGTCGTCGTCCCATTCGACGATTTTAAGGTAACGACGCGCGGCTTCTTTGATTTGGGTGATGGTTTGCTTCATGTTTGGCACTCGGTGATGGCCCTTCGCACGAGTTTTTCCTGATAGTGATGGGCATCGGCTCCCGCGTTTCCGGAAACCGTAACCTTCAGGCCCTTTGGATGTTCAAAGTTTCGATGACCCCCTTCGTCGCCACGGTTAACAAATCCGGATCTCTCGAGGTCAGAAATGAGTTGCCGGATCTTGCGCGGCATTTTCGTAGTATCGCGACGATACTACGGTCACCAGGCTGATGATCGAGGCAAGACCTCGGAGGTCGTGGCCAATCTTTCCGATAGCCCTCAGAGTGGTGCCCCCGCCCGGACTTGAACCGGCGGTCCCAATCGAGGCTAAGTCGCGAGGAAACGCGGACTTAGTTTATTGTTAATGGATTGGAACATGTAAACAACACCGTCCAATCGCGTCGAAGCGAAACGAAATACATATTCTGAGGCAATCTCTTGGCAACCGTCCTCGTAGCGGATCAGGAGATATGCGCACATTGCGGCGGCTAGGGCTCCCTGATCGTTAACTTCGGAAACCACCGAAGAAAGCCCGGAGAATTTCTCGTGACCAAGCCCTGCCGGTTTACTGCAAAGCCACCGATCAAGATGTCTGCGATGGGACGCTTCGGCGTCTTGTCCTTTCGGCGGCCCTTGACGTAGGCGTTCCACGCTTTGTGTGACGCATCAATATCCGATGCAGTCCAGGCTTCGGCATGTGAAATGCCCGCTCCTTCCAAGAATCGCTTCTGTTCAACGATATCCCCGTCGAACGCCGCCGAAAGCTCGACCATTGTCACCGGAGACACAGCAAGCCCGTCAGGAAGCAATTTCTCAAGCAATGCTGCGGAACCCTTGCCGAACTGCGGGTCGTTCTCGAACACGTCGAGAACCACGCATGTGTCCACCACCCACATTATGGCCCCTTTTCCCCCTCGCGGAGTTCGCGCATCCATTCGGTTGTCCGGCGGACAGGGCCCGCACGCAACTTCCGGGCGTAGCCGAGCATCGCCAATGGCCCTGGCGGCGCGTCATTCTCCTTTAACACACGGAATTCGTGGTCGGAGATAGGTGTGAATTTCAGCCGTTGACCTGGTCGAAGATTCATCGCCTTGCGCAGGGAAGAAGGTATAGAAATCTGGCCTCTTTCGGTGAGCGTGCTTTCACTCATATCGACATCGTGTCATGTATTTTTATCATGTCAAGCATGATACATTTACATGATTTTGCCGCCAAGACTGGCTCCCGGACCGCGGCGTGAACAATCCTCTGGCCGTTCAATATGCCCCCATCTGAGTTCCTGACCGCCGAATGGCGGCATCTGGCCATGCTGAACTATGATATCGATGCTGCGGTTCTCGCTCCGTTAGTGCCTGCAGGAACGGAACTTGATAAATTCGACGGGCGAACGATGGTGAGCCTGGTAGGATTCCTTTTTCTCAAGACACGTGTATTGGGAGTCCCTGTCCCATTTCACCGGGATTTCGAGGAAGTGAATCTCAGGTTCTATGTCCGCAGGGAAATGGATGATGGATGGCGCCGGGCCGTCGTCTTCGTGAAGGAGCTCGTTCCCAGGCGAGCGATAGCGGCAATCGCAAGAGCCTTTTACGGGGAAAACTATCTCGCGGTGCCGATGAGCCATTCAGTCGAACCGGGACGAGTCGTATACAATTGGCGATTCAATGGTGCCGAGAATTTGATTCGGATGACGGTCCATGGTGAACCACACGCAACTGAGATCGGCAGCGAGGCCGAGTTCATCACGGAGCATTACTGGGGCTACTCGAGCAGGGGGCGTGGCCGTACGACGGAGTACCAGGTGACCCACCCGCGCTGGCGCGTGTGGAGCGCGGATCAGTCTCAATTTATCGGTGATGTTGCTGGGCTATATGGAAAGGAGTTTGTGGCCGCCCTGGGGAGAGAGCCAGCTTCCGCCTTCCTGGCGGAAGGCTCCGAGGTGACGGTTTTCAAGGGAGTGTCGTTGGACGTCTAAGCGACGTGGTCTGCATGCGGCCACGACAGGCATTTCATTTTGAATTAGCCCTCAGAGTGGTGCCCCCGCCCGGACTTGAACCGGGACAAGCGGTTTAGGAAACCGCTGCTCTATCCTGTTGAGCTACGGGGACGATAACCGACAAGCAGCCGATCACACCGATTCACCAAAAAAAGGCGAGGCTCCGCAAAAAGTCGCGCCTTTTCGGTGTGTCAGCCCGGCCCTCCCTAGCGCGACTCGAAGAGCAACTCGATCTCCTCGAGCGTCTTGCCCTTCGTCTCCGGCAGGAAGAAGGTCGCCGTCACGAAATAAACGACCGTGCACCCGGCGAAGGCGAAGAACGCCGCCGAGTAGCCGTACCGGCCAACGGCGGGGAGGAATGTCGCGGCAATGGAGGTCGAGACCGCCTGGTTGACGAGGAGGGCGATGCTCATCCCATTCGATCGGATGCGGGTCGGCATCAGCTCCGAGAGCGCGAGCCAGACGCAGACGCCGGGGCCGACGGCGAAGAAGGCCATGAAGCAGAAGATGGACGCCGCGGTGAGCCAGCCGTTGCGCTCGCTGGGGACGGGGGTGACGAGGGCGTTCTCGATCCTGAGCGGCGCGGTGCGCGCCTTTTCAAGGTCCGCGAAGGGGTTCGAGAAAAAGGCGACAACCCGGTTCGGGGGGACGCATCCCTCGCGGGAGATGCCGAGCGGGGCGGCCGTCGCGTCATCGGAGCGAACGACGTTGGTCGCGGCCCTGAAATCGCCGTAGGAGTAGATGACGATCAGGGAGACCGGCCCGCCGGCGATCGCCCTCCCGGCATCGCCGGCGGAGGCGAGGAGGCGCGAGGCCTGCGCGCCGTCAAACGCCAGGCTCATCCCCTGGCCGGGGGGCACCAGGGACTGCACGGCCTCCCTGCAGTCGACCCGCAGCCTCTCGGTCGACCTGAAGATAAGCCCCACGGCGACAAGCGAGACGATGATCCCGGCGCTTCCCAGCGAAAGGAGGAACTTGCGGCCGCGGCGGTCGACCAGGAGCACGCCGACGATGGTCAGCAGGAAGTTGACGAGGGTCAGGATCACGTAGCCCCAGTGGGCCTCGACGTCCGAGAGGCCCGCCTGCAGGAGTATGTTCGTATTGTAGCCGATGATCGAGTTGACGCCGGTGGCCTGGTTGCAGGCGAGGATGACGCAGGCGAGGACGAAGGGGACCACGTATTTCCGGCTGAGCAGGGACTCCCTGGCGCCGCCGCCCTGGCCCTTCGCCTGCTCGGCGGCCGCCACGTCGTTCATCTCGCGCAGCTCCACCTCCGCGGCCTCCGGCGAGCGCGAGCGCAGGAGCGCTGTCCGGGCGTCGTCGATCCTTCCCTTCCGGTGCAGCCACCTCGGGGACTCGGCCACGATGAAGCTGCCGATGACGAACATGACCCCGGGGGGCAGCGAGACCCAGAAGATGCTCCGCCATGCCGTGTCCTTGAAGGCGAGGAGGCGGGCCGCGTCTCCCAGCTTCGCGACCTCCGCGACCCTGAAGCTGAAGTACATGCCGATGAAGGCCGCGGCCACGATCCCGAGCGTCAGCAGCCACTGGAAGATCCCGGTGCCCTTCCCGCGGCTCGAGGCGCCGAGGCACTCGGCGAGGTAGAGGGGGACGACGACCCCGATGAGGCCGGCGCTCACGCCCTGAAGGAGGCGGCCGAACACGAGGAAGCCGTACCCGTGAGAGAGCGCTATCACAGGTATGCTGGCAACGAAGAGGATGCCGCTCGCGGCCATGAGCCACTTGCGCCCCATCCAGTCCGCGAGCATGCCCGCAAAGAGGGTCGAGATGACGCTCCCGAGGAGCACGGCTGCGACGATGAACGAGAGCTGGCCCGCATTCAGGCCGGAGGTCGCCTCCAGGTAGGGAAGCGCGCCCGCAATAATGCCGACGTCGACTCCGTAGAGCAGCCCACCGAGGCCCGCGACAAGGAGGAGAAAGCGATTGTAGCCGGTCTTGTCCGCTGAGGGAAGGGTTGGGGTCATGGAGGCAATGAGAGCTTTGCTATTTGGCGGGTGCGGCCGGAGCAGCCGGCTCCCCGGGCTGCGCCGCTGCGCGGACGAGCGCCGTCCACTTCTCGGCGGAGAGCCCTGGGCGGAGGCCCTGATTCGCGGCGGCCGCCACGAGCAGCCGGATGGGCGCAAGGATGGGGATCTCGACGGCGGCGCCGTTCGGCTCCGCCGCGCGGTCGAGCATGGCGAGCCCCCTCGAGAGCCCGTCGGCGGGATACTGCTTCCCGAGGGCGAGCGCTCCCGCGGCCTCGCTTCCCACGGCGCACGCGTCGGCAAGCGCACGCGAGGGCCCCGCGGCCTCCCTCAGCGCCGGATACTCGCCGGCAAGCGTGTCGGCGACCTCCTTCGCGGCCGCGCCCCACGCCCTCAGCTGGTCGGACGCGGCTGCCGCCTTCACGGCGTCGATGCCGCGCGGCTTGAAAAGCAGCGTGTCCACCGAGGCGGCAAAGTCGCGCGAAGCCGCGCTCTCCGGCTGAGCTGCGTCCGCAAGGTAGATGAGCGGGACAAGCTGGTTCTCCCAGACCTGCCGCTGGCCCCTCTCGTAATGCTTAACGGGCTCAACGAGGCTGATGACCGTCCTCAGCGACTCGATCCCGGGGATTTCGAGGTTTGCGCCGACCAGGTGCCGGAGCATGACCGCGCTGTTCTTCCCGTGGAGGGAGCCCGCCTCCTCCAGGCGGGCACTCACGATCGCGAGCCTTCGGTACATCTCCGGGACGTCCCGAATGTCGGCCGGCGACCACAGCCGCTCCGCGATTGCCGCCGTGCGCGGCCAGATCCGGGAGTCTACGGTCTCGGGCGAAACCCACTCGGACCACATCGTCGCCTCGCCGCCGAGGATGTGCCTGCGCTGGTCGGGCGTAAGCGCCGAGGAGGCGGGGACGGGATCGGAGGCGTAGTGGTCCGAGGCCGGGTAGCAAAGGTCTATATAGTAGCCGTTCGACAGGATCCCGTCGAAGCCGAGGGCTGCCGAGGAGGCGAGAGCGTCGGTCCCCCGCCAGGAGTCGATCACGCAGTCGCGCGGGAGACCGGGATTGGCGATCTCGTCCCAGCCGACGAGCCTCTTTCCGTTCTTCGCGAGTATGGCTGCAATCCTCGTGTTGAAATACGCGTGCAGCCCCTCGTTGTCGCGCAGCCCATGCGCGCGGATGTAGGCCTGGATCGCCGGGTTCGCGTTCCACTGGACCCCGTTGTTCTCGTCGCCGCCGATGTGGATGAATTTGTCGGGGAACAGCGCGGCCATCTCCCCCAGGAAATCCGCGAGGAGGGCGTAGGTCGCCTCGTTCGTCGGGTCGAGGACCGGGTTGAAGACTCCCCACTGGCGCTCGATCCCGTACGGCCCGGGCAGGCTCGCCAGTTCCGGGTGAGACACGACCCAGCTCGTGGCGTGGCCCGGGATGTCGAATTCCGGGACGACCCGGATGCCGCGCTCGCCCGCGTGGGCGATGATCGCGCGCATCTCCGCCTGGGTGAAATAGAGTCCATCGGAGCCCTCCCCCTGGAGCTCCGGGTGCGTGAGGCTCTCTATCCGGAACCCCTGGTCGTCCGTCAGGTGGAGGTGGAGGACGTTCAGCTTCACGACCGCCATGAGGTCGATCTCGCGCTCAATCACATCAATCGGCTGCCAGCGGCGGGCGACGTCTATCATCAGGCCGCGCCAGGGAAACCTCGGCCGGTCGCTGATGTTGACGATGGGAAGGAACCAGCCCGCCTCGTCCCTCTGGAGGAGCTGAAGCAGCGTCTGAAGCCCGTGCAGCGCGCCGAGATCCGTCGGGGCCTTTAGGACCGCCTTTTCGGCGCTCACCGTGAGCGTGTAGGACTCGTCCTCGGAGCCCGAGGGTATCGCCGAGGTCGCCTCGCCGCATTCGATGACGAGCCTGTAAGGATTTTCCTCATTACCCGAATTTCCCTGGACCCTCGTGTGCCAACGGCTCGCAATCCGCGCGGTCGCATGGACCAGGCGCATCCCCGGGTCCTTCTGCGTCGTAATCACGAGGTTTCCCCTGACGGGAACGCGCCCCTCCATGACATGCGCCTCCTCCGGCGCCGGCATCACATCGGTGGGCAGGGGAGCGGCGCCCGCGGCCGCGACCCAGCCCGCCGCGAGGCTAAAGAGGCAGGTCGCGAAGGAATTCGCCCGGGGCATATCGTTTGAAGGCCTCGATCGCCTCGTACTCGGCGAGGCCGAGGCTGTTGTAGGTCTCGGCCAGGCGCCTGCTGCGGTCCTCCGAGCGCTGCCAGAACTCGCGGCGGTCGTCGCCGAGGAAGAGGGCCACGTCCTTCTGGGTCTCGTGGCAGAATATCGCGCGCCGGCGCCTGAGCACCTCCTGCGGGCTGAGGGGCACCGCAAGGTCGATCTCGTCCGCCGACCACTCGGACCACGCCCCGCGGTAAAGCCAGAGCTCGCCCTCGCCCACCCAGGCCTCGCCATCAAGGCTCGAGAGCGAGTCGCGCAGCGCGTGCAGGCAGAGCCTGTGGGTCCCGTGGGGATCATCGAGGTCTCCCGCGGCGAAGATGAGGTGCGGCCGGATCCCCCCGAGAAGCTCCCGCATGATCGACCGGTCCCCGTCCCCCAGCCGCCTCCTCGTGCCCGGGCTCGCGTGGTAGAACGGCAGGTCGAGGAAATGCAGGCGTTGCGGCGGCACCCCGCAGACACGGGCCGCGGCGAGCGTCTCCTGGCGCCGCACGAGGCCCTTCAGGCGCTGGATCTCGGGGGTGTCGGGGAGTGAGCCGTCGGCCTCGTGGGCCGCGCACAGCGCGCCGATCTTCTCCTCGCTCCCTGCGCCGGCCAGTCCGGAATCCCTCACGAAGCGCAGGGAGCGGGTCAGCGCCTCGTCGGAGACGGCGTTGGCCCCCGACACCTGGTAGGCGACATGGACCTCGTGGCCGTGCTCGACCAGGCGGCAGAGCGTGCCGCCCATGCCGATCACGTCGTCATCGGGGTGCGGGGACAGGACAAGGATTCTCTTCGGAAAGACTCCGGCCGACGCGGCGCGAAGCGGCCGGACGGGGGCGTCGCCGGGCTTCGTGCGGCCGGGATCGCGGCCGCCGGGCCAGCCGGTGATCGTGTGCTGGAGCTGGTAGAATCCGGCCAGGTTGACGTCGTAGGCCGAGCCGTGGATGCGCAGCAGGTCCTCGAGGCCCGCCTCGTTGTAGTCGTCGTCGGTGAGCTTGAGCACCGCCTTCTTCCTCAGTCCGGAAAGCCAGATGATCGCCCGGCGCATGGTCGCAGGATCCCAGGAGAGCCCCTGGTCGCCCAGGGCGCCGAGGAGCCACGGGGTCCGGTAGCGCGTCAGGGCCCCGGCCGCGGCCATGTCCACGATGAAGTGGACGTTGTCGTGCTCCTGGAGGAACGACGCCGTCACCTGCGGCGTCACGGGCCCCTCGACCGCCGCGCGCACGATCTCGGCCTTGTGCTGGCCCCAGGCCATGAGGATGACGCGGCGCGCCTCGAGGATCGTCCGGACCCCCATCGTGATCGCGTACCTCGGCGTGTTCTCCTCCCCGCCGAAGTCGCCCGAGGCGTCGCGCCGGGTGAGGGAGTCGAGCGTCACCATCCGCGTGCGCGAGCGCCGGGGGCTCCCGGGCTCGTTGAACCCGATGTGGCCGGTGCGCCCGATCCCGAGGACCTGGACGTCGATCCCGCCGGCGGCCTGGATCCGCTCCTCGTACTCCCGGCAAAGCGCCTCGAGCGACGATATCGGCGCCGTGCCGTCCGGCACGTGCGTGTTGGCGGGGGCGATGTCGACGTGGTCGAACAGGTTCGCCTGCATGAAGTGCCGGTAGCTGCGCAGCGCCGTCGGCTGGATCGGGAAATACTCGTCGAGGTTGAACGTGACCACGTTCGCGAAGCTCAGGCCCTCCTCCCGGTGCATCCGCACGAGCTCGGCGTAGAGCTGCTGCGGGGTGGAGCCGGTCGCCAGGCCCAGCACGGCCGTGCGCTTGGCGGCCTGCCTCGCCCTGATGAGCGCCGCGATCTCGCCAGCGACGGCCAGCGAGGCCTCGGTGCTGCTCGGAAAGACGGTGAGCGGGACGTGCTCGAATCGGCTGGACGCCGCTGTCGGCTGGAAGGTCATTTTGGGGGCTTTCACGGGTCAGCTTTGCCTAATTGAGGCCGGCCTCGATGATATTCGCGTCGGCTACGTTAAAAAATGGCAGAAATGACTATGTTTTTAACATCGCTGCTACTCCCGCCGCGCGGCCCAGAGGGAAACGCCCGGACCGCCCCCCGGCCTCCGGACCGGGCACTTGACCCCCCATGGGCGATGCCCCGAAATCGGCCCGTGGAGTCCCCCTCAGCTCTCCGGCCGGCGAAGCCCGCTTGGGCGGGCCCAGGGGCCGCCGGATCGGCGGCCGTGCTGGTCGCCGCGACGCTCCTCGCGTACTCCCCCGCGCTGACGGGGAGCTTTCTCTGGGACGACGACGCCCACGTGACGAAGCCGCCGCTGCGCACGCTGCACGGCCTGTGGCGGATCTGGTTCGAGGCCGGGGCGACGCAGCAGTACTATCCCCTTCTCCACACGGCGTTCTGGGCCGAGCACCGCCTCTGGGGCGACTCCGTCCTTGGCTACCACCTTGCAAACGTCGCGCTTCACGCCGCGGCGGGCTGGCTCCTCGTCCTCATCCTGCGCCGCCTCGCGTTTCCGGCGCCCCTTCTGGCCGGCCTCGTCTTCGCGCTCCACCCCGTCTGCGTCGAGTCCGTGGCCTGGATCTCCGAGCAGAAGAACACGCTGTCGGCCGTGCTCTACCTGGCCTCGGCGCTTGTCTACCTGCGGTTCGACGGGACGCGGCGAAGGGGCCCCTATTCGTGCGCGCTCGGGCTCTTCGTCCTGGCGCTCATGACGAAGTCCGTGACCGCGACGCTCCCGGCGGCGCTCCTCGTGGTCTTCTGGTGGCGGAGGGGAACCCTCGGGTGGAGGCGGGACGTGCTGCCGCTCGTTCCCTGGTTCGCGGTCGGGGCGGCAAGCGGGGTATTCACCGCGTGGATGGAGGAGAAATTCATCGGGGCCGAGGGCGCGGACTTCTCGCTCACGGCGGCCCAGCGTGTGTTCCTGGCCGCCCGGGACGTGGTCTTCTACCTGAGGGAAATCATCTGGTCAGTGAGCCCCACGTTCATCTACCCGCGCTGGTCGCTCCCGTCGGAGACCGCGAGCAATTGGCTCTGCCTCCTGGGGGTCCTGGTTCTCGCGGGACTTCTTGTCGCGCTCGCGCGCAGGCAGCGCGGTCCCCTTGCCGCCTTCCTCTACTTCGTCGGGACCCTCTCCCCCGCCCTTGGGTTCGTGAACGTCTATCCGTTCCTCTTCTCGTTTGTCGCGGACCACTTCGCATACCTGGCGAGCATCGGGATCGCCGTTCCCGCGGCATGGGTGCTTTGGCGGGCCGCGGGTTTGCTCCCCCTGGGCGGCGCGGGGCGCGCCCTGCTCGTGCTGGCCGTGCCGGCCGGTCTGGGCGTCCTCACGTGGAGGGAGAGCCGGATCTACCGCGACCCGGTCGCTCTCTACCGAGCCACGATCCAGAGGAATCCCAATGCCTGGCTCATGCACTTCAACCTGGCGGTCTCGCTGGGGATGGGCCCGGAGCACCTCGCCGAGGCGGTCTCCGAATACCGGGCCACCGTGAGGCTGAAGCCGGACCATTGGAGGGCCCACAACAACCTGGCAAGCGCGCTCCTGAAGGCCCCCGGCAATTCCGCCGCCGCGGTCGCCGAGTTCGAGGAGGCCCTGCGCTACAACCCGGACTACGCCGAGGCGCACAACAACCTCGGCGTCGCTCTCGAGGAAGTGCCCGGCCGCCTCGGGGACGCCGAGAGCCAGCTGCGGGCGGCGATCCGGATCAATCCCGCCTACGACGCGGCGCACGCAAATCTCGGCATTCTGCTCACGAGGAAGCCGGGCGGGCTCGGGGACGCCCTTGGGGAATTCGAGGCCGCGATCCGCATCTCGCCGGACGTCGCGGATTACCACTACGGCAAGGCCAACGCCCTCGTCCGCATGCCCGGGCGGATTCCCGACGCCGTCGAGGAGTACCGGTCGGCGCTGCGCCTCCGGCCCGGCTACACCGAGGCGCACAGCAACCTCGGCGTCGCGCTTGCCCACATGCCCGGCCGTTCCGAGGAGGCGATCGCGGAGTTCGAGGCCGCGCTCAAGCTCGATCCGGGGGACGCCCACATCCATGCAAACCTGGGCGACGCGCTGGCAAAGATCCCGGGCAGAGGGGCGGAGGCAATCGCCGAGTTCTCAACTGCCGTCAGGATCGACCCGTCCGATGCGAGGTTCCACTTCGGCCTGGGACAGGTCCTGGCGGCCGACCCCGGACGCCTCAGGGACGCGATGTCGCAATTCGAGGAGGCGGTGCGCCTGAACCCGGACTTTGCCGATGCCCACTGCCTCCTCGGAATCTGCCTAGAACTGGTCGGCCGCCACGCCGAGGCGGTCAGCCATCTGGAGAGGGCCCTCGAGCTCCGTCCCGACCTGGAGATCGCGCGGGGGGCCCTGCGCCGCATCGAGATCTCGAACGGCGCCAGCCGGTGATTCCGCCGGACGAAGCCCCGCCAATGGCCACCCAAGCACCCGCGCCGGATGAGGGACGGAAGAGGTCCGGGCTCCTGTGGATGTACCGCCTCGGCCTCGCCGTCGGGATGCCGCTCGCGTTGCTCCTGGCGCTTGAGGTCGGGCTGCGCGTGGCCGGGTTCGGAAGGCCGGCCACGTTCCTCATCGCCGACGACAAGCCGGGCTACGTGCGGACGAACCCCGACTTCGCGAGCCTCTTCCTGCCGGGAAACTTCGACCTGAGGCCCCTCAATTTCCGGTTGGCCGCGCACAAGGCGCCCAACACCGTCCGGATCGTGGTCCTCGGCGAATCGGCGGCCCAAGGCGTGCCCGTGCCCAGCTTCGCCTTCGCGCCCCAGCTTCGCGCCCAGCTGCGCTCCAGGTACCCCGGCAGGGAGTTCGAGGTCATCAACACGGGGATTGTCGCGATCAATTCCCACGTCGTCTACGCGATCGCCCGCGAGATGGCCCGGTACGAGCCGGACCTCTTCCTGGTGTACATGGGCAACAACGAGGTCGTTGGGCCCTATGGGCCGGGCTGCGCCTATCTCTCCCAAATGCCGCCGCTCTGGGTCATCCGCGCAAGCGTCTACGTGCGCTCGACGCGGACCGGCCAGCTCGTCGGCTCGCTTGTCGCGCGCCTGGCGCCGAAAGGCCGCGGAGCCAGCGAATGGGGCGGCATGTCCATGTTCGTCAACAACGCCGTGCCCGGGGATGATCCGAGGCTCGCCAGGGTCTACGCCAACTTCGAGGCCAACCTGCGCGGGATCGTGGAGGCGGCGTCCGGCGCCGGCGCGAGGACGCTCCTCTGCACGGTCGTCGCGAACCTGAAGGACTGCCCGCCATTTCTCTCGCTCCACCGGCCCGGGCTTTCCGAATCCGAGCTTTCCTCGTGGCGGTCGGCGTTCGGGCGGGGGCGCCTCGCCTGGAGGCTCGGCGACGCCGACGCGGCCCGGGCGAGCCTGACCGAGGCCCTGCGGATCGACCCGCAGTTCGCGGAGACGCAGTTCATGCTCGGAAGGCTCGACCTGGACGCAGGCTCCGTGGCATCGGCACGGAGCAGCCTCGTCGAGGCGCTGCACTGGGACGCGCTCCGGTTCAGGCCGGATCCCAGGATAAACGAGATCATCCGCAGGGTCGCCCATGAGGAGGGCAACGGTGTCAGCCTTCTCGACAGCGCGGCCGAGCTCGGCGCGGACCCGGCATCGACCGGCGTTCCGAGCGGCCGCGAGATCCTTTTCGAGCACGTGCATTTCGACTGGGACGGCAGCTACCGCCTGGGCCGCCTCATGGCGCGCGCATCCTCGTCCTCCCTGTTCGGCGGGGACGGCGGCGACACGGGCTGGCTGGACAGCGAGGGATGCGCCGCCGCGCTCGCGTACACGCCCCACGAGCGCCTCCCCATGCTCCTTCGCATCGACGTGCTGACCCGCAAGCCCCCGTTCACGAACCAGCTGACGCACGTCGAGGACGAGGCCAGGATGGCCCGGGATATCGACGCGGCACTCAAGGACGCGCGCGACCCGGAGATTGCCGCCCGCGCTGCGGATGTCGCGAAGTCCGCGATTGCGCGCGACCCGGAGAATCCCGCCCTCGAGGGCATCCTCGAGGGGATCGAGCTGGACCTGGGAAACCTTGGCGGGGCTCTGGCCCGGGCGAGGCGCGCCGCGGAACTTCTTCCTCGCGACTACGCCCTTTCCGCCGACCGGGCCTCGATCCTGATCCGGCTCGGCCGCCTCGACGAGGCCGGGTCCGTCCTCATGGAGGCCGCCCGCACCGGCGCCGACCTGGACGTGCTTGGACCCGTCCTCATCGACTACTGGACTCGGTCCAGGCGCTTCGCCGACGGGGAGCGCTACCTCGGCGATGCGATGGCCAGGAGGCCCGGGGACACGAGGCTCCGCCTTTTCCTCGCGGACCTCATGCGCGCCTCGGGCGACAACACGGGCGCCGAGCGCGAGTTCCGGGCCGTGCTCGCCGCCGACCCCACGAGCCAGGATGCGCTCGAGGGCCTTGTGGCCCTCCTGGAGGAGACGGGCAGGCACGACGAGGCGGCCAGGGAGAGCCTTGCCGCGGCCGTCCACCAGCCGGGCAACCAGGCAAACAGCCTGCGGGCCTCGAGGGCATGCGAAGCCGCGGGCGACGCGAACGGATTCGTCCAGCAGCTCGAAGCCGCGGAACTGAGCGGCCCGGTGAACGCCACGTTCGAGCTCACGCTCGCCCTGAAGCTCTACCAGCTGAGGCGCATGGACGAGATGCTGGGGCACCTGGCCCTCGCAGGGACGCTGTCGGCCGGCGAGGGAAATCCCGCCGTCACCGACTCAATCGTGAGGTTGATCGCCAGGATGCGCGCGGAAGCGGAGGCTGCGCGGCAATCCCCAGGCCAGTGAGGCGCCGATCAGAAGAGCGAATAGATGAAGGGCGCAACGCCCGAGCCGCCGAGGACGGCAAGGACGCCCACGAGCACAAGCGCCAGTATGATCGGGGTCAGCCACCATTTCTTATTGTTGGCGACGAAGACAAAAAATTCGGCCACGGGGCCCCTGGCCTTCCCCTCGGCCTGCCTGCTGAACTCGTTCTGGTCGGGATCGGGCATGCTTAGCTTTGGTCAAAATAGCTCGAGACCGGTCTCACGGTTTTTCTCGGTTTCCAGTAGGTCGGGGCGTCCGGCTCGAATCTCCTTGAGAGCGGATCGCGCCCGAATAGGCGCATTGTCAATCCGATCGGGGCCAGGGCAAGGTAGTAAACGATGGCCAGGACGATGAGGGAGACGGCGATCCCGATGGGCCGGGTCGCGTAGCTGAGGCCGAGATAGGCGAGCCTGAGCGCCTCCCGGCTGACGATGCCGGCCAGGGGAACGGCTGCGGCGATCGCCCAGAGGATCTCCGCGGGCAAATGGCGGTCGCGCAGCCACTCCTTGGCACCGAGAGCCCCAAGGAGGACGAGCCACGCGACCGCGAAGACGGCCAGCTGGCGGCCCGAGGGGTTCCTGTTGATGCGGATGAGCGACATGGCGGCGCGCCTCAGTCGTTGCCGTGCCGGGCAAGGTAGGCCTTGAGGTCCGGCCTCGCCCCTGCCGGCTGGTCCGCCTTCAGGAGGAGGAATTCCCCGATGACCAGCGCGTCGATGTCGGTGGCCATGAAGCAGTGGTAGGCCTCGGCCGGCGTGCAGACGACGGGCTCGCCACGGACATTGAAGCTCGTGTTGATCAAGACCGGGCAGCCCGTGATCCCCGCGAAGGCTTCCAGGAGGTCATGAAGCCTGGGGCTCTGCTCGCGGTCCACCGTCTGGATCCTCGCGGAATTGTCGACATGGGTGACCGCGGGGATGACGGAGCGCGCCTCGTTGATGCTGCCCAGGCCCCCCGCATCCGCGCGGACGCCGCCGGCCAGCAGCTTGTCGCCGCGGACGGGGGCCACGATCAGCATGTACGGGCTCTCCTCGCCGGGTTTCAGCCCGAAATACTCGCTCGCGCGCTCGCGCAGCACGATCGGGGCGAAGGGCCTGAACGACTCGCGGAACTTTATCTTGAGGTTCATCAGGCTCTGCATCCGAGGGTCCCGGGCGTCGCCGAGGATGCTGCGCGCCCCGAGCGCCCTCGGGCCGAACTCCATGCGCCCCTGCATCCAGCCGACCACCTTGCCGTCGGCGATGTGCCTGGCGACCTCCGCGCTGAGGCCGTCGCCGCCTGGGAAGCGCCGGTACACGGCCTTCCGCTCGCGCAGCAGCCCCTCGGTCTCGGCCGCGGTGAACTCCGGCCCGAGAAGGGATGCCCGCTGGCTGTCCGGCCTCTGCGGCGTCCTCGGGTTCTCGAGAAGCTGGTGCCAGACAAAGAGCGCCGCGCCCAGGGCGCCGCCCGCGTCGCCCGACGCGGGCTGAATCCAAAGGCTCTCGAAGGGCGACTCCCGGAGCAGGCGCCCGTTTCCGACGCAGTTGAGGGCCACGCCTCCCGCGAGGCACAGGTTCTTGGACCCGGTCAGCCGGTGAAGGTGGCGGGCCATCCGCAGCATGATCTCCTCCGTCACCTTCTGGACCGAGGCGGCGAGGTCGCACTCCCTCTGCGTTATCGGGGTCTCCGGCCGGCGGGGCGGGCCCCCGAACATCCCCTCGAACCGGCGCGACGTCATGGTCAGGCCGGCGCAGTAGTTGAAGTAGGTCTGGTCCATCCGGAAGGAGCCGTCCTCCTTCAGGTCGACGAGCTTGCCGAGGATCAGGGACTCGAACCGGGGCTCCCCGAACGGCGCAAGCCCCATGAGCTTGTACTCGCCGCTGTTGACCTTGAACCCGCAGAAGTACGTGAACGCCGAGTAGAGCAGGCCCAGCGAGTGCGGGAACCTCATCTCATGGGTGAGCGATATCCTGTTCCCGGAACCGTGTCCCAGCGTGGCCGTGGCCCATTCCCCGACGCCGTCAATCGTCAGGATCGCCGCCTCGCCGAACGGCGACGGGAAGAAGGCGCTCGCAGCGTGGGACTCGTGGTGCTCGGGAAAGACATACCTCTTGGCGTACCCGCCGCCCAGGGCGCGGCCCATCTCTGCGGGCAGCCGGAGCTTTTCGTGGATCCAAAGCGGCATCGCCTGGAGGAACGAGCGGAACCCGGCCGGGGCGACCCCGAGGTAGGTCTCGAGCAGGCGCTCGAACTTGAGGAACGGCTTCTCGTAGAAGACGACGTGGTCGATGTCGCCGGGCTTGAGCCCTGCCTCCCCAAGGCAGTACTCGACGGCGCGCTGAGGGAAACGGTGGTCGTGCTTCACCCGCGTGAAGCGCTCCTCCTGGGCCGCGGCGACGATCCGCCCGTCCACGACCAGCGCGGCCGCCGAGTCATGGTAGTAGGCGGACAGTCCCAGGATCGCCTTCATCGGCCCGCGGGAAAGGGAGGCGCGGTCATTGGCCGACACCGGGTTGGCAGGCTGCCCATGGGACCACCCTGCCAGCTTCGAGGGGGACTTTCCATATTCTTCCATGGGCGCACAAAGGAAAGGCCCGGATGCCGAAGCATCCGGGCCCTCTACCTCTAGTATCCTAGCCACCAAGCCGGGACTACAGGCCCGGCAAAGCCTTAGAAGTTCCAGTGGACCGCGGCCGACAGGTCGCATCCGTCCTTGTACTCGTCGGCAAGGACCGAGGCCGCCCCCGTGGTCTTGAAGTACTGATGGTACGTCTCGTCCGAGATGTTGGTCGCGCTCAGAAGGATGGAGACGTTCTTCGTGATGTTGATCGAGGCGTTCGCGTCGATGCGCCCGTAGGGTGCCGTCCAGACCGCGCTCTGCCCGTTGAACGAGCTCGACAGGTAGTCGTCGCGCCATGAATAGGTCATCCGGACCGAGCCCCACTTGTTCTCATAGAAGGGGCTGATGTTGAACTGGTTCTTCGAGGTGTACGGCAGGGTCCCGCCCGCGCTTGAGGCGTGGATGATCGAGTAGTTGGCCGATACCCCGAAGCCGTAGACGAAATACTGCTGGTAGGACAACGTGGCCCCCTCGGACGTGGCCGCCCCGCCGTTCGTCGGGCGCGTGATCTCGTAGGTTTCCGTCGGGGTGCCGGGGAGCGAGTAATCCGTCCACTGCTCCGGGTTCGCCGCGTTCACGATGTAGTTGGAGATGTCCTTGTAGAAGAAATCCACCGCGAAGTAGGAGTTCTTCGCGAAGTAGTTTTCGTAGGCGAGGTCGAGGTTGGTCGACTCGTCGGGCCTCAGGTTGCCGTTGCCGCCCACGCCGCCGAGGGTCGAGTCGTACAGCTGGACCCAGTTGGCCTCGGCCGACGTGTTCGGGCGGGCGATGACCTCCGAGACGCCGAAGCGCAGGATCTGGTCCTGGGCCAGGTCGTAGTTGAGGTTGATCGCGGGCAGGACGTTCGAGTACGTGTTGACCGAGGTCTGGAGCGTGGGAGCGTTCGGCGTGCTCAGGTTGTAGCTGGCGCTCGTCGTGGTCGTGTCGACAAAGCGGGCTCCGAAGTTCCCGGTGAGGGAGCTGTCGCCGAAGCTGCTCTCGATGTACGCCGCGTTGATGCGCTCATCGAGCGTGAACGAGGGCGTCGAGGTGAAGACGGCGCCGTCCGCTGCCGGCTTGGAGTCGAAGTACTGCAGCAGCGTCTGGCCGTTGCCCTCGGGCAGGTTGCCGACGTAGCTGGCGACGCCGCCGTACGAGTTCAGGATGACGTGGTCCGCCATGGACGAGGTGATGTTGGGGAGCCCGGACAGGTAGTTCCCGGGGGCCGCCGATACTCCGATGTCGGCGAGGCTCGTGTTGACGTTGCCCGCGTTCGGGACGCTCACGACGAGGCCGTTCTCACCCGCCTTCTCGTCGCTGAAGCGAAGTCCCGCCTGGACGTTCTTGAGCGCGCTCTTGAGCGGCACGACCAGGTCCGTCTGGACCCACTTGTTGGTGTCGGCCTCGGGGTTGCTCGCGATGTTGCCGTAGAAGTCGCCGGCCCCGATGGTGGCGAAATCGGCGCCGCTGTTGATCCCCGACAGCGTCGGGTCGCCGGGGACTGCCGTGAGGGAGAACGCGGACGAGTTCTCGGACTCGTTGATCTTCGCGCTGGCGAAAAGGAAGTTCTCGGCGAAGAACTGGTGCTGGGTGCCGCCGGTAGCCCGGGTGAAGCCCGCGTCCGTCGTCAGGGTGAAGTCGTCGCCCTTGTAGATCGCCTTCCCGTTGTACTGCTGCGTGACGATCTGCGCCGCGCGGTTGAACGCGTCGACGACCAGCGGGGCCGTGTTGATCGTGTAGCTGCCGAGAACGCCGTTCGTGACCGTCGCGTTCGTGATGTTCGGCAGGCCGGACCAGTTGTCGCCCGGGTAGATGTACCAGGAGAAATTGACGTTGTTCATCGTCTGCTTCACGTATAGGCCCGTGATCGAGAGGCTCAGCCTGTCGGTGGGCCTGAAGTCGACCGCGAAGTTTCCGCCCTGGTGGTGGCGCAGCTGCAGGAACTCGGCGGTGTTGACGACCTCCGCCGTGACCCAGGGGCCCGCGGGCTGGCCAGGGAGGGGGCCGGCGACGCCGAGGCTCGTGTTGTTGGGCAGGGCAAGGGACTCGACGCCGTCGCGGCGCAGGTAGTCCCGGTTGTCCTCGCCGCCGACCATGATGCCGAAGGTCTTCGCGTCATTGTGCCAGCTGAACATCGCGGTCTCGCTTCCCTCGCTCTTGTCCGAGCGCATGTTGTAATCGTCGGTGATCGTGCCCGTGAAGACGATCGAATCCATGTCCAGGGGGTTGCGCGTGTCGACCATGACCGTGGCGCCAAGGCTTCCCTCGAGCAGCTTCGGCTCCCAGGTCTTGTAGACCTCGGCCTGTTGGACGAGGTCGGGGCTGATCAGCAGGTAGTTGAACTGCCGGCTCTGGTTGTCGAGGACGTACCAGTCGGCTGTCGAGACGGGCTCACCGTTCAGGAGGACGCGGTTCAGGTTCGGGTCCGTGCCCTCGATGCTGACGCGCTCACCCTCGCCGAAGAGATAGTCGACGGAGACGCCGGGAAGGTGCGATAGGGACTCGGCCAGGTTCAAGTCAGGGAACTTTCCAACATCCTCGGCGCTGATCACCTCCACGTTGTCCTCGGAGGCCCGCTTGGCTTGGAGGGAGGCCGCCAAGCTGCTGGCATAGCCATTGACGACGAACGCGCCCAACGTCGTCGGTGCCTCGGCCGCCGGCGCAGGCGTCGCGGAAACGGTCGACGATGTCGTCGTCGTCGTGGTCGTCGTCGTCGGCTCAGTGGCAGCCGTCTGGGCGTAGGCGGCGCCCGTGATTCCCAGAGCCAGGAAAAGGCGCATGGGGTAATTTCGCAGCGCCGCAAGTAAACCGGAGTGACGCTCTGAGGCCACAAGGTTGCAAGGTTCGGTCATGTTCATGGTGATTTTGGTTCTAACTACTCGGTGCAATTGAGGTTATAAATGGGCTGAAGGGGCAGCTCGGGGGCGGTGTCGCTCAGTCCGAATTTCCGCAGGCGAACCGGCGCTTTTCCCCGGCGGCGGCGGTGGCCTTGCGGTCCCGTGCCCGGGCCGTGGCGTATTCGCGCGCTGAACAATTCGAAGTCAATTTGGAGGTGCCGGACATTGCCGTTGTCGGTGAATGCGGCGGTGTGTTTTGAGCGCGCCCATCATAACGCTCGCGTCGCCGTTAAAAAATGGCATAAATGACGATGTTTTTAACAAAAATGTCAGAATCGCCGAACTCCCGCCTTCTTTCGCTCGAGAAATTAGCAAACCTGCTGCCCTCTCCGCTGCGGCCGCTCCATGGGAAGCGCGCGGCGCCGCTGGCGCTTCCCGACAACATCATCTGCTTCTGCCGGCGCTCGGCGACCGACCTGAACCGGCCGCAGCGGGGCCGGGCGCTGCACCACCGCTTCGTGCTCATCATCGCTCTCGAGACGTCGGTGACGGTCGCGGTCGACGACCGCGCGATTCGGCTGCATCCCAACGAGGGCCTCCTCGTGCTGCCCTTCCAGTTTCACGACTACATCGAGCCTGCGGAGGAGTCCCTGCGCTGGCTCTTCATCACGTTCGAGACGATCGAGGCAGCCCCGCTGCAGCCGCTCCGGTTCCGCCCCTTCGTCCTTTCGCAGGTGGCGCGCCAGACGTGCGCGGAGATGATCGAGGCCTACCTCACCCGCGGCGAGGCCGACCTGACGAGCCTGCTGCTCGCCGTGCTGCTGCAGAGGATCCGCCAGGCCGAGCCCATTTTGAGGAGGCACCACAAGCCTTCCGCGGCCCCCGGCCTCATCATGCAGGTGAACCAGCTCGCGCAGGGCCGGGAGGAGCCGCTCAGCGTCAAGCAGATCGCGCGCGCGCTCGGGATAAGCGCAAGCCACCTGAGGGCGCGATTCCGCGCGTCGTGCGGAGTGAGCCTCGGGCGCCACCTGCGGCGGCTTCGCCTGGAGAAGGCCTGCGGTCTCCTGCGGCTCAGCCAGAGGCGTGTCACGGAAATCGCAGAGCTCTGCAACTTTACGTCAATCTACAGCTTCAGCCGGGCGTTTCACACGGCATATGGGGTGTCCCCGATGGCCTACCGCCACGGCGACCGCGCGCACAAGTCGGCGGGCTGACGCCCGGCCTCTCTCGGCAGGGTCACGCCCAGGATTCCAGGCGCTTTGAAACGTCCGCTCCGAACCGCTCGATCAGCGACGCCGTGAGGTCCCGGACTGACGGTCCGCCCTCGCGCGTGACCGGAGTCAGGTCGATTGCCCATGTGATTCCGGCTAACTTGTCCGTCGAATGGGACGTGTGGAAGGTCGCGTTCGCCAGCCTTCGGCCGACCGAGGCGAGGTCGTAGCGCTTGCCCCCGCTGATCTGCGAGTCGAACACGGCAAGCAGCCTCTTCGCGAGCGCGGGATGGCGTCCGGAATCGAGGGCCACCTTTTCGGAGTCGGGGAGCCAGTCGAGGTCCCTCCACACCTCGCACCCGAGCACGCGCGCGGGCCGGCGTTCGGCAGGAAGCGAGCCGATCGCCTCCAGGCAGCGCAGGAGGACCGCGATGTGCGTGTCGTGCTTGTCGGCGGGATTGTGCAGGAACACGACCTCGGGCCGGCATCCTGAGAAAATCGCCAGGAGGTCGCTCTCGACGCCGACGTGACCGGGCCGCTTAACGTCGGCGCTCGGATGCGCGAGCTGGACCTGAATCGAGTAGTGGCCGAGCCTCGCGGCCTCCCGCTGCTCCTCGCGCCTGACGGCCATCATCCGCTCGTCCGTGTACGATGCGAATGCTCCGGCCCGCGGCGAACCCGCCCCGTTGGTGACGACGACCCCGCCGAACGCCTTGCCCGGGACGCCCAGGCAGTCGCTGATGCCCGACTGCGCCATGATCTCAATGTCGTCCTGGTGCGCCCCGACGCACAGGTGCGTCACCCGGCTGAGCACCCCTTCCGGAGCCAGTTCCGGGTCCGGAACAAAGACGTCGGCGCCTGGATTTGAGAATTTCACCCGGCCCTATTCGGAGTAAGACGGCGCGGCGCGCGAGCCCGCGGTCTTCGCGATCGCCGGGAGGCTCGCCGCAGCGATCGCCTGCCCGTGGCGCCTGTCCTTCTCGTCGGGCATGCCCACGGTTGTGCGCGACGCCACCGCCGGGAACTCCGCGGCGAGCACTTCCCTTGCCCTGAGGAGGATCCGCTCGCCTCCCGCACCCGAGGTGACGCGACCCATGACGAGCACGTGCTTCAGCTTGTAGAAATCCGAGTAGTGGCCGATGGAGTAGCCGAGGTACGAGCCCACCGAGTCGTACACGACCTCGGCCCTCGGGTCCCCTTTCGCCATGGCCTCCTGGACAGCCACGAGCCGCTCCGGGGCCGTCATGGCGCCGTCGAAGCCGAACCCGGCCATGTCGGCGAGCCGGGAGACGGCCTGCTGCGAGAAATACTGCACGCCGCATCCCACGTCCCCTGACCATTCGTCACTCGGCGCGTCCGGGCGGTAGTCGACGGGGGCAAATGCGAGCTCGTTGAGCCAGGGCGTGATGTCGCCGCCGGGCCTGACATAACCGCCCGCCTGGCTCGTCCCCATCGAAATCCCTATCACGGAGTTGTCGCCGAGGGCCATCGACCCCGCGAGCGCCGCGACCTCGCCGTCGTTCGCGACCTCGAAGGGCACTCCCCCCCAGCGCTTCTGAAGCGTGAAGAAGAGCCTGCGGATGTGGCTCTCGAACAGGTCCTCCGGAATTCCCCGGAACAGGGAGGCCACGCGCACCTCGTTGTTGACGTAGATGCCGGCCGCGCTCCCGCCGATCGCGTCGACCCTCGGAAGATGCGCGGCCGCCCTGCTGAGCGACTCATGGATGCCCTCGATGTGGTAGGCCGGATCCTTCTGGAAATAGGGGTCCCACGGGGTCTCCTCGGAGAACACCACCTTGCCGTCGATGACCGCGGCGGCCTTCCGGTCGCTTCCGCCGATGTCGAATCCGATCCTGCAGCCGTCGAGGTGGCGCCCCATCGGGAGCCCGAGGTTGCGCTCCTCGGGAAGGTCCCTGATGTCGGCGGCCTGGACGAGGAACGTCTGGCGGTAGACCTTTTCCCCCATGAAGGCGTAGTCGAACGCCCGGGCGCCCCTCGGGCTGAACACCTTGGCCAGGTGGGCCGCAATCTCCGGGGCGCCCGCCACCAGCACGGTGGACCCGCCCTTCTGCCAAAGGAGGAACTTCAGGAGACGCTCGGCATACCGGAGGCTCAGCGCCGCCGAGGGATGCCGCGCGCCCAGCACACGGCTCTGGTGCCACGAGACGCCCCCGCCGGGCCGATCGAGCGCCACGGTCATCAAACGCGCATCCGGATCCGTCGCCACGACTGCGCGGTACTCGCGGTTCCACAGGGCGGCTGGTACGAAACTGGGGTCGAGCGGGGGCCTGATGAGGGGGGTTATCTTTAGCATGAGCGCTAGAGCTTGGGCACGAAAGTGGGTGTGTAGGGCCGGTCAGCGCCAGATAAAGCTCACGAGGCCAATCCTACAGGCTCCAACACGGATAAAAAATGGCACAATCGACGATGTTTTTAACGAAAATGACAGTTTGGTGCCGGCGGTGTCGCATTTCCGCGCGCCGCGGGGCGGCCCAATGCGGGATTGACACCCGCCCGCGCACCCGCACGATCCCCCCTCCTTCACAGACATGACCACCACAGCCACGAAGACCCAGACTCCAACGCCCGCGGAAATTCCGTTCACGGATCCGCAGGCATGGGTACGCTTCGTCACCGACACGGGCAAGATCCTGCCCCGCAAGTACACGGGGCTGTGCGCGAAGCACCAGCGCGCCGTGACGCGCACGATCAAGCACTCGCGCAACATGCTGCTCACGAAGTGAGCGGGGGGGCGCCAGACGCATAGATGCCGGAGCTCAAAAGGCTCCGGCCTTTTTTTGCCCGCAGTTCCGCACGCGAGGAGATGCCAAAAGCGGCCCGCATTTACCGGGGCACCCCCCGCAACCTTGCGGCGCTCGCGGCGCGCCTGCGAAAGGGGGGATTGGTCGCCGTGCCCACAGAGACCGTCTACGGGCTCGCGGGGGACGCGACCAGCAGGTCGGCATGTCTCGGGATCTTCAGGGCGAAGGGCCGCCCGAAGGGCGACCCGCTGATCGTCCACATCGCCTCCATGCGGGACCTCGCCAAAGTGGCCCGGGCCAATCCCGCGGCGCTCCGGCTGGCGGCCAGGTTCTGGCCGGGGCCGCTGACGATCGTGCTCCCCAAGACGGGCGCCGTTCCCGACGCAGCGACCGCGGGCCTTCCGAGCGTCGCCGTCCGGATGCCCTCCCATCCCCTCTTTCGCCGCCTGATCCGGATGGCCGGCGTGCCCCTTGCCGCGCCCAGCGCAAACCCGTTTGGATACGTGAGCCCCACAACAGCAGAGCATGTCAGGAGGGGCCTGGGATCGAAAGTCACGCACATCCTTGACGGCGGCCCCTCCAGGATCGGCCTCGAGTCGACGATCATAGACCTGAGGGAGCCCGGCCGCCCCGCCCTCCTGCGTCCCGGGGCCGTCACCCGGGGGGAGCTTGCCCGCGCCCTCGGGATGCCGGTCGCCGTGTCCCGCAGGACGGCCGTGCGGGGGCGGGCCCATGCCGCCCCCGGCCAGATGAGGCGCCATTACAGCCCGCGCACGCCGGTCGTGCTCCACGCGGCGCTCACGCCGCGGATCGCCTCCCGGGGAGACCCTGGCGACGCGTGGCTCTTCATCGCGAAGCCGGCCGGGAACGCGGCGGCGCGCGATAAGAACATCTTCTGGCTTGATTCGAAGGGGGACCTGCGGCGGGCGGCCCGCCGGCTGTTTGCCATGCTTCGGAACCTGGACGACGGTGGGTTCAAGAGGATCCACGCAGAGCGCCCCGCGGGCGCCGGCCTCGCCGAGGCCCTTGCGGACCGGCTCACCCGGGCCTCGTCCCGGTAGTCAGCGCACGACGGCGGCAAGCTCCCGCAGGAGCCGCTCGTTCTGGTCGGCCGTCCCGACTGTCACGCGGATATATTCGGGAAGCTCGTACGACTTGACGGGCCTGACGATGACACCGCGGCCCTGGAGCGCGCTGGAGACACTCGTCCCGTCCCCGACGCGGACCAGGACGAAGTTTGCCTGGCTGGGGACGAAGGCTAGCCCGAGCGCGGCAAATCCCGCCTCGAGGCGCTGGCGCCCCTTGCGGTTCTCCGCCACGCACATGCTCCTGAACTCGGTGTCGTCAAGCGCGGCGATGGCCGCGGCCTGCGCCACCGCGTTCACGTTGAATGGCTGGCGGACCCTGTCGACGAGCGATGCCAATTCCGGCGTCGAGTACCCGTAGCCGACCCGCAGCGATGCTAGGCCGTAGATCTTCGAGAACGTCCTCAGGCCGATGACGTTCCTGCCCTCGGCGATGAGCGGGCGGATGTCGGGCTGGGCATCGGCGAAATCGCCGTACGCCTCGTCCACGACGCAGACAACCGTCCCCGGGAGCGCGCGGATGAAGTCGAGGAGCTCGGCCTCCGAGTTCGCCGTGCCCGTCGGGTTGTTCGGGGTGGCAACGATGACGAGCTTCGTCCTTGCGGTCACCGCGCGACCGAGCGCCTTGAGGTCGTTCCTGAAGTTCACGAGGGGCACCTCCACGGCCTTGGCGCCGAAGAGCAGCGTCACCAGCTTGTAGACCACGAATTCCGGCAGGCCCATGACCACCTCGTCGCCCGGCCCGAGGAACACGTGGCCGAGGAGCTCGATCACCTCGTTGGAGCCGTTGCCGATCACGAGCTGCCCGGGAGCGAGGCCCAGCGCCCGGGCCAGCCGGGAGCGGAGCTCGAAGCAGCCCCCGTCCGGATAGAGCTGGCCCTGCTCGATCGCGCGTTTCGCCGCCTTCACCGCAAGCGGCGACGGCCCGAACGCGTTCTCGTTCGAGGCGAGCTTGATGATCCCGGCGGGATCCAGGCCCAGCTCGCGGGCCACGTCGTCGATCGGCCTGCCCGGCTCATAGGCCGGGTAGCTGAGGACGAAGGGCTTTGCCAGTTCGGATGGTTTCACGGCGTTGCTTGACGCATTTGAGACGAAGGCGGACCGCAGCACTAGCCAAAAGGGGTTCGCCTTCGGGCGCGGCGGCGGGTATAACGCAGGCTCTCATGTTGAGGCGCCTCTTTCCCCCCGCGCTCGCGGCCCCCATCCTGGCCGCCGGGTTCGCTGCAGCCGCCGCGGGCCACCCAATCGTGATCGCCACGGGGGACATCGGGGGCGCCGCGTACGCCATCGCGAGCCCGCCGGACGACTGGAACCACAAGGTGCTCATCATCGCCCACGGGTACCGCCCGGATTCGGCGCCGCTGATCCCGGACCTGCATCCCGAGAGGGCGGCGATAAAGGCGATCCTCGACGACAGGTGGATGGTCGCGACCACGAGCTACCGGCGCAACGGCATCATCGTGGAGGACGCAATCTCCGACCTGGACGCCCTGCGCGCGCGCATAGCGGAAACCTACGGCGAGCCCGAGCGCGTCGTCCTTGAGGGCGATTCGCTGGGGGGGCTGATCGTCACGATCATGGCCGAGCGCGACAAGGGCCTCTACGACGGCGCGGTCGTTTTTGACGCCGCTCTCTATTCCAAGGAGACCGACATGAAGGTGGGGCTCTCGCTCCTGCCGCGCATCCCGCTCCTCTTCGTCGCGACCGAGCGCGAGGTCGCCGCCCCCAAGAGCTACCTGACCTCGCTCGTCTCGAGGCCGGACCCCGTGGTGCAGCCCGAGCTTTTCCTGATCAAGCGGGAGGGCCACACCAACATCAACCAGGCCGAGCACCTCCTCGCCTTCCGGGCCCTTAACGCGTGGCTCGACGGCGGGCGCGAAGCCCTGCCGCAGCCCGCAGAGAATGAGAGGTACTACGACGCAACGGTCCCACCCGATCCCGGTCCGTCGACCGCGGTCATTCACAAGGACGGGAAGGGCTTCGACACGAAGGTGGCGGAGGTGGACGCCGTCTACGGGAACGTCCTCCTGGAGGCCCAGGCGCAGGACTTCGCCGCCGCGGGAATCGGGCCGATGACGTATTTCGAGCTGAAGCTCCGCTCAGGCTCGCACCGCGCGCTCTACGGACGGACGTACACCGACGTGAAGGAGGGGGAATGGATCGTTTTCCCCGACGCTGACGGGCGCACCGTGCTTGCGCGCAGCTACTTCGACGCCGCGGGCACAGCGGGACTGAAGGTCGGCGATCCCGTCTCGCTCCTCATCCTGGATCCGCACGGGCCCCCGCTACGCTGAGACCCGGCTCGTGACGAGCACCCATTTCATTCCTGCGGCCTCGGCCGCCTGGATGCCCGGCTTGCCGTCCTCGAAGACCAAGCAGCGGGTCGGCTCAACCCCCATGAGCCTTGCGGCGAGCAGGAACATGTCCGGGGCGGGCTTGCCGTGCTCGACGTCATCCGTGGCGACGACAACAGGGAACAAGGGCGCCAGGCCCGCGATCCTGAGCGTGTTGGTGACGACATCCCTCGTCCCCCCGGATGCGACCGCGACGGGATGGGTCTTCGCGACACTGCGCGCGAACTCCACGACGGGCCCGATCAGCGCCAGCTTGTCGAGCGACCCCATGAAGATGGCCTCCTTGTCATGGTACACCTTCTCGGGATCCACCTCCAGGCCGTGGTGGCGCCCGAGGAGCACGGCGACTCTCCGCGTCGGCATCCCGCCCAAGTCGTAGAAATAGTTCTCGTCGAGGCGTCCCTGGAGGCCCTCCTTGCGCAGGGCGGCCTCCCATGCGGCGTAGTGCAGCGGCATCGTGTCCACGAGCGTCCCGTCCAGGTCAAATATGTAGCCGCTGAACTCGCCTTCGGGAATCTGGAGTCGCATGGGAATGCGCAACGACGCCCGAATACGCCCGGCCCGCAACCACAAAAAAATCGCTCGTTTGATCCGCTCCCCGGTCCATAGTCGGCGCCAGGCAACCCCCATGAAAAGATACCTCGTCGAATTCATCGGAACGTTTTTCCTCGTCTTCACGGTAGGCAGCGCCGTGATCGCCCCGGGCGCCGGCGGCCTGGCGCCCCTGGCGATCGGCGCCGCGCTCATGGTCATGGTATTCGCCGGGGGGCATGTCTCCGGAGGCCACTACAACCCCGCGGTCACGCTCGCCGTATGGACCCGCGGCAGGTGCGACACAAAGGACGTCCTCCCCTACTGGATCGCGCAGCTGGCGGCGGCCTTCGTCGCGGCCTGGATCGTGGGAAAGATCAAGATGCCTGGGGCCGCGCAGCCCCTGGTGCTCGCGTCGTGGAAGCCCGCGTTCGTGGCCGAGTTCCTCTTCACCTTCGCCCTCTGCTGGGTCGTCCTGAATGTCGCGACTTCCAAGGCGACCTCGGGAAACTCCTTCTACGGCCTCGCCATCGGAATGACCGTCATGACCGGGGCGTTCGCCGTCGGCGGCGTCTCGGGCGGCGCGTTCAATCCCGCGGTGGCGACGGGAATCACGCTCATGGGCCTATCGTTCTGGAGCAACCTCTGGGTGCTGATCGCGGGCGAGGCGGCCGGCGCCCTCGCCGCGGCCACGGCCTACAAGATCGTGAACGGCTCCGAGTGATGCCGGGACGCGCGCGGCGCCCGCCCTCCTTCATCCAAATCCTCAATCCCATGCACATGACTTCCCGCCTCCTTCGCATTCTCTCGCTCCAGCTGTGCCTCGCGCAGGCCGTCTTCTTCGTGGCGGGATGCCGCCCGTCGGCGACCGCCTCCGGCGGAAACCCGAAGGTGCCGGCAGGCGCCAAGAGCTCCGGCGGCCTGCATGCCAGCATCGTTACGGACAAGGGGACGATCGGGATTGAGTTTTTCCCTTCCGACGCGCCCAAGGCCGTCGAGAATTTCCGCCTGCTCGCGGAGCACGGGTACTATGACGGGCTGACCATCCACCGGATCGTCAAGGGCTTCATGATCCAGGGCGGGGATCCCGCCGGCGACGGCTCCGGCGGCGAGAGCGCCTGGGGCGGCAACTTCGCCGACGAGATCCAGAAGGATTCGCCGCTCTACCAGGCCGGATACAAGAGGGGCATCGTCGCCATGGCCAACGCCGGCCCCAACACGAACAATAGCCAGTTTTTCATCATGCTGCGGGACTATCCCCTGCCCCCGAGCTATGTGATCTTCGGGAGGGTGACGAGCGGCATGGACGTCGTCGATGCGGTTGCCGAGACGCCGCTCGCGGCGGGGTCGGACGGCGAGGTCAGCAAGCCGGTCTCCCCTCCGGTCCTCAGGAAGGTCACGATCTCTCCGTAGCGGGTTTCGCCGGGCCTTCGCGGAACCTGGCCGCGGCGATTACGCCAAGGGCCACGAATATGACGAGGACCGCAAGCTGGGTGAACTTGAACGGCGCCTCCGCCTGGGTCGGCGCGAGCGCATGAAGCGCGGGTATCTTCAGGAACGCCTGCACGATCCCGACGAAGACATTGAGGTAAAGGGCCACCACGGCGCCCGCCACGTACGCCTTGCGCCAGGCGCCGGCGAGGCGCCGGCTGTAGCGGGCGTAAATCGCCACACCGAGCACCACGAGCGAAATGAATCCGAGTATGTGCGACGGCAGTATGTGCCGGACCGGGAAAAAGAAGCCGGTCGCGCTCGTGAGGACCGTGGTTGTCAGGAAGAGCGCCGTCCAACCGTCGAGCCTCTTGGAGGCGAGCAGCCCAAAGAGGACGACAAGTCCCGAGAAAATCCCAACCAGGCTAATTACGACATGCGCGAGCGTGTAGATCGTCAGTGCCACTGCGCATTCGAGATACGCCCGATTGCCCGCGGGCACCAGACAAGAGTGCGCGGCAGAAAACCCAACCCGCCGCTTGCAGCGCGGCCCTGGGTCCCCAAGGGTGCCGCGGGACGGCCGGCATCCTTGGACACATGCAAAAGCGCGCCTTCATCATCCACGGCTATCTCGGTTACCCGCAGGAGGCCTGGCTTCCCTGGCTCAAAGGGGAGCTCGGCGGGAGAGGCTTCAACGTCTCCCTGCCTGCGATGCCCCACGCGGAAAGCCCGACAATAGCGGAGTGGGTCGGCTTCATCGCGGGGTTGGTGGGCGAGCCTGACGAGCAGACCGTCATGGTGGGGCACAGCATCGGCGCCCAGGCTGTCGTCCGCTACCTCGAGCGGCTGGGCGCCGCCGGGAAATCAGTCGGAAAGACGGTGCTCGTCGCGAGCGGCTTCCCGATGGGCCTGCCACGCGCGGAGGCGGTGGCCATGGCCGAGGGCGACGAGGTGCTGGTCCCCTGGCTCACGGTCGGCGTCGACGCAGGGATGATCAAGAAGGCCGCGGGCACGTGCACCGTCATACTCTCCGACGACGATCCCTACATCGAGCTCGGAAGGGCCGAGGCCGAATTCCGTGCCGCCCTCGACCCGCACATCGTGATCGAGCATTCCAAGGGGCATTTCAACGACGACAGCGGCCTGACCGAGCTGCCCTCCGCTTTGCAGGCGGCGATCTCCTAGGCCGCCCCGCGCGCGCCTTAGTCGGCCGACTTGGACCGGAACCCGACCGCGGCGTGCTGGCCGTCGCAGAAGGGCTTGTTCTGCGACGCCCCGCAGCGGCAGAGGGTGACGCGGTTGCGCACCTCGTACGTGAATCCGTCGGCTGCGACGACCTGGACGCCGCCGCGCAGCCAGACGGGCCCCGAGCAGCCCTTCGCCGGGTCCTCGATAAGGGCGACCGAGGGATCGAGTTTCGGCTCGATCGCCTTTCCGGTCGCGTTGTCCCACGCCACCAGCCGCCCGGAGGGGCAGTCGCAGGCCTCCTGGATGAAGATCTCTCGCGCCCCCGGGTCGTCCGTCCGGTTGACGAGGTTCCATATACGGCCCTTGGGATCGCAGAACCGGGCGAATGCGCAGAGCGCCTCCGCATCCGTCAGCGACATCGCCGGGCCCTCCGTGAGGTTGGCCTGCTTGCTGTAGGGCTCGCGGGACGCCGTCTCCGTGCCGTCGAATCCGACCTTCGAATGCGACCCGTCGCAGAAGGGCTTGCTGGCGCTGTGCCCGCAGCGGCACAGCGCGTAGCTCGCCTTTGCCGGGAACTTTGCGCCCGGCTTCCACGTGACGGAGTCGCCCTCCCGGTCAGTGCCGATGACCTCGGTCTGGAGAGGCAGCCCCCCCGAGACAAGATAGGGCCCGTCCCTTGTCACCTCCACCTTCGCAGCAGGGATTTCTTTGACCTTGGTCATCGTCGGGTTGAAACGGCCGGCACAGCTACCGAACACGCGAGCGGCGGCTTTGTCCAGCCCGGCCGGGCCCCGGCCCGCGGGGACCTCATGCCAGCTCGGGCACGACGAACGGGGAGCGATACTCGCAGGCCATGAGCGGGTTCGCCAGGTCGGCGTTCGCTCCGGTGAAGCGACCGGCCGCGGGGTCGATCGAGAGCGGGGCGCCCAGGGTGAGCGGAGTGCTCCCAAGGTCCACGTTGTTGCGCGAGAGATGCTCGGCCATCCGGCCGTACGCCTCCGCGAGCGCCCAGTCGCCCTTGATCCTCTCGGCCATCTCCCCCGGTGCCACCCTGGCTCCCGCAAGGTGGGAGATGTTGGCGAGGTGGCAGAGCGCGGCGGACTTCCGGCCCTCGTCCACCGGCCCGTACAGGTCGGCCGTCCTGCGGCTATGGACGACATCGATGAAGTTCTGCATCATCCGGTCGCTGCCCTTGAATTCCCTGAGGAGCCTGCCCTCGGGATCATAGGCCCTGGCCTCGAAGTAGGTGTCCGTCACGAGGCGGCCCCCCTCGCAGTCGACGACGTTGCCGACGCGCACGCCGTCGTACTTGTCCATGAGGCTCGCCCTGGCCTCCGCCGATTCGGCCCCTCCCGGCCCCGGCGCCTCCGAGCCCGAGGACGCCTTGGCGGGCAGGCCCCGCACCTCGAAGATGATGGGCGCGCTCGGGTAGTCGTGGACGACCACCATCGTGTTCGGCGTCTGGCCGTCGTCCTCGTAGCCGAGGCGGCCGCCGATGCTCATCGAGTGGAGCGGCAGGCCCTCCTCGCCGAGCATCCACCTCGCGACGTCCATCTGGTGGGGGCCCTGGTTGCCGACGTCGCCGTTGCCCGTGGCCCAGAACCAGTGCCAGTCGTAGTGAAACTGGGCGCGGTGGGGCGCTGCCAGCGGAGAGGGCCCGCACCAGAGGTCGAGGTTGACCGTGGCCGGAGGCGGGGGCGCGGAGGCGACCTTCCCGATGCTGGCGCGGTTCTTGTAGCAGAAGCCGCGCGAGGCCGTGATCTTCCCCAGGTTTCCGGCGCGGATCCAGGCCACCGCCTCCTGGAGCCCCTCCCCGGAGCGAATCTGCATCCCCGACTGCACGACGCGGCCGTACCGCCTCGCGGCCGCGGCGAGCTGGACGCCCTCCCACACGGTGTGGGAGACGGGCTTCTCAAGGTAGACGTCCTTGCCCGCCTGCATCGCCCAGATCCCCGCAAGCGCGTGCCAGTGGTTCGGCATCGCGACGGTGACCGCGTCCACGGACTGCGACGCGAGCAGCTCGCGTATGTCGCCGTAGGTCTGCACGCCGCCGCCGACGGCCGCCGCAGCCCGGCCCAGGACGGCGGAGTCTGCGTCGCAAAGCGCAACCACGCGGGCACCCGTGGCCTTTGACAGGGTCCGGAGATGGTCCTTTCCCCGGCCGTGGAGGCCGATGACGGCCACGCGCACGTCGCCGTTGGCGCCCGCGACCTGCGACCATGAGCGGGCCGAGAGCACGAGGCCGGCCGCGCCTGCGGCGGCTGTCTTTATGAATGAGCGGCGGCTGAGGGCGGGGATGGGCATCGGGATTCGGGGTTTGCGGGGACCAGGGCCGGCCGGGGTGCCGGGAGGCGCGCTGCGCGCCTCGTCCCCATTGGATCACGAAGTTCCGGCCGTGTCAGGGCTGTGTTTGCATTCCCCCCATGGGGGGAACCGGCGCACAGGGCTGCGCAGGGGATGCGGGGCGATGGAGGGGCGTCTTACGCGGTTGCGGCCGAGCCAATGTGCGCATTTATGATCGGGGACGATGGAAACGCTCCGCGAGAAGATCGCCTCCTACCACGACGAATTGACCGGAATACGCCGCGACATCCACTCGCACCCGGAGACGGGCTTCGAGGAGGTCCGCACGTCGGCCCTCGTCGCGGCCAAGCTCCGGGAATGGGGGATCGACGTCGCGGAGAAGGTGGGAAGGACGGGCGTCGTCGGCACGATCCGGGGAAAGCGGGCCGGCAAGGGCAGCATCGGCCTGCGCGCCGACATGGACGCCCTCCCGATCCACGAGGCGACGGGCCTGCCCTACGCCTCGACCACCCAGGGAAAGATGCACGCGTGCGGCCACGACGGGCACACGACGATGCTGCTCGGCGCCGCGCGCTACCTGGCCTCGACCCGCGACTTCGCCGGGACCGTGAACCTGATCTTCCAGCCGGCCGAGGAGGGCCTGGGCGGAGCGCTGGACATGCTGAAGGACGGCCTCTTCGAGCGCTTCCCCTGCGAGGCGGTCTACGGCATGCATAATTCCCCGGGCCTGCCGGTCGGCAGCTTCAAGACGCGCGAGGGCGCGATGATGGCCGCGTCGGGCAGATTCGAGGTGACGTTCACCGGCAGGGGCGGGCACGCCGGCATGGTTGACCAGGCGCGGTACGACCTGACCTCGGTCCTCGCGCATTTCATCCTGTCCCTCCAGGAGGTCGTCGCAAGGGACGTGCCCAAGGGCGAGATGGCCGTCATCCGCGCGGGCGAGATCGACGCGCACGGGGGGGTCTCGCTCAACGTCATGCCGTCGAGGATCTACATCGGGGGAACGATGCGCTGCTTCGATCCCGCCACCCAGAAACTGATCAGCCGCCGCCTCGATGAGCTCGCCCATGTCGCGGCGTCCGAGGCGGACGAGGCCTCGGCGGACGTGAAGGCGCGCTGGGTCACCTCGCCCCTCATCAACGCGCAGGAGCAGACAAGGGTCGCCGTGGAGGCCGCGGGCACGGTCACCGGGTCCAGCGTCAACGCGGACGCGGATCCCATCACCGGGGGCGAGGACTTTGCCTACATGATGGAGAAGCGCCCGGGCGCCTTCATCTTCATTGGCAACGGGACCCAGGAGGACGGTTACGCGCACAACGTGCATACGCCGAGGTACGACTTCAACGACAGGAGCATCCCGTTCGGCGTCGAGTACTGGGTCAGGCTCGTCCACCAGGAGCTGGCGCGATAGGGGGCTACGCATTTTGATGTAGTGGCCGGGATTGAGATCCGGCAATGCGCGGATAGCGTCCCGTGAGTCGCAAACCTGAAGGACGTCAATGGCGGGCACCCACACCCTGATCGTAGAGCCGGACGACGGCCGCACCCTCGTGCTGCAGGTCCTGGGCGCCGCCAAGGCGGCGATCGACCTCACGATCTACGAGATCAGCGACCCGCAGGTCATGGACGCCCTGACGGCCGCCAGGTCGAGGGGGGTAACCGTGCGGGTCCTCTACAACTGGTTCTCGTTCACGGCCCGCATGCAGCAGACGGACATCACGCCCGCGATCGCCGCGCTTAAGAAGGCGGGGATCCAGTGCAGGGAGGCGCCGAAGACCTTCGAGGTGACGCACGAGAAGGCCTTCGTCGTCGACGGCGCGACCGCCATCGTCATGTCGTTCAACCTGACGAGCGACTACTTCGGCGGCACCCGCGACTTCGGGATCGTGACCACCGTGCCGGCGGAGGTTGCGGAGGTCGCCGCGGTCTTCGCCGCGGACTGGGCCGGCAAGGCGATCACGCCCAAGGTGCCCTCCATGGTGTGGAGCCCCGTCAACTCGCGCTCGAAGCTGACGGCGCTCGCTAATGGCGCGCTCTCGACCCTCGACGTCTACTGCGAGGAGGCCGAGGACCCGGGGACGCTGGGCGCGCTGGTGGCGGCCGCGAAGCGCGGCGTCAAGGTGCGCTTCATAGGGGCCGTCCTCGCCGGGCAGGGAAAGCTCAACGCCAACGCGCGCGGCGTCACCTACATGGAGGGCGGCGGCGTGTCCGCCGTGTGCAAGGGGTTCCTCTACATCCACGCCAAGATGGTGCTGGCGGACCTGGGTTCCCCGCAGGCCCAGGCCTACATAGGCTCGGAGAACCTGTCCTGCGTCTCGCTCGGCGAGAACCGCGAGTGCGGGATCATCGTGACCGAGCCGGCGATCCTGCAGCGCCTCGAGGCCACGTTCCAGTCGGATTGGACCCAGCCCAGCGTCGCCGTGACGCCCGACCCGACGCCGCTGACCCCGTGCGCGGCAAAATAGCGCCGAGCCTCCCTTCCTACCTGCGCGATCCCCGGTGGAGCCGGCTGCTCGAGGCCTTGGGAACCGCCTCGTCCAGCACCTTCTGGTCGAAGAGCGCCGAATAGACGTAGGGGAAGCCGTCGATCTTCTTGCGCTCGACCGAGGCTCCGATGAACCGCTCGATGCTCCGGGCGTCCCTCACGTCGTCCTCGGTCACCAGCGTGAACGCGTCGCCCGTGTGGAGCGCCCTGCCCGTCCGGCCGATCCGGTGGACGTAGTCCTCCGCGTTCTCCGGGACGTCGTAGTTGATCACGTGGGAGACTCCGGCGATGTCGAGGCCGCGGGCCGCGATGTCGGTTGCGACCAGGACCTCGGTCTTGCCGCTCTTGAAGCCCTCGAGCGCCTCGACGCGCTCGCGCTGGCTCCTGTCGGAATGCAGTACGCCCACGCTGTGGCCCTTCTGGACCAGGCGGGCGGCGATCCGGTCGGCGCCCATCCTCGTGCGGCAGAAGATCAGCACGCTCTTGAAGTCGGTCTTCTCGAGGAGCAGCTGGAGCAGGTCGAACTTCTGCTGCGCCACCACCGGGTAGAAGGCGTGCGAGATCGTGTCGGCCGCGGAATGCTTCCTGCCGATCTCGACCTTGGCCGGGTTGCTGAGCGCCCATCCGGCCAGCTGCTCGATCTCGGGGGGGAGCGTCGCCGTGAAGAAGAGCGTCTGGCGGTTCTTCGAGCACTTCTGGACGATCCGCCTCACGTCCGGCAGGAAGCCCATGTCGAGCATCCGGTCGACCTCGTCCAGGACGAGGATCTCTATCTTGTCGAGCGAGCAGTTCCCCTGCTCCAGGTGGTCAAGGAGCCTGCCCGGCGTGGCGGCGAGGATGTCCATCCCGCGCCTCAGGTCCTCCGTCTGCTTCCCGTAGCCGACGCCGCCGTAGACGATCGTCACCCGCAGGTCCGTGAAAAGCGCGTACTTGTGGAAGGCCTCCTCCACCTGCAGCGCGAGCTCGCGCGTGGGCTCGAGCACGAGGACGCGCATCGCCCCGTGGCCGCCCAGGCGCTGGATGATCGGGAGCGCGAACGCGGCCGTCTTGCCCGTTCCCGTCTGCGCGGAGCCGATGACATCGCGGCCCTCGAGGATGAGGGGGATCGCCTGGGTCTGGATGGGGGTCGGATCCGTGTAGCCCTTCTCCTGGACCGCGTAGGCGAGGGCGTCCGAGAGGCCGAGCTTCGAGAACGCGGTGTCCATCTTGGGGATGGCGACGGCGACCGGCTTCGCGGGCGAGTGGCCCGGGTGCTCGAAGTCGTCGCGGGCGGGACGCGCTCTCTTGCCGTCGCCGAAGCGGGACGGGCCGCCCCTCGCGGGCCCTCGGCCGAGTGGCCGCCTCTCCTCGTGCCTCGGCCGGCTTTCCTCATGCCTCGGCCGGGATTCCTGCTGCTTGCCCTGCGGATGGCCGCCCGTGTGGGCGGCCTTTCCGCCGGTCGGCCCGCGTCCGGGTCCGCGCTGCGCCTGCTGGCCCTGTCCATGCGGTCGGGCGGCGGCCGGCTCCTGCCTTCGCGGGGCCGGCGCCTCCTGCGGACGGCTATGGGCGCGGGCGGGGGCCTGGGCGGGCTTTGCGGCGGGTGGCGCTATGGATTCGCGCAGGCGGGCAATGAACTTCCTCAGCATGATCTAAATGAAAGCACCAGCGTCCCTGCATCCCGCCGTCTTTGCAATCCCCCATTCGGCCCGCCTCCGCGGCCGCCCGGCGCCCGGTTCTCGCTTGGCAGGCTTTGCACCGGCACCATGATCGGGGCCTCCCGCTCCCCCCACCGATGAATCCCGACCTCCTCTGGTTCGTCCGACTTGGCATAGACCAAGGCCTCTTCACCCGGGCGGAGGCCGTGAGGGTGCGCATCAGCCTCGGGGGCGGCCCCTCCATGCTGGATTTCGCGCAGAAGATGATCGACGAGGAGATCGTGACGGACATCGAGGCGCTCGAGAAGCTGGCCGGGCTGGCCGACGAGCAGGGCCGGAAGGCGCCTCCGATCACCGACCCGTTTGTCGCGGCCGACGACCTCGTCGAGGACGTGGTGGTCGTCGCCGCGAAGAAGGTCGAGGCCGGCCCGCCGCCCATGTTCCCCTTCGAGACCGTTCGCAAGATGGATGACAAGGCCCTCGCCGACGGCATGAGGGAGCTCCTGGGCACGGCGGTCAACTTTGGCGCCAGCGACCTCCACATGACGACGGGAAGGCGCCCGTTCGTCCGAAAGGACCGCGCGATCTCGTTCATCAGCGAGTACGTCCTGAGCGCGGAGGACTCGCTCAGGCTCAACACGATCCTCCTCACCCCCGAGCAGCAGAAGGCCTTCGTGGCCGACCACGACCTCGACTACGCCCTGGCCGTCGGGGACCACCAGCGCTACCGCGTGAACCTCATGTTCCACAAGGACGGGGCGGCGGGCTCCTACCGGATGGTGCCGAAGGACGTGAAGACGATGCCCGAGCTCGGTTTCGCGGAGCACATCGACACGCTCAAGAAGCTTCTCAGCTACCACAACGGCCTCGTCCTCATCACCGGCCCCGTGGGCTCGGGCAAGACGACGACGCTCGCGTCGATGGTCGCCTACCTGAACGAGACGCGAAAGGACCACATCATCACGGTCGAGGACCCGATCGAGGTCATTCAGGTGCCGAAGGGCTGCAACGTGACGCAGCGCCAGGTGGGCGACCACACGAAGACCTTTTTCTCGGCCCTGAAGGGCGCGCTCCGCGAGGACCCCGACATCATCGTGATCGGCGAATTGCGCGACCTGGAGACGATCGAGATGGCCGTGAGCGCCGCGGAGACGGGCCACCTTGTCATCGGCACCATGCACACGAGCGACGCCGCGACGACGCTCAACCGCCTGCTCGACGTGTTCCCCGCCGCCCAGCAGACGCAGATCCGCGCAAGCGTCGCCGAGAGCCTGCGCGGGATCGTCTGCCAGCGCCTCCTGCCCTCCCCCAAGGGTGGCCTCGTCATGGCGTGCGAGATCCTCGTCAACACGATCGCGATCGCCAACCTCGTCCGCGAAGGCAAGACGACGGGCCTTCGCAACACGATGGAGACCGGGGTCCGGGAGGGCATGTGCCTCATGGACAACGTGGCCTTCGGCCTCTGCAAGGAGGGCAAGATATCAAAGGAGACGGCCCGCTCGGTCATCTCCAACCGCGCGCTCCTCGCGAAGATCACCTAGGACCCCGATGGCCGAGATCGACACACTCCTGCGCCTGATGGTGGACAAGGGCGGCTCGGACCTCCACCTGATGGTGGGCCTGCCGCCCAAGGCCCGCATCTCGGGCTCGATCTCGCCGATCGGCGACAAGCCGCTCACGGCGGCGGACATGGAGCGCCTGCTCAAGGAGATCGTGCCGGAGCGCCGGTGGAAGGAGTACCTCGAGCGCCACGACCTGGACCTGGCGCACGAGATAGCCGGGTTCGCCCGGTTCCGCGGCAACTTCCTCTACAACCACTGGGGGCAAGCGGCGGTCTTCCGCCAGATCCCGGCGAAGATCCTCTCGTTCGAGGAGCTGAAGCTGCCGGAGGCCATCAAGAAGCTCTGCCACCTGAACGAGGGCCTGGTCGTCGTCACGGGGCCGACCGGGAGCGGCAAGTCGACGACGCTCGCGGCGATGATCGACTACATCAACACGAACCTCTGCCGCCACATCATCACGATCGAGGACCCGATCGAGTTCGTGCACCCCGTGAAGAAGAGCGTGATCGTGCACCGCGAGGTCGGCGAGCACACGGCGACGTTCGCCTCGGCGCTCAAGGGCGCGATGCGCCACGACCCGGACATCCTTCTCGTGGGCGAGATGCGCGAACTGGAGACGATCAAGCTCGCCCTCGGCTGCGCCTCGATGGGCATGCTGGTCTTCGGCACCCTGCACACGAACAACGCCCCGAAGACCGTCGACAGGATCATCAACGCCTTCCCGGCCGACGACCAGAACCAGGTCCGGGTCATGCTCGCCGGCTGCCTCGCCGGGATAGTCGCCCAACTGCTCTGCCGGAGGATCCCCAAGGGCCGCGTCGCGGTCCACGAGATCCTTCTCCAGCACGAGGCCCTGGCAAACACCGTCCGCAGCGGCCAGATCGCCAACATCCGCCAGATCATCGAGAGCGGCGGCTCGGACGGGATGATACTCATGGACATGAGCCTCATGAACCGCGTGAAGGACGGCACGATCGAGCCCAAGGAGGCCTACATGAAGGCAGCGACCAAGGCCGCGTTTGCCGGGCTCCTCAAGCCGGGGGACCTGGACGGCGAGCACTGAGGTCCGGTCGTCCGCGGCGGGCGGGCCGTTGACAACGGTTGTCCACAGCTCGCAATCGTTTTCGTCCGATATGCGTCAACACGCTTTCAATGATTTGCAACAGTTGCGCATGGGCCAAACCACAAGATCCCAGGGAATATCGTTCACCCACGAGATGTGGGCGCGCATCGAGGCTCGCCACCGAGACCTCAAGTTCGGCCGCAGCCAGTACTTCCAGATGCTGGTGGAGCGGGACCTGCGCTTCCTTCCCGAGATCCACGCCCACAAGTCCGATGGCAAGTGGCACTTCTATCCCGAGGCGGGGTCGGCGGCGGGGGGTCAGGAGTCGCTGCGGGCCGCGGAGGACGCGCCGCCCGCGCCGGCACCGGGCTCCCGGGCGCGCCGCAGGCGCGCGGGCCGCGACTGAATCAGGTTGCGGCCGCGGCCGCTTTGGGCGCCCATAGGGGTGAGTGAGCCTTCCGCCCCCGAACAATGCGATCAGGGAGCTTGCCGAAGTCCTCGGCGACGAGGCGACCCGCGAGGTCGTCCGGCTCTTCCTCGACGACTTTCCCGTGACGATCCGCAAGCTGGTCAATGGCGGCCGCGAGGAGCAGGTGATGATCGCCCATGGCCTCAAGAGCAGCGCCCTCCACATGGGGGCGGCGGGCCTGTCCGCGAGGATGGCGAAACTCGAGGCGCGGCTGGACACGCCGGGCGAGACGATCTCCGACGCGGAGCTGGAGGGCGCGCTGGCCGACTTCGGGGCCATCGCCCCCCTCCTCAGGCAGTACGCGGGGACCTGACCGCCCCGCGGGTCAGGACTTGACGATCCCCGCCTGGATGCACCAGCGCACGAGGCTCGCCACCTCCTTGACCCCGATCTTGTCCATGATGTTCGCGCGGTGCTTCTCGACCGTGCGCACGCTCAGGTCCAGCCGGTCGGCGATTTCCTTCGATGAAAAGCCCTCCGCGACCAGGCGGGCGACCTCGAGCTCCCGCGCGGAAAGCGTCTCGACGGCGATCACGGTCGTCGTTGGCGGGCCCTCCTTGACCGACGGCTCGACCTTCGGCTGGGCCGCGGCGCCCGCCCCGGCAGCCTTCGGCGGGATGTGGGCGGCGAAGAACATGCCGCCCGCGATGACGGACTCGATGGCCTGCAGCATGTAGTTTATCGGCGCCGCCTTGTCCACGAAGCCGTGCACGCCCTGGGAGATGAGCCGCGCCGGCATGTCGCCGTCGGGATGCCCCGTCAGGACCAGGATCTTCGTGTTCGGGAGCTTCAGGCGCACCTCGCGGACGACCTCGAGGCCGTGCATCCCGGGCAGGTAAAGGTCGACGATGAGAAGGCCCGGGGGGTTCTTCAGGCAGTACTCGAGCCCGGACGTGCCGTCCTTGAAGGCGCCCGCCACCACCAAGCCCCGCACCCGGCTCAGAGCTGACGAAAGCATCTGCCGGAATACGACCTCATCATCGATAACGACAGTACGTATAGGCACCGTGGGGGCGACGCTAACAACCGACCGCGGGGGGGCAAGCGCAACTCCGCTACAACGTTGTTGTCCCCGGGACGCGGGGGGGCCAGCATGCGGACCGTGAGCATCCTTCCGCTCCTGGCGCCTTTTTTCCTCGTCCTGGAGGTATGGCAGCTCGTCATGAGCGAGCGTTACGTGGGGATCAAGCAGATCGCCCGCGGAGGAAATCCCCGCGAGATGGGGCCCGCCGAGCCCATCGCCTTCCTCTGGAGCGCGGGCCTCCTCGTCTACGCCGCGTGGGCCCTCGCGCTCCTTGGTGTTCCAGGCGCCCGCGTGTTCGCCCTCTGCATCATCGCCGCGACCGCCATTGGCTACCCGATCCGGCGCAACTGCAGCCTGAAGTGGATCCTGGTCACCCTGACGTGCGAGGGCAGCGTCAGGATAGGCCTCCTTTCGATGCTCTCCTACCTGGCGTGGGCCCGCCTCTAGGCCCGCCCCGATGGCCTTCAGGGAATTCGAGCGCCTCTCGCCCAACCGGGGCGGAGGGGCGCACGAGGGCCTCGGCGTCCTCTTCCACCACAGCGAGCTCAGCTTTGGGGAGACGATCCTGCGCATGCGGGACCCGGCGAGCCGCGTGAGCTACCACTGCCTCATCGACGCGGACGGGACGCGCTGCACGATGGTGCCCGACGGGGAGATCGCGTGGCATGCCGGCGTCTCCCGGTTTGGCGGCCGCGATCGGTGCAACGAGTTCCTCCTCGGGGTCTCGTTTGCCGGCGACACCTACGCCGCGCCGCTGTCGGACGCGCAGGTCGCCTCCGCCCTCGAATGGCTGGGGACCCGTTGGTCGACGCGGGGCTGGGGACTGGGCAGCCTGACCGACCACCGGCAGGTGGCGCCCGGCAGGAAGCGGGACCTCAATCCCGCGGAATGGGACCGGCTTCTCGCCGCCGTCTCCGCGCATTTCGGCGGCGCGTAGGCGCGTGGGCTCGTTTCCATGTTGAAATCCGGGGCCGCAGGCCGCACAAAAAATCCGCGGCCGCCCCCATGAACCTCCCCAGCGAAACTCCCAGGCTGCCCAAGTGGATCTTTTTCCTCGGATGGGCGTGCCTGATGGCGCTGGCCTGGTTTGTCCACGACGGATCGAGCCATCCGTGGTCGGGCGGCGCCCTCCTTGCGATCGTGGCCTGCGTCGCTCTGGCGGCCGTCGTCGTAGCGATCCCGTTCGTCGCGGACTACGCCCGCGACCAGGACGAGGCGCTGGACAACCGCCAGCGCGCGCTCCAGACGCTGGCCGCCACGGTCGCCTCCTCCTCGGAGCAGATTTCGATCGCGACCGCCGGCCTCCAGAAGCTGACGGGGATCGCCGAGGCGAACGCGGCGCAGGCGGAGCGCGTGGCCCAGCAGGTCCAGGAGCGGATCGCCGAGCTCCGGGCTGCCGTGTCGGCCGCGAAGAAGGACGAGGCGGAGGCCGCGGCGAAGCTCGAGGCGGCGGCCAAGAAGGTCCTGAAGGCGGCCGCCGACTTTGAGGCGGTCGCCGCCCGCGCGCCCGAGATCCCGAAGGCGTCGTCGAACCCGCCCATCCCCGCGGTCGTGCCGGAGCTTCCCCCCGTTCCCCTCACCAAGATGGTCGAGATAAAGCCGGCCGTCGCATTCGACTCCAATTCGCCCTTTGAGACGCCTCCGCCGTTTACGCAGAAGGAGGAGACGCCGGCGCCGTTCGTGGCGATGGTGCCCGAATCCCCGCCCGCGGCGGAGCCGGTGCCGGCCCAGGAGGCAGGCCCTGCGCCTCGCAGGCGAGCACCGCGAAAGCCGCCGGCGGCCGCGCCGGCGCCCGCGGACCTTCCCCTCGAGGCTCCTGCGGAGGAGGCCCAGGCCGCCCCGGAGGCGCCGGAGCCCGCGGTCTCGGCGGACGGCGCCACCCGGCTCATCGTCACCGCCTACATCGGGATCGGCAACCGGCTGTTCATCCGCGGAGAGGGCCCGGGCCTGAGCTGGGAGAAGGGCGTGCCGCTCACCTTCGTCTCCATAGGCAAGTGGCGCTGGGAGACGAACGACTCCTCGCTGCCCGTCCGGTTCAAGCTCTACAAGAACGACGAGGTCGAGTGCACGGCGCTCGGCGAGCGCTCGGTCGGGCCCGGCGCCCAGGTGGACCTCACCGCTTCTTTTTGACGGCCGCGGCCTTTGGGGCGGCGTGCGGCTTAGCCGACTCCTCCTTGAGGCGCGCAAGCTCCGGGACCACCACGCGCTGGTAGCAGTCCGGGCATACCGAGTGGCTGATCTCGGTGCCGGTGCGCTCGTTGATGTAGCTCTCTATCTGCTGCCAGTAGTTCTGGTCATCCCTGATCTTCTTGCAGTAGGAGCACATCGGCATCATCTCCTCCAGGCGGTACACTTGGAAGGTGTAGCTGAGGATCCTCTCGGCGACGCGCAGGCGCATCCACAGGGCGCCCATGTCGACCGGCTTCGTCAGGAAGTCGTCCACGCCCGCCTCAGCTGCGTCCCTGCGGGCCTGCCCCGTGGACCCGCTCCCGGTCAGGAGGATGAAGTACACGTAGTCCTGGCCCTGCTGCTCGCGAAGGCGCCTGCAGAGCGAGAGCCCGTCCAGTTTCGGCATCCTCCAGTCGCTCACGATCACGCGGGGCTTGTCCTTGAGCCAGAGCGCCCACGCCTCCTCCCCGTCCAGGGCCTCGGTCACATCGTGGCCCAGCCGCTCCAGGGAGCGGCGCAGGATCGCCCGCGCGACATTGTCGTCTTCTACGGCGAGGACCTTCATGGTGGGCTGGACCCCTGTTAGGTCAAAAAGCTCGGAAAGTAAACAATGGGAATGGTCCCCGGCGGGTCACGTGTCCGCGGCACCCGTGCCCAGGGCCCTCTTGAGCTCGTCCGCGGTGCGCGCCGGGGCCCGGCAGACGAATTCCTCGCAGACGTAGGCGGTTGCCCGGGCGTCGCCCGCGCCCAGCTGCCCGAGCCACGGGTTGCGGGCGGAGAACCAGACCCGCGCCCCGGGCGCGTCGATCGCAACAAGCGTCCGGCGGGGGCCCAGCCCCTCCTGGGCCGCGGCCGATAGCGCCTCAAAATCCGGCGAGCCCGGGCTCCCCGTGATGACCACGTGGCGCGGCGGCTCGAGCGCCGACTCGAACGCGCACAGGAGCTGCGGCATCGCGTGAGGGGCCGCCTCCCACCGCCCCCGGAACGCCGCGATCGCCCGCCGGCCGCGGTCCCTCAGGCCCATTTCGCCCGTGAGGGACGAGAGGCGGAACAGGTTGAGCGCCGCCACGGACGTGGCCGCGGGCTCGGCCCCGTCATAGTCCTCCTTCAGGCGCACGACCACGTCGGCGGCCCCGCCGGGGGAGTTGAAGTATCCCCCCCTCTGCGCATCCCAGAACTCGGCGTCCATCGCCGCCTGCAGCTTCTCAGCGAGGACGAGCCACCTGGTGTCAAAGGTCGCCTCATAGAGGTCGAGCCATGCCTGCACGAGGAAGGCGCAGTCCTCGGCGAACCCGGGTCCCGACCCCGCGCCGCGGCGCCACGTCCTCCTGGGAACGCCCCCGGGAAGGTCGAGGAGCTCCCTCTCGACGAACGAGGACGCGCGAATCGCCGCCGCGACGTAGGCCAGCCGACGGTCGGCAAGGCATTCGGCCGGCGCCGCTCCCGCCCGCGCAAGCGCGGAGATCATGAGCCCGTTCCAGCCCGCGACAATCTTGTCATCCAGGTGCGGGCGCCGCCTCCCGGAGCGCGCGGCGAGCAGCCTCGACAGGCAGGAAACCAGGAGATCACTCGCCGCCTGGGGCTCCAGCCCGCGGAGCCTCGCGGTCTCCGCGAGCGGCCGCGCCTGGACGAGGATGTTCCTGCCCGTGAAATCCCCGTGGGGGTCGCGGTCGGGAGGCACGTTCCCGTCCGGCTTGGCCCCGTAATGGTCGGCCAGGAACGAGGCGTCGGGACCGAGCGCCCGCTCGAGCTCCTCGGCCGTCCAGACATAGAAGGCGCCCTCGACGGATTCCGCGCCCTCTCCCCGCGGCGAATCCGCGTCCTCGGCCGAGAAGAACGCGCCCTCGGGCGAAGTCATGTCGCGCAGCACGTAGTCGAGCGTGGCCCGCGCAAGCCACGCCGGGCGCTCGTCCCCGGTCGCCCGCCATGCGTCCAGGGCGCAGGAGGCGATCTGCGCCTGGTCGTAGAGCATCTTCTCGAAGTGCGGCACGAACCACTCGGCGTCCACCGAGTAGCGGTGGAATCCGCCGCCGACGTGGTCGTGGATACCGCCTCGCGCCATCGCCCCGAGCGTGCGGGCGACCATCCCCGACGCCTCCCTCCCCGCCTCGCTGGATATTCCCTGGAGGGCCGCACAGCGCAGGAGGAACGCGAGGTTCGCGGGCCTCGGGAACTTCGGGGCGCCCCCGAATCCGCCGTTCTGCGGGTCGAACGCCTCGGCATAGTAGCCGTACGCCTTCTCGAAAGCGGCGCCCGCGGCCTTTGCGAGCGTCTCGGTCGTCGCCGGCCCGCCCTCGCTCGCCGCGTGCTCCCTGAGAGAGACGACGACGCGCTCCGCCTCCTCGACGAGCTTCGCCCGGTCCTCCCTCCAGCCCCGGGCGATCGCCCTGAGGATGGTCGGGAAGCCGGCCCGCCCGTGGCGGTCCTCCGGGGGAAAATACGTCCCCGCGTAGAAGGGCTTCAGGTCCGGCGTCAGCCAGACGCTGAGCGGCCATCCCCCCTGGCCCGTGAGCGCCTGGAGGTAGGCCATGTAGACACGGTCGACGTCGGGCCGCTCCTCGCGGTCAAGCTTGATGGAGACGAAGTGCGCGTTGAGGACGGCGGCGATGGCCTCGCTCTCGAAGGACTCGTGGGCCATGACGTGGCACCAGTGGCACGTCGAGTAGCCGATCGAGAGGAAGACCGGCCGGTCAAGCGAGCGGGCCTCGGCGAAGGCCTCCGGCCCCCACTGCTGCCAGTCGACCGGGTTGCCCGCGTGCTGCAGGAGATAGGGCGACGTGGCCGCCGCGAGCCGGCTGGGCATGCCTCACTCCCCGAGCACCCAGGCGAATATCAGGGGGGCGACGATCGTCGCGTCCGACTCGATGATGAAGTTCGGCGTCTTCGCCCCAAGCTTGCCCCAGGTGATCTTCTCGTTCGGGACCGCGCCGGAATAGCTGCCGTAGCTCGTCGTCGAGTCGCTGATCTGGCAGAAGTACCCCCAGAGCGGGATGCCCGACTTCTTCAGGTCCTGGTGGAGCATCGGCACGACGCAGATCGGGAAATCGCCCGCGATCCCGCCCCCGATCTGGAAGAATCCGATCGACCCGTGGCCGCTGGCGAGGTGCCTCGCCGTCGCCGTGTACCATCGGGCGAGCTCGGCCATGTATTCGACGCCCGAGCGCACCGTGTGCACGTTCTTGACGACGCCCGTGATGACATGGGCGGCGAACATGTTGCCGAGCGTGGAATCCTCCCAGCCGGGGACGACGATCGGGAGGTTCTTCTCCGAGGCAGCAAGCAGCCAGGAATTCCTGGGGTCGATCTGGATGAATTTCTTCAGACTGCCGCTCCGCAGGACCTTGTACAGGTACTCGTGCGGGAAATGGCTCTCGCCGGCGCGGTCCGCCGCCACCCACTCGTCGAGGACGATCTCCTCGATCCGCCTCATGGCCTCCTTCTCCGGGATGCACGTGTCGGTCACCCGGTTCATGTGACGGGCGAGGAGCGCCTGCTCGTCGGCGGCCGTCAGCTGCCTGTAGTCCGGCACGCGCTCGTAGTAGTCGTGCGCCACCAGGTTGAAGACGTCCTCCTCGAGGTTCGCGCCCGTGCAGACGACGGCGTGGACCTTCCCGCGCCGGATCATCTCGGCGAGCGAGATCCCGAGCTCGGCCGTGGACATCGCGCCAGCGAGGGTAACCAGCATCTTCCCGCCCGACTTCAGATGCGCCTCGTAGGCCTTTGCCGCGTCGACGAGCGACGCCGCGTTGAAGTGCCGGAAATGCCGCGCGAGGAACCTGGAAACCGGGCCCTTCGAGCGCGCGAGGGCGGCGTTGATCACCTCGGGGGCCTTGTTTCTGGATTTGGCGCGCATTCTTGGCGGGGACGTCAAAAATATATAAACGCCGGCCCGCAGACTTGCTACAAAAAATCGGCGTGATTGACGCGGCGCGCGTTGTGGGTGTTTGATGCAGGGTTTCCATGCTCACGATCGCCGACGTCTCGAAGACCTATGGCACACGCACGCTGTTCGCGGACGTGTCGCTGTTCATCGCGCGCAGCGACCGCTACGGCCTCGTCGGCCCGAACGGCGCGGGAAAGACGACGCTCTTCAACCTCATCCTCGGCGAGGAGTCCCCCGACACGGGCACGATCGAGTGGGAGCGCGGGGCGGACTTCGGCTACCTGCCGCAGGAGAGCGCGCCGGTCGCCGACGAGACGATCCTCCAGATCGCGACGAGCGGGAAGAAGCTCTTCCCGGAGAACGACGACGACCATGACATCGACTGGACGCTCGAGCCGCGGGCGAAGAAGATCCTCGCGGGCCTCGGCTTCCGCGAGGGCGACGCCGACAAGCAGGCAAAGACGTTCTCGGGCGGCTGGGTCATGCGCGCGCACCTCGCGCGCCTCCTCGTGGCGGAGCCCGCGCTGCTCCTCCTCGACGAGCCGACAAACCACCTCGACCTTGAGGCGCTCCTCTGGTTCCAGGACTACCTGACGCGCTACCCGGGCGGGCTCGTCGTCATCTCGCACGACCGGGCCTTCCTGAACGTCCTGTGCACGGGGATCCTCGAGCTCCGGGGCGGCACTCTCAACCGCTACACGGGCGACTACGACGACTACGTCGCAGAGAAGGAGGCTCGCAAGGAGCAGCAGGCGGCCGCCTTCAAGAACCAGCAGAGGGAGATCGCGCACCTCCAGAAGTTCGTCGACCGCTTCGGGGCGAAGGCGTCGATGGCGTCCCGCGCGAAATCGAAGGAGAAGCAGATCGAGCGCCTCGAGGCCGTCGCCGTGGACGAGCCCCAGGACGACCTGAAGCGCATCCACTTCAAGTTCCCGAAGCCCCCGCGCTCCGGCCTGAAGGTGGTCGAGCTCGAGAAGGTGCAGCAGGCGTACGGCGACCACGTGGTCTACCGGGACCTCAACTTCACCGCCGAGCGCGGCCAGAAGATCGTGCTCGTGGGGCCCAACGGGGCGGGGAAGTCGACGCTCCTCAAGATCCTCGCCGGCGTCGTCCCAATCCAGGGCGGGGAGTTCGAGCTCGGCAGCAACGTCGTCACGGGCTACTTCGCCCAGAATCGCCTGGACAACCTCCACGCCGGGGCGACGGTCTTCGAGAACGTGATGGAGCTGCGCACGAACGAGAACCAGCTGACGGAGCAGCAGGGCCGCGCGATCCTCGGCGCCTTCCTCTTCCGGAAGGACGACGTCCACAAGAAGGTCTCGGTCCTCTCGGGCGGCGAGAAGTCCCGCCTCGCCCTTGCCCGGCTCCTCGTGAAGCCGCCGAACCTCCTCCTCATGGACGAGCCGACGACCCACCTCGACATCGCCTCCATCGACGCCCTGGTCGGGGCGCTCCAGGAGTACGACGGGACGTTCATCTTCATCAGCCACGACGTGTATTTCATCCGCGCGCTCGCAAAGACGGTGCTCCACGTGCACTCCGGGCGCCTGACGCCCTACGCCGGCAACTACGACTACTACCTTGAGAAGTCCCGCGCCAAGAACGAGAGGGCCGCCCTCACGGCCGGGTTCACCGAGGCGCGGCCGCCCCAGGCGGGGGAGGCGCCCAGGGCCGCCTCCACGCTCAAGCCCGGCGGCTCGCCCGCCAAGCGCCCCGGCTCGTCCGAGATAAGGAAGCTTCGAATCGACGTCGGCCGCCACGAGGAGGAGGTCTCCAAGCTCGAGGCCAAGCAGAACGAGCTGACCGCCGAGCTCGAGGCCCCCGAGACCTACCAGACGCCCGGCAGGGCCCAGCACCTGAACCGCGAGCTGAGCGCCGTCGTGGACCTGCTGGGCGCCGCGACCGCGGCGTGGGAGAAGGCCGCCGGCGAGCTCGCCCAGCTGGAAAAATAGCGGGGCCCCTAGCCGATCAGCTCGCCGATCACCGGCACCGCGGCGGGCGGCGCCTCCCCGACCTCGATGGCCGCACCCAGGATCAGGGCCGCCTCCCTGAACGTCCCCTCGCTGTTCGCGTGGATCATGCAGAGCGCGCCGCCGGACTTCACGGGCTCGCCGGACTTCGCAAGATGGCTGACGCCCACGGACGGATCCACGGTGTCCTCGGCCTTCACGCGGCCCGCCCCGAGGCGCAGCGCGGCAAGCGCAACGCCCAGGGCGTCGACATCCCGCACGAAGCCGGTGCGCGCGCTCGGCAGCGGCCGCACAATGCGCGCCCGCGGCAGGCGGCCCGGATCGTCAGCGACGCCGGGATCGCCCCCCTGCGCCTCGACCACCTCGCGGAACTTCGCCAGGGCGGCGCCGCTTGACAGGCTCGACTCCAGGCGCGCCCTGGCGGCGGCGGCGTCCTTCTCGACCCCGGAAATGAGGAGCATCTGCTCGCCGAGGACAAACGTCACCTCCATCAGGTCCCTGGCGCCGGCTCCCTTCAGGCACTCGATCGACTCGGCGAGCTCGAGCGCGTTCCCGACCGTCCGGCCGAGCGGCTCGTCCATCGCCGTCATCACGGCGCGCGCGGGCTTGCCCATGGCCGCCGACGCGGACGTGAGCGCGACCGCGAGCTCTCGGGCCCGCGCCCTTTCCCTCATGAACGCACCCCGCCCGAACTTGACGTCGAAGACGAAGGAGCCGGCTCCGGTTGCCATCTTCTTGCTCAGGATGCTGGCGCAGATGAGGGGGATGCTCTCGACCGTCCCGGTGACGTCCCGGAGGGCGTAGAGCTTCCTGTCCGCGGGCGCGATTTCCGCGGTCTGGCCGATGAGAGCCAGGCCGATCCTCTCCACCTGGGCGCTGAACTCGGCGACCGTGAGGCCGACCCGGAATCCCGGGATGGACTCAAGCTTGTCGAGCGTGCCGCCGGTGTGCCCGAGGCCGCGCCCGCTGATCATCGGCACGGCGGCGCCGCAGGCCGCGACCATGGGGGCCAGGTGGAGGGAGACCTTGTCGCCCACCCCGCCCGTGGAATGCTTGTCCACCTTCGGGAGGCGGACCGCCGAGAGGTCGGCGACGGTCCCCGACCTGGTCATGGCCTCGGTGAGGAACGCCGTCTCCCTCGGGGTCATCCCCTTCAGGAAAAGCGCCATCAGCATTGCGCTCAGCTGGTAGTCCTCCCACGAGCCGTCGGCGGCGCCCCTGGCGAAGGCCTCGAGTTCGCTCTGCTCAAGCTCCAAGCCGTCGCGCTTGCGCGCGATCACTTCCTTCGGAAAATGAGGGGTTACCATCCACGCCTCCCTACGCGGGGAAGGCGCCGGAGGCACGCAAAATCACTTTTTGGGGCCGAAGACCGAGCGGGCGATCTCGAACGGGGCGTGCGTCAGCTTCGCGATCGCGGAACGCGATTCCCTCTCCGCGGCGGCCTCGGCCGCCTCCTCCTTGTCGAGCTCCTGCGCGCGCTCGATCTGCTGAATGCGCAGCTCGCGGGCGCTGACCGCCTCCTCGCGCCTGACTATATCGTCAAGGACTCCCTGGAGGGCGATCCGGTCGTCGCGCAGGTGCACCTGCTCGGCCTCGAGGAGCGAGCGGGCGCGGTAGAGCTTGTCCCAGGCAGCCTCGAGGGCGGTCTGGCCGCTCGGATTGTTTTCGTTCCCGTCGGAATGTTCGCTGCCCTCGACGGGCATGGGCGGACGCGACGCCGACGAAGATTCGCGGCGCTTGAGCGCGAGCTCAGGCCGGTTCTGAAAGGGATTCGTCGTATTTGAACTCATGTGCTTTGTTGATTGGTTCGTTCCTTAGCTTAGGGTGATCACCCTACCCATTAGACGCCCACTACACCACATTCGGTTTCACTATACCATATCCGCCGGTTTCTTTTACTGGGCGTTTACAGCATTCCGCGGGCCTAATACAAACTAGCTGCGAAAGACGAAACTCTCGCTCCTAAACATCCTTACAGCAAGGGCCAGCGCGCACGCCGCATAAAGGGTCGTCGTCCCGAAGATCGCGGCGATATAGCCCCAGTGCCACACGCCGGAAAGCATCTCCTTGCACACCAATGATATGTTGAGCACGGGCACCAGCGCAAGGCGCAGGCTGAGGTCGATCCCGGGGACGGTCCCTATCCCGACCGGAATTATTGCGAGGAACACGACGGGTTGAGCGTAAGTCTGCGCCTCCTTGTAGCTCCTTGCAAAGAGAGAGGTTGTGAAGAGGACCGCCGAGAAGAGCACGGAGACCGGGAGAACCATCGCGAGGACGCCGAGGAGCCCCAAGGGGTCGATCGCCAGCGCAATTCCGCCGCCGCCGCCCGCCGGGCCCGCGGACAGGGCGCTGCCGACGAACGCGAGCGTCGCCGCCAGCGACACGAGCGAGCACGCCACGGCCGCAAGCGACCCGGTCAGCACCATGAGGAACTTCCCGAGGACGATGTCCGTCCTGGACGCGGGGCTGCACAGGAGGGTCTCCATCGTGCCCCTCTCCTTCTCCCCCGCGGCGAGGTCCATCGCCGGGTACATGGCCCCGATCACGCCGAAGGTGATGATGATGTAGGCGAGGAAGCCGCCCACGAGGTTCCCGCCCGTCTTCGCCGGCGGGGCGACGTTGGCCTCCTTTACCTCGAAAGGCCGCGCCACCGACGCGGGAATGCCGCGGGCCGCCAGGAGCCTTGTCGTCGTTCGCTCACGCAGGCCGGTGAAGAAGATCCTCAGCTGGCCCATCGCCATGCCCGAGTTCAGCTCGCCCCCGAACCCGTAGATCGTGACCGCCGGTGCCGATCCCGACTCCAGCGCCTTCTCGAATCCCGCGGGGATCTCGACCGCCGCGCGCACCTTCCTGTCCGCGATCAGCCCCCTCCAGCCGGCGGATGCCGCCTCCACCCTGAACCTGCCCGACTTCTCGAGGTCCGCCCTTATGCCGGGGGAATCGGCGCCCCCCACGACCATGACTCGCGGGACCTCCTGGCGGGCCCTGTTGACAACCCTCGAGGCGAGGGTGCCGACGCCGAGGATGAGCACGGGCATGAGGAGCGCCGGCATGAGGAACGTCGATATCAGCGTGCGCCGGTCGCGGAGCGAGTCCCTGAGCTCCTTCGCGTAGATCGTGCCTATGGTTCGCCCGCTCATGACCGCCCCTCCTCGGAGACGATCCTGACAAAGGCCTCCTCGAGGTCCGTCTCGCCCGTCCTTTCGAGGATCGCGGCGAGCGTGCCCTCGGCCCGGAGCCGGCCGCCGTGGATGATGCCGATAACGTCGCAGAGCTTCTCCGCCTCGCTCATCACGTGCGTCGAGTAGAGGACCGTCTTTCCCCGCTCCCTGCACTGGCGCACGAACTGCACGATCGCCCGGGAGGCGATCACGTCGAGCCCCAGCGTGGGCTCGTCGAAGATCATGACCTGGGGGTCGTGGACCAGCATGCGCGCGATCGACGTGCGCTGCTTCATTCCCGTCGAGAGCTTGTCGCAGCGCCGGTCGAGGAAGTCGTGCATGTCGAGCTCGTCGGCGAGGGAACGGATCCGGGCGCGCAGGTCCGCCTCGCCGAGGCCGTTCAGCCGGCCGAAGTAGGCGATCATCTCGCGGGCCGTCAGCCGCGCGTAGAGCGCCGTGCTCGTCGCGAGGAAGCCGACATTGGCCCTGACCTTGTCCGGTTCCGCGGTGATGTCGTGGCCCGCGACACTCGCCGTTCCGCCCGTCGGTGTGAGCAGCGTCGCCAGGAGGCGCAGCGTGGTCGTCTTGCCGGCCCCGTTCGCGCCGAGGAGCCCGTAGATGCTTCCGGGCTCCACCCTGAAGGAGACGGCGTCGGAGCCGCGGATCTCGCCCTTTCTCTTGTCGCGGAAAACCTTCGTCAGGAGCCGCGCCTCGATCATCCCACCGGGATATGCCAGCGGGCCGGGAGGTTACAAGCTCATGCGCTCCCGGAACTCCTGGGCCTGCCTCCTGCTGAGCTCGACCTTCGCCCCGCCCTTCAGCCGCACGAGGAGCCCGCTGCTGAACCACGGCTCTATCCCGTCTATCCACGCCGTGTTGATGATCTGCCTGCGGTTCGCCCTGAAGAAATGCCTGGGGTCCAGCCTCTCCTCCATCGCGTTGAGCGAGCGGAAGAGCTGCGGCTGGGCGTCCCCGAAGTGGACGCGCGTGTAGTTGCCCTCGCTCTCGAGGAGGCGGATCTGAGCGACCTCCACGAACCAGCAGCGTTCGCCCTCCCTGACGAAGACCTTGTCCTTCCCGTCGAGCCGGCCCGCCGAAGCCGGCTTCGCCTTTCCGGGGCTCCTCGTCCCGGGGATCCGCTCGACTGCGGCGGCGAGGCGCGCGGGGTCCACCGGCTTCAGGAGGTAGTCGATCGCATTGAGCTCGAATGCCTTCACCGCGAACTCGTCATAGGCCGTCGTGAAGATCACGTGCGGGACCGGTGGCTCAAGCGACTCGAGGAGTTCCATCCCGGTCTCGCCCGGCATCTGGACGTCGAGAAAGAGGAGGTCGGGCTTGAGGGCCGCCATCTGCTCGCGGGCTTGCTTCGCGTTGGCAGCCTCTCCCGCGACCTTGACCCCGGGAAATGCGGCCAGGAGGCGGCGGAGCTCGTTCCGGGCGAGGCGCTCGTCGTCGATGAGGAGCGCCTTCACGACCGCAGCGCCAGCGGGATCACGGCCTCCGCGACCACCTGCGCCGGCGGGTCCGAGCGCAGGCGGAGCGTCGCCTTCTCCCCGAAGATCAGCCGGAGCCTCTCGGCCGCGTTGTGGAGGCCGACGCCCGTCGAGGCGCCGCGCCCGTCCCGGGCGACCTGGCCCGGGTTGGTCACCTGGATCCGCAGAGCGCCGCCCTCGTTGCGCGCGATGATCGCGATCTCGCCGCCCTCGGTGCGGCTGGAGATCCCGTATTTGACGGCGTTCTCCACGAGCGTCTGCAGGAGCATAGGCGGGATCGGCAGGCGGCTGACGTCGGCACCGATGTCCAGGCGCAGCCGGAGGCGCTCCTCATGGCGGACCTGCTCAAGGGCCAAGTAGTCGTTCACGACGTCCAGCTCGTCCTCGAACGGGACGGTCTCCAGCTGGCCGCTCTGGAGCGAATACCGCAGCAGGTTGGCGAGCTGCGTCACCGCCATGCGCGCCCTGGCCGGGTCCTCGTCGATCAGCGCCCGCAGCGAGTTGAGCGAATTGAAGATGAAGTGCGGGTTCACCTGGGACTTGAGGGCGCGAAGCTCGGCCTCCTTCACGCTCGACATGAGCTGGAACCGCTCGATCTCCGAGCGGTTCAGCCGCTCGAAGAGGTTGTAGAAGAAATAAAGGCACAGCCAGCCGCTGAAGACGATCGTGCAGTAGAGCACCTCCATGACGGCGACAAGCGGTATGGAATACCGGGTGTTCCACGGCAGGCCGAGGACGGTGTGGATCCAGAATATCTCCACGCCCTTCCACACGATCGAGGCCGCAAGCGCCATGCCGAGAAGGCGCGGCACGAGACTGCGCCATCCGAGTTCCTTCCACCCCCACCTTGTCATGGGCGCCCTCACTATGTGGCTGATCAGGAGGCCCAGGCAATAGCTCGCGACGGCGATCGCCACCGTCGTGCTCCGGCTCCAGACGGATTCGTGCTCCGGAAACGCAAATACCGACCATACCTCCAGGGCGATGAAAAATCCCCATCCCGCCACCTGGAAGAGGACGTAGAGCCTCATTTTCGCGCGCTCGCGCTTGGCGGCGTCGCCAGGGGGAAGCGAAATGTCCGCAGAAACTTCCATCGCTGGACACTATTGGGGCCCGCGCGTCCCGCCGCAAACCTTTGACGAGCGGTCCAGGGGCCCGGATGAGCGGGGAACGGGCCCCGCGGGGCGGTCCCCTTAGGAGCCGATGGGGTGCCAGGTCGTCTTCAATTCCACGAAGTCCCGGATCGCGCCAAGTCCCTGCGCCGAGGCCTCGAACCACTCCGAGCGGCCGTCAGTGAAGCGCACGCGCTTCACGCTCTCGGCGGCCCCGAGGCGGAGCGTCTTGCGCTCGTCCCCCGCGACCGACGCATAGATGGCCCGGATGTGGGCGTGGGTCGCGAAGGTCGGAACCAGCTCCCTCCTGAAGCCCGTCAGGATGTTGACGACGCCCCCAGGCAGGTCGCTTGTCGCAAGCATCTCCCCGAGGAGGATCGCCGGGTAGGGAACCTTCTCGGAGGCCAGGGCTACGACCGTGTTCCCGCAGGCGATGACCGGGGCGATCATGGAAATGAGCCCCAGGAGCGGCGGGCTGTCCGGGGCGATGACGCCGACGACGCCCATGGGCTCCGTGACCGTGAAGTTGAAATGCGGGGAGGCCACGGGGTTCACGGAGCCGAGGAGCTGCTCGTACTTGTCCGCCCATCCCGCGTAGTGGATCAGGCGGTCGACCGCGACCGACATGCCCCTTGCGGCGTCGGGCCGGCGCGCGCCAAAGAGGACGAGCGAGTCCACGAGCTCGCCGCTCCTGGCCTCTATCATCTCGGCCAGGCGGTAGAGAATCTGGGCGCGGTTGTAGGGGGTGCGCCTGGCCCAGCCCGGGCCCGCCTTGGCGGCCGCCTCGACGGCGTTGCGGAGGTCCTTGCGCGTGCACTGGGGGATGTTCGCGAAGAAGGCGCCGTCCGCCCCGCTGATCTTGAACGTCCGGGAGCTCTCGGAGCGCACGAACGCGCCGCCGATGTAGACCTTGGGGGTCTTCGTCACGGGGAGGCGGCTCTTTGCTGTCGGCGTCATGCGAGCTTGGCGTAGTCGAGGAGGCCCTGGCGGCCGCCCTCGCGGCCGAAGCCGCTCTCCTTGTATCCGCCAAAGGGAGACGACGGGTCGAACCGGTTGAAGGTGTTGGCCCAGACGACGCCCGCCTTGAGCTCGGTCGACATCCGCAGGATCCGCGACCCCTTGTCCGTCCAGACTCCCGCGCTCAGGCCGTAGGGCGTGTTATTGGCCTTCTCGATCGCCTCGTCGACCGTGCGGAAGGTGAGGACCGAGAGGACGGGGCCGAAGATCTCCTCCCGGGCAATCCTGTGGCTCTGGGTGACGCCGGTGAAGAGTGTCGGCGGGAAGTAGAATCCCTTCTTGGGAAGCACGCAGGGCGGCTGGAACATCGTCGCCCCCTCGCGGACGCCGCTCGCCACCAGCCGGCGGATCGTCGCCAGCTGCGCCCTGGAGTTGATCGCCCCGAGGTCCGTGTTCTTGTCGAGCGGGTCCCCCACGCGCAGGACGCGGATTCGGTTCTTTAGCCTCGTGATCACGCGCTCAGCGACCGGCTCGTGGACGAGGAGCCGCGAGCCGGCGCAGCACACGTGGCCCTGGTTGAAGAAGATGCCGTTCACGATCCCCTCGACGGCCTGGTCGATCGGGGCGTCGTCGAAGACGATGTTCGCGGCCTTGCCGCCGAGCTCCATCGTCATCTTCCGGTCCGTCCCGGCCAGCTGGCGCATGATCGCCTTTCCGACCTCGGTCGAGCCGGTGAAGGCGACCTTCGCGGCCGAGGGGTGGCCCATCACGAGGGCGCCCGTCTCCCCCGCCCCGGTGACGAAGTTGACGACCCCTGGCGGCAGCCCCGCGTCCTGGAGGAGCTCGGCGAGCTTCAGCGCCGTGATCGAGGTCGTCTCGGCGGGCTTGAGGACCACGCAGTTGCCCATCGCGAGCGCGGGGGCCAGCTTCCAGGCCAGCATGAGGAGGGGGAAGTTCCACGGGATCACCTGGCCCACGACGCCAAGGGGCGCCACGGACCCGCCCGGAGCGACGTATTCCAGCTTGTCCGCCCACCCGGCGTGGTAGAAGAAGTGCGCGGCCGCCATCGGCACGTCGAAGTCGCGCGACTCCTTGATCGGCTTGCCGCCGTCCATAGTCTCCGCGACCGCGAACTCCCTCGCCCTGTCCTGCAGGAGGCGCGCAATCCGGAAGAGGTACTTGCCCCGCTCGGCGCCCGGCAGGCGCGCCCACGGCCCGAACGCCTTCGCCGCCGCCCGGTAGGCGTCGTCGACATCGGAGGGCCCGGCGAGCGCGATCTCGGCCAGCTTCGCCTCGTTCGCGGGGTTGATGGAGTCGAAATACTTCCCCGAGCGCGGCCGCACGAACTTGCCGCCGATGAAGAGGTCGTAGCGCGCCTTGAGCTTTGGGTCCGCGGTCTCGGGCGCCGGGTCGAACTCCCACAGGTCCCCGAAGATGAGCCCGGCGCGCCTCGCTCCCGTTGTCTTCCTTGCGGGCATGTCAGTAGCTCTCGGCCGCCTCGCTGAAGTAATACGGCGCCTGGTAGGCCCCGGTCCTCTCGCGCTCGCTCTGCCTGACAAGGTCGTTGAGGAGCGAGCTCGCCCCGAACCGGTAGCGCTTCGGCGTCAGCCACGCGTCCCCGAGGGTCTCCTTGACCGCGATCAGGAACTGGAGCGCCTGCTTGGCCGTCCTGATCCCGCCCGCCGGCTTCATGCCGATGGCGATCCCGGTGTCCATGTAGAAGTCCCGGATCGCCTCGATCATCACCTGGTTGTTGCCGAGCGTGGCATTGAGCGTCGTCTTGCCGGTGCTGGTCTTTATGAAGTCGCCCGGCCGAAGGACGCCCATCGCGAGGAAGGACGCCGCGCGGATGCTGTCGAAAGTCTCGAGCTCGCTCACCTCGAGGATGACCTTGAGGGCCGCGGGCCCGCAGGCCTCCACGACTCCGGATATCTCGTCCTGCACCCTCGCGAAGTCCCCTGAGAGGAATGCGCCACGGTTGATGACCATGTCGACCTCGTCGGCACCGTCGGCCACCGCGCCCCGCACCTCTGCGAGCCTCGTGCGGTAGTGGGTCTGGCCGGAGGGGAAGGCCGTCGCAACGGAGGCCACCTTGACGCCCGAGGCCCCGACGCAGGACTTTGCGTGCCGGACCATCGAGGGGTAGACGCAGACGGCGGCGACGTGCGGGATCGAGGGGTCGTCGTGCGGCCGGATCGCCTTGGTGCAGAGCGACTCGATCTTCCCCGGAGTGTCCTTGCCCTCGAGGGTCGTCAGGTCGGTCATGGAGACGGCCATCCGCAGGCCCCAGAGCTTGGCCGCCTTCTTGATGCTGCGGGTCGTGAACTTCGCCACGCGCTCCTCCACGCCGACCTGGTCCACGGCCCCGATCTCGTCGAGAAGCCGTGCGTGGGCCGCGAGGGATTTGCGAGGCAGCATCGCCCCACTATCGCCCTGTTTCCCCCTCAAAACAATTGAAAAACGGCGCACGGGGAGGCCATCCTCCCCAATGGCCACGCGCTCGGAACTGCAGCTCGTCAGGTCGCTGCGCGACAAGAAGCACCGCGAGGAGCTGGGCCTCTTCGCCGTCGAGGGCGAGAAGATCGTGTCCGAGCTCCTGGCGGCGGGCCACCCGTTCGAGAAGATCTACGCGACCCCGGCGTGGGCGGGGGAGAAGACACACGAGCTCACCGAGGCCGAGATGGCGCGCGCAAGCCACTTTCCGGCGCCCTCCGCTGTGCTCGCCGTCGGCCGCATCAGACGCGAGGCCCTCGCGGCCGGGGAGCTCGACCAGGGCCTCACGCTGGCCCTCGACGGCGTCCAGGACCCGGGCAACGTCGGCACGATCCTCCGGATCGCGGACTGGTTCGGCCTCGGCCGCGTGCTGGTCTCCCCCGACTGCGCGGACCTGCATTCCCAGAAGGTGATCCAGGCGAGCATGGGCTCGTTCGCGCGGGTGAGAGTGCACGTCGCCGGGCTCGGCGCGGCGCTTGCGGGGCTGCGCGTCCCGGTCATCGGTTGCGAGCTCGGGGGCCGGGACGTCCACTCGCATCCCGCCCTATCGGACGCCGTCATCGTGATTGGCAGCGAGGGAAGGGGGCTCTCGGAAGAGGTGAGGCGGCTCCTCGCCTATTCGGTGACGATTCCCGGGCGGGGCGGCGCCGAGTCGCTGAACGCGGCCGTCGCCGCGGGAATCGTCTGCGACAACCTCTGCAGGCGGCCCTAGCGGCTCACTTCTCGCCCTTGCCGGAGCTCCGGCCCTTGCCGCTTCCTCCGGCCATGAGCACCGCGCCCGCGAAGACGCCGATAGCGAACATCGCGAAATAGATTTCCCAGGCGTCGGCCGCGAACTTCTTGTCGGGGAGGAGCGGGAAATTGAGGTTTGCCGACTGCTGGTTGTTCACCCCGATCATGAGGAGCACGAAAAGCAGGGTGAGGAAGACGATAAGCTTGAAGATGACCTTTACGCTCATGGGGGTTGGTAAGTCAGGCAGCGACGCCAGTCAATTCGTCGTAGGCCGCCCCGAGGATGAGCCCGAGCCGGTTGGGGAGGGGGACATGGAAGTCCGGGAAGCCCGGGAAGTTCTCGAGGGCCACGATCGCCGGCTTGTCGTGGCCGGCCGCGACCTGCTTCCCCACATAGTCGAGGACGGCCGAGTGAAAGTCGCGCATGACGAGGAGATCGTCCCTCGTCCCGGTGACCCCGAACTTCGAGTTGGCGTGGCCGAAGATGTAGACGGCGTCAGCCGGGTAGGCCGCGTGGCAGTCTTCGAGCGCCTTGATCCAGCCCTTGAACGTTGCGCCCCCCGGCCTGTCGACGACGGGGTACAGCCGGTTGAACACGAGGTCGCCCATGTGGACCACGTTGGCCTTCTCGAATATGATGACTGCGTCGCCGCCGGTGTGGGCCGGCCCCCTGAACTCAGCCGTCACGATCTCGCCCCCCACCTGCCTCCGCCAGACGTCGTCAAAGGTCGTGTCCGCGTACACCTGGCTCGCGATGGTCGCGGCGGGGTCGACCCTCTGGCTCTCCTCGGCGCGCTTCGCCGCCTCGAACTGGAGCCTCGGCACGTTGGCCTGCGCGACGAGCGTCCTTGACGCCGCCTTGAAGACGCCGTTGCCCCCGGTGTGGTCGCGGTGGTGGTGGGTGTCGATCGTCGCGTCGATTGTGCGGCTGCCGATCCCCGGGATCCCCTTCAGGCAGATGCGCGCCGTGTCCGGGAACTGCGTGTCCACGACAACGAGGGCGTCCTTCGACGAGAGCCAGCCGATCGTGCCCCCCTTCGCGGTGAAGACCCCGACGTCCCCCCTGAGCGGGCGGAACAGGCTTGCGGGCGCCGGGCCGCCCATGGGAGCCGCCTGCCCCCGGAGCCTGCGGCCCGCAGCGACGCCCGCGGAGAGGACGAGCGAGGTGCGGATGAAGTCGCGGCGGTTCATGGCGGGGGCTGCCGGCAGGCCCCAGTGCCTAGCCGAGGCCCCTCTTGCAATCAACACCCGTCTGTAACGTTTGGCAGCCGCGGCGGTTAAGTGGGGCAGATCCGACATGCCGCAAACGCCCCCCATGACCCGTGACCCCCTCGATCGCCGAATACCCTGTGCACGAGCGGCCGTTCGGGCTTGAGTGGGGCCCCTCCCCCTCCGTGGACGACAAAGCCTTGACCCCCGACCATGAACTCATGCTCGCCGTCCGAGACGGCGACCTCGACTGCATGGGCGAGCTCTTTGAGCGCCACCACGGCCCACTCTACGGCTACCTCCTGAAGCTGACCGGCAACCGGTCCGCGGCAGAGGACATCTGCCAGGTCGTCTTCCAGCGGATGCTCAAGTACCGCCACACCTACCGCGACCAGGGCAGCTTCACGGCCTGGATGTACCACCTCTCGCGCCGGTGCGCCAGCGACCACTTCCGAAAGTCCTCCTCGGCGCCGATCGCGACCGACCCCTCCCGGCTCGCGGAGCACGCCGACGAGGCCCAGAGCGCCGACGAGTCGGCCGCCTCGCGCGACGACCACGCCCTTCTCCACCGCGCCCTCGGACGCCTCGACCGCGACGACCGGGAAGTCCTCCTCCTCTCGCGCCTCCAGGAACTCTCGTTCTCCGAGGTCGCCGGCATCCTCGAGTGCTCGGTGGGCGCGGCGCGCGTGCGCGCCCACCGGGCCCTGAAGACCCTCCGCGACCACTACCTCCAGCTTCAAAAGGAGTCACCGTCATGAACTGCCAAACCTGCCACGAACGAATGGCTGAGCTCGCCGACGCCAGGCTCGACCGGGAAACCGCCGCGTCCGTGCGCGCCCACATCGAGGGCTGCGCCGAGTGCCGCCGCGAATTCGAGTCGCTTTCCAATACCCTCAAGGCCCTCGACGCCCTGCCGTCCGCCGCGCCCTCGCATAGGCTGCGCGCCCGCGTGATGGGCCAGATCGAGACCGAGAAGCTCACCCAGCGCGGCGGCGCCGAGTGGGCGTCGTCCATCCGCAGGGCCGCCGATACCCGCGGGAGCCGGTTCCCGTGGGCGGGCGCCCTCGTCGCCCTCCTCGGGGCCTGCGCCCTCGTCGCCGTGGGGTTCACCCTCGGGGAGCGCACGGCCACCGGCCGCCAGGTCGCCGAACTGCGCGCCCGCGTCGACACGATGGGCCAGCTGGTCGAGCAGTCCGTCCTCCAGAAGGGCGCGACGGGCGAGCGCATCGAGACGGTCTTCGCGACCGAGAGGGAGAAGCCCGACGAGCAGGTCATCGACGGCCTCATCAACTCGATGGCATTCGACGCGAGCGTGAACGTGCGCCTGAGCGCGCTTGGCGCCCTCTATCACCATTCCGACCAGGAGGTGGTACGGGCTGCCGTACTCGCATGCCTTCCCCGCGACCCCAATCCCCTCGTCCAGGTCTCCATGATCGACTTCCTCGTCGCGGCCAAGGCCCATGAGGCCTCGCCCGAGCTGCGCAAGTTGGTCGCGGACTCCCACGCGGACGCCGACGTCCGGGAATCCGCCCGCCGGGCGATCGAGCAGCTCTGAAACCACTTATAAACGCACATCCCATGAAAAACATCCGACTGACCCTTCCCTTTCTTCTCGCTGCCCTCCTCGCCCCGGCGCTTGCCCGCCCCGCGCTCGCCGACGAGTCCACCGGCCGCATCGCCCTCACCGACCCGGCCAAGCCCGGGACGCTCAAGATACGCGTCTGGCAGGGCGACGTCACCGTCCGCGGGGCGGACGTGAAGGATGTCATGGTCAAGACCGACGCGACCGCCGAGGAGTCCCCGCCCCGCGACGACGGCATGCGCGTCCTCTCCGCATCGTCCAGCTACCGGCTCGGCGAGAAGGACAACGTGGTCACCCTCGAGTATGGCGCCGACGGCTGGGGTGGAACGCCCGCGGACTTCGACATCACCGTCCCGCGCGCCATGTCGGTCGTGGTCGCCAATTCGATCCGCGGCGACCTCGAGTGCAGGGACCTCTCGGGCGACATCGACGTGCGGACCCTCCATGGCGACGTGAAGGCCGACAATGTCTCGGGGGGCGTCTGCATCGAGTCGATGAACGGTGAGATCACCGTCAACATGGCGTCCGTCTCGCCCTCGAAGCCGCTCTCGCTCACGTCGATGAACGGGAAGATCGCGATCCGGGTGCCGTCGGCCGCGAAGGCCACCATCCGCTTCCGAACCCACCACGGCGTCATCCTCACGAACTTCGACGACAAGGCCCTGGTCACCCGGACCGAGATATCCGAGTACAAGGAGCGCCCGCGGATGAGGGACCTGGGCGACGCCTCGGCCCCCGCCGCCCCGGCGGCCCCGGCCGCCCCGGCCGCTCCGGCGGCGCCGGCGGCACCGGCCGCCTCCGCCGACAGCGCGCCGATGCCAGAGTCAGACGTGGACTGGCGCGCCGAGGTCCGCGACGCGATGCGCGAGGCGAGCGAGGCCATGCGCGAGGGGATCGAGGAGATTCATGCGCAGCTGCCCAGGATGCCGCAGCTGCCTCCGATGACCGGAGGGAAAGTCGTCTCGGGCTCGCTCAACGGCGGCGGCGTGGAGATCCAGGCGGCCACCCTGAACGGCGACATCGTCCTCAAGAAGGCCGACTGAGGGCCGACTCCCTAGCGCACCACGCGTGCGCTTCCGCCCTTTATCAGCTTCTCGACCTCTTTCCTCGTCGCCATCGACGTGTCGCCCGGGGTCGTCGAGGCGAAGGCGCCGTGGGCCGCGCCGTACTCAACCGCCTTCTTCGGGTCGTTGAACTCGAGGAATCCGAACTGGAGCCCGCTCGCGAAACTGTCGCCGCCGCCGACGCGGTCCAGGATCTCGAGGCCCGGGTAGGGGCGGCTCTCGTGGAAATGGCCGTCGTGGTAGAGGATGGCGCCCCAGTCGTTCACGGTCGCGGTGATGACCTTGCGCAGCGTCGTCGCCGCCACCTTGAAGTTCGGGAACTCGGCCACGGCGGTCTTGATCATCGCCTTGAAGGCGTCGATCTCGATGTTTGAGAGGTGCTCGTCCGCGCCCTTGACCTCGAAGCCGAGCGACGCCGTGAAGTCCTCCTCGTTGCCGATCATGACGTCGACGTACCTGGCGATCTCGCGGTTCACCTCGCGGGCCTTCGTTAGGCCGCCGATCGTCTTCCAGAGAGACGGGCGGTAGTTGAGGTCGTAGCTCACGATGGTGCCGTGCTTCTTGGCGGCCCTGACCGCGTCGATGGTGATGGCTGCGGTCGTCTCCGAAAGGGCGGCAAAGATCCCGCCCGTGTGGAACCAGCGCACCCCCAGCCTGCCGAAGATGTGCTCCCAGTCGAAGTCGCCGGGCTTGAGCTGGCTCGCCGCCGTGTTGCCGCGGTCCGGGACGCCGACGGCGCCCCGGATGCCGAATCCGCGCTCCGTGAAATTGAGCCCGTTGCGAACCGTGCGGCCGATGCCGTCGTCCTCCCTCCACTTGATGAAGTCCGTGGCGACGCCGCCCTGCATGATGAAGTCCTCGATCAGGTGGCCCACCTCGTTGTCCACGAGCGCCGTCGCCACCGCGGTGCGGTAGCCGAAGCATTTCCGCAGTCCCCTCGACGTGTTGTACTCGCCGCCTCCCTCCCAGGCCCTGAACTCCCTGGCGGTGCGGATGCGGGTCTCGCCGGGATCGAGGCGGAGCATGATCTCGCCGAGCGAGATCTGGTCAAAAACGGCGTCCTTGGCGGGCTTGATGGTGAGGCTCATGGGTGGGAAAGGGTCAGGCCCTCGCGGCGGCCTCGACGAACTCCCGCGCGCGCGCCGTGACCTGCGGCCAGTCGCGCGCCTTCAGCGCGGCCGGCGCGATGAGTGAGCTTCCCGCGGCCGTGGCGAACGCGCCGGCCCTCAGGAAATCGCCCACGGTCTGGGGCGTGACGCCGCCGGTCGGCATGAACTCGATCTTCGGGAACGGGCCCTTCAGCGACTTGATGTAGGCGGGGCCGAAGAACTCGGCCGGGAAAATCTTGATGACGTCGGCACCCATCTCGGTCGAGCTCACGACCTCGGTCGGGGTGAGGGCGCCCGCGAGGATCGGCACGTCGAGGCGCTTGCAGGCCGCGATCACGTCCGGGCGCACGCACGGGGTCACGATGAACTTCGCGCCGGCCGCAATGCCCTCGGCCGCCACGCCGGCGTCGAGCACGGTCCCGAGGCCGAGCGTGATCCCCGGAAGCTCGCGCGAAACCCTGGCGAGCACCTCGATTGCGTTCGGCGTCGTCATCGTGAGCTCGATGATCCCGAGGCCGCCGGCAAGGAGCGCGCGGGCGCATTCAAGCAGGCTGTCGGGGCTGTCGGCCCGGATGAGGGCAACGACCTTCTGGCTCTTGATGCGCTGGAGGATCTCGGCTTTGGCCATGTTCTCTGGGGAATTTGGGGATTCGCCTGGGCGGGTTGCGAACGCGGGCACAGTACAATTGGACCGATTTGGGGCGATCACATTGTCGCGCCCTCGGCGGCGCGGCCACACCATAATTGGGTGCGCCGCATGGACAACCCGCTCGCGCGGCGGCTTTAACGGGACTCATCGGCCCCATTAGCCAGCGGCATCCTTGTGACGAAACTGTGCCATCGTGTCTTATTGCCGCGATTCGAATTGAGAAACTGGAACAAGTGCTGCTACCTCCCGTCTGTAGCCACAGAACTCACTTTGCTTTCAAGGAACTCCCAAGACGTTCTTTGAATCCATGTCCCGACCGGCCCCTTCCGGCGAGACGACAAGGCTCCCGGCTTCAAACCCCCGCATCTTCAGCCGACGTGAGTTGTTTTCCGGCTTGGGTTGCCCCAAGACGAAACTTTTGGCAGCGGGTGCTTCACCGCCCCCGCTGCCAGGACTCCCCCGAAGGCGCAGGCGCATCCGCGCAGGCGCCCAGGGGGTGTAACCATAAGCCAGAAAACAAAACTCTCCGCATCGCGCGGAGTTTAAAAGAGCCATGAAAAACATAAACAAACTAGCACTCCTGCTCGGTCTCGGAGCGCTCGCGCCACTCGCCGCCTCGGCGAAGACGCTCGAGCAATCCTACATCGAGTCGTGCAAGAAGAGCGCCGACATCCCGGTGCCGGTCGCGGTGGTCGCGCCGGTCGCCAACTCGTGGGACGTCGGCCAGGAGGTCAAGGTTGGGTTCGTCGTGAACACGGCGGGCTACACCTCCGACATCCAGGTCATGTCCAGCTCGGACACCGAGTTCGCGGCAGCCGTCGTGGCGGCCGTGAAGCAGTGGCGGTTCACGCCGGCGCAGCGCAACGGTGCGGCTGTGGCGACGAGGGTCATCCTGCCGGTGCGGGTCGTTGACGGCAGCAGCGCGGGTGCGCTCGCCCTGAACTGATCCAGGCGGGCCATAATAAGAGAAACAAACAAGGGCGCTCCCGGCGGCGGAGGCGCCCTTTTTCTTTTTTTGAGGGCAAGGGGGGCGGACGGACGGGCCCGTTACGGGCTCCCGTGTAACGATTTCCGCCGCACCCCGAATCATCCTTGCCGAACACGCGTCGGTCAGGCCATTCTGATCGTTTATTCCCTGACGATCACCCTTCATGACGATCCGCATACGCCACGCCCTTTCAGCCGTTATCCAGTGGTTCGACGCCGACTACGCCCCGGGCGGCGCCGCGGCGATGCGCGATGAGCCGGACAAGATCGACTGGATGCGCTGCATCCCCTTCATCGTGCTGCACCTCGGCTGCCTCGGCGTCATCTTCACCGGGGCGAGCGCCTTCGCGGTGTGGACCGCCGTCGCCCTCTACTTCGTGAGGATGGCCGCGGTGACCGGCGTCTACCACCGCTATTTCTCCCACAAGACCTACAGCACGTCGCGGCCGATGCAGTTCGTCCTCGCGCTCCTCGGCGGCACCACGGTTCAGCGCGGCCCGCTCTGGTGGGCCTACCACCACCGCCACCACCACCAGCACTCCGACGATGCCGAGGATGTCCACTCGCCCCACGTCCACGGGTTCCTCTGGTCGCACATCGGCTGGATCACGAGCCGCCGGAACTTCCCGACGGACTACACGAGGGTTCGCGACCTCGACCGCTATCCCGAGCTCGTCTTCCTGAACCGCTTCGACGCGCTCGTGCCGATCGCCTTCGCCCTCTCCATCTTCGGGCTCGGCGCCTTCCTCCAGGTCCACGCCCCCGGCCTGCACACGAACGCCTGGCAGATGCTCGTCTGGGGCTTCTTCATCAGCACGACGGCCCTCTTCCACGGCACCTCCTGCATCAACTCGATGGCGCACCTCATGGGCCGGCGCCGCTACAAGACGGAGGACGACTCGCGCAACAGCTTCATCCTGGCGATCATCACCCTCGGCGAGGGCTGGCACAACAACCACCACCGCTACCAGAGCGCGACCCGCAACGGCTTCTTCTGGTGGGAGGTCGACATCACCTACTACCTGCTCAAGTGCCTCTCGTGGACCGGCCTCATCTGGGGGCTGAAGGCCGTCCCCGCCTCGGTGCTCGCCGAGGGCGAGCGCTCGGACCACCACGAGTCCGTCGCCGCGGCGCAGAAGGCGCTGCACGCCCACCCCGAATACTCGTCGCTCAAGAGGATCGTGCCCGCGGCGGCCGCGATCGCCGTCGCGACGGTGAATGCGGCGCACCCTCCCTCCCTTGCGAGCGCCCCCGACTCCCACCGCGAGGTGAGCTCCCAGACGCAGGTGCCCCCCGGCGGACCGGGTGCATGACGCCCCTTGAGGAGCGAACGGCTTTGGCGTAGTTTCGGCACCCCGTGTCCCAGCCCCTAACCCCATACACGTCGGCCCACCCTTCCACCTGGTGGCAACTCCAGGTGATCGACCCGATCGCCGCGCAGATGACGCAGGGCATCACGCCCGAGAAGATCGCGCTCACCCTCGCCGTAGGGAGCGCCCTCGCGCTCTTCCCCATCATCGGAACGACCACGCTCCTGTGCCTGCTCGCCGGCGTGCTCCTCAAGCTCAACCAGCCGATCATCCAGCTCGTGAACATGCTGTGCGCAACGATCCATTTTCCGGTGATCGTGGGCCTCTTCAGGATGGGCCACTGGATGTACGGGGTTCCCTACGCCCGCCTCGGGACCGGGATGATCCACCGGATGCTGGACACGTTCTGGGAGGATCCGGGGAAATTCTTTGAGAGGTTCGGCGTGGACGCCCTGCACGCTGTCGTCGCCTGGGCGGTGCTGGCGCCCGTCTGGACGCTCCTAATCTATGCGCTCTCGGTTCCCGTCCTGCGCGAGGTGATCCGCCGCCGGATAGTCGCGCTCGCGTTTTCGCAGTCCACGCCCACTGGGCCCTGAAGGGGCCGGTCAGGCCGCCCGGCCGCCGCCCGCGAACCTGCGCAGGTATTTCAGCGCGATCTCGAAATCCTCCGGCAGGGGCGAGGAGATCTCCATGGGCTCCCGGCTGGCGGGGTGGATGAAGCCGAGCGAGGCCGCATGGAGCGCAAGCCGGGCGATGAGGGGCCTCTCCTCGCCCCGGCCCTTGTACCGGCGCTTCAGGCCCGAGAGGAGGAGCTGGGACCCCGGGTCGCCGTAGAGCGCGTCGTTGAGGACGGGCGCGCCGGCCGCGGCCAGGTGGACGCGGACCTGGTGGGTGCGCCCCGTGACCGGCCGGCATTCCAGGAGCGCAAACCGCCCGAACGCCTCGAGCACGCGGAACTGGGTGACGCCCGGCTTTGCGGCGCGCCCGCGAAGGACGCGCATGGCGCCCGGGCGCCCGGCGTCCTCGCCCAGGGGGAGGTCCACGGTGAACTCGGCGGGCAGGGACCCGGCGGCGTCCCGTGCGGGCGCCGCCGCTCCCTCCAGGCGGTCCGCGCCCAGGATGGCCACGAGCGCGGCATGGCCCTTGCGGACCGTCTTTGACTGGAATTGCCCGCTCAGGGCATCCAGCGCGGGCTTCGTCCTTGCGCACAGGACGACCCCGCTCGCCTCGTCGTCGAGCCGGTGGACGTTCGCCACGTTCTCGCCATACCGGCCGCGGACGAGGCCCATCAGGGTCTCCCCCCTCCCCCCCCGGCCGCCGACTACGGGCAGCCCGCAGGGCTTGTCGACCGCCAGGAGGAATTCATCCTCGTGCAGGATCTCGGGGAACGTCATCGGGCGGGCGTGATCGGGGTCACGGCTGCAATCGAATCGCATCCGCGGGCCAACGCCAGCGTTTCGAATGCGAATCTATTGCGTTCGCCGTTTCCCGAGGGGAGCCGGCGTCCCCGCGCGGCGTCGCCTCGCTCCAGGTTAAAACCCGGTAAGGTTGGCTTCGCCGCCTGATTTCGCTTGCGGCATTCCGTTCCCGAAGGCTCCTCTGCTAGCGTTCTAGAAGCGCAGGAATGGCAGTTGTCCCACGAAGTTTCATCACGGCTGGCTCGGGTTTTCTTTCCGCCCGGGCGGCGTCCCGATTGAAGCGGACGGCGAATCCCGAAGGCGTCCAGCGAAGGACTCTCACCGGGCTCACGTCCAGGCTCGCGCTCGGATCGTTCTGGAGCAGCGCGGGCGTCGAGGCCGGCATCACCTACGACGACTACCGCGACAGGGTGCCGCTGCAGACCTACGACGACCTCGCGCCGTGCATCGAGCGGATGAAGAGGGGAGAGGCCGACGTGCTCTGCGAGGGCCAGTGCCAGCTCTACGCGCAAACATCGGGCACGACGGCCGACGCCCGGAAATCCATCCCGGTGACCGAGGCGATGCTCGGCCACTTCAGGCACACCGGCCTCGAATCGCTCCTGTGGTACTGCACCCGGGTTCACAGCACGGGCGTGTTCCGGGGACGCCATCTCTTTCTCGGGGGATCGACCGCGCTCACACCCATTCCCGAGTCGCTCCCGTTCGAGGCCTTTACCGGCGACCTCAGCGGGATCGCGGCCCTCAATCTTCCCAAATGGATCGAGGAGTACTTCTTCGAGCCCGGGACCGAGGTCGCGCAGATCGCCGACTGGCAGGCAAAGATCGCCGCCATCGTGGAGCGGACCCCTGGCGCCGACATCACGCTCCTCGCGGGGATTCCGAGCTGGATCCTCGTCCTGGCGGAAGCCCTCCGCGTGGGAGACGGCAACGCCCGGACCCTGCAGGACATCTGGCCGAACCTCGAGTGCTTCGTCCACGGCGGCGTGCCGGTCGCCCCGTTCCTCGACGAGCTCAGGGGGATCCTCGGGCCCACCGTCAATTTCCACGAGGTCTACGCGGCTTCGGAGGGCTTCATCGCCGCGCAGGATGGGCACCACGCCGAGGGCCTGCGCATGATGGTGGACGCGGGGATCTTTTTCGAGTTCGTCCCGATGTCGGAGTTCGACGAGCGCAGGATCCCGACCCTCGGCCAGAAGGCGGTCCCGATCTGGGGCGTGAAGACCGGGGTTGACTACGCCCTCGTGCTCTCGACGCCGGCGGGCCTGGCCCGCTACGTCATCGGCGACGTCGTCCGGTTCACCTCGACCAAGCCGGCGCGGATCGCGTACGTCGGCCGCACGACGCTTCAGCTGAACGCATTCGGGGAGCGCGTGTCCGAGCGGGACCTTTCGGAGTCGCTCCGCAGCGTGTGCCGGCGCAACGGCTGGACCATCGTCAATTTCCACGTGGCGCCCCTCTTCTCGAGCTCGGTCACCGGCCGCGTGCGCGGGCGCCACGAGTGGTGGGTCGAGCTCAAGGCCGGCACCGCCCTCACGCCGACCGGGCCCATCATGGCCCCCGAGCTCGACGCCGAGCTCAGGCACATGAACCCGGATTACGGTGCGAAGCGCAGCGCCGGGACGATGGACCCGCCCTTTGTCAGGCTGGTGATGCCCGGCGTCTTCGAGCAGTGGATGAACCACCACGGAAAATGGGGCGGCCAAAACAAGATGCCCCGCTGCAGGAGCGACCGGCTGATCGCCGACGAGCTCGGGGGCGCCCTTCAGTTCGCAAAAGACTGACCGCTGGCACGGGCGATGCTGTTAGGGAGGCCAACCTGCTCAATGCAGGGTTTTGGGTAGCGTGATACCGGCATAAGCCGGTCCGACTAAAAGCGGGGCTGGCGTTAAGGGGTTATCGCCAGCCCCGCGCCGTCCCCGGATGCCGGGGTCCCGAACGGTCACTTGGCCGGAACCTGAAGCACGGCAAGTATCTGCTTCTCATAGACTGCGGCGTCCTCCTTGCCGACCTTCTTGTCCCGGATCTGGCCCTCGCGGTCTATGATGAAGGTGGTCGGAATCATGCTGATGTCGCCGTACGCGCTCTGGATGTCGGAGTCGCCCGCCAGGACGACCGGGTAGTTGATCCCGTGCTCCCTGATGAACTTCTTCACAATCTGGGCCCCGTCCCGGTCGACCGAGACGCCGACGAAGACGAGGCCGTCGGCGCCGTATTTCTTCTGGAGCTCGATGTAGCCGGGGATCTCGGCCTTGCACGGCGTGCACCACGTGGCCCAGAAATCCAGGACCACGACCTTGCCCTTGAACTGGGCGGAGGAGACGGGATTGCCGTCCGGATCCTTGAGCGCCCAGGGCGGGGCCGGGGTCGGCGGGACGGGCTCGCCGTGCAGGGTCCCAACAGGGGCCGCAAGCACGAGGAGAAGGGAAAGTGAGCTCAGAAGCGCGGATTTCATAGGAATGGTCCCGGGAGGCCCAAGGGTGGCACGCGCCTCCCGATATCGCAAATCAGGCTCCGCCGGCCTCCGGGAGGTCCAGCCCAAGCGTCTCTATGAACTTCTTCATGGCAGGCGTGAAGACCCGGCCCTTCCTGTGGAGGATGGCGAGCGGGCGCGTGAACTCCCCGCCCTTGAGCCGGAGGACGGCGAGCGTGCCCTGGGACGCCTCCTGCACGACGGTCGCCTGCGGCACGATCGCGATCCCGTGGTCGATCTCCACCGCCCTCTTCACGGTCTCGATGTTGTCGAACTCCATGACCGTCTCGATCTCCAGGTGGTTGTCGCGGAAGATCTGGTCCACCGCCTTGCGCGTCGGGATGTCCGGGTCGAACCCGATGAATTTCTGCCCGGCGAGCTCGGCCACCGTCACCTCCCCCTTTTTCGCCAGCGGGTGCTGGGGATGGCAGATGACGATCAGGTGGTCGTTGCGGAACGGGATGCTGTCTATCTGGCGCACGCTCGCAGGGAAGGCCACGAGCCCGAAGTCGACGCAGTTGTGGAGGATGTCCTCGTAGACCATGTTCGAGCGCCGGTACTCGACGCGCACGTTGACCGAGGGGTAGTCGTGCAGGAACCTCTTTATGTAGGGCGGCAGCTCGTGGAGGCCGATCGAGTAGATGGTCGAGATCCGGATCGTCCCGCTCACCACCTTCTTCATCTCCTGGAGCTCGGAGAGGAGCCGCTCGTAGGCGTGCAGGACGTCCTTCGCGGACTCGTAGACCCGCTGGCCCTCGCGCGTCAGCTGGAACTGCTTCTGGCTGCGGTCGACAAGGAGCGCCTTGAAGTGGCGCTCCATCGCCCGGGCCTGCTGGCTCACGGCGGATTGCGTGATATTGTTCAGCTTCGCGGACTTGGAGAAGCTCTTGGTCTCCACGAGGTCGGCGAAGATTTTGAAGTTGTCTATTTGCATGAGAGGCGCGCGTTGTTGGCTTCAGCCTACCGGACCGGCCAGTCGCGTAAACCAAGAAGTAGTTTTCAAAACAAAGCATGCTCGCGGACTACGACGAGTTCAAACGCCGTGCGGACGCCGTCCGGTCGCGGATCGGGGAGGCCTGCGCGCTCGCGGGGCGAAGGCCCGAGGACGTCGAGCTCCTCGCCGTCACGAAGTCCCAGCCGGCGCTTGCGGCGGAGTTCGCGGCGCGCTACGGCCTGCGCGCCGTCGGCGAGAACCGCGTCCAGGAGGCGGTGGAAAAGCGGGCGCAGACGGCGGCGGCGGTCGCGTGGGAGCTGATCGGCCACCTCCAGTCGAACAAGGCGCGCCTCGCCGTCCTCCACTTTGACAGGATCCAGAGCGCCGACAGCCCGAGGCTGCTCGAGATCCTCGACCGCGAGGCGGGAGCTATCGGAAAGACGATGCCCGTGCTCCTCCAGGTCAACGCCGGGCTCGACCCGGCGAAGTCCGGCGTGGAGCCGGACGAGGCGCCCCGCCTCCTGGCCGCCGCGACCAAACTGAAGAGCCTGCGCGTCGACGGCCTGATGACGATCGCACCCCTTTCGGGGGGCGTGGACGCCGCCCGGAGAGCCTTCGCGCTCCTCCGGGAGCTCCGCGACCGGCTCTCGGCCGACGCGGGGGCGCCCCTGCGCGAGCTCTCGATGGGAATGAGCTCCGACATGGACGCCGCGGTCGCCGAAGGCAGCACGATCGTGCGCGTCGGGACCGCCCTCTTTGGCGAGCGGGCGTAATGTCGAGCGCAAATTGTTTTGTTTTTTTTCTTCCGGTGTTGCCACGCCGAGCGAAAGCGGCTTCCTATTCGGGGCGTGGAAACGGAAAGACTTCCTTCTGCCGAAAAAGAAGCGATGTTGAGTCTGCTCGATGATCCGAGCCCCCTGGTCCGCCGGGCGCTTCTGGCACGCTTCACCGCCCGGGGAGCCGCCGCGGCGACCCTCCTCCAGGAAGTCGCCCACAGCTCGAACCGCGTCCTCGCCCGCCACGCCGCGTGGTTCATCGAGGAGCTGAAGCTCACGGACCCCGTCGCCGAGTTCCGCTCGTTCATCCGCTCGCTCAACTACGAGCTCGAGACCGGGGCCCTCCTCCTCGCGCGCACCGTGACGCCGCAGCTCGACGTCGGCGAGTGCCGCGCCGGCCTCGACGAGATGGCGGCCCGCTGCCGCGAGCTCATCTCGGAGCCGTCCACCAACCGCGAGAAATGCCGCGTCCTCAACCGCGTCCTTTTCCACGAGTGGGGCTTCCGCGGCAACGTGGAGCAGTACACCGACCCGATGAACAGCCTCATCGACAAGGTGCTCATGCGCCGCAAGGGCATCCCGATCTCCCTCAGCGTCGTCTATCTCCTCGTCGGCGAGCGCCTGGGGCTCCCGCTGGAGCCCGTCGGGCTGCCCGGGCACTTCGTGGTCGGCTGCTACGCCGACGAGGCGCCGTTCTTCATCGACCCCTTCGACCAGGGCCTGTTCAGGGACGCGGACGAGGTGTTCGCCCTCCTGCGCTCGAACCACATCTCGCCCAAGCCCTCCGACCTCGCCCCGACGACCATCCGCGAGGTGCTCTGCCGCAGCTGCCGCAACCTGGCGAACCACTACTCGGCGTCGAGCGACCTCGCCCGCGCTCAGATCTTCGCGGAGTTCGCCGACGAGTTCGAGGCGACGCACGAGCGGTACCTGCAGTCCTGAATTCCGCTTTCACCTTGCCCGAGGTCGAGCGCTGGCAGACCGCCGGCACGGTGCTGGGCGTGATCGGCCACCCGGTCGGGCACTCGCTCAGCCCCCAGATGCACACGGCGGCCCTCCTTGAGCTTGCCCGCGACGACGCCCGCTTCGCCGACTGGCGCTATTTCCGTTTCGACATCCCGCCGGACCGGCTGCCCGAGGCCCTTCGCCTCATGCACGACCGGGGATTCTTCGGCATCAACCTGACGCTTCCGCACAAGGTGCTCGCCCTGGGCTGCGTGGACGGGCTTGACCCCGCAGCCCGCGACGCGGCCGCGGTGAACACGCTCCTCAGGGACCGGGGGGCGTGGCGCGGCTACAACACGGACGGCTACGGCCTCGAGGCCGGCATACGCGAGGACCTCCGCCGCGAGCTCCGCGGCGCCCCCGTCGTGCTCCTCGGGGCCGGCGGCGCGGCGAGGGCCGCCGCCGCCGAGTGCCTTGCGGCCCGGTGCGCCGGCCTGTGGATTGTGAACCGCACGCGCTCGAAGATGGAGGAGTTGATTTCCCAGATTTCGCCGCTCGCGAGGGGGATCCCCGTGGTCGGCCTGGATCCCGGCGAGATCGCGGCCGGACTCGCCCCCGGCGCCATCGTCATCAATGCGACGAGCGCAGGCCTGCACGAGCGCGACGCGGCGCCCGCCGACGTAGCGGCGTTCCCGGGGGTGTCCGCGGTCTACGACATGATCTACAACCCGCCGCGGACCCGCCTGCTGGCCCAGGCCGAGGCGCTGGGCATCCCCTGCGCGAACGGCCTCGGCATGCTCGTCCACCAGGGGGCGAAATCGCTCGAGATCTGGTCGGGTGTCCCCGCGTCCAGGACGGCGCCGGCCATGCGGGCGGCGGCGGCAAAGGCTCTTGGCTCCTGATCGGCATTGATCCATAGTCGAGGGCGATGATCCGCACCCTTGCCGACGTTGCGGCCGCGCACCCCTGGTTCTTCCCGTCGGTCGTGTTCGTCTACGGGGCGTGCATCGGCAGCTTCCTGAACGTCGTCATCTACCGCGTGCCGGCCGGCAAGTCTGTCGTGCGCCCTGGCTCCGCGTGCGCCTGCGGCGCTCCCATAGCCTGGTTTGACAACATCCCGATCCTTTCCTGGGTCCTCCTGCGCGGGCGCGCCCGATGCTGCGGGCGAGCGTTCTCGGCACGCTATCCCCTGGTCGAGCTGCTGACGGCAGGGCTCTTCCTCGCCTGCTGGCTCCGCCTTCCGCCGGCGGCGGCCGTCTGCGGCTGGGTCCTCATCGGCTCGCTCATCTGCGCGACGTTCATCGACCTGGACCACATGGTGATCCCGGACGTGTTCACGATCGGCCTCGCGATCGAGGGAGTCCTCCTCTCGATCCTCGTCCCCTCGCTCCACGGGGAGCACAGCGGGGTTTTCCTCGTGGACAGCCTGCGCTCGGCCTCCGACTCGGTCATCGGAATGGTCGCCGGCTCCGGCGTCGTCCTGTGGATCGCCCTCCTCGCGGAGGCAGCTCTCAAGAAGGAGGCCATGGGTTTCGGCGACGTGAAGTTCGTGGGCGCTATCGGCGCATTCTGCGGCTGGCATGGCGCCGTGTTCTCGGTCTTCGGCGGGGCGGCGGTCGGGACCCTCTGGCTCGGCACGGCCCTCGCCTGGCAGAGGATCTCGGGAAAGGCGGCCTCGACCGCGCCGAGGGCCGAGACGCCCGACGGCAAGCCCGCCGACCTGGGCCTCGGTGTGCACGTGCCCTTCGGGCCCATGCTGGCAATCGCCGGAGCGCTCTATTTCCTCGTCTTCCGGGGCTGGGTGGACGCGTGGTTCGCCGATCTCACGGCGCTCCTGTGACGAGGGACGCCCCGTCGTCTGTCAGGGCGTGAATGACGTCCGGCCTCGTCCCGAACCTCGCGAGGTAGGCGTCCCTCAGCCGCGCCACGCCCTTCTCGCCAAACTCCCCGGAGGTGAACGCCATGACGGCGCCCCCGAATCCGCCGCCGGTGAGCCGCGCCCCGTAGACCCCCTTCTCGGCCTCCAGGCCGTCGACAAGGAAGTCGAGCTCCGCGTTGCTGTTCTCAAACCACGTTCGCGAGCTCCGGTGGGAGGCGAAGAGGAGGCTTCCGACCGCGGGCAGGTCGCCCGCGCGCAGGGCCGCGGCCGCCTTCCCCACCCGGGCTATCTCGTCGATCACGTGGCGCGCGCGCTTGTACGCGGGCCGGGGCAGCCGGGTCTCGGCGGCCGCCAGCATCTCGGGTGTCGCGTCCGCGAGGAGGGGAACCCCGATGATCCGAGCCGCCTCGAAGCACTCCCGGTGCCGCTCGGCGTACAGGCCGTCGACCAGCGCGTGCTTCGTGTGGGTGTTGAACACCCAGAAGTTTGAGCCGGGAGGCAAGGGCAGCAGCTCGAATCTCGGGCCGCGGCAGTCGATGAAGACCAGGTGGTCCCTCCGCCCGAAGGCCGACACCCCCTGGTCCAGGATCCCGCACGGGACCCCCACGAACTCGTTCTCGGCCCTGCGCCCGAGCGCGGCAAGCGCGTCCCTCGGGATGCCCGCGCCCTCGGGCCCGAGGAAAGCCAGGCAGGAGGCGAGCTCAATGGCCGCGCTGCTGCTCAGCCCGGCGCCGACGGGCACGTTCGACTCGGCGAGGTAGTCGAAGCCTTCCGGGGTGGCCAGGCCGGCGCCCCGCATGGCCATCAGCACGCCGAGGGGGTAGTTCACCCAAGACTTCTCTCCCACCTGGCGGTCGGCGGCCCCCGGGGGAAGCTCGACGTGGACCGGCCGTGCGTCGCTCGAGAACCTGCACACGCCGCCTGGGCGGCGCGAGAGCCCCACCCAGGCATTCCGGTTGATTGAGGCTCCGATCACGGAGCCGCCGTTGTAGTCGGTGTGGTTGCCTATGAACTCGATCCGGCCGGGCGCCCTCGCGACAATCTCGGGCTCGCCCGAATACAGGGCGCGGAACCTCGAGATGAGGGCCTCCTTCATCCGCGGGCTCAGCGGAGCGCGCGCAGGCTCGAGCTCGCCTTGAACCGCACGAGCTTCATCGCGGGAATCTTCATCGGCTTGCGCGTGTGGGGATTGAATCCCTTCCGGGCCGAGCGCTGGGCGATCGAGAAGGTCCCGAATCCCACGAGGTGAACCGCGGCGTCCTCGCGCAGGCCCTGTTTGATGGCCGTCAGCACCGAATCCGCGGCGCGCTCCGCCGCGGCCTTTGAGGTTCCGTCGCCGAGCAGCCTGTGCACCTCGGCAACCAATTCGGTCTTGTTCATCGATAGGGGTGGGGTCTAGTGCGGAAGGAGGATTCAACCCGCGCGGTCAGACCCTATGCGGCGCGGCCGCCTCAGTCATGCGCTCGGCACGACATCCAGCGAAGCCTGCATGCCCGAGGCAAGTGAAAAGGGTCCGCCCGCCGATCCCACGGAAACGAGCGCGAGGCCCTCGAAGCCCAGCCCGCCCGCGCCGGGAACAACCGACCTGAGCTCGCCCTCCCTGCGGTCGGCGCGCCAGAGCGCCGCGGGAACCGGCGGCGGGGCGCCGGGCCCGGTGACGCGAACCAGGGCGCGGCGCACCCGCCCCCTCGACTGCAGCCGCGCCATCACCTCCTGACCCAGGTAACAGCCCTTTGAATACGAGATGGCCGCGGATTCGAGGCCGCCCTCGTTGGGGAGGTCCGCGGGCCCGATGTCCACCGGGACGAGCGGGACGCCGGAGGCGATGCGCATGCGCTCAGTCTCCTCCTTCGACACCTCGCGGGCGCCGGAGACCGCAGCCTTGACCAAGCCGGCGTCTGAGACCGGGAAGATCCATTCCCGGCTCTCCGTGCCGCCGCGGCGCCCGGGAAAGAGCAGGCCCGGCCGGGGCGCCGAGGCGCACCATGTCCCTACGCCCGCGCCGATGAGCGATACGCCCTGCCACGAGCCGGTCTCATCCTCGATGGCGACTTCGTCGGCCACGATGTGGTCCCCGAGCCTGCGCGCCACCGTGGGTGCGGGCGACGAGACGCTCACGATCCAGAAATCCGCCCCGTCCCCGGACTTCAACACATGGCTGTCCGCAATCACGCGACCCTTCCTGTCCAACCAGAGTCCATACACGGATTGCCGAGGCAAAAGATTTCGTAAGTCGTTGGTGAATTGGCCTTGTAGAAAAGTCGCCGCGTCGGGACCGCTGACATGCAGCACGCACGCCGGGCAATAGGGGAATATCACCGCAGAATCCGGGAATTTCGTCATTTATAAGAGCCTGTGCCCAAGTTGGTTGAGTGATGTGTGAATAACAATTGTCCAGCTTTCCTTGACGATAACCGCAATGCGGTTACTTATGAAACTACAGATTTTTCCACTTCTCCCGCATAGCGGGAGTTTTGGGGTAACTAAGAAAGCAAAGGCGGGCCGTCTAGGGGTAGGCGGCCCGCCACTTTTTTTGCCCAAATTTGCCGATGAGGCAAGGAGCGGCGCCAAAATCCCTTGCGGCGCCAGCCGAAGCAGCCTTCTTCACGAGACCCCATGCAAAAGACGTCGGACATCAATGTCGTCGAGACACGGCCCCTGCCCTCGCCCGCGACACTGCTCGCGGAGATTCCCAAGACCGAGGCGCAGGCCGGCTTCGTCACGCGCACTCGCAGGGACATCCACAGGGTCATATTCACGGACGACCGCCGCCTGGTGCTCATCGTCGGGCCGTGCTCCATCCACGACGTGGACGCGGGCCGGGAATACGCCGGCAAGCTGGCGGCGCTGGCGCGCGAGGTCTCCGACCGCGTGATGGTCGTCATGCGGGTCTATTTTGAGAAGCCAAGGACCACCGTGGGCTGGAAGGGCCTCATCATGGACCCGCACCTCGACGGCTCGCACGACATCGCCGCCGGCCTGCGGATCGCGCGCGGCTTCCTGCGCGATGTGATCGACCTCGGGCTTCCGACGGCCACGGAGCTGCTCGATCCCGTGACGCCCCAGTACATCGCGGACCTCGTGTGCTGGTCCGCGATCGGCGCGCGCACCGCCGAGTCACAGACCCACCGCCAGATGGCCTCGGGCCTCTCCATGCCGATCGGGTTCAAGAACGGGACCGACGGCTCCGTCCGGACCGCGATCAACGGAATCCGTGCGGCATCGCAGCCGCAGACGTTCCTCGGCATCAACCTAGACGGCGCCGCGTCAGCCGTCGTCACCGCCGGGAATCCCAACTGCCACATCGTCCTGCGCGGGGGTACCTCCGGTCCCAATTACTCGCCGAGGCACATCGCCGAGACGGAGTCGCTCCTCAAGGCCGCGGGTCTCCTCCCCTCGATCATGGTCGACTGCTCGCACGACAACTCGGCGAGAAAGCCGGAGCGCCAGCCCCTCGTGATGCGCGCCCTCCTGAGGCAGATCAAGGCGGGCACCACCTCAATCATGGGGGCGATGGTCGAGAGCAACCTCAAGGCGGGCAGCCAGCCCTTCCCGCGGCCCGTCGGCAAGCTGCGCCGGGGAGTTTCGATCACGGACGGCTGCATCGACTGGAAGACGACGGAGGCCCTCGTCCGCGAGGTCCACGAGGCGCTGGCCCGCCGCTTCGAGGGGCGCTAGGGCGCCGCGGTGTCCGGCACCCGCTCGACCCTTCCCACGATGAGGCCGTAGGAGAGAGCCCCCATGAGCGCCACGGCGGAAATGAAGGCCATGGCGGCCGCGAACCCTCCGTATTTGACGATGACCCCGACGACAAACGGGATGACCATCGCGGCAAGGTTCCCGCAGAAGTTGAAGACGCCGCCGGTGAGGCCGAGCAGGCGCTTCGGCGCCATCAGCGAAACGAACACCCAGGTGATCGACGCGAAGCCGTTGCCGAAGAACGCAACCGTGAGAAAAAACTCAACCCAGGCGGGATCGGAGACGAAGTTTGCGCCGACGACGCAGGTCGAGAGCAGCATCCCCCCGATGACCGGCCCCTTCCTGGCGACCGAGACCGAGGCGCCGCGCCGGGCCAGCCGGTCCGAGAAAAGGCCCCCAGCAACCACGCCGCAGAAGGCCGCGAAGAAGGGCAGCGAGGAGAAAAGGCCCTGCCTGATGAAGTCGAGGTGGCGGTAGGTGACCAGGTACGTCGGAAACCATGTGAGGAAGAACCAGGGGACGGCGTTCAGCGCGAACTGCCCGATGTAGATTCCCCAGAGCCTGCGACTCGAGAGGATGAGGCGCAGGTCCGCCGGGTTGACCGACATCGGCGCACCGTGCCCGGGATGGCCGTCGACCCACCCGCCGCCCGCGCGGATGTGGTCGCGCTCCGACACCGAGAGGCCGCGGCTTGCCGCCGGGTCGCGGTAGAAGAGGTACCAGAACGCGGCCCACGCCAGGCCGATCGCGCCCGTGATGAAGAACACCGAATGCCAGCCGAAGCGGTCCTGGGCGCGGACGAGCGCAAACGTGAGGAACGCGAGGCCGAAATACTGCCCGCCGGTGTAGAACCCGATGGCGGCCGCGCGCTCGCCCTCAGGGAACCACGAGGTCGCGAGCTTGTTGCAGATGGGGAAGGCGGGAGCCTCGAAGAGGCCGAGCGCCAGCCGGAGCCCAAGGAGGACGAGGAACGTGTGCGCGAGACCCTGCGCGAGCGTCGCGAGCGACCACAGGGCGCAGATGCCGGCGTAGAGCGCCCGAGCGCCGACCCGGTCGACAAGCCAGCCGCCCGGGATCTGGAAGAACGCATAGGTCCAGCCGAAGGCCGAGAAGACGATCCCGAGGCGGACGGGATCGAGCCGGAGGTCCCGCGCGAGCTGGATCGACGCAACCGACAGGTTGCTGCGGTCCAGGTAATTGATCGCCACCGTTATGAACAGCATGCACGCCACCCGGTAGCGGACCTGCGTGGCGGCGGGGCTTGGCATGCGGTCCGCTCGGGCTCTCTATTGCGCGCGCACGGGGAGGCGCACCGGCCGGCCGTCGCGGGTCGCGCGGTAGATTGCAGTGAAAAGCTCGACCACTCGTCTGCCGTCGGCCGCCGTGACCGCCGGCGGCCGGCCGGCGATCACCGACTGGAGGAAATCCTCGATCTGCAGTCGGTGGAAGTGCTCCATGGGGTTGACGCTCGAGAAGAGCGCGTCGTCCTCCTGCCGCCACTTCGCGGGCATGTGCTCCTCCCCGGGCACCGTCCAGATGTCGTTGAAGGCCGCGTCGGCGATCTTGGTCGTGCCCGCGATGAACATCGAGCCCCCATCCGTCTGCACGCCAACCGAGGCGCCGTTGGAGCCATGGACGGACACCCGGCCGCTGATTCCCGGGTTCTGGCTGTTGCTCACCATGATGCTGCCCAGGCCTCCGCCCTTGAACCGGACGACGGCGACCGCCGTGTCCTCGACCTCGATCGTGGGATGGTTGAGGTTCGCCCAGTAGCCGAAGACCTCCTCGACCTCGCCCATGTACCACAGGAGGAGGTCCAGCTGGTGCGGCGCCTGGTTGACGAGGACCCCCCCGCCCTCCCCCGCCCAGCTGCCCCGCCAGGGATCACTGCGGTGATACTCCTCGCCGCGCCAGCCGAGGAGCGTCGCGAATCCGAGAACCGGCGAACCGATCCGGCCCGCATCCAGGGCGCCGCGGATCCGCTGGCACGCCGGGTAGAAACGCCTCTGCGAGACGATGCCGAGTGTCGCCCCGCCCGCATCGGCGGCCGCAATCATGGCGTCGCAGTCCGCGAGCGTCGACGCCATCGGCTTCTCGATCAGCACGTGCACCCCGGCGCGCGCCGCGGCGATCGCGGGGGCCGCGTGGGCCGGGTGCGGCGTGCAGATTATGACCGCCTGCACGCCCGCCTCCCTGATCATCTCGCCCACGTCCGTGAACGCCCGCACGCCGAATTTCTCGGCAAACGCCCCCAGGCGCGGGGTCGGCCTGCCGCACACGGCGACGAATTCCGACTCGGGCACCGTCCCAAGCGCCGCCGCGTGGAGGTGGGCCACCTTGCCCGTCCCAACGAGGGCCGTCCTGAGCCTTCTCATGGGTTGAGCAGCACCTTCATGAGCCCCTTCTCGTGCGAGCGCAGGCGACCGAACCAGCGCGCTCCCTCCTCGAGGGGCGCCTCGGCGCTGATGAACTCGGTCACGTTCACCTTGCCGCTCGCGATGAGGTCCAGGCACTCGGGGTACTCGCCCGCCGAGGCGCAGGAGCCAAGGAGCGTGATCTGCCGGCTTACGACGGACTGCAGCGGCAGCTCCACACGCGGGGCGGCGTTCCCGACGAGGATCACGGCGCCCCCCTTCCTCGCGCACCCGATCGCGGCGTCGACGGTCGCCGGAAGGCCCACGACCTCGAAGACCGCATCGGCGCCGCGCCCGCCGCTCAGGCGGCGGACCTCGCCCGCGAGGTCGCCCGAGTCCGCCCTGACCGCCGCGCTTGCGCCCAGCTTGAGCGCGAGCTTCAGGCGGTCGCCGTCCAAGTCGATCGCAATGACCGAGCGGACTCCGGCGGCCCTGAGGACCTGGATGACGAGGAGCCCGATCATGCCGGTCCCGAGGACCGCGGCGCACGAGTCCGGAGCGAGAGGCGCGCGCTTCACCGCGTGCGCGGCGACGGAGACCGCCTCCACCATGGCGGCCTTCGCGAAGCTGAGCTCGTCCGGCAGGCGGTACAGGACACGCTCAGGAACGGCCACGTATTCCGCGAACGCGCCGTCGCGCCTGAACTCGGCGCAAGACACCCCGAGGACGCGGCGCTCCTCGCATAGGTTCACCTCGCCGCGGCGGCAGTGCCAGCACTTCCCGCAATAGAGCGTCGAGTCGAACGTGACGCGGTCGCCCGGCTTCCAGCGGGTGACGGCGGCGCCCACCTCGGCTATCTCCCCCGCCCCTTCGTGTCCCATGATGAGCGGAGGGACTCGCCTGCCCGTGCTTCCGTCCATGCCGTGGACGTCGCTCCCGCAGATTCCGCAAGCCCGGACCCGGATGAGCACCTCGTCCGGCCCCGGGCTGGGCCTGGGAACCTCGTCCACCGAGAGGAGGCCGTATTCCCTGAGCACGAGCGCCTTCATGGGGCGGTGGTCAAGCGGATGTTCATGGGAAAGGGGACGGGGCGGACCGCGGTTCCTTGGGGCGAATAACCACAATATGCATGCCGCTGCAATCTGTCAGACGCTCGCCGAGGGTTTTTCCGTGACCCCTCAATTTCCTCCGTGCGCTCCCGCGAGCACATGCTACATTCCCGGGCTCCAAATGAAACCACCCCTACGCGTCGCCGTCACCGGCGCAGCCGGCCAGATCGGCTACTCCCTCCTCTTTCGCATAGCCTCGGGCTCGATGTTCGGCGCCGACCAGCCGGTCATCCTCCAGCTGATCGAGATCGAGGCGGCACTGCCCTCCCTGGGAGGGGTCGTCATGGAGCTCCAGGACTGCGCGTTCCCGCTCCTCGCGGGGGTCACGCCGACCGCGTCGCTCGACGAGGGCTTCAGGGGCGCCGACTGGGCCCTCCTCGTGGGCTCCGTGCCGCGCAAGGCGGGCATGGAGAGGAAGGAGCTCCTGGGGATCAACGGCAGGATATTCACGGGCCAGGGCCAGGCGATCGCGCGCAACGCCTCCCCGGGCGTGCGGGTCCTCGTGGTCGGCAACCCGTGCAACACGAACTGCCTGATCGCGAAGGGCAACGCCCCCGAGGTCCCGGCCAGCCGGTGGTTCGCGATGACGATGCTCGACCAGAACCGCGCGGTCACGCAGCTCGCGCAGAAGGCGGGCGTCGGCACGACCGCGGTCTCGAACCTCGCCATTTGGGGCAACCACAGCTCGACCATGTATCCGGATTTCTACAACGCCAGGATCGGCGGCCGGCCGGCGATCGACGTGATCCGCGACGAGGCCTGGTTCAAGGACGCCTTCCTGCCGACGGTCCAGCAGAGGGGGGCGGCGATCATCAAGGCCCGCGGCCTGAGCTCCGCCGCGTCGGCGGCGAACGCCGTCGTCGACACGGTCCGCAACCTGACGACCCCGACCCGCGAGGGCGACTGGTTCAGCGTCGCCGTCGCCTCCGACGGATCGTACGGGATCGAGAAGGGCCTAGTCTATTCGTACCCCATCCGCACCGACGGCTCGAAATGGGAGGTCGTCCAGGGCCTGCACCTGACGGACTTCTCGAAGGCCAAGATCATGGCCACGGAGAACGAGCTCAAGGAGGAGCGGGCCCTCGTCTCCGAGCTGCTCCCGAAATAAGGACGTGGTTCCGTTTGACGAAAGTCGCGACTACTTCGGGGTCGATCCGCGCCCGGAGAACAGCTCCACGGGCTGCGCCCGGTCGCGGGCCCGCCTCATGCGCCAAGTCGAAATCGCCGTCGCCAACAGCCAGACGCCGCCCATGAATACGGCCACGCACGCACCGCCCCTGTTGCCACGCCAGGCCCACGCTGCAGCCACCACAAAAAAGAAGCCGCAACCGATGGCGTTGATCCAAGCCACACCCCGGACGCTGCGATAAATCACCTGGGGATCGGCTGAGGTGCGAACCGTCATGGGAAAGCCTTTGCCAAACCTCAACCATCAGCCGGCCGCCGTCAAAGGTGAACGGCTGTGAATCTGTACCGCGATCCGAAATGGCCCTCAGAGCCTTGCCTTGATTGACCGGGCGAGGGAGAGCGTGTCCCCAAGGTCGGCGCCCTGCACCGTGAAGTGCCCCATCTTGCGGCCGGGGCGCGGCTCGGGCTTCCCGTAGAGGTGGAGCTTGGCCCGGGGCTCGGAGAGGACCGCCGTCCAGTCGGGGCCGCCCGGGCGGCCCGTCCACGCGTCGCCGAGGATGTTGACCATGACCGCGGGATTGCGCGCGGCCGCCGGCCCGAGGGGCAGGCCGCAGACGGCGCGCACGTGCTGCTCGAACTGGCTTGTTTCGCCTGCGTCGATCGACCAGTGGCCGGAATTGTGCGGCCTCGGCGCCAGCTCGTTGACGATGAGCCTCCCGTCACGGGCGAGGAACATCTCGACCGCGAGGAGGCCCACGACCCCCAGCCTGTCGGCCACCTGCACGGCCACGCTCCTCGCCGCCGCCTCGACGGCGGGGGCGACCCGGGCTGGGACGATCGAAATGTCCAGGATGTGGTTCGCGTGGAGGTTCTCGGAGGCCGGGAACGGCCGCGTCTCCCCCGGGCGGGTCCTGGCGCAGATCACGGACAGCTCCAGCTCGAAATCAACCCACTCCTCCACGATGCAGCGCCGCCCCCGGAATATCGCGGCCGCCCGGGCGAGCTCCTCCGCGGTCGCGATCCTCATCTGCCCCTTGCCGTCGTAGCCGAAGTCGGCCGTCTTGACGACGCAGGGAAGGCCGACCTGCGCGACCGCGGCCTCGATGTCGCCGTCCAGGGCCTCCGCGTAGGCGGCGTGCGGAAAGCCGTTAGAGCTCAGCCACGCCTTCTCGCGCCGGCGGTTCTGGCAGGTCCGCAGGACCCCGGGCGCCGGGTGGAGCTCGACCAGCTTCGCGATCGCCTCCAGGGGCTCGGCCGGGATGTTCTCAAACTCGTACGTGGCCACGTCGACGGACCGGGCGAATTCACCGAGGGCCGCGAGGTTGTCGAAGGCTGCGACGGTCTCCCTGTCCGCGACGGACCCGGCCGGGCTCTGGGCCGAGGGGCCGTAGACGTGGACGCGGTAGCCGAGGGACTGGGCCGCCTGGGCAAGCATCCTGCCCAGCTGGCCCCCGCCGAGGATACCGATCGCTTTTCCCGGGCCGATCACGGAAGCCGGGCGCCGAGGACATTGCTTGTCTGGGCGGAGCGGTGGTCCGCCAGCGCCCTCGCGATTGCGGGATCGCCGTGGGCGAGGAGCGAGGCCGCAAAAAGCCCGGCGTTGACCGCGCCGGGCCTGCCGATTGCGAAGGTGGCGACCGGGATGCCCCCCGGCATCTGGACGATGGAGCAGAGGGAGTCCATGCCCTTCAGGGCGGCGCTCTCCACGGGGACGCCGAGCACGGGGAGCGAGGTGAGCGACGCCGTCATGCCCGGAAGGTGCGCGGCCCCGCCGGCGCCCGCGATGATGACCCTGAGCCCGCGGGCAGCCGCCCGGCTCGCGTAGCTGAACATGAGCCTCGGCGTGCGGTGGGCGCTCACGACTCGCTTCTCATAGGGGACGCCGAGGGCGTCGAGTGTCTCCGCCGCGTGGCGCATCGTCTCCCAGTCGGACGTGCTCCCCATGATGACCCCGACGAGCGGGGCGCGCCTGGGGCGCTTCTTGCTGGGCTTGGGGCGTCTGGGCGGCACGGGGAAGACGCCTACCCTGCCACGCCCTGCCGCGGGACTTCAACCGCCTTTCTCCCTAGACCAGCGAGATGCCCTTCGGCATCAGGACGACCACGGTGCCGGCGATCTTGTCGTGCCAGGCCTGCTTCTCCCGGTCGAACGCGATCCAGATGAACCCGAGGCCGACCACGATGAGGGAGAAGAAGCAGGCGAGGGCGCGCACGGACATGGTCACCCAGTCCGACGGCCTGCCGTCGACGCGGACCACCTTGAGGCCAAAGATGATTCCCCCCACGGTCGCGCCCTTCAGCTTCCAGAGGATGGCGCCGTAGGCCGCGAGGCAGGGCAGGAAGATGTGGTGCATCTGGGTCACGACGCCGATCAGGATGACGTCGATGAGGAGAGCCACCATCCGGATCCAGAATCCCGCGCGCGGCAGGGCGGCCTCCTCCGCCTCCGAGAGCGTGCGCGGTGCGACGGGGGCCGCGGCAGCGCCGACCAGGGGCGGGGCCTCGGCCGGGGCCGGCGCGGCCATCGCGGCCGCATCCGCCGCCTCGGCGAGGGGCAGTCCCGGGGACGGCGCAACGACGGGGGGCGCCACGGGCGTGGCCACGGCCGCCAGCGCAGACGGCGTCCTGCTGTAGGTGAAGAGCGTCGTCAGGACGCAGGCGAATCCAAGGAACGCGACGAAGAGCCAGAGGGCACCCCCCAGGAACGGCACAAAGTAGAGGGCGACGAACAGGGCCCCGCCGACGAGGGTCCCGAGAACGACCGATGTCTGCTTGCCTAGAATCGACCGGCCGACGAGCGAGTAGATCGCCGCCTTCCCGAAGAGGACGCCCGCCACGAGCGACAGGGGCAGCACAATAAACGCGACCGGGATGCCGACAAGCGTGATGATGAGGAGCAGGACCAGCAAGGGCAGCGCGAGCACGCCCAGGATCCCCGTCAGGAACGTGATGCCGGGGCGCTGGGAGAGCGTGTCCCCGCACCGTGCGACTCCCGCGGGGAACGCCAGCGAGATGAGGATACACAGGGCTAACATGAAGATGCCGGCCAGCGACACCCCGAAGAGGTTTTCCCCTATGGCGAACGGCCGTCCCATCCACAGGCCGTGGTGCACCCAGGCGCGCAGCTGCGGACTGTTGGCGAGGTCGGGCCCCGCATTCTTCTGGACCTCGTGCCCGCCGACGCTTGCCGAGGCGTCCCGGGTGTACCTGCCCCCGACGCAGACGACGTCGCCGTCGACACGCGCATTTGGCCCGAGCCTCAGGTTGCCGAGCACCGCGACCGCGTTGCCGTGGACCGTGCCGTCGATGTAATTTGAACCCATGACCGAGACCGCATCTTCATCCACGGTGCCGTTGACGGTGACCGAACCGCAGACCGCCACCGCGGAACCGTCCACTTCCTCGCCGGGGCCCACGGAAACCGATCCCATGACCGCGACACGGTCGTCGCCCTTGCTCTTGTGATGGAAGGGATGGATCCCGTCGCCCGAGTCCACGGTGATGCCGACGGAGTTGGTTGCCTGCGTCTGGCCGAGGACGCGGAGCGCGGCGGTCGGGGTCGGAGTGGGAGCCAGAGTCGGGGTCGGGGTGTCAGGCGCAGGATCGGCTGCGAATGCGGGGATGCCGTAAAGGCACAGCGAGGCGATGGCCACGCTCGCCGCGAACGCCTTGGGGAGGGGTTTCATTGGATTCTAGAGGGCTGGCGCGCGAGGGAGACCGCGCGGTATGCGGCCGCCCCGATGGCGGCCAGGGTTGCGTAGCAGAGGGCGACTGCGGCGGCGGCACCGTAGAGCCAGAGGGCGGGGATCGCGCCGACGATGAGGCGGACCTTGACGCCGATGGCCGCCGAGATTTCGCGGGCAAACGAGACCCATGCGAGGCGCTGGCTGACGCCGGCGGCAAGGTCGTGGGCGACGTTCGAGAACCCGACCATGATGAGCGCGTTCACGACGAGCGCGGCGGCGATCGCGGAGCCCGCGAAGAAGACCACCCGGGCCGCAAGCGGCCAGTGCGCGAAGGACCTGCGCCACCACGGGAGGGCGGAGAGCCGGCCCAGCTCGGCAAGGACGCGACCCTCCAGGCCGGAAGGCGCCTTCCGGTCGGGGACCGACCGGAGGGCGCGGTGGACTGCGGCTTCGAGCTTGTCTGCGTCGTTGGGGTTCATTGGGGCAAAATCGGGACTCAATTGGGCTGCGGTTGGATTGACGCCCCGCCGCGGGAAAGGATCTTCGCGAGCGCGCCGCGCGCGCGCAGGATGTCGGTCTTCACCTTGGCGAGCGAGACGCCGAGCCGGCGGGCGATGTCCTCATACGAGGCGTCCTCAAAATGGTAGAGCACCAGCGGGACGCGCTGGTGGTCGGGGAGCTTCGCGAGGGCCGCGTCGACCCACTCGCGGCGCTCCTCCGAGTCGATCCCCTCGAAGAAGGTGTCCGGCGCGGCGAACTCGACTTCCGGGGCCTCCTCGCCCGAAGAGTCGGCGGACCTCATCTCCGAGAAGAAGCGCCAGCGGTTGCGGTAGCGCTGGAGGTGGTTGAGCGAGAGGTTGGTCGCCACCGTCTTCAGCCATCCGCCGGCCGTCGGGCTCGTCGAGAGCATCTCAAAGTGTTCGTAGGCCTTGATGAAGACCTCCTGGGATATGTCCTCCGCCTGCGCGTCGTTTCTCACGAGACGGGCGGAGGTGGTAAAGACCATGTCCTGATATTTACGCATGAAGTTCGTGAAGTCTGAATCCGAGCCTAACCCGGGGGTTGGGTGTTGCACGGTAGGTTCATCGTTCATGTCCAAAACACCCTTTAGGCACGCAAAGTCGCACAAATCCTGCGAACAAAGAAGCCCGCTCTTGGCGACCCGGCCGGGCGGGGGCGGAGCGCCCGGCAACCGCGGGATGCAAGCCAATCAATAACTGCGACTTACACCGGTTCGCGCCTCATCGCGGTCCGTCCCGAGGCTCCCCTTGCAAACGCCCCTGCCGCGGGGAACACTGCAGCCCATACCACCCGGGCCGACCGGCATCCCCTTGACTCCAGAAGACGCATTCCTGAAGCCCGAACCCGCCCTCGAGGCGGCGATCCTCGCGACCGGCGAGCGCCTGTTTCGCCTCATGGAGGCCCATCCCTCGCCGGGCATCCTGTCCAGGAAGGGCGCCTACGCCCGCATCATGGAGTGGTCGATGAAGGACCCCGCGTTCAAGGCCCAGCTCTTCCGGTTCGTCGACGTGCTGCCTTCCCTCGATTCCTCGGCGGAGATCGTCCGGCACCTTCGCGAGTACCTCGGGGACAGGGCCGTCGAGCTGAACCCCGCAATGAGGACCGGGCTGGCGGCGGCGGCGTTCGCGCCGGCGCTGGTGGCCGGGCCGGTGAAGGCCAACGTCACCTCGATGGCCGGCCAGTTCGTCGCGGGCGCGACGCCGGCCGACCTCGTGAAGCGTCTCCTCGCCAACGCCGCCTCCGGGATCGCCACCACGATCGACCTCCTTGGCGAGACTGTCGTCAGCACGTCGGAGGCCGACCACTTCCTGCAGCGCAACATGGACGTCCTGGACACGGTCTCGCGCGCGCTGGCCAAGTCGCCGGTCCCCTGCTTCAGCGACATGGGCCCAACGGGCCCGCTCCCCCGCGTCAACCTCTCGGTCAAGGTCTCGGCCCTCACCCCGGAGGTGCACCCGGCGGATCCGCAGCGCTCGATCCAGGCGCTCAAGGAGCGGCTGCGCCCCATCCTCAGGCGTGCCGCGGAGATCGGGGCATTCATCAACTTCGACATGGAGAGCCACGGCCTGAAGGACCTCACGCTCGAGCTCTTCCGATCGATCCTCGGCGAGCAGGACTTCAGGGAGAAGCCCGCGGTCGGGATAGCGATCCAGGCGTACCTGCGCGACAGCGAGCGCGACCTGCGAGACCTCATCGCGTGGGCGAGAAGGGCGCGCCGGCCGATCGTCGTGCGCCTCGTCAAGGGGGCGTACTGGGACTACGAGACGATCCTCGCGGGCCAGCGCGGCTGGCCCGTCCCCGTCTGGGCGGCCAAGCCCGAGAGCGACGCGAACTACGAGAAGCTCTCCCTCGTCCTCCTGGAGAACGCTGACGTCGCCGCGCCCGCGTTCGCCTCGCACAACGTGCGCTCGTGCGCGCACGCTCTCGCCCAGGCGGACCGACTCGGGGTCGACCCGAGGGCGTACGAGTTCCAGGCGCTCTACGGGATGGCGGACGAGCTCAAGTCCGCCCTCGTCGAAAGCGGGAGGCGCGTGCGCGAATACTGCCCGGTCGGGGACCTCCTCCCCGGCATGGCGTACCTCGTGCGCAGGCTCCTCGAGAACACCTCCAACGAGGGGTTCCTCAGGGCGAAGGACGCCGGCGGCGCGGGCCAGGCCGAGCTCCTGCGCAACCCGGTGGAGGTCCTCGCCTCCCTTCCGTCCGACAAGGCGGCCCCGGAGGCCCCGGCCTTCCGGAATGCACCCAACACGGACTTCAACCTGGAGGAGAACCGCGCGCGGATGCGCGCTGCCCTGGAAAGCATGGGAAGGCGTCTCGGCGCGGTTCACCCGATCGTGATCGGGGGAAGGAGGATCTCGGACCGGGAGAAGGTCGCCTCCGTGAACCCGGCCCGGCCAGGCCAGGTCGTTGGCAGCTGGGCGCGGGCCACGGTCGCGGATGCGGACGCGGCCGTCGCGGCGGCCCGCGCGGCATGGCCCGCCTGGGCGGCCCGCCCGGCGCCCGAGCGCGCCGCGATCCTCGAGCGCGCGGCCGACCTCATGGAGGAGCGCCGCTTCGAGCTCAACGCGCTCGAGGTCTTCGAGGCGGCCAAGCCCTGGATCGAGGCGGACGCCGACGTCTCCGAGGCGGTCGACTTCTGCAGGTTCTACGCGTCGGAGATGCGCATCCTCGACCGGCCCCGGGTGACGCAGCACGTCGCCGGGGAGCGCGACGTCCAGCTGTGGACGCCGCGCGGCGTGGGCGTCGCCATCGCCCCCTGGAATTTCCCCCTGGCGATCCTCTGCGGCATGACCGTTGCCCCGCTCGTCGCCGGCAATGCCGTCATCATGAAGCCCGCCGAGCAGACCTCCGTCATCGCCGCCGCCCTCATGGACATCCTTGAGAAGGCGGGCGTCCCGCCGGGCGTCGTCAATTTCCTCCCCGGCCTCGGGGAGGACGTCGGCGCCCGGCTGGTCTCCCACCCGGGGGTCGACTTCATCGCATTCACGGGCTCCCGCGCCGTCGGATGCAGGATCTGGGAGGCCGCCGGGCGGACGCAGCCCGGCCAGGCAAACCTGAAGAAGGTGGTCTGCGAGATGGGCGGCAAGAACGCGCTCATCATCGACAACGACGCCGACCTGGACGAGGCGATACCCGCTGCCCTCTACAGCGCGTTCGGCTACTCGGGCCAGAAGTGCTCGGCGCTCTCGCGGCTCATCATCCTGGACGGGGTCCATGACAGGGCGGTGGAGAGGCTCCTCGCTGCGTGCTCGTCCCTTCCCGTGGGCGACCCCGCCGAGCCCGGGACGGTCATCGGCCCGGTGATCGACGCGGAGGCCCGCGACAGGATCCTCGGGATGATCGAGCGCGGCAAATCCGAGGCAACGCTCGCGTACCAGGCCCCGCTCCCGCCGGGCCTCGCGGCCGGCAGCTACGTCGCGCCCGCCGTTTTTGTCGACGTGCCGCCGTCGGCCGCAATCGCGCGCGAGGAGGTCTTTGGCCCGGTGCTCGCGGTCCTGCGGGCGAAGGACATGGACGAGGCCCTGCGCCTTGCGATGGACGTCGACTATGCGCTGACGGGCGGGCTCTTCTCCAGGAGCCCAAGCGCCCTCCTGCGCGCCGAGCGCGAGTACCGCGTCGGCAACCTCTACCTGAACCGCGGAATCACGGGCGCCGTCGTCGAGCGCCATCCGTTCGGGGGCTTCGGGATGTCGGGCGGAGGGACGAAGGCGGGCGGCCGGGGCTACCTCGAGAACTTCCTCTTTCCCCGCGCCGTCGCCGAGAACGTCATGCGCCGTGGCTTCACGCCGCCGGCTCAGAGCGACGTGTAGAGCTGGTAGAGGACCTGCGTCCCCATCTCCTCCCAGCCCTTCCCGGCGACGCGGTCGTAAAGGGCGCGCGCGCAGTCGAGGCCGGGGACCTCGAACCCCATCTCATTCGCGGAGTCGATCGCGATCCCGATGTCCTTCCTGATATGCTTCACATAGAAGCCCGGCGCAAAGTTCCCCGACAGCGCCCGCGGCGCCAGGTTCGTCATGGACCAGCTCCCCGCCGCCCCGCCGCTGATGCTCGCGTGGACCTTCACCGGGTCGAGCCCCGCGCGCTTAGCGTAGGCGAGGGCCTCGCACCAGGCGATCATCCCGACCGCGACCGCGATCTGGTTCGCCATCTTGCAGTGCTGCCCCGCGCCCGAGGGCCCCTGGTGCGAGATATTGCCGCCCATGAGCGACAGGACCGGGCGCGCACGCTCGAACGCGGCCCCGTCCCCTCCCACCATGATCACAAGCCGCGCCTCGCGCGCGCCGACGTCGCCGCCGGAGACCGGCGCATCGAGGGCGGCGAGCCCCCGGGCCGACGCGGCGGCCGAGATCGTGCGGGCGAGCGGCGGGCTTGACGTCGTCATGTCGACGAGGAGCGCGCCGGCGCGCGCTCGCTCGACGATCCCGCCCGGCGCGAGGTAGGTCTCCTCCACGTCCTTCGGAAAGCCGAGCATCGTGATGACGATCTCCGCCTCGGAGGCGGCCGAGCCGGCCGAGTCGTGCCACGTTGCCCCCGACTCCACGAGGGGGAGCGCCTTCGCCTTCGAGCGATTGAAGACATGGAGGGGATGCCCCGCCTTGAGCAAATGGCCCGCCATGCTTTTCCCCATCACGCCGGTCCCCACGAATGCGATTGCGGGCTTCTCCGGCATCGGGCTCCTCAGTGCTCCCACGAGTCGGACGAGTCCTTGATCAGCTGCTGGAGCATCGGGAAGCGCAGCTCGCCGTAGTTCATCGCGTAGCGCAGCTTGCCGTCCTTGAACACCCACGTCGTCGGGATCCAGGAGATCGGGATGCCGAGGACCTGGTCGACCTTCGTCCCCCTTGCGCGCGAGCCGTTGGGATGGAGCAGCAGCCGGAAGTTCGCCTCCGCCCCCACCCCGTTCGCCGCGAGGACCTCGTGCCCGTCAGCCGGGTTCCAGATCGTCACGAACACGAAGTTCACTCCCGGGTTTGCGGCGATGAACCCGCTCCAGCCGCCGTTCGAAAGCTCGGACTTGCAGTTGGGGCACCACGGGGCCCAGAAATGCACGACGGTCACCGATTGCGAACTCGTCGCCGCGGCAACCTGCTGGTCGATGGAAAGCGTGGCACCGTCGCCCGCCCGTGCGGCAAATGGCGCCGCCGCGGCGGCGAGGGCGGCGAGGAGGAATCTGCGGATCATCGCTCCAACGATTGCACATTTCCTGCCGAATGCGAAGCAAGAGCGGCGATGGGCCCGTCGGCCTTGGGGTTGAACCGGGTGCGGGCGGATCAGGTCCCGCGGCAGGCTATCGCCCGCGCCCGCATTGAAGGGACTCGCGGCCGCAGATCACACCTTGGCATTTTGACTGGCACCGCGGCGCGTCGAGACCGCCTTCCGGTGCGGCTGACCCGCGGCCTGCAGGATGGGGAGGACCAGCCGCTGGACCAGCGGCACTATATCTTCGGCCTTGGAGCGCTTCGGGGTGACCGACCACTCCTTGACTGCACCGTATATCGCCCAGCTCGCACCGGCGGCGATCAGTTCTGGCGAAGCGCACTCATGGCTCGGGGACCTGGGCACGCCTCCGAGCAGGACACGGCGAATGGCCCTCACAATCGCCGCGTCGATCAGCGGTTCGAACGCGCCCTGGTCCTGGCGGCTCGGATGGCTTGCCTCGCATTGGACGAGGAAGTCGCAAGCTGCCAGGATGACCGCCCGCGAGGCCTCCGGGCAGCTCCCATCGTAGGAGACCTTCCTCTGATCCAGCAGCTTGTGGAATCCGTCCGCGACCATCGCGTCCAGCAGGGCGAACTTGTCCGTGTAGTGGTCGTAGAATGTCGCCCGGTTCACCGTTGCCGCGTCGGTGATGTCCTGCACGGAGATCTCGCTGAAGCTTTTGCTGTGCAAAATGTTCTGCAGCGCATCCTGGAGGAGCTTCCGCGTGCGGCGTATGCGCGGATCGCGCACTTCACAGTCGGAGATTGGCACGCTTCGAAGGTGTCCATTCATGGGTCGTAGGCAAAAGAAAAACAACACTTGACGTTTTGGCTATAATCAACAACCGTTGTTTAACCATCAGTCGTTGTCAACATTTCCAAACCATCATGCCCACGATACTTCATCTCGATTCAAGTCCCCTTCCGACCTCCATCAGCCGCGAGCTGACAAAGGAGTATGTCAATGAGTGGAAAACTGCCCACCCGGGCGGGACGGTCATCTATCGCGACCTGGCGGCAAGCGCACCCAAGCCCATCGATGCCGCATGGGTATTTGCCAGCTTCACTGCGGAGGCATCCCGCACGCCCGAGCAAAACGCGCTGCTGGCAACCTCCGAGGAGCTCATCGCCGAGCTGTTGCGCGCCGACGAATATGTGATCGGGGTCGCCATGCACAATTTTGCCATACCCTCCTCTCTCAAGCTCTGGATCGACCAGGTCGTGCGAGCGGGCCGCACCTTCACCTACGGCGCGGACGGCCCGAACGGCCTGGTCCAGGGAAAGAGGGCCGTCATCTTGTCGGCCAGCGGCGGCGTGTACAGCGCCGGCACGCCCACCGCGGCGGCAAACTTCATGGATCCCTACCTGAAGACGGTGCTCGGCTTCATCGGCGTGACCGATGCGACGTTCGTCACAGCGGGGGGCGCCTCGCGCGTGATGTCCGGGGCGGTGGACCGCCAGACGTTCCTCAGCCCGATTCTGGCTCAGGTCCGCGCTCTCGCAGCCTGAACCCAGCCCAAGCCATATCCCAACAAGACACCCCCATGAAAATCGCCTCATCAATCGCGCGGGTCCTTCTCGGACTCATCTTCGCCACCTTCGGGCTGAATGGTTTCCTGCACTTCATCCCCATGCCGCCGCCCTCGGGCTTGGCGGGGCAATTCCTCGGCGTCCTGTTCGTCTCGCATTATCTGGTTCCGGTGTTCCTGGTGCAGTTGGTCGGTGGCGCGCTGCTGCTGGCCAACCGCTTTGTGCCCCTGGCTCTGGCGGTGCTCGCGCCTGTCATCGTGAATATCCTCCTGTTTCACTGCCTCATGGCGCCCGAGGGCCTGCCGATGGCCTCCGTTGTGGTGCTACTCTGGGCGGTGATCTTCTACGCGAAGCGCTCAGCCTTCGCCGGTCTCTTCGCGGCGCGCGGGTAGCGACCCCACAGGGGCCTCAACGAGGGATTGCCAGGAGCTCGGGCAAGAGATGCGGTTTGGAATGAGAACAGTCGTCGCGACACCTTCCCCGGCTCAGGATTGAAGCGTTGCCCGGGTTTGGGGTTGAACCGGCGCAGCGCCACGCGGAGGATCGGCGACCCTTCCCGCCTTGAGCCTATTGTATCAATGGTATTTTCCCGTCCTCTGGTGGTCGTGGCTGGCCTACTGGATTGTTTCGAGCTTTGGCGTGCTCAAGGCCAAGCGGAGGTTGCCGGCCCCGGGACGGTTCAGGTTGGTGGCGGAGATGGTCGTTGCATGGTGGCTCATGGCTTCGGGCGGCTTGCGCGGCACCTGGCTCGCGACGCAGCTGCTGCCGTATTCCTTGGCGCAATACTGGATCGGAGCTGCGGTAGCGACTGCGGGCCTTGCCTTTTCCGTGTGGGCGCGGGTGCACCTCGGCAAATTCTGGAGCGGAAATGTCACCCTCAAGGAGGGTCATAGGCTCATCCGAAGCGGCCCCTACGCCCTCGTCCGGCATCCGATCTACACCGGGCTCATCCTGGGTTTCCTCGGGTCCGCGATCGCCATCGACCAGGTGCGCGGCGTGATCGCGGTTGCCATCGTTGTCTTCTCCTTTGTTCGCAAGCTGCGCATCGAGGAGAAATGGCTGACCGAGGAGTTCGGTGAGGAGTACCTGCGGTACAAGCGCGAGGTCAGGGCCCTTTTCTGACGGGGGTTCAGGCGAGCCCCAGCCAGGCCAGCCCAGCGCGTATCCAAAGCGGACACGTGAACAGACAGACAGCCGTCGTCGCCAGGGCGACCTGGACGGCGGTCAGCGGCTGGCCGCCGTAGTGCCGCGCGAGGATGATCGGGAACACGCCCGCGGGCATCGCGGCCTCGACGACGATCACCCGCTTCAGGTCAGTGGGCCAGGGCAGCCAGCATGCGAGGCACAAGCAGAGCGCGGGCACGATCATGATGCGCACAGCGCAGGATCCTAGGGCCACGTTCCAGTGGAGGAGCCTTGCGGGATCGTCCAGGTAGTCAGCCAGGCTGACCCCGATCATTACGGTGCCGATGGGGATCGCGCATGCGCCGAGCGACCGAGCTAGACCCCCCGCGAATTCCGGGACGTGCGGCGCGAGCCCCGACATGTTGATCGCGACCGAGCCGACGAGCGTGATGAGCATGGGCGAGACGAGTCGGCGCCACTCATCGCGAATCGAGGCGCCCGTAAGGATGACGAGCCCCACGGTAAAAAGCGCAAGCTCGACCCCGAAGCCGAAGATGATGACGACGCCCTGGGCCCGTGCGCCCCACAGGGCGCCGGCAATCGGGAACGGGATATACCGGTAGTTGCACACGCCGGCGGCGAACGCGAATGTCCTGAGGCCGGTGCCCACCTTCAGGCCGATGCCGCGGGCCACGAGGGTCGCCACGCCGAGGCCCACAACAGTCGTCAAGAAACCCGCCAGCGGCGGCAGGAACAGGTTGCCGGGATCCCGCAGGGCCGGGTTGCCGACCACAGTGTCGAAGACAAGGCAGGGCGTCAGGACATTCACGACCAGCCGCACGAGGCTCGCCTCGGCGGCGCCCTCTATCCAGTGGAACCTGCGCAGGACGGCGCCGACCGCGATCAGCGCGAATACCGGCAGGATAAGACTGAAGAGCTCACCGATGGTCATCTACCGCCCGCGAGCGATGACCCAATCGCTCGCGAACGCACGCGAAAAAGACCCTCGGGCGAACCCGCAGGCCGTCAGTCGGACGGGGGAGAACCGGCAGGAGGCGCGCCGTTCGCGGGCGGGGGACTTGCCGGTGCCGATCCGTCCGATGGCGGGGGACTTGCCGGGCCCGTGCCATCCGCCGGAGGCGGGGGCCGCTGACCGCGCGTCGGAAGCTTGTCGAAGATCGCCTGCTGGTCGGGTGTCAGAAGGGCGCGTATCTGCGCCCGGGTGGCGCCCATCAGCTCCCTGGCCTTCGCGCGCTTGTCGTCGTCGGAGAGGGAGTCGTCGTCACGAAGGGCCTTCAACTGCTCGCGGCCCGAGCTGAGGGCTGCGCCAACCGACTTCTGCTGGTCGGCGGTGAGGTTGAGCTTCTGGGTGAGTTCCTCAAGGGTCATTCCCCCGCGGCGGCGGTGGGGCGGAGGCTGGGTGCCCTCGGCGGGGGAGGTGTCCGGCGCCGATGGCACGGGCGGAGGGGGCTGGCTGGACGAATCCTGGGCGTAGGATGCCGCCGCCGGGATCGCGAGGCCGATGGAAAGAAGGTAAAGCCTGAGAGCTTTTTGAGGGTTCATGGAGTGTTAGACGCTCGAAGCGCGCCTTTGGTTTCGGGTTTTCTCGCCCCGGACTTGCCCCCGGGGCGTCCTGGCCGCAGGGTCACGGTCATGATTGAGGTTGAGGCGCTTGCCAAACGCTACGGGAGCTTCACGGCGGTGGGCAACCTGTCATTCTCCGTGCGCCCGGGCGAGGTCCTCGGGCTTGTCGGGCCGAACGGAGCGGGAAAGACCTCCACCCTCCGGTGCATCGCCGGGATCATCCCCATGAACGCCGGCGCCGTCCGGATCGCGGGCCACGACCTCGCCTCCGACCCGGTCGCGGCCAAGCGCGAGCTCGCTTTCTTCCCGGACGAGCCCCGGCTGTTCGACTACCTGACGGTGCGCCAGCACCTCGCGTTCGTCGCCCGGATCTACGGCGTCGCCGGGCACGAGGCTATCGCGGAGCCGCTCCTCGCCGAGCTCGAGCTCGCCGACAAGGCCGACGTCCTTCCCGTGGAGCTGTCCCGCGGCATGAAGCAGAAGCTCGTGATCGCCTGCGGGCTCCTTCATTCGCCAAGGGCGATGTTCTTCGACGAGCCGCTGACGGGGCTCGATCCGCTCGGCATCCGCCGCATGAAGGACTCGATCGTTCGCCGGGCAAGGGAGGGAGCCGCCGTGGTCCTGAGCTCCCATCTCCTCCACCTCCTTGAGGAGGTCTGCACGCACGTGCTGATCCTCAAGAAGGGCGAGAAGGTCGCGGGCGGGACCCTGGCGGAGGTCTCTGCGCAGTTCAGCAACGGCGAGGCCGACGTGGGCCTGGAGGAGATCTTCATGCGCGCCACCGGCGGCTCCGAGTCCTGAAACGCCAACGGCCATGATCGGCGCCCTCCTCTACCTGCGGCTCACCTCGCTGCGCAACCTGGTCGTCTACCGGGTGGGCCGCCTGAGGCAGCCGCGCTACCTGATCGGGGCGGCCGCGACCGTGGCCTATTTCTACTTCTCCTTCCTGCGAAGGCTGAGATTTGCTGGCACCGGCGGCAACGCGATGAGCGCGGCGATCATCGCATTGATCGTGGCGGGGTTCTGCGCGACCATGTGCGCCATCGCCCTCCTCACGATCGCGTACGCGTGGATCTCGCCCTCCGCGACCCCGGGGCTCCAGTTCAGCGAGGCCGAGATCGCCTTCCTCTTTCCCGCGCCGCTCTCCCGCAGGATGCTCATCCACTTCCGGCTCCTGAGCACGCAGCTCGCGATCCTGTTCACGTCGGTCCTGACGGCGGTTGTGTTCGGCCGGACCCAGTTCGTCGGCGGAAACGCGCTGATGCGTGCCGCCGGGCTCTGGGTCATCCTGTCGGCATTCTCACTGACCCTGGCCGGGACCAACCTGGCCGTCGCCCGGCTGAGGGAGGCAAGCGAGCATTTCCTGCTCTGGCGAATGGCCGCGGTCGCCTCGATCGCATCCTACGTATTCGCGGTCGTCTGGTACGCCTCGGCGTTCCTGAAACTGGGTTCGTCGAGCGCCTTTTTTTCCGAGGACGGCCTGGGGGGACTCGCGCCCGGCCTCCTGGCCTCCTCGCCCGTCCGATGGCTCGTTCTCCCGTACAGGATCGTCTTCGGGCCCTATTTCGCCAGCGGTCTCTATGGATTCGCGCAGGCGGCGGTCCCCGCCCTGGGCTTGCTCGCGCTTCTCTACTACTGGGTCTCCAGCACCGAATACCGATTCGAGGAGGGATCGATCGCGCTCGCCGAGAAGCGGGCCGCGATGAAGGCGACGATGCTCAGGGGTGAGGCCCCGAAGGCCGGCATCTTCAAGCCGAGGCCCCAGCCGGGGCCGTTCCCGCTCTCGCCCACCGGGCCGCAGGAGGTCGCCTTCCTCTGGAAGAACCTGCTCTCGATGCGCAGCTCCCTCCTGAGCCGAAGGACGATCGTCATGGCGTTCTCCATCACAATATGGATGTCGTTCGCCCTGGGGCCCCTCTTCTCGCGACGGGGCGGCTCCTATTCGACGATCATCGTCGTCTTCTGCGGCATCGCCGCATGCTACACGCTTCTCATCGGCCCGCAGGTTGCACGGCAGGACCTGCGGAGCGACCTGCCCAACGCCGACATCCTGAAGACATTCCCCATCGAGGGCTGGCGCCTGGCCCTCGGCGAGCTCCTTGCGCCCGCGGCGGTCCTGTCCCTTGTCCTGTGGTTCCTCATCATCGTCTGCTCGTTTGCCCTGGACACCGGCGGCAGCGTCGAGTGGCTGACCGCCGGGGTGCGCCTAGCGGCTGCGCTGTGCCTGGCGGCGGCGGCACCCGTCTTCTGCGTTGTCCTGCTGATCGTCCCCAACCTGATCATGGTGCTCCTGCCGGCCTGGTACCAGGCGTCGCGCCAGCGCGGCGGCGGGATCGAGCTCATGGGCCAGCGGCTGATCCTGGGCATCGCGCAGCTGCTGGTTGCGCTCTTCGTGGCCGTCCCCGGAGTCCTCTTCGGGTCACTGATCATCTTTTCCCTGTTCGTCCACATTGGCCTGATTCCGGCCATCGTGCTGGCGGCCGCCGTGGTGCTGGCCATCCTCGTCGGTGAGGCGGCCGTGGGCCTCTGGGCGATCGGCGCGCGGTTCGAGACGTTCGACCCGTCCATGGAGATAAAGTGAGGCAGTCGAGGCTCGTGAGCATCGCAACCGAGGCCGTCGCGGCGGCCCGGCGGGAGCTTCCCCCCGACGTGCGCGAGGCGGCGCGAGCCGTGGCCGTCCTCTTCGAGGCCGGGCCCGGGGAGGACGTGCTCGCCGAGGGCTTCGAGCCGGACCTTCTCGGACTCTTCTCCGGAAGCGCCCTCGGGACCGAGTTCTCGGGCGAGATCCCCGAGCCTCCCCGGATCTTCCTCTACACGGCGAACCTCTGGGACCACGCCGGGGGCGACCTTGACGCCTTCCGCGCCGAGGCCCGGCTCACCTACCTTCACGAGCTGGGCCACTTTCTCGGCTGGGACGAGGACCAGGTCTCGGCCCGGGGCCTTGACTAGGGGCGGGCCGGCCCCGGAACCAACTCCAATCGGCGCTTTCAAATTCACCAGCACCCTGCTTAATCCTCTGCGCGGGCCCCCGGGCCCGCAGACACAAAAATGATGACATCCGCCATGAAGAAGCTGCTCACACTCGCCCTGGTCGCGACCCTCGGCGCCGCAACCGCGCGCGCGAGCGCCGACCCCCGCTCCGAACCGGTCGTCAGGGTCGAAACCTGCGAGGCCATCCTGCGGGAGTTCATGTCGAACCCCGCGACCGCGATTCCCCCGGGGATCTGGCAGGAGGCCCGGGCAGTCCTGATCCTCAACCAGTTCAAGGCCGGGTTCATATTCGGCGTGAAGGGCGGCTACGGGGTATTGATGGTCAAGAGGCCGGGCGGCCACTGGAGCCTTCCGGTACTCGTCGACGCGAGCGAGGCGAGCCTCGGACTCCAGATCGGCGCAAAGTCGGTCGAAACCGTGTGCATCATCACGGACGACGCGACGCCGCGCCTCCTCTTCACGAGCCAATACAACATCGGCGTGGACGCGAAGGCGGTCGCGGGCCCGAGCTCGGCCGAGTACGAGAACGACGCAAAGACGACCTTCATCGCCCCGGTCCTCGTGTATTCGCGCTCCGTCGGACTCTTCGCCGGCGCCACGGTCAAGGCGGGGCACGTGCAGCGCAACGACGGTGAGAATTTCCTCCTCTACAACACGACCTACACGATGCCCGAGCTCCTCTACAGCGACTGGGTGACCCCGCCGAGCGAGGTCCAGCCGCTCATGGCGTACGTGCAGCAGCTGGCTCCCTGATCCATTCGACGAGCGCGTCGTAGGCCGCCTCGGCCACGCGTTCCTGGACGCCGGTGCGCGAGAGCCCGGGGCAGTCGACGCGCCCGCTCCTTGCGGCGAATCCGCCCCCGGGCTGCCGCCGGGCGAGCCCCCACCATGCGAACGGCACCGCCACCTTCCATTCGGCGGAGGGCTCGGCGTAGCCCGTCGTCGCCGCGCCGATGTCCGCGCCGAAGAGGTTGCAGGCACCCCTCGCCATCTGCTCGGCGACGGCCGCCGAGACGCTGTTCACGGCCTCGGCCTCGGCCCGGTCCACGCCGAGATGGCGGACCTTCTGGCCAAGGGCATATGCGGTCATCCCGCCGAGGAAGAACTCCGACGCCCCGGAAATGGCGCCGATCCGGGCCTGGAGCAGGCCGCAGGTGAGGCTCTCCGCGACCGCGACCGTGAGCCGCGGGCTCCGGAGCATGAGTTCCTTCAGGTCACCCATGGCGGGTTACCGGTTCGTCGGGACCGTTCATTGCCCTCAGGATGCCCTTCACCGAGGTCGGGGCCAACCGATAATTTCCGGGCCCCTCAGCCGATCTCGAGCCCGACCGGGCAGTGGTCGCTGCCCATCACCTCGGGGCTGATCCAGGCCCGCCTGAGGGCGGGGCGCAGTTTCTCCGCGGCCACAAAGTAGTCGACCCGCCAGCCGATGTTCCGGGCCCTGCAGTCGGACATCTGGCTCCACCAGGTGTAGTGCCCGGGCCCCTTCTCGAATTCCCGGAACGTGTCCACGAAGCCGCTCTTGAGCAGGCGGCCGAAGCTTTCCCTCTCCTCATCCGTGAAGCCCGCGTTGCGCCGGTTCGTCCGGGGGTTGGCCAGGTCTATCTCGGCGTGGGCCACGTTCAGGTCGCCGCAGAAAAGAGCCGGCTTGCCGCCGGACTGGAGCCTTTTCAAGTACCTGCGGAATGCGGGGTCCCACTTCTTCACGCGATAATCGAGCCGCGTCAGTCCCCTCTGGGAATTGGGCTGGTAGACGTTCACGAGCCAGAAGTCCGGAAACTCCGCGGCGAGCACCCTGCCCTCCACGTCGTGGGCCGGGGCACCGATCCCGTTCCACACGTTCTTCGGCCTGACCCGGGTGAGCATCGCAGTCCCGCTGTAGCCCTTCTTCTCGGCGCTGTTCCAGAGGACCTCGTAGCCGCGCGGCCATTTCACGTGCTGAACGTCACCGGGTTGCGCCTTTGTCTCCTGAAGGCAGATCACGTCGCCGTCGCACTTCTCCACGAAGTCGGCGAGTCCCTTCCTCAGGGCGGCCCGAACCCCGTTGACGTTCCAGGATACGATCCTCACCCGTTCAGCGCCAGACAGCCAGGATGGCTCCCTGGACGGCGAGGAGGACGACGTCGTGGCCGGCGACGATCATGAAGTGGCGGAGCGTCCGGTTCTCAAAGATTCCGTTGACGCCCTCGCGCGCCGCCACGAGGCCCACACCCACGAGGAGGCCGAGCTCGGCGCCCCTGAGCGGGCTGGACACATGCAGCCCGGCAAGGAGAGTGGCGAGGGCCGTCGTCGAGACGATTGTGAGGAGGAAGGCCGGACCCATGGTCCTGGCCGCCCCCTTCGATTGCGCCTTGGCCATTTCTGAAGTGAGCTTCATCTCCTTGAGCCACGCCATCACGAAGAGAAGCTTTGAGAACCAAAGGCCCCCAATGAGGAAGCCGAGGACGGAGACGACGAGAATCGCGATAGGGTTGAGGCTGGCGAGTGCGTGCATGGATGAGCGGGTTCGAGGTTGAAGCGTGGACGCCCGCGGGCGATCTGGACGGCGTCCTGCGGGTGGTCGAAGTGTAGCGGATCATACCCGGAAAAGAAGGGGATTCGGGGGCCCGGAGCATGACACGGTTTGGCCCAACCTTCCGGTTGCCATGGGCGCAGGCTGTCCAAGACTGCGGGTCCGAATGCAGGCCTTTGCCCCGATTCCGCTCGGCGCCCCCATACCCGACAGCCCCCACGCCGTCTCGTGCAGCCTGCCGACCATGGCCGCGGTGCGCGGCTACGAGGAGAAGGACCCCGCGGTCACGGGAAGCCTCCTGAGCGGCTACCCGAGGTTCGTGGTCCATCCGTTCTCGCGGCGCCTGGCCGCCGCGCTCGTGGAGAGGCACGGGCTAGGCGAACGGACGCTCTGGCTCACCTCGTCGCGCCGGATGTCCGAGGCGCTCCTCGCCCACCTTCGAGTCCCGGGGGCCTCGGCCAACGGTGCGGCGCTCTTCGCGAATGACGGGGTGTTCGGAGTCTCCCATCCGCAGCTGCCCGAGCTCGCCCAGCGGGCGAAGCTCTTCCTCCAGAACATCGGCGGGTTCATCTCGTCGCGGGAGGCCGAGGACCGCCTCGCGGCGCTCGGTGCCGGCCCGCTGCCGGGTGCCGAGGACCTTTTCCAAGGAGACCCTGCGGCGCGCGTCAGGGAGGTGCTCGGTCCCATGTTCGCGCCAGCCGCCGACCAGGACCTGCTGCTCGCAAACTGCGGGATGAACGCGATCCACGCGGCGTTCCGGAGCGTTTCGGCTCTCCAGGCAACGCGGGGGCGCACCGCCTGGGTCCAGCTCGGCTGGCTCTACCTCGACACGATCGCCATCCTGAAAAAGTTCACGCCGGGGAAGTCGGACTACATCTACGCCCGGGACGTCCTCGACCTGGGTGCGCTCGCCCGCGTCTTCGAGGAGCGCGGCTCCGAGATAGCGGGGCTCATAGCCGAGATCCCCACGAATCCCCTCGTCCAGACGCCGGACGTCGCGGCGCTGGCCTCGCTGTGCCGCCGGCACGGCGTCACTCTCATCCTCGACCCCTCCGTGTCGTCGGCCTTCAGCGTCGACTGCCTGCGGCACGCCGACCTCGTCGTCAACAGCCTCACGAAATACACCGGCAACGACGGGGATGTCATAGCCGGGCTGGTCGTCGTCAATCCGTCGGCGCCCGACGCCGACGCGCTCCGCAGCGGCGTCGCCGCGACGATCGAGGACCCCTACCCGCGCGACCTTGCTCGGCTCGCCGCGCAGATAGGCCACACGGAGGCCGTCCTCGCGCGAATCCACGAGGCGACCCCGAAGGTGGCCGCGTTCCTTGCATCCCACCCTGCGGTCGGGGAGACCCACTGGGCGCTCGGGGGCCCGTCGCGCGAGCATTACCTGCGGGTGGCGCGCACGCCGGACGCGACCGGCGGGATGATCTCGTTCACGCTTCGCGGCCCTCTCGAGCGGTTCTACGACAGGCTGCGTCTTCCCAAGGGTCCGAGCTTCGGCATGCGCACGACGCTCATCTGCCCGTTCATGTACCTCGCGCACTATGACATGGTGTCGAGCCCGGCCGGCCGCGCCGAGCTGACGGCGAACGGCCTCAATCCCGATCTCCTGAGGCTGTGCGTCGGGACCGAGCCCGCCGAGGAGATCATCGGCGCCCTCCAGGAGGCGCTCAGCTGACTGCGGGGGCACCCGGCCGCGTCAGCCGGATGAACCGTGCGCCAAGAAGGACCGCGGCCGCGGCAAGGCCCGCCGCGAGCCCCATCCAGATTCCCGCGGGCCCGAAGCTTCCGCGGACGCCGAGCAGGTAGCCGACGGGAAGCGCAATGATCCAGTACGATACGAACGTGATGACCGCCGGCACCCTCACGTCGGTCAGCCCCCTGAGGGCGGCCGAGTTGACGACCTGCGCCCCGTCGAAGACCTGGAAGACCGCGGCGACCACGAGCAGGCGCGTCGCCGTCGCTATCACGGACGTGTCGCCGATGAAGCAGGATGCGATGGCCCTCCCGCAGAAAAGATAGATGAGCGTGAAGAACACCGACTGGGAGACGCTCATGCCCACAGCCCCGACCCAGATCGGCCGGAGCTTCGAATGGTGGCCCGCTCCCACCGCGGCGCCCATCCTGATCCCCACGGCCATCGACAGGCCGAGGGGAAGCATGAAGGTCAGCGCCGCGCACGAGATCGCGATCTGGTGGGCCGCGAGGGGGGCGGCCCCGAGCCAGCCCATCATCACGGTCGCCGCCGCGAATGCGCCGCTTTCAAAGAGAAGGCTTCCCGACGCCGGGAGGCCGACCGAGAACATCCTGCGCATACGCTCCCATGAGACCGGCGCAATCCAGCGCCGAGGCAGTGCCGCCCTGATCGACGGGTCCAGACGCATCCAGGCGAAGATGGCGGCGGGGCTCAGCGTCCGCGAGACCAGCGTGGCGATCCCCGCCCCTGTCAGGCCGAGGCTCGGCATGCCGAGGTGCCCGTAGATGAGCACCCAGTCCAGGAACGCGTTGAGCAGCACGCCGCAGAGCAGGATAACCATAGGCATCCAGGGCCTGCCCATCGACTCGGAGAATTGGCGAAGGGCAAGGTAGGCGAGCACCGGGACGAGAGAGATGCCTATCAGGAGCAGGAAGGGGTTCACGGCCTCCACGACCTCGGGGCGCTGGTGAAACCATTCCAAGTGCCGGCCAATGCAGATGATGAGGCCGACCTCGACGAGGCCCGTGCCGAAGGCAAGCGCGAGTCCGTGCCGGAGGTATTCGCCGGCCTCGTCATGGCGGCCGGCGCCCCTTGACCTTGAGGTGAAGATCGAAACCGGGGTCAAGAGACCCACCCCGATGAGGAAGAAGACGCCGAAGATGCCGGCTCCGAACGACGAGGCCGCCAGGGGCACGGTTCCCGTGCGCCCGATCATTATGCTGTCGGTGACGCCCATGAGCATCTGGCCGAGCTGCCCGATGATGATGGGGACCGCCAGGAGGAGCGAAGCCCGGGATTCTCGAAATATTTCCTTCACCGATGAGTGTTATTGCGCAGGCGCCGCGGATGTCCAACGGTCCTTTGCGTGAGCCCGCGCCGCATTGCCTCAGTCCTCGTCGCCGCCGCGGCGACCGCCGCCGTCCTCTGGTTGTACGGGTCCCGCCTTTCGAGGGCCCGGCCCGCGCCGCCGGCCCCCGTTCCCATTCAGGACGGCAAGACGATCAACTTCTCCAACGGCTCGCCCGAGGTGGGGGACAGCGCCGCGGACAAGGCCGCGCTCGCCGCGGGCGTCAAGGCGATCGACGAGGCCACGCGCACCATCACGTTCCCCGCCGAGGCGACGCCGACCCCGACAAGGTAGTCAGGGCGCTCCCCGGGCCCTGATAGCGTACCTCTTTGCGGACGCATTGGAGGACGTGAACCGGACCACCGCGGTCGAGTCCCCCGCGATCGAAAGGGCCTGCCACTGGGCCGCGGGCTCCGTGGGCTCGCCCTGGTCGTCCAGGAACTGGCACTGCACCCTCACCTTCGCCGGCTCGCTTCCCCGGTTCTTGACGTTCGCAACGACCTCAAGCCGGCCGTCCCCGAGCATCCGCTCCTGCAGCCCCGTGCACTTGACTGCGGCCTCGGCGGCGGGGTCGAGCGCGGCAAACTGGTCCGTGTTCTCGACGGTGAACTTGGTGGAGTCCTGCGGGGCCGACTCCTCCGGCGCCACCGAGCACCCGGCGAGCGCCGCGAGGCAGATCGCGGCGGCGGCTAGGGGGAAGGGGCGGAGGGTCATGGCGCGGTTCCCGATTGGTAGGGGCGGAAATACACGTGGGCGAGAAAGTTCAGCTTTTCCTGGGCCCGAGCGTCAACCGTTTCCGGGACCCCGGCCCGCACGGCTTGCGGCGCCCGCAGGGGTTGTAACAAGGCTGGTTTATCCGCCTGAAGCGGCCTATAGAACGGTGTCGTCCCAACATGACTGAACAAGAGGTCATCCGCACGCTGCGCGAGTTCTACGAGGGATTGTTCCCGAAGGACTGCGCGAACTGCGGCCGGCGCTTCGCCACGCTCAGGGACTATGTCCTCGCCACGCAGCCGCTCTGGCCGAGCGTGGCGCCCCATGTTGAGCTGGGCAATTACGAGACGTCGCCGCCCGTCGGGGGACTGGCGATGGCCAATTGCGTCTGCGGCAACACCCTGGCGCTTTCCTCCTCGGAAATGCCGCTCGCGCAGACGCAATTTCTCCTGGAATGGATCCGTACGGAGGCGGCGCGAAGGTCCCTGAAACCCACCGAAATGCTGGACCACCTGCGCAAGGAGGTTCGCAGGCTGGTCCTCGCCGACTCAACCGGAAAGGCAGCCGCAGAAGCGGACGAAGGGCCGCCCGGCTGACCACCCTCGACTTCGCTGGCGCGGGCCGCATCTCCTCCCCGTGAGATTATCCGCAAGGGCAATCGTCGCCTTCCTCGCCCTTCCGGGGGTCGTGGCGGGACTGCTGCCCGCGTTGATCGCGCGCGGTTCCCAAGTCGGCCGATACAGGGACGCGAGCTTCGTGCCGTTCGCAATCGGGACCTTCTGCCTTATCTGGTGCGTCAGGGATTTCTTCGTCCGCGGATTGGGAACGCTTGCGCCATGGGATCCGCCGCGAAGGCTCGTGGTAGGCGGCCTGTACCGCTTTGTGCGCAATCCCATGTACCTTTCGGTCGCGACCGTGATCCTTGGGTGGTCCCTGTATTTCGGATCGTGGCAGCTCGCGCTCTATCTTGGCGTCGTCGCGATCGTCTTTCACCTGCGCGTCATCCTTTACGAGGAACCCCGGCTGAACCGCCAGTTTGGCCCGGATTGGGACCAGTATAGGGCGCGCGTGCCGAGGTGGATCCCCAGATTCCAGGCAAGGCAATGAGCCTTGATTTGCCGGGGTCGTGCCGGTCCGATCGCGGGATCAAATGCTTGCCCGACGGCAAATCGCAGGGCAAGATGGCCGCACAATCGTCGGCGCGGTTCGCCGCGACGCCCAGCTATCCTGAACAAAAATGAGAAGGCTCGTTGCGGTCATTTCGGGCTATGCTCTCTGGACCGTCGTCTGGCTTGCCGGGAACGCGCTGCTGAAGAATTTGGGCGTTCTGCCGGCCAATGATGCCCAGGCGATCCGCGATGCGGGGCCCCTGCTGATCGTGCTCGGGTTGGGGGTCGCCTGCTCGGTCCTGGCAGGCTTCCTTGCCGGCTTGGTTGCACGCGCGTCGGCGCGCACCTGCCTCACGGTTCTCGGGGTCCTGCTGCTTGCCTCCGGCTTCTATTTTGAGATGAGCTCGTGGAACCTGACGCCGGTCTGGTACCACGTCGCCTTCCTGGTGATGCTGATTCCCGCCGCGTTCGCGGGAGGGTGCCTCGGAAGGCGGCCGGGAACAGGAGCGGGGAGCAAGAGTGCCTGACCCGTCAAAGCAGCCGCATGGCGCCGGCCGAGGCGCCCCAAACGCCCAATTGTGGGTTGTATCCAAATTGAAAGCCGCTTTCATGCCCATCAAACCGAGACCATGAACAGATCCCTAATGTACGGCGCGTGGGCGGCCGCCCTTGCCGCCGCGGGTTTTCTTCGCGCCGCAGAAGATGCCGCGCCCCCGGCCCCTGCACCAGGCGACCTCGCGACGCTCCGCGCGGACAACAAGCAGCTCACCGACGAGCTGGCTGCCTCGTGGAAGGAGAATGCCGACCTCAAGGCGAGCCTGGCGGCGGCCCAGGCGGCCCCCGCGACCCCGTCCCCCGCGGACACGGGCTCGGCGCAGCTGAGCGACGTGCAGGACAAGCTGGCGACGGCCCTGCGGAGCTACTCGCTCCTCCAGGATGAGGACGCCCAGCTGAAGGCGTCGCTGGACAAGGCCAACTCGGACAACCTCTCCCTCAGCCAGCAGCTCGATGCAGCGAAGGCGTCCATCGCCTCCCTGCAAATCCAGGCCGCATCCACGGCACAGATAGCGCCCCTTCAGACCGAGGTAAGGCAGGCCCAGGATGAAACAAGCCAGCTCGCCGCCGAGAATGCACGGCTGAGGACCCGCCTCGAGCTCCAGGCCCCGGGTCCCGGGTCGTCCGGCCCGGTTCCGCTGCGCCCGGGCCAGGCCGCCGCCATACAGGCGGCGATCCCGCCGCCGCCCCCCCCGCCGCCGCCGCCCAAGACCTACGTCGTGGTCGAGGGCGATACGCTGACCAAGATCTCGAAGAAGTTCTACGGGACTCCAGGGCGCTGGGAGGACATCCTGAATGCGAACCACACGGTCGTGAAGGACGCGAAGAGCCTGGTTGTCGGAAGCACGCTCACGATCCCCTGAGGCCTCGCCGGGGCCGAGCAAGAGTCACCGGGTGATTTCCTGACCGTGCCCACTCCGCCAACCCAGTTCGACGGCGTCTCCGTCGTGGCAAAGGCCAACGTGTACTTCGGCGGGAACGTGGTGAGCCACACCCTGCTGTTTCCTGGGGGCGCGAGAAAGACCCTGGGGCTGATCCGGAAGGGCTCCTTTCACTTCGATACCGGGGCCCCCGAAGTCATGGAGATCGTGGACGGGGCGTGCAGCGTGGTGGTTGACGGGGAAAGCGAGGCGCGCGCCTATGGGCCGGGAACGAGATTCGATGTTCCGGGAAAGAGCGGCTTCCGCATCGAAGTCGTGGACGGCATCTGCCAGTACATCTGCACGTTCCTGGGCTGACTGCGAGTGGTCGAATAATCCGGACCGATCCCGGGCAGCGGGGAGGCTTCCCGGCGCGCCGGCATGTGAATAACCGGTGATCTTCCGGATTGGGAATAACATGTGTATATTACACGGGAATATGTTACACTACGGCGTCCCGATACCCCCACCCTGCGAATAAGCCGTCTTTATGGAGCCATTCGACCGTACGTAAAACTACGGTAAAAAGGGTACTTCAGTCGCCCGTTCTTTTCACCAATGTTCAGGTGCCCGCTTCTCGCCAGTGTCTTGCACCTCGCGGCCTCTACCACAGCCGCGATCCACAAACGTTCCACATCACCCGTAGCACAACTGCGCACCCATACCCCGTGACCGCACTCCGAAAGGCAGTCCGCGCGAGGGGCTTTACCCTCGTTGAGATCATGATTGTCGTCGTGATCATCGGCCTGCTGGCATCGATGGCGGTCCCGGCCTTCAGACGGGTGACCGTGGCATCGCAGGACAAGGCCGTTCTCAATAACGCACGCCAGCTTGGGGCCGCGGCAGACCAGTATTTTCTTCAGACGGGAGTCTCGACGGTTACTCTCACCGATCTGCTGGGGCCGACCTCCTACATAAAGGCACTCAACACGGTGGCCGGTGAGAAATACCCGGCGGTCTACACCCAGGCGACCCCGATAACGATCAACGGCGTGGACGGAACCCGGACGATCACCTACCAGCTCTGAGGCGTGCGGCGCTACCGGCGCCAGTTGAAGCGGGCGGCGCCCAGGGCCGAGTCGTCCTCCCCCCGCTCAAAGACCCTCACTGCCGCCCATGTGAGGAGGCTCACCGTGAGGGCCAGCGCCCCCAGCGAGAGGGGCACCGGGAAGAAGAAGGTGCCAAGGATCGTCCCGCGCATCAGGTCGACCGCATAGGCGACCGGGTCGAAATGCGCCGCTAGCTGCATCCACGGGGGCGCGTCCCTCAGGCGGTAGAGCGCACCGGACATAAAGAACATGGGCAGGATCACTGCGTTGCTGATGATGGGAAACACCGCCGTGGAGGTGAAGCGGCAGGCGATGCTCACCCCGATCGCCGCGAACGTGAGTGACGCGGCCGTCATCGCCGCCAACATCTCCACGGTCTGAAGGGGGCCGAGCGAGACGCCCGCCAGCGGCGCAAAGGGAAGCAGGATCACCCCTTGCGCGAGCGCCTGCAGGGCGCCCGCGATGATCTTGCCGATCCCGATGGCCGGCCTGGGCACGGGCGCCACGAGCACCGCCTTGAAGAACCCGATCTGCCGGTCAAAGACGATGGTGATCGCGGAGAAGATTGCCGAGAAGAGGAGGCACAGCCCCATCGTGCCCGGGAAGATGAAGCGCCGGTAGTCGCCCCCTCCCATCCGCGAGCCCGCGCCGATCCCGGCGCCGAGGACGAACAGGTAGAGGAGCGGCTGGGCGAGGCCCGCGATAAGCCGCGCCCGGTCCAGCCACGCGCGCTTCAGGTCGTGGATCACGATCGCGAGGATCCCTCGTATCATGGCTTGGCCCCTCCCTCGAGCCCGCGGCCCGTCAACTTGAGGAACACGTCCTCTAGGCTTGGCGCGTGGACCTCGGCGCGCTCAACCCGTACCGGCAGGTTGCGCAGTAGGTCCGGAAGGATCGCAGCCGGGTCCGGATGGATCAGCATGATCGCCTGTTCCCCGGGCTCCGGGATGAAGCCCCGCCCGACGAGCCATTCCCTGGCCCGCGCGTTGTCGTCCGTCGTCAGGGTTACGATGCCGCCGCCGAGCCGCGCTTTCAGCTCCCGCGGCGTCCCCAGGGCGACAATCCGGCCGCTGTCGATGAGGGCGATCCTGTCGGCGACCTCGGCCTCCTCCATGTAGTGTGTCGTGAAGAACACCGTCCTTCCCGAATCCGCCAGGGTGCGCACCTGCCCCCAGAAGACGCGGCGGGCGTCGACGTCGAGGCCGAGCGTGGCCTCGTCCAGGAAGAGGATCCGCGGCTCGGCGACGAGCGCGCGGGCGAGCTCGAGCCGCCTGCGCTGCCCCCCGGACATCTCCTTCGCGATCCGGTCGGCGAGCTCCGGGATCCCCAGCTGCGCGAGGACCTCGGTCGCGCGCCTTCCGGCCGCGGCCAGCGAGCCGCCGTAGAGGATGCCCATCAGCACCAGGTTCTCGCGGCCGCTCATGCGCTGCTCGATCGCGGGCTCCTGGAAAACGATCCCCATCTCGCGGCGGATCGCGTCCCGCTCGGTGACCACGTCCCTCCCGAGGACGCGAGCCTCCCCCGAGGTCGGAGCCCGCAGGGTCGCGAGGATCGAGAAGAGGGTCGTCTTGCCCGCCCCGTTGGGACCGAGGAGCGCGAACATCTCGCCGGGCATGACGGCGAGATCGACGCCCCGGAGAGCCTCGACCTTGCCGTAGTGCTTCACGAGGGCCCGCACGTCCACGGCGGGCGCGTCAACTTCGGTGGGCATCGCCGCTTGTGAAGGGCACGGCGCGCGGGATGGCAACACGTCTTTTTGCAAAAATGCCGTGTTGCCATCTCGCCGGCGCTGCGCTTGGTCCACCGGCGATGCGCAGCTATGTCTACATCCTCCTCCTCGGAGCGTGCCTGCTGACCCTGGCCATCGTCGTGCGCTCGGGGATGTTCATGAGGCACAGCCCGCTCGACGAGCCGATCAACAGCGCGATGCGCCAGGCCCTCTCCGAGGAGTCACCGCAGCTGACGACCGGCGAGGCCCAGTACATCTCCCAGAGGTACCCGACGGCCTACCGGATGCCGTCGGGGCTCATGTACATCAACACCGCGCCGGGCGAGGGCGGGAAGCCCCGGATCGGCGACACGGTGGTGGTGCATTACGAGGGACGGCTCCTCGACGGCACGCTCTTTGACAGCTCGCGCCAGCACGGCGGACCTTTTCATTTCAAGGTCGGCGTCGGCCAGGTGATCAAGGGCTGGGACGAGGCCATCCTCACGATGAGGAAGGGGGGCAGGAGGACGCTCATCATCCCCTACTGGCTGGCCTACGGCGAGGAAGGCAGGCCCCCGGCCATTCCGCCCCGCGCGACGCTGGTCTTCGACGTCGATCTGCTCGATTTTCACTGACGCTTACTCGTGGTGCCGGGTGATCGGCGCCTGGAGGCGGTCGACGAGCGTGGGGTCGAACATGTGGAACCTCGAATCCATCTCGGGGCCGGCGCCCTGTGCGGCCGCGACCCCGGCGGCCAGGAGCGTCGCCTGCGCAAGCGCGCGCGCCAACCTCCCCGCCCTCTTCCTGGGGGCGCCGGGGCGCGCTGACGGTGATGGACGGCGTGTCGGCATATCCGGAAATTCTCCGGGCTATACGACACCCCGCTCCCCGGCTCGTTCCCTGTCCTTCTCAGAGTCCCGCGTGGCCGCCGTTGAGCTTGATCCACGCCTCCGAATCGCGCCAGCCGGGAAACACCGCCTCCACGCAGTCCCAGAAGCGCTGCGAATGGTTCATCTCGCGGAGGTGCATGAGCTCATGGTGGATGATGTAGTCCCGGACGGCCTCGGGCGTCAGGATGAGCCGCCAGTTGAGCGAGATCGCGCCCTCGGCCGTGCAGGAGCCCCAGCGCGAGCGCTGGTCGCGCACCGACACGCGCGTGAGGCCCATCCGGGTCTGCGCCGCGAGCTCCCACGCGCGGGCGGGCAGCTCGACCTTGGCGAGCCTCGTGAAGCGGGAGACGAGGGCGGGCTTCAGGTCCCCCTCCAGCGACGGAACGCGGAATACGTCGGCCCCGAGGCATACCGAGGGCTTCTCTCCCGGGGCCGCGACCCGTATCTCCTCGAGCGTGCCCCGCCAGAGGACCCGCGTGCCGACCGTCCAGATGTCCGGGGCGCGCGGCCGACGGCTATGGCGCTGGCGCGCCCGCTCGAGCCACCCGCGGTTCAGTTCCACGAAGCGCTCGGCCTCGCGGAGGGACCCCTTGCGCGGAATCGTCGCGACGGCGACGCCGTCGCGCCCCAGGGAAAGTCGGTAGTTGCGGGCGCGGTCGCTCCGCCGGTAGACGACGGCCCCGCGCGCCCCGGTCGCGGCCGGCGGCGGGGCCCGGTGGACGCCGGGCGCCGGCGCAAATTGTCCAAAAAAATCGTCCTGGCGGTCCTCTGCCACGTCGTGTCCTAGAGGGTCATGCGCGCCGCAGGAAAGACGGCGGGACTCGCGTGCCCGGCGGAGTCGAAGGCCTCGACGCCGAAGACGGAGTCGTCCTTGGACGCGCCCCGCACGGTGACGCGCGAGACGTCCCTGCCCACGTCCATCGAGTGTTCCCAGGAGGGCGACGTCGTCTCGCGCCAGACGATCCTGTAGCCCGCGATGCCGGGATCCGCTCCCGGCGCCCACCGCAGCGTCGTGTCATTCTCCAGCCTGGCCGTCTCAATCTGCACCTTGTCCGGCGGGGCCGGGGCCCGCGCGAGGACGGCGAGTGCCGCGGCGTTCACGCGGGCGACGTCCGCCACGTAGGCAAAGTCGACCTTCTCGGGAAGGTCGCCGAACTGGACGCCGCCTTCCTCCCGGACGTCCTGATGCTCGCGGCGGTAGTCCTCGGAGGGTTCCGTGAACCGGACGGCCGCGTAGCCCTGGTTGAGAAACGACTCGTGGTCCCCGCCGCGCAGGTATCTGTCGGCGCGGTAGACGATCCGCACGCTCATGGAGGGGACGTAGAGCGCCGCGACGTCCCGGACCGCGCGCGCCAGCTCGCGCGCCGGCGTGTCGTTCTCGCCACCCTCCCTTATCAGCCCGACCAGGCTGTCGTCGATGGTCGCCTTCGCCGGGAGGCCCTGGGCGAACAGCCTCACCGTGGACCGGTCGACCCTGCCGTTCTCCGAGCGGCTGTTGCCGATGATGTCGTTGTTCAGGTCCGCCTCGATGTCGGCGTTCCGCTGCCTTGCGGACTTTGCCCAATGAGCCGAGCCGAGGAGGCCCTGCTCCTCGCCCGCGACCACAAGGAAGACAATCGTGGCGCCGAAACGGTAGTGCGACATGACGTGGGCGAGTTCCAGGACCGCGGCGGTGCCCGAGGCGTCGTCGTCCGCGCCCGGCGCCGGGCTGCTCGAGTCCAGGATGTTGGTCACGCGGGAGTCATAGTGGCCGCTGACGACGACCGTCCTGCCGGAGGGGTCGGTACCGGGCAGCGTGGCCACGATGTTCGTGATCTGGGCCCCCTGCGGAACCCTGGGCTGGACCCGGGCCTGGTCGAACGTGTCGAGCTCCACCCGGAGCCTGTTTCCCGACTCCGCGGACGCGCGGGCGAATTCCGCGCGGACCCAGGACGCCGCGCCGCCTATCCCGTCGCCGCTCGGGAGCGGGTCGGAGAGCGTGTGGCGCGTCTTGAAGCTCGTCAGGACGTAGATGGACCGCTGGATCCGATCGGCAGAAATCGCCTGGACGATGTCGCGGATGTCCGGATCCGCCGCCGACGCCGGGATATCCGCGGCGCGGCCCACGGATGCCAATGCCGCTGCAATGAAGAGTGCATGGCCTGCGGCGCGCATGATGGGCTCAGTGAGCGGACGCCCTTCCGGGAGTCAAGGTGAGTTCGGCCAGGCGAATCCCGCGCTTTGACAGCCGACCCCAACACGCAAGAATGCCCGGGCGCTCGACGGGGCACTCCCGATCCTAAGTCACCGTGACTTTCGGGACTGCGGGATGTCGTTCCCGAACCTGGGGCTCGCCTGAAGGCTCTTCCCAGAATTTCAGGGCGCCCTCCGGTGACATGCCGTGCGTCAGGTTAAGATGAAGCTGCGTGGTCAGGAACTCGTCCGCGGACATCCATTTATCCCCGACCTTTATCTGGTGCGTCCATGCGCACACAACCTGCAACCCGGCCTGAAGCTTCCTGATCTCCGCCGTTGAGCGCGCCAGCTCCGCCAGCGACCGCCGCAGATCGTCGTTCACCTGCTCGCGCTCCGTCATCAGGCGCCTCAGGTTCCATAGGAGCAATCCGCACACGGCGCAGATGATGAAGCAGACAAAGCCGTTCCAGTACTGGATTGAATTGTGCGCGTAGAAGTGGCCGCTGAATTTGTCCACTAGCCAACTTACGACTCCGCCCGCGAGTGCCATAAGCCAAACCTCCCTCTTTCCCAGATACCATGCGCAGAGCGCAACGGGGATGAGATAGGCAGCCGAGAAGATCAGCTCGGTGCCGGTAATATAGTCGATGTAGGCCATCGCGCCGAGGCTGGCGACGCTGACAAACAGCACCCGCCGGCGCAGGGACCCGTCCGTCTGGCTTGTCGCTTTCATCGAGATTGGACGACCCGGTCCTAACCCGGGATCCGACCGCAGGCTACCGAAGGCTCGAGGGAAACGCCCGCCGACCGAGCCCGTGCATCGCATGGTTCGTGTGTCACCGGCCATAACGTTGCACAACTCGCGCTGCATAGCCACCTTGGCAGACTTCCTTGCGAGCGAGCGTCCCGTTCTTGGGACCGTAACCCGTTGCCCGGCCGATTCGATGGGCCCGCGCGAGAATCTGCCTACTGGATTCCCACGGAGCCGGCGACGCTCTCGAAAAGCCGCTTTGAGTCGAAGCCGACGCCGTCCTTGAACACGGTCTCCGTCTTGCGCAGGTCCGAAACCGCGGCTGCGGGGTTGCCGTTCACGACAACGAGGTCCGCAGCCTTCCCGGCCTCGATGCTTCCCGTCTCGCCGTCGATCCCCAGGAGCCGGGCGCCGTTGCTCGTTGCGACCTTGATCGCGTCGATGGGGCTCAGTCCCGCCTCGACAAGGAGCTCTATGGCCCGCCAGTTCCCATAGCCGGCGACGACGCCGCCGTAACCCGTGGGATCGGTCCCCGCAACGAGGAGACCGCCCGCGCGGAAATACTTAACCTCGAGCGCCATGTCCTTTGCGAAGGCGTGGACGGCCATCGGGCTGTTCTTCGCGTTCACCGCCGCCCAGTTGGAGAGGTAGGTCTCCCTGAGCGGCGGGGAAAGGGTCGCCAGCTCGGCGGCACTGTCGATGCGGCGGCCTGGGGTGAAGGTCTCGAAGATGGCGAGGGTCGAGGTGACTGCCACGTGCTTTGCCACGAGTTTCTGGATGAGCGCGTTGATCTCTGGACCGTCGGGATTGAGGACCTCAAGGCTTCGGTACGTACCCACCGGATTCGACGGGTCGCCCGGCTTGCGGCCCGCGATGAAGTCGCTCATCGCCATGAAGCCGTGCTCAAGGTCGTCGATGCCGAGGTCGGCCGCCTCGTTGTAGCTCACCTTCCCGATGTGCCCCGTGACCTGCAGGCCGCGCCTGTGGGCCTCGGTGATCGCGGCCGCCATGATGTCGGCCGGAAGGTTTATATACATCTTTGCCGACGTGAACCCCTCGTCGGCCCAATAGTCCATCATCCGCACCGCTGCGGCGGGGCTCTTGACCGGGCGAAGCTGGGAAATGTTGGTCCCCTCGCCGTCGAAATACGGCATCGTGAGGTGCAGCTTCGGCCCGGGTATGCGCCCGGTGTCGATCTCGTCCTTCAGCTGCAGGTCCGTGTACGGCTCAATGCTCCCGCAGGTCCGCATCGACGTCACGCCCGCCGCGAGGTACATCCTCGGGAACGAGAAATCCATCTCGTTCACGTGAAAGGGCGCATGGTAGATGGAGGAATAGAATAGGTGCTCGTGGACCATGACCAAGCCGGGGAGGACCGTCTTGCCGGTCAGGTCCATCATGAGCCCGTCGGCCGGAATCGGGATCGTCCCGTCGGGCCCGAGCGCGGTGATCTTCCCCACGCGAATGATGAGGGTCTGATTCTCCACCGGGGGATGGCCCAGCCCGTCGATGATGCGCGCGTGCTCAAGCACGACGACGGGGGCCGTGACCGAGGCGAACGGGTCCGCCTGCAGGGTCTGGGCTAGCGGGAGGGACAGGGCGGCGAGGGCTGAGGCCCCCGCGAGTGTGGATCGAAGCGTCATGAGGGGAGGCGGCAGTGGCTGCGCATGGGATCCAAGGTTGGTTCTCTTTGGTCGCGCTCGAAAGCCTTTTCAGGGGGCCCAACCTCCGGAACACCCGGTTAGCCTCACCGGGATGCCGCCGGGATCCTCATCATTCACGGTTCGATGGGTTGAATACCCACTGCGGTTCCCCGTCCCAATTCACTAGAATGGGGCCGAGCAACCACTTCCAAACGAGCATGCCGACACAACCCGATGCCAGAATGCCCGCAGGCGCGTCGTTGCTCGGGAAGTACCCGCGATATGCCGGAGTTGCCGTCGCATCGTTGGGTCTTCTCGTCATGGCCTGTTGGTTTGAGCACTGGCGCCCGATCCTGCAGATGCTGCCCGGCAGCGCCCCGATGCAATTCAACACTGCGCTTTGCTTTGTCTTTTCGGGGGCAGGATTGTTTCTGCTGACCACGCGGAACATCCATCGCGCGCAATGGCTGGCCGGCCCCGCCGTCCTGTTCACGTTCCTCACGCTGCTGGAATATCCCGCGCATTGGGACCTTGGCATCGACCAAGGATTCCTGAAACCCTACTTCGAGGCGGACACTTTTTATCCGGGCCGGATGTCGCCGCTGGCGGCCGTTTGCTTTATTTTGGTCGGAACCGGGACCATCCTGGCCAGTGCCAGGGGGAAATGGGCGCACAGGATTACCGCCGCGGGTATCTTGGCGTGCATTGTCATGGTCATCGCCTTGGTTGCGTTGCTTGGCTTCGTCCTACGCCTCTCCCCGGCCTACAGCTGGGGCTCGTATTCGGGGATGGCGTTAAACACCGCCGTGGCTTTATCCACTCTCGGCAGCGGCCTGCTGGTCCGGTGCTGGCAGATGGTACGGCATGAGGATTTCAATCTCCTCCGCTGGCTGCCCGTTTCCGGCTCGTTGACGCTGATGGCCATGATAATTTTCGTCTCGGCCGTGAGCGCAACGGCCCTGGGTGAGGCAACCTTCTGGCGCAGAAAGACGATCGAGACTCTCCTTGGCGCCCAGGCGTTTGAGGTCAACTTCGCGGACCTTCAGCGGGGGTTGCGCTACTATGCGATTTTGGGAGACCCGAATGGGCTCGTTTCCTATAAGAGGTGCCTCGCGCTCGAACCGCGGCTATTCAGGAGGCTCGTTGAGCTTACCTCCGACAATCCCGCACAGCAGCGGCGCCTGAGGGACCTTGGGGCGGCCATGGAAGCTGCGATGGCCTACGACCGGCGCATGATCGCCCTTCGCGACCGGGAAGGCTCGGAAGCGGCGTCAAAGTCGGACAACAATGGCGAAAGGCGAAAGGTTCTCGACGACGCACGCGGAATTTTGACGACGTTTTCATTGGAGGAACAGAGGTTGTTGGACGCGCGCGATGCCCTGGAACAAGCGGATGCCAGCGATGCAACGCGCCTGCTTATCTACGGCAGCGTTCTGGCCGCGGCGATGGTGCTGATCGCCAATTACGCGGTCGGGCGCGAAATGAAGCGGCGCCGGAGCGCCGAGATTGAGGGCGAGAGGCTGATCGGCGAATTGCGGCGGCTCTTGGAGGAGGTGAAGACGCTGTCCGGCATGATTCCCATTTGCGGCTGGTGCAAATGCATCCGCACCGACAAGGGCTACTGGCAATGCGTCGAGCAGTATGTTGGCGAGCACACCGACGCAACCTTCACGCACGGCATATGCCCGGACTGCGCCGTGAAATTGGAAGCCGAGCTCGTGGCGAGCCATTCAATCTAATCCTGCAATCCTGCGATTTGTGGACTCAGCAAGAATTGCACTGCCTTGTCGCGACGGGACTCCGGAACAGGGCCAGAGACGACCAGGGCAGGCATCCTTCAGCGGAGGGCGTCTCTTGCGAACGGGCATTTCTTCCCCTTCTGGCAGGGCGGCCGTTCAAATGCGCCGGTGGGGAGGGCCGCGGCCGGTTGACTGGGGCACCATCATCGTGGGGGTTTTTGCCCATGGCGCCCGGCGGTCTATGGGACTATCGTGCCTTCATGTACTTCAACGACTTTTACCATCGCCATCCCCACGGCGCGCCCATCGGCGGGTTATGCCTGGCTCTGCTCATAGTGATCTTGGTGGTTGTGCTGACCCGTGATTCAAAGACCTGACGACTGTTGCGACTAGCGCCCCCCTGGCGTGAGCGCCTTGCCCAGGGCCTGCGGTGGGCCCATGTTCTCGCGGACCGGTCATGGACCCCTTCTACCGCTTCTCTCCCTTCAAGAGTCGTCTCCTAATGATCAGCTGGAACGCAGTGTTGGGGTGCGATGCCTTTGAAAGGATGGTCGAAATTCCGCAGGAATCCGAGAGGGTGAACTACGTTCGCAGCCGTCACCTTCGGACGATTCTAGCCGACGGAATCTCCCATTCCGTCTTGGACGCAATGGCTGACCGAACACCGTATTATTGCTACCTGGGATTTGCGCTCGGCGAATTCGGCATCATGCCTTTGGATGGCCGCTTCGGCCTCCGTTGGTATCCGATCCATGAGGTTCTGGCCTCATGGGAGAAAAGCCCTGCGGACTCCAAGTCGGCCCTCGAAAGGACCGTGTCGCGGATCGAGCGCAGATTTGATGTAACATTGAAGGGACCCCCCAGGGGGTATCTGCCCTAAGATTGGTCGGAGACCGTGGGTAAAGTGGGCGAAATTGTCCCTTGCAGCCGCCGGCATTCAGACCCGGATACTGCCGCGGCAATGGTAGTGTCCTAATTTCACAATCCTTCCTCTTGAGAAATCCGCACCACGGCGCAATGCTTCCGGGCTCCCACTCATGCCGAAGATCACTCCCTTTCTCTGGTTCGACCACCAGGCCGAAGAGGCCGCAAAGTTCTACGTCTCCGTCTTCAAGAAGGACTCGAAAATAACGGCGGTCAGCCGCTACGGCGAATCCGGCCCTGGCCCCAAAGGCTCGGTTATGACCGTCGCGTTCCGGCTCAACCGACAGGAATTCATCGCCCTGAACGGCGGACCCCACTACAAGTTCACGGAAGCCGTGTCTTTCGTTATAAACTGCGAGACGCAGAGGGAGATCGACGTGTTCTGGAGGAAATTGTCGAAGGGCGGCAAGGAGATCCAGTGCGGCTGGCTCAGGGACAAATACGGCCTGTGCTGGCAAATCGTTCCCGCCATTCTTCCAAAGCTCATTCGAGCCAAGTATCCCGACAGGTCGGAACGCGTGATGAAGGCGCTTATGGGCATGGTCAAACTCAACATTGCCGCCTTGCAACGCGCCTACGCAGGGCATCTGGCGCCGTAGGTGCCGGTATCGGACTCGTTCCGCGGTGGAGAGATTCAAGTTGGGACACCGCCCCGGCAATCGCAGTGTCCCAATTTGGGTGAATTTCCACCATTGAGAATCCGCATGCGCGCCGCATGGATCTTCGCGTTTTCCCTGGTCATTTCGACCGCGGCGGCAGACGAAGGCTCCTATCGGGTTGTGGGTTATGTGACGTATAGGGCGGAAATTCAGCGAATCGACGCGGCAAAGGTCACGACGCTCATTTACGCCTTCGCGCACGTGCGAAGTTCCGGGAACGTCTGCTTCGACGACCCGGAGTCGGCGGCATACCTCGAGCGGCTCCAGCGCCTTCGACGGGTCAATCCCAACCTCAAGCTAACGGCATCGGTCGGCGGCTGGGGAGCAGATCATTTTTCGGATGCCGCGCTGACGGCCTCCACCCGAGAGCGGTTCGCGACTTCTCTCCTGGCGCTCGTGCAGAAGTATGGTCTGGACGGCTTCGACATCGATTGGGAATACCCCGGCCAATCCGGTGCAGGGAACAAGTTCCGGCCGGAGGACCGGCAAGACTTCACCCTGCTGCTGCAGGCTGTACGGCTGACATTCGACCGCTGGAGCGCGAAGGGAAACCGCCGGCTGGCGCTGACAATCGCCTCGGCTTCCGGCGAATACTTCAAGCACACGGACATCCCCGCCGTCCAGGCTAGCATCGATTGGTTCAACGTGATGACCTACGATCTTTACGGGAGCTTGACCTCCATCACGGGACACCACGCCGGCCTATACCGAACGTCGCCTTCGCAGGCGCCTTCGGACTTCGCCGCAGGGGTCATCGGAGAATATCTCGACGCAGGCGTCCCCGCATCAAAGCTCGTCCTGGGCTGTGCATTTTACGGCAAGAGCTGGACGGGAGTGCGGGCGGCGAACAATGGGATTCTCCAGCCCTATGCCCATTTCGGCGACTGGATCGACTACGACGACATTGTCACGCGGTGGGCCCGGCGCCGGGGCTTCCAAAGCAGCTGGGATGACAACGCAAAAGCTCCCTACCTTTGGAGTCCCGCCGCCGGCATATTCGTGTCCTACGAAAATCCGGAGTCGATCGCTTGTAAGGCACAGTACGTAAAACAAATGCACCTTGGCGGCATGATGTATTGGGAGCAGAGCGAGGACCCCAAGGGCGTCCTGCTCGACGCCATCTCCACCGGCCTCAGGTAAGGCGATCTTAGGCGAATGCGCCTATCCGCTCAGCCGGCATTCCGGTTGCTGTCTAAGGGTTGTGCCGGGGATCTCGCGCTGCGACTTGGATTATCAGCGGGGCACATTAATCGGATTTCAAACTAGGACACTACCCCGGCAATCGCGCCCTTGACACACCCCCTTTCGTCAGGCACCTCAGTCAACTCTTAAACGCTTCGATTCCATGCAACCCACCTTCCGCCCGCACCGTAAGAAAAGAGCCCGCAAGATCGGTTTTCGAGCCCGCAAGTCAACCCGAGGCGGGCGCAAAGTGCTCGCCTCCCGCCGCCGGAAGGGCCGCAAGCGGCTGACCGTCGTTTGACTCCGGGAAACGCGGATTCCATGCGCTTTCGCCCCGGGCAGCACCTTCGCCGCCAGGGCGACATCCGGTCCGTTCGCGAGAGGGGAAGCAAGCTGGACTGCAAGGCATTCACCGTATGGTGGGCGCCGGGCCCCGGCGGAACCGGTGGCCCGAGGGCCTGCTTCGTCGCCTCCACCCAGGCGGTGGGGGGCGCCGTCCAGCGCAACAGCGCCAAGCGCAGGCTGAGGGAGGTCTTCCGCAGGCATCAGGGGCTCCTGCCCCCGACTTGCGATTTCCTGGTGGTGGCGCGCCGCCAGGTGAACCAATGGCCGTTCACCCAGCTTGAGCGCGCATTCGCCGAGGCTTCAGGGCGGGTCCGGGCCCAGGCCTCACAGGGGTCCCCATGACGGGCGCGACCCCAGCGCCGGCCACCCGCTGGCCGGGCATCCCCGCGGCCGCGGCGGTGGGCCTGATCCGCATCTACCAGCGGACCGCCTCCCCCCTCTTGCCGGCAATCTTCGGAGCGAGCTGCGCCTGCCGTTTCTATCCGACGTGCTCCCACTATGCGGCCGAGGCCGTGAGGATCCATGGTGCGCTCAGGGGCGGCTGGCTTGCCGCGCGGCGGGTCGTCAAGTGCACGCCGCTCCACCCGGGCGGGCATGACCCCGTTCCAGGCGCCCCGGCGAATCGAGCCTGATCCCATGGACAAGCAGAACACGTTCATCGGCATCCTGCTGCTCATCGCCGCGGTGATCCTCTTCGTCTATGGTCAGAAGCACTCGCTTCAGCCCCCCTCCCCGGCCGACATTCGCCAGGAGGTGACGAACCAGGAGGCCTCGGCGCAGGCCGCGCCGGCGCCGCAGCCCAGCGGCCTCGAGCCGGCGTTTGCGACCGCGCAGGCCGAGCACGCCGGGGCGTCCGTCACCCGCCTTGAGAACAGCTTCGTCGAGGTCACGTTCACGGACTTCGGCGGGTCGATCCGAGAGGTCGCGTTCAAGAAATATCCCGCCGCGCAGGGCCGGCCCGACCCCTTCATCTTCAACGAGCTCCACTCAGACCCGATGCTGGCATTCGTGGGAATGCCCGGGATGGACAAGGCAACGCGCTACTCCCTCGTCTCAAGGTCGGACAGCGACATCGTCTACCGCACGGTCGTCGCGGGCAGGCTCGAGGTGACGCGCCACTATATTCTGTCGCCCGACAAATCGGCGACCACGGATCCGTACCTCATCCGATGCGAGACGACGCTGCGCAACCTGTCCGCAAAGGCGGCCGCGCCCATGCACCTTGCCCTCTCGATAGGGACCGCGGCGCCGAGCAACGCACTCGACAACGGCATCCAGCTCACGACCGAATACTCCAACGGGACGGACCAGACCCTCGTGCGGCGAGCCTCGCTGGAGGCGAGCAATGGATTCCTCGGGATCGGCGCGCACGACCTCAAGCCGGAGATCACCGGCGCCGGCCCCATTGTCTGGGCGACCGTCAAGAACCAGTTCTTCGCGTCCGTCCTCACCCCCGACCAGCCTGCCGCGGGCCTCGAGACGCGCCGGGTCAAGCTCCTGGACAGGCTGCCCGACGCCGACCCGCATGCCTACGGGATCACCGGCCTCGTGGACTTCAACGTATTGCCGCTGCCGCCCAAGGGCGAGACGGTGCTCGCGGGCAGCATCTACGTCGGCCCGAAGGAATACCCCCGCCTCTCGAACGCCGACGTGTTCAAGAACGACCAGGACCGGGTCATGGACTTCGGCAATTTCATCACCCGGTTCTGCGCGGCGATCCTGATCACGGTCATGACGTGGATGCACGGCTGGACGGCGAACTGGGGCGTCGCGATCGTGCTGACGACCCTCTCGCTCAAGCTCCTCTTCCTGCCCCTCTCGCTCACCGCGTCGCGCTCGGCGAAGAGGATGCAGAAGATCCAGCCCGAGATGAAGGTCATCCGGGAGAAGTTCAAGGACAACCCCCAGAAGCAGCAGGCGGCGACGATGGAGCTCTTCAAGAAGGCCAAGGTGAATCCCCTGGGGGGCTGCCTCCCGATGCTGATCCAGCTGCCGTTCTTCTTCGCCTTCTTCAGCATGCTCCGGAGCGTGTCCGAGCTGCGGTTCGCGCACTTCCTCTGGGCACACGACCTGTCGGCCCCGGACACGGTCTACACGTTCACGGCCCCGCTCTTCGGTTCGCTCAACGTCAACATCCTGCCGCTCATCGTCGTAGCGACGATCGCGATCCAGATGAGGATGACCCCGCAGCCGACCGTGGACAACGCCCAGATGAAGATGATGAAGTTCATGCCGTTCTTCATGCTGCTCATCTATTACAGCTACTCCTGCGCGCTTTCGCTCTATTCGACCATCAACTCCCTCTTCACGATCGGCCAGCAGCTCGTCATCAACCGGATGAAGGACGTCGAGGACGTCCCGCCTCCTACGGGCAAGGGCCGGCCGACGAAGAACGTGACTCCAAAGAGGGCCTGACCACCTCGCCCTCGCAGGGCGTCATAAGCGCCTCGCTGCCTTGCGTCTGCGCCTGCGGAGGGTTCACTGGGCGCCAAAGATGACAGACGACGTCCAGGCTCCCCCTGCCCCCGATTCAAAGCTCCGGCACCTGGCCGGGGATGACGTCGGCATTGTCCGCCCCCGGGATTTCACGCATGCGGGCCCCTTTGTCTTCAAGAGCGGGCAGGTGATCCAGGGCTTCACGCTGCGCTACGAGACCTACGGCTCCCTGAACGCGACCCGCGACAACGCTGTCCTCATCTGCCATGCCCTCAGCGGCGACCACCACTGCGCGGGCTGGCACTCGGAGAATGACGCCAAGCCCGGCTGGTGGAACAACCTGATCGGGCCCGGGAAGGCCGTGGACACCCGCAGGTTCTTCGTGGTCTGCGCCAATGTCCTCGGGGGCTGCCAGGGCTCGACGGGCCCGAGCTCGATCGATCCCTCGACCGGCCGCCCCTACGGCCTCTCGTTCCCGTTCGTCACGATCCGCGACATGGTGAACGCCCAGAAGCTGCTCCTCGACCACCTCGGCGTGGCTGAGCTCCATGCCGCGGTGGGCGGCTCGATGGGCGGGATGACGGCCATGCTCTTCGCGATCGAGCACCCGCAGTTCACGAGGCGCCAGATCGTCATGGCCTCGGCCGCGAACGAGAGCGCGCAGGCGATCGCGTTCAACGAGGTCGGCCGCCAGGCCATCATGCAGGATCCGGCCTGGAACGGCGGCGACTACCCCAAGGACGGCGGCCCCCGGGTCGGCCTCGGGATCGCGCGCATGATGGCCCACATCACGTACCTCTCCGACGCGGGCATGGACCGCAAGTTCGGCAGGCGAAAGCGCGAGTCGGCCGGGGGCGAGGCCTACACCTTCGACGCCCAGTTCGAGGTCGAGAGCTACCTCCGCCACCAGGGGCAGAGCTTCATCAACCGGTTCGACGCGAACACCTACCTCTACATCACGCGCGCCATCGACCAGTTCGACCCTGCGCGCGCGTACGGGTCGCTCGAGCGGGCGTTCGCGCCGGTGTGCGCCGAGTCCCTGGTCGTCGGCTTCACGAGCGACTGGCTCTTCCCGCCCGAGCAGAACCGGGCCATCGCGCTCGCGCTCCTGCGCGCGGGCAAGCGGGCCAGCTACGCCGAGCTCGCGACCGACCTCGGGCATGACTCGTTCCTCCTGGAGAGCGACGCCCTCTACTCCCTCGTGCGCGGCTTCCTCGAGCGCGACGAGACCTACGTCTTCGACTTCGCGATCTGAGCGGCATCCCAACATGAGCACGCGAGTCGAGAAGCGAACGGTGGACATGCAGGTGATCGGCGAATGGGTCGAGCCCCACTCGCGCGTGCTCGACCTCGGCTGCGGGCGCGGCGAGCTCATGGGCTACCTCGCGCAGGAGAAGCAGGTCTCCGCCATCGGCGTCGACCTGGACTTCGAGAGGATCTCGGCGTGCGTGCGCAGCGGGCAGAGCGCCTACCAGGGCGACATGACGGCGTTCATGGGCGCGTTCCCGGACGGCCATTTCGACCGGGTCATCTGCTCGCGCACGGCCCACGAGCTCAACGATCCCGCCGGGGTCATCCTCGGCGCCCTGCGCGTCGGCAGCGCCCTCACCGTGGGCTTCGTCAACCACGGCTTCTGGAAGAACCGGCTCGGCGCGCTCCTGCGCGGGCGCAAGGTGCAGAATGCGGTCTACACGACCCGCTGGCACGAGAGCCGGCCCACCAACCCGCTTTCGATCGCGGACTTCGAGGATTTCTGCCGGGAGAAGTCGATCCGGATCGCGCGCCGCGTGCACCTCCTCGGCGACTGGCGCACACCCTGCCCCTTCCTTCCGAACCTCCTCGCCGGGTACGCGCTCTACGATCTCGCGCGGGAGTGACGCCGCGACATCCGCGCGGCCTGGAGGAGGCAGACGCAGTCGCTCGCGTCCTCCGTGTGGAACCAGTGGGGCTCGAGCCGGGAGAACTCGCGCTCGAACGCGTCGCGGCCCCCTCCGACCTCGATCATGAGAATCCCGTTCGGCTTCAGCCGCCCGGCCGCCTGCCTGACCAGCCTGCGGACAAGCCCAAGCCCGTCAGGCCCTCCGTCGAGCGCAAGGCGCGGCTCCCTGCGGAACTCCTCGGGAAGTCCGTCCACGAGCGCAGTCGGCTCATAGGGCGGGTTGCATAGGATGACGTCATAGAGGCCCCGGGGGGCTCCGAGGAGCAGGTCGCCCCGGCAGAGCCGCACGCGCTCTGCCATCCTGTGGCGGGCGACGTTGATCGCGGCGACCTCCAGGGCGTCCACCGAGATGTCGAGGGCGTCCACGCGGGCCGCCCTGAAGTGCCTGGCGAGGAGGACCGCCAGGCAGCCGGAGCCCGTGCACACGTCCGCGACCCGGGTGACCCGGGAGGGGTCGCGCAGCCACGGGTCCACCTGCCCGGGCAGGATCTCGACAAAGTAGCTGCGGGGGATGAGCACGCGCTCGTCGACGTGGAAACGCAGCCCACCGAGCCAGGCCTCGCGGGTGATGTAGGCCGCCGGCACGCGTTCCACGAGCCTGCGCCTGAAAACGGCGGCGATCGCCGCGGACTCGCGCGCGGTGACCTTCCGCAGGAGGACGAAGGACGCGCTGCCAAGCGGCAGGCCGAGCGTCCTCAGGATGAGGTAGAGCGCCTCGTCGCGCGCCGAGGGCGCGGTCTGGCCGAGGGCGGCGCCGTTCGCCTCATACATCCGCTCCGCCCGCCTGAGCCATCCCGAGACGGTCACAGCGGGAAGATGACGGACAGCGCCTGCGGGCTTATCCAGCTGCAGAGCATCCAGTACGGGATGCATGCGAGCGCGACCAGCGTGCTCAGCGCGTACCGGACCGCCTCGATGTTGACCGCGACAAGGATGACGATCCCGCTGTAGCGGGAGATGTTCAGGAAGGTCTCGCGCGACATCCCGACCAGGTGGCTGAAGATGAGGCCGCCGTCGAGCGGGGGGATGGGGAGCATGTTGAAGACCGCGAGGCCGACGTTCATCATGACGACCCTCTGGATGAGCTCGGCCAGCACCGGGTGGGCGACCACGAGGAGCGCGCCCGCGATGACCGCGACCAGGGCGATTGCGAGGTTTGCCGCGGGACCGGCGAGGGTCACCAGCGTCTCGTCGCGCTTTGGGTGCCTGAAATTGGAGGGGTTGACGATGACCGGCTTTGCCCAGGCGAAGAACGCGAACCTTGTGCCCAGGACGAAGATGCACATGAGCGGCATGACGATGGTGCCGATGGGATCGATGTGCGCCGCCGGGTTGAGGGTGACCCTGCCCTCCGCCCTCGGCGAGTCGTCACCCAGCATGTCCGCCACGATGGCATGGGCCCATTCGTGGACGCAGAGGCTCGCGAGCAGCACGATGAAGGTGAGCAGCCCGTCTCGGATTACAATCGGATCAAGGTCCATGCCCCGCTATCTTCCCTTGTCCTGGGCCACGCGCGCAACCAGCTTCTGCTTCTGGGCGTCCAGCTTCGGGTCGGTGATGGTGTCGAGGACCTTCCCCGCCTCGGCGTCCCTGCCCATGTCGAGGAGCACGTTCGCCTCGTGAAGGCGCATCGTCTGGCGCTCGATGTCGGACTGCGCGTGCGCCTCGAGGCCGCTCCACGCCTTCAGGGCCGCGGCCCAGTCCGGGTCCTTCATGTCGTAGAAGGACTCGGCGTAGCGGTAGGTGAACTCGATGCGGTCGGGTGCAAGCTCGGCCGCGGTCTTGAAGGCCTGCTGCATGGAGTGGTCCAGGGCGTCGCGGGTCCATTCGCCGCTCCTCAGGAAATCGTCCTCGGCCTCGCAGAGGAGCGTCCCCAGCTGGTAATGGTAGAGCGGCTCCCCCGGCTCGAGCTTGATGGCCGCCAGGTAGTAGTTGAGGGCCTCCATCGGCTTGCCCTCCTCGGCCAGGTAGTTGCCGAGCTCGTTCTTCACGAGCGGGATGTCCGGGTCGAGCTCGTTCGCCTTGAGCAGGATCGCGACCGCCTGCTTGCGGGCGCCCACCCTCCAGAGCATGTACCCGTAGGACGCGTAGCCGGCCGCAAAGTCCGGGCTGTCGCGAAGGAGCGACTCGTACTCGTGCACGACCTGGTCCACCCGGGCCTTGAGGTCGGGATCGTCGGGCGTGTCGCGCTCGTTGGCGGCGTCCGCGAGCACCGCCTTCTGGTGCTCGACGATCGCCTTGAGGCGCTGCTCGGCCATCGTCTCGGGCGCCGGCGGCGCGTCCGCGCGCGCGGGGCGCGCGATGAGAGACGCAAGGCATGCGAGGGAAAGGAGGGCTGGTCTCAGGTGCATGGACGGCGGGCGAAACCCATGGACACCAAGCGCTTCGTCGCGTTCAGAAAATCTGGCCCGTCGGGGACGCATTAGGCGACAAAATTTGCACTATTCGCTTTCGAAGCTGTCTGCGGACCGGTATGGTCGGCACACATATGGGCCAGGCGACGCGTTCCGTTTCTCAGAATCCGTTCGGCATCGCCCTGCCCTCGGATGTCGCAGGGACCGCCATGGAAAGGCTGAACGACATCGTGATGGTGACCGAGGCGGAGCCCACGGCCGAACCGGGCCCCCGGATCCTTTACGTGAACCCGGCCTTCGAGAGGATCACCGGCTACACGTCGGAGGAGGTGATCGGCCGTTCACCCAGGTTCATGCGGGGAAAGGGCACTTCCGCGCAGGAGGTCCAGCGGCTTGAGCGCCTCATGGCGGAGCGCCAGCCGGTCCGGGTCGAGCTCCTCAACTACCGCAAGGACGGCACGGAGCTCTGGCTCGAGATCGACGTGACCGCCGTCACGAGCCCGTCGGCGGGCGGGGAGTATTTCGTGGCCATAGAGCGCGACATCACCGCGAAGAAGAAGGCGGAGGCCGCGCTGCTCGAGCAGCAGCGCGCGATGGGCACGCTCTTCAGCAACCTGCCCGGCATGGCCTATCGCTGCAGGGGCGACGGCCCCTGGATGATGGAGTTCGTGAGCGCCGGTTCGAACGACCTGACCGGATACCCGCCGGAGGCCTTCATGGGCGAGCGCTCGTTGAGCTACGAGGGGATCATCGAGCCGGAGGACAGGAAGGCGGTACGCGCAAACATCGCCCGCGCCCTTGAGCGCGGGGAGGCGTTCGAGCTCACCTACAGGATCCGCACGCGCGAGGGCGAGGTCAAGTGGGTCTGGGAGCGGGGAAGGGCCGTGCCCGTCCCGGACAGCCGGGTCCGGTACCAGGACGGGTTCATCACGGACATCACCGAGCAGAAGATGCTTGAGAACCAGATCGTCCAGAGCCAGCGCCTGGAGAGCATCGGGACCCTTGCGGGCGGCATCGCCCACGACCTGAACAACGTCTTCGCCCCGATCATGATGGCGGGCGACCTCCTCATTGGCAAGGCGCACGACGACGAGTCGGGCCAGCTCCTTGCCACCATCGCGGCCAGCGCGCGCCGCGGCGCGAGCCTCGTCCGCCAGATCCTCCTCTTTGCCCGGGGCATGGAGGGGCGCCGCATCGCGGTCGAGCCTGCCACGCTCTTTGCCGAGGCCAGGGCCTTCCTTGAGAGCACGCTCCCGAAATCCATCCGGATCGACACCGACGTCGCGGCCGGCGTCCCGGCAATCTCCGGCGACCCCGCCCAGCTCCATCAGCTTCTCCTGAACCTTTCCCTCAATGCCCGCGACGCCATGCCCTCGGGCGGCCGGCTCGCGTTCACCGCCGTGGCGGTCAGCGTGTCTCCGTCGGCGCCGAGGCCGCACCCGGACGCGGTCCCCGGGGATTTCGTGCGGATCGACGTGTCCGACACGGGGTCCGGAATCCCCGACATCCTGAAAAGCCGGATCTTCGACCCGTTCTTCACGACAAAGGGCGTGGGCCGCGGGACCGGGCTCGGTCTCTCGACGGCCCACGCGATCGTGAAGGCGCACTGCGGGTTCATCACCTTCGTCTCGGCCCAGGGCGCGGGCACCACGTTCTCCGTCTTCCTGCCGACGGCGGCGGCCGGACTTTCCAGGCCGGCGCGGGAGGAGTACGCCAAGGGTGACGGAGGGCCCCTTCCGCGCAGCAATGGCGAGCACGTCCTTGTCGTGGACGACGAGGAGTCGGTCCGCCACATCATGCAAAACACGCTCGAGGCGTTCGGCTACCGCGTCACCACAGCCTCGGACGGCTCGGAGGCCATCGCGGTCATCAGGAACTCGCCGGAGAAGTTCGACCTCGCCGTGGTGGACATCCAGATGCCGGGTCTGGACGGCGGCCAGACCATCGTCGCCCTGCGCCACATCCGGCCGAGCCTGGCCATCGTGGGATCGAGCGGCATGGCCACCAGCCAGAACCGCGAGCTGATGGCGGCGAAAGGCGTCCGCCACTTCCTCGACAAGCCCTTCAGCGTCGAGACCATGATCCGCACCGTCCACGCGGCGATCGCGAAGACGGCGCCGTGAACCTCCTCGACCGGCACCTGTTCAGGAGCATCCTTGGAACGTGCATAGCGGCCGTCTGCCTCTTCGCGTTCGTCCTGATGTCGGTCAACATCATCCGCGAGCTGATCGGCCCCCTGCTGTCTGGCCAGCTTTCCCCCGCGGCCTTCGCGAGGCTCGTGCTTCTCCTCGTGCCCGTCGTCATCTCCTACGCGCTTCCCCTGGGGATGCTGACGGCGGTGCTCCTCACCCTCGGGCGCCTGTCCTCGGACAGCGAGATCACGGCGATGCGGGCCGCCGGCCTCAGCCTGCCGCGGATAGCGGCGCCCATCCTCGTGCTGGCGGCGCTCGGCGTCGCCCTCGGGCTGCGCGTCAACTTCGAGTCCATGCCGAGGGCGAAGATAGAGTACGAGCGGGAGTTCGCGGCCGCCGTGCGCGCGAACCCGCTCAGCTTCATCGTCCCGAAGACTTTCATCCGGGAATTCCCCGGCGTCGTGGTCTACGTCGGATCGAAGGACGGGCCGGACCTGCGCGACATCTGGTTCTGGCAGCTTGACGGCGAAAGGCGGGTGGTCCGGTTCGTGCACGCCGAGTCGGGGCGCGTGGACTATGACGAGGCGACGAACGAGTTCGTCATCCCCGTCTCCAACGCGCACGTCGAGGACTACGACCGGAAGGCGCCCGAGGACTTCACGCTGCCGCTCAAGGTGAACACCTTCGAGGAGGTGGCCCCGATCCGGCTGTCGCTGGCGCAGTACTTCGGCGCGGGGACCGTCCGCCAGAAGCTGCCGTGGATGACCTACAGCGAGCTGACGGACGAGAGGGCAAGGCTCGAGGCCGCGCCGGTTCCCCCGGGGGGTGCAAGGCAGCGCGACCGCGACATCATGAAGGTCACCTTGACGATCCAGGACAAGGTCAACATGGCCCTTGCGATCTTCTCCTTCGCGCTCATCGGGATCCCGCTCGGGATCCGCGTCTCGAGGCGCGAGACGAGCGCGAACCTCGGCGTCGCCGTCATGCTGGCCCTCGGGTACTACCTCCTCACCGTCATGGTGGGATGGCTCGACCGCCACCCCGAGTACCGGCCCGACCTCCTTCTCTGGATCCCCAACCTCGTCATTCTGGGGACCGGCGTCTGGATGCTCCGCCGGCTCGACCGGGCATAGGCGGGGATCACGCCGCCTGCGACGCGACAAGCCCGCTCCTGCCGTCGACGGCGGCCACGACCTGGTCGCACACCGGAAGCGCCGGCCGGTCGTCGAGGAGCCTCCCAGCCTCCTCGTCGAGCCGGACAAACGCGGCGCCCGAGCGGCGGCACTGCGCGAGGAACTCGCGGAAAAGCCCCCGCCGGCCCATCCCCTCGATCTCGGCGTGGAGCGTGAAGACGTTCAGGCGGTCGGGCCGCAGGAGCGACAGGAGGTGGCCGGGGATCGCGGAATCGGGGAACCCCGGCCTGCCCATCAGTTCGTCGAGTGTCGGAAGCGTGCTCGGGATCTCGAGCGTCCGGTATACCCGGCCCCCCACGCGGGGCAGGTACGGATGCGTCCCGCGCGTGTCGCTTGAGTACAGGAGGCCGGCCTCGTCGTAGACCTCCCTGCTGAGGGCATTGCTCTGCCATCCCGCCGCACCCGCGGTCCGGGCCTGCGAGCCGAAGATCCGGGAGAACTCGTCCCGCGCGAGGGCAAACTCCGCCCGCACCGCGGCGAGGTCCATCCCCGCCAGGTGGTCCTGCCAGCGGTAGTGGTTGTAGCAGTGGATGCCGACCTCGAAGCCCGCGTCCCTGACCGCCCGGAGGGCGCCCGCGTTCCTGCGCCCGATGTGCGGGGCCGGCAGGAGGGTGCCGCTCAGGAGCGTGCGGATCCCGTAGATCTCGAGGACGCTCGTGCGGCTCACCTTGCCGAAGAAGCCAGGCCTGAGGACGCGCGTGACCGCGCGGCCGGTCTGGTCCGGCCCGAGCGAGAAGAGGAAGCAGGCCGGCGCCCCGAACTCCCCGCAGTCCGCCGCGACATTCGCCACCCCGACACGCGTGCCGCGGTCCGTGTCGACATCAACCTTGAGCGCGAGTCGGACCGCCATGGCGCCTCAGTCCAGCTTGTAGTCCTTGTGCGCGAGATGGTAGTCGAGCGTGAGCTTGATCGCCGTCTTCAGGTCCACCCTGGGCCGCCAGCCGAGCTGCCTGCGGATCGCCGCCACCGACGGCACCCGCCTCTGGATGTCCTGGTAGTACTTGCCGAAGTACTTGCCCGACGAGACGACGACCGTCCTCGCCTTCTCCGCCTGCTCGCGGTACTCCGGGAACTCCCTGAAGGCCGCGATGATCAGCTTCGCGAGCCGCGCCACGCTCACGTTGTTGGCCGGGTTGCCGATGTTGAAGATCTGCCGCGAGGCCCTGCCGCCCTTGTTCTCGATGATCCGCAGGAGGGCGTCCACGCCGTCGTCGATGAAGGTGAAGGAGCGGCCCTGCCTGCCCCCGTCGACCAGCTGGAGCGGCTTCTCGAAGATCACGTTGGAGATGAACTGCGTGAAGAGCCGCGAGCTCCCCTCCTTCGGCTCCATGACGTTGTCGAGCTTCGGGCCGATCCAGTTGAAGGGCCTGAAGAGCGTGTAGTCCACGTTGTCGCGCACGCCGTAGGCGTAGATCACGCGGTCGAGGAGCTGCTTCGAGCAGGCGTAGATCCAGCGCTGGCGCCCGATGGGCCCGTAGACGAGCGGGCTCGTCTCCTCGTCGAGCTCGGCGTCCGGGCACATCCCGTAGACCTCGGAGGTGGACGGGAAGATGATCCGCTTCCTGTACTTCGCGCACTTGCGCACGATCTCCAGGTTCGCCTCGAAATCGAGCTCGAAGACCCTCAGCGGGTCCTTCACGTACTGCACGGGGTTCGCGATCGCCACCAGCGGCAGCACCGCGTCGCACTTCTTCAGGTGGTACTCTATCCACTCGCGCGAGATCGTGATGTCGCCCTCGACGAACTTGAAGCGGGGATGGCCGAGGCAGTCGCCTAGCTTGTGGTCCCCGACGTCCATCCCGAACACCTCCCAGTCCTTCTGCTTGAGGATGGCGTGCGTGAGCGAGCTGCCGATGAAGCCGTTGGCACCTAGGATGAGGACGCGAAGGGGCATGGGTTTGAGGCTGGATTAACCATGAATTCCGCAAAATGACACGAAAGAACGGCTCGCGGAACGGGCAAAAGAAAAAGCCCGCGCCCCTCGCGGGTTCGCGGGCCTCGGAAGCCTAGCAGTTGTCAGAACAGGATGCCGGTCTCGACCGCGCACCTAAACTGGAACGTGTTCGCACCGTTCGGCCCGAGCGCCAAACCGTGGGTGGTGTCCGACGCAGAGACGACTGAGCCCTCGACGCGCCCGAAGAAGATTCCGGACTGCCAGCTGGGCGTGAGCGTAAACGACCATGCGCTGCTGCCCGGACCGTACAGCACGTTGGGGGCACCGCCGGCAACCGTTCCCGTCGTCGAGATCTCCTCGACCCGTCCCGAGATATTGTAGCTCGTGTTGGGTACGGCATAGTTGACGAGAACCCCGAAGCCCGTCTGCGATGCGGACTCCCCGAAGCCGAGCTTCCCGTTCTTGCTGGTGTTGGCGTACTGGAAGTACGCCTGCGCCATCCACTGGCCGGACGTGTAGGAATAGATGAGGTTGTCGAGATCCTGGTCGTTGTTCTGGACGAACGGGACTGCGGCGCTCGCAGCATAGTCGGTCACGCCGAGGTTCCCGCCTACAACGACCGCCAGCGTATTCGAGCTGTTGATGGTCCAAGCAGCCGAGGCCTCGAGCCAGTTGTAGCGGCCCGAGTAGAACCCATCGGACCACTGGAGCGACATGGCGACGGGGCCCTGGGTGTAGTTCACCTGGAGCCCGCGGCTGATCGCGGTCTCCTGGTTCCAGAGGAGGCCGCGGAAGATGTTCATGTTCTCATACGTGAACGTGTACTCCGCGCCGATCAGCGTCGGCAGCTTGCCGGCCTCGAACGACAGGGCGCTGTTCGGGGCATACTTCAGGAATGCCTGCGGAAGCGGGCCGTAGAGGTTGGTTGCATTCGGGCCGGACAGGTACGGCGCGCCGAGTGAAGGCAGCGAATACTCGCCCGCCTGGAGGAAGAACTGCCAATCGCCATCGACCTTCTGGATGAAGACCTGGGCGTTGCTGAAGTCCGCTGTCGCATCCTTGTCGCCCGTGAACACGGGGGACTCGGTGAACGCCATGGCGGTGACCGCCCCCGAGACGTAGATCTTTCCCAATCCGTTGGGAAGCGCGAAGCTCGCCGGCGTCACGTTCACCGCGAGCGGTCCCTCCATTGAGGGAGTGGAGACGGGCGAGGTCGGTGGCGTCGCGGGTGCGGCGGCAGCGGCGGGCGCAGCCGGGGCAGCAGCCGGCGTCGCAGGAGTAGTTGTCGTCGTTGTCGTCGTCGTCTGCGCCCATGTAGGGGTCGCCACGAGGGCCAATGCGCAGAGCGTGATGGGATACAGTTTCTTATTCATACGGGATACTAGGGAGGTTGATGCGCGCGGCTCTTGTAGTTCGAGTCGCACTGGACGGACGGGTAGCAGCAATGATGCCATCTCATTTACCCGCTCCCCATTTCCGGGCTAAAACGGCCCCTCCAATCAAATAACCGGGCCATTCGGGCCCAACGCTGCTTGTATTGGCATTGGCAACGCCGAGTTAACAAGGCGTCTTAATATTTTCTTAACACTCCTTCGGGCCGCCAAGCCGGCCCGGGGCGCTCCCGTCGCCAGGGTGCTCTTTCGAGCCGGGACGCAGCGCAAGCCCCTCAGTGGCGCTTGTGGGCTATGATGAAATAAAGCGCCAGGAAGAGAGCGATCCACGAAACCAAGAGCGCGCTGACCAGGAGGATCATGGGCCTGTGGCCCCGGCCGATCTGCGGCGCCCGGAGGCGCTGGTCGCGGTGGGTGATCTCGACAAGGCTGAGGTTGTTGAGCTCCTTCTTCATCGCCCCCGCCGTCTCGTATCGCTGCCTCGGGTCCCGCTCCATCGCGTGCAGGATCACCTCCTCGAGGGCGGGGTTGAGATCGGGGTTGAGCTTGCGCGGGGCCTCCGGGTCGCCGGTGACCCGCGCGTTCATGACCACATAGGGGCTCTCCCCTTCGAACGGCGTCGAACCGGTGACCATCTCGTAGAGGATCGCCCCCAGGCTGTAGATGTCGCTCTTGCGGTCGCCGCGCTTTCCCTTGACCTGCTCCGGCGAGATGTAGTCGGGCGTCCCCAGCGTCGGCGTCAGCCCCACGAACGTCAGGCGTCTCGCCTTCTCGACGCGCGCGATTCCAAAGTCGAACAGCCGGAGGGTTCCGTCGGCGCACACCATGATGTTCTGGGGTTTCAGGTCCCTGTGCACGATCCCGTTGGCATGGAGGTAGTCGAGCGCGTCGCAGATCTCGCTCGCATAGGCGATCGCCTCGGGCTCTGTCAGCTTCTTGCGCCTGTTGATGATCTTGGCCAGCGTCTCGCCCTCGAGGAATTCCATGACGAGGTACGGCCGGCTCTTTTGCCCGTCCACCTTGACCACCTTGAGGATTCCCGGGTGGCTGAGGCCGGCCCCGATCTGCTCCTCCCGCTGGAAGCGCTCGTACCCGGCAATGTCGCCCTCGAGCGCCATCAGGGGAACCTTGATCGCTACGCTCTGGCCGTTCGTCCGGTCCCTGGCCTTGAAGATGGAGGCCATGTTGCTGCGGGCGACGAGGTCCGTGATCTCGAACCGGTTGTCGAGCACCTGGCCAGGGCCCGGCTCGCCGGTGCCGGTGACCGCCGCCGCAGCCGCAACGGCCGCCTTGCCGGGCGTTATGTCGGCCCCGAGGGCGGTGCGGGCCGACTTGGCGACCTGCTCCCAGTTGCGAACCTCGATCAGCTGGAGGGAGATGTTGTCGTCGCTCCCGCGCTTCTCCGCCAGGGCCAGGAGCTCCTTGCACGCATCATAGGGATGCGATCGGCTCACGATCTCGCGCATCTCCTCGTCGAGCACGCACGCATGGAGGCCGTCCGTGCACTGGAGGATGAAGTCGCCGTGGGAAATCAGCTGGGTCGCGAAGTCGGGCATGCAGAAGGGCTCCGCGCCCACGCTGCGCGTCAGCTCGCTCCGCTTGGGGCTCGCCATCGCCTGGCGCTCAAGGAGGATCCCGAGCTTCACCGGGACGGAGGTCGCCACGTGGTCCGTCGTCAGCCTGCGGATTGTCTTGCCCCGGATGAAATAGGCCCGCGTGTCGCCCACGTTGGCGACGCAGACCGCGCCGTCGCGGAAGATCGAGGCGACAAGTGTCGTCGCCATCGGCCGTCCGTTGCGCGCCGCGACCGCCCGCTCGTGCACTTTGGTGCAGGCCGTGCTGAACATCTTGCGGAGGAGCGCGTAGGGTTTCGTTTCCGGCGGGGCCGCCTGGAACTCCTGCAGGGCGGTGTCCACCGCGAGGCGGCTCGCGACCTCGCCAAGGTCGAATCCTCCAACCCCGTCCGCGATGATCGCGACGCTTCCCTGCTTCTCCCTGGCGAGCGGGTCCGGGGACTCCCAAAAATCAAGCCAGTCCTCGTTGATGGGCCGCACCGGTCCGGCGGACGTGAGCTTTGCGTAGCGAAGGCGCATGGAGTGGGCGAAAAAAAGGCCCCGCCGGCGCTGTGCAGGCGGAGCCTTGAATTCTTACCCGGAGCAACGCCGGGTCAATGAGAACTACGCCGGCTTCTGGGTGAGGATCATCTCCCGGCCCCTGGCCTTGCTGTTCGTCTTGAAGTAGATGGCGCCGTAGATGCCCCACAGCGCCACGATACCGAGGGCGATGTAGGACTCGTGCCAGCTCATGCCGGCGACCTGGAACGGCCCGATCAAATAGAAGAGCATGCAGCCAAAGTTGGCCAGCAGCCCGAAGATCGGGACGATCACGTGCTTCACGCCGTTGAACATGTGGTGCTCCCGGAAGGCCACGATGGCGACGATGCAGGTCGTCATGTAGAGCAGGAACGTCCCGAAGTTGCTGGTCAGCGTGACGAAGAGCAGCGAATTCGGAATCCAGGTATAAACATGGGGACCAAAGATCCCGAAGCTGTACCAGACGTTGTGCTTGTCCAGGGCGGCCATGTCGGCCGACTGGCCTCCCAGGTATGTGGTCACCGTGATGATTCCGATGAAGACCGACAGGACGCAGAGCGTCCAGATCGTCTTGTGCGGCGTCAGGTTCTTGTCGTGGAGGAGGCCGAAGTGGGCTCCCACTTCCTGGTCGCGGCCCATCGCATAGGTCACGCGGGCGCCCGTGTTGAGGCAGGCGAGCGTGGTGCCGATGAGGGCCAGGAACACCGTGAAGGCCTGCACGAGCATGAACGCCTTGCCGGCCGCGGCGCTTCCGAAGAGCCACGTGCCCGTTATGAGCATCAGGTCGCCTATGGGCGCGGCCGAGGCACCGGCCGAGCCCATCGTGTAGGCGCTATTGAGCAGGTAGTTCGCGGCGAAGTACTCGAAGAGGTAGCAGATCGCGCCCTGGATGGTCAGGGAGAGCAGGATGGCCCAGGGCAGGTGCCTCTTGGGATCCTTCGCCTCCTCACCCATGGACGTCACCGACTCGAAGCCGACCAAGCACAGGATGGCGATACAGGCCTGGATGAAGACGTAGCCAAACTTGTGCGGCCCGATCACCGACTTGGCCGTCGGGTGGTAGTTGAACTGCGGGTTATTGTTCGAATCGGTGCTCCAGGCGCCGTCCTTGTAATCGATCGTGAAGGGAGCGGCCTTGTCGAGCGCGACAGCCTTTCCGTTGGCGTCACCTGGCGTCGGATTGCCGTCGGCGTCCTGGGCGTCCTGCATCTGGTACGCCGGGGTGCCGTCCGCGTTCTTGGTCGGCTTGCCGTTGGAATCGAGGACAGGAATCGGATTTCCCTTGTCGTCGGTCTGCGGCGTCTGGGCCACCTGGTAATTGACCGCCACGCCGTTCGAGAGGTGGAAGGCGACGTCGCCCTGCTTGTGGTGCACCCGGTAGGCAATGGCCAGCACGGCGAAGAAGGTGAGCGCCGTGATCTGGATTATATTGACGGCGATATTGACCGCCGTGCTCCCGTTGACGCCGCGGTAGGCGATATAGGAGACCCCGATCGCGAATACGACGCAGAACAGGTACATCAGCAGCGGGCTGTTGTAGGTCGTGCTAAATGTGTTCGGGAAGAAGAACGGTGCGAGGTATCCGATCAGGAGCGCCGTGACGCCCACCATCAGGCCGGGATAGACCCAGTAGTACAGGTGGCTCGCCCATCCCGTGAAGAACTTGACGAGGCGCGCGTACTTGAAGGCCTTCGACTTCGACAGGAACGCCTGCTCCGCGTAGAAGTACGAGGATCCCGCTCCCGGGTAGAGCTTTGAAAGCTCAGCGTAGCTGATCGCGGTCGCATAGCACAGCAGCAGCGACACGAACATGCCGAACCACATTGCGCAGCCGGCGCCGGGTGCGCCGTAGAGCGCTTGCTCCTCAAAGGTCAGCCAGAGGAAGGCCCCGGGCGCGATCAGGGCCATTGCGTTAACAGTCAGGCCGGTGAGGCCCAACGTGGGCTTCATGGTCGGCGTGGCGGGGGCAGTTGAACTGGGAGTGGCAGACATAGGCTTTTGGAATCTAACTGATTAGGATTGGGGCGTTGGTTTGGCTGGAGCGGTCGAGGAGCAGTTTGATTTGGACGCGACTGGCTTAACGCGGACTTAACGTCCGCGACCAACACGTAGCCGATTGTATGCCAACGCCGCGCCAACGGGTGGAAAAATATAAGGTGCTTTTCACCAGAGTATAATGTGGATCGTTAACTAAGCGCGGTCTCGACGCTAACACTCGATCCCGCGGTGATTCGTCCAGACCTGCATACGCAATTAGTCGGCGTCTTGGAGCGGATGCCTTGCGATCTCCCCGACGGGCGCGCGATTGAGCCGTCTCAGAAATCGGGGTCGAACACCAATCCGCGATCGCCGGGAATCCTCGCGCGGCGACGCGGCCCTTGGGCCTAAATAAATTGGCCAGCTCGCAGAACGGGTGCCGGGTCGCCGCGCCACTCCGTCCGGGCGAGTTCAAGCGCCCCGTCGCCGGTCCCCACCACGAGCGGATTGACCGACAGGACCTCGCCGGGCCCGCCCGACCGGCCTTGCGCCGCAGGGGATTCATGCTCGGCCCACCACACCATGAGGCGCGACCGCCCGACGTCCGTGAACGCGCCCGGATAGGGATCCGTCACGGCGCGGACGAGGTTGAAGATCCGCAGCGACGGCTGCGTCCAGTCGATACGGCCGTCCTCCGGCTTCCTCCCCCCGAAATACGTGGCCCCCGACTCATCCTGCGGCGTCTCGGCGGCTGTCCCGGCAAGCAGCGCGTCGATCTGGCGGGCCAGGACGCGACGCGCGCACGGGAGCACCTTTCTAAAGGCCTGCTCGGCCGTGTCCCTCGGCCCGATGTCGACTCCCTCCTGGTCGACGATCGCGCCGGCGTCCGGCTCCCTCACCATCCGGTGCAGCGTCATCCCGATCCTCGGCTCGCCGTTGAGGACGGCCCAGTTGATGGGTGCCCGGCCCCGGTACCTCGGGAGGAGCGAGCCGTGCATGTTGAAGGCCCCGAGTGGCGCAAGGCCGAGGACCTTCGTGCCGATCATGTTCCTGTAGTACGCGGACAGGATCAGGTCCGGGCGCATCTCCGCGATCCGCGCCGCCCACTCGGGCGTGCCGACCTTCTCCGGCGCGTGGACGGGCACGCCCTTCGACCGCGCCGCCATCGCGGGCGTCTTGAACCAGATCTTCTCTCCCGGGTTGTCCTCGTGGGTGATGAGCGCGACGACGTTGTCGCCCCGCCCGAGGAGGAGTTCCAGGCAGTCGTAGCCGACCTCGCTGTAGCCGAAGAAGAGGATCCGGGGCGCGGGCATGGGCTCCGGCCGCTTCAGCCCTCCGCCTCGATCATCTCCCGGACGAAGTACCGCTGGCGCGAGCGCACGACCTGGTAGGTGCGCCCGACGTATTCGCCGATGAGGCCGATGCCGACCATCAGCACGCTGATGAGAAAGAAGAGGATCGCCAGGAGGGTGAAGACGCCGAAGGTCTCCCGGTCGAGGTTGAATGCGAACCGCCGGACCAGGAGCACGGCGACCAGGGCCAGGCTCCCCGCGGAGCACGCCATCGCGAAGATCGTGAAGGCCTGGAGCGGCGCCAGCGAGAACCCCGTGATGAGGTCGAAGTTCAGGCGGACCAGCATGTAGAACGAGTAGTTCGAGACGCCGGCGTTGCGCTCCTCATGGCGAACGCCCACCTCGGTCGGGTTTCCCGCGAAGCTGTAGGCGAGGGCCGGGATGAAGGTGTTGGTGGCGCCGCTGCGGACGATCGCGTCGATGATGGGCCGCCTGTAGGCGCGCAGCATGCACCCCTGGTCCGTCATCTCGATCGATGTCGTCCTGCTGCGCACGAAGTTGATGAGGCGCGAGGCCAGGGTCCTGAACAGGCTGTCGCGCCGATTGATCCGGAATCCCCCGACATAGTCGTGCCCGACGTCGATCAGGGTCAGGAGCGTGGGGATCTCCTCCGGCGGGTTCTGGAGGTCCGCGTCCAGGGTCACGATGACCTGGCCCCTGACGCGCTCAAACGCTGCCATGATCGCCATGTGCTGGCCGTAGTTTGCGTTGAAGTCGATCACCCGCGTCACCCGGGGCCGCGCCCTGTGCTGCGCCCTGAGAAGGTCAATCGAGGTGTCCATGCTGCCGTCGTTCGTGAAGATGACCTCGTACGTGCGCCCGAGGCCGTCCAACACCGGGTACAGCCGCGAGAACAGAAGCGGCAGGTTGAGCTCCTCGTTGTAGACCGGGACGACGACGGACACGTCTGGCGCGGAGCTCATGAGGCGGCGTGTGCCCGGAGGATTGCGCAAAGCGCCCTGACGACGCGGGCCACATCGGCGCGCGCCATCGCGGGGAAGAGCGGGAGCGTCAGGAGGTTGCGGCCGGCGTATTCGGCGTGGGGAAAGTCGCCCTCCTTCCAGCCCATTCTCTTATAGAGGGCGAAAAGGTGGATCGCGGGGTAGTGGACGCCGGTGCCTATCCCCGCCAGGCGCATCTCCTCCATGACCGCGGCGCGCCTTATGCCGAGGCGCGCCTCGGGGAGCATGACCTGGAACATGTGCCAGTTGCCGTCCGAGAATTCCCGGACCGGCAGCCCGATTCCAAGCGACGCGACCGCGGGCTTGCCGAATTCCTCGAAATACCCCCTCGCGAGCCCGCGGCGCAGCGCAAGGAACTCCCCGGCGTGCGGCAGCTGGCCGAGGCCGATGCGCGCGGCGACATCCGTCATGTTGAACTTGCCGCCGGGGAACTCGACCTCCATCCCGTCGGGGCCCGTCCGCACCACGCCCTGGAGGCGGTAGCGCTCGGCGAGGCCCGCCTCGCGCTCGTCGTTGAGGACCAGGCAGCCGCCCTCCGTCGTCGTGATGTTCTTGTTCGCGTGGAAGCTGAACGAGACAAAGTCGCCGAAGGACCCGATGGGCCTCCCCTTCCAGGTGCTCCCGAAGGACTGCGCGGCGTCCTCGATGACGCGCAGCTTGTGCTTCCCCGCGATCGCGTTCAGCCGGTCGCGGTCGACGGGAAGGCCCGCGAGGTCGACGGGGATGATCGCCCTCGTCCGGGAGGTCACGGCCGCCTCGGCGCGGCCGAGGTCGATGTTGCGCGTCACGGGATCGACGTCCACGAAGACGGGCTTGGCACCCACCGCGAGGACGACGTTGGCCGTCGCTACCCAGGAGAGCGGTGTCGTGATCACCTCGTCGCCTGGCCCGACGCCCGCGATCCGAAGCGCAATCTCCATCGTGCAGGTCCCCGAGTTGAAGGCGCGCACCGGCCGGCCCCCGAAGTACTCCGAGAGCCTGGCCTCGAAGGCCTTCACCTGCGGTCCGGACGTTATCCAGCCCGAGCGCAGCACCTCGGCGACGCCCTCGATCGTGGCTTCGTCAATCGTCGGCCTGGTGAAGGGGAGGAAGGGCTCCACCGGCCTCTTGGGTTTGGCGACTGCGGGAGAGGGCATTTCGGGCTTATCCTGCGGGTTGGAGGCGAATCCTCAAGGCTGGTTGCTGAAAAGATAGTGGGTCTGGCTGGAGGCCAGGATGTGGAAATGAAGCACGGGGTCGTCCACGAGCGGCTCCGAATCCCTGATGCGAGCCACCGCGAAGATGCGGGCCGGGCCGGCCCATAGCTTGCGGAACTGGGCGTCGTCGATGAACCGCGACTTCAGTTCGTCGGCCCCGAGGAACTGGGTCTCGAGCTCGTCCCTGTAGTCGACGAGCCCCACGGTCTGCGCGGAGTAATACGTGAAGTCGTGGAAGAACCCGTGATAATGGTAGATGCGGTCCCCCGGCCGGACGAGCGCGCGCGCCACCTCCGCGAGGTCCTTCGTGCTCTTCAGGTCGATGATCGGCGACGCCACGCCGAGGATGCCAAACACGAAGACGAGGGTCGCCGTCATCGCGGTCAGGGCGCCGCGGCCGCGGCCGTCGTCGCCGCGCGGAATGAGCGCCCTCACGCCACCGATGCAGAGCACGCCCGCCATGATGTACGCATAGGGCCTGAGTTCGGCGGCCTGGGTGGCGCTTCGGATAATCCCGGGCCTTAGCACGGCCACGCAGAGCGCCGCCGCCAGGAGGCCGCAGCTGAAGGCGAAGACCCTCAGTCCGGGGCGCATCCTCCCCAGGGAATCGGGTGCCGCCATGGTCACCGCTATCCACCGGCCGATGAGGACGGCGATCGGGGGAAACACCGGCAGGATGTAGGGGATCAGCTTTGACTGGGACTCGCTGAAAAACAGGAAAATGAAGACCGCCCAAGTCGCAAAGAACCAGGCCTCCGCATTCTCGCCGCGGCGGCTCCAGCCGCCGGCCAGCGCGCCGCGCAGGGCGCTCCACAGGAACCCCGTCCAGGGGAAGAGCCCGACGAGGACGATCGGGATGAAGAACCAGAAGGGCTGGTACCTCCCGTGGCCCGCGTTGGTGAACCGCTCCCAGTGCTCATAGACGAAATAGAAATGCGCCCATCCGGGATTGCGTCCCGCGACGAGCAGGTGCCACGGGGCCGCGATCGCGAGGAAGAGGAGGACGCCGCTCGGCAGGTAGAGCGGCCGCAGGCGCCTCCATTGCCCGAAGACAAGGAGCCAGAGGAACATGACGGCGCCCGTGACGAGGAATCCCATGAGGCCCTTCGTCAGCGTGGCCAGCGCTGCGCTGGCGTAGAGGCCGTAGAAAAGCCGCCTGCGCGCCTTGCCCGGCTTCTCGCGCACGCCAAGGATGAAGCAGAAGAGGGTCGCGCTCATGAGGACCGAGACCGCCATGTCGAGGACAAGCAGCTCGCCCAGGGCAAGGTAGAGGAGCGACGTCCCGAGGACGACGGCCGCCCAGAACCCGGCGTCCCGCCCGTAGACCCTCCGCGTCGCGGCATACGCCGTCAGGATCCCGGCCAGGGCGAAGAGGGCCGGCGTCAGCCGGAGCGCCCATTCGCTCGGGCCGAGGACCTCCTCGCAGGCCGCGACCGCCCAGTAGACGAGCGGGGGTTTCTCAAAGTAAGGCACGCCGTTCAGCCTCGGCGTCACCCAGTCGCCGCTGGCCACCATCTCGCGGGGGATCTCGGCATAGCGGCCCTCGTCCGGATTCCGGAGCGGGGCGCTTCCGAGCCTCCAGGCAAGGATCGCCCCAAAGATCACGGCAAGGAGGATCAGGTCCCTGCGCCACGAGGGCTCCGTGCCGGGGGAGAGCGGGGCCATTTGACTCACGCGAGGGACCTACGCGGTAAGGGCTTAGCACGCAAGTCTGCGGGGGGAGCGGACGGTTTGAAATTGAGCTCGCGCGAAGGTTCCGGCCAAATCGCTTTGCATGCCGGCCGTCGCCACAACGAGGAACTTCTCCTTCATCTGCGGCCAGGACGACTTCCTTGTGGGCAGGATGGGAAGAAGGCGGTTCGACGAGCTCTCCGGCGACGCTCCGGACGAGTTCTCGCAGGAGGTCGTGAACGGATTCGCGGCGAACGTGGACGAGGTGGAGGCCGCAGTGAACAGGTTCCGCGAGGCCGTCCAGACGATGCCGATGTTCGGGGGGCGCCGGGTCATCTGGCTCAAGGACGTCAATTTCCTGGCGGACAGCGTGACGGGGAAGGCCGAGACCACGCTCGGCCTCGTCGAGGACCTCCAGCAGCTGCTCCAGTCCGTAAACCCCGCCGAGTCGGCCGTCCTCATCACCGCCGCCCCGGTGGACCGGCGGCGCTCGTTCGCCAAGTGGTGCGAGAAGAACGCGGACTTCGCGCTGGCTGACGGCGGCGAGGACGCGGAGTCGCTTGGGGCCGTGGTGCTGGCCGAGGCGCGCTCCGTCGGCGTGGAATTCGGCCCGGGCGCCCTTGAGCTCCTCCTGGCAAGGATCGGGGCCAACACGAGGCTCCTCGTCGAGGAGGTCCACAAGCTGGCGGCGTATGCGGCGGACGGGGCGGTGATCGACGAGGCGACCGTTGCCCAGCTGACCCCCAACGCGGCGCAGGGGGACTTCTTCGAGACGGCCGACGCATTCTTCAGCGGGGACCTCACGCTGACGCTCGCCGCCCTCAAGCGCCATTTCTTCGCGGGCGGCGACGCCCGGCCCGTCCTTGCCGCCCTCCAGAACCGCAACAGGATCCTGATCCAGGTCCGGGCCCTCGCAGATGCCGGCGACGCCCGGGTCGGCCCCCGCGGTGTCGACGGGCTCCCGAGGGGCGCGGAGACCTATGGCGCCCGGTTCGGCGAGGCCGCCGGGGAGAAGTCCTCCTTCAACGTCTTCACCCAGAACCCCTGGTACGTGGGCAAGCTGGCGGGCGCCGCCCGCCTGCCCACGCTGCGTCGCCTCATCGACAACCAGAGGGCGTTCATCGACGCGTTCGAGGAGATCCTGCGCAGGCCCGATGCCCAGGCCGAGGTTCTGCGCGACATGGCCGTGCGGTGCCTAGCCGCGTAGGCGCCGCCGCCGGGGAAGACCCGGGCGAACCGAACTTTTCCTATGGCGTTTGCCGCCCCGGGGGATTTACTCAGCCCCCCGCCGTGAAAGAGCCTTCCCCTCCAGCTCCCCGCGAGCCGATCCTCAACGTCCTCGCGGAGCGCTATGCCTCCTCGGAGATCCGGGACATCTGGTCGCCCAGGGGAAAGGTCCTCCTCGAGCGCGACTTCTGGATCGCCGTCATGAAGGCCCAGCGCGACCTCGGCGTCCCGATCCCCGCCGACGCGATCAGGGACTATGAGCGCGTCAAGGAGAGGATCGACCTCGAGTCGATCACGCAGCGCGAGCGCGTGACGCTCCACGACGTGAAGGCGCGGATCGAGGAGTTCTCGGACCTCGCTAAGAGGCAGTTCATCCACCTCGGCCTCACCAGCCGCGACCTGACCGAGAACGTCGAGCAGCTCCAGATATTCCAGTCGCTCAAGATCGTCAGGAAGAAGGCGACGGCCGCGCTCCTCGCCCTCACGCGGCGCGCCCAGGAGTACCGCGACCTGATGATCACGGGGCGCACCCACAACGTTCCCGCGCAGCCGACGACGCTCGGCAAGCGCCTCTCGACGTTCGGCCAGGAGCTCCTCATCGCCCTCGACCGCCTCGAGGGGCTGATCGCGCGGTACCCGGTCCGCGGCCTCAAGGGGGCGGTCGGCACGCAGCTTGACCAGCTGACCCTCCTCGGCGGCAAGGCCGACAAGGTCGCGAGCCTCGAGGGCCGCGTGCTCAAGCACCTCGGGATACCGGCGTCCCTCGGGAGCGTGGGCCAGGTCTACCCGCGCAGCCTGGACTTCGACGTCGTCTCGGCGCTCCACCAGGTGGGTGCGGCCGCGGCGAGCTTCGCGACGACGATGCGGCTCATGGCCGGCGCGGGCCTCGTCACCGAGGGCTTCCAGGACGGCCAGGTCGGCTCCTCGTCGATGCCGCACAAGGCGAACGCCCGCAACTGCGAGCGGATCTGCGGCTTCTCGACCGTCCTCGGCGGCTATGTCGCGATGACGTCGACCCTGGCCGGCGACCAGTGGAACGAGGGCGACGTCTCATGCTCGGTGGTCCGCAGGGTGGCGCTGCCCGACGCCTTCTTCGCGATCGACGGGTCCCTGGAGACGCTCCTCACGGTCCTCGCCCAGATGGAGGCCTTCCCGTCCGCGATCGCCCAGGAGAACGAGCGCAACCTGCCCTTCCTCGCGACGACGACCATCCTCATGGAGGCCGTGAAGCGCGGCGCCGGCCGCGAGACCGCCCACGAGGCGATCAAGGAGCACTCGCTTGCCGCCGTGAAGGCCATGCGCTCGGGCGCCGAGGGGCCCGACCTCCTCGACAGGCTGGCCGGCGACCGCAGGATCGGCCTCGGCAAGAAGGCCCTCCTCGGGATCCTCTCCGAGAGCGCGCGCTTCGTGGGCTCGGCGCCCGACCAGGTCGACGCCTTTGCCGAGGAGGTGGGGCCCGTCGCGAAGCGCGTCAAGGGCGCGGCCGAGTACCGCGCCGCGAGGCTGCGGTAGCCTGTTTTTGGCCCTCTGGAAGTTTTCAATTGCGTACCCCACCGGGGATGCGCTTGCTTGGACCCTCACTGTCCTGACAATCCCTCATCTCTTTTCACATGGCTGAACTCGTAGGTAACGTCCTAGTAGGTCAATCTGGCGGCCCAACCTCTGTCATCAACGCAAGTCTGGCCGGCATCGTCGCCGAGGCCCTCAACCATGAGTCGATCGAGGAGATCTACGGCGGCCTGAACGGCGTCCTCGGCATCCTCCAGGAGGACCTGGTGGACCTGGCGGCCGAGTCGCAGCAGCAGATCCGCGCGCTCCGCCACACGCCGGGCGCCGCGCTCGGCACGTGCCGCTACAAGCTGAAACAGCAGGCCGACTTCGAGCGCGTCCTCGAGGTCTTCAAGGCCCACAACATCAGGTATTTCTTCTACATCGGGGGCAACGACTCGCAGGACACTGCGGACAAGATCTCCAAGCTCGCGGCGCAGCAGGGCTACGAGCTGCGCGTCATCGGCGTCCCAAAGACCATCGACAACGACCTCACCGGGACGGACCACTGCCCAGGCTACGGCAGCGTGATCAAGTACCTTTCAATGACCGTGCGCGAGATCGCGTGCGACAACGAGGCGATGGGACAGGGCGACCTGGTCTCGATCGTCGAGGTGATGGGCCGGAGCGCCGGATGGATCGCCGCGGGAACAGCGCTCGCGAAGCGCCGCGACCACCCGCACGACGCCCCCCACCTGATCCTCCTGCCCGAGGTCCCGTTCAGCCAGGACAAGGTCCTGGAGGACGTGAGAAGGGTCCTGAAGCGCGAGCGCTACTGCCTCATCGTCGTCGCCGAGGGGCTGGTCGACGCGGACGGCAACTACCTCGCGGCCGACTCCGCGACTGATGCCTTCGGCCACGCCAAGCTGGGCGGCGCCGGGGAGGCCCTCGCCGAGATCATCGAGACCGGAATTCCAACGGCCAAGGTCCGCGTCGCCCGCCCGGGCCTCATCCAGCGCGCGGCCGCGCACGCGGCGTCCAAGACGGATGCCGACGAGGCGTTCCTCGCGGGGCAGGCCGCCGTCAAGGCCGCGATCGCCGGCGAGACCGACAAGATGGTCACCCTCGTCCGCGGCGAGACCGAGCACTACACGGTCGAGACCGGCCTCGCCCCCCTGGGCGAGATCGCGAACGGCACGAAGAAGCTCCCGCGCGAGTGGATCAACGAGGACCTGGTCAGCATGAACTTCCAGTTCCTGCGCTACGCGCAGCCCCTGATCCAGGGCGAGGTGACGGTGCCCTACGACACGGGCGTCCCGACCTATGCGCGCCTCGACAAGGTGAGGGTCGAGAAGACCCTCCCCGCCTACGAGGTCTGACGGGCCGGCCGGGAGGCGACGAACGGCTCCTCGCTGAGTCCGGGCGCCCGCCTTCCGGTGAGGAGCGAGCGCCAGACCCGCGCGTTTGACAGGACGACGACGGCGACCAGGACGAGGAAGACGGCGGTCACGGCCGCGTCCACGCGCGCGTTGAGCGCCTGCCTCGCGGACGTCGCGGCGGCGGCGCCGCTCAGGAACCCCAGGCGCGGGTCGGCGCTAAAGATCTTCATCCATCCCGCGGTCATCGTGACCGCGAGGAGCCAGGAAAGCGGAAGCAGCGTCGCCCAGATGTGCCGCACGCGGCCCATCTTGATGAGCACGGTCGTCCCCAGGGCGAGCGCGATCACGGCGAGCAGCTGGTTGGCGACGCCAAAGATCGGCCAGAGCGAGTTGATCCCGCCCAGGGGATCGACGACACCCTGGTAGAGGAACCAGCCCCACGCGCCGACGAAGAGCCCCGTAGCCCCCACGCTGCCCACGGGCGAGCGCGTGTCCCCGAGCGGCCGCCAGGCGAGCCCGAGGAGGTCCTGGACGAGGAAGCGCCCGACGCGCGTGCCGGCGTCGATCGTCGTCAGGATGAAGAGCGCCTCGAACATGATGGCGAAGTGGTACCACACGGCGAGCGCCGCCTTGCTGCCGAGGACCCCCGCGAGCATCCGCGCCATCCCCAGCGCGAACGTGGGCGCGCCGCCCGCGCGCCCCACCATCGTCTTCTCGCCGACGCTCGCGGCCAGCGCCGCCATGCCAGAGGGCGTGACGGGGAACCCGAGGGCCGTGATGTGCTGGGTCACGGCGACGGCGTCGCCCTTCACGTTGATCGCGAAATACTGGCCCGGCTCCAGGGCGCACGCCGCGATTACGGCCATGACCCCGACGCACATCTCGGTCATCATCGCCCCGTAGCCTATGGCCCGGATGTCTCCCTCGCGCGCAAGCAGCTTCGGCGTCGTGCCCGACGAGATGATGGCGTGGAAGCCGGAGACCGCGGCGCAGGCGATCGTGATGAAGCAGAACGGGAAGACGGGCCCGGCGAACACGGGCCCGGAGCCGTCGATGAACCTTGTCACGGCGGGCATCCGCAGGTGCGGCCCCAGGATCACGATCGCCACGCCGAGGGCGGCGATCGTGCCTATCTTCATGTACGTGCTCAGGTAGTCGCGGGGTGCGAGGAGGAGCCATACGGGGATGATGGACGCGACAAACCCGTATCCCATGATCCACCAGGCGAGGGTGGTCGCCCTCAGGCTGAGGACGCCCTCGAGCGACGAGCCGGCGATGAACCTGCCGCCCCAGACTGCGGCCATGAGCCCCACGATCCCCGCGGCGGTGACCCAGCCCAGCCTTCCCCGCTCGTGCCCCCCCGCGCGGAGCGCGATCCCCATCGCGAGCGCGATCGGCATCGTGGCCGCGATCGAGAACACCCCCCACGGCGATTCGGCGAGCGCGTTGACGACGACCAGCCCGAGCACGGCCAGGAGGATCACGCTGATCGCGGTCACGCTCACGAGTGCCGCGAGGCCCGCGAAGGGCCCGACCTCGTCGCGCACCATCTGGCCGAGGGATTTCCCGCCGCGCCGCACCGAGCAGAAGAGTACGACGCTGTCGTGGACCGCACCGCCGAAGACCGCGCCTACCAGTATCCAGAGAAACCCGGGAAGATAGCCGAACTGGGCGGCGAGGACGGGGCCGACCAAGGGGCCCGGCCCGGCGATCGCGGCAAAATGGTGGCCGAAGACGACCCAGCGGTTCGTCTTCACGAAATCCCTGCCGTCGGCGTGGACCTCCGCCGGGGTCGCCCGCATCTGGTCGATCGTCAGGACATCCGCCATCAGCCACGCCGAGTGGAAACGGTAGGCGACCGCGAAAACGCACGCGGCGGCGACGACCATCCAGAGGGCGCTGACCTCCTCCCCCCTCGACCAGGCGAGGATTGCGACGCTCCCCGCGCCGGCCACGGAGACGGCAGTCCACCCCGCCGCGCGGGCAAACTTGGCGAATGCATTCGGTGCGCCTGGGGCCATGGGGATCGGGAGGCGCAGAGGTTGGCGGGGCGGTCCGCTCCCGGCAAGCGCGGGCAACTTGTTGATTTGCCTCCCTGAACGGCGCTCCCCCATCGTGGCCGGGTCCTCGGCGGCAGGGTCGCCGGGGCCCTTTATGTCCCAATCTCCCGGAGAAAAGCGCCCCAGACTGCTGCGGGGCGCCGCCGCGCTTGCCGCGTTTGCTCTCTGGCTCGGCCTCCTTTTCCTCGCGCTGCGGCTGCCCCCCGACGGGCGCGAGCACGGGAACCTGGGGCAGTTCGTGGGGCGCCTGCATCCGCTCCTCGTCCACGGGCCGGTCGCGCTCCTTGCGCTCATTCCCCTCATGGAACTCGCGGGGCTCATTCCGCGCTGGTCGCACCTGCGCCCGGCCGCCGGCTGGATCCTCGCCTTGGCGGCCATAGGGGCCTACATCGCCGCCTACGACGGATGGCTCCTCGCATGGAGCGGGGGCTTCCGCGGCCACGACGTCACGCGGCACATGTGGGGAGGCGTGTGGCTCGCCGGCGTTTGCGCCGCTGCGCTCTGGACCCGGTGCCTCGGGTCGCGCCTCGCCTACCCCGTCCTCCTCGCGGGTGCGTTCGGGCTCATGGTGTGGACGGGGCACGGCGGCGGCGCCATTTCCCACGGGGATGATTTCCTGACGGAGAAGATGCCCGCAAGGCTTCGCGTCTGGCTGGGGCTATCCGCGCAGCCTGCGAAGGCTGCGCAGACCGCGCCCGTTCCCGGAGCCTCCGCCGCCTTCAAGGCAGGCCCGGGGAGCGCGGATCCGGCGAACCGCGCATACTATGCGCTCCATGTCGCCCCCCTCTTCGCGCGCAGCTGCGTCTCCTGCCACCGCCCCGAGAAGCACAAGGGAGGACTCAGGTTGGACACATACGCGGAGCTCATGCTGGGCGGCGAGGACGGGCCCGTCATCGTCCCCGGCAATCCCAAGTCGAGCGACATCGTCCGGCGCCTCCTGCTCCCGCCCGGCGACGACGACTCGATGCCGAGCGACGGCGACAAGCCCCTCACCCCCGAGGAGGTCCAGATGATAGAGCACTGGATCACGGCGGGCGCAAAAAGCGGCTGAGCGCTTGCGGCGGCGGCCCGCCCCCGCACACTTGTGCGGCCCATCCGATGAAGCGAACCCCTGCATCCGTCCGCCTTGCGGCCCTCGCTCTCTGCCTTGCGCTTGCCTCGCTGGCCCGCGGCCAGGTCGCCGCATCGCTCGTCTCCGCGGACACCTCAATCCAGCCGGGAAAGCCGCTCACGGTTGCGCTCCACCTGGTCCACGACCCGACCTGGCACACGTATTGGGTCAACCCGGGCACGGGCCTGGCGACGACGCTCAAGTGGAAGCTGCCGCCCGGATGGAGCGCCGGGGACATCGAGTGGCCCGCGCCCAGGCTGATCAAGGACAGCCGCGGAAACATCGTCGGCAACGGCTACGAGGGCGACATCCTCCTGCCCGTCACCCTCACGCCTCCCTCCGGCCTCGCGCCCGGAACAACCGTGGAGCTCCCGGTCGAGGCCGATTGGCTCATGTGCCAGGACGTCTGCGTCCCCGGCAGCAAGAAGCTGTCGCTTTCGCTTCCGGTCTCGGCCGGGGAGCCGCAGGCCGATCCGGACTGGGGCGCAAAGGTGCGCGCGGTCGTGGCGCGGCTGCCCGCGGCGGATCCCGCATGGACCGTAACGGCGGCGCGCACCGCGGCCGCTGTCACGCTTGTCGTCCGGCCAGCATCGGGGGCGCCCGCGCTTCCGGCCGCGGAACTGCACTTTTTCTCGGTCGACGGGACCGTGGCCTACGACCAGCCACAGCTGGCGAAGCCGGACGGAGGCGGGTACGTCCTGACCCTTCCGATCGACCCCAATGGGCCAAAGGATGCGGCCCGCCTGGTCGGCGTCCTGACCTCCACTGCCGGCTGGCGGGCGGACGGCTCGCTTCCGGGCCTGAGCGTCGACGTGGCGTTTGGCGCGGCGCCCCCACCGGCCGAGGCCGCATCGGGCGGATTCCTCGGCACCCTCGTCCTCGCGTTCCTCGGCGGCCTCATCCTGAACCTGATGCCGTGCGTTTTCCCCGTGCTTGGCATCAAGATCCTCGGGTTCGTGAACCAGGCCGGTGCGGACAGGAGGAAGGTGACGCTCCACGGGATCGTGTTCACCGCGGGCGTCCTCGTCTCCTTCTGGGTCCTCGCCGGGACGCTCGCGGTCCTGCGCGCGGGGGGAAGCCAGCTGGGTTGGGGCTTCCAGCTGCAGTCCCCAGCGTTCGTCTTCGGGCTCGCGGCGGCGATGCTCGTCTTTGCGCTCAGCATGAGCGGCGTCTTTGAGTTCGGGCTCTCTGCGACCGGTTTCGGCTCGCAGCTCCAGTCCAAGTCGGGGCTCATGGGATCGTTCCTGACGGGCGTCCTCGCGACGGTGGCGGCGACGCCCTGCGCTGCGCCCTTCCTGGCCCCCGCGCTCGGGGCCGCGCTCGCGCTTCCGACCGTGCAGTCGTTCGCGATCTTCACCGTGATCGGCATCGGCCTCTCGGCGCCCTACCTTCTCCTGTCGGCGTTTCCCTCGGCGGTGAAGATACTGCCGAGGCCGGGGGCCTGGATGGAGACCTTCAAGCAGGCGATGGCGTTTCCGCTCTACGCCACGGTCGCCTACCTTGTCTGGGTCCTGGCCGGGCAGGTGCAGGAGACCGGTCTCCTGGCTGCGCTTTTCGGTTTCGTCGTCATCGCGATGGGCATCTGGGCCTACGGGAGGTGGAACGCCCCGGGCGCCTCACCGGGCCGGGCGCGGTTCGGGAAGATTGCGTGCATTGTCCTCCTTGCGCTCGGCGCGTGGACAGGCTGGCCCGTTTCCGCGGCGCCCTCCGACATCGTCTGGGACAAGTGGAGCCCGGAGGCCGTGAACGAGCTCCGCTCCGAGAACCGGATCATCTACGTGGACTTCACCGCGCGCTGGTGCGCGACCTGCCAGGCAAACAAGCGCCTCGTGTTCCATTCCGAGGATGTCCTGCGCGCCTTCCGGGACAGGCACATAGCGACGCTGCGCGGGGACTGGACCAACAAGGACCCCCAGATCACGGCGGAGCTGGCGGCCTACCACCGGGCCGCGGTGCCCTTCAACCTCGTCTGGCTCCCCGGCCACGCAGATCCCGTCATCCTCCCCGAGCTCCTGACGCCCTCGATCGTGCTCGACGCTCTTGGCAAGTAGGGATTTCGCGCCAATCGAGCCCCGGTCATCGGAGCAAATTGAGACCTGAAGCGCCCTTTGCGCTCATCTTGCCGTTGCGACCACCGAGGCGCCCGCGACAACGAGGAGGGTCCCGGCCAATGCCCTGGGGCCATTGATGTGATGCCACTCGCTGAAGACGAGAGCGCCGCCAACAAGCGCCACGACGCAGTTCGAGTTCGTAAAGGGGGCTATGATGGACACCGGAATCTTCAGCGTCGCCATCGCATAGGAGATGCAGGCGATCGCCAGGCTCCAAACGACACCCATGCAGGCCGCCCAACCCACCGCCGGCGTGGCACCGAGTCCAGCGGTGTGCCCCGTTACGGCCATGCTCGCCCAACCCAACACGCCGATCGTTGTTCCCACGATGGCGACGTAGGTCGGGATGGAGGCTCCGGCGCCGAGGCTAGCCCGCACGAAGAGCGTGCCTAGGCCCAGGCAAATGGCGGGAATGATCCCGCCGATGACGAGTCCGTTGGAGTTCACGTCAGGTGGCCTTTGGGCCCGTTCCGGGGAAATACTCCGTGTAGGTCTCGCCGTTCACGCCGAAGTACAGGACGCGCTTGCCGACGATGCTGACGAGATAGCCGGCAGCGCCACCGCGCTCGGTGACCTTGTGGCAGAAGCCTTGGTACGTGTAGCCCGGTACCGTCAGTTGGGCCTCCTTGATAGCGGATTTCACAATGCCCGCGTCGAAGGCGTCCACAGGAGAGTAGACATCCCCCTGGAATGCGAAGACCTCGCCGTTCGAGTGATGGTAGGTGCGGGTCCCGGAGCGATAGTCGACGAGGTAGCCGTTGAAGCCGGCGGCGGCGATCATCCTGACCCCCTCGGGGAAGGTCACCGTGTTAGCCGCAGAGCCCTCAAATGCGGCCTGGGCGATTTCGTGCAGCTTCTGTGTGGTCTGGCTCATGGTCGTGTTCATTGATGTTCCTCATTCGATGGGTGGTCTTGAGAAATGATTGAGGTCGGCGATCCGGATCAGGATCGTCCGAAGAGCGTGCCGCTCCTCCCGGGAAATGACTCCGAAGAACGCTTCGTCATTCTCGTCCGCCAGCTGCGCCAGCCTCGGCACGAGAGCGACAGCCGACGCCGTGAGCCTGATCTCCTGGCGGCGGCGATCGCCGCTTGAGTCCTTGCGGGCAACATAGCCCTTCCGGAGGAGCCGCTCGATGAGCTTGGAGACCGCCCCCCGGCTGAGCCCTGTGAGTTCAGCGACGGTGCTGGGCGAGGTCGTTGCTTCGCCGCCTGACATCTCCCGCAGGACGACCCATTCAGCGACTGTCACCCCTGTTGCCTCCAGCTTCCGTGCGAAGGAGTGGGAGACCTGGTTTGAGACGAGCCGCATCCAGAATCCGATATGGGCCTTCAGCGGACTCACGGCGGATTGCTCTTGGGGCGTGTTCGATTTCACGGCCTAACAATAGTTTCCATAGAAACGATTTACTAGGAAATTATATTGCACGTATTGTAACAATTTCCATAATAATTGGTTAGGTGGAATTTTTCAAGCGCGGCCCACTCCTGGAGCGACGACCCCTGCCACAACCTCGAATTCTACCTCTTACCCAGCGCCGACCGGAATGGGAGGATATTACCGCCCTATTTTCGCCACCGGCTGAATTGCCTCGGCGATGCCAGCCGTCAGCCTGATCCGCGACCCCGCGTGCCCCGATTTGCAGGCGGCAAGCGACCCCGAATGGCCCTCCCATGAAATCCCTGGAAAAATTCCGGCTGCTCGGACTCGTCGCGCTCGGCGCGGCCATCCATGGCCCCGCCCGCGCAGACGCTCCCAGCCCCACGCCGGCTCCCGCCGGCCCGTACTCCCCATCCGAACTTCCCGGCAACGGGCTCTCCCAGCATCCTTTCCTCTACGCCGGGGAGTGGGACTATCCCAAGCCCCTGCAGAGCGTGTTCATTGTGCGCGGAGGCCGCATCGTGTGGTCGTATTCCATTCCGCTCAAGGATGGGGCCGGTAATATCCAGGAGTTCAGCGACGCGACCATGCTATCGAATGGGAACATCGTCTTCGCGCGGAAGACCGGCGCGGGCGAGGTCACGCCGGACAAGAAACTCATATGGGACTACGACGCGCCGAAGGGGTTCGAGGTCCACGTGGCCCAACCGCTCGGGCTTGACCGGGTGATGATCGTCCAGAACGGCAATCCGGCGAAGATGATGATCATCCGGATCGCCACCGGCCAGGTTGAGAAGGAGTTCGTCCTTCCGACCGGCAATCCGCTGAAGACCCACCCCCAGTTCCGGCGTGCGCGCATCACGGCGGCTGGCACCCTGCTCGCCGCCCACATGGACAACGGAAAGGTCGCCGAGTACGACATGGACGGGAAGGAGATCTGGTCGGTCGCCATCCCGTCGCCTTGGGCTGCCAACCGGCTACGGAACGGCAACACCTTGATCTCAAGCAACAAGGGCTTCGTCCGGGAGGTAAATCCCAGGGGCGAGACGGTTTGGGAGTTCACGCAGAGGGACATGCCCGGCATCCGTCTCTTCAGCCTGCAGGAGGCTGACCGCCTCGCAAATGGAGACACGGTGATCAGCAACTGGTGCCCGAACGGGATCAAGGATCCAAGGGACTGGCGCACCTCCGTCCAGGTGGTCGAGGTGACGCCCGACAAGAGGGTCGTCTGGGCGCTGCGCGCCTGGGTCGAGCCGGCCGACCTCGGCCCGGCGACCAACATCCAGCTGCTCGACGAGCCGGGCATCCCGGAAGACGGAGGGCAGCAGCGCTAGAGAACATTTCCGCCGGGCGGATTGCCGCGAGGCCTCTCTTCTGCCAGAATTCCGGGTCGAACATGAGCGCACCTCGCATCGCCTTCCTTGGCCTCGGAATCATGGGCTCCGGCATGGCCCGCCGCGTACTCGACGCAGGGTTCCCCCTGTCCGTCTTCAACCGGAATCCCGCGAAGGCCGCGCCGCTCGCCTCCGCCGGCGCCAAGGTCGCCGCGACCCCGCGCCAGGCGGCTTCGCAGGCGGACATCATCGTGAGCATGGTGGCTGACGACTCGGCCGCGCGCGCCGTTTGGCTCGGCGAGCACGGAGCGCTTGCGGGGGCCGAGGCCGGGTCCCTGTGCATCGAGTCGACCACCGCTACCCTGGGATGGGTGCGCGAGCTTTCCGCTGCCGCCACGGAAAAGGGGTGCGAGTTCCTGGACGCCCCCGTGACAGGCAGCCGTGTCCATGCCGCGGGCGGCGAGCTCAGGTTCCTCGTCGGGGGCACGGCGGCCGCGCTCGAACGGGCAACGCCGGTCCTGTTGGCCATGGGAAAGACGATCACCCATCTCGGTCCGACCGGCAGCGGGGCCCTGGTCAAGCTCATCAACAACTTTGTCTCCGGCGTCCAGGTCGCGGCGCTCGCGGAGGCGTTCGCCATGATCGAGCGCAGCGGCCTCGACCGGGACCGGGCGCTGGAGGTCCTCACCCAGGGCGCGCCCGGCAGCCCCCTTGTGAAGACGATTGCCGCCCGCATGACGGCTTCCGACTACACACCGAATTTTCTCCTCAAGCTGATGGCCAAGGATCTCTCCTATGCGATCCATGAGGGACGCGGCCTCTCCTTGGAGCTGAAGACCGCTTCCGCCGCGCTGGAGGACTTCAAAGGAGCCATCGCGGCCGGTCTCGGAGAAAAAGACATGTCGGCCGTTGCCGAGGCCCTCCGGCGCCGCTAGGTTGCGCCGAAACCTCACCATGCCGATCCACCCCGTCCTGATCGCCGGCAAATGGCGCGAGTCCCGGTCCAACGGGAGCTTTCACGCGACTAACCCCGCCACGGGTGAGCCCATCGCGGGCGACTACCCCGTGAGCAGCTGGTCCGATTGCGACGACGCCCTGGAGGCGGCCTCCGAGTCCGCCGTCCTCCTGCGGGCAATGCCGCCCGAGCGAATCGCCAGGTTCCTCATGCGCTTTGCCGAGCGAATCGAGGCCCGCGCGGCGGAGATCGTCGACCTTGCCCACAGGGAGACCGGCCTGCCCAAGGCGCCGCGACTGGCGGTGGTCGAGCTCCCGCGCACGACGGGCCAGCTGCGCCAGGCCGCCGCCGCCGCGCTCGAGGGCTCCTGGGCGCTGCCGACCATCGACACCAAGCTGAACATCCGCTCGATGCTCGCGCCGATGGGGCCGGTTTGGGTCTTCGGTCCCAACAATTTTCCCTTTGCGTTCAACAGCGTCGCCGGAGGCGACTTCGCCGCGGCGATCGCCGCCGGCAACCCCGTGATCGCGAAGGCAAATTCGTCCCATCCCGGAACCTCGCGCCTGCTGGGCGAGGAGGCCTTTGGCGCAGTCGGCGACGCCGGGCTTCCGCCCGCCACCGTCCAGCTCCTGTACCGCACGGAGCACGCGGACGGGGAGCGGCTGGCCGCCGACCCGCGGACCGGCACGCTCGCCTACACGGGAAGCCGTGCCGCGGGCCTGAAGCTCAAGGCTGCCGCGGACGCCGCGGGCAAGCCGATCTATCTCGAGCTTTCGAGCGAGAACCCCGTCGTCATCCTGCCGGGCGCTCTCGCCGAGCGCGGCGCCAAGCTCGCGGAGGAGCTGACGGGCAGCTGCCTGCTCGGCACGGGCCAGTTCTGCACGAGCCCGAACCTTGTCCTTCTGATCGCGGGCGATTCGGCCGAGCGGTTCATAGCGGCGGTGAAGGCCCTCCTCGAGGCCGCGCCCGTCGGACCCCTGCTCTCCTCCGCCGTGGCCCGGGCCCTCGCCGCCAGCGTGAAGATTCTCCAGGAGGCCGGTGCCACGCTCGTGACGGGCGGCAAGCCCCTCGAAAAACCGGGCAGCTATTATGCGAACACGCTCCTGCGCGTCGACGGCGACACGTTCGCCGGAGACCCGGAAAAGCTCCAGACGGAGGCCTTTGGCAACGCCTCGCTCGTCGTCACCGTGCGGGACGCGGCGCAGGCGGCGGAGCTGATAGGCTCTCTCGACGGCAACCTGACCGGATGCGTCTACTCGGACACACGCGGATCCGACGATGCGCTCTACGCCGAGCTGGAGCCGCTCCTGCGCCGCAGGGTCGGCCGGCTTCTCAACGACAAGATGCCGACCGGCGTCGCGGTGAGCCCGGCGATGAACCATGGCGGGCCCTTCCCCTCGACGGGCCACCCCGGCTTCACCGCGGTCGGCATCCCGGCGTCGCTCCGGCGCTTCGGCGCCCTCCAGTGCTACGACAACGTGCGGCCGGGGCGGCTGCCCGCGGCCCTGCGCGACCAGGGGCCGCCCGGCAGGCCGTGGCGGCTCATCGACGGCAAGTGGGCGCAGCGCGACATCTCGCCTCCGGCCTAGGCGTTTCGCGGGCCGGGGCCGCCCTTCACTTCTGCCAGAGGATCCAGTCGGCCTCCAGCGGCACGGCGAGGCCGTCGCAGCGCGGCATGATCCGCGCGGTGTAATCCGCGGCCGGGCGGTCGGAAGGGACTTCGGCGCGGAAGGATCGTGCACCTTCGCCGTTTGGCTGGTTCCCCGCGGCCGACATCTCCTGGCGCACGGGGTCGGCGCCCATCCTTCCGTCGGCATAGAGTTCCACGCGGACCATGTCCGGGCCAACATCACCGAGGTAGACCTCCGCCGTGACGGCGTGGCGGCCGTCCTTGGTCTCCACTGCCGCGGAGCCGAAGCGGATAGAGGACCATTTCGACGCCAGGGCGCTGCGCCAGTTGACAAGCTTCATCGCGGAGGCGCCCTTGTCGGCTGACCTCGCCCGGTACGCCTCGGCGGCGGGGAGATAGTGCCCCTCGGTGTACTCCTTCACCGTGCGACTCGCGGAGAACCTGGGTGTCAGGCTCGCCATGCTCTCCCGTATCCGCTCCACCCACGCCTCGGGCAGGCCCTTGGCATTGCGGGCATAGAACTCAGGTATCACCTCCTGCTCGAGTCGCTCGTAGAGCGCCTCCGCCTCGGCTGCGTCCCAGGAGGGATCGTCGCCGTGCTCCCGGCCGTCGCCGAGCGCCCAGCCCACTTTCGGGGAATAGGCCTCCACCCACCACCCGTCCAGCTCGGAAAGGTTGAGCCCGCCGTTGACGAGCACCTTCATGCCGCTCGTCCCGCTGGCCTCCCACGGCCGCCGCGGCGTGTTGATCCAGACGTCGATTCCCTGGACCAGGTGTTCGGCCATCAGCATGTCGTAGTCGGCGAGGAACACCGCCGGGGGATTGGCGCTGCCTCGGATGAAGCGCGTCCATTCCAGGATGATCGCCTGCCCGGCCTGGTCGGCCGGGTGCGCCTTCCCGGCGATGATGAGCTGGGCCGGGCGCTGCGGATTCTTGAGGATTCGCATCAGCCGCTCGGGATCGTGCAGCAGGAGGTCGGGCCTCTTGTACGTCGCGAAGCGCCGCGCAAACCCGAGCGTGAGGACCCCGGGATCGAGACGCGCCCGGGTCCGGGCGATATCGTCGGGCGTGCTCCCGGCGACGGTCATCTGCCGGACGACGGTGTCGCGGGCATATTCAACGAGGAGCCCGCGGCTGGCCGCGCGCATCGCCCAGATCTTCTCCGCCGGCGCCCTGCGAATGTCGGCCTCCACCGTCGCTGAGGTCATGAGCCACCGCGACTTGCCGCAGGCGTCCGTCCAAAGCGCGTCGGCAGACCGCGAGTCCCAGGTCGGCATGTGCACGCCGTTCGTCACGTGGCCGACCGGCACCCCCTCCTCCGGCCACCCGGGAAAGAGCGGAGAAAAGATCCTTCGGCTCACTTGGCCATGCAGTCGGCTGACCCCGTTCACGCCTCCGCTCCCGTGTGTCGCCAGCCACGCCATGTTGAAGGGCTCGCCGGCGTCGTAGGGATTGCTTCGTCCAAGAGCCAGCAGATCGCGCGCCGAAAGTCCCAGCTCCTCCCTCGCGTAGCGCCCCAGGTACTGCTCCAGCAATGCCGGGGAAAAAAGATCGAATCCCGCGGGCACGGCCGTGTGGGTCGTGAAGAGATTGCCGGCGCGCGTGGCCATGAGGGCGACCTCGAATGGCTGCCCGGACTCCTTCATGAAACAGCGGGCGCGCTCCAGGAGAGCGAAGGCGGCGTGCCCCTCGTTCAGGTGACAGACGTCCGGCTTGACTCCGAGGGCGGTGAGCAGGCGCCAGCCGCCGATGCCGAGGACGATTTCCTGCATGATCCGCATTTCTGGCCCGCCGCCATACAGCTCACCCGTTATCCCCCGATACAGGGGGGGGTTGGCCTCGTCGTTCGCGTCGAGCAGGTAGAGGGAATGCCGGCCCACCTTGACCTTCCACGTCCGAAGCCAGACGGAGCCGCCCGGCAGGGACACTTCCATCCGAAGCCATTCGCCGTTTGCCTGGCGCACCGGCACGATCGGCATCTGCCCAGGGTCATTGCCGGGGTAAAGCGCCTGCTGGGCCCCATTCCGGTCGATCGCCTGCCTGAAGTATCCGCGCTCATAGAGCAGCCCGACGCCGACCACGGGCACCCCGAGATTGCTTGCGGCCTTCAGCTGGTCGCCGGCCACGTTGCCAAGACCGCCCGAATAGATGGGCAGGGCCTCGCTCAGCATGAATTCCATGCAGAAATAGGCGACGCACGTGAGCGGGGCCTGCGGGTGCTCCTTCTGGAACCACGCGGGGGCCCCCTCCGTCTGCCGCTGGGCCTGCACGAGGCCGTCGAGCAGCCGGCTGAAGTCCGGGTCGGCGAGGGCGCCCGAAATCCTCTCCTTCGAGGTGTTGCGAAGCACCACGTTGGGATGGTGCGTCGTTTCCCAGAGGGCGGGATCGAGGCGTTTCCACAGCTCATCCGTCGAGTGGTTCCACGTCCAGCGCAGGTCCATGGCCAGCTCGCTCAGGGCCTCGTGGCCCTGCGGTGCGACGGGGGGTGCGGGATCGCTCATGAATTCCCCCCGGGTGCGGCCGCCGCCAGTGTCGCGCTGACGATGGCCTGGGCCTCGTCCAGGACCCGGCGCAGGTGGGCGTCGCTGCGAAAGCTCTCGGCGTATATCTTATAGATGTCCTCGGTGCCTGACGGGCGCGCGGCGAACCACCCGAATTCGGTGGCGACCTTCAGGCCCCCGATCGGCGCATCGTTGCCCGGGGCGCGCGTGAGCCTGGCCTGTATCCGGTCTCCCGCCAGGTCGGTGGCCTTGACCTGACCCGGCGAGAGCTTGGAGAGGGCCGCCTTCTGCGCGGCGGATGCGGGAGCCTCCACCCGGTCGTAGAAGCGCTCGCCGAATTCCTGGACGAGCCCGCGGTAGGCGTCCCCGGGATCGCGGCCCGAGCGGGCCGTCATCTCCGCGGCGAGGAGGCATGGCGCAAATCCGTCCTTGTCCGTCGTCCAGGCGCCGCCGCCGGTCCGAGCGAACGTGGCGCCCGCGCTTTCCTCCCCGCAAAACCCGATGGAGCCGTCGAGGAGCCCCGCCGAGAACCACTTGAATCCGACCGGGACCTCGAAAAGCCTGCGGCCCCGCTTGGCGGTCACCCGGTCGATCATCTCGCTGCTGACCACCGTCTTGCCGACGGCGGCCGATGCCGGCCACTTCGGGCGGTTCTGGAAGAGGTAGGAGATCGCCGCGCTCAGGTAATGGTTGGGCGGCATGAGGCCGCTGCTCCTCGTGACGATGCCGTGCCGGTCGTGGTCGGTGTCGCAGGCGAACGAGAGGTCGTAGAGGTCCTTCATCTCGATCAGCCTCTGCATCGCGTAGGGCGACGACGGGTCCATCCGGATCTGGCCGTCCCAGTCCACGGTCATGAACCGAAAGGTCGCGTCGACCGCCTCGTTCACCACCGTGAGGTTCAGGCCGAAGCGCTCGCCCACCCGCCCCCAGTAGTGGACGCCGGCGCCCCCGAGGGGATCGACGCCAAGCCTCAGCTTCGCCCCGCGGATGGCGTCCATGTCCACGACGTTGCCGAGATCCTCGACGTATGGTGTGATGTAGTCGCGCAGGTGGGTTGTCGGGGCCCTCAGGGCTGCGGCAAGCGTGACCCGCCTGACGCCCTCAAGGTTGCGCTCCAGGAAATCGTTGGCCTTGGCCTCGATCCAGCCCGTGACCCCTGTGTCAGCGGGGCCGCCGTTGGGCGGGTTGTACTTGAAGCCCCCGTCCTGCGGCGGATTGTGCGAGGGGGTGACAACGATCCCGTCGGCCAGCCCCGCCGACCTGCCGCGGTTGTGGGAAAGGATGGCGTGGGAAATCACCGGGGTCGGCGTGTACTCGCCGCCTTCCGCGATCACCACGTCGACCGCGTTCGCCGCCAGCACCTCGAGCGCGGTTGCGACGGCGGGCGCCGAGAGCGCGTGCGTGTCGATCCCGAGGAACAGCGGGCCGTCGGTGCCCTGCGCCTTGCGGTAGAGGCAGATCGCCTGCGTGATGGCCAGGATGTGGTCCTCGTTGAAGGACCTCTTGAAGGCCGTGCCGCGGTGCCCCGACGTGCCGAATGCCACGCGCTGCGCGGGAACTCCGGGATCGGGGGCGTCGGTGTAGTAGGCCGTGACGAGCCTCGCCACGTCGACCAGCAGCCCCGGCGGCGCCGGCTTGCCGGCAAGGGGGCTCGTCGTCTCGGCCATCGTTGTCAGCCCTCGGCGCCCGGCCTATGCCGCCGACTCCGCCCGTTCACCGTAGGATCCCCGGACAGCGAGGCCGTTGCAGCGCGCCCTGTGGAGGAGGGCATGCTGGGCGGCCGAAATGTTCTTAGGCGAACCGCCCCAGGTCTTCATCGCCGCGTCCTGGAGCGCGCGCCCGAACGAGAACGTGATCTTCCACGGGAGACCCTTCGCCGCGCAGATCGCGTTCAGCCTGCGCGTCGCCTCGACGTCGCCCTGCCCGCCCGAGAGGAAGACAATCCCCTGGATCGCCGCTGGCACGCCTCGCCGGAAGCATCGCAGCGTGGCCTCGGCCATCTCCGCGTCGCCGGCCTGCCGGGTGCAATCCTCGCCCGAGAGGACCATCCCCGTCTTCAGCAGCATCCCCTCCAGGGAGACCCGCTGGCGGACCAGGGCCCCAAAGACGGCCCTCAGGGTGGCGGTTGCGACCTCCTCGCAGCGCTCGATCCCGTGGTCGCCGTTCATCAGGATCTCCGGCTCCACGATCGGCACCAGCCCGGCCTCCTGGCTGAGCGCCGCAAACAGCGCCAGCCCGGTCGCGTTCGCCTTCGTGCACGCGCCCGTCGGGAGGCCGTCCCCGATTGCGATCACGGCCCGCCATTTCGTGAACCGCGCGCCCATCTTCCGATACTCGGCGAGCCTCTCGCGGAGCCCGTCCAATCCCGTCGTGATTCTTTCGCCGGCAAACGCGGGCATGGGCACCGCTCCCGCGTCGACCTTGATTCCCGGGACAATTCCCTGCGCCTCGAGGAGCCTGGCCATGGGCGCTCCGCCGGATGAATCCTGGCGGATCGTCTCATCAAACAGGATGGCCCCGCTGATGAACTCGCCGAGCCCGGACGTTGTGAAGAGCATCTCCCTGTAGGCCCTGCGGTTATCCTCGCTGGAGACGATGCCAAGCTCCTTGAAGCGCTCGCCGATCGTTGGGAAGCTCTCGTCGGCGGCCAGGATTCCCTTGCCGGGGGCGAGAAGGGCCCGAACCGTCGATTCAAGCGCGTCCGGGAGACTCACGACTGGCTTCGGTCCTCGTCCACCGCTCTTCGGGCGGCCTGGACCATGCGGTCCCTCCCGGCCTCCTCGGCCCCCTCGTCGACAAGCTGCTCGGTCTCGCTCCGGCCCTCGTCGTCCTCGTCCTCGCTTGGCAATTCCGCCACCTGGCGCCCCTCCGAGCCCGGAACGGGATCCCAACGCTTGGATTCCGGCAGCGACTCAAGGATCGCGTCCTGCAGGTCGATGTCCGATTCCCCTGTCAATTCGCGCTTCGCCTGCTCGTATTCCGCCTGGGACACATGCCCCTCAGGGTGTCCGGCGATCAGGGAGAGCTCCCTCGCGCGCGCATTCACCATGGCCCGGGTCACGGTTCCTATGCCGACGGAGTTCTCGGTGAGGACGCCTTTGCTGAGCGGATTCTTACCCATGGGCTGGTAAAGGATTGGTTGGATTGACCGCGCGGCCCGTGAAAAGTCCACGGCTTTCCGCATATGGCAAGCCTTGCGCGGAGATTTTCACCCGCGCCGGGATCGCAATCCCTCAGTCGGAAAAGGTTCCCTTTTGGTGGCCGCCGGCGCCCGCCTTCACAAGGTCATTTTCCGCAGTGGCTTGGATGTCGGCCATTGTCAGCTTCACGAAGACCTTCGATTCCGCATAGCCAATTCGCGCGACTTTGCCCGGTGAAATCAGGATCTCCTTGCCGGCGTACCAGTGCCCGGTCTCAACGACCAGTTCGTGAATGGCCCAGCTCCTGTCGTCCACGAGGAATCCGCTCAGATGGCCGATGGTCCCGTCGGACGCCTCTATGGCGTAGCCGGTCACGGCCTTTGCGCTTTGCAGGTGGCGGTCGGCGCGGGGTTCGAGCGCCTTTCGGGAAGCCGCATCCTTGGGAAGCGGGGAGGCGGTGCCGTACGGAAAGGCGCTCAGGCCCCACATCTGCCCGCCCTCCCAGTAGGCGGGCCATCCGTAGGAGCGGTAGTAGCCTTCCTCGAATTGCCGGGACACCGGCTCGTGCGAATCGATCGATGGGCTGTCCTCAATCTGCTTCTTTCGAAGTTTGATGCGGAGCGTCTTGTCGTAGAGATCCCATTTTGCAAATGCATGGGGGCTGATGAGGACAAGCCGCCCCGTGAGCCATGATCCGGTGTCCGCTACCAGGTAGCGGATCACCCAGGACTTGTCGTCAAAGTAGAAGTCCTTGGTGTGGCCGAGATCCCCGTCCAGCGCGGCCAGTTTGCTGCCGTAAAGTTCCTTGATGTCTTGTATCATGGTTTGTCCTCGTTAATTCCGCCGAGTGCCGGGCGGCTTGGAGGGAATTGCCCCCCCAATCTCCGGGCTGCGCGAGAATATCGTAAACTGCAGCGGGTCGAAATGGGGTGATACCCTATTGGGGCTGGAAGGACGTCCCGTGATCTGTTCGGCGCGAGTCGGTGACATCGCTCCTTTTCCGGACGCGGCGTCCCCTGAAGGCTGGGAAGAACACCCCATATTAAATTTCTCAGATCGGGGCCACCTTGGTGTTAAATTGAAACCAGCGCCCGCATCCCCCTCCGCCTCCTTTGCCGCAAGTTGAAAGCTCGTCTGGCGGCCAGGGTCGTCGGGCGCCCTCCGGGCAAAATGATGGTTCGGTGTCCGGCAAGGCAGCCTTCGGGCGGAGTGGGGACGCCGGTTGGCCAACGACATGAACCCCAACGGATATATCAAAGCGGAGAACCCGGCCTGAACGGCGAGCGCAAATGAAGATACTGTCGTCGCGCTGGCAAAAGCTCGGGATCAAACGGGACCTTGCGCTCGGGCAGGCGGGTGGGCAGCCCCTGCGGGCCGAATTATTCAGCGCCGAGCAGCTTGCGCGCCACGCCTGCGTCCTGGCGCGCGATCACCGGATCGCGACTGAGGACCGGTCCAGCAGGCTGCTTTCCCAATTGGATGAAAACGAGCTGAGGCTCCGGGCCTTCAACCGGGCGACTGCCGCAGTGAATCCAAACCGGAGCATCACTCCCGCGTCCGAATGGCTCCTCGATAATTTTTACCTGATAGAGGAGCAGATTCAGATGGCCAGGAGACATCTGCCCAGGGGATACAGCAGGGAGCTGCCGCGCCTCCTGAGCGGTCCATCCTCCGGGCTTCCGCGCGTCTACGATATTGTGCTTGAACTGATTGCCCATGTGGACGCGCAGATCGAAGCGGGGCAGCTCAGCGCATTCGTCGCCGCCTACCAGACGGTGCAACCCCTGAAGCTGGGAGAATTGTGGGCCGTTCCCATCATGCTTCGCCTGGGATTGATCGAGAATCTCCGGCGCGTCACCACCCGTCTCACCCTCGCCCGAGAGGACCGCAACCTCGCGGATTCATGGGTGGACAGCCTCCAGGAAACCGCGGAGAAAAACTCGTCCCTTCTCGTGATTGTCGTGGCCGACATGGCGAGGGCCATGCCGCCCCTCACGAGCTCCTTCGTGGCTGAATTCTGCCTCCGCCTGTCGCGGCAGAGCCCGGAGCTGCATATCGCGCGCAGCTGGCTCGAGCAACGGCTCGTTGAACACGGCCTTTCCATCGAGCAGCTCGTTCACCTGGAGAGCCAGAATCAGGCGGCCGACCAGGTTTCCGTGAGCCATAGCATCGCCAGCCTTCGCGCCCTGAGCGCGATGGACTGGAAGGAATTCGTCGAGAGCCTCAGCGTGGTCGAGGGAATCCTTCGCTCCGACCCGACCGGCACATACCGCCGGATGGATTTCGCCACTCGCGACCGCTATCGCCACTCCGTCGAGTTCTTTGCCCGGCGAAGCAAGCGCACGGAGTCCGACATCGCTCAATGCGCCAATCGACTCGCGGCAAAAAGCGCCCTGGGGGCGGGCCGTGGGGACCGCACCGCCCATGTTGGCTTCTATCTCATAGACCGGGGCCGGTCTTTGCTGGGCCGCGAGGTCAACGTGAAGTGGCCTTGGCGATCGATAGTCGAGAGGGGCATACACCGATGGCCACTGACGTTCTACGCGGGTGGAATCGGCGTGCTCACCGCCCTGACCACGATCGGCGCAGTCGAGCGGGCCCGGACCCTGGGATTGCACGGATGGAAGCTCGGCTTCCTCGTCCCCGTCATTGCGATCTGCGCCAGCCAGCTGGCGGTGACCCTGACAAATTGGCTGTCGACCCTGCTGGTCAAGCCCCGCCTGCTCCCGCGCCTGGACTGCACGGCGGGCATTCCTCCCGACTGCCGCACGATGGTGGTCGTTCCGACAATGCTCACGAGCCCGGAAGACATCGACCGGCTCATCGAGAAATTGGAGATCCACCATCTCGCGAATCCCGACAAGTGCCTTCATTTTGCATTGCTGACGGATTTCCGCGACGCACCCGTTGAGATCCTTCCCGGTGACAGTGACCTGGTCCAGAGGGCACGGTCCGGTATCGAGATGCTCAACCGCAGGTACCTGACCGGCGGTCAAAGCCGCTTCTTCCTGCTTCACCGCCCGCGCCGGTGGAACGCCGGCGAAGGCTCGTGGATGGGGTACGAGCGCAAGCGCGGAAAACTGATGGAGTTCAATGCTCTTCTTCGCGGCGGCTACCGGGAACGCTTCTCCGTCATCGTTGGGGATTCGGCCATATTCCCGTCCATCAAATATGTGATCACGCTCGACACGGACACCCAGCTTCCGCGCGATGCCGCGCGCCAGCTCGTCGGCTCGATGGCCCACCCGTTGACCCGGCCGGTCTTCGATGCCGCCCGTGGAATCGTCGTCGAGGGCTACGGTATTCTCCAGCCGCGCGTCGGCGTCAGCCTGCCGAGTGCCAGGCGATCCTGGTTCGTCCGGCTCTTTGCCGGCGACACGGGCATCGACCCCTATACCAAGGCCGTATCGGACGTGTACCAGGACGTGTTCCAGGAGGGATCGTTCATCGGGAAGGGCATCTACGACGTAGATGCCTTCCAGCGGGCCATGAACGGGCGCGTCCCGGAAAATGCCGTCCTCAGCCACGACTTGCTCGAGGCGTGCCACGCGCGCTCCGCACTCGTAAGCGACGTGGAGTTCTACGAGGAATATCCCTCCCGCTACAGCGTGGACGTCGACCGGCGCCACCGCTGGATTCGCGGCGATTGGCAGATCACGCAATGGCTCTTGCCGCGGGTCCCCGGTTCCGACGTCCGTCGCATGGCAAACCCGCTCTCGGCCCTCTCGCAATGGAAGATCTTCGACAACCTCAGGCGAAGCCTCGTCCCCATTGCCGTCACCGTCCTCATGCTGGACACCTGGCTCGTGTTCCCCGGAGTCGACCGCCTGGGCCTTTCGCTCGCGCTGGCCGTCATCGCGCTGCCGGGGCTGCTCTCTGCGCTGGTGGACCTGTTCCGCAAGCCCGCGGACTTTCCGTGGGCGATGCACCTGAGGGGAGTGGCCATGTCCAGCGGCCGGCATCTATGCCAGATCCTGCTCACCCTGGCACTCCTGCCTTACGATGCCTTCATCAGCCTGGACGCAATAGGAAGAACCCTGCTGCGCCTGCTCGTGACGCACAAACGACTCCTTGAGTGGCGCACATCCAGCGATTCCGAGAGAACGACGCGCTCGAGCATCGGGGGCCTTTACGGCGACATGTGGGCCGCCCCGGCCATCGCCCTTCTCACCGGGTTCCTGCTCGTCTCGCGGGCTTCGGCCCCGTGGCCGCCCGCGCTGGCCATACTTGGCCTTTGGCTGGCGGCCCCGTGGATAGCCTGGAGGATCAGTCGGCCCATTGAGACGGAGACGCCGGCACTGTCATCCGGACAACGGGCGTTCCTCAGGTGCACGGCCCGAAAGACGTGGAATTTTTTCGAGACCTTCGTCACTGCGGGCGAAAACTGGCTGCCTCCGGACAATTTTCAGGAGGTCCCCACCCCCACGATCGCATCCCGGACGTCGCCGACAAACATGGGACTGGCGCTGCTCGCAAACCTGGCGGCGCGGGATATGGGATATCTCTCGGCGGGCGGATTTGTCAGGCGCACAAGTGACGCGCTCGCCACGATGCAGCGGCTTGAGCGGCATCGCGGTCACTTTTACAATTGGTATGAGACGCGCACGCTCCAGCCGCTTTCCCCGCTTTACGTGTCGAGCGTGGACAGTGGCAACCTGGCGGGTCATTTGCTGACGCTCGGCTCGGGTCTGAGGGAGCAGGCGGACGAAAGATTTCCCTCCGCCCAGGCCCTTGCCGGCCTGCGGGACACGGTCATGGTGCTTCGGGGCCTGGCCGGCGACAACCCACCGCTCGAGGAACTCGAAAGACAATTGAAGGAGGAGCCCTCCGGCCCCCGCGCGGTATTCTCGTCACTCCAGCGGGCCTCGATCACGGCAGCCGAGGTAGCCGCCTCGCTGGCAAACCGCGGGGAGAAGCTCAAGGGATGGGGCCAAGCCCTGGTGAAAAATTGCAGGGAGCACATGGAAGATCTGCTCTTTCTGGCTCCTTGGATGGCCCTCCAGGACAAGGGTACCCTGGGACCTCCTGGGAACCGTCCGGGCCCTCCCTCGGCGACGGCGAGGGATATTGAAAATCCGCCAGGTCCGTTGAAGGCAACGCCGGGGGAGCTATGGGCCAAGCTCGACCAAGCAATGACCCTGCGGGAGATCGCGGCGCTGGAGGAAAAATTCTGCCCATTGATGAGGGGCGCCGCAAGCGACTTCCGCTCGGCCACCGATCCGGCGGGCGACGCGGGCGAGAATTCCCTCGAGGCCCTTTCGCGCAGCCTGCGCGAGGCAAGTGAGCATGCCCGTCAGCGCCTGCTGGAATTGGAGGACCTGGGAAGGCAGACCGACGAACTGGCTTCGATGGACTTCACCTTCCTCTTCGACTCGTCGAGGGACCTGTTTTCCACGGGATTCAGCGTGACTGAACGCCGGTGTGACACGACCTTCTATGACCTTCTGGCCTCCGAAGCCCGCCTGTGCAGCTACGTCGCCATCGCCCTTGGGCAGGTTCACCAGGATCACTGGTTCTCGTTGGGACGTCTGCTCGTCGCCTCGCGGGGCAATCCGACACTGGTTTCATGGAGCGGCTCGATGTTCGAGTACCTCATGCCCCTCTTGGTGATGCCCAATTATGAGAACACGCTGCTCGACCGCACCTGCAGGTCGGCGGTGGAGCAGCAGATCGGATACGGGGAGTCGCTGAACGTGCCTTGGGGGATCTCCGAGTCGGGCTACAACCGAACCGATGTCCACATGAACTACCAGTATCGCGCATTCGGGGTTCCGGGCCTGGGGCTGAAGAGGGGGCTGGCCGACGACTTGGTGGTCGCCCCATACGCGACCGCGTTGGCGCTCATGGTTTCGCCGGTGGAGGCGTGCGAGAACCTGCAGCAGCTGGCGGCGCAGGGGCGCGAGGGCGACTACGGCTTCTACGAGGCGATCGACTACACACCCAGGCGGCTGCCGCCGGACGAGACGAGCGCCACCATCCGTTCCTTCATGGCCCACCATCAGGGAATGAGCCTGCTCGCCCTGACGAACCTGTTGCGGGAAAGTTCCATGCAACGCCGATTCCTCGCCTGTCCGCTGCTCAAGGCGGCGGACCTTCTGTTGCAGGAGCGCATGCCCAAGACGGCCGCAAACGTATTCGCGGGAGACCTGGCACTTGAGATCTCGCGGACGCTGACCGGTGAGAGTGAAAGCATGATGCGCGTTCTGACGAATCCCTCCTCGGGGACACCGGACGTGCATCTCCTGTCAAACGGCCGCTATCACGTCGCCGTCACGAGCGCCGGCGGCGGCTATAGCCGATGGCGCGACTTGGCTGTCACCCGATGGCGCGAGGACGCCACGCGCGATTGCTGGGGAACGTTCATCTACCTGCGGGACATGGCGACCGGGGAATTCTGGTCCGCCGCGTATCAGCCAACAGTGCACGTGCTCAAGGACTATGAGGCCATCTTCACACAGGCACGCGCGGAATTTCGCCAGATCCATGCCGGACTCGAGATCCACACGGAGATAAGCGTGTCGCCGGAGGACGACATTGAGCTGAGACGAATCACGATCACCAACCGATCTCCCGTCAGGCGCACAATCGAGGTCACGAGCTACGCGGAGGTCGTGCTGGCGAAATCGGCGTCGGACGCGGCGCATCCCGCGTTCAGCAATCTCTTCGTGCAGACGGAGTTTGTGCCAAAGTCCTCGGCAATCCTGTGCAGCCGCCGCGCCAGCTCCCCCGAGGAGAGGCCGCCATGGATGCTGCATCTGATGGCGGACCAGGGCGGCGTCCCGGAGGGAATCTCCTGCGAGACCGATCGCTCACGATTTGTCGGGCGCAACGGATCGCTGTCCAACCCCGCGGCCATGCAGGGAAAGTCGCCATTGTCCAACACTGTCGGCTCCGTGCTTGATCCCATCGTATCGCTGCGGCGAACGGTCTCGCTGCCGCCCCATGAGACAACCGTCATCGGCTTGGTTATGGGTGCAACGGACAGCCGGGAAGCGGCGCTCGGATACGTCGAGAAATACCAGAGCCTTCTCATGGTTGACCGTGCCTTCGACCTTGCGTGGACCCACAGTCAGGTGACCTTGCGTCACTTGAACGCCACGGAGGGGGAAGCGCAAATCTATGGGCGCCTCGCAAGCTCGCTGATATACGCCGATCCGGCCCGGCGAGCCATCCCAAGCGTCCTGCGCAGCAATCGCCGCGGCCAAAGCGGCCTTTGGAGCTATGGCATCTCTGGAGATGTGCCGATCGTCCTGCTCCGTGTAAGTGACTCACAGAAGACCGAGATCGTGCGCCAGCTGGTCCGTGCCCACTCCTACTGGAGGATGAAGGGATTGGCCGTCGAGCTGGTGATCCTGAACGAGGAGATCTCGGTCTACCGCCAGTCGCTTCAGGAGCAGATCAACCAACTCATCGCCTCGGGAATCGAGGCGCAGATGTTGGAGAAGCCGGGCGGCATCTTCGTCCGCCTCCTCGCGCAGGTTCCAAACGACGACCGCGTGCTGCTTCAATCCGTGGCTCGGATCGTTCTTAATGACGAATTCGGAACGCTGGAGGATCAGTTGGAACGAAAGAGCGCGCTGGAGTCCGTGGTCCCGCTGCTGATTCCATCGCGCTCCCCGCAGCACGACTCGCCCGTTCCGCTCCCTCCACGAGAGCTCATCTTCCCGAACGGAATTGGCGGCTTCACCCGCGATGGACACGAGTACGTTGTCACCCTCAATGCGGGCCAGACGACGCCGGCTCCCTGGATCAACGTGCTCGCCAACTCAAATTTCGGAACCGTCATCTCTGAAAGCGGAAGCGCCTACACTTGGGCGGAAAACTCCCATGAGTTTCGGCTGACGCCGTGGAGCAACGACCCGGTGAGGGACCCGCCCGGCGAGGCCCTCTACATCCGGGACGAGCAAACTGGGCAATTCTGGTCGCCGACGCCTTCGCCGGCACGGGGCGTCACGCCCTACGTTATTCGCCACGGCTTCGGCTACTCGGTATTTGAACACACCGAGTTTGGCATCGCTTCAGAGCTGTGGATCTATGTCTCGATCGATGCGCCGGTTAAGTTCACGGTGCTGAAATTGCGCAATGTCTCGGGGAGGCCGCGGCGCGTGACAGTCACGGGATATTGGGAATGGGTGCTAGGCGAGCTTCGGCAAAAAGGCGCCATGCATGTTCAAACCGAGATGGACCTGAAGACCGGGGCATTGGTGGCGCGCAATTTCTACAACACCGAATTCCCCGGCCGCATTGCGTTTGTCGACGTGAGTGACGTGACCCGCACGCTCACCGGGGACAGAAGGGAATTCATCGGAAGGAATGGGAATCTCTCGCAGCCCGCGTCGCTGAAGCGGACGCGCCTTTCAGGCAGGGTAGGTGCGGGGCTGGATCCTTGCGGGGCCCTGCAGGTCGCCTTCGATCTAGCTGAAGGGCAGGAGCATGAGACGTGCTTTCGCCTTGGCTTCAGTCGAAGCGAGGCTGACCTGCAGGGCCTCATCCAACGTTTCCGCCGCACGGATTCCAGCCGAACCGCCTTGGAGGGCGTGTGGGCCTATTGGAATCGCACGCTCGGATCGGTGAATGTGGACACGCCCGATGCGGCTGTAAATGTCATGGCGAACGGCTGGCTGCTCTACCAGACGCTTGGCTGCCGGGTCTGGGCCAGGACGGGGTTCTATCAATCCAGCGGCGCCTACGGGTTCCGCGACCAACTTCAGGACGTCATGGCGCTCGTTCACGCCGAGCCTGCGCTGACCCGCGAGCACCTTCTGCGGGCCGCCGCGCGCCAATTCCGGGAGGGGGACGTGCAGCACTGGTGGCACCCCCCGGCCGGGCGGGGCGTCAGGACACATTGCTCCGACGACTATCTGTGGCTTCCCTATGCCACCTGCCGCTACGTGGCCTGCTTGGCCGACACAGGTGTCCTCGACGAGAGGATCAATTTCCTAGAGGGCCGCTTGGTCAGGCCCGAGGAGGAGAGCTACTATGACCTTCCGACCCGCTCGGCGGAGTCGGCCACGCTCTACGAGCATTGCGTCCGCTCCATCGAACGCGGGCTCAGGTTCGGGGAACATGGGCTTCCGCTGATCGGCAGCGGCGACTGGAACGACGGGATGAACCGCGTGGGAGCAGAGGGGCGCGGCGAAAGCGTCTGGTTGGCGTTCTTCCTTTTCGACGTGCTGACCCAGTTTTCCCATCTTGCGCGCGCGCGAAACGACTCGGTATTCGCCGAGCTTTGCACGACCCAAGCGTCCCGGCTGCAGCTTAGCATCGAGCAAAACGCATGGGACGGCGAATGGTACCGGCGCGCCTACTTTGACGATGGCGAGCCGCTCGGGTCGCAATCCAACGCCGAGTGCCAGATAGACTCGCTGCCGCAAAGCTGGTCGGTGATCAGCGGTGCCGGCGACCCGGCGCGCAGTCGGCTTGCGATGAAATCGATGGACCGGCGCCTGGTCCTCGACGACATCGGGCTCATTCGGCTGTTCGAGCCGCCGTTTGACAGGTCCTCGCCAAGTCCCGGCTATATCAAGGGCTACATCCCGGGCGTTCGCGAGAACGGCGGCCAATACACCCACGGCGCTGTCTGGGCTGCGATGGCATTTGCCGAAATGGGAGAAAACGAACGTGCCTGGGAACTCTTCGCACTGCTCAATCCCGTCATCAAGGGTGGGACGGCCCGGCAGATCGCAACATACAAAGTAGAGCCGTATGTCGTGGCTGCGGACGTCTATGCTGTCGCCCCGAACGAGGGCCGAGGCGGCTGGACCTGGTACACGGGATCGGCGGGGTGGATGTACCGGCTTCTGGTGGAGACCCTGCTGGGCGTGAACCTGGAGGGCGAAGGCCTTCGCCTGACCCCCCGGATGCCCAAAGCCTGGGCGACGTATAAGATCCACTACCGCTATCGGCAGACGGTTTATCATATTGCCATCACCCGGCTTGCGTCCGACGCGCCCGATGGGACGCTGCTTACGCTCGACGGGCGGGAGTTATCCGGGGATACAATTCCCCTCCAGGACGACCGCAATGAGCACATCGTTGAATTCAGGATCCACGACCGGGCGCTCATCCCCGCGGAAATGGCAACCGTCGGATGAGTTCCTCCCGGGTCCGGAATTGCCAGTGTTGAGGATTCCGCACACGCTCCTCAAGGGAGCGAGAAACGAGCCCAATTGTAACGAAATTAGGTTGTTCACCCTATTGCCAGTATTTCAGCTGCACCTCATGATGAGGCGTGAAAGCCGGACCCACGCGGAAGACTTGACCGGGTAATCTTATCGCCAAAGTTGGCCGATGAAAAGTGCCCCCTCCAGCACCCTTTCCATCAACGCCGGCTCCTCGAGCATCCGGTTCGCGGTGTTTGAGGCCGGCAATGCGCCGCACAGGGCGCTCATTGGGAAAATCGAGCGCATCGGGCTGAGCGGCACGAACCTGTCCGTCGGCGGCGCGCCCGGGCGCCAGGTGGCGGCCTCCGACCATCGGACCGCGGCGGCCATCCTCATGGACTTTCTCGAGTCCCAGCCGGCATTTGCATCGGTCGGCGCCGTCGGGCACCGGGTGGTGCACGGGATGAAGCGCTCCCAGCCGGAGCGGGTGACGCCGAGGCTGCTTTCGGAACTGCGCCGCATCACTCCCTTTGACCCGGATCACCTGCCCCGCGAGGTCAGCATGATGGAGGAAATGCGAAGGCGCCGTCCGGTGCTTCCCCAGGTGGCGTGCTTTGACACCGCATTTCACAGGACAATGCCGGCGGTGGCCAGGCTTGTGCCGATACCGCGGCGATATTCGGCGAAGGGAGTCGAGCGCTACGGCTTTCACGGGATCTCCTGCGCCTACCTGATGGAGGAGCTCGGCCGCCTGGATCCCCCGGCCGCGAAGGGACGCGTGCTCCTGGCGCACCTCGGCAACGGCGCCAGCCTGACCGCGGTGCGCGGTGGCAGGAGCATTGACACGAGCATGGGCTTCACGCCCGCGTCGGGCCTTGTGATGAGCACCCGCACCGGCGACCTCGACCCGGGAATCGCCTATTTCCTGGCCCGTTCGGAGGGGATGACGCCGGCGCGTTTCCAGAGGATGGTGAACCGCGAGTCAGGGTTGCTCGGGGTCTCCGGCACCAGCTCCGACCTGCGGGACCTCCTTGACCGGGAGGACCGCGATCCCCGGGCCGCCGCCGCGGTGGAGCTGTTCTGCTACCAGGTGAGGAAATGGATAGGATCATTTGCCGCGGCCATGGGAGGGCTGGACACCCTCGTCTTCGCGGCGGGGATCGGGGAAAACTCGCCCGTCATCCGGGAGCGGATCTGCGACGGCCTCGAATTCCTCGGAGTCGGGCTTGACCGCAGGAGCAACGCCGGCAACGCGCCGCTCATCTCGTCGGACTCCCACGGCGTCAAGGTGCGCGTGATCCGCACCGACGAGGAACTCATGATCGCGAGGTCCGTCGCGAGCGTCCTCAATCCCGGCCGGCGCCGGAAATCCTGAATTATGCAAAACAAGACACTCACGCCCGGCGAGCTCCTGAAGATCGACGCCTACTGGCGCGCCGCCAACTACCTCTCGGTCGGCCAGATCTACCTTTACGACAATCCCCTGCTCAAGCGCCCCCTGCAGCTCTCCGACATAAAGCACATGCTGCTCGGCCACTGGGGCACGACCCCGGGCCAGAACTTCATCTACGCGCACCTGAACCGCGTGATCAAGAAGTTCGACCTCGACATGATCTATGTTTCAGGCCCCGGCCACGGGGGGCCGGCCGTCGTCGGAAACACCTACCTCGAGGGCACCTACAGCGAGATCTACCCCAACATCAGCCAGGATGAGGAGGGCCTGCGGAAGCTCTTCGTCCAGTTCTCGTTCCCCGGGGGGATACCCAGCCACGCGTCGGCGGAATGCCCGGGATCGATCCATGAGGGCGGGGAGCTGGGCTACTCCATCAGCCATTCGTTCGGCGCCGTGTTCGACAACCCGGGGCTCATCGTCGGCTGCGTGGTGGGCGACGGCGAGGCGGAGACGGGCCCTCTGGCGACGGCCTGGCACTCCAACAAGTTCCTGGACCCGGCGACCGACGGCGCCGTGCTGCCGATCCTGCACCTGAACGGCTACAAGATATCCAACCCTACGATCCTCGCCCGCATCACCCGCGAGGAGCTGGAGCAGCTGCTTCGCGGCTACGGCTGGACACCCCTCTTTGTCGAGGGCCATGAGCCCGACCTGATGCACGAGGCCATGGCGACCACGCTCGACCTGGCCATTGGGCAGATAAAGCGGATCCAGGAGGAAGCCCGGGTCCGCGGCAACATCGCCCGCCCGCGGTGGCCGATGATCGTCCTGAATTCGCCCAAGGGCTGGACGGGACCCAAGATGGTCGACGGGCTGCAGATCGAGGGGACGTTCCGCGCACACCAGGTTCCCCTTATCGTCACGTCCACGACACCCCCGGAGCACCTCAGGCAGCTTGAGGACTGGCTCAAGAGCTACCGGCCCGAGGAGCTCTTTGACGAGCAAGGCCGCCTGAAGGCGGAACTGGCCGAGCTCGCGCCAAAGGGGGAGCGCCGGATGGGTGCCAATCCCCACGCGAACGGGGGCATCCTGCTCAGGGACCTGCGCATGCCCAACTTCCGCGACTACGCGCAAAGCGTGCCGACCCCTGGCTCCCTGGGGATCGGGGACACGCACGTGCTGGGGCCGTTCCTGCGCGACGTGGCGAAGCTCAACACGGGCGAGCGGAACTTCAGGGTCTTCGGGCCCGACGAGACGCTCTCCAACGGGCTGGAGGCGCTCTTCCAGGTGACCCGGCGCCAGTGGGACGCCGCAACCGTGCCCAACGATGAATTCCTGGCGCCCGAGGGGCGCGTCATGGAGATGCTGAGCGAGCACCAGTGCGAGGGATGGCTCGAGGGCTACCTCCTCACGGGGCGGCACGGCATCTTCAACTGCTACGAGGCGTTCATCCACATCATCGACTCGATGTTCAACCAGCACGCCAAGTGGCTGAAGGTCACCTCGCACCTGCCGTGGAGGCGAAAGCTCTCCTCGCTGAACTACCTGCTTTCCTCCCACGTCTGGCGCCAGGACCACAACGGCTTCACCCACCAGGACCCGGGATTCATCGACCACGTGGTCAACAAGAAGGCCGAGGTCGTGCGCATCTACCTCCCGCCCGACGCGAACTGCCTCCTGTCCGTCATGGACCACTGCCTCCGCAGCCGGCACTACGTCAATGTCGTGATCGCCGGCAAGCATCCGGCGCCGCAGTGGCTCACGATGGACGAGGCCTGCAGGCATTGCACCGAGGGCATCGGCATCTGGCAGTGGGCGAGCAACGACCAGGACGAGCCGCCCGACGTCGTGATGGCCTGCTGCGGCGACGTGCCGACGCTGGAGACGCTTGCCGCGGTATCGATCATGCGCGAGCACCTGCCCGGGCTGAGGATGCGGGTCGTAAACGTCGTCGACCTCATGAAGCTCCAGCCGCAGTCCGAGCACCCGCACGGGCTTAGCGACGTGGACTTTGACGACCTGTTCACGAAGGACAAGCCGGTCATCTTCGCCTTCCACGCCTATCCGTGGCTGATCCACCGGCTGACCTACCGCCGCACCAACCACGATAACTTCCATGTCCGCGGCTACAAGGAGGAGGGCACTATCACGACGCCCTTCGACATGACTGTCCTCAACGACTTGGACCGCTTCCACCTGGTCATGGACACGATCGACAGGCTGCCCCGGACGGGCGAAAAGGGCATCTACCTGAAGCAGCAGCTCAAGGACAAGCTGGTCGAGCACCGGCTCTACATCGACAAGAATGGCCAGGACATGCCCGAGATCCGCAACTGGAAGTGGCCCGGCGGAAAATCGCCCGCATAGGGCGTCTCCCAACGACCTCCCAGCGGAGACTGCCGCGCAGCCGTTCCCCGGTGATTCACCCCATAGACCAATCGGCCCAATGGGCGCATCCTCTGCCGCTTCAGAAACCGTTCCGCCAACCCACGTCCCCGACACCCATGACTCCGTCCGCCTCCCTCACCGGCTCCCACCTGCGCACCTACAACACGATCTTCCAGCACCCGGTCTCGCACAACCTGGAATGGCGGGCCGTCCGGGCCCTCATGGGGCGCCTCTGCGATGTCACGGAGGAGCTCAACGGGAACCTCAGGGTCGTGCGCAACGGGAAAACCCTCGTCATCCACCAGCACCGCACCAAGGACGTGGCCGACGTGGAGGAGCTCATGGTGCTGCGCCACTTCATCGAGCAATCCGAGGGCGCCCCGGCCGCGGCGGGCGGCGGCGAGGCCCACTGGCTCCTCGTGATCGACCACCATGAGGCCCGGATCTTCAGGTCCGAGACGAGGGACTCCGCCCCGCAGCGCGTCCTGCCGCACGAGCCCGAGGACTATTTCCGCCACGCGCACAACTCGAAGGACTTCTCGAGGGGCCGGGAGAGGCCGGACCCGAACAGCTACTTTGGCCCGGTGGCCCTTGCGCTCCAGGGCGCGGGCCCGATCCTCATCTTCGGCACCGGAACGGGCACGGGCAGCGAGATGGAGCAGTTTGTCGCGTGGCTCGGCCAGCACCACCCGGACACGGCAAGGCGGGTCATCGGCTCCCTCGTCGTCGACGAGAACCACCTGTCCGAGGGCCAGATTCTCGCGAAGGCGCGGGAATTCCACGCGGCCGCCGGGGCCCCCGCGGCCTGAATTTTCCGGGGATTTTCCAGTGGCGTTGCGTCCCCATGCTGGTGACATAGGGGAGTGTTCGACACCCTGGCAGCATTCGCCGGGCTTCCGCCGGATCATTCAGATCCGGCGGATCCCGGCGCATGGACGGGCCAGGCCCCCTGCGCCATGGCCTGAGACCGCGCAGCCGCCCGGAATCCGGCCGGGGCAAGCTGATGGCTTCAACGCAACCCACCTACTGGCTCACCCGCTTTGCCATCCTGCGGCTGCTCGGGCTCGTCTACGCGGTCGCGTTCCTCGTCGCCGCGAACCAGCTCATTCCCCTTGTGGGGTCCGACGGGCTCCTTCCCGCGGGCGCATTCCTCGACCGCGTGAGGGAGGTCCTCGGCTCGACGCAGGCGGGCTTCGAACGGCTTCCCTCGATCTTCTGGTTCGGGCACTCTGACGGGGCGTTGCTCGCGGCGGCGTGGATCGGATTTGCCCTCTCGTGCGCGGTGGCGGCCGGGTGCGCGAACGCGCCGCTCCTCGCAATCCTCTGGGCGCTCTACCTCTCAATCGTCCACGTCGGCCAGGACTGGTACGGCTACGGCTGGGAATTCCAGCTCCTTGAGACCGGCTTCCTGGCGATCTTCCTGTGCCCGCTCCTGGACGCCCGGCCGTTTCCCGCGCGCGAGAGCCCGATTGTCGTCATCTGGCTCTTCCGGTGGCTCATATTCCGGGTCATGCTCGGCGCCGGCCTCATCAAGATCCGCGGGGATGCCTGCTGGCGCGACCTCTCCGCCCTCTTCTACTACTTCGAGACCCAGCCCATCCCGAACCCGCTCAGCCGCTTCTTCCATTTCCTGCCCCGGTGGGAGCTCGAGGCGGGAGTCCTCATGAACCACGCGGCGGAGCTCATCGCACCCTGGTTCGTGTTCGGTCCACGGAGGGCCCGCCACATCGCGGGCGCCGTGATCGTGCTCTTCCAGGTGGTCCTCATCCTGAGCGGCAACCTCTCCTTCCTGAACTGGCTGACGATCATCCCCGCCCTCGCCTGCTTCGACGATTCGCTCTGGGCGCGGATCCTCCCCGGGCGGCTGGCAACCGCGGCCGGGCGGGCGGGCGCCGCAGCGAGGCCGAGCCTCCCGATGGCCGCGGCGTCGTGGGCCCTCGGCGCAACCGTCGCCATCCTCAGCGTCGAGCCGGTCGCCAACCTGTTCTCGCCGAACCAGGTCATGAACGCGTCCTTCGACCCGCTTGAGCTCGTGAACACCTACGGGGCATTCGGGACCATAGGGCGCGAGCGCACGAACGTCGTCTTCGAGGGGACGGACTCCGCGCTTCCGGACGAAACCGCCGTGTGGAAGGCCTACCCCTACCGAGGGCTGCCCGTCGATCCTGCCTCCCGGCCCCCTCAGATCGCGCCCTACCAGCTGAGGCTCGACTGGCAGATGTGGTTCGCCGCGATGGCCTCGCCGCAGGAATATCCCTGGACCCTGAACCTGGTCTGGAAGCTCCTGCACAACGACCCCGGCGCCGTCGGCCTCTTCGCCTCGAACCCCTTCCCCGGGAAGCCCCCCCGCTACGTGCGCGCCGTCATGTACCGCTACGCGTTCGCCGATCCGTCGAAGCGCGGGGGCCCGTGGTGGAACCGCGAGAGGCTCGGCCTCTGGCTTCCGGTTCTTTCGGTGGACTCGGTGGACCTGAAGCGCGTCCTCACGGCCTACGGCTGGCTGAAGCCACAGGGACAAGCGCCCTGAAGGCCCGACCTCGCCCCCCTGTCATTCCCCCTCGAACCGGTAACCCACGCCGAGCACCGTCTTGAAGAACTTGGGCCGCTTCGGGCTTTCCTCCATTTTCCGCCGAAGCCGGTCCATGTAGACCCGGAGGTAGTGGGTCTGCTCCTCCGCCTTCGGGCCCCACACGTCCCGCAGGACCTGCCGGTGCGTGAGCACCTTGCCCCGGTGCGACACGAGAAAGCGCAGGAGCGCGTATTCCTTCGCAGTGAGCGCCACCTCCGAGCCGCCCCTCTTCACGGTCCGGCGCGTCAGGTCGACCTCGACCGCGCCGAACTTGAGGATGCTGACGCCGTCGTTGGGCTTCGCGTGGCGCAGCATGACCCGCAGGCGGGCCAGGAATTCGCGGCCGTTGAAGGGCTTGGTCAGGTAGTCGTCGGCCCCCGCGTCGAGTGCGGCGACCTTGTCGTCCTCGTGCCCGAGGACCGAGAGTATGAGGACCGGAACCTGCGTCCACTCCCGCAGGCGCTTCAGGACCTCGACCCCTGACATGTCCGGAAGCCCCAGGTCGAGCACGACGACGTCGGGGCGCCGGAACGCGATCTCGCTCAGGCCCAGCTGGCCGCTGTCGCAATCCCTGACGGAGAAGCCCCCCGACTCCAGTGTGACGCGCAGCAGCCGTCGAATCTGGACCTCGTCGTCAATGACCAGCACCTCCATCTTCCTCTCTTCGGCGCTCATTCGTTGGGCACAGTCTCGTGCGCCTCGTGGGGAAGGTAAACGGTGAACACCGCGCCCCCACCGGGATTCTCGCCGGCGACGATTTCTCCCCCCTGGGCGCCGACGAATCCCCCGATGATGGAAAGCCCGAGGCCGAGGCCGCCCGCGCGTGCGGCGTCGCCCCGCTGGAACTTCTGGAAGAGCCGGCCCTGCATCTCCGGGGGCAGGCCCGGCCCCCGGTCCGCGACGGTGAAGAAGACGCGGTTCCTCGAGTTGTCTACGCCGCAGGCAAGGAAAAGCGGCGTCCCGGCGGGCGTGTGCAGGGCGGCGTTGAGCAGCAGGTTCGCGATCACCTGCTCCATGAGCGCGGCATCGGCCCGGAAGAGCGGCATCTCGTCCGGGATGTCCACCTCCAGGGGATGGTCCACGAGCGAGTCGCTGATCCCGTCCCGGGCGGCGTTCACGAGATCGTTCGCGTCGCACCAGTCGAGCTTCGGCCGGAGCGTCCCCGTCTCGAGGCGCGTCTGGTCGAGGAGGTTGCCGACCAGCCTGCTCAGCCTTCGGGTCGCGGTCCGGATCTCGCCCGCCATCTTCCCGAGCGGCGTGTCGGCGTCGGCGGGCAGGTTCTCCGCGGCCGACTCGAGGACGGCCAGCGGCGTCTTCAGCTCATGCGACACCCCGTCAAGCAGCGCGCGGTGCAGCTTGTCCGACTCGGCGAAGATCTTCTCCCGCTCGCCCGCCTCGCGGAGGCTCTCGCGCTCGACCAGAAGGGCGAGCTGGGCCGCAAAGCTCTCCACGAGGTCGCGCTGGGAGAGCGTGAGGGTCGTGTCGGCGGGGACCCGCACGACGAGGACTCCCACCGCCCCCTCGTCCCTCAGGAGAGGAACATGGAATCCCTCGGACAGGGGAAGCGTGTTGGTGAAGCGTCCCGCGTTCTTGCGCTGGCGCCAGGCCCAATCGGAAACGCTGCGCTCCTTCTCGGACATCGCGAACGAGCCCGCGAAATGGGGGACCAGCGACCGGCCGCCGTCGCCGGCCACGAGGAGCGCGGTCTGCGCTCCGAAAAGCGCGTCCGCCTGGCGCAGCGCGGAGAAGACCCCGTCGTCGAGCGTGCGCGCCCCGCTCAGCGCGCGGGTGAGGTGAAAGAGCGCCGTCGCACGCTCCTCGCGCAGGCGTTCGTTGCGCGCCTGCTCGCGGATGCGCGACGTCAGCTGCCCAGCGACGATGGCCGCTATCACGGTCGCGGCGTAGAGCGCGACGTCGTCGGCGGATCCGATGACGAACGTGAACCTGGGCGGAATGAAGAAAAAGTTCCAGACCAGGGCCGCGAGGACGCCGGCGAAAAGAACCGGGCCGCGGCCGACGCGCAGGCTAAGTCCAATCACCGTGAGCAGGTAGACGACACCCACCGGGCGGTAGCCGATGGCGTCCGACAGGAACCCGCTGCCCGCCGACACGATCGCGATCGCCGCGAGCGCCTCGCCGTATTCGCGAGCGGGCGATTTGATGGCCGGCTGCCAGCCGACCCATTTCACGGGCTGCCCGGCCACTCGCTCCGCCGGCACCAGGTAGATATCGATCGGGCCGCTGATCAACAGGAGCCGGTCGACGAGGCTCCCGCCCCGCAGACGGTCCACCCAGCGAGGGCTCCGCGACTTGCCGACAACAATCTGGGTGGCGTTGTTCTGGAGCGCGGTGCGCACGAGGGCGTCGGCGACGTCCTCGTCGTGCGTCACGACGACCTCCGCGCCCAGCTCGCGAGCGAGCGCAAGGTTTCGGTCGAGGTTGCGCTTTGCCTCGCCCTCCAGGGGCTTCGACGTCTCGACGCTCACCGCAATCCACGAGGCCCCCTGGGACGCGGCCATGCGCCGCGTCCATCGGACGAGCTGGCGGGAGAAGGGACTCGGGCCGACGGCGACCAGCAGGCGCTCGCCGGATCGCCAGATCGTCTGCTGGCCGCGGGGGCGCAGCTCCCTCAGGCGCCTCTCCACCCTCTCGGCGGTGAAGCGGAGAGCGAGCTCGCGCAACGCCGTGATGTTCTCCTCCTTGAAGAAGTTCCCCGCCGCCATCTGCGCCCTCTCGCCGAGGTACACCTTTCCCTCCCTTAGGCGCTCGAGGAGCGTCTCGGCCGTGATGTCCACGAGCTCGATCTGGTCGGCGAGCTCAAGGATCGAGTCCGGCACGGTCTCATGCACCGCCGCCCCCGTTATCTGCCTCACCGCATCCGCCCGGGACTCGATGTGCTGAACGTTGAGGGTCGAGTAGATGTCGATTCCGGCGTCCAAGAGCTCGATGACGTCCTGGTAGCGCTTGGGGTGGCGCGACTCTGGCGCGTTCGTGTGGGCGAGCTCGTCGACGAGGACGAGCCGCGGGTGCTGGGCAAGGATCGCCTCGAGGTCCATCTCGCCGAGCTGGGCCCCCTTGTAGCTCACCTGCCTGCGCGGGATGACCTTGAGGCCCTCGAGGAGCGCCATCGTCTCCGCCCTGCCGTGGGTCTCGACAACGCCAACGACGGCCTCCTTGCCGTCGCGGCGCTCCTGGTGCGCGGCCTTGAGCATGGCGTACGTCTTGCCCACGCCCGGGCACATGCCGAAGAAAATCTTGAATCGGCCCCGGGCGGCCCTCGCCTCCTCCTGCTGGAGCGAGGCTAGGAGCGCGTCCGGGTTCGGGCGGTCATCCGTCATGGTCAGCCGCTGCCCCTGGAGGATTCGTTCGGGCAACCCGCCGGCGTCGGGTCAGCGTCCATCTGCGAAGCGCCACCAGCGACCACACCGCCTCGACCAGCCCGAATGGCCAAGATCCCAGCAGAAATCCATACGCCGATCCCAATCCGCACGACAGGGCGAACGCGAGGATGAACCAAGAGGAGCGCCGCTCCAGCGCGTAGCTGACGAGCATCGCAATGACCGCAAAGAGGCCGAACAGTGTCAGTCGGTCCACGATCGGGCGATCCGGGAATTTCGTAACATTTTGAATATTAAATTAATGGCCCATCAATCCGGGATCCTGCGCAGGTATCCAAGGCCCGGCCCGCACCTAGCCGGGCTCGCTGCGGCTCACGCCGCACAATGCCTTGGCGATGCCTGGGCGCCCCAGTGGCGCAGGCAATTGAAAGGGGTCCTCACATTGACGACGAAGACCCCGCACGAGGCGCCCAAAACGACGTTGCGGGCGGTCGACCCAAAACCGGGCCCGACAAGCCTTCTCCAGAACGACGGTGTGTAGACCGGCAGCAGGATCAGGTCGGCCTTCGCCTCAGCCGCCTCCGCGAAGATCTCCTCGTCGGGGAGCCCGGCGCGCACCCGGGGCCTAACCTCAAGGCTCGAGCGCATGAATTCGCGGGCGAGGTGCTCCAGATGCAGGTGCGCCATGTCGCGAGCCGAACCGGACGCGGTCGGCCTCGAATCGAGCACATGCAGCAGGATAACCTCGCCGCCAAACGGCTTTGTGAATCCGTTTGCCAGCGGAAAGACCTCGAGCGGGCACCTCCTGAGGTCGATTGGCAGCAGCAGCCGTCCAACCTCCATCCCGAAGCTGCTACACGAAAGTCTTGAGGGTTGCGTATTCATGCTCTGCGGAGAGCGCCTGGCTGTGGCCCATGTCCCCGCACGCCGCGTCATCCAGACTTCTTCGTGTCCGCTGCATCGAGAGCTAGGTTGAGCAGGAGGACATTGACGCGGGCCTGGCCCAGGAAGCCCAGCTGGGGCTGCTCCACATGCTGCTCAACAAGGGAGCGCACCTGGTCCACTGGCATTCCGCGCGCCGCGGCCACGCGGGCGACCTGGAACTCGGCCGCTTCAGGGCTTATGTGCGGGTCAACGCCGCTCGCCGAGGCGTAGACCAAGTCGGACGGAACGGGCGCGTCGGCCGCGAGCTTGTGCGCATCGCGCAGCGCCTTCGCGTTCGCCCGCACGTTGGTCTGGAGCTGCGCGCTTGTGGGCCCAAGGTTGCTGCCGCTGCTCGCGTTGAGCCCCGTTGCTCCGGTCCCGTAGGTGGCGGCGGACGGCCTCGGCCAGAAGTACTTCGTCCCCTGGAACTGCTGGGCCATCCACTCGGAGCCCAGGAGCTTGCCGCCGCCCATGATCAGGCTCCCGTTGGCCTGCTTCGGGAAGACGAGCTGGGCGAACACGGTGAACACGAGCGGATAGATTATTCCGCAGACGATGGACCACACGATTGTCTGCCGGATTGCCTGGAATATGAGTTTCATGGGAGTGTCCTCTTCGAAATGGCTTGATCAGGGCGCGAGGTGCAGAGCGACAAGCACGATGTCGATGAGCTTGATGAAGATGAACGGCACGATGACGCCGCCCACCCCGTAGATGAGCATGTTCTTGCGCAGGATCACCTTCGCGCCGAGCGGCTGGTACTTTACCCCGCGCAGGGCGAGCGGGATGAGCGCCACGATGATCAGCGCATTGAAGATCACGGCGCTCAGGATCGCGCTCTGCGGCGAGTGCAGGAACATGATGTTGTAGGCCTGCAGCGGCCCGAAACCGCCCTTCTCGGTCGCGTAGAGGAGCCCGAACATGGCCGGCAGAATCGCGAAGTACTTGGAGACGTCGTTGGCGATGCTGAAGGTCGTCAGCGCGCCGCGGGTCATGAGGAGCTGCTTGCCGATCTCGACCACCTCGATGAGCTTCGTCGGGTTGCTGTCCAGGTCGACCATGTTGCCGGCCTCGCGCGCGGCCTGCGTGCCCGTGTTCATGGCGACGCCCACGTCGGCCTGCGCGAGCGAGGGCGCGTCGTTCGTGCCGTCGCCGATCATTGCGATCAGCTTGCCGCCCTCCTGCTCCTTGCGGATGCGGGCCAGCTTGTCCTCCGGCTTCGCCTGGGCGATGAAGTCGTCGACGCCCGCCTCCGCGGCGATCGCGGCGGCCGTGAGGGGGTTGTCGCCCGTAATCATGATCGTGCGGATGCCCATCGTTCGCAGCTGCTCAAACCTCTCCTTGATGCCGCCCTTGACGATGTCCTTGAGAAGGATGACGCCGAGCACCCGGTTGTTCTCGGACACCACGAGCGGGGTCCCGCCCTCGCGCGAGATCCTCTCCACGACCGCCCCGACCTCGACGGGATAGGTTCCGCCTATCGAGATCACCCATGCCTTTACGTTCTCGGAGGCACCCTTGCGGATGCGCCGGCCGTCGAGATCGACGCCGCTCATCCGCGTCTGCGCGGTGAAGGGTATGAAGTTCGCGCTTGTCCCCGCGACGTCGCGTCCCCTCAGGCCGAACTCGTCCTTGGCCAGGGTCACGATGCTGCGCCCCTCGGGCGTCTCGTCGGCGAGCGAGGCCAGCTGCGCCGCGTCGGCGAGCACCTTGAGCTCGACCCCGGGCGCGGGGATGAACTCGGTCGCCATGCGGTTGCCGAGCGTGATCGTACCGGTCTTGTCGAGGAGGAGCACGTCGACGTCCCCCGCGGCCTCGACGGCGCGGCCGGACGTCGCGAGCACGTTGCGCCGCATCAGCCGGTCGATGCCGGCAATGCCGATCGCGCTCAGCAGCCCTCCGATCGTCGTCGGGATGAGGCAGACGATGAGGGACAGGAGGACCGGCAGCGACGTGAGGACGACGCCCGTCTGGCCCGCGGCCTTCTCGTTGTAGATGGCCATCGGCGGGAGACAGAGCACGACGACGATGAAAAGGGCCGTCAGGCTGACGAGGAGGATGTTGAGCGCGATCTCGTTCGGGGTCAGCTGGCGGCGCGCGCCCTCGATCATCGATATCATGCGGTCGAGGAACGAGTTGCCCTCCTCGGCCGTGACACGGACGACGATCCGGTCGCTCGTGACGCGGGTGCCGCCGGTGACCGCGCTGCGGTCGCCGCCGCTCTCGCGGATGACGGGCGCCGACTCCCCCGTGATGGCGGACTCGTCGACCGTCGCTATGCCCTCGATGACCTCGCCGTCGGCCGCGATCAGGTCGCCGGCCGTGCACACGATGCGGTCGCCTATCCTCAGGTCGCTGCTGGCCGTGAGCACCTCCCCCTCGCCGACCAGCTTGCGCGCCGTCGTCTTCGTCCGCATCTTGCGCAGCTCGTCCGCGTGGGCCTTGCCGCGGCCCTCCGCCATCGCCTCAGCGAAGTTGGCGAAGATGCAGGTGAACCAAAGCCAGAAGCAGATCTGGATGTTGAAGCTCGAGAAGTCGACGAACAGCCAGATGGTCGTCAGGACCGAGCCGATCCAGACGACGAACATGACGAGGTTCTTTATCTCGTCGCGCGGGTTCAGCTTCTTGAACGATTCAATGACCGCCTGGCGGACGAGCGACGAGTAGTTGATGTTGAGTGTGGTGCTCATGTTCGAAGTTTGCTGGGTGCTCAGAATGCCCGTCCCGCAAGCATAAGCCCGTGCTCGACGATCGGCCCGAGACAGAGCGCGGGGAAGAAGGTCAGGGCCGCCACGATGCAGATGACACCGGTCAGCGTTAGCCCGAACGTCCACCCGTACACGGGAAGCGTCCCGGCGGAGGGCTCCACCGTCTTCTTCGAGGCGAGACGGCCGACGATCGCGAGCGCCGCGGCGATCGGAGCGAAGCGGCCGATGATGATGGCGATGCCAAGCGTCACGTCATACCAGGGCACGTTCGCGTTCAGGCCAGCGAATGCGCTTCCGTTGTTGTTCGCGGCCTCGCCGTAGGCATAGAGCACCTCGCTCAGGCCGTGGGGGCCCGCATTGTTCATGCTCGCGACGCCCGGCGGGTATACCACCGATATGGCCGTCGGGATGAGGCACGCGGCGTTGGGCACAAGGACCCCGATCACGGCCCATGTCGCCACCCAAGCGTCGAGCTTCTTCCCGAGGTACTCCGGAGTTCGCCCGATCATGAGGCCGGCTATGAACACCGTGATGAGGACGTGGAAGAGCATGCAGTACATGCCGCAGCCGATGCCCCCGAAGAGCATCTCTCCTATCAGGATATTCCACATGGGCATCATGCCCGCGAGCGGCTGCCAGCTGTCATGCATCGAGTTGACCGAGCCGTTGTCGATGGCGGTGCACGAGACCCCCCAGAGGACGCTGTTCATCACGCCGAAGCGCTGCTCCTTGCCCTCCATGTTCGGCATGATGTTGTCGACAACCGGATTCGGCCTCATCTCGAAGTGCATCGCGACGACGAACGACAGAACGTAAAGGGCGAGCATTACCGCAAACAGGGTCCATGCGTGCCGCTTGTTGCCTATCAAGAGGCCAAACATGTAGACCTGCGCCATCGGGACCACGATGATGGCCAGCATCTCCACGAAATCGGAGATGGGCGTCGGGTTCTCGAACGGGTGGGCGCTGTTGACGCCGTACCAGCCGCCTCCGTTCGTGAAGAGCTGCTTGCAGGACTCAAACGAGGCGACGGGACCAACAGGAATAGGCTGTGTCTCCACCCTCTGGTCCACCATCACGGGCTGGTCCACCATGACGGGCTTGCCGTCGGCCCCGAGCACCGCCTTGCCGGCGTCGTCGACCTTCGGAACGGACTGCGTCACGGGGTTGCCCTTGTCGTCGGTCTTCTGCACCTGGGTCGTGTACGGCTCGACGAGGCTCGCGTTCGGGTATTCCTTCCAGGTCTGCGGGACGCCCTGCCACACGAGCGGGATCGCAAAGAGGAGCGAGAGCGGGATCACGATGTAGAGCGTGCAGCGCGTCAGGTCCGTCCAGAAGTTCCCGATCGTCTTGACGGTCGCTCGCGCCAGCGCGCGCCCGACCGCGACGAGGACCGCGAGGCCCGCGGCGCCGCTCAGGAACTGGTGGACCGAGAGGCCGAGCGTCTGCGACAGGTAGCTCATCACCGCCTCGCCGGAATAGGACTGCCAGTCTGCGTTGCACGTGAAGCTCCAGGCCGTGTTGAACGCCAGGTGCCACGAGAGGTTGTCAAAGGCCTCCGGGTTGAACGGCAGCCACTTCTGGGTCATCAGGATCGCCATCAGCGAGGCGAAGCCGACAGTCGTCATGATGACGCAGGACCAGAGGTACCTGATCCAGGACATCTCCTCCTCCGGGTCCACGCCGGTCAGCTTGTAGATGAGCTTCTCGACCGGGAAGAGGAGCGGGTGCAGGAAGGTCTTCTCACCCCTGAAGACCCGGGCCATGAAGCGGCCGACGATTGGCGTCAGGGCGATTCCCAATCCGAAGAAGAGTACGATCTGGAGTATTTCGTTGAATTTCATGGCTCGGTTTCTGACACGTCACCGACTATCGCAGAATCCCCGGGTGCCCGTTAATCAATGGTGGGCCGATTCATCTCAACACGGCATCAACGCCGCATTCCTCCGGGCACGGCGCTGGCATGTTGTTGGTTTCCGGGTTATTATGCGCCGTGGTATTGACGAACCGGGCAATATCGGGGTTATTCGCCCCCGAGATGTTCCACAGGAACCAGACACGCGTTTCCCTTCTGGCGCAGGCGGTCGCGTCGTTTGCCGCGGTCCTGGTCCTTGCGCTAGCGGTTCTGGCGGCCAGCCCCGAGCTTCACCGCATGCTCCACGGGCACGAGGAGCAGCCGGCCAATGCGGCCGGCACCGCCGGTCACCGCCAGCCGGCGGACGACGGAGACGAAGGGTGCGTCGTCACGCTCTTCGCGCAGGGAATCGTCCTTCCCTTGGCCGCGTTCGCGCTGGCGTTTTCGGGGCGGATCCTGCGCCTCATCGATTTTGACCGGGACGACCGCGTGTTCGCGGTCGCGCCGGGATTCCTGCTCCTGCCCTCGCAGGGGCCTCCGCTCGGGTCGGCATAATCCGCCGGAGTTGCGACGCGCCCCATGCGGGGTGCGTTCTGCCGGTCCGATCGAGGCGCGCCGCACCTTGCTGGCGCGCCCGGTCCCCATGGGTACCGCCGCAACGCGGCGGGACGCCCGTTTGCAGAGCAGCAATCCTCAATATGAATATGAATTTCCGACGCATCACTCTCATTGCACTTGTTGGCGCAGCAGCAGCCGGCGCCCGGTCCCAGGCCGTGCCGCCGGCCGATTCGAATTCCGAGGTGACGAAGCTCGAGGCGTACGTCGTCACGGGCGAGCTCGACCAGACCCGCGAGTCCATACAGCCTAGCCTGGGGGCGACTTCGTTCATCATGGACCAGGCGCAGATCCTCAACCTTCCCCAGGGGCAGGACGCCCCTTTCAACCAGGTGCTGCTGCGCGCGCCGGGTGTCGCCGAGGATTCCGCCGCCAACGGCGACCTGCACGTCCGCGGCGAGCACGCTAACCTCCAGTACCGGATCAACGACGTTCTCCTTCCCGAGGGCATCAGTGGGTTCGGCCTCGAGCTCGATCCGCGGTTCGTCCAGAGCATGCAGCTCATCACCGGCTCCCTTCCCGCGCAGTACGGCTTCCGGACCGCCGGGGTCGTTGACATCAAGACGAAGACCGGCGGATTCGACGAGGGGGGCAGCCTGTCCCTCTACGGGGGAAGCTTCGACACGTTCCGCCCGAGCTTCGAGATGGGAGGCACCCAGGGTGACATCAGCTATTTCGCCGACGCGAGCTACGACCACAACGCCATCGGGATCGAGAACCCGACCGCCAGCTCATCGCCCATCCACGACGTTTCCGACCAGTACAAGGCCTTCGCCTACCTGTCCTACATCCTGAACCGGACCAGCCGCATCACCTTCATGGGCAGCGCCTCGTACAGCAATTTCCAGGTGCCGGACACACCCGGCCTGCCCGCGGGAACCTCGCCGGACGGCAAGCCCTGGCTTCCCGGGGACTTCGACTCCTCCAAGCTGAACGAGAACCAGAACGAGCAGAATTACTTCGGGGTCGCGACCTACCAGAAGTCGGCGGGCGACCTCAACTACCAGGTCTCGGCATTCGCGCGCGACAGTTCGGTTCATTTCACCCCCGACCCCGTCGGCGACCTCTATTTCAACGGGGTCGCGAGCGACGTTGACCGGAGGCTGCTGTCGGCCGGGATGCAGGGCGACGGCAGCTATGCGCTGGCCGACGGCCACACCCTTCGGAGCGGCTTCACGCTCCTCGACGAGTCCGTGGATGCCAACTCCGTGACGACGGTTTTTCCTGTCGACGCCGACGGGAACGCAACCGGGCCGGATTACCCGGTGGCGAACAGCCAGCTGCTCCACGGGCTCTTTGCGGGCGCGTACCTCCAGGACGAATGGAGGATCACCCGCAGGCTCACGGTGAACTTCGGTGCGCGCCTCGACGACTTCGACGCAACGTTCGACAAGGAGTACCAGCTGAGCCCCCGCGTGAACCTGATCTACAAGCCGGTGCGGTCGACGACGCTCCACGCCGGCTATTCGCGCTATTTCACGCCTCCCCCCGTCGAGAACGTTCCCGGCAGTACGGTCGCCGAGTTCAACGGCACGTCGAATGCGTCGGCCACGGACCAGGACAACCCGGTCAAGTCTGAGCGCGCGGACTATTTTGACGCGGGAGTCAGCCAAAGGATCGGATCGCACTTCCAGGTCGGCCTCGACGGGTACTATAAGACGGCGAAGAACCAGCTCGACGACGGTCTTTTCGGCCAGACCCTCATCCTCTCGGCATTCAATTACGCCGAGGGCAAGGTCTACGGCCTGGAATTCACCGGCTCCTACGGCAGCGGCGGGTTCTCGACCTACCTCAACCTCGCCCACTCCGTCGCCATGGGCAAGGACTGGAACTCGGCCCAGTTCCTGTTCGACGCGGACGACCTCGCCTACGTGAAGGACCACTGGATATTCCTCGACCATGACCAGGCGCTGACCGCGTCGTACGGGGCGTCGTACGACTGGAAGGAGGCCATGGGCGACACGCGCGTCTACGTGGACGCGCTCTACGGCACCGGCCTGCGGGCCGACCTGACGGAGCCCGACGGGTCCGTGATTCCCAACGGCGGGACGGTCCCCGCCTACTATAACGTCAGCATCGGCGGCGAGCAGAGCTTCAAGGCCCGCCTCCACCGCGTCTGGCGGGTCCGCCTCGATATCCTGAACGTGACCGACAATTCGTACGAGCTGCGAAACGGCTCGGGTGTCGGCGTGAACGCCGCGCAATTCGGGATGCGCCGCGGGATCTTCGGGAGCGTCTCCTACTCCTACTGATCCCCGCGCCTAACCGCGGGCAAACTCGAGGAGCGGGCCCACGTCGCCGGAATCGGCCGCCTTGATCGCGTCCAGATAGCGCGAGCGCGCCTGTCCGGGGCCCGCCAAGCCCGATTGCTGGCCCCAGGTCAGCGGCTCTTCGCCGTGGGACGCGACGACGATGTCGGCGAGCAGCCGGGCGTGCCGGCCGTTGCCGCTGGCCCAAGGGCGGACGGCGACCAGCCTGTGGTGGAGGCGCGCGGCAGATTCATGGACAGGATAAGTCGAGAACCTCAGCCATCCCTCGGCGTCGTCGAGGAACATCCGGACGCCCCCGGAAATCTGTCCGGGCTCCCACCCTGGAATGTGCGGCGCGGACCGGTAGACGCCGGCGCCGCGCCAGACTCCGCCGAACATCCGCCTGTGGAGCTCCCGGGCGAACGACTCGGTGAGGATGTCCGCCCGCCTAAGCACCGGGGGGCGCATGGCCCAGACCCGGGCTGCGTTGATGGCCATGCTCTCAATCTCGTTCAGTTGCGCGCGGGTCGAGAGGCTTGGCAGGAGGCGCGACTGCTCCTCCGCGGTGATGTCGTCACCGCCAGGACGCGCGGCGGTCGCCTTAGCTGATTTCATCCTGGCCGGCCTGCGCCTTGAGCCGCATCGACTGCTCGGTCGCATCGAGATGCCTTTCCATCGGGTCGTGGACCCGGGCGAGACCGGCATAGGTGCGCGCCACGGCCTCCCGCGGCGCGACATAGTAGACAAGCTCGCAGTCCATGGCCTCGGCCGCTCGCCGCAGGGACGAGAGCGTAATCGAGCCGCGCTTCTCCGCGTTTTCAAACTCCGCATAGGACTGTCGCTTCACGCCTGCCCTTTCGGCCACTTCGGCCTGGGTCAGTCCGACTGCTTCGCGCACGGCTCGCAGCCAGCCGCGCGAAGGTGCAGCCGCTGCCGAGCGTGCGGCATTCAGGGCCTCGGCTTTGGTTTCAAGGCCGTTGAGGATGATTGCTCTGATCTGGTCCGTTATGAAGTCTTTAAGCTGCTTTTAGATTATTTATGCAAACTAAAATTTGCATTATATATTATTAATGCAGGTTTTAATATGCTTTCATGCTTCTCCGTGCGATAACTACACATTCAACGGCCCATCGGAATTTGGATTGTTGGCGGTCGGTTCGACTGCCGCTTCCCAGGCCTCGTTACCGGCTCTCGCATCTCGCCGGCTAACGACACCCTCGCACCGGAGGAGGGGAAGAGGGAGCGAATCCAGCCGTGCCGCGAATGGGGACATCGCCCCATGGAGTCCGAGCATCCCATTCGGTATCCTTGGCCAATGACGAAGGTTTGGAGCGCCCGAGGTCGTGTCCCGGTGGACGAAGAACCCCGAATCATCTCGAAGAGGACGCGAAATGAGCACCTGAGCCGGCCACGCAGGGAAACGAGAGACCTCGCATGAGCGCCGACAAAGACGGGGCGAAGCAAGGGCCAAAGCCAGATGCCAAGGACGATCTGAAATCCCTGCCGATCCAGGATGTCGAGAAGCGACTGGGTTCGTCGCCGAGCGGCCTCACCCAGGTGGAGGCTCAGAAACGACTGCTTCAATATGGGCCCAACGAGATAGAGGAGAAGAAGACCAATCTGCTCCTGAAGTTCCTGGGGTATTTTTGGGGGCCCATCCCGTGGATGATCGAGGTGGCCGTAGTCCTTTCGGGTGTCGTTCGCCATTGGCCGGACTTTTTCATCATCCTGCTGTTGCTTGTCGCGAACGCGGTGGTCGGATTCTGGGAGGAGCGCCAGGCGGGAAATGAAATTGCGGCCCTGAAGGCGAAGCTGGCGATCAAGGCCCGCGTTATACGCGACGGCAAATGGATGAATCCCGCGGCGCGGGACTTGGTGCCGGGCGATGTCATCCGATTAAGACTGGGGGACATTGTCCCTGCGGACTCGCGCCTGCTGGAGGGCGACTCCGTGGAGGTGGATCAGTCCGCCCTGACGGGCGAGTCCTTGCCCGTGGAGAAGAAGCCGGGCGAAGCCGTTTTTTCCGGATCGATCCTTCGCCGCGGCGAGATCGGCGCTATGGTGTACGCCACCGGCGGGAATACCTATTTTGGCAAGACCGCGCGGCTGGTGCAGGACGCCCACACGGTCAGTCATTTCCAGCGGGCGGTCCTAAAGATCGGCAATTACCTGATCATTCTCGCGGTCGCACTGGTGGCGGTGATCATCGGCTTCGCGGTCTACCGTGGCGACGAGATCCTCACGACGCTGCAGTTTGCGCTGGTCCTGACCGTGGCCGCGATACCCGTGGCGATGCCAACCGTGCTTTCGGTGACGATGGCGGTCGGCGCACGCCTGCTCGCGAAAAAGCAGGCGATCGTCAGCCGGCTTGTGGCCATCGAGGAATTGGCTGGCGTTGACGTGCTGTGCGCCGACAAGACCGGCACCCTGACCCAGAACAAGCTGACACTGGGCGATCCGATCGCCGTCAGCAATGTCCCCATTGCCGAGGTCATCCTCGACGGCGCCCTTTCCTCGCGCGCGGACAACAACGACACAATCGACCTGGCCGTCATCGCGGGCCTCAAGGACAAGGACGAATTGAAGCGCTATGACGTGGTTCACTTCCAGCCGTTCGACCCCGTGCACAAGCGCACGGAGGCCACCGTCAAGTCCAAGGACGGAAAGACGTTCAAGGTGACAAAGGGCGCGCCGCAGGTGATCATGGCGTTGTCCGCGAATTCCGCGCAGGTGGGGTCCGCCGTCAGGCATGCGGTCGACGAGTTCGCGGCCCGCGGCTTCCGGTCCCTTGGCGTCGCGCGGGCCGATGTCGACGGACAATGGCAGTTCCTTGGCGTGCTGCCCCTGTTCGACCCCCCGCGGGACGACGCAAAGGCGACAATCGCCAACGCGCTCGAGATGGGCGTCAAGGTCAAGATGGTCACGGGCGACGCACTGGCCATCGCCAAGGAAACCGCCTCAAAGCTGGGCATGGGCACGAACATCCTCGATGCCGGGAGCCTGGGCGACTCGAAGAAGCAGGAGACGGCGGCGGTGGCGGAGTCGATAGAGAAGGCCGATGGCTTTGCCCAGGTCTTCCCCGAGCACAAGTACCACATCGTCGACGTGCTGCAGAAGCGCGGCCACATCGTCGGCATGACGGGCGACGGTGTTAATGACGCCCCCGCGCTGAAGAAGGCCGACTGCGGCATCGCCGTTTCCGGCGCAACCGACGCGGCCCGCGCGGCAGCGGCCATCGTCCTGATGACGCCCGGCCTGTCCGTGATCGTCGATGCCATCAAGGAGAGCCGCAGGATCTTCCAGCGGATGAACAGCTACGCGATCTACCGCATCGCCGAGACGCTGCGCGTCCTGTTCTTCATGACCCTGGCCATACTGATCTTCAACTTTTACCCGCTGACCGCGGTCATGATCGTGATGCTGGCGCTGCTCAACGACGGGGCCATCCTGTCCATCGCCTACGACAACGTGCACTACAAGAACCAGCCTGAGGCCTGGAACATGCGCATGGTCCTGGGCGTCTCCTCAATGCTCGGCGCCGTCGGTGTCGTCGCCGCCTTCGGGTTGTTCTATCTCGGCGAGCGCGTCTTCCATCTGGGCCGCCCCCAAATCCAGACACTGATGTACCTGAAGCTCTCGGTCGCGGGACACCTGACAATCTTCCTGACGCGCACGCGCGGTCCCTTCTGGTCGATTCGCCCTGCGCGTATCCTGCTGATCGCGGTCTTCGGCACCCAGGCCGTGGCGACCCTGATCGCGGTCTACGGCCTGTTCATGACGCCGCTGGGCTGGGGCTGGGCCCTGTTTGTCTGGGGATACGCCGTTGCTTGGTTCCTCTTGAACGACCGCCTGAAGCTGCTGGCATATCGGATCTTTGATCCCGTCAGGGCCAGGGCGCCCTCGGCCGCCGTCCATGACGTCGCCGAACGCGCCTATGAACTGTATGTGCAGGAAGGCCGCCGCGACGGCCATGCGTCGGAGGACTGGGAAAAGGCGGAGCGGGAAATCCAGAGCCATTCGTCCAGGAATTGACGGCTGCGCGGCTGGGCGGCCGGGCCAGGCGGACAGCCCCGTTCCGCGTCCCCGCGGCGCGGTTACGGGCTGCTTTGTAACAATTCCAGTCCGTGAGACGGCTCGACATCGGGCGCTCCAGCGGCCACTCCTCTCCGGGCGAACCCCAGCAAAATGTCGAAATCGGGAGACGACCGGCGACTGTCAAAGAAAGCCTACGAGGCCCGTCTTCCAGACGTGCGCGCGGCACTCGTCCGGATGCAGGTCGAGCTCAAGTCGGCCAAGTTCCCCGTGATCCTCGTCATCGGAGGCGTCGACGCCTCGGGCAAGGGCGACGTCATCAACATCCTCAACGGGTGGCTCGACCCGCGCGGCTTCGAGACCTTCGCGTTCCACGAGCCTACCGACGAGGAGCGGGAGCGACCCGCCATGTGGCGCTACTGGCGCACGCTCCCTTCCAGCGGAAGGATGGCCATCTACGCCGGAGGCTGGCACGCGGACGCGCTCCATGAAGATCCCCGCAGCGCGAGGGAGCTCGCGCAGTTCGACGCCATGCTCCGGAGGATCGCCTGGTTCGAGGGCCAGCTCGCCGCGGGCGGGGCGCTGATCGTGAAGATCTGGCTCAACCTGAGCAAGTCGGCGCAGAGGAGGCGGCTCCAGGAGCTGGAGTCGGACACGCGTACCGCATGGCGGGTCACGCCGGACGACTGGAAGAGCCAGCGCGACTACGACCGGCTGGCGCGCCTCTCGGAGCGGATGCGCAGCACCACCCACCAGCCGAGCGCGCCCTGGTACGTCGTCAACGCCGAGGATCCCCGCGCGCGCAACTTCTCGGTCGCCGACATCCTCCTATCGCGCTTCCGGATCCACGTCCGCGCGCGCGCGCGCGCGGACTCCGCGAAGGAGCGCCGGCGCAAGCGGATTGTTCCCATCCGCCCCTCGGGTCTGCGCCGGCTCCTCTCGCTTTCGCTCGACAACAAGCTCTCGCAGCCCTCCTACGAGAAAAAGCGCGACAAGTGGCTCGGCCGGCTCAACAAGGTCGTCCGCGCCGCCGGCCAGGAGCGCCGCTCGATCGTCTGGGTGTTCGAGGGGTGGGATGCGGCCGGAAAGGGCGGCGCGATCCGCAGGCTCACCGACGCGATCGACGCGCGCGATTTCCGCGTCATCCCGGTTTCAAAGCCCAACGACGAGGAGAAGGCGCACCATTACCTGTGGCGGTTCTGGAGGCACGTTCCCCGCGCGGGGATGGTGACGATCTACGACAGGTCCTGGTACGGCCGTATCCTTGTCGAGCGTCTCGAGGGATTCGCCACCGAGGCGGAATGGAAGAGGGCCTACCGGGAGCTTAACGAATTCGAGCGCGAGCTCGCCGAGCACGGGGTCATTGTCCTGAAGTTCTGGCTGCACATAGGAAAGGCGGAGCAGCTGAAGCGGTTCCGCGACCGCGAGACAACCGCCTACAAGCGCCACAAGATGGACGCCGAGGACTGGCGCAACAGGCGCAAGTGGCAGTCCTACGAGATCGCGGTGGGCGACATGCTGGCGCTCACCAGCTCGCGACACGCCCCCTGGCACCTCATCGCCGCGAACAACAAGCGGCACGCGCGCCTCGCGATCCTCAAGACCTCCTGCCGGCAGATAGAGTCCGCGCTCGGCCTGTAGCGGTCCGCCAGGGCAAAAAAAACGCCGCGGGACAAGCCCGCGGCGTGAATTGGTTGGGTCTCCGGAGTGCTTAGGAGACGTGGCCCGAGACGAGCTTCGTCATCTCGAACATGCTGACCTTGGCCTTGCCACCGAACACGGCCTTCAGGGCGGCGTCGGCGTTGATCATCTTCCTGTCCTTCTTGTCCTGGAGACCGTTCTTCTTGATGTAGTCCCAGAGCTTCTTGGTAAGTTCCGTGCGGGGGAGCGGCTTGGAGCCGACGACGGCGGAGAGTGTGGCGTCCGGTTGGACGGGTTTCATGAACGCGGCATTGGGTTTACGAGCGGATTTTTTGGACATATTGATTTTGGTTCTAGGGTTTTTTCCTCTGAAAGCAATGAATTATAGAGGGAAAAACATGCGTTTTCCGAGGAAAATCTTCTTGCGTGGCGCCCGCCCGGAATTATCGGCGGTCGTCCACCTGAACAAACTGCCGGTAAAGCGCGGCATAGTGCCCGCCCTTTGCCAAGAGCTCCGGATGCGTGCCGCGCTCGATGACGCGGCCCTGGTCGAGAACGAGCACGAGGTCGGCGGTCCGGATCGTGCTCAGGCGGTGCGCCACGACGAAGCTCGTCCTCTCGCGAAGGAGGACCGACAGCGCGCTCTGGAGGCGAGACTCGGTGAGGGCGTCGATCGAGCTCGTGGCCTCGTCGAGGATGATGATCCGCGGGTCGGCGAGGAAGGCCCGCAGGAAGCACACGAGCTGGCGCTGCCCGACGGAGAGGCCCGCGCCGCGCTCGCCGACCTGCGTCTCGAGCCCGTCCTGGAGCTCGTCCATCATGTCAAGGCAGCCGAGCCTCGCGGCCGAGTCGCGCACGTCCTGCACCGACGCCCCGGGCCTGGAGAGGACGATGTTCTCGAGGACCGATCCGCTGAAGAGGAAGTTCTGCTGCTGCACCATCCCCATCTGGCGGTGGAGCGAGCGGCCGGTCACGCTCCGGATCTCGTGGCCGTCGACCAGGATCTCACCGGCCGTCGGCAGGTAGAACTTGGAGACGAGGTTGATGATGGAGCTCTTGCCGCTGCCGGTGTGGCCGACCAGGGCCACGGTCTTCCCGGGTTCCGCCACGAAGTTGATGTCGTGCAGGACGAGCCTGTCGGGGAGGTACCCGAAGGAAACCCCGCGGAACTCGACGCGCGCGCCGGACCCGGAGCCGCCCTGGCCCGCCCTGGGGTCCGCCAGGGCCGCGGCGTCCGGCGAATCTGTCCAGTCCGGCCGCATGTCGAGCAGGTAGAAAATCCGCTCGGCGCTGGCCATGGCAAGCATCCCCTGATTGTACTGGTTTCCTATGATCGTAAACGGCGAGAAAAAGAAATTCGAGAGCATGATGAATATGATCAGATCCGTCGGCTCCATGGCGTGATGGAAGATGCGCCACCCTCCCACCGTGAGGAGGGTCGCGACGAAAAACTGGCTGTTGAGCTCGAGGATCGGGGCAAGCACCGCGGAGGTTCTCGCGAGATTGATGTTATACCTCGAGTGATCCGACAGGAGGCTCCTGAAGAGTCCGGCATTCGTGTCCTGCCGGACAAAACCCTGGGTCACGCGGATCCCGTTCACCGACTCGGCAAGCGTCGCCGTCACCCGGCTGAAGCTCTCCTGCGAGGCGCGGGTGAGCCGGCTCAGCTTCATCCTGAAGTGGCTGTTCACCGCCCAAAGGATCGGCGCCATGCCGACCACGACCAGGAACATCTTCCAGTCCCGGAATGCCAGCACCGCGGCCGTGAAGACCATCTGCCCAAACTGGATCGCGCTGACGAACCCGACGTCCTGCACGCCGACACGCACCGCCTCGACGTCGCTCGTGACGCGGCTGAGGATCCTGCCGAGTTTCATCCGGTGGAAGAAGCTCATCGGCTGGCGCTGCGTCCTTGCGAAGATATCGGACCGGAGGCCGTTCACGACGGTCTCGCCGATCTCGAGCGCGTAGCGCTGACGGAAGTGGAACATGAAGTCCGTCACGATCGCGAGCGCCGCGAACTTCAGCGTCCCAACGAGGATGCCGTGAATGTCGCCGTGTGCGATCGGGCCCGTTATCACCCAGGCCGTGAGCCAGGCGAGCGCGGGCAGCTGGGCGGCCCGTATGACGGTCAATATGGCCATCGCCCACAGCTTGCCCCTGACCGGGCTCGCATAGCCGAGGAGCCTGCGCACGAGGCGCCAATCAAGGGGCTTGAACTGCTCCTCGTCGTCATCCTCGTCCCTCGCCCTGTGGACGAGGATCAGGTTGGGGGGAATGCCCTTGTCGTCGCTCACGTCCTTTTGCCTCCGGAGAGCTCCTGCAGCTCTCGGCTGTCGACCAGCTGGAGATTGGCCACGTGGAGATAGGGGCCGGGCACCTTGATCAGGTCGGCGTGCGTGCCGCGCTGGACGATGCGGCCGTTCTCGAGCACGATGATCACGTCCGCGCGCCGGAGCGTGCTCAAGCGGTGGGCCACGATGAAGGTGGTCCTGCCCGCGATGGCCCGGTCGAGCGCCTCGAAGATCTCATGCTCGGTCTCGCTGTCGATCGCCGCCGTCGGGTCGTCAAGGAGAAGGATCGCCGGCTCCAGGAGGACGGCGCGCGCGATCGCGAGGCGCTGCCTCTGCCCTCCCGAGAGGCTGTTGCCGCTCTCGCCGAGGACGGTCTCGTAGCCCTTGGGCAGGCCCATGATGAAGTCATGGGCGGCAGCGATGCGCGCCGCCCGCTCGATCTGGGCCCGGGTGGCTTCGGGATGGCCAAATGCAATGTTGGCGGCCACCGTGTTGGAAAAAAGGAAGCTTTCCTGGAAGACCGTCCCGATATTTCGGCGCAGGTCGTCCAGGTGCAGGCGGCGGACGTCGATCCCGTCGATGAGTATTCTACCCTTGGATACATCGTAGAATCTTGGGATAAGGCTCATCAGTACGCTCTTCCCCGCGCCCGTGGCCCCCAGGATCGCCACGCACTCGCCCGGCTTCACCTCAAGGTTTACGTCGCGCACGACCGGCTCCAGGCGGCCATACTCGAATGATACGTCCTCGAATCGCACGGCGCCGTCGAATCGCGGGCGCCGGACCGCCTCCGGTGGTGACTTGATGTCGACCGGCGCGTCGAGGATCTCGAAGACCCTGCGGGCGCCTATCAGCGACTGCTGGACGGAGTTGACGATCGCGGCGACGTTGTTCACCTGGCCTGCGAATTGGTCCAGGAGACCGGCGAACACCACGAGGCCGGCGCCCAAGGCCAATGATCCTCGCGAGACCAGCACCCCGCCGTATCCCAGCAGGACGATCGTGTTGATGCGTGTCAGGAACCCCGCGGTTGGGGAAAAGAGACTCACCAGCCAGAAGATGTTGAACTGCTGGGTGAAGATGGCCGAGTTTGACGCCTCGAACCTCTCGCGGTTCTCGTCCTCACGGCCAAACCCCTTCACGACGGCCACGCCCTGGATGCTTTCCGTGAGGTACTGCACCATCTTCTCCACCAGCCTGCGATTCTCCGCGTATTCCGGCTGGATCTTGCGGGAAAAGAGAGTGGCCGTGATCCAGAGGACCGGTGTCGTCGCCAGGCAGGCCAGGGTGAGCCCGGGGCTCAGGCTCGCCATGTAGATGGCGTACACCGTGAGCGAGATCATCATGATGACGCTCTGGATGAGGACCTGGTCCACGAACATCCGCACCGACTGCACGTCTCCCGTCACCCGCGTGATGATCGACCCGGTCGTGTTGGCGTCGAAGAAGCGGAAGCTCAGCCTCTGCAGCTTGTCGTAGATCTCCGCCCGGAGGTCGACGACCAGCTTCTGCTGGACGAGGATGTTAACCAGGACGGCATAGACGTAATTGAGAAACGCCCTGCACAGCGACAATGCGAGTATCAGCCCGCCGAGGATCGCGAGCACGTGCATGGGGTGCCACGCCGCGGGGAGGCTGAAATGCAGGAAGCGGATCACGGCCTGGGGGGGCGGATCCGAATCTTTGTGCCCCACCACCTGCCGGATGTAGTCGATTCCCACCCCCGTGAAGCTCAGCCCGAAAAGCCCCATGGTCAGCAGCACGAGCTGGATGCCCAGCACTTGGATGCACCTCAGGCGGTACCGCCACGCGAGCCCGAACAGCCTCCTGATCAGCTCCGAATTGGAGGGCCCTGCGGCGGCGGTGGTCTGCGGAGTGCCCATTCAGGGCCCACGCTACCCGGACCCATTGCAGGTGCACGAATTTTCTGGCGCGGCCGCGCGCCCCCTAGCGGGCGGGCAGGGGAAGCGCCGCGCCGGGGCCGTTGGGAGAGGCCTGGGCTGCCTGCGCCGCCTTTTCCCGCTCCTGGCGGCGCCGGCGCACCTCTGCGGCGACGGCGTCCAGACGCCTCTGCTCGTCCGCCGGCGAAGGGTTGAGCACGACCGTCTGCGTGATCGCCGACGGGTTTCCGGCGGGGCCCGCCATTCCGGGTCCGGCCGAGGCGACCTTTCCGGTCCGCAGGGCGAGCCTCATCGTGCGCCCCTGGTATTCAACCGTGACATTGTCCCCCGACGGGTCTGCCGACTTGACGACAAAGGCGCTCCCGGCCTCGTTCAGCCCGACCCAGGTGCTCGACTTCTTGACCGTGTCGTAGATGCAGAACTCGGTTCCCCCGGACGTCGACATGACGCCGCACAGCTCGATGGGGCCGGCCGCGCCGCCCTGCCCGCCCGTGTCCGTCACGTTCGCCGGCAGAAAGGGCGACGCCTGGGCGAGGTCCGCGCGCGCCGCGGCGGCTCCCGCGGCGATCGCGGCCAGGAGGGCCCAGGGCGTGAGAAGGGGGCGAAGCATGCGCATGGGTGTGGCCGAAGCCCATTAGATTGACGCATTCGGGCCGGTCAAGTGACGTCGCGGGCCGGCCCCCGGGCGTCCGCTGGAAATCCCCCGGAAACGGTGAGCGCGCCGCTGTCAGACTGGGAGCAGCTGGCCCCAGAGACTGTCAGCGGACCGCTCACCGTTTGGGTTCCGGAGGGAATCCAAGACACACCGCCAGAGGAGGCGCCTGCGCCGGCGCCGCCTTATCGAGGCGGCACGTGCGGCGAAACGGGTGGTCTCTGCTGGACGGCGTTTCAAAGTGGCGCTAACCATCCACCCGCCGCGCGCGCATCACAAGAAATTGCGTGCGCCTTACGTAATTCCCATATGATTGATGACCAAACTGTTACGGTCGTAGAAATCCGGCTGGTTCCACCATGCCCCTGAATGCCGGAAATCCAAAGACCAGCGGCAGGCTCGCCGCGGCGCGCCTGCCGCTCTCGCTCGCGCTGGCGGCCCTCTCGATCGCCGGGTGCTCGAGGTCCGGCCCCAAGGACTGGCAGGGCTATCTTGAGGGCGACTTCGTCTACGTCGCCTCGCCTCTGGCCGGGCGCCTCGAGACGCTCGCCGTCGAGAAGGGCTCCCGCGTGCAGAAGGGCGCTCCCCTCTTCGGTCTCGAGAACGCCGCCGAGACGGACGCCCTGCGCCAGTCGACCCAGGAGCTGGGGGCCGCGCGGGCCCAGCTCGACGACATGATGAAGGGATCCCGGCCTGAGGAGATCGCGGCGCTCCAGGCCCGCCTCGGCCAGTCCAAGGCCTCCGCGGAGATCTCCCGCCTCGACCTCGCGCGCCAGGAGCAGCTCTTCAAGGCGGGGGCGATCACGGCCAGCGACTACGACCATGCCAGGCTCACCTACAGGGAGAACACACGGATGGTCGAGGAGGACACGGCGCGCCTCGAGACCGCCCGGCTGGGGGGAAGGGCCGATGCAGTCGCGGCGTCCCGCGCGCTCGTCCAGGCCGCGGTCGACGCCGAGTCCCACGCCCGGTGGAGCGTCGAGCAGAAGGCCCAGGCGGCGCCAGTCTCGGCGCTCGTCTACGACACCCTCTACCGCGAGGGCGAGTTTGTCTCCGCCGGCAGCCCGGTGGTCTCGCTCCTGCCGCCCGCCAACATCAAGGTGCGGTTCTTCGTGGACGAGGCGGATTTCGGGCTGATCAAGGCGGGCGACCGGGTGACCGTGGCTATCGACGGCGTGGCCGGTCCGCTCGAGGCGAAGGTTACCTATATGTCACCGCAGCCTGAATACACGCCGCCCGTCCTCTACAACCGCGACAACCGGGCGAAGCTCGTGTACATGGTGGAGGCCGTCTTTCCGGGCGACGCAGCGGCGGACCTGCACCCAGGGGAACCGGTCGACGTCAGCCTCGCGGCCCGATGAGCGCGGCCGGAGAGCTGGCGATTGACGTCACCGGCGTCACGAAGCGCTTCGCCGGCAAGACCGCGGTCAACGGGATCAGCCTGCAGGTAAGGCGCGGTGAGATCTTCGGGTTCCTCGGCCCCAACGGGAGCGGCAAGACGACATTTATCCGGATGCTCTGCGGGCTCCTGACGCCAGACGCCGGATCGGGCACATGCCTCGGCCACGATATCCTCACCGGCCAGCGGCACATCAAGCTCGAGGTGGGGTACATGACCCAGAAATTCAGCTACTACGAGGAGCTGACCATCCGGGAGAACCTCGACTTCATCGGCCGGATCTACGGGATCCCCGGGCGCGCCGCGGCGGTCGAGCAGAGCCTGGAGCGCCTGGGCCTGCGCAACCGCGGAGCCCAGCTCGCGGGCGAGCTCTCAGGCGGCTGGAAGCAGCGGCTCGCGCTCGCGGCGAGCCTGATCCACAAACCCCAGCTCCTCCTCCTCGACGAACCGACGGCCGGCGTCGACCCGAAGGCCCGGCGCGAATTCTGGGACGAGCTTCACCGGCTCTCGGCAGAGGGGATCACCGTCCTCGTCACCACCCACTACATGGACGAGGCCGAGCGGTGCCACAGGATCGCTTGCCTCGCCTACGGCAACCTGCTCGTCAAGGGCACCGCAGCCGAGGTCGTGGCGACCGCGAACCTGCACACGTGGTCCATAACCGGGCCGGAGCTTGGCAAGCTGTCCGACGCGCTCCGCGGGCAGCCGGGGGTCGAGCAGGTGGTGCCCTTCGGCGATACGCTTCATGTCAGCGGGCACGATGCGCCGGCCATCGAGGGGTCGATCGCGCGCACCTGCGGCCCCGGCCAGAGGTACACCAAGATCCCGTGCGGCCTCGAGGACGTCTTCATCGGGCTGATGGACCAGGCGAAGGACACCTACTCCTGAAGGGGGCGCCCATGGGCCGGTTCACATTCCATCGTCTCCTGGCCGTCATGCTGAAGGAGCTCATCCAGATGAGGCGGGACCGCCTCACCTTCGCGATGATGATCGGGATCCCCCTCGTGCAGCTGACGCTCTTCGGCTTCGCCATAAATTCGGATCCGAAGCACCTTCCGACCGCGCTGCGCCTCGCCGACGGCGGCCCCTTTGCGAGGACCATCGTCGCGGAGCTGAGGAACAGCGAATACTTCGAGCTCGTGCGGATCACCGACTCGGAGGCCGAGGTCGACCGGCTCCTTCGCCTCGGCCGGGTGCAGTTCGTGGTCGACATCCCCGAGGACTTCACGCGCAGGATCCTTCGCGGGGAGAGGCCGACGGTCCTCATCGAGGCGGACGCGACCGACCCGGCCGCCACGGGCCCCGCGACGGCGGCGTTCCTCGAGATCGCGGACACCGCCCTCGACAGGGACCTGACGGGGCCGCTCGCGAGGCTGCGCGGCGCGCCCGGCCCCGTAAACTTCGAGGTCCATGCCCACTACAACCCGGAGAACATCACGCAGTACAACGTCGTGCCCGGGCTCATGGGCGTCGTCCTCACGATGACGATGGTGATCATCACGGCGCTCGCCATCACCCGGGAGCGCGAGCGCGGGACGATGGAGAACCTTCTGGCGACGCCGGTGCGCCCCATGGAGGTGATCACGGGCAAGATACTCCCCTATGTGGCCCTGGGCTACGTCCAGGTGACCCTGATCCTGACGGCCGCAAGGTTCCTCTTCCACGTGCCCATGCTCGGCAGCCTGCTCCTCCTCTATGTCGTCGCCCTGCTCTTCATCGCCGCAAACCTCGCCATGGGGATCACGTTCTCGACGCTCGCCAAGAACCAGCTCCAGGCCATGCAGATGGCCTTCTTCTTCTTCCTCCCGTCGATCCTCCTGTCGGGGTTCATGTTCCCGTTCCGCGGGATGCCCGTGTGGGCCCAGTGGCTCGGAACGTGCCTGCCCCTCACCCATTTTCTGAGGATCATCCGGGGGATCCTCCTGAAGGGGAACGGCCTCGGCGAGATCCTCCCGGAGATCTGGCCGATCGCGATCTTTGTCGTCGTCGCCATGACGGTCAGCATCAAGCGCTACCGCCAGACGCTCGACTAGCCCCGGGCGGGCCCTACGGGTTGTGGGCGAGCGCGACGCCCTGCGCCGCAAGGATCCCGAGGATCGCGAGGTTGACGCGCTCGCGCACCGCCATGTGCGACTCCCAGTCGGGATCGGCCGTGAAGTACAGGACCTGCGCGCGAAGCGACCAGTCGCCGAAGTCCGCCAGGCTGACGACGATCAGGCCCTTGTGGACCCCGGGATCGGCACGCAGGAGCTCCCGGATGGCCGCCAGGACCGCATCAATTTTCCCGGGAGGCGTGGCGAGGGGCAGCGCGACCGTGAGGTCCACCCGGCGCTGGGGCATCCGCGTCAGGTTCGTGATCACCCCTGAGGCGACGGTCTTGTTCGGGATGACGATCTGGGCCCGCGAGGCCGTCCTCAGGCGCGTCGAGCGAAGCCCGATCTCCTCGACGGTCCCCTCGTCCGTGCCCACCCTGATGTATTCTCCGACGTAGAACGGCTGGTCCACGAGGACCACGAAAGATCCGAACAGGTTCGCGAGCGTGTCCTGGGCCGCGAGGGCGACCGCGAGGCCGCCTATCCCGAGGCCGGCGAGGAACGTCTTAACCTCGAAGCCAAGGCTTTCGAAGACGATGAGGATGCTGAACACCCCGAAGAAGGCGGCGAGCGTCTTCTTGATGAGGGGGATGAAGGCCGCGGTCTGGGGCTGGCGCTCCCGCGCCCCGGCCGCGAAATGGTCGATGATCGCCCCCCCCGCGCAGGCGAACCCCCAGAGGATGACCGCCGTCAGCGCGCCCCGCTCGCCGAGCCAGACCATCGTCGGGACCGTCTCCCACAGCGGGACGACAGTGAGCGCCGCGATGACCCCGCACAGCATGACGAGCGTGGCCGTCGGCCCCTCGAGAGCCGGCAGGATGAGCTTGTTGCTCATCTTGGCCGAGAGCCTCCTCAAGGGGGCGAAGATGAGCGCCGCGATGAACCGGCGCAGGAGGATGGCGGCCAGGATGATCAGCCCGAACGCGATCCAGCGGGCGGTCCCGTCGTCCATCTCCCCCGGGAAGAACCGGTCCTGGAGCCAGCTGACGAGGCGCAGGAGGGTCCCCGGGGGCGCGGCGGGCACGGGTACGTCTGGAAGCAGGGCCATGGGCGGACATTGCCAATGCCCGCGGCTGCCGCAACGTCAAGAAGGACCCTGCGAACCCGCGCCAGATGCCTCCACCAGCCCATCCCAGTGCCGAATCCGCCGCGGCGCCGTCCCGCGCCCGGGACCTGGCGACCGCGTCCGCCTGCATCCTCGCGGGCCTCGGCTTCGGGGCGGCGATCTGGCTGCGGCGGGGATCCGAGCCGGCGCAGCAGTACCTCGCGGGTTACCTGGTCGAGCTCAGTCTCAGCGTCGACAACGTGTTCGTCTTCGCCCTCGTCTTCGAGCAGTTCGCCGTGGCGCCGGCCAGGCGCCGGCGCCTCCTCTTCTGGGGGATCGCGGGCGCCATCGTCATGCGCTCCGCGTTCCTCATCGCCGGGATCGGCGCGGTCAACCGCTTCGCGCGGATCATCCCCGTCTTCGGGGCGTTCATCCTCCTTACCGGCTTCCGCGTCGCGGCGGGCCGCGGCGGACGGACCCCCGGCGGGCCGGGGAGTCCGGCGGTCCGCTTCATCCTCCGGCACGTCCCGGCGGCTATGGCCGCGCTGGTGGCCGTCGAGACCGCCGACCTCGTCTTTGCGCTCGATTCGCTGCCCGCCGTGATCGCGGTCACCCACGACGCACCGATCGCGATCGCGTCCAACCTGTTCGCGATCCTCGGGCTCCGCTCGCTCTTCTTCGTCGTGAGCGGGGCCGTCCGGCGGCTGCGCTTCCTGACGGCGGGCCTGGCGGGCGTGCTGATCCTGATCGGCGCGAAGATGCTCGCGGAGCCCTGGTACCGCGTCTCCACGGCGGCATCGTTGGCCGGCATCTCCGCGGTCCTGGCCCTCTCGATCGGCGCGTCGCTCCTGGTCAGGAAGGAGGGCCGTCTATGAACCGCTCGGCCCATTCCGGGCGCGCGAGCGGCCTCGGCTTCCACTCGCCGAAGATCCGGTACCGGAACCTGGACACCAGCTTGTAGGCGCCGTCCCTGATTGTCCTGGGGATGAACCGCATCCAGGCGAGGACGCTTCCGGTCCCGCCGCAGGCGGACAGGGCCTCGGCGAGCCCGTCCGTCCGCAGGGCGTAGTCGCCCGGGCCTCCCGTTCCCCCCTCCCAGTCGCGGACAAAGACGAGGGTGCCAAAGTTCTCGAGCGCCAGGCCGTGGGCCCGAAGCCATGCCTGGCCGGGCGCGCCCTGCAGCGTCGCGTAGCGCAAGGCCCGCCTCCGATCGATCCGCAGGAGCGCACGGACGGCGTTGTTGCACAGGCCGCAGGTGCCGTCGTAGAGGAGGACGGGGCCGTGAACCGGGGTTGGTGGAGTCGGGCTCATCTTGCGGGCGGGAAAATCAATGCCACGGCCGGCTGGCTGTCCCCAAGCGTCGGCGCGGACCGCGAATGCGCAAACGCAAAAGGCCGGGCGCACCCCTGGGGCCGCCCGGCCTTTGATGTTCGCTGCGGGTCAGCTGACCGCGATCTTGCGCGGCTTCGCCGACTCGGATTTGGCGAGCGTGAGGCTGAGGACGCCGTCCTTCAGCACCGCATCGATTTTCTCGGTGTCGACCGTGTTGTCGTGGGCGAGCACGAGGTCGAACGGGGCGTCGGAGGTCTCGCGGCGGAGCGCGACCCGGCCCTCGGGGAGCGCGGGGCCGCCTTTGCCCGAGATGCGCAGCTGGCCGTTCTCGTCGGTGATCTCAAGGCTGTCCTTCGTTACGCCGGGAAGGCTCACCGTGATGCGGTAGGCGTTCTCGGTCTCGCTGACCTCGTAGCGCGGCTTGCGGGTGGCGACGGGGTCGCTTTCCGAGCGGCCGCCTGATGGGATGAGTACGTTTAGGTATGGCATGATTTTTTCTCCTTAATTTGTGCCGGGTTCGTTCAGTTGACCGACACGTTGATCTTGCGCGGCTTGGCTTGCTCTTTCCTCGGGAGCGTCACGGTGAGGACGCCGTTCTCGTAGGAGGCGGAGACCTTGTCGGCCTGGACCTCGTCGGCAATGTTCACCAAGCGGGCGAACGACTCGTTGCCCTCGCCCGAGCTGGCCTTGCGGGAGGCCTGGATCGAGAGAGCGCCGTCGACGATCTCGACGCTGATCGCGTCGCTGGCAACGCCGGGCAACTCGGCCCGGACGTACGTGTTTTCCTTGTCCTCGAAGAGGTCGACGGGGAACTGCCCGCCCCGGGACAGCCCGGCAAAGCCGGTCAGCGCCGTTCCGAACAGCCAGTCGAGCTCGTTTTCAAGGCCCTGTTGAGAGACGCGGCCGCCGAACCCGGGAACCGGGGAGGCGCTGCGCCCGTTGGTTTGGTTGAATTTTATGAATCGCATGGTGACAGCCGTCTTGCATGGGAGATGCCGGGGGCGGGCGAGGCGCATCAGGCCGCCCGCCAATGAATTAGCTCCCGGGCGGTGCGCCCCCGGTGTGCAGATTGATCCCAGTGTGGGACGTCCCCTGCGCAGGAATAGCACACCGCCCCGCCCCGGCCATAACGGCTCGCGTCGCCCGAGGCGGGCGCAATAGAACCTGCGCGTGACGCTGACACGCTTCTCCGTTCCACCCCTGCACAGGGTCACGCGGACGCTTGCCGCGGTCGCGATGGGCCGCGAGCCCCCCGACCTGGTCGTGACCGGCGCCAGGGTCCTCTCGACCTACACGGACCGGATGCAGGCGGAGCGCGAGATCTGGGTCAAGTCGGGGCGGATCGCCGCCGTCAGGCCCGCCGGCACGTGCCGCGCGCCCAGGGGCTCTGGAGTCGCACGGTTTGACGCCAGCGGGGGGATCGTCGCGCCGGGCCTCGTCGACCCCCATATCCACATAGAGAGCTCCATGATGACCGCCTGCGCCTACGCGGAGCCGGCGCTCCTCAACGGGACGACCACGATCTTCTGCGACAGCCACGAGATCGGCAATGTCTGCGACGCGCGCGGCATCGAGTGGATGCTCGAGGACGCGCGACGTGCGCCGCTCTCGATCTTCCTCACCGTCCCCAGCACGGTTCCGGCGACCGGTCCCGGGTTCGAGACGGCGGGCGGCGACCTCACGCCGGCGAAGATAGGCCGGCTCTTCGATCGCTGGCCCGAGGCCGTCGCACTCGGCGAGAAGATGGACTTCGTGAAGGTGGCGATGGGCGACAGGAGGAGCCACGCCGTGCTGGCGGAGGCCCTGCGGCGCGGACTTCCGGTCTCGGGCCACGTCTACGGACACGAATTCGTCGCCGCCTGCGCGGCGTCCGGGGTCTCGGACACCCATGAGGCCATCGACAGGGACATCTCGGACGATTTCCTGGAGAACGGCGTGTGGGTCTTCCTGCGCGGGGGCAATCCCTCGACCCCCTGGAACTCCCTCCCACTCGCGATAAGGGCCGTGACCGAGCTCGGTGCCAGCACGAAGCGCGTGTGCGTCTGCACGGACGACCGCGACGCGGACGACCTCTACTCGTTCGGCATGGACTGGGTCGTCCGCTCGGCGGTCCGGGCGGGGATCAAACCCCCGGTCGCATGGAGCATGGGCTCGCTTCACCCCGCCACGCGCTTCGGGATGGACGGCGAGATCGGCGGCCTGGCGCCCGCGAGGCGCGCCGACATGGTGCTCCTCGACGACTCCCTCGAGCCGCGGTGCACCTGGTACGGCGGCGAGCTCGTGGTCAGGGACGGGAGGGTGACGCCCGTCCTGGACCGGGCGCTCTCGCATCGGTATAGGTATCCAAAGGCCGCATACGCCACGGTCAGGCTGCCCCGGGATCCCGTCCTCGCCCCGGCGCTTCCCGCGGGCCCGGTGAAGGCCAACGTGATCCGCACCGTGCGCGGAAAGATAATCCTGGCCCACGACCGGATTGCGATCCGGCCCAGGCCGGGGGAGGATTGGGCCGGGATCCTCGCGCGCCACCGGCTCTGCTTCGTCACGGTCGTCGAGCGCCACGGGAAATCGGGCGCCGCCGCCCATGGGCTCCTCAGGGACTTCGGCCTCCGGGACGGGGCGGTCGCGAGCTCCGTCGGCCACGACGCCCACAACGTCATCCTCGCGGGAACGGCCGCGGCCGACATGCGAAGGGCGCTCTCCGAGATCCGCAAGATGCGCGGGGGAGTCTGCGTCGTGCGCCGGGGCCGCGTCGTCGCCAAGGTGGCGCTCCCGGTGGCCGGCCTCATGTCGGACAGGCGCGCCGGCGTCGTCGCCGCCGCGACGACGAGGCTCAAGCGCGCGTGGAAGGCCGCCGGCTGCGCGCTTCCCTACATGGGCTTCAACCTCATCCCCCTCTCCGTCATCCCCGAGATCCGGATCACAGACAAGGGGCTGGTCACCGTCCCAAACACACGGATCGTGCCGCTCTTCGAGCGGGCATGACACGGTTCGCGCGCAGAAAACGTTCGGAATCCGCGGGACGATGTGGTTCGATCGCCGCCCCGCATGTCCTTCGACTTCGACACGCCCCGCGACCGCAGGGGCACTGACTCGCAGAAATGGCAGAAGTACGCGGGCCGCGACATTCTGCCGATGTGGGTGGCCGACATGGATTTTGCGGCGGCCCCCGTCATCATCGAGGCTCTCCAGCGGCGCGTCGCGCAGGGGGTCTTCGGCTACGCGAGGCCCGTCAAGGAGACGGTCGAGGCCGTGACCGGGGCCCTGGCGTCCCGGTACGGCTGGCAGGTCGATCCCGCGTGGATCGTGTGGCTCCCGGGGCTCGTGTGCGGCCTCAACGTGGCGGTGAGGGCCTTCGCCGAGGCGGGAGACGAGGTGCTCAGCCTTTCCCCCATCTATCCCCCTTTCACGACGGCACCGAGGAACGCCGACCGCGCCGCCGTCAGCGTCGCGCTCGCGCTCGACCGGGCGGCGGGCCGCTGGGAGATCGACTGGGAGGCGCTCGAGCGCGCGGTGACGCCGCGCTCGAGGATCCTCCTCTTCTGCCACCCCCACAATCCGGTCTCCCGCGTCTGGTCCGTTAGCGAGCTCGTGCGCATCGCGGAGTTCGGCGCGCGGCACAATCTCGTCCTCTGTTCCGACGAGGTCCACTGCGACCTCATCCTGAGGCCGGACACGGCGCACACGCCAATGTGCGTCGCGGCGCCCGAGTCCGCCGCGCGCACGCTCACCTTCATGGCCCCGAGCAAGGCGTTCAACGTCCCCGGGCTTGGCACTTCGTTTGCCGTCATCTCCGACCCCGCGCTCCGCGCGCGGTATGTCCGTGCGTGCGCCGGCATCGTCGCCGAGGTCAACGCCCTCGGCTATGCCGCGTGCGAGGCGGCGTACCGCGACGGCGGCCCGTGGCTCGTCGCCCTCGTCGACTACCTCCGCGGCAACCGGGACCTCCTGGCGGACTTCGTCTCCCGGGAGCTGCCCGGGGTCAGGATCGAGGCGCCCATTGACGCGACCTACCTTGCCTGGATGAACGTCTCCGCCCTGGGATGGGAGCATCCCGTCAGGAAGTTCGAATCCCACGGCCTGGGCCTGAGCGACGGCGTCCCCTTCGGCGCCCGGCCCGGGAACCATGTGAGGCTCAATTTCGGATGCCCGCGCTCGACGCTCGCCGAGGGCCTCGCTCGCATGCGGGCCGCGGTCCGGTCCGCGTGACCCCCGGAGACGCCGCCGCGACGACGCCATGCGCATAGGAGCCACGGAGACCTCCTCGGACCTTTTCCTGTCGCCGCTGGCGGGCTACACGAACCTGCCGATGAGGATGACCCTGCGCGAGCTGGGGGGGCTCGGATGGGCGACGACGGATCTCGTGAACGCGCGCTCGCTGATCGAGCGCAATCCCACGGCCCTCAAGCTCGTCGAGTCGTGCGACGGCGACCGGCCCCTCGCGATCCAGCTCTTCGGCAGCGTCCCCGGGGAGATGCGCGACGCGGCGCTCATGTGCCAGGAGATGGGGGCCCAGGCGGTGGACATCAACATGGGGTGCCCTGTCAAGAAGGTGACGGAGATCGGCGGGGGCTCGGCCATGATGACCGAGCTCGGGAAGACCGCGGACCTCGTGCGGACGATGGTGGGGGCTCTGCGCATCCCCGTCACCGCGAAGATGCGCCTCGGCTGGGATTCGCAGAACATCACGGCCCCCGACCTCGCGCGCGCGCTCGAGGACACGGGCGTCGCGGCCATTTTTGTCCACGGCCGCACGCGCGCCCAGGGATTCTCGGGGACCGTCAACCTCGAGGGAATACGCGCCGTCGTCGGCGCCGTCCGCTCCATTCCCGTCGTCGGAAACGGCGACATCACGACGCCGGAGGGCGCGCGCCACATGATGCGGGAGACCGGCTGCGCGGGGGTGAGCATCGGGCGCGGAGCCTTCTACGACCCGTGGATCTTCCGCAGGACCGACCATTTCCTGCGGACGGGGGAGATCCTGCCCGAGCCCGGCTTCGCGGAGCGCATCAGGGTCCTCAGGGGCCACTTTGAAAGGTACTGCGCCTTCTACGGCGAGGAGAGGGGCGCAAGGCTCTTCCGGAAGGTGGCGCCGTGGTACGCGAAGCGGTTCGGGCCCGCGAAGCCTTTCAAGCAGCGGATCCTCACGATCACCTCCAGGTCCGACTTTGAGGCGGTTCTCTCGGAGTATGCCTCGTGGCGTTCTGCGTTCTGCGACGCCTCCGGCGAGCTTCTCCCGAAATTCCGCCCGGCGCCGATGTCCCCCTCGTTCATGGATCCGGACGGCGAGCCGGGCGTCTTCAGCCGGGACGCGATCCCCGTTCCCCGCGGGCCTGTCGAGACCTGGTGACCCCGGCCCCAGCGACGCGGGCCCCTCAATAGTCCCTGGAGACCTCGGCGCCCGTGGCGTCCTTGAAGTAGATGACCTTCTTGTCGGCGTCGATCCGCTCGAACGAGATGCCGAGCGTGTCGTCCACAACCTGCCCCTCGCGGATGATCCTCCCGTTGATGAGAGCCCGCGAGGGCGTTCCCTGGAATACGCCGCCGATGTTGGCGTTCGCCACGAAAGCCCGGAAGTCGGCGCTCGCAGCCGACGTCGTGTCAAGGCGGGTGATGTTCGCCTTCACGTCCGAGCCGATGCTGGCCTGGGCCATCACGGACTGGGTGCCGGAGGAGACGTCAGGCGGCGGTGTCGGGGTCACCTCCTCGCCATTCGCCGCCGCATCGACCTTGGCCTGCGCGTCCGCCCGGTGCTGCGCGCCTGCGTCGAGTCCGCTGTCGACGAGCTTCGCAGGGGCCGCGGCCGCCTTCGCGGCAGCGATTGCCGCGGCCGGCGCGGCAGCCACGACCGGCTTCGGCGGGGGCGCAACATGCTGCAGGATGATCGGCGGAGGCGGCGGCGGGGGCTCGAAGAAGATCCTGTAGGCGAAGAAGCCGCCGCCCAGGGCCGCGATGGCGGCGACAGCGATGCCGCCCTTCATGATTGGCGTCAGCGCCGGGCGTTTTCGCAGAACCGACGCCGGCTTTCCTGGTTTCACCGCGGGCTTGGCCCCGGGTGCCGGTAGCTTCTCCGCGACCCGGATATGGAGCCCCTTCGGGAGGCCCGGCTTTTCCGGCTTGTCCGCCTTCTCCGCCTGCGATCCTAGGGAGAGGCGGGGAAGGCTGGGCGGCGGAGCCTCCGGCGCTCCGCCCGGCGGGGGGGGCGGAGGAGCCCCCAGGGCGGGCATGGGAGGCCTGGATGACGACGGGGGGGGCGGAGGAGGAGGGGCCCCAAAGCCCGGCACAGGCATGGGAGGCCTGGACGCAGACGGGGGTGGAGGCGGGGGCGGCGCATCCAGGTCCGGCATCGGGGGCGCGGACATCGCCATCGGCGGAGGAGGCGCAGGCATCGAAGGCCTAAAAGCGTGCGCCGGCGGTGGCGGGGCCTCCTCGGGCTCCTCCGCAATGACGGGAATGGCCGGCGCAGAGGGCGGCGGCGCGGCAGCCCCTTTCGGCCGCAGCTTGAATTTCGGGGGTTCCTCGGCGACCGGAGGCGGGGGGGCGGCCGGCGCAGGCGGCGGAATCGGGTCCGGAGCAGGGGGAATGAAGGGCTCGGGCGCGGCAGGAGCCGACTGGGAAGCCTTGTCCTCCGCCAAATTAAGACGCGGCTTAAGCCTGAGGCGGCCGCCTCCCTCGGACTGTTCCGGCGCAGGCGGCGGAACTCCCTCCGGCGGCGCCAGGGGAGCCGGCGGCACTGGAGACGACGATCCTCCCCCTGCCGAAGGCAGGCGCGGCTTAAGGCGCAGCGGCTGAGGCTCGTCGCTCATATCACATAGTAAAGCATCTTACGCACCGTCACGAAACCAAAAAGATTCACTCGCTGTCAAAGCCGCCATTCACCAGCTTTGGGATTGAATCATGAAACGCCTAGTCACCGCCGCCCTTGCCTGCGTGTTGTTTGCAAACGTCGGTTGCCACTACTTTTACTCCAGGAAAAAGAATCCCACCGCCCCGAAGGAAAGCGGAACGGCGGCCGCGGATGTGGAAAAGGACTTCATGCACCGCTGGACCGACAAGCGGACCGCCGAGCTCGTGACGCAGGGTGTCCCGATCGAAACGGCCCGAGCGCAGGCCGTCGCCGAGTTCAAGGCCAAGTTCGATTACACGGACGCCGCCCGGCAGGCGAAGTGATCACTCCTCGGGCTTGACCCCGATGACCTCGATATCGAACACGAGGGTCGCGTAGCTCGGGATGACCGGGGGATAGCCCCTTCGACCGTAGGCGAGCTCGGGCGGGACGATGACGAGCCACTTGTCGCCCGGCCGCATGATCTGCAGAATCTGGTCCCAGCCGACGATCACCTCGCCCCGGTCGACGTGAAACGAGAAGGGCTGCGTCTTGCTCTCGTTCTGGTCGAACACCTTTCCGTCCAGGAGCTTTCCCACGTAGTTCACCTTCACCAGGTCACCGGGCTTGAGGAACGCCCCGGCGCCCTCCTTCTCGACAATGTAGCGGATGCCCGTGTTCGACTCCTTCGCCTGCGGCCACGTCTTCATCACGTAGTCGTAGTCGTCGGGAGGCAGCTTCTCGCGCTGCGCGCGCAGGAGGCAGGGCGCGGCGAGAAGCGCGCAGGTGGCCAAGACTGTCCTTAGGGCGGGCATGGCCGACTAACGTGCAAATGGCTGCGGACTCGTCAAGGAGCCTGCTGCGATGGCGGGGTGCGCCGCAATGAGGCCGAGGCCCCGCGCGAGGAGGGTCTTGCCCGGCTCCATCCTGTGCCACGGCGACGCGCCCGACGGATGCGGCAGGGGGACGCAGTCGGCGTCCCTGCCGGCGAGGCGCACGCGAAAGCTCCTTCCCACCAGCTCGTGGAGCGGGGCCGGCTCGAGGAAGCGGTCGATCGCGAGCCTGCCGACCGGGATGAGGAGCGATGGATGGAGAAGATCGAACTCGCGCTCGAGCCACGGCGCGCACGCGCTGACCTCCTCCGGCGAGGGAACCCGGTCGCCGCCCTTGGGAAGCTTCCCTGGAAAGCAGCGGCAGACGGCCGCGAAATAGATGCGGTTGCGCACCTCCTCCTCCCCCCAACCGAGCGCGCCCGAGAACCACTTGAAGAGCGTCTTGCCCGCGGTCCAGGAAAAGGGACGGCCCATCAGGGGCTCCTTGTCGCCCGGGGCCTGGCCCACGAGCATGATCCGGCTTTGCACCGGCCTGCCGACGACCACCGGCTTTCCCATCCGGGGGCACCGGTTGCATTGCCGGAGGGCCGCCTGGTGCTTCCTGATGGCAGTCTCGGTCACAAAAAAAAGGGATGGAGGCCTTTTGGGCTCTCCATCCCTCGCAAATTCTCTCTGGGCTTTGGGCTCAGTAACGACGCTCGCCGCGGTCGCTGCGACCGCCGCCACCGCCGCCGCCGCCGCCGAAGCCGCGACCTCCGCCGCCGCCTCCGCCGCCGAAGCCACGGCCTCCGCCGCCTCCGCCGAAGCCACCGCCGGGGCGGTCTTCCTTCGGACGGGCCTCATTGACCGTCAGTTGACGGCCGCCGAGCTCGACGCCGTTTACTTTCTCTGCCGCAACCTTGGCCTCTTCGGCCGTACCCATGGTGACAAAGGCGAAGCCGCGCGGGCGGCCCGTCATTTTGTCCATGGCGACGTAAACGTCGGTAACGGATCCGAACTGGCCGAAATGCGAGCGGAGCTCGTCTTCAGTCGTTTTGAACGAGAGGTTTCCAACGTATAGTTTGGAATTGCTCATGTGTGTGTGATGTTCGTAGAGCCACCGTCCGCTGCCAGTCCGTTCCCACCGTCGGGTTTCGAAATCATCACTTGAGCAAACCGCCCAGCCAACGACTCACCAGAAGCTGTCACCAAAACGCTATCTCTATCGATGCGCCCAATCTCCCACGCCTGCCAGCTAGTGGCAAGAACAATCCTCCTGCGGCACCCGGGGGTCAGGTTTTCTTCAGGCCGCGCAGCGCCCCGTCAGCCCAGTCGTCCAGGATCTGCTTCTCGTAGCGGAGGGGGTCATTTGTATCGATGACGACCCTGTCCTGGAAGTCTAAGTCGTTGATGTCCTCGGCGCCCGACTTGACCACCCGGCCCGACGGATCCGTCACCTGGTAGGTGAACTTGAAGTAGGGCGGGTAGATCGACTTGACGATGCGCACCTCGTCCCACTGGGGACCGCGCCAGGGCTCGAAGTCCCCGGCGAGTTTGATGTCGGTGAAGGTCACGGTCAGCTTGTAGCCGTCGGGAACCATCGATTCGGTTCGTTTGACGAGGTGGCTCCGGAGGGAGTCGAGGATGGAGTCGCGGCCCCTGTCGGTCGGCGTCATGGAGTCTTTAACATCCCTGAAGTTCTCAGGGTGGTCGAAGATGACCTCGGTGCGCGGCGCGGTGGTCGCCGCATCTGAGGCGCGTAGCGCCCCGGCTGCGATGAGCCCGAGCGCGGCTGAAAACAGGCGTAGCGTTTTCATGGGCGTTTGGTTGATTTGGCGTTCATTCGGGAAGAACGGCGCCGGGGTGCCCCCGGCCCCGGGAGTCTCTTCCCGAATGTATCACGGATTTGGGCCCTGTCCAGAGCGGGCGCCGTCCCGCCGGGCCGGGACCCGGGGCTTTTTGGGCTTCGCCCCGGCGCTCCGTGCGCCAAGATAGGCGGCCATGCCCACGCAGCCGGCCAGCGACATTCCCCTCTTCAGCTGGCTTTCGCAGCGCTCCGCGGGAGTCCTCCTTCATCCCACATGCCTGCCCGGCAACCAGGGCATCGGCACGCTCGACGGGGCGGCAGTCCAGTTCCTGGACTTCCTCAAGTCAGCGGGAATGTCGTGGTGGCAGGTGTGCCCGCTCGGGCCGACGGGCTACGGGGACTCGCCCTACCAGTGCTTCTCTGCCTTTGCCGGCAATCCCTACCTCATCGACCTCGGGGACTTGGTCGCGCGCGGGCTCCTGAAGCCGGGCGAGCTTGCGCCCCTCGCCGCGCAGGGAACCGGGCCCGTTGACTACGGCGCCCTCTACGCGAACAAGTGGCCGCTGCTTCGCCTTGCGTTCGAGCGGCACAAGGCCGCGGGGGCGCCCGACCTCGGGCCCGAGGGGTTCGCGCAGTTCAAGGCAGCGCAGGCCACGTGGCTCGAGCCCTACGCCCTCTATAGCGCGCTCAAGGACCGCTTCGGGGGACGGGCCTGGTGGGAGTGGCCGCCCGAGGCGCGCACGCCCCCGGGCCCCCGCTCCGCGCTCCTTGCGGACCTGCGCACCGAGATGGAGGCGCATCAGTTTTACCAATACGCGTTCTTCACGCAGTGGCGCAGGATCAGGGCCGAGGCCGCGCAGCGCGGGATCGGAGTCATCGGCGACATCCCCATCTTCGTCGCCGCGGACTCGGCCGACGCATGGGCGCACCCGGAGCTGTTCGAGCTCGGGAAGGACGGGCGACCGGTCGCCGTCGCCGGCGTGCCGCCGGATTATTTCTCGAGCGACGGGCAGCTCTGGGGAAACCCGCTCTACCGCTGGGACGTCCATTCGATTGACGGCTTCGCATGGTGGAAGGACCGCCTGAGGGCCTCGTTCGAGATGTACGACATCGTCCGCTTCGACCATTTCAGGGGCTTCGACGCGTACTGGCGGATCCCGCTGCCGGCGACGACCGCAAGGACGGGCGAATGGCGCAAGGGCCCCGGCCTCGAATTCTTCCGGGCGGTGAAAGGGGCCTTCCCGGCCGCGAGGATCATCGCCGAGGACCTCGGCATGCTGACCCCGTCAGTCGAGGACCTCCTGCGGGACACCGGGCTCCCGGGAATGGCGGTCCTCCAGTTCGCCTTTGGCGGCGACGCCAAGAACGCCTATCTCCCGCACAACCTCAGGCGAAACGGCGTCATATACCCGGGAACCCATGACAATGACACCACCCTCGGGTGGTATGCCTCCTCGGGCGAGAAGGCGCGCGACCATTTCCGCCGCTACCTGCGCGTCAGCGGCGCCGAGGCCGGATGGGACCTCATCCGCGCGGCGTACACGGCCGTGAGCAGGATCGCCGTCATCCCCCTGCAGGACGTCCTCAGCCTGGGATCCGAGGCGCGTCTCAATTCGCCGGGCCAGCCCCAGGGCAACTGGCAATGGAGGCTCACCGACGCGGACGTCAGGCGCCACGGCGGAGGCGGCCTCGCCGACTACCTCCTCGAGCTCGGCACCCTCTCCGGGAGGGCGCCCGCGCCGGGGGAACTCCTTGAAAAGGAGGGGTCGCCGCCCCCTAATTGAGCCGGTCGCGCCCCAGGGCGCGACTCCGCGGGAACCCGATCATGTTTGCCGACCTCATACGCCTCATCAACCGGCGCCCTCCCGCGGACTACGAGCGTGGCTTCGTCCGCGAAGTCAGCGTCCACCAGAAGGCCCCGAGGAACAAGCGGGTCGAGCGCCTGATAGCGATCTGCTGGGTCCTCATCCTACTGAAATGCTTCGCCGTGGTCTGGCTCTTCAACCGCTACCATGTCCCGATCAACCCGCTCTGGGTGATCGCGCCCACGGTCATCTTCGCGGCCCTGTGCACCGTGATCTACATGCTCCGGGACTAGCCAACCCGCCCCGTCGCAAGCAATGAAGCGGATCATCGGCCTACGGAGCCCGCACGCAAGGGTCGGGCGGATCGTCTGCTTCGGCCGGATGCTCGACAAGGTCCGGCTGCACGCGCGCGGCCTGCTGCCGCCCGAGTACCAGGCGAACATGGGCGACGGGAAGCCGACGCAGTTCGACGGGAGGTGCTGCCGTTTCCTCGGAGTCCGCTACGAGGAAATCCGGGCGCGGGCGCTCCAGGGCGGGTGCGACGAGGAGATCATGGCGTGGGCCTGCGCGCAGGGCACGCCCCGCAGCGACGACGAGTGCCTCGCCTGGAACCGGTTCATGACGAAGATAGGATGGAGGGACGACCGGAGCGACGTCCTTCGCGAGCGCGTCGTCGAATACGGCCTGGCCCCGGGTTCGGCGCAGACGATGTGCGAGCTCATCGACCTCGACGAGGAGCGCCCCGCCGGGGGCACGCGCTCCTGGGAAGCGCCCCCGGTCTCCGTCGTGATCGTGATGGGCGTCGCGGGGTGCGGGAAGACAACCGTCGGCCGCGCGCTCTCGGGCGCGCTCGGCTGGGAGTTCGTCGACGCCGACAACCTGCATTCCCCGGAAAACATCGCGAAAATGGCGGCAGGGGTGCCGCTCGACGACGCGGACCGCGCCCCGTGGCTGGATGCGGTCCGCTCGGACGCCGAGGCGCGGGTCGCGCGCGGGGCGCGGGTGGTCCTCGCGTGCTCGGCCCTCAGGGAAACCTACCGGAGCGCGATCGCCCCGGATCCCGCGAATCGGAGGTTTGTCTATCTCAAGGGGGACTTCGAGCTCCTCAAAGTCCGGCTCGCGGGCCGAAGCGGCCATTACATGAAGGAGCCCATGCTCCGCTCCCAGTTCGAAACGCTGGAGGAGCCCCTGGACGCGCTCACGATCGACGCCGCCCTGGCGCCGGACGAGATCGCGGGGCGGATCAAGGGCGCGCTCGGCCTCCAATGACCCTGCGCCCGGCAGCCACGCGGGCGCTCCGTGCGGCGGGCCTCGTGTGCGCCATGGTCGCCGTGGGGGCGCTGGCCGCCGGCCTCTGGTTCCGCGGCCGCGTCCTGGCCGGCCTTCCCAGGCTCGACGGCGCGGCGGTCGTCCCGGGGCTTTCGGCGGAGGTGCGTGTCACACGCGACGCCCTCGGCGTCCCGACCGTGTCCGGATCCAGCCGCATCGACGTTGCGCGCGCGACCGGCTGGCTCCACTCCCAGGACCGTTTTTTCCAGATGGATCTCCTCAGGCGACGGGGCGCGGGGGAGCTTGCGGAGCTCGTCGGCGCGGCGGCCCTTCCCCTGGACAGGGAGGCCCGGATGCACGGGTTCCGCAGGATCGCGCGCGAGGTCCTGGCGCGGGAGAGCCCGGAGCGCCGGGCGCTCGTGACCGCCTACTCCCAGGGCGTGAACGACGGCCTGGCGTTCCTCGGGGAGAAGCCCTGGGAATACCTGGTCCTCCAGGCTAAGCCCCGGCCATGGCTCCCCGAGGACACCGTCCTCGTTGGCTTCGCCATGACGCTCGACCTTGAGGAGGGCACGGGGCGCTACGTCCGCATGCTGGCCGCGATCGACGACGAGTACGGCGCGGCGTCGCTCGCGTTCTTCGCGCCGCTCTACACGTCGCAGGACGTCCCGCTCGACGGCATAGCGTCGCGACCGGCCCCGATTCCGCCGCCCTCGGAGATCGACCTGAGGAAAAGCGGAGCCGAAGGCCGGGAGCGCGGGGCTGCGGAGGAGGTGGCCTTCGAGCCGTCCGACGACGACGCGCAGGTCCCGGGCTCGAACAGCCTCGCCGTGGCGGGCAGCCTCGCGGCTGGTGGATCGGCAATCGTGGCCAACGACATGCACCTGCACCTCGCAGTCCCCAACACATGGTACCGGATGTCCCTCCGGTGGCCCGGGCACGCCGAGACCGGCGTGACGCTGCCCGGGACGCCGGCGCTCGTCGCGGGCAGCAACGGCCGGATTGCCTGGGGCTTCACGAACTCCGGGGCCGGTACCGGGGACCTGATCGTCGTGGATCCAACGATCTCGCCCGATCTCTACCACGGGCCGAACGGGGGCGCTCCACTGCCCTACGACGTGCGGACCGAGTCGGTCGCCGTGCGCGGCTCCAAGCCGGTGTCGATGAGCTTCCCATGGACGGTCTGGGGCCCCATCATCGGCGGCGAGCCCGACGGCAGGCAGTTCGCCTACCATTGGACGGCCGACGATCCCGCAGCCACCAACCTTGGCCTCATGGACCTCGAGGAGGCAGGCGACGTGCGCGGCGCCCTGTCGATCGCCCAGCGCTCAGGGATCCCCTCGGAGAACTTCCTCGTCGCTGACTCGGGCGGCGACATCGGATGGACGCTGGCGGGAGCGCTGCCGAAGAGGATCGGCTATGACGGGCGGATCCCGGTCGCCGGGATCTACGGGGACAGGAGGTGGGATGGCTTCCTCGGGCCGGGGGCAGTGCCCGCCATCGTCTCGCCGCCGTCCGGCCGCCTGTGGACCGCCAACAACCGGACCGTGGGGGGACGCGCGCTGGAGACCGTGGGCGACTCGGGCTACGCACCCGCGCCCCGTGCCCGCCAGATCCGCGACGACCTCGACGCGCTCATCGGACGCGGCAGTCCCATCGTGCCCCGGGACCTGCTGGCGATCCAGCTGGACGACCGCGCGGTCCTCCTCGAGACCTGGCACAACCTGCTTCTGGCGACACTGCGGCCGGACGTCGTGGCTGCGAAGCCGTCCCGCGCCGATCTCCTCGCGGCGGCACGGAAATGGGATGGACGGGCCGGCGCCGACTCGGTCAGCTACGGCGTAGTCCGCGCGTTCAGGCTCGCGGTCGCCCACCGGGTCTTCGACCCGATCTTTGCCCCGTGCGTCGCACGGTTCCCGGAGTTTGCGTGGACGCGGCTCAACTACGAGGAGCCACTCGAGGCGATCGTGAGGGGCCGGCCCGCCCACCTGCTCGATCCCTCGTTCAAGACCTGGGACGAGCTCCTCGCGGCGGCCGCGGACGATGTCTCCCTCTCCTTCGCCAAGAAAGGGGCGCGCCCGGGGGCCACCACCTGGGGACAGCTCAACACAGCCAGGATCACCCACCCGCTGGCCCAGGCCCTGCCGCGATGGGCGGCCTCCTGGCTCAGCATGCCCGCCGACCCGCTGCCCGGCGACGCGAACATGCCGCGCGTCCAGGAGGCGTCATTCGGCGCCAGCGAGCGCTTCGCGGTCGCCCCGGCGCGCGAGGACCAGGGAATCTTCCACATGCCGGGCGGCCAGGCATCGAACCCGCTCTCGCCCTTTTTCAGGGCCGGCCATGAGGCGTGGGTGCGCGGGGACCCGACCCCTTTCCTGCCCGGGCCGACGGAGCACACGATCGAGCTCAACCCGTAAGGCCCGGCGGGGCCGGATGAATTGAATTGTCCGCAAAGGCCCTTCGCGGCTTCATGTTGGCCTTGGCGCCCATGAAGAAAAAGCAGCGCAGCCTGAACGTCTTTTTCGGAGGCGCCATCTTCAACCTGAAGGACCTCATCGGGAACGCCTACCTCGCCGAGGCGGTCTACGAGAAGTCGCACGGCAGGTACCTGTGCACGCTCCCCCAGGACTTCGACCCGCGGGGCACGACCCCGCGCACGATCCGCGACCACCACGTGCGCTCGCTCGTCGCCTGCGACCTCGCGCTCTTCAGCTTCGACGGCCCCGACTTGGACAGCGGGACCCTCGTCGAATTCATGATCGCGAAGTTCGCCGACATCCCGTCCGTCATCCTGCGCAGCGACCGGAGGGGCGCGGCCGGGAGGACGCCGCAGTGGAATCTCATGGCGAACTTCTTCCCCCGCACCGCGGTCGTGAGCCTCGACGGGCTGGGCGCCTACAAGACCATCCTGAAGAAGCGCCACCGCAGGCTCGACGAGGTGATCCGCCTCGCGGGCCAGCACAGCTCGGCCGACGCCCAGCGGATGTGCGACGAGGTGGCGGCCGCCGTCGTGCGCGCCCTCGACCGGGTGCGGGAGACCGAGCCCGTGATGCCCAGGCACCTGCGCGAGGAGGTCTACCACTGGATCCCCATGATGCCCGGCCTGCGCGGCAAGGAAAAGGCGCTTCGCAGGGAGTTCGAGCGCTACCTCGAGCAGAAGGTGCAGAGGGACCTCCTGTGAGCCGGCCCGCCGCGCGGCAGTGTCCTGATTTGAAACCAGCACTCGTCGGCGGTGGGTAAAACCCATTCCTTGGATCCCGCGAGCAACTCGCTGATCGGAAAGCGCGGACCTGTGTTATGTCAGCAGAGTATGACATGGCCCTTTTTCTGTCGCTCCGGTCCCGTGTTACGGGCACGGGCCCTGCTTAGACTCACGGTCATGCGCCGACTGCTGATCGCACTGGCCGCGCTGGGGATGGCCGCGGCGGTCCCCGCCGCCCCCATCCCCGTCAAGGTCGTCATTGTCACGACCTTCGACAAGGACTACATGGACCCCGGGGACACGGGGCAGTCCAACGGCGAGGCCTCGCGCTGGATCGAGCGCCTCCACCTGGACCAGGTGCTCCCGCTGCCCGGGGCGTTCCATTCCGTGCGCATGAATGCGGACGGCGTCCTTGAGATCATGACCGGCATGGCGACGGCGCGCGCCGCGGCCTCGACCATGGCGCTGGGGCTCGACGCCCGCTTTGACCTGACGAAGGCCTACTGGATCCTGGCGGGGACGGCGGGGATCGACCCGGCCGCGGCCTCCCAAGGGAGCGCGGCCTGGGCCGAGTGGGTGGTGGACGGCGACCTCAACAACTACGTCGATCCGCGGGAGATACCGGCCGGCTGGCCGGACGGGCGCATCCCGTGGGACAAGAGCACCCCGTTTGACGCGCCGGGGCCCAACATCGGCCAGTATTACCACCTGGACCCGGGCCTCGTCCACTGGGCGTTCGCCCTCACGCGCAACGTCCCCATCCCCGACACCCCGGGGATGATGAAATTCCGGGCGCTGTTCACCGGGTTTCCGGAGGCGCAGAGGCCGCCCTTCGTGCTGATCGGGGACACCCTCTGCTCGGCGACCTACTGGCAGGGGACTCTGGCGACTGCATGGGCGCGGCGGTGGGTGAAGCTGTACACCGGGGGAAAGGGAAGGTTCGTCACCTCGGCGTGCGAGGACAGCGGCTTCATGCAGGCGATGACGTTTCTCGACCACGCCGGGAAGGTGGACCTGAGGCGCGTCCTCGTGCTGCGCGCCGCGAGCGACTACTGCGTCCCGCGGCCGGGCGTGACCTCCGCGCAAAGCCTCCAGTATGACACTCCGAATGCCTACATGGCGGAGGATGAGGCCTTCGAATCCCTGTATGCGGTGGGAAGCGTCGTGGTCAACGCCTGGGTCAGGGACTGGGAGACCTACCGCGACCGCCTTCCGGCCCCCTGAGGGCGGGGCGCGCCCGCGAGCGACGCGCCCGTGGACACCGCGAACCCGGGCGCCGCGCGCATCCATTGACAAATCGGCCGGTAACGGTGGAAATGCTGGCAACCCCAGTAAGCACCCCCGTTCGACGGCAGCGCCCCCCGTGGCCCAGTTCGGTCGCGCCGTCTGGCCGGCAACACCCCCCCTCCCGCCCGCCCCCGTGAAAACACATTCCCGCAGATCCGCCGTCCTCTCGCGCCGCCAATTCATCGGCACGGCGGGCAAGGTCGCCGCCCTCCTCTCCATGCCGACGATCATTCCCTCGCGCCTATTCGGGGCCGACGCCCCGAGCAACCGCATCCGCGTGGGCCAGATCGGCTGCGGGCGCATCGCCCAGGGCCACGACATGCCGGGCGTCCTCAACTCGAAGCTGGCCGACATCGTGGCGATCTGCGACCTCGACACGGTCCGGGCGGCCAACGGCAAGGCGTGGGTCGAGAAATTCGGCCGGGACAACGGCCTCGCTGTCCCCCCGATCACGGTTCACCACCACTACCAGGAGATCCTCGACCGCAAGGACATCGACGCGGTCGTCATCAGCTCGCCCGACTTCTGGCACGCCGAGCTCGCGATGGCGGCGGTCATGGCGGGCAAGGACGTCTACCTGCAGAAGCCGATGACGATGACGGTCGAGGAGGGCATAGCCCTGCGCCAGTGCGTCGCCAATTCCCGCCAGATCCTCCAGGTCGGGAGCCAGCAGAGGTCGTGGACGCAGTTCAGGCAGGCCTGCGAATGCGTGCGCAGCGGAAGGGTCGGCCGCGTGACCGCCGTCGAGATCGGCCTGCCGGTCGACCCGACGGCCCCGGACGACCCGCCGCAGGCCGTGCCGGCGAACCTCGACTATGACCGGTGGCTCGGGCCCACCGACGAGGTCTACTACACGGAGCAGCGTGTGCATCCACAAAAGGACTACAGCCGGCCTGGGTGGCTGCGCAACGAGTCCTACTGCCTGGGCATGATCACCGGCTGGGGCGCCCACCATTTCGACACCGCCCACTGGGGCCTGAACGTCGAGCACTCGGGCCCCGGCCGGGTCGAGGGCCGGGCTGTCTTCCCGACAAACAAGATCTGGAACGTCCACGGGGCCTACCACGTGGAGCTCGCCTATCCCGACAACGTGAAGATGACCGTCGCCGACACGTTCCCCAACGGCATCCGCTTCATCGGCGACGAGGGATGGATCTTCGTCGCGCGCGACACGATGACGTCGCCGACCGACATGGGAAAGGTCCACCAGCTCAAGTTTCTCGACGCCAGCGACCCGAAGCTCCTCAGCCAGGACGGGCTGAGCGTCCGCCTGCCGGTCAGCAGCGAGCACCACAAGAACTGGCTGGAATGCGTGCACTCGCGCCAGGCGCCGATGGCGCCGGCGGACATCGGGCACCGCAGCAACTCGGCGTGCATCGTGAGCTGGATCGCGATGAAGCTCGGACGCCCCGTCAACTGGGACGTGGTGACCGAGCGCTTCGTCAACGACGACGAGGCGAACTCGATGCTCTCGCGCCCCGAGCGCAGCCCCTACGGCGTCAAGCACCTGGCGCGGGCCTGAATTCCCGAAACCCACGGACCCCACCATGAATCGCCGCCAATTCCTCTCCGCGTCGGCCGCAACCCTCGCCGCCGGGGCCCTGTTGCCCAAGGGCCTCTCCCAGGCCTCCCCCGCGAACATCAGCGGTGCGAACTACGCGCCGAAGGGAAAGCCGAACCCGGTCGTCAAGCCCGGCGAGTTCACGATGGCCGCCGTCCGCCTCGACCACGGCCACATCGTCGGCATGTGCAACGGGCTCACGGAGGCGGGCGCGACCCTCAAGTGGGTGTATGATCCCGACCCCAAGAAGGTGGACTCCTTCAGGGAGAAGTTTCCGCAGGTTCAGGTGGCCACCTCCTTCGACCAGGTGCTCGCCGACCCCGAGGTTCGCCTCGTGGCCGCAGCCGCGGTCACCTCGGAGCGCGGCCCCCTCGGCTGCCAGGTCATGGAGGCCGGCAAGGACTATTTCACCGACAAGGCCCCGTGCACGACGATGGAGCAGCTCGACCAGGCAAAGGCCGTCGTCGCAAAGACCGGACGCAAGTTCTACGTGTACTACGCCGAGCGCATCCACAACGAGGCGGGCATGTACGCGACCGACATGCTGGAGCAGGGCGCCGTCGGGAGGGTGATCCAGGTTGTCTCCCTCGCGCCCCACCGCCTGGGCAAGGCCAGCCGGCCGGCCTGGTTCTTCGAGCGGGCCAAGTTCGGGGGCATTCTCTGCGACATCGGCAGCCACCAGTTCGAGCAGTTCCTGACCTACTCGGGCTCGACCGACGCCACGGTCACCCATTCCGCCATCGGGAACTTCGGAAACCCCGACAAGCCCGAGTTCGAGGACTTCGGAGAGGCATGCCTTGTCGGCAACACCGGCACCGTGGACTACGTCCGCGTCGACTGGTTCACCCCCGACGGCCTCAGCACCTGGGGTGACGGACGCACCTTCATCATCGGCACGAAGGGGTACATTGAGCTGCGCAAGTACGTGGACGTGGCCCGCGATGACACCGGAGACCATGTCTACTTCGTCGATGAGAAGAGCGAGCACCGCTTCGACGTGGCGGGGAAGGTCGGCTTCCGCTTCTTCGGGCAATTCATCCTCGACTGCCTGAACCGCACCGAGAACTCAATGACCCAGGCCCACGCCTTCAAGGCCGCCGAGCTGAGCCTCCTGGCCCAGGCGAACGCGAAGCGCCTGACGACCTGAGGCGGGCGCCGCGCAATTCGGCGGCCTAGGAGGCTAGGCGTCCAGGAAAAGCAACGCCGCCGAGTCGGACGGCACGTCGAGACCGATCCGTCCGTCCACGACCGCGTAATTCTCAACGGCCCGGGGAGACCACGTGAGGTCCGGCCCGACTTCGGCGCCGGCCAGCGAAACCCCCGTGGTTGCGTCGAGGCTTGGCCCGGCGAGCCGCCAGGCCCTGCCTGCGCGGCATTGAGGCGGGGCTTCGATTGCCAATGCGAGCGTCCGGGATGCATCCTTGTTGAAAATGGCGACCCGCCAGCCGTCCCGGCCCCGGCCGGCGTAGGCCGTCGCATCGATTCCGCCAGCGGAGAGAACCACCTCCCTCGTCCGGGTTCCGGCAAATTGGTTCGCAAGCAACATTCCATAATACAGCGGCCGGGCATTGAAGCCCTGGCCGACTTCCCCGGCAATCGGCGTGTAGAATCCGCCCTTGCTGTCGCCGCCCGGCCTGGCGACCAGCTCGCCCGGCATGTGGTTGCCAAGCGCCGCCCGCAGCAAGCTGCGGCTGCCCCCGTGCAGGTTCACGCCGGCGCATCCGGCCTCGGCCAACGAGAGCATGTAATCGCCGCCCCACAGGGCCGATGCCAGGGCGTCGCTCATCCCGGGCTTGCCCCCGCGGTAGCACGAATTCCCCTCGGTCAACCGGTAGACCAGGCCGTTGCGCGAGGCCAAATCAGCGAGCCTCTTCGCCGAGGCGCCGATTTCCGGGTTGGTCCGCAACAACCGCTCGGTTGTCACCCTCGGATCGTCCGGCGGACCCTCCGCGTAGTAGTGGCCGCTGGCCGCAACCAGGCGCGGGCCAAGCCTAGCGGCGGCCGCGGGGATGAACTGGGTTATCCACTTGGAGCTGCGGGCGACGTCGGGGCCGCCAAACTTCGCGTCGGGAACCCTCCGCGAGATCGCGTCCGCGCACGCCGTCCACTCCCTCAGATAGTCGTCGAATCCCCAGCCAGCGGGCCGGGTGCGGTTGGTCGGGCTCGAATAGAGATCCGGTTCGTTGCCGATCTGAAAGTAAAGCAGACTGTCATGGACGCGGTTGGCGACGAACTCCGCCTCGCGCGCGAGGCGGTCGGGCGAGCTGTGGCCGAAGTTCAGCCCGTAGATGAGCTGCCAGCCCGTCGCCCGCAGGAACCCCGCGAGTCCGTCGATAGCCTCCGGGGGAATCATGAACAGCTGGCGCGGCATCCAATGCTCGGAAACCGGGCCGGAAACGGGGGGAAGTTCCGGCGCGGTCGTCGTGGATTCGACCTTGAGCCAGCAGGATTCGCTGCTGTTGCCTCCCACGCGCAATACGCCGTGCGGGCTGAGGAGGCAAAAGAGCGCGACAAGCTCCCTGTTGCCCGCCGCGAAAAATCCCGGGTCAGTCAGCTGGGCGAGCTCGTAACTGAGTCCCGTGAAATTTTCCGGGACGAGGTGGGAAGGGGAATCGAGCGCGATCGACAATTGGCCCGCGACGGATGCGTTCGCCGGGTCCACGGCGACACCCGGCGGGGCGCCCTGGCCAAAGGCCTTTCGGCAGATGACCGACGTTGCGAGGAAGCCGGCCGAACCGAGGAGGAAATTGCGCCGGTTCATGGATCGGGGGGTTGGGGTCACCCATGACTGAACCCGTCCCGAATGACCGCAACAGGGAAGATTGGGCGAAAATGGGCGCCGCGCTGTCTAAATGGCGGCAGGCCTTCCCGAGCTCGGCCATGCCAGTCCGGCCTGAATCCATTCGTCAGAACATGCCGCGGTTGGCGCGCCGTTGCCAACTGCGGTCAGGCTGGGGTATTCGGCCGAAAGACGCCGCGGATCGCTGCTTATTCGTTTGCGCACAAACGAAGAAAAAGGCACCTTATATCAAGATATGCGCAAGACAGCACCTCGGAAGGTCGCGATCCTCTGCCCGACTTCGATCCCTTGGATATCCCTCTGCATTGACGGGATCCGGCGCTTCGCACGCGAGCAGGGGGGCTGGCACCTCTTCAGCAGCCCTCCCACTATGCATGGCACCGGGGAATCAACTCTGAGCATCCAATCAATGCGCGGCTGGAAGGGTGACGCCGTCATCGTGCTGTCCAGCGAGGAGAAAGAGCTTCGCTACGCGCACCGGATAGGGCTTCCCGTAGTCAACCTCGGCGGCGGGTCCGCGAAATCGTATGGCGTCCCGCGCGTCATGGTGAACCACCACAAGGCGGGCCGCATGGCTGCGGACCACCTCCTCGGCCGAGGACTCAGGCACCTGGCATTCTTCGGGTGGCAGGACCTTTGGTATTCGGACCAGCGCCAGATGGGCTTCATCGGACGGGCCAGAGAGGCCGGGGTGGAATGCGAGGTCCTCCTTCGCACCTCGCGGCTCGAGTCCAACCAGAACTGGCCGCAGAGGATCGCCAGCCTGACGCGGTGGCTCGTCTCCCTCCCGCGGCCGGTGGGAATCTTCGCCGTCCAGGATTACCGGGCGCAGTTCCTCATCGAGGCCTGCCAGGAGGCCGGCCTGCGTATTCCCGCCGACATCGCCGTGGTGGGCATGGACAACAACGAGGCCGTCTGCGACCATCTTGCCCCGACGCTCAGCAGCGTCTCCCGCAGCTCGCAGAAGGTAGGCTGGGAGGCGGCCGCCCTCCTCGACCGGATCCTGCGGGGCATGAAGCTTCCCCTGGAGGACGTCTTGATCGACCCCGACGGCGTCGTCGCCCGGCAGTCGACGGCCATGCAGTACAGCGAGAACCCCGTCGTCCAGAATGCCCTTGACTATATGAGGGAGCGCCTGCGCGAGCAGTTCAACATCTCGGCGGTGGCCGAGCACTCGAAGGCGTCCAAGAGGACCCTCGAGATGCGCTTCAGGGAGAGCCTCGGCAGCTCGCCCCATTCATTTCTGACCAAGCTGCGTGTCCAGCGCGCCGAGCACCTCCTCGGATTGCCGCAGAAGCTCTCCATCGGGGAGATCGCGAACCAGTGCGGCTTTGGAACCGCGACGACATTCTATGCCGCTTTCCGGCGGGTGACTGGCCAGTCGCCAGCGAGTTTCCGAAGGCAATCGGGGCGCCCTGACCGTGACCGGGTCTCGGATCCTCTAATGTGGGCAGCCGCCCGATCTGGGCCAAGGTCGATGACGCTGCTCGGCTCGGGTCCAGCTAGAAAAGGGTCCCGATCCCGGCCCTGACCCGCTGAGGGCGTCCGGGAAGACCCCCCATAGCTCGCCGCTCGCGGGCACGACTTGCTGCCCATCGTCGGCGTACTGCACGAGCCCCTTGAAGAGGGCCCCAAGGATCCGCACAGCCGAGACCGCCTCGTTGATGTGGGGATCAACGTCGGCCGGCCCTGCGCTTCGCAAATTCCGTATTGGGAGCGAACGACGAGCGGCGGGATCTGCCTCAGCGACGTCCTCCGCCGGGACGCCGCACCAGTCTCACGTGTCCGTTTGGTGGATTCGAGGGGCCACCGTGTTGCGCATTTCTTTACTAGGATTGCGCATTTCTGCTGTTGTGCGCAAAGCGAAGAATGGGTAAGAATGCGCGTTCCCTAATACCCCGCCGCTACCCGCCCCTGAGGCGGGCTTAGTGGCCCGAAGACACCCAAACCACCTCGCCGCTTATCCGTCCATTGGGACGGAACTGCGGCGTGCAGATACCACAGACATGACCTACCACAAAGTAAGTGTATTGTTCGCTGCGCCCGCGTTGGCGCTGCTGTTGACGCTCCCACGGGCAAAGGCCCAAACGCCCACCCCGACGGCGAGTGCCGCGGAAACCGCATCCACGGAACAGGCCGTCCAGCTGCCGGCGTTCGAAATCAACGATGAGAAGGACACCGACTACGTCGGCACAACGTCCCTGAGCTCAACCCGCATCGCGGTCGACAACTCCGAGCTGGCCCAGTCGGTGAAGGTGCTGAACAACTCGTTCATCACCGCCCTGAACCCGACGATGATGAGCGACGTGCTCGAGTATGTCGGCGGCGGCCAGAACGGCGCCCTCAACTGGACCCCGGGTCGCATGAACATCCGCGGTTTCACGGGAGACGCCGACTATATGGACGGCTTCGCCCCGACGCAGGGTTCCGCCTTGGACAGCACCATCTATGACCGCTTCGAGGTCATCAAGGGCCCCTCCACGATCTTCCTCGCGGCGGACGGCAGCCCGGGCGGCATCGAGAACAAGATCACGAAGAGCCCGCTCTCGACGCCCTTCACCACGATCTCGCTCCAAACGGGCATCTTTGACGGCAACCACGCGGGCATCGATTCCACCGGCCCGATCACGAAGGACGGCAAGCTCCTTTACCGGGTGGTGCTCGGGGAATCCTACTACAACGGCTACTACCACAACGTGTACATGCACCGCATGACGCTGATGCCGGAGCTGACCTACAAGTTCACGGCGAGCACGACGCTCGAGATCAAGGCGGAGCTCGTCCAGACGAACTGGCCCTCCTACAACGGGCTGCCCGTCGATCCCCGGACAGGCCAGATGATCAACGTCCCCTACAATTCGTCCCAGGACGAGAACGCACCGTACAACTGGCGCCATGACGACGTCAGGCGCGTGTGGGGATCCTTCAACACGCGCCTCAACGACTTCCTCGCCCTCAGCATCCGCGGCATGAACGCCTTCGACCGCGCGGACCGCTTTGAGTCGATCACGGCTCCCTGGAACGAGGGATCCCGCGTCTGGGCTTCAGCGGCCGTCGCGCCCCTCACCTACACGGGCGGGCCCATCCCGCGCTCGGTGACCAATGACGACGCCCATAACACCTACCGCGACCTGCAGGCGGACCTGAACTTCAACTACACGGCGAAGTACTTCACGGAACTGTTCCTCCTCGGTGCCGAGGACCGCGACACCCCCGGCCGCACGACGACCTACAGCGGCCACGACACCACGTCGCCCTGGTATCCGTACGCTCAGAACACGGTCCCGATCATAACGACAAGCACCATTCCGAGCGCCTACACGGAGACGCAGTCGCTCTTCCAGCGCATTTACGCGATGGAGACCCTCAAGCTGTTCGACGACCGCGTCATCCTGACGTACGGCGCCGACAAGGCCAAGGTCTACGGCTCGAACTTCAATTATCTGACGAACGCGAGCTTTGTCCCGTACACCCTGTACAAGAACCTGATCCAGTGGGGTCTGGTCATCAAAGTGCTGCCCGGTGTCAGCGTCTTCACGGGCTTCAACCAGAACTTCGCGGCGAACGGCGTCGGCACCTACAACGGCGTGGCCAATGTCGCCCTCCCCCCGAAGCTCGGCGAGCAGCACGAGGTCGGCATCAAGACCGACTTCCTGAACCACCGGGTGACGGCCAACGTCTCGTTCTTCGACATCAACCAGCAGAACAACACGGTCCCGTCGTTCCCGCTGGACCCGACCAACCCGAACATCCTGATCCCGGGCGTCGTCTCGCGGGGCTTCGACGGGGACTTCACCTGGAAGGTCAGCAGCAACCTGTACCTGATCGCCTCCGCGGCCAACTACAGCGCGAAGTCGATCCTCGGGCCCGCGGTGAACGGAGTCTTCGTCCAGCCGGGAACGGGGCACGTCGCCGTGGGTTCAATCCCGGTCGACAACACGGCCGAGCAGACGGAGAGCCTCTACGGCCTGTACAACTTCGACAACGTCGGGATGTTCAAGGGGCTGTCGGTCGGCCTCGGCGAAAACTTCCAGAGCAAGCGCGCCGTCACCGACGGCCCGGACCAGGTGTTCTGGGGCTACGTCCCCGGTCGCACGCTCGTCGACTCGTCGATCAACTACCAGTACAACAGGCACATCAAGTACACGGTCACGATCGACAACCTGCTCGACAAGAAGTACATCTACTCCGTCCGGAGCGAGAACGTGCAGATCCCGGGAACGCCGATCAACGCCAAGTTCCAGGTCTCCTATACATTCTGACCGGCGCCATCCGCCGCTCAATCAAGGGGTGGGTCCTTCGGGACCCACCCTTTTTCTTGCCCGTTCCGCCGCCGCCCCGGTCCCGTCACTTGACGGCGTAGCCATGGTCCCTGAGGTCAGCGTAGAATGCCGCCAGGACCGAGAAGGCCTCCTTGCGCACGCCGTTCTCGCCGATGAGGCCCTTGCGGTTCCATCCGTCCTCGACGTTGGGGAGCAGGCGCCGCGGTGAGCGGAAGTCGCAGAGGACCCAGGGATCGAGGCCCCGCAGCTCCGGGATCCGGCGCAGCATGACGAGGCTCTTCCGGTAGAACTCGGCCTGATATTCCTCGGAGAACCGCGTCATGTCGTCCGCGTGGAATCCCTGGAGCGCATCCGCCCCGAACTCGGAGATGACAATGGGCTTCTTGTACCCGATCCGCCACGAAACGAGAGGTATGTCCTCGTGCGTGGTCCCGTTGTACCAGCCGACATATTCATTGAAGCTCAGCAGGTCGGTGTAGGCCCCCAGGGGGTCGTCGACTATCCGCACATGCGGGCTTCCGGGCACCGTGCGCACCTCCATGGCCGCCGAGACAAGCCGGGTGCCGTCCTGCGCCCGGGCGTCCTCTATCATCTGGCGCAGGAAACGGGTTCGGGCATCGGTCACCGGTGTCTCGTTTGCCATCGACCAGACGATGACGCTCGCGCGGTTGTGATCGCGCACGATGAGGTCGTTGAGCTGCGCCCGCGCGTTGGCAAGGGTGTCGGGGTTCTCCCAGGCGATGGTCCAGTAGACCGGGATCTCCTCCCACAGGAGGATGCCCATCTCGTCCGCCACGTCCGCCATGTTCCTGCTGTGGGGGTAGTGGGCGAGGCGGGCGAAGTTGCAGTTGAGCTCCTTCGCCCATCCGAGGAGCAGCTTGGCGTCCTCGCGCGAGTACGCGCGGCCGCCGCGGATCGGGTTCTCCTCGTGGATGCATACCCCGCGCAGGAAGATGGGCTCGCCGTTGAGGAGGATGTCGGTTCCGCGCACCTCGATCGTCCGGAACCCCACCTTCTCCGACACGTGGTCCGCGTCGCTCGCGATGTCCACCTTGTAGAGTCTGGGATGGTCCGGCGACCACCGGACCATGTCGTCCGGGACCTTGAGGCACAGGGTCGCGCGGCCGGACCCGTCGGTCTGGGTGGAAGCCGACAGGTGCAGCTCCGGAATCGCGACCGAGACCGCCTGGCGAAGCTGCGGCCCCTCAAGCTCGGCATCGACCTCGATCTGGGACGGATCCCCGGGCTTCAGGCGCGCCGTGTACCGCGACAGCACCGTCGCCGGCGTCGTGAAGAGAAACACGTCACGCGTGAGCCCCCCGTAGTTCCACCAGTCCATGTTGACCGTGGGCACTCCCTCGGGGCGCCGACGGTCGTTGACCCGGATGACGAGGGAGTTGTCCACGGGCTTCAGGGCCCCGGTCAGCTCGACGTCGTAGGGCGTGAAGCCGCCGATGTGCTCGCCCAGCTTCTTCGAGTTCAGATAGACCTCAGACTCGTAGTTCGCCGCCCCGATGTGGAGAAACACCCGCTCCCCCGGCTTCGCGGCAAAGTCGAACTTTCGCCGGTACCAGACCGTGCCTTCGTAGAGCATCAGCCTGCTGTCCTGGCTGTTCCAGTCCTTCGGCACGGTCAGGGTGGGGCTCTTGTCGAAGCTGTACTCAACCAGCTCCGACTTTGTCGCCGGCGAACGGTCGTTGAAAAAGCCCGGGGACGGGTCGGTGGACGAATCCAAGGGCTGGTACCGGTAGTTGTAGTAGCCGACGTCGTAGGGGTCGACGATGGTATTCCATTTGCCGTCGAGGTTAAGCGCCATCCGCGCCGTCGGGTCCTGGACCTCCTGGTGCGCCGGCAGGGTCGAGGGCGCGAGGCCCAGTGAAATGAATCCAGCAAGGCAGAGTCGTTTCATTTTTGGGGTATTGAGGTTGCCTGGAGAGCGCTTGAATTCCTCGAGGTCGGAGGCCGGTCCGCGGGCAGGCCCCTTCAGGCCGGGCTCGCCCCGGTCACTGCGGTCTCATCTTCGCACTCGCAAAACCGCCGCCTCCGTGGCGTAACATTCGTCCCTGTCCCAGCGAGCCATCCCCCACCGAATCTCTCACCGACAAATGGCCGTTTCATCTGCCACGACTTTGCCTTCCGCGGGACGCGGATGCAACTCCCATAGGAGCCGGCCGTGATCACCGTCCTGGCGCACCCCCTCGCGGACCATATCGTCACGCACCTGCGCGACAAGACGACGAAGCCGGCGACATTCCGGACGCTCGCCTACCGGCTCACGCTGATGCTCGCGATCGACGCCACGAGGGACCTGGTGACCGAGACGAAGGCCGTGGACTCCCCTCTCGAGGCGACGAACGGCCGGGTGCTGTCCCACCAGCCGATCGTGGTGGTCGCGATCCTGCGCGCCGGGGTCTCGATGGTGCAGCCGTTCCTGGATCTTTTCCCGGACGTCAGCGTCGGCTATGTCGGGATCGAGCGGGACCATGAGACGGCGGCCGCCCGCAGCTATTATTCGAAGCTCCCGCCCCTTGCCGGCCGGCGGGTCTTCGTCGTCGACCCGATGCTTGCGACGGGCGGATCCGCCTCCCAGGCGCTTGACGCCGTCAAGAAGGCGGGCGCTCACGCGCCCCGGCTCGTCTCCATCATCGCGGCCCCCGAGGGCGTCGCGGAGGTCGCGAGGCAGCATCCGGACGCGTCGATCCACCTCGCCGTCCTCGACCGCGCGCTCAACGCGCGCAAGTACATCCTGCCGGGGCTGGGAGACTTCGGGGACCGCCTTTACGGAACCTAACGTGTCTGCTGGACGCCCCAGGTGAGGACAAGGCGCGCGAAGTAGAGTGTATCAAGCTTGTCGACGCCGTCGACCGGCCGGCTGTCGTAGCTGTTCGTCATCCCCAAGCTCAGCTTCCAGTACGGGTTGACGAGAGGAATGTCGTAGTGGACATCGTGGTTGATGACGAAGACCGACGGGTCCGAAAACGTGGGGTCAAACGAGAGCGTGTCGGCGAGAAGGGATGTCTTGAATTTTCGGGTGTACAGGATGCCGAAGTCCGCCCCGGGCTCGCTGAGGTGACCCGCACCCACGCCCGAATATTCGTCATAGCGGTAGGAAAGGCCGACGCGGCCGGTCAGGGTCTCGTCGTCGCGCTTGATGAAGTCATAGCCGACGCCGGTGGCGGCGATGTCATAGAACAGGATGTCGTTCACCCGGTCGAAGCCACCCTCGTCCCTAACGTACCAGGACTCAACTGGCGCGAAATTGTCCGAGTAGTCCACCCCGACCTTGAACTGGTCGGTCGAGACCTCCCCGTCCGTCTCCTGGCGGTTGTAATCGGTGTAGAGCTTGAGCACGTCGCTGGGCCCGGTGCGCGTCGCCTTGAAGGAGTAGTCCGTGCTGAGCTGGTGGTCGGTGCCGCTCTCGCCGTTGATGTCGACCCCCGCCTCGTAGGTCCACTTGCGGCGCGCGGCCACGATGTCGGGGTCCTCCTGGCCGACGGCCCACGAGGCCGAGATGTTGCCCACCGAGGTGCCGACCGGGCCTGTCGGGCCCGCGATGACCACGCCCCCGCCGGGGGCGGCCGCCATTACCCCGACGACCCGGGTGCCGTCCGCCGTCCTCACGCCCACCGGCTCGTCGGTCGTGATGGACGTCACGAGTCCCTGCTTCACGTTGATGTCGCCCGCGTAGTCCGTGGAGATCGTGATGACCCCGGCGTGGATCAGCTTGATCCTCCCCACGATACGGGCGCCGTTGGAGGTCTCGATTACGTCAGCCGAGAGGCGAAGAGAGCAAAATGCCGCAAGGCAGATGCAGGTGCGGAGGAGAGTGGCGTTTAGTTTGATCAAGTTCACAAATTTTTGGATCGGTCTGGTGACCGCGGAAGGGACATTGCACCGGACTAATGACACCCAGTCAAAGGAGGAGTTCGGAATTCGCCGGTCCCGCAGTGCGCCTCTCGCGTCTTTACATGCAGGGCGGGCGGCGATTGCCTCGGGGCAAACCCGACCCGATGCCCTCCGCAGTGCAACGACCGCCCCTCCTCGTCGCCGACCGCTGGCGCGACTTCCAGCTTGTCGACTGCGGCGACGGGATGAAGCAGGAGCGCTGGGGCCCCTACACGCTCGTGAGGCCGGATCCCCAGGTCCTCTGGCCGCGGATGGGCGCGGAGCCGGGCGCGCGCTGGGAGCACTGGGACGGGTTCTACCACAGGAGCGAGGCGGGCGGCGGGCGCTGGGAATTCCGCAGGCCCCTGCCCGAGCACTGGGAGATCCGGTACGACGCCCTGGGCCTCACCTTCAAGATCAGGCCGACCTCCTTCAAGCACACGGGGCTCTTCCCCGAGCAGGCCGTCAACTGGGACTGGGTCGACTCGGCCGTCCGGGGCGCCGGGCGCAGCGTGAGCGTGCTCAACCTCTTCGGGTACACGGGGGCGGCGACCTGCGCCGCCGCGAAGGCGGGCGCCGCCGTCTGCCACGTCGACGCCTCCGAGGGGATGGTGAAGTGGTGCAAGGAGAACGCCATGCTCTGCGGCCTCTCCGCGGCGCCCATTCGCTATATCTCCGACGACTGTCTCAAGTTCGTGAAGCGGGAGGTCAAGCGGGGCCGCCGGTACGACGCCGTCATCATGGACCCGCCCACGTTCGGCCGGGGCGCCACGGGGGAGATGTGGCGCCTCGAGGACCACCTCTGGGAGCTCCTTACGGAATGCCGCGCGCTCCTTTCGGACGACCCGCTCTTCTTCCTCATCAACGCCTACACGGCCCGCCTCTCGCCGACGGTCGTCGCAAACCTGCTCGGCCAGCTGATGGACGGCCTTTCCGGGAGCATCGCCTCCGGCGAGGTGGGCCTGCCCGTCCAGCGGGACGGCAAGGTGCTGCCCTGCGGGATCTACGGGCGCTGGGAGAGCGCGATGTCCGCCGCCTGAAGCCGATTCCCATGCCCTCACTCGCCGACGCCTACAACGAACGCGCGGGCGCGCTCCTCGCCCTTGCCCGCCAGGCCAACGCCCCCGCGATCGCCCGGCTTGCGCCCCTCATCGGAAAGTCTATCGCGGGTGGCGGGGTCGTCCACACCTTCGGCAGCGGGCACAGCGAGCTCATCTCGAGAGAGATCATAGGCAGGGCGGGCGGCCTGGTCTGCGTGACCGGGATCATCGACCCCACGGGGGGGTTCATCGAGAACCTCCCCGGATACGGGACCAAGCTCGTGGAGCGCTACGACCGCCAATACCGCCTCGACCCCGGGGAGACAGTCATCGTGATCTCTAACTCGGGAAAGAACACGTCGCCGATCGACGTCGCGCTCTATGCGAAGGCGAAAGGGCTCACCGTGGCGGCCCTCACCAGCCTCGCCATGTCCAGGGTCACGCCGTCCCAGCACCCGTCGGGAAGGCGCCTCTCCGAGGTCGCGGACCACGTGCTCGACAACGGAGGCGTCCCGGGGGATGCGGTGGTCGACGTCGGGGACGGCATCAGCGCGGGCCCGACCTCCACCGTTATCGGGTGCTCCGTGCTCAACTGGCTCATGCTCTCGGTCGTGGAGTGGCTGAAGGCGAACGGCCACCCGCTCCCGGTCCTTCGAAGCCAGAATTCCCCGGGCGCCATCGAACACAACAGGGCGCTCGCCGAGCGCTACCGGGGCAGGCTCAGCCGCCAGCTGGCCTAATAACCCGCGCCATGCCCTGGAAAATCGGCGTCGATGGGGGTGGGTCCAAGACGGAGTGCATCCTGGTCGACCCCTCCGGGGCGGTTGCCGCCCGTCGCACGGGCCCCGGGTGCAGCCCCACTTTGATCGGCGCTGCCCGTGCGGGCGACATCGTGAGGGATGCCATCAAGGCAGTTCGCTCGGGAAACGACGGGGCCACGGTGTCCTCGACGCTGATGTGCATGGCCGGCAGCCGGGTGTTCTGGAGGGATTTTGCCGACGGCCTTGAAGGCTGCGGTCGCATTACCACGGCTGATGACTCCCTTCCCGTCCTGGAACTGGCGACGCGCGGCGGTCCGGGCCTCGTGCTCCATTCGGGGACCGGGTCGTTCGTGGCGGCAAGGTCGCCGGACGGCGCCGTGCACTTCGCCGGCGGCCTGGGGTGGCGATTCGGCGACGAGGGGAGCGGCTACGACATCGGCAGGCGCGCGGTCGCGCGCGCCCTCCTCGAGATCCAGGGCTGGTCGAAGCCCTCTGGCCTCGGTGTGGTGGTGGGCGCCCTGGCGGGCGACCAGACCCCTTCGGAGTTTGCGGGCCGATTCCACGGCGGCCCGGAGGCCGTCGCCAAGGTCGCCACGATTGCCCCGAGCGTGCTGCGCCTCGCCGAGGAAGGCGACAGTGTCGCCGGCGAGGCCGTATCCGAGTCCGTCCTGAACCTGCTTGAGCTGGCCGTGTCGGTCGCGGACAGGCTTTTCCCGGGAAAACGCCCTGAGACGTTTCGGGCGGCCGTCAGCGGGCACATCCTGAACCATCCGTTCTCCTACGGGATCCTGACGTCGAAGGCGCCCTTCCCCCTGACGCACATTACGGAGCCCCCGATCGAGGGCGTGAGGCTCCTCCTCGCGAGGGACGCCGGGTAGCAGGGTCAGCCGAAGAGCCGCTCCGGGTACGCCCCGGCGCGCACGAGGACCCCGATGGCGTCGGACACGCGCCCCCTGTCCTCCCGGTAGGTGATTCCGAACCAGCTGTCCCTTCCGGGGAGGACCTCCACCGAGGCCGCGCCGCCCGAAATGAGGTCGGAGACCGCAACGGGAATGTACAACTCCGCCTTCGGATCGGAGCCCCTCTCCGCGAGGAAGGCGCGCAGGCCGGACTCAAGGCCGGGGAAGAGGGCGGGCGTGAATCCCCAGCAGTTCATCGACACGGTCTCGCCGCCCGAGAAGCGCCGCCCCGGGCCAACGTCGGAGCGCGCAATCGCCGCCTCCTCGGTGATCGACAGGAGCGCGCCGCCCTGCACCCGGCAGATGCCGCGGGACACGGTCCCGTTCTCCGAGAGCGTCCTGTCGAGGCGGAACCCCACCATCGCGAAACGCGACCCCTCGGCCCGGCCCAGGAACGCCGCCAGGAGCGAGAACGAGCCCGCCCCGTAGAAATCGTCCGCGTTGATGACGGCAAAGGGCCCGTCCAAGGCGCCGCGGGCGCACCATACCGCGTGTCCCGTCCCCCAGGGCCTCTCCCTGTCGGCGGCGGGGGCGCATCCGGCGGGAACGTCGGTCACCGACTGATAGACGAAGCTGACGGCCACCCTCCCCTCGTACTTGGCGGTCACCGCGGACCTGAAGGCCTCCTCGAATTCCCGGCGGATGACAAAGACGACCCGGGCAAACCCCGCCCGGATCGCGTCGTAGACCGCATAGTCGAGCACGGTCTCGCCGGACGGCCCGACCGGGTCAATCTGCTTGAGCCCGCCGTAACGGGAGCCGCGGCCGGCTGCGAGGACGAGGAGCGAGGGGGCCATCCTGCTGGACGACGCCCCAAACGCAGCCCAGCGTCAAGCCGGGGCGGGCTACCGGCAATCCGGTAACAAGCGGGCTTCACAAGCCGCCCCCCGGGTGCAAGATCGCAGCGCCAACAATGAAGATCGCCATTGTCGAAGACGAGCGGCTCTTCCGGGACGTCCTTCGGAAGGCGTGCACGCTCGACCTCGGCCACGAGGTCGTCGGCGAGGCGGGGACCGGGAGCGAGGCGCTTCGCGTCATCCCCGCGTCGGTTCCGGACCTCCTCGTCCTCGACATCCACCTGCCCGACATGGACGGGCTCGAGGTGCTGCGCGCGCTCCGGCGCAAGCGGGCGCTCATCCGCACGCTCGTGATATCGTCATACTTTGATGAATACACGCTCTGCCGCGTCGAGCGGGCCTCCGTCCAGGGCTTCATCGACAAGTCGACGAACACGGTGGCGGAGCTGAGCCTGGCGATCACCGCGATCGAGGCCGGCTCCACCTACTTCCCGGGCCCCTTCACCGAGGCGCGGCGCGCCCACAGCCGGAACCCGTTCTCGTACGACAAGGTGCTCACCGACAGGGAGCAGACGGTCCTGGGCCTGGTCGGCGAGCCGCTTTCGGACGCCGAGATCGCGGCGCAGCTCAAGCTCTCGCCCGAGACCGTCGAGAAGCACCGCTTCAACATCATGCGCAAGCTCGGGCTCGGCACGCGGGCGGAGTCCGCCCGCTTCGCCCGGCGGTGCGGCCTCACGCGGCCCTCCCTCGCCCGCAGGGGCGGCGCCGCGCCGTAGCGCGGGACAATTGTTGCAGATCGCCGGAACCGGGCTACCACGGTTCGGTGCAAAGTGATTCCACTCCTGAAGCCGCCGGTCGCGCCGGCGCCGGCGGGACCGTGATCGGGATCCTGGTTGCCCTCAGCGCCTCCCACCTGATCAACGACACGCTCCAGGCGCTCCTGCCGGCCATCTACCCCATGCTGAAGGCCTCGTTCGGCCTCACCTTTGCACAGATCGGGATGATCACGTTCAGCTACCAGTTCACGGCCTCGATCCTCCAGCCTGTCGTCGGCAGCTATACCGACAGGCACCCCAAGCCCTTTTCCCTCGCCGCCGGGATGGCCCTCACGCTCTGCGGGCTCGCCTTCCTGTCGATGGCGCCGAGCTACGAGGCGATCCTGCTCTCCTCGCTGCTCATAGGGATGGGCTCCTCAATCTTCCACCCTGAGGCCTCCCGCGTCGCCCACATGGCCGCCGGGGACAGGCACGGGTTCGCGCAGGCGGTCTTCCAGGTGGGTGGCAACCTGGGGACGTCGTTCGGACCGCTCCTGGCGGCGCTCATCATCGTGCCGAACGGGCAGCGGTCGATACTGCGGTTCACGCTGCTCGCGCTCGCAGGCATCATCCTCCTCGCGAGGGTCGGCGTCTGGTACAAGGGGAACCTGTCCCACTTCAGGAAGCGGGTGGCGGCAAGCGCCGGGGCGGCCCACCCGAAGGTCGCCCTCTCCATCGCAATCCTGATGGTACTCGTCTTTTCCAAGTACGTCTACCTGGTGAGCCTGACGAACTACTACACGTTCTACCTCATGCAGCGGTTCGGCGTCTCGATCCAGGGGGCGCAGCTGCGCCTCTTCGTTTTCCTCTTTGCCGTAGCGGCTGGCACGATCCTGGGCGGCCCCCTCGGCGACCGGTTCGGCCGCAAATACGTGATCTGGGTCTCGATCCTCGGCGTGGCCCCGTTCTCGCTCGCCCTGCCCCACGTCGGGCTCAACGCGGCGGTCGTGCTCACGGTCTTCATAGGCGTCATCCTCGCGTCCGCGTTCTCGGCGATCCTCGTCTTCGCCCAGGAGCTCATACCCGGCCGCGTGGGGATGATTTCCGGGCTCTTCTTCGGGTTCGCGTTCGGCATCGGCGGGATCGCCTCCGCGGCCCTCGGCCGCCTCGCCGACCTGACGAGCATCAATTTCGTGTTCAATGTCTGCGCGTTCCTTCCCCTGATCGGCATCCTCACGTGGCTGCTTCCCGACATCGAGGGGGCGAGCCAGCGGGCGCGGCGCCTGCAGCGGGAGTCCGTCTCCTCCTCACCCCATGCCGACGAGGCCTAGGATCACCGGGGCAAAGCCGGCGTTTGTCTCGCGATCGGAGGAGACGGGCACGGACTACAGGATATACGTGGACGCGCCCGACCCTGCGCGGGCTCCCGGCCCCTGGCCCGCGGTCCTCCTCATGGACGGGGACTTCCTCTTCGACTTCGCCGTGGGTGCCTGCCGCTCGATGGCGGAGTCGGGCCGCATCCCGCCGACGGCCGTGATCGGCGTCGGGTATGGGGCGAGCTTCGGGGAGCCCGGGAACCTCAGGGGCCGGGACTATACGCCGACCCCGTCCCCGGAGGAGCCCATGAGCGGCGGCGCGGGCCGATTCCACGACTACCTCGCCGGCTCGCTCTGGCCGGAGCTGTCGCGGCGGTACCCCCTGCGCGAGAGGGGCCGCGCGATCGCCGGCCATTCGGTGGGATCCCTCTTCGTCCTCTTCGCCCTCTTCCAGGAGAAGCCCTTCTTCGACCTCGCGCTGGCGGGCGCGCCGTCGATCTGGTGGGACAACAGGAGCATCCTCGGCCTCGTTTCCGCATTGCGGGACCGCAAAGCGAAGCTACCGGGGCGCCTGTACCTCGGCGTCGGCACCGAGGAGACGCCGTCAATGCTCGGGGATCTCGACCTGCTGCGAAAACAGCTCCGCGACCGGCCTTTTTCGGGCCTGAGGGTGAAGACGGAGACATTTCCAGGCCTGGACCACTACAACTCGGCCGAGGAGATCCTGAAAGGCGGCGTTGCCTTCCTGCTGGGTTGAGGCGCGGCCCCCGGACCAACCCGGGAATTGACCGGCCCCCTTCCGGGAGGGTATGTCTGGACGGCTATGCCCGACCCCTCCTCCCCGGCCGTCTCGATGGAAACGCTCGTTGCGCTGTGCAAGCGCCGCGGGTTCATCTTCCAGTCCTCCGAGATCTACGGGGGGATCAACGGCTTCTTCGACTTCGGGCCTCTCGGCGCCGAGTTGAAGAAGAACATCCGCGACTGCTGGTGGGACGACATGGTCAGGCGCCGGGACGACATCGTGGGGATCGAGACCTCGATCATCATGCATCCGAGGGTGTGGGAGGCCTCGGGGCACGTCGCCGGCTTCACCGACCCCCTGGTCGACTGCAAGGTGTCAAAGCAGCGCTACCGCGCGGACCAGCTTTTCTTCGCCGAGGTCGTGGTCGACGGCAGGACCATCGGCTACGTGAGCGCGCTCGAGGGCGAGCGCACATCCGACGACCTCCAGGAGGCCGCCGAGGCCATGAAGCGTAAGAAGGCCGTCCAGGGGAAGCTCGAGGCCGTCCGCCCGCGGGACATGACCGAGGCGAAGCCCGAGGAGATCGCCCTCATCCCCTCGCCCGCGACCGGCGAGCCCGGCAGCCTGACGCCGCCCCGCTCGTTCAACATGATGTTCCAGACGAACGTCGGTGCCCTCACGGACGCGTCCTCGGTTGCTTACCTCCGGCCCGAGACCGCGCAGGGCATGTTCGCGGACTTCAAGGCCGTTGTGGACACGGGCAGGGTGAAGCTCCCTTTCGGCATCGCCCAGATCGGAAAGTCCTTCCGCAACGAGATCACGCCGCGCAACTTCATCTTCCGATCCCGGGAGTTCGAGCAGATGGAGATGGAGTACTTCATCCACGAGGACGCCGACTGGGCCAAGTGCCACCGCGAATGGATCAACTGGTGCAAGGACTGGCTCATGTCGATCGGCCTGCCCGAATCCCACCTCTCCGAGTACGAGCACCCGAAGGAGAAGCTCGCCTTCTACTCGAGGGGGACGACCGACATCATGTTCCGGTACCCCTTCGGGGTGCAGGAACTCTGGGGCATCGCCGCGCGGGGAGACTATGACCTGAAGCAGCACGAGAAGCACAGCGGCGTACCGCAGGCGATATTCGACGAGGCGACCAAGCGGAAGTTCACGCCCCACGTGATCGAGCCCGCGGTGGGCGTTGACCGGATCTTCCTCGCCCTCCTGTGCGCCGGGTATGCGGAGGAGGACGTGACGGACGAGAAGGGCAACACCGAGAAGCGCACGGTACTGCGGCTGAGCCCGAGGATCGCGCCCGTCAAGGTCGCCGTCCTTCCGCTCCTCAAGAACAAGCCCGAGCTCGTGGCGCGGGCGGACGCCATCTACAGGAGGCTCAAGCGGAGGTATGCCGTGTTCTACGACGAGTCCGGCGCCATCGGCAGGCGCTACAGGCGCCAGGATGAGATCGGGACCCCCTGGTGCGTGACCATAGACTTCGAGACCATAGAGAAGGACGGGACGTTCACGCTTCGCGAACGCGACTCGATGAAGCAGACGCGGATCGGCGAGGCGGAGCTCTTTGCCCTGCTCGAGGAAAAGGTGTATTAGCCCACCGCATGACGACCGTGGCTGAGTGCCCCACGAGCGACGAGGCCCGGCTCGTGCAATCGCTTCTCGCCGGCTTCGGGGTCACGGCCCACCTGCCGGACGAGCGCACGGTGGGATTCCCGACCACCGTCTTCGGCGTCAGGGTCCAAGTCGCGGACGAGGACGCCGAGTCGGCACGCTCGATCCTCGACTCCAAGTCCGCCTGACATGGATGCCTACGAGCGGGCGCGAGGGATAGTCGATGCCGCGCACGCGGCCGACCCGAGCAGGGCGCCAGACGGCCGACCCGCGGAGCTCGCCTACGCGGACGGCATGGAGAAATGGGTGGCCCGGGTCGTGCCGGACGCGCGGCCTATCCTCAGGCTCGCGGCGCGCTGCCAGCACCTGGAGCGGTGGTCCGTTCCCCGGGGATCGTTCCCTGACGGCAGGCCCGGCTACCTGGCCTGGCGCAAGTCGCTCTACGTGAAGCAATCCCTGCGGGCCCAGGAACTCCTTCTCTCCGCCGGCATCTCCGAGGGCGAGGCGGCGGAGGCGGCGACCTGGGTCTCGAAGGCGGAGATGAGGACAAACGCGGGGTCCCAGGCGCTCGAGGACGCGGCGGTCCTCGTGTTCCTCGAGAGCGAGATCGGGGCATTTGCCGCGCAGCACGCGGAGTACCCCCGCGAGAAGTTCGTGGATATCCTCAGGAAGACCTGGCGGAAGATGAGCCCGCGCGCGCGGGGGCTCGCCCTGGGCCTCGACCTTCCGGCGCCGATTGCCGCCCTTGTGCGGGAGGCGGCCGGCGTGTGAGCCGGCCCTTCGGGTCCGCCGAGCCTCAGAGGCCGGCGGACGCGGCTGTTCGGCGGACCACGTCGAACTGGCCGTCGGTCGCGAGCACGAAGCCCGTCAGCCCCTTCTTGTTCCCCGAGATGACGCGGCGGCCCGCCTCGGACTGGCCGATCCCGACAAGCGCGGCCTGGATCCTGCCGGCCAGCGCGCCGTCGAGCCCGACCCGCACTGTGATGGCGTCATGGGGAATTGGATCGGTGCTGACCAGGATCGCCAGTTCGTCGGTCGGCGTCCCGGCGGCCTTGGCGATCTGGAGCGCGCCGTCGTAGACGGCGCCGGCATCGGCCTGCCGGTCCAAGACCGCGCTGATGACCCGATTGTGGTCGCCGGCGAAGAAAACCGCTTGAAAGTAATGGTCGGGATCGATGCCACGCTCGATCAGCATCGCGCGGGGATAGACGTAGCCGGAAGCGGACTTGGGGTCGACGAACGCGAACCGCCTGCCGCGCAAGTCGGCCACATTTTTCAGGCCGCTGTCCCTGCGGACGACGATGACTCCGCGGTAGGAGGCGGCGCCTTCAATGAGAGATTGGGCTATGATCCGAACCTTTCCACCCCGGACCGCATCGACGTAGGAGAAGGGCGAGAAGCTGCCGATGTCTACCGCCCCGGACTCCATCTGGATGCGCAGGTCGCCATAGTCCTTGGCGACGTACAGGACGACCCTCTGTCCCAGGCTCTCTGAAAGGTAGGCCATGAGCGGATCGAAATCGGCCTGCATGGTCGATCGGCCGAGGACGGGGGTGATGCCGAACTCAAGGTCCCGCGCGGCTGCTGGACGGAAAGCGAGGCACGCGACGAGAACGGCGAACAGCCAGGAGGAAGCCGGATGGCGGGGCGTCACGGGATTTCGAAAGGCGCCGGGACCTGCGTTGATTCTTGGTCTCATGCTCGCCTTGTCGAATGCTTGCACGGCCAGGGACGTCGTCGCGCCGTTTGGATCGCGGCCGTTCACTGCCTCTTCACTATCCTCAGGTCCCTCCTCAGGTACTCGAGGAGGCGTCCGCGGAACACCACGAGGTCGGTGGCCTCGGCAGCCGTGGCGCTCGCCTCCCATTGGTTTGAGGAATCGAGCTCCGCCTGGTCGATCACGCTCCCCGCGGGCAGCGGCCTGTCAGGGAGGCCCTTGGTCGAGAGCGTCAGGGCGCCGCTGCGAACATAGAAGAAACCCCGCGACGGGGCGCCCTGGACGAAGAGGGGTTCGCCCTTCTCGAGGTGGATCGAGCGGATGGGGTCCTCCGGCGGCGGCATGACCTGGCTTATGTCCCTCGGAAACACCAGGTCGAATGTCCAGTCGATCATGACCCGCAGCTTGCGCACGAAGCCCGGGAGCTTCGCGAGGTAGATCGTCCGCCACATCCACCATGCGAAGAACCCCTTGAAGTGGAACCCGAGGATCTCCGCGACCGCCTGCCTCTCGCCGATCGTGGCGAGCTGCCCCAGGTAGCGGTAGCGGAAGGGGCGCGCCTCACCGCCCTTCAGGACGCGGAATATGTTCTTTCCGAGGAGCGTCCCCTGGCGGAGGGCGAACTGCGCCGTGGTGGGAGACACCTTCATCTTTCCCCGGTCGTCCCAGGGAACGGCGGCCCCGTCGCCCGCAGCCCAAAGGGTCGTTTCCTTGCCGACCCGCATGGCGCCGTCCGTGGGCACGCGCCCCTTGGGCGCCTCGATCCCGAGCTGCCGGCAAAGGTCCATGACGACGGGATTGGGCGCATTGCCGACCGTCGTCACGACCGTGTTCGCATCGATCCCGGTTCCGTCGGCCAGGAGGACGCGGTGCGCCGTCACCGCGGACACGCGCATGTTGAGGATCACCTGCATCCCGCTTTTCTCCAGGACTCCCCGCGCGTATGCCCCGAGCTTCGGCCCGATCTCCCCCAGGAGCTCATTTCCCGCATGGACGAGCACCACGCGCAGCTTCGAGTCCCGGATGTTGGCGTAGTAGCGGTGTGCCTGGGTGATGAAGCTGAAGAGCTGGCCCGCAGTCTCGACTCCCGTGTACCCGCCTCCCACGACGACGAACGTGAGGAGCCTCGCGCGGACCTCCGGATCCTCGGAAAGGTTGGCCTCCTCAAGCCGGTTGATCATCGCCGCCCTCAGCCGGAGGGCGTCGGCGACGTTCTTCATCGGCCATCCGTATTCGGGCATCCCCGGGACCGCGCCCATGTCCGTCACGCCTCCGAGCGCAAGGACCAGGTGCTTGAACCCCACCTTGTGATCGCGGGTGAACCTGCCGCCGTCCAGGATCAGCGTCTTTGAAGCCCAGTCGATCCTCTGGATCGTGCCCTGGAGGACGTTGACCCCGCGGCAGAACTGCCGGAGGGGATTGACGACGTCGACGGGCGACAGGGACGAGCCGGCCACCTCGGCCAGCATCGGCTGGAAGACGAGCACGTTGCGCTCCGCCACCAGGGCGACCCGCCTCTCGCCCTCGGCGTTGCCAAGCGCCTTCCCCAGCGCACGGGCGCAATAGGCCCCTGCAAAACCTCCCCCTGCTATGACGACGTCGAATTCCATTTTGATGCAGTCCTAGGCAGACACTTGCCCCGACCAAGGGGTGCGGGCGAGATCCACATTTCCCCCGGAAATGATGACTCCCACCCGCTTGCCGGCGACCTTGATCCTGCCCTCGGCGATCGCCGCGTAGCCCACGGCCGCCGACGGCTCGACCGCCACCTTCAATATCTCGAAGAGCCGCACCATCGCCGCCGCGATGGCGTCGTCCGGAACCGTGGCGATCCCGTCCACGAGCCTCTGGATCACGGGGAACGTCAGGTCGCCCACGTATGCGAGAAGCCCGTCGGCGATGCTCGACGGATTCTCAACCGGCTGCCTGTGCCCGGATGCGAGCGAGCGGCTTGCGTCCGCGGCGCCCTCCGGCTCGCCCGCGTGGACCGCGACCAAGGGACGAATTGCCTTGGCCGCGATTGCCGTGCCCGCCAGGAGCCCCCCGCCCCCGACCGGGCAAACGACCATGTCGATGCCTGGCACCTCGTCCATGAGCTCGAGCGCCGCTGTTCCCTGGCCTGCCATGATCCTCGGGTCGTTGTAGGGGTGGATCATCGCGGCCCCGGTCTCCTCGATGATCCTCCTCGCCGTCTCCTCGCGCGCCCTGTGGGTGGGCTCGCAGAGGACGATCCTTCCCCCGTAGCGCTCGACGGAGGCCATCTTGAATCGGCTGGCGGTCCTCGGCATGACGACCGTCGCCGCGACGCCCCTCAGGCCGGCTGCCCAGGATACCGCGGCCGCGTGGTTGCCCGAGGAATGGGTGGCGACACCGCGGGACGCCTCGGCCTCGGTGAGCGAGAGGACGGCGTTGGCCGCCCCCCGGGCCTTGAAGGACCCGGTCTTCTGGAAGTTCTCGCACTTGAAGAAGAGACGCGCCCCCGAAAGCTCGTCCAGGCGGGTGCTGGTCAGAACGGGCGTGCGCCGGATCCGGTCGCGGATCCGCGCATGCGCCTCGTGGATGTGTCCGATAAGGATTTCGTTCATCTCGGCCGGGATACCGGCCACATGGAACGCTGCTCAACCCGGCATCCACCGCAATACCCGAGGCTGTCGCCCCGCAGTCGTGCCTGCCTCAGGGGGGCACCTGGTAGACCTCGACGAGGGCGATGCCGCTCGAGTTGCCGACGCCGGTGACCTCCGCCGTGTAGTTCCCAGGCTGCAGAGTCAGCAGGAGGACGCAGTCGGCGCTGTTCGCGGTCAGGGCGAACGCCCCGACCGACGCGGAGGTGGCCTCTATCTGTGAGAGCATTTGCGTGGAATTATTCGGCGTGTTTCCCCAGCCCGTGTTTGTTCCGACCATGACCTGGCTGGCATTGTAGACCGTCAGGACCGGCTGCGCCAGGTACCCGGTGACGCTAAATCCAGCGAGCGCGGGCCCGATCGCCCGGACAAGGACCGTCGCCGGCTGGGTGCCGTTGACCACAAACCCGCCGATCAGGATGCTGCCCCCGGTTCCCACCTGCGCCCGAGTTGAAAGGTTCGTCAGCAGCGTGGGATCCGAGGTGTCCGTCTCATAGACCTCGACAAGGCCGATGCCCGTCGACGAGCCCACGCCCGAGAGCTGCACGGAGTAGGATCCCGGCGCCAGGTCTGCAAGGAGGGCGCTGTCCGCGCTTCCGGAAGGCAGCGCAAACGCATTGATCTGCGATGTTACGGAGGCCACCTCGGCGGCATTCGGATTGGTCCCCCAGCCCGTGTTCGACGCGACGACCGTGCCGCCCGAGTTGTAGACCGAGATCGTGGGCTGCGCGAGGAAGCCGCTTACCCCAAAGTCGGCGAGCGTCGGCCCGACGCCGCGGATGAGCAGCTCTTTGGTCGCGCCAGGCGTCCCCTCGATGTAGATCCCGGCAATGGCGATCGCACCCCCCGTGCCCACGAGCGCCCGCGTGGAAACGTTGACCAGCCGGTTGCTCGGGCTGACCACGGCGGCGGAGCTCGTCACGGAGGCCGCGGAATTGGCCACTGTGACCGTGTAGCTGCCGGGCAAAGTCGCCGTGTACGCGGCCGAGGTCGCCCCGCTGATGGCCGCGCCGTTCAGGTACCACTGGTAGGTGAACGGCCCGGTCCCCGTGACGGAGACGGAGAGCGGCACGCTGCCGGCGTTCATGATCGTCGCCCCCTGGGGCTGGGCGGTGATGTCGGGATATCCGGCCGGCAGCGAGACCGTGAGGACCGCAGCCGCGCTCATGACGGAGCCCTCCGCGTTGGTGACCTCGACCGAATAGGAGCCGGCTGCGCTCTCCTGGACATTCGACACGGTGTAGGTGTCCCCTGTGGCCCCGGGGATCGCCCCTCCGTTCAGATACCACTGGAAGGTGAAGGGCGGAGTCCCGGCGACCCCCACCGTGAACGTCACCTGCGAGCTCAGGTTCGCGGTCTGGCTCTGGGGCGCAACCGCGATCGACGGCGCAAGCGGCTGGGAGCCGGGAATGACCCGTCGTATGGTGTCGTTGCCCGAGTCGGCGACATAGATGACGCCCGAGGCGTCGACGCAGACGTCCCCCGGCGTCGCGAACCGCGCGTTGGCCGGGAGCCCGTCGATGTTCTCGGCGATCCCCGCCGATCCAGCGATCGTCGTCACGACGCCCGCCTGGGTCACCTCGCGGATCGTGTCGTTGTTCGAGTCCGCCACATAGAGGTTGCCCGAGCCGTCGATGCCGATTCCCGCCGGGCCGTCGAAGCGCGCCGACGTGCCCGTGCCGTCCGTGCTTCCGCTACGCCCCGCTCTCCCCGCCAGCGTGGTGACGACGCCCGAAGGCGTCACCATGCGGACGGTATTGTTGCCGTAGTCCGCAACGTAGGCGTTTCCGGAGGCATCGACAGTGATCCCGGTAGGGAAGTCGAACTGCGCGGCGGACCCTGTCCCATCCGATGAGCCTGCCGCGCCGGACCCGGCGAGCGTCGTGACAACACCTCCGGGGGCTATCTTGCGGATCCTGTTTCCCATCCCGTCGGCGACATAGAGGTTGCCCGAGGAATCTATCGCGAGGTTCTGCGGGTCCTCAAAGCGGGCGGCGGAGCCCGTGCCATCGACCGACCCGGAAGAGCCCGCCTGGCCTGCGTACGTCGTCACGACACCGGCGGCCGAGATCTCGCGGATCTCGTAATTGCCATCGTCGGCGACGAACAGGTCGCCCGAGGCGTCAACCGCGACGCCGGCCGTCTCGTCGAAGAGCGCCGAGGCGGCGGGGCCGTCCGTGCTGCCGGCTACCCCCGGGGTTCCCGCCACAGTCGTCACGACACCCGCCGGAGTCACCCTGCGGACCGTGTCGTTGAATGAGTCCGCGATGAAGAGGTTGCCCGAGGAGTCGGCCCGGACGCTTCCCGGGGACGCAAACCTGGCAGCCCGTCCCGTGCCGTTTGCGCTTCCGGCCGATCCCGGCCATCCCGCCATTGTGGTAACGCCGACCTGATTCACGGTCAGGCTCTCGGGCGAGCTCGTCACGCTTCCCGAGGAGGAGCTTATGACGCACTGGAACTGGTCGCCCGTCATGGCGGAGGTCGTCCCATTGACCACGAGCAGGGACGTGGCCGAGCCGCTGTAGGTGCCGTTGTCGGTCAGGTTGGCGAACGCCGACGAGCCGCTGGGCTCTCTTTGCCACCGGTAGGTCAGCGGGGTGGCGCCGGCCCCGACGGCAAAGAAGGTCGCGGGCTGGCCGATTGTGGTGACAATGTTGCCCAGCTGGCCAGGCACGTTGAGGCCCGCGGTCGCGGTCAATGACGCGCCCAGCAGCGCCGTGACATCCGGCACTCCCACTCCCGTGCAGAGGTCGTAGCCCACGCCCGCGTTGTAATACCCGTTGTTTCCCGTGGTGATGTCGCGGACGGACGACGTTCCGATGAGGGGATAGAGCTTCGGGTTGAGGAGGCCGAGCGGCGTGCTCCGCGTCTGGTTGATGAGCGCGCAGAACGCGGTCCAGATGGGTGTCGCCCAGCTTGTCCCGCCTTCCGGGCCTTGTGAATAACCCTCGTAGATGAAGAATGCCCCAAGATTCGGATCGGCGGACGCCGCCACGTCCGGCACGAGGCGCATGGAGCCCGAGGGAACGCCGGTCCCGACCTGCCAGGAGGGCCGATTGAAGACCGTGCTCACGCCGCCCCCGCCATCCGACCAAGCCGTCTCCGAGGTCACCGCGCCCGTGGAGCCGATCGTGAGGCTCGTGCCGCCCACCCCGGTCACGTCCGGGTCCGAAGTGGGATACGTCGTCTGGAGGACGCCGTCATTGATGGCGCCGCTGTCCCCGGAGGCGACCAGCACCGAGACCCCGGCGCTGGCGAGATTGGCCATGTACTGCGCCTCGATGATCAGGTAATCCCTCTCGACCTCGAGCTCGTTGCCGCCAATGCAGATGCAGAGCTGGTGCAGCGCCGGCTGGCTCGGGATGTCGGCGTACACCTGCTGCAGGATCTCGTCGTTCTCGCCTGGGTCGTTCTCGTTCGCCGCGTAAATCCTGAGCGTCGCCGCGGGTGCCAGGGCCCCGGCCCATTCGACATCAAGAGTGGCCTCCATACTGGAACCGCTGGAAGGGGACGTCGGCCCGCCTGCGACCTTGACCGTCTGCACATTGCTCGTCGTCTGGCTCACCCCGGTCTGGCTCCAAAATGAGGTCAGGTCACTATTGCTCGGGATCGCCAGCTCATAGAATGCGATCGTCTGCCCAGCCCCAGTCTGCGTCACCCCGTTTGCATTGTACGCGGCGGCAATTTGAGACGGCGTATAGCCACCCCCGACGGTGATTGTCTGCCTCGGCTGAACCTGCCTCGGGATTGAAAGCGGTCGGCGGCGGATGTGGGGCTGAAGCCCGTGGATTCCGAGCACTGAGGCTGCAATGTCCGCAGGCAGGCTCGGCTCCGTCACGGCCGAGGTGAATTCCCCGCCGTCGGCGGCCGTCACGCGCGCAAACGTCACCTGGAACGCCGCCGAGACGGCGTCAACCGACCCCCGCGCGAATACCGCGAGGCGGTTCCCGTCCGTCCTGGTCACCTCGAGGCCCTGGGCCTTGAGCCATTTGACGAGCCTGTCGTGGTCGGCGGCCATGGGATAGTACTTCGCCGCCATCTCCGACGGCGTGATCTGCTCGCCGCCGGCCACGCGCGCCTGGAGCTCGTCGAAGCTGCGCATGCGCAGGGCCACCTCGAATGACATGACTGCGGAGCGCTCCTCCGTGCGCAGCACGGTTCGGCTTATCGCCGCGGCCCGCTTGGCGCCGGTCACGGCCGACGGGACCTCCTTGACGCTTCCCGGGAACGTTACGCGGGCCTGCGCCTGCGCGGCGGCACGGCAGGCCGCGCCGCAAAGGCCGGCGGCCAGAAGGAGGCGCAGGACGGGGCGCGACCGGCTCATTGTGAACGCACCCTGCATGCGACCGCGCTGGGGTCGTGGAGTTTCGTAAAAAGGGTGATGTAGCCGGAAATCCCGGCATTTTCAATGACGCCGAATGCGCCGGGCCGGCTACGTCTCCGGAGGTTCTTGCGCTCCCGGACCGCGAGGCGCGGCCCCAGGCGAAAACGGCTCGCGCCCCCCACCGGACGATGCTTCGCTGCGGGAATGAACGCCGCCTTACTCCGCCTTCGCCGCCTTGCGGCACTCCTGGGTTGGTTGGCTGTGTCCGCCGTTGCCCTGCGAGCCTCTGATCCCACCGTGACCATCAGCTTCTCCGGGAAGTCGATTGTCCTCGGAGCGGCGGACCTTGCAGCGCTTGTCCACCAGGATGCAACTGCGTTCGATTTTCACGAGAAGAAGGACCACGTCTACAGCGGCATACCCGTGAGGGACCTCCTGGCGAAGGCCGGTGTCGAGTTCGGGGAGAAGCTCCGCGGAAGGGGCCTTCGGCAGATCGTTATCGTCCACTGTAGCGACCACTATGACATCGTCTTCGCCCTCGCGGAATTCGACGACGCCTTCAACAGCCGGACGATACTCCTCGTCGACCGCCAGGATGGCCAGCCGCTGCCACAGGGGGAGGGCCCACTTCGCCTTGTTGTCCCCGGCGACAAGCGCCCGGCCCGCTGGGCCCGCATGGTGTCTTCACTAGAGGTGGCGATGGTGGACGACCGCACCGGGCGATAGGCCCCGGGCGAGACTTCGCTGATTCAGCCCCATGGTGTTGGGTTTCGGGACCATCGTTCCTTGGGAATCCCCGGCTCGTCGACCGGAAAAAAGATCGGCAATAATACCGATCATTAGCTAGGTGTAACATCATAAATTGTTTATTGACAGCGATTCCAATAAATTCAAGATCGGCATAAAGATCGGCAACTTGTGCAACTGACCGAAGCATCACTGGAACCGCTCTTTCCAGAGCGCCACGGGCCCGACCTGGAGGATCTCGCCTGCGCAATAATCATGCGCGCCGGCCAACTGCAGGCCAAGGTGCGCCCCCAGTTCAGGGAGGAGCTCTGCGAGGTCACGCGCCTCATGCACTGCTATTACTCAAACCTCATCGAGGGCCAGCAAACGCTGGTTCCCGACATAGAGGCGGCGCTCCGCAACGATTTCTCAGCCGAGCCGGAGAAGCGCGACCTGCAGAAGCTGGCCCTTGCCCACCTGGAATGCCAGCGCTGGGCCTCCGGCTACGCGGGCTCGCCCTTCGCCGAGGAATTCCTCCGCGAACTTCACTACCGATTCTACTCGGCGCTCCCTCGGTCCCTGTGCGTCGCCACCACGAGCACAGGGGCCAAGGCGCCGCTTGTTCCCGGCGTGCTGCGGGAGGGCGAAGTCCGGGTCGGCGCACATCTCGCCCCTCCGTACGGGCTCGTACCCGGCCTGCTCGGGTATTTCCGGCGGCGTTACGAGGCATCGGGGCCCTCGCTTCCGCTGAGGATTGTCGCCGTCGCGGCGAGCCATCACCGGCTCGCATGGATCCATCCGTTTCGCGACGGCAACGGGCGGGTCGTCCGCCTTTTCTCGGACACGCTCATACGCCAGCTCGGCATCGACGCGGGCGGCCTCTGGTCGCTCTCCCGAGGCTTGGCCTTTGCGCGCGAGGAATACTACGAGCGGCTCGCGAAGGCCGACCAGCTGAGGGCGACCGACTCGGCAGATGACGGCAACGGCTATCTCAGCGAGCGCTCACTGCAGGAATTCTGCGAGTTCGTGCTCCAGGCCATGCTCGGGCAAATCAGCTTCATGGAGGGCCTCTTCGAGCTCGACACGCTGGGCGGGCGGATCGAGCACTACGTCCGCGTCGAGGCTGGCCTTGGTGAGATCGGAGGTCGGGTCTCCCTTCTCCTGCGGGAGGCGCTCTACAGAGGCGAATTCCCGCGCGGCGACGCGGGGCGAATCGCCGGCGCCGGCGAGCGGACCGGGCGGACGGCGCTGGCTGCCGCCGTCGAGGCCGGCCTCCTCAAGTCCCTGACGCCGAAGTCGCAGGTCAGGCTGGCCCTGCCGGCCAAGGTTCTTGGAACCTACTTCCCTAGGCTCTTTCCGGCCGTGAACCTTCCTCACCACAGCCCATCCGCGTCCGCGGCGTGATCACGGGTTATCGTGTTTGCGGCCGAGGATGGTGATCGCGATCAAGGCTCCGGCCAGGACGACCCCGGAGAGGGCCTCGACGATGGCCGAACGCCGCAGCAGCCAGCGGTTCGCCCACGATCCGCCGCCGAGCCCCTCGGGTTCCGTGAAGGCAAACCAGTGGTTCCCAGGCGGAATTTCCACGACGAGACGCGTTGGAAAGCCCTGGTGTATGGGTAAATCGACTGTCTGCCATTGGTCCGCTCTCGGGGAGATCCCAGAAGGGAATTCGTCTCCATTGGCCGACTCCAGGTGGAGGACGGCCGCCCCAGTTTCCGGGCTGCCGCAGAATTCCATGTGTATGAAGGGAAGCCCTGCTGCCGCCAGAGGCCGGCTGACAAACTTGGCAGGGGCCCCTCGCGCGATCCAGATTCGGCTTTCGGCTCCCGGGGGAAGCCCCTCGGGGTCTGTCACGGCAAATCCGCTCGACTCGACGTCGGGGGTAATACCCACCGCGGGTCGAATCCCCAAGGGGAGGAACGAGGCGATCCCCGGGGCCGACAGGAATCTTCCAAGTTCGTCTACCTTGGGATACGGAAGCTCGTTGGGAGGGGCTGATCCAAGTTCGCCGAGATTGCCGTCGGCCAGGAACGCCTTGATGTGGCGCCTCTCCGCGGACCTCAGGGCGGGGGAATCGTCCAGCACCCTCACGTGGGCGCCGCGGTCTTGCTCCCGGATTCCAAGAGCGACCAGCACCACCCAGGCAGCGGCCGCGCATCTCAAGAACAACCTCCCGCGTGCCCGCTCCACGGTGATGAAAAGGGCGAGGCAGTTGGCGAACAGCCCGACCGCAAACAGGTCCGTGTACCTCGAATTGTCCAGGCCGAGGTTCACCCGCCCGTAGGAGATCACCGCGACCTGCAGGCAGCTCCAGAATGCCAGACCCATCAGGACGGCCTCGCCGCCGCCCAGCCTTCGCGACCTGACACGATCGGCCATGAGCACACAGATGGGGGCCTGGACCACGATGAATGCGGCCGAAAACCCCGTGACGGGCCAGGACAGCATTGAGGCGACTCCCTTGATCCAATCGGTAGGCGAATGGGCCATCAATGCGTCGTGCCCCGGAACGCGGGTGAGCGAGAGGCGGCCCAGAACGCAAAGGGCCACCAGCAGCGCGCCCGCCACCGCGTCCCGGCGAGACCAGCGCCGCTCGACGCCCGCGCGCAGGGCCATCACGGCCAGAATCGCCGACGCCGCGAGAAACCCCGACGCCATGGTGCCAAGGCTGGCAATTCCGCACAGCAGTCCAGTCCACCAGCGAGGGCTCAGCGGCGCCGACGGGGCGCAGAGCAGGATCATGCCAAGCGCGCCCCATTCGAGAAAATAGAACTGGGACTGAAGCCCGTGGAGCGTGTTCTCCCAGTCGAACGCCGCGGAGAAGAGAATGACCGTGACCGCGGCCACCGCCGCAAACCTGGCGCCGGTGACGAGCCTGCCCGCAAAAAGAATTAGGGCCGCGCAGAATCCCGCGTGGATCGCCGCGTTTGCGGAAATCTCAAGCAACGGGTCCCATTGGCGGTTCCAGAACGCGAGCGCAAAGCTGGTCAGGCGGGTGAACACGATCCGGTGCTCGTTGTGGGGAAGAAGGAAATCCGCCGCATGGAGATTGTGGTCCGCCAGCGGCACCAGCAGGTCGCCGCCCACGGCGTCCCACTCGTCCCAGTACGGCACGTCGGTTCCGAACCTGTGGATGAGCACCAGCTTCGCGCCCAGCGCGAAGCCCCCGCCCGCCAATGCCGCGAGCAGGTAGAGGAAAGGCCTGGGTCCCCGCAAGGCGCCAAGGCGGGAACTCTCGAGGCTTCCGGTCGTCATTCAGCTATCCCTTGAGGGCGCCGGCGGCGATCCCGCGGACGATCTGGCGCTGGAGCGCCAGGTAGACCAAGAGGATCGGAAGCGTCACCAGGACGATCCCGGCGAAGAGCATCCCGTATTCGGTCCTGTACTCCGCCGCGATCGACAGGTTGGCGAGGCCAAGCGGCAGCGTCCGTGCGGACCCGGCGGTGTCGCCGCCCACGAGCATGAAGGCATAGAAGTACTCCCTCCAGACCCCGATGAACTGGAATATGGCCACGGTCACGAGCCCGGGCCTCGCGAGCGGGAGGAGGATCCTCCAGAACGCCGAGAACTCCCCGCACCCGTCCACGACCGCCGCCTCGTAGAGCGACTTCGGGAGCGAGCGAAAGAACGCCGCCAGGATGAAGATGGCGAACGGGAGGCCGTTCGCCGTGTAGACAAGGATGAGGCCGAGCCTGGAATTGAGGAGGCCGATCGCCCTGAGCTCGAAGAAGAGCGGCACGATCGCGAGCTGCGCGGGGATGGTCAGGCCCGCCAGGAAGAGGCCGAAGGCCACCTTGCCGAGCGGGTGCGTGAAACGGGACAGCGCGTACGCCGCCATCGCACCCAGGCCCACGATGAGGGTCACCGAGACCGCGGTCACGACGACCGAGTTGAGGAAATATTCCCCGAAATGGGCCTCGCGCCACGCCCGCGCGTAGTTGTCGGCGTGGAGCGCTCCGGCCGCGGGCAGCGCGAGCGCATCCCGGAAGATCGCGTCGTCGCCCTTGAGCGACGAATACCCGACCCACGCCATCGGAAACAGGAGCCACGCCGAGTACCCGAGAAGGGCCGCGCACGCCAAGCCCCTTGAGAACCGGAATTTTCTTGGGTGGGATGCTTCCATCTGCGTCATGACTCGAGCGGCTCGCTCCTGAGGGCGCGCAGCGCGGCGGCGCATCCCACGAGGACGAGCGCGAACAGGATGACCGCGAGCGCCGCGGCGCGGCCGATGTCGAAGTCCTTGAACATCGTCGTCACGAGGAGCGTTCCCAGAGTTCCCACCGACGCGGACGGCTCCTGGGATGTGAGCAGCCAGACCATCTCGAAGGTGTTGAGCCCTCCGATGACGAGGAACGCCGCCGACACGGCCAGGACCTCGCGGATCGAGGGCAGCGTCACCGTGAGGAACTGCATCCAGGCCGACGCCCCGTCGATCTCGGCCGCCTCGTACAGCTGGGGGTCGATTCCCTCCATCGCGGCGAGGTAGAGGACCAGGTTGAACCCGCACGCCATCCAGAGGTAGATCGGGACGAGCGCGGCGTAGAGGTGGTCCTCGGAAAGCCACGGGTAGTCTGCGAAGGACTTCAGCCACCCCCAGTGGAGGAGGTTGCCGAGCCCGACCAGCCCCGCGTTCACGAGGCCCCCGTGCGGCTGGTAGGCGGTCAGCCAGATGAGGGCTGCCGCTATGCCGCCGAGCATGTTGGGGAAGAGAAGGATTGTCCGGAATGCCCCCGCGCCCCAGACGCCCCTGTGGATCAGCATGGCGAAGAGAAGGGCGACGGGGACGACAACAAGCGTGGGAACGGCCATCAGGAAGAGGTTGTTGCCGAGGGCGAACCACAGGGTGTCGCTCTCGAAGAGGAGCGACTTGAAGTTGTACAGCCCGACCCAGGCCCTCGGGCCGATCCCGTCCCATCGGCTGAAAGCCCAGATGAACGCGACGAACGCGGGAGCGAGGACAAGCGCCGCGTAAAGTGCGAGCGCCGGGCCGACAAAGCCGGCCGCCATCCCCGCCCGGAGCCTTCCGAATCCCGCCCCGTCCCCCTCCCTCCGTGCGGCGGCCCTGGCGGCCGCTGTCCCGACGAACGGCCTCAGTCCCCCTCGAAGGAGCCAAAGGGCGAACGCGCCGAGCCCCCCAATGAGCGCCGCCCCCGCGACCGGATGCCTGTAGTCCACATGGTTGGGCTCGGCCCTCTGGGCGCGGTCATCGGCGGCCGCGGCCTCGAGCCTGCGTGCAAACTCCTCGGGCCCGACTTCGCCCACCATGAGGCGCCGCGTCTCGTCCACAAGCGCCTGCCGCAAGGCCGGGGGCTGAAGCATGGTCTGCGGCATGTTGAACGAGTCCCTCGCCCCGGCGATCAGGGCCGCCGTCTCTCGCATCCGCCGCGAATACGCGGACGGGGGGACGCCGCGCACCGCCACGGGCGCGTCGGTCTCCCGCACGAACGCCTCGGCCCTCGATCGCGATGTCAGGAACCTGAAGAAGTCCACCGTGAGGGCGATGCGCGCGCTGTCTCCGGTATTGAAGACAAAGAAGCAGTCGCTCGCCGTCTGGATCGTGGAGGGATCGGCCATTCCGCCCGGGAATGTCGGAAAGTTCATGGTCCCGACGTCGAAGCCAGCCGGGATCTTTCCCGACATCTCGTTGAAGAACCACGAGCCCGAGACGGTCATTGCCGCCCGGCCCTCGAGGAAGAGGAGCTCGGCCCCGGGCGCCGTCTCGCCCTCCCAGCCCGGCTGGGAGTCCTCCTGCACGACGCGCCTTAGGATCCGCGCGCTTGTCACGACCGCCGGGTCCTCCCACGCGCCGGGTGCTAGGTCGCCCACCCTCTTCCATCCGGCGGGGCCCGCCGCGCCGTAGTACGCTGCGCGGAAGAATGCGGAGGGATAGAGCCAGCGCGTGCCCGGGATGCTGACAGGCGCCAGGCCCGCCGCGCGAATCCTGTCGCACAGGGCGAAGAATTCATCCCACGTGCGCGGCTCCCGCCAGCCGTGCTCCCTGAAGAGCCCCCGGTTGTAGAAGATGCTCCAGCAGGAATAGCCGAACGGCAGGCCGTACACGCCGCCGCCCACGCGCCACGAGTCGAGGGAGCCGCGCTCGAACGTGTCCCCCCACCGCCCGTCGCCTTCCCAGTTGGGCCCGGCCAGGTACGGGCGGAGGTCGACCACCTCTCCCGCGCGGATGAGCGCGGGCCAGAGGACGTAGGGAACCCATGCGGCGTCGGGCAGGTTCCCGTCGATGATCCGGATCCTCACCTGGTCCTGGATCCTCGGGTCGCCGTACACATGGACCCGCACCCCGGGGCGCAGCGCCTCGAACTGCCGCGCGGTCTCCTGGTAGAACGAGATCCCGTAACCCCCGGCGAAGACGGGGATGTCGAGCGTGACGGGCGCGGCCCGGGCCGCGGGCGCCGCCGCAAGGAGGCCCAACAGGCACGCTGCCGTCCTCGGCGTCACGGGTGGAACCCGGCCCTCCTCAGGGCCCGGCGCAGCGCCGCGATGTGCCTCCTGTCGCGCGTCTCGACGGTGCAGACGACGCGCGTCGCGCTCACGTCCGGCCCGCTGAAGGCGCGGTCGTGGGTCACCTGGTTGATGCTCGCGCCGCATGCCGCGATCACGCTGCAGAGGCCGGCGAGTCCGCCCGGCCTGTCGCTGATCTCTACCGTGAAGCGCGCGAGCCGGCCGTCGTTGACGAGGCCCTTCTCGATCACGCGGCCGAGGATGACCGGGTCGATGTTTCCCCCGCAGACGACGAGTGCCACCCGCTTGCCTTGGAGGCCGGGGACCGCGCCCGACATCATCGCGGCGAGCGGCGCCGCGGCGGCCCCCTCGACCACCGTCTTCTCGAGCTCAAGCATCCGCAGGATCGCGAGCGAGATCCATTTCTCCTCGACGCGAACCACGCGGTCCACGCGGCGCCTGATGAGGCCGAACGCGTTCTTTCCCACCGCGAGCGTGGCGAGTCCGTCAGCCAGCGTGTTGCGCCGGGGGACCCGGACGGGCCTCCCCGCCCGCATCGCCGCCGTGAGGTTGCCCGTCGCGACGCTCTCGACCGCGATGACCTCGACGCGGGGCCTGAGGGCCTTCACGGCCACGCACAGCCCCGCGAGGAGCCCACCTCCGCCCACCGGACAGACGATGGCCTCAACGTCGGGCACCTGTTCGAGGATCTCGAGCGCCAGGGTCCCCTGGCCCGCGATGATGTGCGGGTCGTCGAAGCCGTGGATGTAGGCGAGGCCCTCGGCGGCGACCAGGCGGTCGGCCTCCGCCACGGCCTCGGCAAAGTCCTTGCCCTTCAGGATGACGCGGGCCCCCAACCTCTGGCAGGTCGTGATCTTTATCAGCGGGGCGAATTCCGGCATCACCACCGTGACCGAGATCCCCAGGAGCCTGCCGTGATAGGCGAGGCCGAGCGCGTGGTTTCCGGCGGAGGCGGCGACGACCCCCTTGCGTCGGCTCCCCTTCGGAAGCATGAGGAGCGCGTTGCGCGCGCCCCTCTCCTTGAACGAGCCCGTCCGCTGGAAGTTGTCGAGCTTGCACACAATGCGCGCGCCGGTGATCTCGCTCAGGGGTATGGACTGGGGGCACGGCGTCACAATGACGCCTCCCCTGATTCGACGGCGTGCCGCCCTTATGTCGGACAGGTTAACAGGCTCTTCTGCCATCGTTTTGCGAGGAATAGCGTTGCGGGGAATCCGTGCGGCTTTAGACCCGGAACGACCGATGTATCAGGTTACCTTTTCAGAGCAAGCCATGCGGGAATTGAACAAGCTTGAGACGCTGGCGCAGCTCGAGGTGGTCGAGCCCATCAGCGGCGTGAAGGCGGCGGATCTCGAGCATCCCCGGGAGCCGCTGGGCCGGTTCCAGAGGAGGGGAAAGGCCTTTTACCGGCTGCGCGCCGGCGAGCACAGGTTCTATTTCGACGTCAAGGAAGACACCCTCCACGTGAACTACATCCTCCACCGCAACTCGCTCGAGGACTTCCTCCTTCGCAACAGCCTGCCGGTGTCCGAGCAGCAGCTGGTCGAGCAGCACTCCAAGTTCTGGAAGTACCTGGAAAGCCTCACCAAGTGATCTACCCGAGGCGCAAGCAGGATCTGGCCAAGGACGACGACCTCGAGTCGCGCGAGGACCCCTACAACGCGGCGCAGGCGAGCCGCATCTACATCCTACCGAACCTGATGACCGCGGGGAACCTGCTGTGCGGGTTCATGGCCGTCGTCAGCTGCATCAACGCAAGGCTGGCCGCGTCGTCCGAGGACGGCCTTTACCTGGAGGCGACGGCCGCGGCGCACTACCGCTACGCGGTCTACTTCATCGTCGGCGCGGCCCTCTTCGACACGCTTGACGGCCGCCTCGCGAGGATCGGCGGCCGCGAGTCGCTCTTCGGCGCGGAGTTCGACTCGATTGCCGACGTCGTCTCGTTCGGTCTCTCGCCCGCCCTCCTCATGTTCTGCGTCATCCTGGCCCCCTCGCAGGACTTCCCCTGGTTCCGGCAGATCGGATGGTTCGTCGGCTTTGTCTACCTGCTCTGCGCGGCGATGAGGCTTGCGCGCTTCAACGTCATCACCAACCCCCTCCTCCACCGCGGGCAGAAGGAGGCGACCAAGGACTTCATAGGGCTTCCCGTCCCTGCCGCGGCGGGGACCGTCGCGTCGCTCGTCCTCTTCCTTCTCAAGCTCGACGAGGCGGACAAGTCGCTCAACCGGTACGCCCTGGCTCTCCCGTTCCTCATGCTCCTCATCGCGTTTCTCATGATGAGCCGTTACCGGTACCCGAGCGGCAAGAACGTCGACTTCCAGACGCGCACCAAGCTGCGCACGTTCGTCGCCATCATCATCCTCATCGGCCTCGTGCTGGTCTTCAAGGAGTACGCCTTCCTCGGCCTGTGCCTCTCCTATATTTTCTTCGGCCTCATCCGCCATTGGAGGCGGGCCAGAACCGCCAGGAGCGTGCGTTGACCGCCGCAATCCGCCGGATGCGAACATCGTGTCGGGAACGTGTGCGCCGAATCGGAGCAACCGGGCGCCTGCGAATAACCCCATGCTTGCGCACATCCGCACAAAGGTTGCTCACGTGACAATTCGGAGGATTTCACGAGCGAAAACCGCGGGTTGCTGGTGTTCCTGGCCCCCTATACGACTACTGCTATAATTCATATTGAGTCTACAGTCATTTAGACTTTGTTAGTTTGTCCCGTTTTCCAACGCGACAGAGCCCCGGACCCATGAAATTCAAGACGAACCGCGACCACTTCGCCAACGGCCTTTCCCAGGTCCTTAACGTCGTGGGCTCCAAGGCCACGATGCCGATCCTGAGCAACGTCCTCATTGAGGCCGAGAAGGACCAGCTGTCGCTTACGACAACGAACCTTGACCTCGGGATCCGGTGCAAGATTAAGGCCGACGTGAAGGAAACGGGCGCCGTCACGCTTCCCGTCAAGCGCCTCGCCAGCATCGTCCGCGAGCTCCCGAACTCCGATGTCGCGGTTGACGCCTCGCCGAATCACCAGGTGAAGCTCTCATCGGGCGGTTCCACGTTCCGGATCATGGGAATGGGCAAGGACGAGTTTCCGCCGCTTCCGGAGTTCGGGGACGAGAAGGCGCACACGCTCCAGCAGCCCGAGCTCGCGGCGATGCTGCGAAGCGTCTCGTACGCACAGTCGCAGGACGAGACCCGCTACACGCTCAACGGCGTCTACTTCAACTTCAAGGAGGGTAGCCTCACGCTCGTTGCCACCGACGGGCGCCGGCTCGCCCTTGTCTCCAAGGACATGGAGGTGCCGGCCTCCGCAACCGGTTCCATCATCCTGCCCGCGAAGACCGTCGGCGAGCTCGCCCGGATCCTCGACAAGGGCGACAAGGTGAAGATCAACTTCACCGACCGCCGCTGCGCTTTCCAGATCGCGACGGACAAGGATGCGAGCGGCCTCATCGACAGCGTGTACCTCTACTCGAAAGTGGTGGAGGGCAGCTACCCGAACTACCAGCAGGTGATCCCCAAGGAGACCCACCAGCGCATCAAGCTCGAGCGCGAGCTCTTTCTCCAGTGCGTCCACCGCGCCGCGCTCGTTTGCTCGGAGAAATCCAACTCGGTGCGGATTAAGCTCACGAGCAACCTGCTCGAGATCACCGCGCAGAGCCCTGATTTCGGCGAGGCGCACGAGTCGATGGCGATCGGCTACAGCGGCCCCGACCTCCAGGTGGCGTTCAACCCCGCGTTCGTCATCGACCCGCTGCGTGCGCTGACGAAGGACGAGGTGTTCCTCGAGCTGAAGGACGAGGTGAGTCCGGGCGTCTTCAAGACGCTCGACAACTTCATCTGCGTCATCATGCCAATGAGGCAGAGCTGATCGCGGAGGGTATCCGCAGGGGGCTCTCCGCAGCATGGATGCGGCGTCCCGCGCGCCTGATACGGGTTTCTGACGTTCTCCCTGTTCGGTTTTGCTCCGTGTGGCTGTTAAAGGGAAACCGACATGGCCGATGACTCCGAGCTTCTCCGCAGCTACGCATTTGGCTCCTCGGAGGAGGGGTTTGCGGAGCTGGTGCGCCGCCATGTCGGCATTGTCTACAACACCGCCCTGCGGCACTGCAGCGGCGACGCGCACCGGGCGCAGGATGTCACCCAGGTCGTCTTTTCCAGCCTTGCAAGGAAGGCCGCGTCGCTCGCCGCGAGACCATCCCTGGTTGGCTGGCTTTACACCAGCACCCGATATGCAGCCATCCAGATGGTGCGCTCCGAGGTGAGGCGAAAGGCGCGTGAAGAGAAGGCCCATGCGCTGAACGCCCCCCTTCTGGGCGAGGGACCCGCGGCCGACTGGGAGCGGCTAAGACCGGCGATTGACGATGCACTGCGGACCCTGAGCGAGCGCGACCGGGAGGCTGTACTCATGCGGTATTTCGAGAGCCGGACGCTGTCCGAAATCGGGGCGCAGCTCAGGCTTACGGACGACGCGGCCCGGATGCGGATCGATCGCGGCCTCGCCAAGATGAGAACGGCCCTCGAGCGCCGGGGGTTGGCATGCAGTGCGGCGGCGCTGGGAGGCGCCCTTGAGGCTCAGGCGGCGATCCACGTTCCGACTGGCATGGCGGCGTCCATAACGGCCTCGGCCCTTTCCGGGGCAGCGGCAGCGAGCGCGGCCGCCGGCCCTTCCCTTCTTATGAGCATGACCAAACTGAAAATCGGCGTTGTTATAGGCCTGCTCGCCGCGGGCTCCGTCGGCCTCGTAGTGCAGCACGCCTCCAACGTGCGCCTTAGGGCCAGGCTTTCCAGCCTCCAGCAGGTCGCGGTCGAGAACGCCCGCCTGAGGTCGGAGAATGAGAGGCTGTCCAAACAGCTTCTCCAAGGCAGCGCGGCGGCGGCCGGAGGTGGCGCGGTGCCCGCAGCCCGCGCGGCACCGATGGCCGGGCAACCGTCCAGCTCCAAGGCGGCCATGCCGCTTGCGGCCGGCCTCGTTCCCGTGGAGTCGCTCGGCAATGCGGGAAGATCGACGCCCCGGGCGGCGTTTGCCACCCAGCTGTGGGCGGCCCGGACCGGCGACGTCTCACTCGAGGCCTCGACCCTCCTCCTCGGGCCGGCGGAACGCGCGAAACTGGAGGAGCTTCTCCCCATTCTTCCCGCCGATGTGCGTGCGCAATACGGCACGCCGGAGGAACTGATGGCGTTTGCCCTGGCCGGCAGCCCGCATCCCGTGGGCGGAATGCAGGTGCTGGCGGAGACGAGCGACGGCCCCAACGACGTGACCCTGCAGACGGAGTGGCAGCACGCGGACGACTCGGTGGTCCACCAGAGCCAGGTGACCTTTCACCAGGATTCGGACGGCTGGAAAATGGTGGTTCCCCCCGCCCTGGTCAACAGGGCGGCCGCCTACCTGGGGCGCCTGTGAGCCGACCAACCCGCCCTCTGTTGCTACACCAGCTTGGCGTCGAGCGTGATCTCGGCCTTGAGGACCCGGGAGACCGGGCAGTTGGCCTTGGCTCCCGCCGCGATCTCGGCGAACTTCTCCGCGGTGATCCCCGGGATCTTCGCGACCGTTGTCAGGTGGACGGCCGTGATCGTCCAGCTCGTGGTCGGCACGTTCTCCAGGCTCAGGGTCGCCGTCGTCTGCATGCGGTCGGCGGTGAAGCCAGCCCCCTGCAGCGCGGCCGAGAGGGCCATCGTGAAGCAGCCCGCGTGGGCCGCCGCGATCAGCTCCTCGGGATTGGTCCCGGGCGTGCCCTCGAATCTCGTGCTGAAGGAATACGGGGTATCCTTGAGAACTCCGCTGTCGCTTGAGAGCAAGCCCTTGCCGCTCTTCAGGTTGCCAGTCCAGACCGCCGTCGCGTTACGTTTCATGGTCCCGTGAATAAACATTGGTTTTTCCGCGGCGCAAGGAGTCGCGGTTTTTTGGCTCCCTAGCCCAGCAGCTCCTCGGCGATCGCCGTCCATTCCTCGGCGGACGTGGATTGGGCGGCCGGACGCCCCGCCCTTGAATACCAGTAGGCCGCGTTGCCGGCGTCCCCTTCCTTGCGATGAAGGTATGCATGGACCCAGTCGCCCTCCCGGTTTCGCGCGCCCTGGGTGAGTTCGTGGGCCCTTTCCCAATCCCCGTGCGCATCGTGCCAAAGGGCCTGAAGGGCCGCGCTCAATCCGGGCGGGGGCGTCCCGGACGGCGCCGCCGCGGATTGGAGAAATTCATCGGCGGTCATGGTCCGGGTTCAATGGGCCGGTGAGGCAAGCGCGCCCGAGGCGGCGCGTATGAAGGCCAGGGCCGGGGGATTCTGAAAATTGTCCGGCATATTGGAGCGCTGCACCATCATGACGTAGGCGACCCCCCTGGCGGGGTCGATCCAAGCGGCCGTGCCCCATGCGCCCGGGTGGCCGAAGCTTCCCGGAGACAGGAAATCCGAGACACCTCCACCCTGCTCGCGCTCGATCGCCACGCCCAGGCCCCAGCCCAGGACATGGTTGATCTCCTTCTTCGAGAATCCGGTGGGAAGGTCGCCCGTGCACACGGTCGTCATGCGCTTGTACGCATCCGCGCTGAGGTAGCGCCTGCCGTCGAGCGTTCCTCCATTGAGGAGCATCTGGCAGAACCGCGAGTAGTCGCCCGCCGTGGAAAAGAGGCCACCGTCGCCCAGCGGGACCATCTCCCCGCTCCTCGGCACTGGTCCGTTCGCCCCGAGCGTCTGCTGGACCGTGAACTCACCCGTGGCCGGATTCGCCCTGTAGCCGCGGGCGAGGCGGAGGCGCTGCTCGTCGCTTGGATAGAAAGTCGTGTCCTTCATGCCGAGGGGATCGAAGAGGCGGTTCTGAAGGAATGCGTCGAAGGGCTGCCCGGAGACTATCTCGACGATCTCGCCGGCGACAATGAGGCCCGACGTCGTGTATTTCCAGCTGGACCCCGGCTCGAACTGCATCGGGTGGGCAAGGTAGATGGCGGCGAGCTCCCGGAGCGTCTTCGCCGACCGGCTCGCCGCCGTCTTTGGTGGGCTGGCCAGGCCGGAAGTGTGGCTGAGCAGTTGAGCGATCGTTATGTTGGCGGGTTTGCCCGAGGGCGTCCTCAGGGCGGCGAATTCCGGAATGAATTTGGCCACGGGATCGTCGACGCTGAGCTTGCCGTCGTCCTGGAGCATCAGGATCGCGACGCCGGTGATGGGCTTCGTCATCGACGCGATCCAGAACATAGTGTCGGCCTGCATCGGCCTGTTGCCGGCGATGTCCGCGAGGCCCGTGGCGGTCAGGTCCAGCACCCTATCCTTGGTGGCCACCAGGGTGACCGAACCGGCGATCTCGTGGGCGTCCACCTCCGCATGCATTGCCGCGGTGACGGCCGGAATTTCCGGCTCGGACTGGCAACGAGGGGCGGCAATGGCGGCGATAATGATCAGGGGGACGCGGGAGGTCATTTTTCCAGGGGGATAGACGCAGCCGACAGGGCCATGGGTGCGGCCGGGGGTGCGCTCCCAAGTGGACCCCAGCACGCCGCTCCGTGCAATGACGGTTTGCCTGGGGAGCCGATCGGCTTGCCATGCAGGCCGTGTCGCCCTAGTGTTTCTGGCGATACCATGATCATGAGATCAGAGAATCATGGAGGCCCCTGCGCCCGCGTAGGGCTCCCTTCATTCCCCGGGCGCCTGCCATAGGACGGCGCGGCACACGCCATGGACCTCTCGAACCTCGTCCTTGCGGCGATCTTCTCGCTCATCCTCCTCGTCCAGCTCAACCTGCGCCTGGCCTCCCCCATCATCGCCATCGCGGACCGCTGGATCCGGTGGATTGTATTCCCCTTTGTCATCGCGCGGTTCTGCCAGTCCTACGGGCTGATCGACCGGCCCCTTTGGGTGCTGGCGGTCTCGGGGTTCATCCTCTGGTTCCTCTTTGAGACGCTCTACAACTGGCTCGCGATCGCGGCCCTGAGCGTCAGCCCCTACCCGCTCTTCCCAAAATACTCGATCAACAGCAGCGGCGAGGAATGGCCGATCCAGCCGCGGTTCCTCAAGATCCGCGAATGGCTGCGCTCCCAGGGATTCCGCCAGGTCCAGGCCCTGAAGGCTGAGGCGAGCGGCGACATCTACCTGAGGATATCCATCTACCAGGACGAGGCGGCCCTGCTCCGCGTGCAGGTCACGTTCATCCCGCAGAGCACCGGCGCCATCGACGTGTGCTATTCGCTGACCTCACTGACGGCCGACGGATGCCGGTACATGACGGACAACCTCTACATCCCCTTTGGCGGCTTCTACCCGGAGAACTGGTTTGTCGACAGGCGACCCTGCTGCAGGTCTCTCCCCAGGCTCCTCTCGATCCACCGCAGGAGGATCGCCGCGATGGGCCGCGAGCTCGAGCCCTTCTCGGTCGAGCCGCTGGCCGACCTGAACGACACCCAGCGCGAGTTGGACCGGGTGAACACCGAGCTCGGGTTCCTCAATCCCCATGGGGCGAGGGAGGACCACGGAAAGATCTCCCAGGAGGGCCGGTACCGCGTCTGGAAGGAGATCTGGATGCTCAACTACCTGGGGCGCGCGGCGCGCTACGAGTAATACGCGCCTTTACGGGCGCCGCCAGCTGGCCGCAGCCCGCGGCAATGTCGATGCCGCGCCTCTGGCGGACCGTACTCGGCAGCCCGTACTCGTCGGACAGGATTCGCTGGAACCGCCTGGCAGCCTCGCTGCGGGACGGGGCCCCGCCGTATCCCGCGGTCGGGTTGAGCGGGATCAGGTTCACCTGCGCGGGAAGCCCGCCGATCAGGCGGCCCACGGAGCGCGCGTGCCCCTCCGTGTCGTTCCTCCCGTCTATCAGCGTCCATTCGAAGAATATCCGGCGGTTCAGCTTGGCGCAAAAATGCCTGCAGGCGTCGATCAGCTCGTCCAGCGGCCACTTCCGCGCGACAGGGACGAGCGCGGCGCGCTCCTCCTGGCTCGCCGCGTGGAGTGACACCGCGAGGTGGATGGGGCTCGCCTCGTCGGCCATCCGCCGGATCCCCGGGACGATGCCCACGGTGCTGAGCGTGATCCGCTCCGCCGCGAGGCCGAGGCCGCTCGGGTCGCGCAGGATGTCCGCCGCCTTCATGACCGCGTCGTAGTTGTGCAGGGGTTCGCCCATCCCCATGAAGACGACGTTTCGCAGGCGGCGCGGCTCCCCCGCGGAGCGCAGGACCCGCGACACGTGGACCACCTGCGAGACGATCTCGCCGGCGGTGAGGTGGCGCCGGTAGCCCATCTGGCCGGTGGCGCAGAAGACGCATCCCATGGCGCAGCCAGCCTGGCTGCTCACGCACGCGGTCGCGCGGCCCGTGAACCGCATGAGCACGGACTCGATCCCTTCTCCGTCGGGTAGGCCGAGGAGGTACTTGCGCGTGAATCCGTCGGATGACCCGGTCTCGAGCGAGACGGGAAGCGCCCCGAGCCGCGTCTCAGCCGACAGGCGGGCCCGCACGCGGGCGGGGATCTCCGCCAGGGGGTCGGACGGGCCGGCAAGGCCGAGATAGAGGTATTTCCAGAGGCGGGCGGCGTGGACCTGGCTGAAGCCCCACGACTCCACGAGCGCGCAGAGCTCGGGCCGGGTGATTCCGTAGAGGTCGGTGCGCGGGGTGTCCAATCGGGGCGAATTGAGCGCGGGGGCGCCGCCGGCGCAAGGTGGATTGCCTTCCGGGCCTCCCGCGGCAGGCTGCCGGCGTGGGTCTCGTCGGCAAATTCCTTCAGTGCTTCATTCCGCTATTCGTGGCGATCGACCCGGTCGGGCTCGCCGCCATCTTCCTCGCGCTCAGCCGGGACGTGCCCGCCGAGAAGCGGAAGCGGATCGCAAACCAGGCAACGTGGACGGGGGGGATCGTCGCCCTCTTCTTCCTCATCCTCGGCAGGAGCATCTTCATCGCGATCGGGATCGGCGAGGGCGACTTCCAGATCGCCGGAGGCCTCATCCTCTTCATCCTGGCCTCCCGCGAGCTGATCCAGACCCGCGCCCAGGAGAAGCAGGACCTTCCGGACGATTTTGGGGTCGTGCCGCTCGGCATGCCGCTTATCGCCGGGCCGGCCACGATAACGACGCTCCTCGTCATCTCCCAGTCCGTGGGCTACGCGATGACGCTCATCGCCCTCGCCGCGAACCTTGCGCTGGTCGCGCTCGCCTTCGCCCAGAGCGACAGGCTTGAGCGCATGGTAGGCCAGCCGGGGCTACGCGCGGTCTCGAAGATCATAGCCCTCCTCCTCGCGGCGATCGCGGTCCACATCGTGCGCCGCGGCTTCACGGGCGCGTGAGCGCGCCCTAGCCCGCGAAGGTCGTCAGCAGGTCGCTGTAGATCTTGGCGGCCGCGACGAGGTCCTTGACCCGGGCCCTCTCGTCGACCGCGTGGATGTCGTCGCCGCCCGGTCCGTAGCCGAGCGTCGGAATCCGCAGGTGCTGGGAGAAATAATGGATGTCGTTGAACCCGGTCGACACGCGGAACGAGGTCGGCCTGCGCCGGACGCGCTTCACGCTGGCGGCCATGGCCCTGAAGAAGGGGTGGTTTGGCCTCGTGAACGACGAGAAGTTCTCCGACACCTTCGAGACCGTGATCCTGCAGTCGGGGATCCTCCGGGCGGCGGCGGAGAGGAAAGCCCGCAGGTCGCGCTCGGCCGCGGCGTGGTTCTCGACGGCGAGGACGCGCCGGTCTATCGAGAACGACGCGAGGGCGGGCACCGTGTTGATCTTCCCGCCGGGGCCGCTGGCGAACACGCCGCCCACGTTTATGGTCGGGCGCATCGTCTTTCCCTGGGGCGTCAGGAAGGTCCGCCGGGCGATGCGCTTCTTGTAATCCTCGAGCTCGAGGACGAGCGCCGCCATCTTCTCAAGCGCGTTCACGCCCTCCTCCGGCGTTGACCCGTGGGCGGCGCGCCCGTGAACGGTGACCTCCATCCACAGGGTCCCATTGTGGCCGCAGCAGACCTCGTTGCCTTCCGCGCCCTCCATCACGACGGCGTAGTCGGGGCTGATGGGCGCCTCGTCCACGACCCAGCGCGCGCCGAGGAAGGAGTCCGTCTCCTCGTCCGCCGTGAATGACACCTCGACGTTCATGAGGGGCTTGGTGCGCGTGTTCCGGAGCGCGTCAAGCGCGGTCAGGAGGCTCGCTATTGAGCCCTTCATGTCGGCGGTCCCGCGGCCGTAGATCAATCCCTTCTCGACCGCCCCGCTGAAGGCGCTGCCGTGCCGCCAGGTGCCGGAGACCGGCACCACGTCGTAATGCGCGTTGAAATGGATCGTCTTGCGCGCCTCGGGGACCTTCAGCTTGCCGATCACGTTGTAGCGCGGGTAGCCGTGCTGGTCCGGGGGCAGCGTGCTCCGCAGGACCGACCCTGGGATCGGATACCGGCGGGCGGTGAGGCCTATCCTCCCGAGCTCGCGGACCAGGTAACCGGTCACGGCCTCGTAGTTCTCGCCGGGCGGGTTCACGGTGGGAATCCCGACAAGGCGCCTGAGGCGGCCGAGCAGAACGGGTGAGTTTCGGTCGATGAATGCGTGGGGCCCTTCCATGGGGAAAGCATCGCGGGAGCTCCCTTTCACGGGAAGCCCGGAATGGCGTGCAATGAGGGGTCCGTTTGTCCATCTCATTGCCTGTGAACGCCGAGGCCCGCCAAATAATTTCGAGGCTGGGAATGGATCCGCTTCCCGGGGAGGGGGGGTATTTCGCCCGCGTCTGGACGAGCCCGGAAACCGGACCGGGCGGCCGCGCGCTCGGATCGGCCATCCTCTTTCTGATAACGGACGCCGAATTCGACGCCCTCCACCGCCTCAAGACCGACGAGATCTGGCACTTCCATGCGGGTGACCCTGCGGAACTTGTCCGGCTGGGTCCGGGAGGCGGCCTCGCCCGCATTGTAGTCCTGGGGCCGGACATAACGGGGGGTCACGCCCCCCAGGCGGTCGTCCCCGCGGGGGATTGGCAGGGAGCAAGGATCCGGCACCCCGGGGCCCGGGGCGCGCGCGGCTGGACGCTCTTCGGTTGCACGCTCGCCCCCGCCTGGGATGAGCGGGAGTTCGAGCTGGGCCGGAGGGAAGCCCTCGTTTCCGAGTTCCCCGCCCATGCGGAGCTGATCCGCGCGCTCACGCGCTAGAGCGGAGTCCGAAGTGCCAGTTGTCTTTTGACAGGGGTGCCCCCCGGGGACAGCGTTCCGCGCGATGACGCTCGCCGAACAGCGCAAGGAATACTCCCTCGCGGGGCTGTCCGAGAAGGATGCGGCCCGGGATCCGTTCCGCCAGTTCGAGAAGTGGTTTCAGGAGGCTGAGGCGGCCAAGATCCCCGAGCCGAACGCGGCGGTGCTGGCCACGGCGGCAAGGGACGGCCGGCCGTCGGCGCGCATAGTCCTCCTGAAGGGAGTGGACGGGAGGGGATTCGTGTTCTTCACGAACTACGACAGCCGGAAGGGCCGCGATCTCGATGCCAACCCGCGCGCGGCCTACCTGTTCCCGTGGATCGCGCTTGAGCGGCAGGTCATCGTCGAGGGAGCGGTCGCCAAGGTCGCGCCCGAGGAGAGCGAGGCCTATTTTCGAAGCCGGCCCAGGGCGAGCCAGCTGGCGGCGTGGGCCTCGCCCCAGAGCTCCATCATCTCGGGGCGCGAGACGCTCGACGAGGCGATGAAGGCGGCGGAAAAGAAATACGCCGGCAGGGAGGCGCCGCTGCCGCCCTACTGGGGCGGCTTCCGAATCATCCCGGATGCGGTCGAGTTCTGGCAGGGCCGGCGAAGCCGCCTGCACGACAGGCTGAGGTACCGCCGAGAGGGCTCGGGGTCGTGGATACTCGAGCGGCTGGCGCCATGAGCGCGGACTCGGGACGGACCAATCGATGATCTACCTGATCCGGCACGCCGACGCGGTCTCCGACGAGGAGAACCCCGACCGGCCGCTGAGCGCGAGGGGCCGGGAGCAGGTGGCCAAGGTCTGCGGGATCCTCCGGAAGCGTTCCGGATTCAAACCCCGGGAAATATGGTACAGCCCCCTCGAGCGCTCGCGGGAGACAGCGGAGCTGTTGGCGCAGGGGCTCCAGCTCACGGCGCTGCTCGTCCTGACGCCGGGCCTTACTCCCGACGACGACCCGGCCAAGATCGCAGCGGTCCTTGAGACAGAGGCTGGGGACATCGCCATCGTGGGCCATGAGCCGCACCTGGGCGTCCTCGCCTCGCTCATGGTCCATGGACCGGAGGGAGCCGCGGCGTACTTCCACTTCCCCAAGGCCGGCGTCCTTGCGCTTTCCCCCGATGGAAGGCGATGGCGGCCCGAGTGGCTCGTGAAATCTCCATGATCCTCGAGGTCCTGCCGGAGAGGGACGCCGGGGCTGCGGAGAACATGGCCACGGACTTCCTGCTCCTCCAGCGCTACCCGCGGGAAAAAGCGGCGCGCTTCCGCCACTATGGATGGCGTTCGCCTGCGTTCACCTTCGGCTACAGTCAGAAGATATCCTTTGTCCGCGGCCAGCTTCCCCCGGGAGAGACCCTCGACCTGTGCCGGCGGCCCACGGGAGGCGGAATCGTCGACCACCGCGACGATTGGACGTACGCCGTCGTCATCCCGAGGGGGCACCCGCTGGAGGAGGCGCGGGCGACCCAGAGCTACAGGGCGATCCACGAGGCGCTGGCTGGGTCGCTAAGGTCGGCCGGCGTGCCGGTCGAGCTCAAGTCCACCGCCGCGCCGGCCGCCGGCGCCGAGGCCGGCGGACCCGCCGGGGTGTGCTTTGAGCGCGCGGAGATCTTCGACATCGTCCACGCGGCGTCCGGCGCGAAGATTGCGGGAGGCGCCCAGAAAAGGAACAAGCGCGGGATCCTTTTCCAGGGATCGGTCTGGAGGCCGGCCGCCGGGGGGGACGCGGTGGACTGGGAGCGCCTGGGGGAGGACCTTCCCGCGCGGCTGGCGGCGGCGCTCCGAGCGGACGCGGCTGCGACCCCATGGCCGGAATTCAACGAGGGGGAGCTCGAGGGCCTCGTCGAGCAGTATTCCGCCCCCGACTGGATGGAATTCCGCTAGGGAGCCGGCGCGCTGAGCGTGATCACGCACTCCAGGTGCCGCGTCTGGGGGAAGAGGTCGAAAGGCTGGACGGCCGTCGCGGCGAAGCCCGCCGCCAGGAAACCCTTGAGGTCGCGCATCTGCGTGGCCGGGTCGCAGCTCACGTAGACGACCGCGCGGGGCCCGAAGGCGAAGAGCTGGCGCAGGAAGGCCTCGTCGCAACCCCTCCTCGGCGGGTCGATCACGACCGCCGTCTGCGCGCCCGGGAAGTCCAGGCCGGCGAAGATCGACGAGGCGTCCCCCGCGGCGAACACCGCGTTCGCTATCCCGTTTGCCGCCGCGTTCTCGCGGGCGAAAGCGACCGACGACTCGCTCACATCGACTCCCGCCACGCGCTCGAAGGCGCGTGCGGACGCGAGGGCGAAGAGCCCGCTCCCGCAGTACGCGTCCACGAGGAACCTTGCGCCGCTTGAGCGAGCCTGGTCGCTTACGTAGGAGGCGAACGCGGGCAGTATGGACGGGTTGTTCTGGAAGAAGTCCCGCGCGAGGAATCCCAGGCGGAGGGTCTCCCCGGGCCCGAGGGGAACCTCCTCGGTCACCTTCTCGCCCGGGTCCGTGGTGACCCTTCCCCCGGCGTCGCGGAAGAGCAGCGTGGATCCGCGCTCGAAGGCGCCCTCGCCCGCCCTCCTGCGGATTTCAGCGCGGGCCACGGCGAGGCGAGCATTGATCGGATCCGTCGCGATCTCGCACCGAGGCACGTCCACGATCTCCGACCGGGTCCCCTGCCGGAGGAACCCGATCGCAAGCTCGCGGCCGGGCCGGGGCTCGTTGAAATGGGGCGTTATCTTTGAGCGGTAGGCGAACGGCCTCGGGGAGCCGATGACGGGCGACACCTCGAGCTCGAGGCCGGCCATGTGCAGGAGGAGCTCGGCCACCTGGCTGCGCTTCCAGGCAAGCTGCTCCTCGTAACGGAGATTCTGATACTGGCAGCCCCCGCAGCGCCCGAAGAGGGGGCACCTGGGCTCGATCCGGTGAGCGGAGGGCGACAGGACCTCCACAAGGTCCGCCTCGGAGTAGTTGGCGTGGTTGCGGAACACCCGCGCGCGGATGCGCTCGCCGGGAAGCGCGAAGGCCACCATGACCACCCATCCGGGGCCGGCGTCCTGGCCGTCGAGCGCGACCCGGCCAAGGCCGAGGCCCAGGTTTGTAAGCGTCGTCACCGTGAGCTCGATCTCGCTGTGGTAGGCGAACGGCCGGTCGCTGAATGTTTTCTTTTTGGACACCGGGGGAAACAACAAGTCAAATGGGGCGATGCCCGTCGAGACAATCACCAGCCTGAAGAATCCGCGGCTCAAGCGCCTCGTGCGGCTGCGCGAGAGGCGCCAGCGGGACGAGGACCGCGCGTTCCTGATCGAGGGCTACCGCGAGGTGCGCCGCGCCCTGGAGAAGCGGGTGGCCCTGGACGAGCTCTACTACTCTCCGGGCTGGTTCCTCGGCGAGAACGAGCCGGCCCTCCTTGAGGAGGCGGCCGCGGCCGGGGCGAAGCTTTTCGAGCTGTCCAAGGAGGCGTTCGCGAAGGTCGCCTACAGGGAGCGCCCGGACGGCATCCTCGCGGTGGCGCCGCAGTGGAGGCGCACGCTCGCCGACCTCCCGCTGTCGGACGCCCCGTTCATCCTCGTTGTGGAGGCGATCGAGAAGCCGGGCAACCTGGGGACGATCCTGCGGAGCGCGGATGCGGCCGGGTGCGACGCCGTCGTCGTGTGCGACCCGGTGACCGACCTCTTCAACCCCAACGTGGTCCGCGCGTCGACCGGCGTCCTCTTCTCGGTGCCGTGCCTCGTCGAGGGCAACGAGGCCGTCCTCGCCTGGCTCAGGGGCCGCGGGATCCGGGTCGTTGCGACGACCCCGGCCGCCGAGAAGTCCTACACGGACGCGGACCTGACGGGTCCGCTCGCCGTGGTCATGGGCAGCGAGCAGTACGGCCTGAGCGAGTTCTGGCTGAGGAGCTCGGACGATTCCGTGCGGATTCCGATGGCGGGGCAGGCCGATTCCCTCAATGTCGCGATGGCCGCGCTGATCACGCTCTTCGAGGCGGTTCGCCAGCGCGGGCGCTAACGGGCGCCCGAGCGCAGCAGACGGACCAGCTCCCCCGTGCCCTCCGCCATCGAGACCCTCGGGGCGTAGCCCAGGTCGCGCCCGGCGGCGGAACCGTCGAACCAGTGGTCCTTCGCGAGCTCCGCGGCCACGAACCGGGTCATCGGCGGCTCGCCGCGCAAGCGGAGGAGGCTCCAGGCGGCCTCGCAGGCGGCTCCAATGAAGTACGCGCCCGCAAGCGGGATCCTACGCGTCACGGGGGGCTCCCCGAGGCCCGTGAGGAGCCCGTTGATCCAGTCCCAAAGCACGACGGGCTCGCCGTTGGTTATGAAGTAGGCCTTTCCACCCGCGGGTGAATCCGGAACGCAGAGCGCCGCCTCCGCGGCGATGTGGGCGTCGGCCGCGTTCTCAATATGGACCATGTCGACGCGGTTTCTCCCCTCCCCCACGATCCGGAGGCGCCCCGCCCGCGCCTGCGCGATGACCCGCGGGACAAGGTGGGGGTCACCGGGGCCCCAGACCAGGTGGGGTCGCAGCGCCACCGTTGCGAGGCTCCCCGAATGGGCCGCCAGCACCTCGGACTCGGCCGCGGCCTTGGTCAGGGGATAGGGGCTTGGGCAATCGGTCGTGAGCGGCAGCGACTCATCGGCCCCTGCGAGGTCGCGGCCGTTGTAGACCACGCTCGGCGTGCTCGTGTAGACCAGCCGGCGGACGCCGTGCTCCCTGCAGCCCGCCAGGACGGCCCGGGTCCCCGACACGTTGGCGCTGAAAAAATCGGCGTATTTTCCCCACACGCCGACCTTCGCCGCGGCGTGAAACACGGTCCCAAAGCCGGCGAGGGCGGCGCGGACGGCACCTGCGTCCCCTAGGTCCGCTCGAATGAACCGGACACCGCGCGCCTCGAGGTCGGCGGCGGCCGTGCGGCCGAGCACTGAGACCGCCCGCCCCTGTGAAAGCAGCCGGTCCACGATCCGTCTCCCGAGGAATCCGGCTCCCCCGGTTACGAGGGCGGCTCCCAGTGTGGAATCGTCGGAGCTCATGGATCACGCCGGGTCAATCGACCCGGTATGCGCGAGCAGAGACCGCCCACCGGGAGAGCGCGAGCCGGTGGATCTTCGCGTTGTGGCGCGCGTCGACCGGAAACTGAGCCTTGAAGAGGAAGGTCCTGATCGCGGCGGTGTGAGGATGGAGAAGGGCCAGGGCCCTGAGTTCCGCCGCGAGGGCCTGCGCGTCCGCCCGGCCGCGCGTCGCCGTCTCGGCAACGAGCGCGGGCTGGGAGCGCACGCCAACGAGGGCGCATCGCCGCGCGCGCGGATGGCGCCGGAACACCTGCTCGCACGGCTCGGTGAAATAAGTGGCGTCCTTCGTCAGCACGCGCTCGGCCTTCCGGCCGAGGAACCACAGGCGCCCCGAGTCGTCCAGCATGCCGCAGTCCCCCATCCTGTGCCAGAATCCACCCGGAGGCGGCGGATCGGGGACCTTCGCGGCCGCCGTGGCCTCGGGAAGCCCGTCGTATTCCCGCGTCACGACCGGTCCCCGCACGATGATCTCCCCCACGGAGCCGGATGCAAGGAGGCTTCCGGGCGCCAGCGAGGTGACCGGCTGGTCGGAGAACGAAATGATCGCCGCCTGCATCCCCGCAACGGGCCGGCCGACGCATGCGCCCCGCACGGAATCAGCGTCGATCTCCCCGGCGGAGACCGTGCTCACGGGAAGGGCCTCGGTCGCGCCGTACGGGCTGTGGAGCTGCCCGTTGGGAAGCATCGCGCGCGACGATTCCCAGAGGTCCGCGGGCACGGGCGCCCCCGCACACAGGATGCGCCTCAGGCCGGGCAGCGAGAGTTTCCTCTCGCCGCAGTAGGCCGCCACCTTTCTCCAGAGTGTGGGCGATCCGAACGAGTTCGTCACGCGTTCCTGCTGGATCGCCTGGACGATCCTTGCCGGATCCGCCCTCGCCGGATGCCGGGGATCCACCTCCGGGATGATGCTCGTCATCCCCAGGGCCGGGTTGAAGAGCGCGAAGATGGGCAGGAGAGGCAGGTCCACCTCCCCCGGCTCGATGCCGTAGGTCTCCCGGATGAGCGCAACCTGGGCGTCGAACATCCCGTGCTCGTAGCAGACTCCCTTCGGGGAGCCGGTCGACCCCGAAGTGAAGAGGATGGCCGCCAGTTCACCCGGCTCTGCGTTTGCGGCGTCAATTGCCGCAGCCGCGCCCTCGATACGCGCGGTGTGCGAGCCGCTGACCGGAACGCGCGCTCCGACGGTTCGAAAGGCCCGCCTGCACACCCTTGAGAGGACCTGCGCGATCGGAATCCCGACGAGCGCCCGCGGCCTCGAGCGCGCGACGCAGGCGAGGAAGTTCCCGAGACCCATTCCCGGGTCGATGATGACAGGCACCGCCCCGATCTTGAAGAGCGCGAACGCCGACGCGATGAGAGGGAGCCCCGGCCTCACCATGACCAGCGTCCGGTCGCCGCGGCGGACTCCCCTTGCCGCGAGCTTGGCGCACCAAGCGTCGGTCTCCGCGCGGAGCGCGGAGAAGTCCAGGGAGAGGTAGTCAATTGCGCCCGCCGCGTTCCGCCCGCGTGGCACCTTGAGCGCCGTCGCCGCGGGTTGCGCGGCTGCCATCCGGTCAAGATGGCGGGCGATATTTGCGTTCACGCTTTGAGCGATGGCGCCTCGGCGAGCAGGGAAGCCTGCCAGGGCAGGAGGATTTCGCCCAGCTTGCGGGGTGCGCGCGCGATCTGCGAAAGCTGGGAGCGGTTGGCGATCAGCGTCGGCTCGATCGAGATCCTTGACGCGATCTTGTCGCGCTCCTCCTTGATCCGGTCGAGGAGCTCGATCTCCTCGCGCGTGAGCGGCGAATGGTTGGGATCGCGTCCGGGCCTGCGGGGGAGCGTGCGCGGGTCCCTCTCGATGCCCTCGCGGACGGCGGCCGCGAGCGACCCGATGAGCCGGGCATGGCGCTTTCCGAGGTTCACGCCCGAGAGGATGGACTCGACGGTGCCGCCCTCGTCGGACATCGAGGCAAGACGCACGAGAAACTCGTTCGAGCAGACCTTGAACGGCGGGGTGTCCAGCCGCTGCGCCTGCTCCTGGCGCCAATGCCAGACCGCGTGGAGCACGGCCTGCCCGCGCGCGCGCAGGCGCTCCGACTTCCCGATCCGCCAGTCGTTTTCGTCCGGCGGCGCGAATCCGGTGACGCCGGCCTCGATCTGCGCCCGGCACTGCTGCTCCATCCACTCGACTCGCCCGAGGCGCTTGAGCTCGCGCGTGAGGATGTCGCGCAGCGAGGGAAGGTACCACACGTCGAGCGCGGCGTAGTCGAGCAGCTTTCGAGTGATGGGCCTGCGCGACCAGTTGGCCTTCTGGCCGTCCTTGTCCAGCTTGACGCCGAAATTGTCCTCGATCAGGGACGCCAGGCCAATGCGGCTGCGCCCCAAGAGCTGCGCGGCGAGCATGGTGTCGAAGAGGCTCGCTGCCCGGAAGCCGCAGAAGTCGTGGAGGAGCCGCAGGTCGAAGTCGCTCCCGTGCATCACGAGGGGCTTCCTTGCGAGCCTCGACCAGAGGGGCCCCAGGTCGAGCGGGGCCAGGGCGTCGACGAGGAAAACCTCGCCGCCCACGAAAAACTGCAGGAGGCACACCCGGACACGGAACCGGTACATGTTGTCCGCCTCGGTGTCCATGACGACCTCGACGTCCTTCTCGATCGCCTCGAGGAGCGGCTGCAGCTGGCCGTGCTGGTCGATCAGCGTGTAGCCGGAAATGCGGGGATGCTGTGTCTTTACGCCAAGGAGGCGGCGGACCGGGTGCGGCAGAAAACGGGAAATCATCTCAGTCAATGCGAGCTTTGCTCTCCGGGCCAAATAGGGCGAATCCTAAAAAAGCAAGAGCACCCTCCCCAACGGGGGCCTACCCCGCCCACCCCGAGAGAAACGCCGCGACGAGAATCGGGAGGTCGGGGCTGTAACCGCCCTCGAGGACGCCAGCCGAGGCAAGCCCGGTCTCCCGCAGCCATTGTCCGAGCAGCAGGAAGTCCTCGGCCTCGAGAGTCAGCTCGGTGATCGGGTCCCGGGCGTACGCGTCGAATCCCGCGGAGACAAGGAGGAGGTCCGGCTGAAAATCCACGACGGCGTCAAGCGACTCCCGCATCGCGTCCATGAGCGCCACGCGCGGCGTCAGGGGAGGCACGGGCCAGTTTCGGGCATTGCCCCGGTCGGCGAGGCCGGTTCCCGGGTAGCACGGGGACTGGTGCACCGAGCAATAGAGGAATCCCTCTCGTCCCTTCAGGATGTCCTCTGTGCCGTTTCCGTGGTGGGCATCGAAGTCCCACACGGCGACCCGGCCGACGGCGGAGTCGAGGCGGGCGGCGAGTGCGGAGATCGCAACCTGGTTCAGGTAGCAGAAGCCCATGGCCTGGTCCGCGGTCGCATGGTGCCCCGGTGGGCGCATCAGGGAGAAGGCGGGTCGCCGGACTGCGAGCGCGTGGCGCGAGGCCTCGAGCGCGGCGGCGACGGAACGCCTGGCATGGAGCGCTATGCCGGGAAAATACGCCGTGTCCGCGTCAAAGTTCTCGGGCCTCTCCAGGCGGGCCAGGTGCTCCCGGGTGTGGGCAAGGAGGAGGATCTTGTCGGGGACTTCCTCCCCGGGGGCCTTCCAGGACCAGCTTGGGAATTGCTGCCTAAGATGCGCCGCGGTCCTTGTGACGCGCGCCGGCTGCTCGGGATGGTTGGGCGAACCGTACTCGGAGCAAAGGGGATCGTGGATCAGCAGCATGGCAATGGGGCATAGATGCTCTGAAGGTTGGGGTCTGACGCTTGTCTTCCGACGATTCTAGAACGAGCAAAAATGTAACCCAAGAAAATGATTATGCGTCATTTAAAATGTAACAGATGAATTCCTTTGCCTCTTAGTGAGATGGAGTCTCGATGTCATTGCCTTGAGCGTTAAAAGCATATCGTCTCCTGCGGCAGGAGTGTTCGCGCCTCCGGTGCAGAATGCGCGCCAGTCATGGCGCGGATGGACTTTCGTCCTGACGCTTTGCCTCCTCGCCGTCGCGGCGGTCATGGTCTGGCAGGGGATCACGGCGGCCGGCAACCCGGATCCGACCCTGCCGCGCACCAGCGCCGCATCGGCGACGCTCGACATAGCCGTCCTCGTGTTTCGAGAGGGCCTCGAATGCATCCTCGTTCTCTCGGCGCTGACCGCCAGCATGGTCGGTTCTAACCATGTTTACCGCCGGCCGATCGCCGTTGGCGTCGGCCTCGGCCTCGTGGCCACGATGGTCACCTGGTTCATCGCGGTCGGCATCGTCAGCGACCTTTCGAGCAGCGTCTCGGCGCTCAACCTGCAAGCCGCGACCGGCCTCCTTGCCGTCGTCGTCCTCCTCGTGGTCATGAACTGGTTTTTCCACAAGGTCTACTGGTGCGGCTGGATCTCGATGCATTCGCGGAAGAAAAAGGACCTGATTGCCAGCGCGTCGGAAGCGGGTGCGCCGATGGCCGGCGTCCTGCGGGGATTTGCGCTGCTGGGATTCGCTTCGCTGTACCGCGAGGGCTTTGAGGTGGTTCTCTTCCTTCAGACCTATTACCTGAAGCTCGGCGGCCGCGTCGTGGCGCTCGGCGCATTCCTCGGGCTCATCCTGACCGGCATGGTGGCCGTCCTCACCTTTGTCGCCAACCGCAGGCTCCCCTACCGAAGGATGCTGGTCGCCACGGGGATCATGCTCGGCGTGGTGCTCCTGGTCATGGTCGGCGAGCAGGCCCAGGAGATGCAGCTCGCCAACTGGATCCCGACGACAACCCTCACCGGCCTTGTGCCGCTTATTCCGGCTTGGGCCGGACTTTGGTTCAGCGTGTTTCCGACAGTGCAGACGCTGGCAGCGCAGGGCGTGGCCGGAGCCATCGTCATCGGCTCCTATTTCTACGCACGCCGCCAAAGCGGGTGCGTCACCTGTCCCGCGAGGGGCAGTTCGGCCACCGGCTGCTGATCAGGCCGGCTTCGGTCCGGTCGCGTTTCGGCCAAAATGGGGGTCTTGCGTCAATCTGACCCGCACTGTTTGAACCGAAAAACCGGAATTCCCTCAAATAGGGAAACCGCCCATTTTTTGGCAAAAATAGGCCTTTTTTGCCTAAAAAACGCGAATTCTTGGCCAAAAATGACCTATTTTGGCTTTTTTTCGATAAATCGAAATTTTCGGTTTTTTGGCCCGGATTGGCCCAAAAAACCGAACCCTTTGCCGCCGCCTGGGGCCCTTACCGGCGCTTCTTGACGAGCAACTGGGCGACCGAAAAGCGGACGATTCCCTCGAGGCGCTCAACCTCCGCCGCCAACATGGAGTCCTTGGCCTTCAGGGCGTCCTCGGCCCTCTTCATGGCGTCCTCAACCGCGTGCGCGTCGATTTTCTCCTCGTTGATGGCGCTGTCGGCAAGGATGGAAACCTTTTCCCCGGTCACCTGGGCAAAGCCGCCGCCAACCACGAGAAGCGTGGTCACCCCTCCCTTGCTGGCGCGGAGTTCCCCGGCGCCGACCTGAGTCACAAGCGGGATGTGCCCTGGCAGGATGCCGATCTCGCCCTCCACGGTCGGGATGACGACCGTATCGACCGTGTCGGAGTAGACCCGGGCCTCCGGCGTCACGATCTCGAGGGTGAGCGGCATCGGGTTATTTCTTCGCCCCGATGACTTCGTCGATGCCGCCCTTCATGTAGAAATCCCCCTCTGGCACCTCGTCGAGCTCGCCATTGAGGATCATCTTGAATCCCCGGACGGTCTCCTTGACGGGCACGTATTTGCCCGGCGCGCCCGTGAACACCTCGGCGACCGAGAAGGGCTGCGAAAGGAACCGCTGGATCTTGCGCGCGCGGTAGACGGTCAGCTTGTCCTCGGGCGACAGCTCGTCGAGGCCGAGGATGGCGATGATGTCCTGCAGGTCCTTGTAGCGCTGAAGGACGCGCTGGAGCTCGCGCGTCACCCTGTAGTGCTCCTCGCCGACGATCGAAACCTCGAGGGCCTTCGAGACCGAGGCGAGGGGATCGACAGCGGGGTAGATGCCGAGCTCTGCGATGGAGCGCTCGAGGACGATCGTCGAGTCAAGGTGGGCGAACGTGTTCGCGGGGGCCGGGTCGGTGAGGTCGTCCGCCGGCACGTACACGGCCTGGACGGACGTTATCGAGCCCTTGTTGGTCGAGGTGATCCGCTCCTGCAGGACCCCCATCTCGTTGGCGAGAGTCGGCTGGTAGCCGACGGCGGACGGGGAGCGGCCGAGGAGGGCCGACACCTCGGAGCCCGCCTGCGAGAACCTGAAGATGTTGTCGATGAAGAGGAGCACGTCCTGGTTCTTCTCGTCCCGGAAGTACTCCGTCATCGCAAGGGCCGAGAGGGCGACGCGCATGCGGGCGCCCGGCGGCTCGTTCATCTGGCCGTACACGAGGGCGACCTTGGACTTGGAGAGGTCCTTCTGGTCGATGACGCCTGCCTCGGACATCTCGTGGTAGAGGTCGTTGCCCTCGCGCGAGCGCTCGCCGACGCCGGCGAACACCGAGTAGCCGCCGTGCGCCTTGGCGATGTTGTTGATGAGCTCCAGGATGACGACCGTCTTGCCCACCCCGGCGCCGCCGAACGCGCCGGCCTTGCCGCCCTTGATGAAGGGGCAGATGAGGTCGATCACCTTGATCCCGGTCTCAAGGATCTGGGCCTTGGTGTCCTGGTCGACCAGCGCAGGGGCCGGCCGGTGGATCGGGTACCTTTTCTCGTACGTCACCGGCCCCTTCTCGTCTACCGGGTCGCCCGTGACATTGAAGATTCGCCCCAGGACACCCTCCCCGACCGGGACGGAGATGGGGCCGCCCGTGTCTGTGACGCTCATCCCGCGCTTGAGCCCCTCGACCGAGGACATGGCGATGGCGCGCGCGACGCCTCCGCCGAGGTGCTGCTGGATCTCGAGCGTGAGGCGCTCATTCTTGCCGACCACCGTGAATTCGATGAGGAGAGCCTGGAAGATGGGCGGGATCTCGTGCTCGGCAAACTGGACGTCGACCACGGGGCCGATCACTTGGACGATTTTTCCGGTGTTCATTTTTTCGTAAAGGGGGACGGGCTTCAGGCCGCGCTGAACTGAGCCGCGGCGATCTCGAGGATTTCCTGGGTGATGGCCGCCTGGCGGGCCTTGTTGAACTTGAGCGTCAGGTCGCCCAGGAGCTCGGTCGCATTGTCCTTGGCGGTCTTCATGGCGACCATGCGCGCGCTGTGCTCGGACGCCTTCGCCGAGAGCGCGAGCTGGTGGACCTGGTGGTCCACGTAGAAGGGAAGGAGGGCGTTCAGCACCTCGTGCGCGCTGGGCTCAAAGAGGACCTCGCGGTCGTCGGCGTGGGGGACGCGCACCGTGCCCGTGTCATGCCCGAGCTGGTCCAGGAAGTCCTTCAGGCTGTGGAGCGGGAGGATGGGACGGACGACCGGCTCCTGGACGAGCGTGTTCTTGAACCGGGGGTAGATGACCTCGATGGTGTCGATCTTCCGCTCGATGTACTCCTTGATCATGAACTCCGAGGCCACCTTGACCTCGGCGAACGGGACGCGGTCATGGACCTGGAAGTCGGCGATCATCTTGCGCTTGGTCCGGGCGAGGTACTGGGTCCCCTTGCGCCCGATCGAGTAGAAATTCGCCGGCGTCTTGATCTCGGCCACGAGCTTGAAGAGGTTCGAGTTCAGGGGTCCGCAGAGGCCCTTGTCGGTCGTGATGAGGAGGATTCCGCGCGTCGCGACCTCGCGCTGGACGAGGAAGGTGTGGGCCGACTCCTCTATCCCGCGCGCCAGCGCCGCCAGCATGTCCGCCATCAGGTTGGCGTACGGGAGCCCGGCCAGGGCCTGCTGCTGCGCCTTCTTCATCTTCGAGGCCGCGACAAGCTCCATCGCCTTCGTGATCTGGCGGGTGTTCTTGACCGACTTGATGCGTCGGCGGATGTCGCGTGTGCTGGCCATGGGTCTTTGTCCCTATGTGATCGGGGTGCGGGCGCCCTTTAGGCGGCGTACGAGGCCTTCCACTCCTCGCAGGCCGCCTGCAATTTTGCCTCGAGGTCCTTATCGAGGGCCGCCTTGGTGCGGATCTCGGTGAGGAGGTCGTCCTTGCGGGTAGTGAAGAAGCTCTTGAGCGAGGACGCCGCCTCGACGACCTTCTTGATGTCGATGGGTTCGAAGAAGCCCTTCTGCATCGCGAAGAGGACGGTCACCTGGAGCTCGATCGGGAGCGGCGAGAACGCCGGCTGCTTGAAGAGCTCGACGATGCGGCCACCGCGCTCGAGCTGGGCCTTCGTCTTCGCGTCGAGGTCGGAGCCGAACTGCGCGAATGCCGCGAGCTCGCGGAACTGGGCGAGCTCGCCCTTGAGCTTCCCGCCGACCTGCTTGGTCGCCTTGATCTGGGCCGACGAGCCCACGCGCGAGACCGAGAGGCCGACGGAGACGGCGGGCCTGATGCCCTGGTTGAAGAGGTCCGTCTCGAGGAAGATCTGGCCGTCCGTGATCGAGATGACGTTGGTCGGGATGTAAGCCGACACGTCGCCCGCCAGGGTCTCGATGATGGGGAGCGCCGTCAGCGAGCCCTTCCCGTCGAGCCGCGCGGCGCGCTCAAGGAGGCGGCTGTGAAGGTAGAACACGTCGCCCGGGTACGCCTCGCGGCCGGACGGGCGCTTCAGGATGAGGGAGATCTGGCGGTAGGCGACGGCGTGCTTGGAGAGGTCGTCATAGACGATCAGTGCGTCCATTCCGTTGTCCATGAACCATTCGCCCATGGCCGCGCCCGAATAGGGGGCGATGTACTGGTTGGCGGGATTGTCGGCCGCGGGCGCCGCGACGATGATCGTGAACTCGAGCGCGCCCGCCTTCTCAAGCGCGGAAATCGTGCGCACGATGTTCGAGTTCTTCTGCCCTATGGCGACGTAGATCGAGTAGACGGGCCGGAAGCCCTTGTCGCCCGAGGCGAGGCCGACCTTGTTGATCTTCGCCTGGTTGATGATCGTGTCGATCGTGATGGTCGTCTTGCCGGTGCCGCGGTCGCCGATGATGAGCTCGCGCTGCCCGCGCCCGATGGGGATCATCGAGTCGATGGCCATGATGCCGGTGAAGAGGGGCTGGGAGACGGACTTGCGCACGATGATGCCGGGCGCGATCTTCTCGACGGGATAGGTCTCCGTGGAGCCGATCGGGCCCTTGCCGTCGACCGGGTTGCCGAGCGCGTCCACGGTGCGGCCGAGGAGCGCCTTGCCCACGGGGACCGAGAGGAGCTTGCCGGTCGTCGTGACCTCGTCGCCCTCCTTGAGCAGTGCGATGTCGCCCAGGATGACGCAGCCGACCTCGTCCTCCTCGAGGTTGAGCGCGATCCCGATCGCACCCCCGGGGAACTGCACCATCTCGTTGTACATCACGTCGGAGAGGCCGTCGATCTTGGCGACGCCGTCCGCGACCGCGCGGATGTTGCCGGTGTTCTTCTTGACCGTCTTGCTGGAGAGCTTGGCGATCTGCTGTTCGATTTGTTCGAGGACGGTGCTCATGGAGCGATGGTGGTAATGGGTAGGGCGGGTTGCTTGAAAGGGAGGGGGCCTGCTCCTTAGACGGAGGACGCGAGCGCGGCGAGCTGGCCCGCGACTGACGACTCGTAGACGTCGTCGCCGATGTGCACGCGCAGCCCGGCGATCAGCTCGGCATTGGGCTTTGCGGTCGCCGTCACCGCGCGGCCGTATTTTTTCGTCATTGAGGCCGCGATCGCCGCCAGCATCGCGTCGTTGACGGCTCCCGCGTGCTCGACGATCGCGTGGCCCTTCGCGAGCTCGGTCGCGATGAGCCGCTGGTAGGCCTTCAGCACCATGACGGGGTTCGCCGTCCCGTGCTTTTCGACGTACTCGAGGACGCCCGCGACGCGGTCGGCCGAGACGGCTCCGTCGACAATGCTCATTGAGAAGAGCTGGCGGGCGAACTTCAGGGCGATCTTCGCGTGCGAGGCCATTTGGCGGGTGCTTCCGGGTTATGCGCGCGTCACACGCTGTTGAGCTCGCTGGCCGCGGACTCGCTGTAGCGGTTCCGGTCGGCGTCCGAGAGCTCCTTCGAGAGCACGCGCTGGGTCGTCTCGACGACGAGGCGGGCGATCTCGGTCCTCGCCTCGGCGAGCATCTTCTTCTTCTCGAGCTCGATCACCTGCTGGGCCCTGACGAGGATGTCGTTGGCCTTCGCGGCGCTCTCCTGGGTCTGCTTCTCCAGGAACTCCTTCGCCTGCTTCCTGGCCTCGTCGATGATCCTCGTGGCTTCGACCTGCGCCTTCTTTGCGCTGGCGACGCTCTCCTGCTGGATCGCCTCGAGCTTCGCCTTCATGTCCTCGGTGTACTGGAGCCCGGCTGCGATCTTCTTCTGGCGCTCGTCGAGCGTCGCGAGGACCGGCTTGAACGCGAACCTCCAGAGGACGAACGCGACGACCAGGAAGTTGACGATCTGCGCCAGGATGAACGGCACGCTGATGCCGAAGTCCTGGGTGATCTTCGTGATCCCTGTGGCGGCCTCGGCCGGCGCTACGGCAGCCTGTGCTAGGATGAGGAGGGGGAATGGCATGGCGTCTCGTCGGTGAAAGGGGCCGGGCCGGCGACGGGCGCCAGCACGGGAGTGGCTATTTTCCCAGGAAGAGCGCGTAGAACGCCACGGCCTCGGCGAGGGCCATGCCGATGATGCCCTGGACGAGGATCTGCGTTGCGGCGCCCGGGTTGCGGCCGACGGCCTCCGCGGCCTTGAAGCCGACGAGGCCCACGCCGATTGCGGCGCCGAGGCAGCCGAGGCCGCCCTGGATGCTTCCTGTCATTTCTGCAATTACTGTGGTCATTGTTATGTGTGCTTTTTTGGTGGATTGCCGCCGTCCGCGCGTTGCACGGTCCCGGCGGTAAAGGGTTGTGTCAGTGCGCGGCTTCCTTGTGCCCGTCGTCGTGGCCGTCGCCATGATTGCAGATGAGCCCAATGTAGACGCTCACGAGCAGCATGAAGACGAACGCCTGGACGAAGCCGATGAGGAGCTCCAGGAAGTAGAACGGCGCGGGAAGGCCCCATTTTTCGATGCCGCTCATCGCGTGCATGAGGTTCTCGCCGCCGAAGATGTTTCCGAAGAGCCGGAACGAGAGCGAAATCGGGCGGAAGAGGATCGAGACGATCTCGATGAGCCCGGCGCCGAAGAAGATGACGAAGAGCGGATAGTAGATGATCGCCGGGGTGTGCTTCTTGTCCGCCTTGTTGCCGAAGATGTCCTTGAGGACAAACACCGGGCCGGCATAGCGCATGATGAAGTAGAACCAGCCGCAGAAGGCCACGGTCGCCAGCGCGATCGTGGCGTTCATGTCCGCGTTGCCCGGGCGGATCAGCTCCATCCAGGCGCCCGACTTGTGGTCGACCATGTAGATCGTCCCGACCCCGGGGAAGAGGCCGCTCCAGTTCTGGATCAGGATGAAGGTGAAGAGGCAGAGCAGCAGGGGAAAGGCGGGCATCGCGACCTTCTTGCCGACGATGGGGGATATCAGGTTGAGGATCCCCTCGACCAGGTTTTCAACGATCGCCTGGGCCCGCGACGGGATCAGCTTCGGCCTCATGATGGCGAGGCGGATGGCGACGATGAGAATCAGGGCGACTACCCAGCTGGTCACCATGCTGTTGGTGACCGGGAGAGGGCCAATCCTGAACAGCGCCGTCGCGGCCGTCTCGACGCCCGCTTTCTCCGCTCCAAAGGCCGGGACCCCAGTCGCAAGGGACGCAAGGATTAGGGCGAGCTTAGAGACTCGGGACATGGATCGGGAATTCAGCTGAACGCGTGGAAACGTGTAGTGGTAGGCAATGGCCCCTTGCTCCGTCAACAACCGAAAAGGTAAAAGCTTGGGGAGGGCCTTTTCGGCGGCCGATATTATGCCTCGGGCGTGTTTCGGGACTTACCTATCGTGATGATTGCCACGGCTCCAATGATGATGGCGGCGGCGAGCAGGATCCTCAGGTTCATGGGCTCGCCGAGGACCAACCATCCGAGGATGATGGCCACGACCGGATTCACGTAAGCATACGTGGAGACCTTTGCCGGCGTGCTGTGCTCGAGCAGCCAGATGTAGACCGGAAATGCGACGATGGACCCGACGACTACGAGATAGGCAAACGCGGCCCATGAGTAGGTGCTCACCGATGCGGGATGGAACTCCCTACTCTCCCCCAATGCCAAGCCCGTCAGCAGCATGCATCCGCTGCCCGTCAGCATCTGCATCGACGAGGCCAGCATCAGCGGGGTGCGGCTCTTCAGGTGCTTGCTGTAGAAGGACCCCACCCACCAGCTGATGCTGGCGAGGAAAAGGGCCACGAGATCGGCAGCCGGCGGCCGGGAATCGGCCGGAAGGCCACCGGGGCCAACCAAAAGCGCCAACCCGGCGATCCCGACGGCAACACCGCACAAGAGGCCGGCACGCGGTCGGTTTCCCCCGGGCCTCAGCCATTCGAAAATGACCACGATGAGGGGCGACGCCCCGAGAATCAGCGCCGTTATGCCCGAGGGCGTCCTCAGCTCGGCCCACGAGACAACCGCATTGCCGCCCAGGAGCAGGAATGCACCGATTATTGCCTGCTCCCTCCATTGGACAGCGGTCGGCCACGCCGCCCCCCGCAGCTTCAGGAACGTAAAAAGGAGCACCCCTGCGATCGCGAACCTCATCCCGGCCATGAGGAACGGCGGCAGTGTCTCGACCGCTACGCGGATCCCGAGGTAGGTGCTGCCCCAGATGACGTAGATCGCGGCAAACGCCAGGACGAGGGCGCCCCGAGAGGGTGTCGGGTGTGGGTTCAAGATGCGCGGTGCCGGCTCAATGGCGGCGCTCATATTCCATGTGGGCGGCGGTGGCGGCCGCAACCGGGTCCCCGAGAAGGCGGCCCACAAGGTGGAACGAGCAGTCGATGCCGGCCGAGACTCCGGCGGAGGTGATGATCCTTCCGTTGTCGTGAAAGCGCGCTCCCGGCTCCACGATGGCTCCCGGCGCGACCTCGCGAAGGAGGTCGATTGCGAGGTGATGGGTCGTCGCGCGGAGCCCGTCGAGCAGCCCCGCCTTCCCGAGGAGGAGCGAGCCCGTGCAGACGCTCATCGTGACCTCCGCCGTCCGCGACTTTTCCTGTATCCACTTTAAGAGCACATCGTTCCCGAGGAGCGCGCGCGTCCCGATTCCGCCCGGCACGACCAGGATGTGCGCCGGCGGGCAGTCCCCGAGCGTGAAGCCCGGCACGACGTTGAGGCCGTTTCTCGCGCGCACCGAGCCCGGACGCGGTGCGACCGTGTACACGTTGAAGGCCTCTCTGGACCGGAGCTCGTCCGTGACGGCGAACACCTCGAACGGCCCCGCGAAATCGAGCACCTCGACTTCGTCGAACACAAGGATGGCCACGTTTCGCCTCATGCCGATTTTTTATCCTATGCCCGCTTGGCAACGAGGGTAAAATGGCGCTCGGCCCGCTTCTGGAAGACGGTCGGCTCCTCGAAGGGCAGTCCGGCGTCGGCTGATTCACTCCAGTCGGAATGGGCGCGCACGAGCGCGACCGCCTCCCGGAAGTAATCCTCATGGTCGGTCCTGAAGTAGAGTGCGGCGCCCTTTGTCGTCCTCGCGGCGACGGCCGCGAGGAATCCGGGCTTTAGGACCCTATTCTTGTGGTGGCGCCGCTTGGGCCAGGGATCGGGGAAGAGCAGATACACGTCGCCGAAGTGCGCCCCGACCGGCATCGCCGCCAGGAAGTCATCAGCGTCCGCAAGGAAGAAATGAAGATTCCCGAGACGCGCTCGGCTCTGTTTTCTTTTTGCGCGCGCCACGCGGTCCGACGAGATGTCGACACCGATGCAGAGTTCACCCGGATGCGTCGCAGCATATGCTGAAAGGAAGTGGCCGTGCCCGCTTCCGACTTCCCATACGAATCGCCCGGACGAAGGGATGATCTCGAGAAGCTCGCGGCGCAGGTGATCGCGCCGCTGGGCAATCAGCCTTCTGTGCCCGGCTGTCACGCCCGGACTCAAACGGCCGAATCCCCTTCCCTACCCGCCTCGATGGCCACCATCAGCAGGCTGATGTCCGTGGGGTTTACGCCGCTCATCCGACTGGCCTGTCCAAGCGTAAGAGGTTTAATATGAGTGAGTTTTATCGCGCTCTCCCGGCGTAGGCCCGGGATGGAAAGGTAGTCGATTCCCTGGGGGATGCGGATCTTCTCAACATGTCTGAGTCGGTCGACTTCCTTGAGTTCTCGATCCAAATATCCCTTATATGCAACAGTATACAATACTTCGCGGCGAACCTCTGGGGTCTCGTCCATGAAATCCTGTGGAAGCAAGATGCCGTGCCCCACTCGGCGAACCAAATTACCCCAAGTTTCTCCATTGGAACGATTTACTTCCATGAAATCGATCCATTTCCGAATTCGCGAGACCTTGTCCTCTATCCGATCTAAGCGTTTATAGTTAATCAACTTATGTGTCTTTGCGTGATTCACGAGGCGAACCTCCGCGCTTCCATGGTTCAAGAGAAGGCGGTGCTCCGCGCGGCTCGTGAACATCCGGTATGGTTCGTCGGTGCCCTTGGTTACCAGGTCGTCGATAAGGACACCGATATAGGCTTCATGGCGCCCAAGGACGAGGGGCTCCGCTCCCCTAGCCTTGTTGGCGGCGTTCACACCCGCGACCAAGCCCTGACCGGCGGCTTCCTCGTAGCCCGAGGTCCCGTTAATCTGGCCGGCCAGAAACAGGTTCGCCTTCAGCTTGGATTCGAGCGTCGGGAAAAGCTGCGTCGGCGGCGCAAAGTCATATTCAACGGCATAGGCCGGCCGGAGCAAAACGGCGTCTTCAAGGCCTGGAATCGAGTGAACCATTTCTAACTGGACGTCGAGCGGCAGCGAGGTCGAGAGGCCGTTCACGTAATACTCGTTTGTCGACAGGCCCTCGGGCTCCAGGAAAAGAAGATGGCTGGGCTTGTCGGCGAATCGAACAAACTTGTCCTCGATGCTTGGACAGTACCTGGGACCGACACCTTCGATTTCTCCACTATACATGGCAGACTTGTGCAGGTTGTCCCTGACGATCCGGGCTGTTTCGGCCGTCGTATGCGTCATCCAGCATGAAATCTGGTTCGATCCAGGCTCCCATCCAAGGCGCCGCTCCCCGGATTGTTCCACGTGGAACAAATCCTCCGGTTGGCGGGTGTCGTGGAATGCAAAGAAGGTCGGCTTGGGATCACCTTTTTGCTCCTGCATCTTACCGAAGTCTATACTGCGGCCGAGTATGCGCGGGGGCGTCCCTGTCTTCAGGCGCCGCAACTCCATACCCGTTTCCATCAAGCTAGCGGACAGGGTCTTGGAGCTGAAATCCCCCAGCCGCCCGCCTTCATTCTTGTTTTGCCCAATGTGCATCAGCCCGCGCAGGAAGGTTCCCGTCGTCACGACAACGCAGCTGCCGTGGAATTCGACGTCGAGGCTCGTGCGGCAGCCAACGACCGATCCCATGTCGTAGATCAAGCCGGTGACCGTTGCCTGGAACAGCGTGAGGTTCGGTTGGAGCTCGAGCGTGTGCTTGAGCCGAAACTGATAGGCCTTCTTGTCGCACTGGGCCCGCGGCGACTGGACGGCCGGACCCCTGGATTCGTTCAGCAGCCTGAACTGGATCCCGGTGACATCCGTATTGATCGCCATCTCTCCGCCCAGCGCATCGATTTCGCGCACAATTTGACCTTTGGCCTGCCCGCCGATCGCCGGATTGCAGCTCATCTGTGCGATCGTATCGATGTTGCCCGTGAGGAGCAGGGTGGTGGCGCCGACCCGGGCCGAGGCAAGCGCGGCCTCGACACCGGCATGGCCGGCACCGCACACGATCACGTCGTAGCTTATCTTGCTTAATTGCAATTATTTACAATATCACGTCCGAACGGATCCCGATGGCAGCCGGACGCCCACCGGCGCCGGCCGAATCATTTTCCGATGCAGAAGGACGCGAACAATTGATCGAGCATGCGCTCGTTGTCCACCTTGCCGGAGATCTCGCCGATCGCCGACAGGGCGCCGCGCAGGGCGCTCGCAAGAAGCTCAGCCGGCGCTTCGCTGGCAATTTTCTCGAGCGCATCGGCAAGGCAGTCGCGGGCCTCGGCAAGATAATGCGCGTGCCGCGCGTTGATCGCGATCCGCTCGTCGCCGATGGTCGTCTGCAGGCCCTCGGCGAGGCGCGCAATCTCGTCCAGCATCTGCCCGAAGCCGCTCCCGTTGAGCGCGGATACCTCGACGGACCGCAACCCAGGGGGAGGAGCCGCGATCGGGCTCCGCCCATCCCCGAGGAGATCCACCTTGTTCAGGACAACAATTGTATTTGAGGATGTGATACATTGCCGCAGGGCCGGGGGCAAGGGAGGCGTGGGGCGCGCCGCATCCAGCACGAGGAGAAAGAGGTCGGCCCCCGCCGCGAGATCGAGGGTTTTCTCGATTCCGAGCGCCTCGACCCCGCTCGCCAGGGGATTCAAACCCGCAGTGTCGACGAGCCGGAGGCCGTGCGGCCCCACATTGACCCTCTCCTCGATGAAGTCGCGCGTGGTCCCAGGTTCCGGGCTCACGATCGCTCGTTCCCTCCCGACGACACGGTTGAGGAGCGAGCTTTTCCCCACGTTCGGCTCTCCGAGGATGACGGTCCCGATTCCCTCGCGAAGCAGGGTCCCCGTGCGCTCGGTAGCGAGCATCTGGCCCGCGCCGGCGAGGGCGGAAGCAATCCGCTCCTCGAGGCGCCTGCGGTCCTCCGGGGGCAGATCCTCGTCCGGGAAGTCGATGTAGGCCTCGACGGTGGCCAGCGAGCCCACGACTTCGTCCACAATCTTGGCCAGGTGCCTGCCGAGCGCCCCGCGCAGCACCTGTCGGGCCGACGCGAGGGCCCGCTCGCTCCGTGCGCTGATCAGGTCCATGACGGCCTCCGCCTGGCTCAGGTCCATCCGTCCGTTGAGGAAGGCGCGCTGCGTGAATTCCCCCGGACGGGCCGGGCGGCAGCCACGGGCGAAGAGGTCCGAAAGTATCTTCTGGGCGATGAACGGGCTGCCGTGGAACGAAATTTCCAACGCGTCCTCGCCCGTGTATGAATGCGGGGCGACGAACAAGGTGGCGACGACGTCATCCACGACCGCGCCTCCGCGTTCCCTGTAGTCGGCGTGGGTTGCAGTGCGGGGTGGGGGAGGAGACTCCATGATCTCGCCGGCGAGTCCAGGCGTATCGGGCCCGCTGATACGTATTACCCCGAGCGCCGCCGTCCCCGCGGGCGTAGCAAGAGCGGCTATCGTGTCCGAATGGCGCGACATGGGCGCCCAACCAACCCGCGCGGCGGCGCGGACTCAAGCGCAGAGACACCTACTCTCCGTAAACAGTGGAACGGTGCCTGAGGGAAAGAACTACGACAGTCACGGTTGGATCCTCGAGGCGGCAGATAACGCGGTAATCCCGGACCCTGTAGCGCCGGCATCAGAATCGCCGAACCAACGTCACCCCGAGATTGATGGGCGCGCCAGGCATTACCGTCTGGCCCGTGACATCGGTTCCCTCTCCGGCGGTGACGAAATAGCGGTGGTTGATCACGTTGTTGAGGTTGAGGCGCGCCTCCCAATGCGCGCTGCGGTAATATGCCACCGCATTGAGGACTGTGAAGGCCGGAAGGCTTACGGAGTCATCGTTGGACGTGTAGCGGCCGCCCATGCTGACCATGCCGGCGCCAATGCCGAATCCACGCGGGAGTTCGTATACCATGAACAGGGAGGCGCTATTTCTCGGCACGAGGCCCGGAAGGCGCCCGTTGAGGAGGACACTCCCCGCGTCATAGCCGCCGTCGACGATCACGGCGTCGAGCAGCGAATAGTCCGCGGAGAGGCTCCAGTTACGCGAGAGGTGCCCGGCGATGGCGAGCTCGACGCCCGTTGAGCGCTGGTCGCCGACATTGCTCACAATACCGTTCAGGGGATTCGTCTCGGATATGTTTCGCTCGACCTGGAAGAGCGCAACCGAGGCCGTGAGGCGCCCGCCGTCCAGTTCCATCTTGGAGCCCACCTCGTAGCTGGTGGTCTCCTCGGGGGCGAGCTCCGCATTGGTGGCTGCGAGGGAGAGGCCGTCGCCGGAAGGCTGGAACGATCTGCCGGCGCTCGCATAGAGCGAATAGTTCCTGGCCGGCTCCCAGACGAGGCCAGCCCGCGGGCTGGCGGTGCGGTTGAGGCTGTAGAGGTCCACGGTGGGAGGAATCAGGCTGTCCTGCTCCACCGAGAAATAATCAAGGCGCACGCCGAGGAGGGCCTTCAGCTGCGCGGAGAAGGCGATCTGGTCCTGCAGGTATAACCCCGCCGTATCCGAGCTCACGGCGCTCCAAGTATGGCTCGACGGGGCCTCATCCGACGGCCTGTCGGTCAGCACCGGGTCAACAAGTGCGACCGGCGCCTCGCCAAATTGCTCGGAATTCACGCCGGCGGTTTGGCGGGCCACCTCGAAACCGAGCAGGATCTTCTGGGTGACGCCGCCCGCGTCGGTCGTCCAGACGCTCTCGAGCTGGTCAAACAGGTCGTTCTGGTCGCGCAGAATATGTCGCCCTGACCTATCTACCCAGACCCGGGAAAGATCGCCGTCAAAAACCCCGCCGCCGGGCACGTATACACCCGTGGGCAGTACATTGTTCCGGTCGAGGGTGTAATGCTCGGTGCGCGCTACGTCGTGGACGGTCCAATCCGGACCGATTTTCCTGTCGACGGTGACCGTCGCCGAATTCACTTCCGCCAGCACATAATCGGCCTTGTGGCCGTCCGGCGATCCATAGTAGTTCGAGATCGGTACGTCCGGGGTCGTTCCGTAGAATCCAGAGCCCGCCAACCCGACGAGCGCCGGCATCCCAAGATCGTCGAGGCGTCGGTCTGTCAGGGAATCCAGCTGGACGAGCACCCGGGTATCCCTGGAAGGGGACCATGCGATTGAGGGGGAAAGATGCCCGCGCTCCAGAAAATATTGGTTGCGGAAACCGCCGGACCGCTCGACCGCCGCGTCGAGACGGTAGGAGAGGTGGCCGAAGGGAAGCGGTCCACCGTCATCGAGCTCGGCCCGTTCGTCGCCCCAGGTTCCGAAGGTGAGGTCGAGTTCGCCGACGGGAGTGTCTGACGGCTTGCGCGTCACGCGGTTGATGATCCCGCCGGCCGATCCGTGGCCGTAGAGGGACGCGGCGGGCCCCTGAACGACCTCAACGCTCTCAATATTGGCCAGGTCTCGGAAGTAAGTCTCGCTGTCGCGAACGCCGTCCACGTATTCGTCGTTCGTAGCCACAAAACCCCGTATGTAGACCTGGTCGCGCTGGCCATCGCCGACAGACGGGCTGACCCCCGCAACGTTGCTCAGAACATCCTCAAGCGAACGGGATCCCTCCAGGAAAAACAGGTCGCGCTCTACGACATTGATCGTCTGGGGGACATCCATGAGCGGCGTGTCGGTCTTTGTACCTGTGTTCGAATCGACAGAGCGGAAGTTGTTTGTCTCGGGTGTCGTATCGACGCTGACCGGCTCGAGGCGGATCACACCGTCTGAAAAACCCTCCTCGGCGTCTGCTGATGACATCATGGGAAGTTCCATGAGCATGCATGCGCCCACCAGTCGGGCTCCATGGACCAATATGCGTGATGTTGAGAAGCGACCGAGTCTCATTGAGAAACTGAGACTCAGTCGCTTAGATAGCAGCTGTCAATCCATAGTGAGATTTTATCTCAATAATCTCATAATATGATATGTGAAAATATGTTAAGAGGTCATTTTTCGATGCGACAGTCTAAGTCTCGAGGAAATTGGTGCGGAGAGAAATTCTCCCCATCCCTCTTAATTCTCAGTCTCGCCACACGATCAAGGCCGCCGCCGGGGTTTTCCATGACGGCGAATCAATGGCAACGCTTCCCAGTCGGGTCTGAACTGCCGCGCCTTATCATCCCACGCACGAATTCGTTGCGCGCAGGACTCCGAGGGCGGCCGGGGTCAGTCGGAGCTCTCGCCCGTGACTACGGTCCCGCCGGTGACGTTGACCTTTTCCAGGATCGCCTTGGTGATTTTCTCGGCGAGCTCGGGCTTCTCCTTGAGCGTCTGCTTGGCCGCGTCGCGTCCCTGGCCGACCAGTTCGCCTTGGTAGGTGATCCACGCGCCCTTCTTCTCGAGAATCTTGTGCTCGATGCCGAGGTCGAGCAGCGAGCCCGAGGCTGAGATGCCCTCGTTGTACATGATGTCGAATTCGCACTCGGTGAAGGGTGGGGCGACCTTGTTCTTCACCACCTTGATCTTCGTCCGGTTCCCTATGACCTTTCCCTCTGGGGTCTTGATCTGGTCTTTGCGGCGGATGTCGATGCGGATCGAGGAGAAAAACTTCAGGGCGCGTCCACCGGACGTGGTCTCCGGATTGCCAAACATGACGCCGATCTTTTCCCGTATCTGATTTGTGAATATGCAGACGCATTTCGTCTTGCTGACGACTGCCGTCAGGCGGCGCATGGCCTGCGACATGAGCCGGGCCTGGCTTCCCATCGTCATGTCGCCCATCTGGCCGTCGAGCTCGGCCTTGGTGATCAGGGCCGCGACGGAATCAAGGACGATGACGTCGATGCTGTTGGAGCGGATGAGGGTCTCCATGATGTTGAGGGCGTCCTCGCCGCCGTCGGGCTGCGAAACGAGGAGGTCGTCGAGCTTCACACCCACGACCCGGGCGTATTTCGGATCCAGGGCATGTTCGACGTCGATGAACGCCGCAAGGCCGCCCTTTCGCTGGCACTCGGCGATGACGCTCAGGCAGAACGTGGTTTTGCCCGAGGACTCCGGCCCGTAGACCTCGACGATACGGCCGAGGGGCAGACCTCCTACGCCAAGCGCGAGATCGATCGCCAGCGAGCCGGTCGAGAGTGTCTCGACCTTCATCTTGGCGTTGCTTCCGAGGCGCATGATCGAGCCCTCGCCGAACTGCTTCGTGATCGATGACAGGGCGAGCTCGATGTTCTTTTCCCGAGCGTGCGCGACGGGAGCTGCTGCTGGGGATTTCGGCTCGGAGGCTTTGGCGGGGGCGGCTTTGGACATGGCTTTAAGGGGGGACCTTGTTGACGCACTCATTTTGAATAGGGGCGATTCAAAAATCCCAAATCGGCCCAGATTTTTTTGGGCCGGACGCCGGGCTTCAACCCGAGGGCGAAACAACACCTGCGCGTAACCTCGCACAGGACTGCGATCCTCGCACCCGGGGCGTCCCGGCCCGTGCCCGGGAAGGCCTTCTCGAAGAGGACAATCGCGCCGCCGAGCCGCCCCCGCCTGCCCGTTGGAAGCCTGGCACCGTTTGCGATCGCGTCGCACACGACCCGGTCGGGGCCGCGGCCCAAGCCGCCGGCGCATTGGCGCGCGATCCGTTCCGTGAATCGGATGACGCTGACGGCCTTCTTACTGTTGCTTCGACGGGTCACGGTTTTGGGGCGGGTGGGGAGCCATGGGACACCCGGAGGGGGAGTCAACGCGGTAATTAGACAAGTCTAATATTTATCCACAGGCGTGTTTGGGGAGCGGTTTGCGATTTTCGCCGTTGGGCGCAGACTTTCCCCCTTATGAACTTTGGCGAATGGCAGCAGCTCTCGCCCGAAGCCGCTGCCCGGGAGGTCCGGCGACGGGCCGAGTCCAATCTGTCGGCCGTCCAGCGCCGCGCGGTGCTGGGGACGCTCCCGGACGAAGCCGCCCTTGCCGCCGCCTTTGCCAAGGCCCCCGCTGGCAGTCCCCTTCGGGGCGTGCCCTACGTGCTCAAGGACCTCTTTGACGTCGTTGGTGAGCGGACATTTGCGGGATCGTCGTTCCTGCCGGAAGTCCGGCCCACTCCAGGACAGGATTCGAAGATCGTGCGCGATCTCCGTGCGGCGGGCGCAGTTTATTCCGGCAAGGCCCACATGTTTGAATTCGCCTGGGGCCTGACAGGGGAGAACGCCCACTACGGCGACTGCGAGCGCCCCGGGTTCCCGGGACGAACTTCCGGGGGATCGAGCAGCGGTTCGGCGGCCGCGGTTGCCGCGGACATCGTCCCTTTCGCAGTGGGAACCGACACGGCGGGCTCAATCCGCCTGCCTGCGGCGTTTTGCGGAGTCTACGGCTTCCGGAACGTGCCGCGCGACCCGTGGATCACCGATGGTGTCCCGCTCGCTCCGAGCTTCGACACAGCGGGCTGGTTCACACGATCGGCCGGCGACATGTTGACCACGCTTGCGGCGCTCGTCGGGGTCCGCACCAGCGAGCGGCCCCCGCGGGGCTGCTACCTGGAAATGCCCGATATTGAGCCGGAAGTGGCGGCTGCATGCCGCGCCGCGGCGACAAGCCTGGCGCCGGCGGCGGACGGGGCGACGCGAGGCGAACTCCTTGAGAAGTTCGCCTCGGCCGCCGAGCTCTACGGCGTCCTGGCCGGACTGGAGACCTGGAAGTTTCACAGGAAATGGGCCGACAGGTACCGGGCCCGATACGGTCCTTTGGTCCAGGCCAGGCTCGATCGCGCGCGCGCGATCTCGCAGGCGCAGGTCGCGGCCGTCGAGCCTAGCTACGCTGCGCTCAAGATCACTTGGACCAAGTTTTTCCAGGCCTATGACTTCCTCGTGATGCCGTCCTCGCCGTTTCCCGCGCTTGCCAAGGCGGATTGCACGCCGGCGAACCGCCTGCGCATGCTGGGCTTGACCGCTCCCGCGAGCCTTGCCGGCCTGCCCGCGATCGCCATTCCGGTACCGCTGCCGTCGGGGATGTCAACGGGCATCCAGGTGATCGTGAATCACCCGCAGAGCCCCGTGCTGGCCTGGGCGCTAGCCCAGCGGGCTCCCTAGATTCACTCGTCGGGCTGGTTCAGGAACAGGAGGCTGATTCCCATGAAAGTGAACAGCCGGAACGCCGGGTCCTGGCCGTTCCAGATCTTGGACTGCCACATGAGGAACCACTCACCGCCGATCGTCATGAACGCGAAATACCACTGGATCATGCTCGCAGTGAACCCGATGGATGCGAGGCCCTTCGCCTTTTTCCATTCGGCGGCCGGCGCTCCCCGGGCCTTCCAGAGGTTGAAGGTGCCGATCCCGATAAGGGCGCAGCAGAGAGCCTCCCATCCGATGATCGTTGCGTAGAAGGCCTTGTGCAGGATCGGCGCGCGGATCGAGCGGTACATCAGGGTGTTTCCCGGGAACGTCGTGTCCATGCTGAGGACGTGCCGCACAAACTGGTAGTTTGAGTTCGGGTCGGTCAGGTTGTTGAAGACGACAACAAGGAGAAAGACGGAGGAAAGGGCCGTCACGATGATCTTGGAGAGTCGAAGTTGCATGGAATGGAGATTGGAGGGCCGGCGCTCGTCCCTGAAGGGCTCGCAGTCCGGCCGTGCGACGTATTGAAACGGACCCAAGCACGGTATGTGCCACGCCTTGCGGCGCCGCAAGGCTCCGTCCGGCCTGCGGGCGTGGAAACGCCGGCTTGCGGCGCCGGGCTCGGTGGCAGCATTCTTGCTCCCTGCGTACGATGCCCGCCCTCATGGACGAACTGAAATCGGAGCTGCGCGCCGTTGTCGGCGCTGAGAATCTCATCGACGGAGGTGATTCCCTGGAAACGCTTTCCAAGGACTTCTATTGGTATTCACCCGTGCTGCGTCGCCAGCTGGAGGACAAGCATGCGGACGCGGCCGTTCGCCCGGGGGGGTTGGACGAGCTCCGCAAGGTCGTCGCGGCGTGCAGCCGCGCCCGTGTCCCGGTTGTGGCCCGTGGGGCGGGAACAGGAAACTACGGGCAATGCGTCCCGCTCTATGGGGGCGTCGTCGTCGATTTCTCCCGGTTGGACAAGATCGTGTCGATCGAGGCCGGGGTGGTGCGCGCCGAGGCCGGCGCCCGGCTCGGCACGATCGAGGCCGAGGCCAGGAAACTGGGGTGGGAACTTCGCTGCATGCCCTCGACATGGGTGAAATGCACGATCGGCGGGTTTTTCTGCGGCGGCTCGGGCGGGATCGGCTCGATAACCTGGGGCGGGATCAACGCCCCTGGGACCGTGAAGTCGGTCACGATCCTCACCTGCGAGGAGGAGCCGCGCCTGGTGCGTCTCGAGGAGGAGGAGTGCCTGAAGGCGCTCCACACCTACGGGACCACGGGGCTCATGGTGGAGGTGGAGATGCGCCTCGCGCCAAAGGTCGACTATGAGCAGCTGATCCTGAGCTGCGCCGACTGGGACAGGCTGCTCGACTGGACGGACTCGGCGGCCCGCCGCCTGGATTGGCGAAAGCGCCTCGTGACCCAGTTCGAGTGGCCGATCCCCTCGTATTTCAGGCCCCTTGCCAAGTTCCTGAAAGCCGGCGAGGCGATCACGTTCCTTCTTGTGGACCGGGCGCAGGCCGATGAGGTCGTCGCGAGCGCAGCCGGGGCCGGAATCAGCTGCGTCTTCAACAGGCCGCTTGGCGATCCGCCCAAGTCGCCGCTTCTCACCGACTACACGTGGAACCACACGACGCTCTGGGCGATCAAGGCGGACCCCTCCATCACCTACCTTCAGTCGGGATTCGGAAGCAACTTCCGGGAACAGTTCGCCGAGCTGCGCCGGCGCTTCCCTGGCGAGATCCTCTTCCACCTCGAATGGACCGCGGGCAACTCAAAGATGATGCGGGGAAATGCCGTCTTGAACAACCCGGACTCGATCGTCGCGGGGGGCATCCCGCTCGTCTTCTTCAAGTCCGAGGAGCGATTGAACGAGATCCTGCGCTGCTGCGACGAGATCGGGGTCTTCATCGCAAACCCGCACACCTTTTACCTGGAGGAGGGCGGGCGCCACCCGAACATCGCGGATAAGCGCGCGTTCAAGGCGGAGGTCGACCCGGGCGCGCTCCTCAACCCGGGAAAGATGAAGACGTACCCGGTCAATCCGTTCGCGACGGAGCCGGCCATTAAATGACGCAGGAAGCCCGCTCCCCGATCGTCGAGCTCACGGATGTCGACAAGCGCTACGGCGACGGCCCGACGATCCTCGACAAGGTCAGCTTCTCGGCGAGGCGGGGCGACTTCATCACGCTCATTGGTCCGAGCGGGTGCGGAAAATCCACGGTCCTCAAGCTGATCTCCGGCCTCAGCCCCGCGTCGTCCGGGCGGATAGTCGTCGACGGTGCCCCGGCGGGCTCCGTGGAGAATCTCGCATTCGTCTTCCAGGAGCCGACCCTGCTGCCGTGGCTCAGCGTCCAAAGAAACGTCGAGCTGCCGCAGCGCCTCAACGGCGCCGGCAAGGGGCCGCGAGCCGAGACCGCGAGGCGCTCGCTTGACCTCGTTGGGCTCTCCGACCGCACGGACTACTATCCCCGGCAGCTCTCCGGCGGCCAGAAGATGCGCGTCTCGATCGCGCGCGCGCTCAGCGTCTCGCCGCGGATCCTCCTCCTCGACGAGCCGTTTGGCGCGCTCGACGAGATGACGCGCGACCACCTGAACGAGGAGCTCCTCGGAATTCGCCAGCAGCTCGCATGGACGGCGTTCTTCGTCACGCATTCGGTGCCGGAGGCGGTCTTCCTTTCAAACAGGATCCTCGTCATGTCCGCCAATCCGGGAAGGATCCACGAGGAGGTCAGGGTCGATTTCCCGTATCCCCGGACGGAGGAGACCCGCGAGTCGGCGCCCTACCAGAAGCTCGTCGGCGAGGTTTCAAGAATCCTGCGCTCGGTCGAGCGCCTCAAGCAATGAGCGGGCCGAAGCAGGGGATATCTGCGGCGCGGGCCTTGCGGCGGACCCTCCCGATCCTCACCGGCGTCGGGATGATAATCGCCTGGTACGCGATCGACATGGCGATGAGCCCCGAGCAGCGCTTCCTCCTGCCGACGCCCGGGGCCGTGGCCCGGGCGTTCGTCGACGAGGGCCCCACGCTCTGGGGCGCGGCGCTCAACACGGGCGGCGGCGCTCTCCTGGGTTTCGGGACGGCGGTCGCGCTCAGCTTCGTGCTCGCGCTCATCCTGTCGCTTTCGCCGCTCGTGCGGGCGAGCTTCTACCCATACCTGATGATCCTGCAGATGACGCCGATCATAGTCATGGCGCCCATCCTCATTCTTTGGGTCGGGCCGGGCCTGAAGAGCGTCACAATCATCACCTTCCTGATCTGCTTCTTCCCTATGGTCGTCAACACGACCCAGGGCCTCGTATCGACGGACAGGAACCTCGTGGACTACTTCCGCATGTGCAAGGCGTCGAAGGCGCAGGAGATTTTCCTGCTACGGGTGCCCGCGGCGCTTCCGTACTTTTTCACCGGCCTCAGGATCGCGGGCACGCTTGCACCGATAGGGGCGATCGTGGGCGACTTCTATGCCGGCAATTCCGCGGGCGGGCAGGGCGGGCTGGGCTTTCTCGCGATCATCTACAGCTCGCGCTTCCAGATGGGTGCGCTCTTCGCCACGGCGGCCGTCAGCTGCCTCCTGGGATTCATCTTCGTGGCCGGGGTGGTAGCGCTCAGCTGGCTCGCGCTTCACAAGTGGCACGATTCCTTTAGCCAATCCGACACTTGAAACGCCGAAGCGACCTCCGAGGCATATGCGCGTCCGTCGTCGCGGCCGGCCTTTTGGTCTTATTTGCGGGATGCACAAGAAACGAGCCCTCCGCAGCTGCTGGCGGGGGAGCCGCACTTCCGAAGGTGAGGTTCAAGGACGACTGGTTCCCCCAGGCGGAACACGGCGGATTCTACCAAGCGCTCGCAAAGGGGTTTTACAAGGATGCCGGGATAGACGTGGAAATCGTCCCGGGCGGGCCCGGGGTTACCGTCGACCAGATTGTCCTCTCCGGGCAGGTGGACATGGCGATGGGCCGGAGCGACGACATCATCGTTTGGGACTCCAATGGGCTGCCCTTCGTGATTGTCGGCGTCTACATGGAGCAGGACCCCCAAGCCATCCTGGTGCACGACGAAAGCCAGGTCCGGGGCTTCGCGGACCTGAACAACAGGACCATCATGGGCGTCCAGGGCTCGACCTGGATCGACTACATCAAGGCCCGCTACCACATCGATTTCCGGTTAATACCGTCGAACTTCGGGATTGCCCAGTTCATGGCGGACAAGGACTTCATCCAGCAGTGCTTTGTCACGAATGAGCCCTACTACGTCCAAAAGAACGGGGGCCATCCCAGGACGCTCCTCATCTCGGACTCAGGATTCAGGCCCTATAGGATAATCTACACGACCCAGCGATACGCCAGGGAGCACCCCGCCGAGGTCCGGGCGTTCCTCGCCGCGTCCCTACGGGGCTGGGATGACTACATGAACGGCGATCCGTCGCCGGGAAAGGCGCTTATCCTGAAGAGCAACGTGAACATGACACAGGAATTCCTGGACTACTCGACCAAGGCCATGGGCGACACGCACCTCGTGCTCGGCAAGCCCGAGGAGGGCGAGCGGCTGGGGCTCATGACCCGGCGCCGCCTGAAGGAGCAGGTCGACGACCTGGTTCGCCTGAAGCTCATCTCCGGGCCCATTCCGGTGGACCAATTTGCGCGATTCGACCTTTTGCCGCCCAACCTTCAGTCGGGGGTCCAATAGGCGTCCGCTTGTTATTGATATTAAGGGGGTAGCAATACTTTTGGCGGGCGGTGGCCGTGGCATGCAGAGTGCTCAAGAGAGAGCCAAACCGAACTACCAAATACATGACCAACCCAATGACTAGGAAAGGCGCGCTTAACGGCGCAGCCGCGCTCTGCATTGTATTCGCTGCTGCTCTGGGGCTGCAGGCACAGTCCTCGACGCCCCCCCCGGCCAGCGCTTCCGCTCCCTCGACAACTACAACCACCACCACAACGTCGTCGACGGAGGCCGGTGCCGAGGATCAGAACGTCACCACGCTTGAGAAATTCACGGTGAGCGACGTGCCGCTCGAGGAGCAGATCCTGCCGACGGTCCGCCCAATTGACAGCGTCTACGGCGATGACCGGAGCATCGTCGATATCCCGCGGTCCGTTTCCAGCGTGAATAAGGCCTGGATGGACGACCGCCAGGTCAAGAACTCCATGGACTTCGGCCAGTTTGCGCCGGGCGTCTATGCCGCGGCCGACTACGGTATCCCGGGCGTTCCCCAGATCCGCGGGGACGAGGCCCAGATCTACGTCAACGGCCAGCAAATCCCGTATTCGCGCAACAGCACGCCCCTGTCCTTCAACGGCGTCGAGGCCATGGACATCGTCAAGGGGCCGGGCACGGCGGTCTTCGGCCCGCAGGGCAACGGCCCCGGGGGCTACGTCAATTTCGTCGCGAAGCAGCCCTATTTCGACCAGGACCACTTTGATGCCTCGGCAACACTTGGCACCCTGACCAGCGGGCACGACTACGCGGACCCCCAGTACACCCTCGATTTTGGCGGGCCGATCAGCGACAAGCTCGCATACCGCGTGAGCTACCTGGCGCGCTACGGCGACGAGTATTACGTCAACGCCAAGGACCAGACGCAGGACCTGTACGCCGCGCTGACCTACCTCGCCACGAAGTCGCTCAAGTTCGAATTCTGGGCGCAGGGATTCGCCACGCGCACCAACGAGGACACAGGGGCAAACCGCGTGACCCAGCAATTCATCTGGAAGGGTACCTACATTGCGGGCCCGACCATCCCGGCGACCTCCGGCGTGCTGGCCTACTACGGCTACGACGTTTACCTTCCGGGCGACGGAGGTGCCCAGACCGACGCTTCGGGCAACCCGATTAACTACCCCTCGGGCACGGACGGCGCCTTTCAGATCGTGGATCCCACGAAGGCCCACGATGTGAAACTGCCCAATTACGATTCGCTCGTGGGACCCAACGACACGGCCCGGTCAAAGTTTTTCCAGGGCCAGCTGAAGAGCACCCTCGACTTGGGAACGGACATGAGCCTCGTCAACCTCGCCTACTACGGCCTGGAGCATTCGAACAAGTTTGAGACTTATGGTTATGACGAGTGGGTGCCGAGAAACCTGAACCTTCAGGACCGCACAGAATTCCACGACAAGTTCAACCTGGGGCCCATCGGAAACAGCCTTATCACGGGCATAGACCTGAGGTACCAGTACGTCCGGTCGGGCGACGACTATTCGTCGGAGCCCTTCTCTTACTACGACCTGAGCCTTCCCCTGAACAACATCTTCTACCCCGGGTTTAAGATCGAGAACGACACATGGGGATCGGGCCTGCAGATTCCCGGCCATCCGGGCTACAGCTACCAGGAGATGCAGGACTCGACGGTCGGGGACTACGCCGCGTTCATCCAGGACGACGTCAAGTTCACGAGCAGTCTCTCGGCGATCCTGGGCTTCCGCGAGGACGCGATCAACGCGAACACCGCCAATCCGCCGCTCACGCAGGCCGGCGTCAACATCGACGACGACAACTCCGACATCTACGGATACATCCCGTACTACAACTACGATGGGTACTATTCGCTAGCGACGCCCATCTATTACAACCGCGGCGCCCTCTACCACTATCAGGCGTCGAAAAACGATCCATCATACTTCGCCAGCCTTATCTACAAACTGACGGAAACCCAGTCGCTGTACCTCACCTACGACGAGGTGGACGCCATCCACGGCCAGACGAACTTCGGTGGAATCTACAACGGCGCCAAGGGTGCACCTGAGGTTCTCTCTGACATAGACAACCGTTCGACCCTCTACGAGGGCGGCTGGAAGGGGAGCTTCCTGAACAATACGCTCTATTCGGGCCTTGCGGTCTACCAGCAGATCAAGAATGAGCCGCAGCCTCCTCCGCCGCACGGCGCGGCGGCAGCTCCTAACACCATCGTGAAAAGCGAGGGCGTCGAATGGGACGCCGTCTACCAGCCCACGAAGGCCCTCTCGATCAATGCGAACCTGACCTACCAGCGGGTGACGCTGTTCGGCTCGTTCTTCGAGGAGACCGGAAACTACCTTGACGCCTATGCCACCACGACACCGGTGGACGGCACCTACGGCACGGGGGTCGGCGCCGTCAACTACGGCGCATACCAGGGTTACGCCTATACGCCGCCGGGCGGGCGCGAGCGCGCCCCCGGCGTTCCGCTGGTCCTCGGGAACCTGTTTGTCGATTACAAGCTCCCTTACCACCTCGAGATCGGCGGCGGCCCGAACTTCATCGGCCGCCAGAACCAGGATGACGAGGGGCTTCTTCATATCCCCGGCGAGGTCGAGGTCGACGGCTACCTCACCTACGCCCCGAGCAGGAAGTGGGATGCCCGTCTCAACGTTACGAACCTGACTGATGCGCGCATCGAGGACCCGATCGACACGAGCTTCGCGGGCAATGACGTCATCTACGTCAGGGCCCCGATATCGGTCTCGCTGACCGTCAGGTACCACCTCTGACCGGCATAGGTTTCCCAATTGAAGAAAAGGGGGCCCTTGCGGCCCCCTTTTTTTGTCACGGCTGGCCCGCCGTGATGAATTCGATCAGGTCCGAAAGCTCCGCGTCCGTGTAGTCGGGGTGCGGCTCCATCTTCGCGCTCGCGACGAGTGACTTGGGGTCCCGCACGTACTTGACGAAAAAGCCGCGGTCATAGCCCGCATATGCTGCGATGACCTGGAATGGCCGGCCGGCCTTGGTTCCGCTGAAGGTGCCCGCTGGACCCGGGTGGCAGCTGGCGCACGAATTTATCCAGATCTCCCTTCCCCTCTGGGCCGCCTGCGACAGGGAGGCCCATTTGCCTGTATAGGCGCCCTTGTACTTGTCGGAGAAGGAAGCGACCTCAAGCGTCGTCACGCCCCACGGCTTCTTGTGCTCGAGGTCGCGGTAGCTTGCCACCCCGGGAACCAGATCGGCCGAAACGGTGATGACGTAGGGCCCCGGATTGTAGGTGAGGCCGGGAGGGGGCCATTTCTCCGGGCCCATTCCGTTTATCTCCAGGACGAGGAAGGGCCGGTACGTGGCTATGAAGGAGGCCGTGAAGATCGACGTGTACTGGTCGGAGCAGGTGGCCAGGAGCGTGTCCGCGCCGGGTCCGGGCGACAGCGCCTTCCATAGGTCGTCGAGGAACACGACAGTGACCGTCTGGGGCCCGGGGATGAATTCCCCGTTGATCGTGAGCTTTGTCGTGGGCAGCGCCAGAAGGTCGGTCCAGCGCGCGTACTCCGTCTCGCCGGCCGGGACGCCCGGTATCAGCCCGGTCAGGGCGAGGTCGTAGGGCGAACTCCTCACGGCGTGCAGGTCAAGCGGGCGGGCCGGCACGGCCGAAACGAGGAGGCAGATTGCGGCCGTTGCGATTCCTTGGCATCTCATCGGCACTGATTGAGCACGAACAATGCCCTGGCGGCGAGCCACTGTGCTGTTGCGGGAGGGTAGGGGCCTCGCTAGGCAATCTCTCCCCTCATGAGATCCGCAACACTGGGCTCGGCGGCCGCACTCTGCATGGTGCTGGTCCTCGGCTGCTCGAGGCAGCAGCCCGCCGGCGCTTCGGCGGGCTCCGCGGCGCCGCAGCTGTTCAGGATCACGCTCCAGCTGGACTGGGTCGCCGAGCCCGAGCACGGCGGGTTCTACCAGGCGCTTGCGAAGGGATATTTCAGGGACGCGGGCCTCGACGTGAACATCGTCCAGGGCGGCCCCAACGATTTCGTGATGCAGAAGGTCGCAACGGGCCAGGCGGACATCGGGCAGAACGACAGCACAAACACTCTCCTCGCAATAGCCCAGGGCCTGCCGATGATCCAGATCGGGGCCGTCTTCCAGAACGACCCGTCCGTCCTCATGCTCCACGCGGACAACCCCGTGACGCGGTTCGAGGACCTGGACGGAAAGACCATCATGGCCCGCCCGGAGTGGGCGTTCCTCCCCTACCTGAAGAGGAAGTACCACATCGACTTCAAGATCATCCCCCAGGAGTTCTCCGTCGCGAACTTCATCGCGGAGGCGAACCTGATCCAGCAGGGCTACTACACGGCCGAGCCTTACTACATCGTAAAGGGCGGCGGAAAGTACCCGAAGTTCCTATTCCCCTGGGATTCGGGTTTCGACGCCTACACAAACCTTGTGGCCAACCGTCCCTGGGCGGAGCGAAACCCGGACAAGGTCCGGGCCTTCATGGCGGCCTTCATCCGCGGGTGGAAGGACTACATCGAGGGGGACCCTGAGCCGGCCAACGAGCTCATGAAGAGGCTCAACCCGAACGACACGGACGACTTCCTCGCCTTCTGCCGCGGCAAGATAATCGAGGAGCGGCTCGCCACGGGACGGAACACGAGGGACGACTCCCAGACCGGCCGGATTACGCGCGAGAGGTTTGCACTCCAGATCCGCCAGCTTGAAGATCTCGGCATCCTTCCCAAGGGTCGCCTCACGGTCGACCAGGTGATGACAACCGCATATCTCCCATGAAATCCACGATTGCCATCCTCGCGGCCGCGGCTGCGCTCGCCCTTTCGGGCTGCGGGCAGATGGACCTCACGCCGGAAGGCGACCCTGGCCGGGTCCTCACCGGAACGGTCGACATCGGCGAGGAGACCGCGCTTCCCTCCGACACGACGGTCACCGTGCGCGTCGTCGACACGTCGGCCATCGGGATGCCGCCGGTCGTGCTCGGCTCGCAGACGATTACGAACCCCGGCGTGGCGCCCATCGCGTTTCGCGTCGTGTACAGGGCCGAGGATGAGGCCCTCCGGGTGGGGCTCAACGTCGAGGCCCGGATCTCGTACGGCGGAAAGGTGCGGTACTACAACGTGAACAATTACGCGGTCACCCTCGGCAACGCGGCCGACGTGCACAGGATAACGGTCATCCCGACCGGCCCGTGAAGATCTACTGCAATGGGGATTTCGGGCCGGAGGCGATGAGCCTCCTCGCCGAGGGGACGAAGGCCCACGAGCTTGTGCTTTCAAAGAATCGGAGCCGGTCAGTCCTGACGGCGGGCCAGCGCGATTCCGCCCTCATGGACGCGGACGTGGCCTATGGCCAGCCGAGCCCGGAGGACTGCATCGAGAGCAGGAGCCTCCGGTGGGTCGAGGTTTCGACCGCGGGATACGCGCGCTACGACAACGAGGCCTTCCGCGGGGCGATGAAGGCCCGCGGGAGCGCCTTCACGAACGCCTCGCACGCCTTTGCGGAGCCGTGCGCGGAGCATCTGCTGGCCATGATGCTTGCCGTGTCCCGCCAGCTTCCTGCCTGCTACAAGACCCAGCTCGGGGACCGCGGGTGGCCGCAGGCCGAGATGCGGGAGCAATCGCGGTTGCTCTCCCGCCAGACGGCGGTGCTCCTTGGCTTTGGGGCGATCGGCAAGCGCCTTGCCGAGCTGTTGGTCCCCTTCTCGATGCGGGTCTACGCCGTCAGAAGGCAGATCCGGAGCGAGGCGGGCGTGATCGTGGTCCCCGAGGAGAGCCTGACCAAGGTGCTGGCCGAGGCGGATCATGTTGTGAACGTCCTCCCCGAGAGCGATGCGACGCGCAATTACGTGAACGAGCGGAGGATCGCGTGCTTCAAGACCGGCGCCCGGTTCTACAACGTGGGCCGCGGGGCGACGGTCGACCAGGAGGCGCTGATCCGGGGTCTGCGCTCGGGCAAGGTTGGCGCCGCCTACCTGGACGTCATGACGCCGGAGCCGCTGCCGCCCGACCACCCCCTCTGGACGGCTCCCAACTGCTTGATCACGCCCCACACCGCCGGCGGGCGCTCCGACGAGGGACTCAGCCTCGTCCGGCACTTCCTCGCAAACCTGGCCGCCTTCGAGACGGGCGCGGCGATGACCGACAGGATACTGTGACGTTCGGGTGGCACGCGGGGCGGGCGCGGGCATTGCCGTTGTATTTTTGAGGCATCCGTGGAATAAGTCCGGGCGTAGTACCTCATATTCAGGACCGCGTCGGACGGCATGGTGCCGCTTCACTACGGTCTCTGTCACGATACGAAAATCGAAAGCGCCATGAATAAATCGACACGTCTCATCGTCACCGCCGCGGCCGTCGCCGGGCTCTATGCAGGATCCACGGCCACGCGCGCGTACGCCAGCGGCGTAGCGGGCAGCAGCAACGCCATGCTCAAGGACGGGGCTGGAACGCACTCCTGTAAGGGCCAGAACGACTGCAAGGGCCAGGGTGGGTGCAAGGCCGGCGACAACGGCTGCAAGGGCCAGAACACCTGCAAGGGCAAGGGCGGCTGCAGCACGGCAACAGCGGAGCCGACACCTGCGCCGACCAAGTCCGCCTAAGCTGGTCTTTTTTCGCGACGCGGCCGGCTGAACACCGGCCGCGTTTTTCTTCATGCCGGCCAACCGATTCAACGGACAGACGGACTACGGCGTGGGCATCGGGCTCCGGGTCCCGCACTACGCCCACATCCTCTCGAGGAAGCCGACCGTCGACTGGTTCGAGATCATCTCCGAGAACTTCATGGTCGACGGGGGCCGCCCCCTGGAGCTCCTCGACAAGATCCTTGAGCAGTACCGCGTGGTGCAGCACGGGGTCTCGATGTACTTCGGCTCCGCGGACAAGCCGGACCGGGAGCACCTGAAAAGGCTCAAGGCGCTCGTGAAGCGCACGAAGACCCCCTGGCTCTCCGACCACCTGTGCTGGGGCAGCGTGGACGGGACGTACACGCACGACCTGCTCCCGATGCCGTACACGTTCGGAGCCGCCCGACGCACCGCGGAGAAGATCAGGCAGATCCGCGACTTCCTCGAGGTCCCGATCTGCGTTGAGAACGTGAGCAGCTACGCCGAGTTCCACGTGTCCGAGATGACCGAGTGGGAATTCCTGTCGGAGGTCGTCGAGCTGGCGGACTGCGGGATCCTCCTCGACGTGAACAATATCTACGTCTCGTCGAAGAACCACGGATTCGATCCCTACGACTACGTGAACAACGTCCCGCACAAGAGGGTGGGGCAGATGCACGTCGCGGGACACACCAAGTTCGAGAAGTACATCCTGGACACCCACGACCACCCGGTGCTCGACCCGGTCTGGAAGCTCTACGCGCACGCGACGCGCACGTGCGGGGTGACGGCGACCCTCCTCGAGTGGGACGACAAGATCCCCTCCTTTGACGAGGTCCACAACGAGGCCCTCAAGGCCAACGAGTTCATCGACGGGGCAAAGAAGGCGGTGGTGTGAAGCTGCCGCCGAAGCACGCCCCCTCGCGGATCGGCTCGACCGGAGAATTGAGGGCGTTCCAGCGGATGATGGCGACGGCCATCGTTCGGCCGCTGACCGCCGGGGACGGCATGCAGCCAAGGTGGATAGACGGCCGGGCGATGGAGAAGGTGGCGGCCGAATTCGTGAGCCCGAACGACCGGCTGAGCTCGTTCGAGCGGCTCCAGCTCTACAACAAGATGTACTGGTTCCGCCTGTTCGACGCGATTCGGGACGACTGCCCCGGCCTCGTCGCCGCGCTGGGGGAGCAGGCCTTCGTGCGCCTCTCGCAGGCGTACCTGGAGCACTGCCCCTCGCGGTCCTTCACGCTTCGCAACCTGTGCTCCCGCCTCGAGCGGTTCATCGTCGAGAACCCCAGCATCACGGCCCCGAGGACGGCGCTGGCCTCCGAGATCGCCCGGTTTGAATGGGCGCAGACGGTCGCGTTCGACGGGGAATCGCTCCCGGTCGTCGACGCGGCCCTGCTGGCTCGCACGCCCCCCTCCCGCCTCCGCCTGGGGCTCCAGCCGTACGTGACGCTCCTCGCGCTCAGATTTCCGGTCGACAGCTTTCTAGTCCGGGTGAAGCGCCGCGACGCCCTTCGCTCCGAGGCGAGCAACACTCCCGACTCGGACGCCGTGCGGCGCAAGGTTCGCCGAGCGGCCCTTCCCAGGCCGTCGCGCACCTTTGTCGCCGTCCACAGGCACCACAACCGCCTCTTCCACAAGAGGCTCGATCCCGCGGCGTTCCGGATACTGGAGGCCCTTCAGGGCGGCGCCACCCTCACCCGCGCGGTCTCGGCCGCCGGTCCCGCGGTGAGGCCGAGGCAGGTGCGGACATGGTTCAAGACATGGATGGCGCTCGGATGGTTTTGCGCGCCCGGGAATAAAAGCGGCCGCAAGGCATCTTTGTTGTAGTGGGGTCGCGGTCCCGGCCACACTCGCCGCCACACCAATGAAGCTCCTCACCAAAGTCCACGGCCTCTTCGTGGCCGTCGGGACATTCCTTCGAAGCCCCGTCCTCCTCGTGATCAGGCTCTACTGGGGATGGCAGTTTTTCGTGACGGGCCGCGCTCATCTGCAGAACCTGGGCAGGACGACCGCGTTTTTCAGGAGCCTCGGCATCCCGATGCCCCACCTGAATGCGATCATGGCGGGCTCCACTGAACTTGCCGGCGGCCTCCTTCTCTGCGCGGGTCTCTTCTCGCGGTTCGCTGCATTCGCTTTGACGGTCGTGATGTGCGTCGCTTTCTGGACCGGTGACCGCGAAGCACTCAACGCGATCTTCAGCAACACCGACAAATTCCTCGGATCCGACACCTTCCCCTTCCTCTTCGCATCCGTGCTCGTGTTTTGCTTCGGGCCCGGGAAAATCGCGCTCGATACGCTGGTCTTCAGGGAAAAGAAGGCCTGAAGGGGCTCACTGCCCGGGATTGCAGAGGTCCTCGTAGGCGTACGCCTGCGCGCCGATGATGAGGGGCACCGCGACGAGGATCCCGACCCCGAAGGCCGCCAGCCCCAGGAGCACGAAGGGAATCCCGAGGAGGATGAGCCCGAGGACGCGCCACCACTGCCTGGTGATCGTGCGCCGGCTCGTCTCCATGGCATCCCAGAACGAGAGGCGCTTGTCGGTCGCCAGGATGTAGGCGAAGGAATAGGCGACGGCGAGGTAGATCCCCGGCAGGACGAGGAGGATGATTCCCACCATGAAGAACGTGGAGACGAGGAAACCGACGGCGACCAGGTTTCCATATACGCTCGTGAACCCGCTGAAGAGGTCGCCGAGCGTCGCCTTCTCACCCCGGATCCTCCGCAGGAAATAGTAGTACCATCCTCCCACCAGGGGCCCGACGAACAGGGGCGCGACGATCTGCAGGTACGGAACCGCGGTCACGAACGCCAAGACCGCTCCCACGAGCGCGCAGATGATGAGGCTCGTCCCCACAAGCGGCCAGAAGTTCGCCTTGAGAAGGGCCCAGCTGCGCTCGTAGCAGCCGATGAGGTCGAGCTTGCCCGCGCGTACCCTGAGCGGAAGGCCGGCCGCGGGCCCCGTTGCCGTGATCTCGGGAAAATCAGCCGCCGTGCGCCATTCGTCGGATCCCTCCGCCCGGATCCTCGTCTGGAGGTTGGCGCGGCCGCCCGCGATCCACGTGCGCACCTGCGCAGCGGTGACCGGCCCGTACTCCTTGCCGTCGCCGCCGATGATCGTGTACATGCCCGAGTCCACCAGCGGCGCCGCGGGGCGTCAACCGCGCCGGCTGCCCTATTGCCGGGGAGCCACGCCGGCCGCCCGTGCGACGGCCTGGCGGGCGAGGACGCAGTCGTAGCGCGCCTGGAGGCGGCCAAGCTCGGCCGAGCGGAACGCGCTCTGGGCGTCCAGGAGCTCGAAATTCGTGATGACGCCGTTCGTGTACCGGGTCTGCGCGAGGTCCAGCGCCTCCCTGGCCTGGGCCACGATCGTGTCGGCGCTCGCGAGCCTGGCCTTCGCCGCGTTGAGGTCGGAGTAGGCGTCGGCGACGTCGGTCGTGATCGTGGTGACCAGCTCCTGCTGCCTCGCGTCGGCCGAGCGGACGTCGGCGTTCGCCTCCATCCGGTCCCCCGTCACGCGCTTGCCGGTGAAGATCGGCACCTCGAGGCTCAGGCCAGCTGTGACGTAGCCCTTGTTGTCGTAGAGGCTGGGCACGAACCCGTCCGCCACGGCGCCGGTGACCTGCGCATTGAGCGTCGGGCGGTTGCCCTCCCGGGCCACGTCCAGCTTCAAGTGCGCGGTCTTCTCGTCGTCGAGGGCGAGCTTCATCTCGGGCCTGTTCGCGAGACCGTCGGCGATCGCCTCCGGTTCGGGAAGGGCCGGGGCGTCGGCGTCAAAGTCCCCGGAGAGATCGAGGGGGGAGCCCAGGGGCCAGCTCAGGAGCTGGCGCAGCCCGTTCTCCTGCTTTTCGAGCGAGGCGAGGGTGTCGGTGAGGTGGTTGCGCGCGTTGGCCAGGCGGACCTGCGTCGTAAGGACGTCGAACTTGGTCGCGGTCCCGGCCCCGAACTTCCTCTGGGAGATGCGCAATGCCTCCTCGAGGGCGCTGATCTCCTCCCTGGCCACGTCGGCCGAGTTGCGCAGGAGGATGACGCCGTAGAACGCCTGGATGGTCTCGTAGCCCAGCTGGTGCTGGGCCTCCTCGAGAGCGTCCTCCGCCGTGATCTTGCCCGAGCGGGCCATGTCCACGATGGAGTCGGTCCTGCCGAAGTCGGTGAGGAGCTGCCTCGCCGTGATGCTCGCCGAGTAGGAATTGGTGATGCTCTCGTAGATGGCGGACGGCGGCATGCCCGGGAAGGCGAAGGCCACGTAGGGGCGCAGCGAGTCGTAGGCGTAGCCCGCCTGGCCGCTCACCTGGGGGAGCCGGTCGGCGCCGGACTGCATCGTGCGGGCGCCGGCAGCGTCGATCTCGGCCCGCGCCGCGTCGAGCGAAGGGTAGTGCGCGAGGACCGAGTCGATCGCCCGGTTGAGCGTGAGCGGACCCGGCGGGGGCGCCTCGCCGGCGAATGCCCCCGCCGACAGGGCGGCGAGGGCCAGGAGTGAGGCGGCTGTGTTTTTCATGGCGGGTTGCGAGGGATGGGCCGCGGTCAGTGCGATTCGGCGGCCGCGGCGATGGCGGCCTTCGGGGCCGCCGTGGGACGGCCAGCGAAGAGGATGAGCGGGGCCAAGGCCAGCGAAAGGAAGCCGACCAGGCGGAAGGCGTCGAGATAGCTGAGGAGGCCGGCCTGGCGCTGCACGGTGAGCTCGAGCAGCCCGAGTGCCCGCTGGGAGGCCTCCCATGACGTCGCCCCCTTGGCGAGCATCGCGTGCGTCAGCATGGCCAGCCGGCTCTGGGTCCCGGGATCCCCAGCGCCGAGCTGCGTCACGAGGGCCAGCCTGTGCGCCGCCGTCCTGTGGTCGAGAAACGTGTTGATGAAGGCGATCCCGAAGGAGCCGCCCATCTGGCGCATCATGTTGTTGAGCGCCACCCCCTGCGGGATGTCGCGGGTGCGGAGGCCGGACACCGCGAGCTGCGTCAAGGGGATCGTGACCAGGCTAAGGCCTATCGCGCGCAGGATGATCGGCCAGAAGAAGTCGCTCGACTGCGCCTCGAGGTTCAGGTGCGACAGGCGAAGCGCGAAGACCGCCACGATCAGGAACCCCACGATCACCATGATCTGGGGCGGGAACCCCCTGAGGAGGAACTGGCCCATGATGGGAAGGAAGAAGAGCGCCACGAGCGAGCCCGGGAGGAAAAGCATGCCCGTCTTGACCGCCGTGTATCCCAGCAGCTGCTGCGTGTACACGGGCACGATGAACACCGTGGCGAAGAGCGCGAACCCGAGGACGAAGGTGAGGCTGGCGCATATGGCCAGCTGGCGGCTTCGCAGGACGCGCAGGTCCACGACGGGATGGTCCGTCATGATCTCCCTCACGATGAACGAAACGAGGGAGACCACCGCAACCGCCGTCAGGACGACGATGTAGCGCTTGGAGAACCAGTCCTCGGTCTCGCCGCGCTCGAGGACGGTCTGCAGCGCCCCGAGGCCCGCCACGAGGAGCCCGATCCCGATCCAGTCGATCGTGTCGGCGTTGCGCGCGTGCAGGGGCTCCTTGATGAAGTACCACGAGAGAATCGCGGCCCCGATGCCGATCGGGAGATTGATGTAGAAGATCCACGGCCACGAGTACTGGTCGATGATCCATCCGCCGATCGTGGGCCCGATGGTCGGCCCCACGAAGAGGCCGATGGCGAAGAGCGACGAGGCGAAGCCGCGCTGCGCCACCGTGTACGTCTCGAAGAGGATCGCCTGGGACGTCGAAAGGAGCGCCCCGCCGCCGAGGCCCTGGATGAACCGGAACGCGACGAGCTCCCAGATGTTGTGCGCGTTGCCGCAGGCGACCGACGCGGCGGTGAAGAGGAGGATGGAGCCGATGTAGTAGTTCCTGCGCCCGAACCTGGCGGCGAGGAAGCTCGTCATCGGGATGATGATCACGTTTGCGATCGCGTACGAGGTAACGACCCAGGCGACGTCCTCCAGGGTGGCGCCGAGGTTCCCGCTCATGTCGGTGAGCGCCACGTTCACGATCGACGTGTCGATCAGCTCGATGATCGCCGCCGCGATCACCGTGATCGTTATGATCAGCTTGCGAAGTCCCTGCTCGGCCATGGCGGTCCCGTTCTCGGGCCCTGCGCTATTCGGCGGTCCTCACGGACGCGTCCACGCTCATTCCCGGGCGCAGCGGGTGCTCGGTGTCGGGGGCCTGGGCGAGCAGGATCTTCACGGGAACGCGCTGGGTGACCTTGACGAAATTTCCGGTCGAGTTGTCGGGCGGCAGCAGCGCGAAGCGCGCGCCGGTTGCGCCGGAGATGGAGTCGACTCTTCCGCGGAAGACGACACCCGGGTACGTGTCGACCTCGAACTCGACGTCCTGGCCGGCCTTCATGTGCGTCAGCTGGGTCTCCTTGAAGTTCGCGACCACCCAGACGTCCCCGTCAGACGCGATGGAGAGCAGCGTCTGGCCGGACTCGACGAACTGGCCCTGCTCCACGTTCTTGCGCGAGACAATCCCCGAGATCGGCGCCGTCACCGAGGCGTAGGAGCGCTGGAGCCTCGCATAGTCGAGGTCGGAGGCCTTCTCGGCCGCCATGGTCCTTGACGACTCGACCTTCGCAGCGGCAACGGCGATCTGCGCCTGTCCCGTCGCCGCCTCGGTGCGCGCCGCAACGAGCTGGGAGTCTGCCGTGTCGGCGGCGGCCTGGGTGTCGGTCAGCTGGCTGTCCGTGATGGCCCCGGTCGAGAAGAGCTTCGTGTCGCGCGCAAGGTCGCTCGCGGCCTTGCGCTGGCGCACAAGAGCCGTCGTGACATTCGCATTGGCGGTGGCCGCGAACGCCCGCGCGGTCGCCAGAAGCGCCGCGGAGGTCGACTCGTCGGCGACCGCGTTGTCCAGTGCCGCGCGCGCCTCGGCGACCTTGAGGTCAGGTTCGCGCGAGTCGATCTCGACCAGCGGATCCCCGGCCTTCACGTGCTGGTTGTCGTCCACGAGGACCTTGGCCACATATCCGGAGATCCTGGGGAGGACCGGGCTCACATGGCCCTCGACCTGCGCGTCGTCGGTCTCCTCGTGGGCCAGGGCGTACCTCAGGTGCCTGATCCCGAAGTAGAGGCCAATGGCAAGGGCTGCGGCGACGACGAGCCCCGCAATGATGTGCTTTGGGGCCACCCGCGACGCCGTTGTCGGGGCCTCCGCGGGGATGTCGATGGATTCGGATCGGGTCTCACTCATGGCTTGGAGAGGTAATTAGGCGCCTAATCATCTGCAATTGCAAGCCTTGGAATCCAAAATTTCAGGTCCGCCCCGGTCCGCTCAGCCTCAAACGCTGTCGAAGTAGTTGATGGGCAATTCAGTCCATTCCCCGGGTGCCAGGCCCCCGAGGTCGAGGCGCCCAATCCGGATCCGGTGCAATTCCACGACCGGGCAGCCCTGGCTGGCGAACATCCGGCGGACCTGGTGGTAGCGGCCCTCGGTCAGGTCGATCTCGGCCTCCCGGGGGCCGATCCTGCGCATCGGGGCCGGCGCGCATGCGTTGACCTCGCCCGGGAGGACGAGCGCGCCGCTGGAAAAGACGTCCTCCGTTCCCTGTGGGATGTCCCGGTCGAGGACGGCGCGGTATACCTTCGCGACCTTGTGCCGCGGGGACGTCAGCCGGTGCACGAGCGCGCTCATGTCGGTCAGGAGGAGAAGTCCGGTCGTCTCCTTGTCCAGGCGCCCGATGCTGGTCACTGGCGGATTCCGGCGGCGCCAGCGCTCCGGCAGGAGGCCGTAGACGCTCGGTCCCTCGGCGGCGTCATGGGAGCAGACCCGCCCCGCCGGCTTGTTGAGGGCGATGAGGAGGCTCGCGGGATGGTCCAGCGGCGCCCCGTCGACCGCGACGTCGCCGGGAGCGGCCCGGAGGCCCGGGTCCCGTGCCGGGGCCCCCCGCACGCTCACGCGTCCGGCCCCGATGAACTCCCTGACCTCCCTGCGCGTGCCGTATCCGAGGCTGGCCAGGAGGTGGTCGATGCGGGTCATGACGGGGAGATTGGGGCATCGCAGGGGGCAATTTTCAACCCGGCGCTTCCTCCCAATCGCGGCGCCGCACAAGAATAGGCTCGGCAACAGCACCGCCTTTTGGGATGTCTTACCCTCACGACACATTATGGCAGTCTGGGAATACAAGGTCATCTCGAGCGGGAAGGGTGGGTTCGCCACCCCGGCGCTGCTCGAGTCATTTCTCAACCAGCTCGGCACGGAGGAGTGGGAGATCGTCGAATTTCGCGGGCAGCCGGACAACCCGCTGGCCTTTTCCGGCCTGGCAAGGCGGCCCACCCAGCGCGACTGGACTCTCGGGGACGCGGCCGCGGCCGCGGCGCGGGTCGAGGCCGAGAAGCTCCGGGTGGAGTTTGAGGAGAAATTCCGGAGCGCGACGGCTGCGCCCGCGCCCGCGCCGACAGAGGCCCCCGCCGCCGAGGCGGGCCGCGAGGTGGACGGGCTCAGGAGGCTCCGCGACACGGAGCGCGACTCGGATCCCGATGCGCCCGAGGACGAGTGGGACAAGCTGGGGACCGAGGACGAGCTGCCGACATTCTTTGAGGCGATGCGCCCCCACCTGCGCAGGAACCAGCGCGGACCCGGCCTCTCGGCCGGTGTCGACTATCTCGCCAAGAAATGGGACATCTCCGAGGCGGAGGTGGTGGGAGCCCTGAAGGAATGCGGGCTCGAGATCCCCGAGGACGAGGACGCCAAGCCCGTCTACGTGGAATACGACGGGGACCTTTACTGGGTGAACGTGAACCGGCGCGGCGAGCTCTGGGTGAACACGAAGGAGAGGACCCGCCCCGTGTTCAGGACGGTCCAGGCCGCGCGGATCGAGCCCGAGGAGGGCGCCGCCGCCGACGCCGCGGCGGCTCCCGAGGAGCGCCGGCCCAGGAAGGAGCGCGAACGGCCCGCCGAGGAGGCGCCCGCCGCCCCCGTGCAGCTCCCTGAGGGCGCCGCCCTCCTGGACAGGATCCGGCCGCTCATGCGCAAGAACAGGCGCGAACCGGGCGGCTCGGGCAGCATGAGCTTCCTTTCGCGGGCGCTGAAGTGCACGGAATCGGCGCTCGTAGACGCGTTTGTGGCGCTGGGGCTCACGGCGCCCGGCCCGGAGGACGCAGCGCCGGCGTACGCCGAGATTGGGGACGAGTCGTGGTGGCTCAACAAGGACTCGCGCGGCGGGATCTGGGTAAACGCCCGGGAGAAACGCGCGCAGGAGCCTGCGGCCGCTTCTCCGGCCCCTGACGCACCCGACCCGGGCAACGTGTTTGCGGCGGTCCGCCTCCTCCTGAAGGAGACGAAGACGGGCGCCGTCGCGGCGCCGGTTGAGCGCCTGGCCGGTGAGCTCGGGAAGCCCGTTGACGAGCTTCTCGGGGCCCTCACGTCCTCGGGACTGCGCCTCCCTGAGAAGTCGCGCGAGAAGCCGGTGTTCGTGGAGCACGCCGGGGAGATCTTCTGGCTCAACCTGAACGGGAAGGGCGAGCTTTGGCTGAACGCCAAGGAGTCCAAGTATTCCGACGGGGACAAGAACGGCCGCCGCTCGAAGAAGGTCGAGGAGGAGTCCGGCGAACAGTCGCCGCCGGAGGCATCCGCCGAGGCCGTGCCCGCGGGTTAAGCCCGGGGACTCAGGCAGCGGCCTTGCGGCGGGCCGCGACAGCCTCGGCGAGGCGCGCGATGAGCGGAAGCGTCCTCCTCCACGGCAGGCATGCGTCCGTCACGCTGCGCCCCCGGACGAGCGGCACCTTGCGGTAGTCCTGCGAGCCGCCGAGCAGGTTGCTCTCGACCATGACGCCGGCGACCGAGCGCTCGCCCCTTGAGATCCTCAGTGCGAGCCCGGAGGCGATGGCCGCCTGGCGGCCGGGGTCCTTTCCGCTGTTCGCGTGGCTGCAGTCGACCATGACGAAGGGGGGAAGCTTCTTGCCCGAGAGAAGCCTGACGGCCGACCGGACGGCCGCGGCCGAATAGTTGGGGCCGCGCGTGCCCCCGCGCAGCACGAGGTGGGTGTCCATGTTCCCGGTCGTCTGCATGCAGGCCGGCGCGCCGTCCCGCGTCAGGGACGGGAACCAGTGCGGATGCCGCGCCGAGCGGATGGCGTCGACGGCCACCTGGACGTCCCCGTCGGTCCGGTTCTTGAAGCCGACCGGCATGGACAGGCCGGACGCGAGCTCGCGGTGCACCTGGCTCTCCACCGTGCGCGCCCCGATGGCTCCCCAGCTCACGAGGTCCGCGAAGTACTGGCCAAGCGTCGTGTCGAGGAACTCGGTGGCGATCGGCAGGCCGAGCGCCGTGATGTCCGCCATGAGTGTGCGGGCGGTGCGCAGGCCCCTGTTGATGTCGAACGTGCCGTCGAGGTCCGGGTCGTTGATGAGCCCCTTCCAGCCGACGACCGTCCTCGGCTTTTCGAAGTAGACCCGCATCGCGATCAGGAGCTCGCGCCCGTGGCGGTCCGCGGCGGAGCGAAGGAGTGAGGCGTACTCGAGGGCGGCGCCGGGGTCGTGGATGGAGCAGGGCCCGACGACGACGAGCACGCGGTCGTCCTCACCCGACATGATGGAGGCGATCGCCCTGCGGGCCTCGGCGATGCCTGCCCCGCCGGCGTCGTCCAGGGGGATAGCCTCCTCGAGTACCGCCGGCGCCACGAGAGGCCTCTCGGCACGGATCCTCAGGTCGGAGGTGGGCGGGCGCATGCCGTGCGGGCCGGTGCCGGGCGCCCCGGTCAGGAGCCGATCAGCGCCCGGGCGCGCACGACCGCCGAGTGGCGACTGAGGAGCACCTCGGAGAGGTTGGGCTGCAGGCCGAGCGCCGCGGACCGCGATCTGAGCGAGATCCACGCGAGCGACGAGGCGGGGGGGCTGAACGCGTGCGTGGCGAACGTGTCGAACGTCGGCGGAAGGGGGGGCAGCTGATCCTTGGGCATGAGCTTCTTCTCGATCAGGAACATCCCGAGGAGGGCGCCAAGGGCGTCGAGCCAGGCGGTCGGGCATGTCTGGGCGGAGTAGGGCAGGCCCGAGCCCTCGGGGTAGGGGGCCCATTCCATGTAGGCGCGCACGGCCTCGTGGAGCTTCGCGAGCTCGGCGTCCGCGGTCGCGGACGTCCAGCGGACCGTGAACTGCTTGCGCTCGCGCAGCTTCTTCACCTCCACGACGCGCAGGGCGAGGACTGTCTCCTCCCCCTCGCGCCGGAGCGAGCCTATGAAGACGTAGTCGAGGCCGCCCGTGGTCTCCTGGACCAGCCTCTTGATGTTCTCCACGCCCCAGTCAGCGGGGAAGATCACGGGGCGCCGGGCGCCGCCGATGCTGGCGCAGCCCAGGGCGGCGACGGAGGTGTAGATCGGCGAGAAGTAGAACGTCTCGGCAAGCCACAGCGGAATCGCGCGCGAAAACCGGGCGAGCTCGTCCTCCGGCGCCCGCATCGCGGCCTCGATGTCGGCATAGGCCCCCGGGAGCGAGAGCTGCGTGAAGGCGACCCTGCGCATCTTGCCCTCCTTCTTCGGGAGAATCTCCCCGAACGCCTCCAGGCCGTAGGACCAGATCGGCTTGCTGATGGTGACGAGGGCGATTCCCTTCTCCTCCGGCTCCGGCTCCGCGGGCGCGGCGCCGGGGATGCCGGCGACGGCGCCCCGGCTCATCAGCTCGGCGATCGCGTTGGAAAACCCGTGGAGGCGGTCCTCAAGCTCCGGCCGGTTCAGGGAGAAGAGGATGTCGAGCACGTGCTGCGCCGCGTCGGCGTCGCCGACCGCGAGGAATGCCTGCACCAGGTTGATCCCGGTCGCCGGGCCATGGCGCCCGGCGTCGTAGCGCGGCGCGACCAGCTCGATGATCTTGGGAATGTTGCCCGTGGAGCCGAGGTCGCCGGAGATCGTCACCAGGACGTCGGCGCGGTCCCCCCCGATCGCGAGAACCTCGTCGTAGATCGCCAGGGCGCCGGGCAGGTCCCCGGCGTCCAGCCTCTCCCGCGCGGCGGCAAGGCGCGGGGCGACGCCCGTGGTTTCTGGAACGGCGGGGCTTGGGGCGCTGTCGGACATTTCAGATGAACCCATCTGTGCGAGCAAAGCGACCCTGCGACGCGTGGCGAACAGATTTGTCGCGCAACGCCGAGCGCGGGGGCAAATGCGTTTGACCCCCCTTTTGCCCGCGTTGTAGTCAGGCCCTTACTCCATTGAACAGGGTCCACATCAAGACCTACGGGTGCCAGATGAATGAGCGCGACAGCGAGGCGGTCGCGGCGATGCTGCGCGCCCGTGGCTACCGGATCGTGGCGAGTGAGGACGACTGCGACGTGCTCCTCCTCAATACCTGCAGCGTGCGCGACGCAGCCGAGCAGAAGGCCATCGGCAAGGCGGGCCACCAGCTCTCAAGGAAGAGGCGCAACCCCGACTTCGTCCTCGGGATCCTGGGCTGCATGGCGCAGAACCGCGGCGCCGGCCTCCTCGACCGCCTCCCCGACGTCGACCTCATCATCGGGACCCAGAAGTTCCACAGGGTCCCGGACTATCTCGACAACCTGCGCGCGGCCAGGCAGGCCGGGGCTCCCGTCGGCCAGGCCATTGTCGATGTCGAGGCCGAGGCCGGCTCCCAGAACACCATCCGCGACCACATGGACGGGGCGGAGCGGCAGGTCTGCGCCTTCGTCTCCATCCAGCAGGGGTGCAACATGGACTGCTCCTTCTGCATCGTCCCGACGACCCGGGGCGACGAGCGCTCGCGGCCGATGGACGAGATCGTCCGCGAATGCGAGGAGCTTGCGGCGCGCGGCGTGCGCGAGGTCACGCTCCTCGGGCAGATCGTGACCAGCTACGGCAGGCGCGACTACCCCCACACCGGCGGCGTCTCGCCCTTCGTGCAGCTCCTGGAGCGGGTGAACGCCATCGTCGGCATCGATCGGATCCGGTTCACGTCCCCCCACCCGCGCGGGTTCAGGCAGGACCTGGCAGACGCTTTCTCGAGGATGCCCAAGCTCGGCGAATACGTCCACCTTCCCGTCCAGTCGGGAAGCAACCGGATACTCCGGGCGATGAAGCGCCCGTACACGCGCGAGCGCTACCTGGAGATCGTCGCCTCGCTGCGCGCCGCGAAGCCCTCCATGGCCTTCTCGACCGACGTGATCGTCGGCTTCCCGGGGGAGACCGACGAGGATTTCGAGGAGACCAGATCGCTCTGCGAGGCCGTGGACTACGACATGGCCTACATCTTCAAGTACTCGGTGCGGACGGGGACGCCGGCCGCCACCATGCCGGGCCAGGTCCCCGACTCGCTCCGCGAGGAGAGGAACCAGGCTCTCCTCGAGGTGCTCCGCGCCGGCTCGCTGCGCAGGAGCCAGTCGCTGGTCGGCACCGTGCAGGAGGTGCTGGTCGAGGGCCCCGACCGGACGGGACTTCACCTCACCGGCAGGACGCGGGGCAACCGCGCCACCGTCTTCGAGGGCGCGCCGGGCCTGGCGGGCTCGCTGGTCCCGGTCGAGATCGCGAGGGCCAGCGTGAGCACGCTCTACGGGGAATTCGCCGGCGCGGACGCCGGCTTGCAAACCGCGCGGGGGTCCGCGTAACCCCGGGCCCGGACCGCACCCGCCCATGTCGCTCTTCGCAGCCACGCTCATCCCGGGCCTCATCATGGTCGCCCTCGGGATGCCGCTCCTCCTCGACTTCGGCGGCATCACCGCGGCGATGAGGGCGTTCCCCAGGGCCGCCTCGCTCGGCTACTGCGTCTTTGGCGCGGCCGCGGCCTGGTTCCTCTACAACATCTGGCACCTGTCCACCGCGGACTTCGGGCAGTACCGGACGCTCCTCTTCATAGGCTTCGGCGCGGTGGCGGTCCTCTCCTACAGGTGTGTCCCCGACTTTCTCGGCGTGCGCGGGGCCTGCGGGATCGTCCTCATGGGCGCCATGCCCTTCCTCGACGCGGCGTACATGGAATACGACCGGCCCCTGCGCCTCTTCATGGTCTCCATTGTCTACGTCGCCATCTCGCTCGCCATCTGGCTCGGCGCGCAGCCGTGGAGGCTGCGGGACTTCCTCGGCTGGCTCTTCGCCCGGGAGGTCCGGTCGCGGGGCCTGGGGGGATTCCTCGTGGCCTACGGATTCCTCCTCTGCGCGGTGTCCTTCAAGCTCAGATGAGCGCCAAGGCCGAGCGGACCGCAGCCAGGCACCCCGTGCTTCTCGTCCTGGCCGGCCCCGCGGGCTCGGGCAAGAGCACGCTGTGCGACCGCCTCGTCGCCGCGAACATGGGATTCACGCGCGTCGTGACCAGCACGACGAGGTCGCCGCGCGGCGGCGAGGTGCACGGCGTCCACTACCACTTCTTCACCCCGGCCGAGTTCGACGCGAAGGTAGCCGAGGGCGCGTTCCTCGAGTGGGCCTGGGTGCACGGCGACCGGCGCTACGGCACGCTGGCCGCGAGCGTCCTCGGGCCGCTGCTCCTCGGCAAGGACCTCGTGATGAGCGTCGACGTGCAGGGCGTCGAGAGCCTCCGGCGGATCGCCGGGAAGGACCCCTTCCTCGCGCGGGCCCTGACGACCGTCTTCATCGTGGTCGACCACGCCCGGCTCCTCGCGCGCATGCGGGCGAGGGGCAAGGACGACGAGGAGGAGATCGCGCGGAGGATGGCGACCGCCGAGGCTGAGCTGCGCGAGGCCGGGAAGTTCGACTTCACTATAGAGAGCAAGACGCGCGACGAGGACTTCGCGCGGCTCAAGGCCATCCTGCGCAAGATCGGCCGCTAGAGCGGCGGGCGCCGCCGGGAACGCCCCGGGCTAGCCCCCGATGTAGCTCATCTCCACCTTCTCGCGCTCCGAGCCGGCGGCGAGCAGGCCCGCCCGCTCCTCGCTGTAGCGGTCCGCGCGGGCGCGCCAGATGCCGGCGACAAAGTCGGATACTGCGGCGTCGTCCGCGCCGGCCCGCAGGCGGCCGAGGATGTCCCAGCCGGTCGTGGCGAAGAGGCAGGTGAAGAGTCTCCCGTCGGCCGAGAGGCGAGCCCGGTTGCAGTCCCTGCAGAAGGGCTCCGTCACGGAGCTGATGACGCCGATCTCCCCGCGGCCGTCCGTGTACCGGTAGCGCGCGGACACCTCGCCCCTGTAGGCGGGGTCGACCGGCTCCAGGGGCCACACCTCCGAGATCCGCTGGACGATCTCGCGGGCCGGCACCACCTGCGCGTGCGACCAGTGGTTCGTGTTGCCCACGTCCATGTACTCGATGAAGCGAAGGGAGTGGCCCCTTTCCCTGAAGTGGCGGCAGAGCGGGATGATCTCGGACTCGTTCACGCCGCGCTGGAGCACGCAGTTGATCTTCACCGGCAGGCCGGCCGCCGCGGCCGCGTCGATGCCGTCGAGGACCCTCCGCACGCTGAACCCGAGCCCGTTCATTCGGCCGCCCGTCGCCTCGTCGAGCGAGTCGACCGAGACATTGAGGCGGTCCAGGCCCGCCGCGCGAAGGGCGCCCGCATGCTTCGCAAGGAGCCAGCCGTTAGTGGTTAACGACACATCGGCGACGCCCAGGTCGCGCTTGATTTCCCGGATGATCTCCGGCAGGTCGGCGCGCAGGAGCGGCTCGCCGCCCGTCAGCCGGACCTTCTCGACGCCGAGCGACACGAAGGCTCGCACGATCCTGACGAGTTCCGGACGGGTCATGAGCAGGCCCTTTTCCAGGAAGGGGTGCTCGGGCCCGAACGCCTCCTTGGGCATGCAGTAGGGGCAGCGGAAGTTGCACCTGTCCGTCACGGAGACGCGGAGGTCGCGGACCGGGCGGCCGAGGGTGTCGCTGGGTGCGGCCATGCAATTGAATAAAAACCCCGAATTCTTCATTTCGCGAGGAGGGATTTTCGGCGTAGGATTGACGGATGCTCACGCCAGAGGACGCCGAGAAGCTCATCCTGGAGGCAATCCCGCTCCTTCACAGGGAGGACTGCGGCGTCTCGGAAGCGCACGGACGGGTGCTGCGCGGCGACCTGCGCGCGGACAGGGACCTTCCGCCCTTCGACCGGGTGACGATGGACGGCTTCGCCCTGAGCTCCGCGGCCCTGGCGGCGGGGGCGAGGACATTCCGGGTGGAGGCGACCCAGGCGGCCGGCATGAGGCCGTTCACGCTGGACGGGCCGGGCGACGGGTGCATCGAGGTGATGACCGGGGCCGTCCTTCCCGAGGGGGCGGACTGTGTCGTTCCCTACGAGGACGCCGCCCGCGACGGCAACACGGCGGTCATGTCGGACGGGGCCGAGATCCCGGGGCCGGGCCGCCATGTCCACCGCCGCGGGTCCGACCACCTTGCGGGCGACGTCGTGGTGCGCGCCGGCGTCCGCTTGACCGGGCGCGAGATCGCGGTCGCGGCGGCGTGCGGGCATTCCTCGCTCACGGTCTCCCATTCCCCGAAGGTGGCCGTCATATCGACCGGCGACGAGCTGGTCGAGGTGGACGGTCTGGTCGCGCCGCACCAGATCCGGCGCAGCAACGATTACGCGATCAGGGCTGCGCTCATCAGGGCGGGCTATCCCCGGGCCGACCGCTTCCACCTGCGCGACATCCGCCACGAGATCGAGCACATGCTCTGGCACATCCTCGCCGAGTACGAGGTCGTGCTGATCACGGGCGGCGTTTCCAAGGGAAAGTTCGACTTCCTGCCTGGCGAGCTCGCCCGGCAGGGCGTCCGCAAGATTTTCCACGGCGTGGCCCAGCGGCCGGGCAAGCCCTTCTGGTTCGGGATAGGCGGCAGGCTCACTCCCGTCTTCGCGCTCCCGGGAAATCCGGTGTCGGCCTACACCTGCCTCCATCGCTACGTCCTCCCCGCCCTCGACCACGCGAGCGGGATGAATCCCAGGCCGCGGCTCCTCGCGGCCCTCGCCGAGGCGGTGACTTTCAATCCTAGGCTCGCCTGCCTCCTGCCCGTGCGGATCTCGAGCGGCGCGCGCGCCGAGCTTCTCGCATTCCCCGGCGAAGTGGGCTCGTCCGGCGACTTCGCCGGGCTCGTGGACACGGACGGATTTGTCGAGCTTCCGGCGGAGGAGGACTACTTCCCCGCGGGCACCGTCGCGCCGTACTGGAGCTGGGCGTGACCCGACGGCGGCCCGTGGGTTACGGTTGAATCGGAAGGGCACCGGACACATCCTCCCTCCCCCGATGTCCCCAAAACGCAGCCTCTCGCACATTGGCGCGGGCAACCGCCCGCAGATGGTGGACGTGGGCGCGAAGCCCGTAACCCGGCGAACCGCCCACGCGGTCGCCGTCGTCGTGCTGCCGCCCGCATTGGCCGCGCTCCTCGAGGGCGGCGAGATTGCGACGGCGAAGGGGCCGGTCTTCCAGGCCGCCATCCTGGCCGGAATCATGGGCGCCAAGAGGACTTCCGGGCTCATCCCGCTCTGCCACCCGCTGGCTCTCGACGACTGCAAGGTCGAGATCGAGGCGCGGCCCGCGTGCCCGGACGGCTCGGTGGAGGTCGAGATCCACTGCCGCGCGCGGACCGAGGCGCGCACGGGCGTCGAGATGGAGGCCCTGACCGGGGCGAGCATCGCGGCGCTCACGCTCTACGACATGGGAAAGGCCGCAACCCACGGCATCGTGATCAGGGAAATCCGCCTACTCGAAAAGACGGGCGGCAAGGCCGACTACCGGGCGCCGTGAAGACGGTCCACGTGCGCTACTTCGCGATCCTGCGCGAGCAGCGGGGCCTCGACGAGGAGAGGGTCGCGACCACGGCCGCGACGGCGGCGGAGCTCTACGAGGAGCTCCGGGTCCTCCACCGCTTCACGCTTCCGGCCGAGAGGCTGAGGGTCGCGGTGAACGATGAGTTCGGCTCCTGGGGCTCGCCGGTCCGCGACGGTGATGCGCTCGTCTTTGTCCCCCCGGTGGCCGGGGGCTAGACTCCCATGAGCTTCCGCCTGACCGCCGCCGCGATAGAAACCTCCGTCCTCGCGGAGGCCCTCCGGGACGTGCGGACGGGGGCATGCGTCACGTTCGAGGGCCGCGTGAGGAACCAAAACGAAGGGCGCGCGGTCCGCGCCCTGGAATACGAGGCCTATGCGCCCCTTGCCGAGAGCGAGGGGGCGAAGATCGTCGCCGAGGCCATGGGAAGGTTCCCGATCACGCAGGCCGTGTGCGTGCACCGCACGGGAAGCCTCGCCCTTGGGGAGATCGCGGTCTGGGTCGCGGTCACGTCCGGCCACCGCGCGGCGGCCTTCGACGCCTGCAGCTTCATCATCGCGGAGGTCAAGGCGCGCGTTCCCATGTGGAAGAAGGAGCACTACGCCGACGGGACATCCGAGTGGATAAACTGCGCGACCGGGGCGGCCAAAGCTTAAAGGAAAAGTCAAAAAGCGGGTGGACCCTCGGATTTGCTTCGGCTCGACACGGCCCGGCTCCACAATTTATAACATGGCCGTCACAATGGGCTCCGCACACCTGTTCCTCGCAGCGAATACGGCGCTGGAAAAGCTCCAGGCCATCCCTCCCGCCTTCTGGATGAAGGTCGGCATCGTTGTCGGGGCGCTCATCCTGTTCGTCATCGTCCTTCGTAAGCTGATGAACGTGAATAAGTTCGTATTGGGCGGCGTCATCTTCATCGGGGGCGGCGTGTTCATGATCAACATGCTCTACAATCGGACGGAGCCAAAGTTCCTGACGCCGATATTCGACAAGATCGCTCCCTTTTTCCCAAGCGCGGGCGCCTACGACACGAAGCAGGCGGGCACCCCCGGCAAGTAATCGGGCCAGAAACAGCTTGGTTTTAGGCGGTCAGCGGTGGAGATTGGCCGCCCTATGGCCAAACAATTTTCCGACATCGGGCTGGTGGGACTGGCGGTCATGGGCCAGAACCTCGCCCTCAACATAGCCGACCACGGATTCCAGATCTCGGTCTACAACCGGACCACTGAGAAGACCGACAAGTTTGTTGCGGAGAACCCCAGCACGCCCGGGGGCGTCGTCGGGTCGAAGACGCTCGAGGAGTTCGTGGGCTCGATCGCGAAGCCGAGGAAGATCGTCATCCTCGTGCAGGCCGGAAAGGCCACCGACGCTGTCATCGACAGCCTGACACCGCTCCTCTCGCCGGGCGACATCGTGATCGACGGCGGCAACTCGCTCTGGACCGACACGATCCGGCGCGAGAAAGCCTATGCCGCGAAGGGACTGCGCTTCATCGGAAGCGGCGTCTCGGGAGGCGAGGAGGGAGCGCGGTTCGGCCCGTCGCTCATGCCTGGGGGCGACTTTGCGGCCTGGCTCGAGCTGAAGCCGATCTGGGAGGCCGTTGCCGCGAAGGTGGACGAGAAGACCGGCAAGCCGATCCCGGGCGCGGCGCCCGGCAAGCCGGTGAAGGGGGGCGTCCCCTGCACGACGTACATCGGGGCGGACGGGGCGGGCCACTATGTGAAGATGATCCACAACGGGATCGAGTACGGAGACATGCAGATGATCTGCGAGGCCTACGCCCTCCTCAAGGGCCTGCTCGGCCTCAAGCCCGCCGAGATGAGCGCGATCTTCGCTGAATGGAACAAGGGCATCCTCGACAGCTTCCTGATCGAGATCACGACCGACATCCTGAAGCAGAAGGACCCGGTCACCGGAAAACCCTTCGTCGACGTGGTCCTCGACGTTGCCGGCCAGAAGGGCACGGGGAAATGGACCGCCACCAACGCCCTCGACATGGGCATCCCCGCTCCGACGATCGCGGAGGCGGTCTTTGCGCGCTGCGTCTCGGCGATCAAGGATGAGCGCGTGGCGGCCTCGAAGATCCTCAAGGGGCCGTCCAAGAAATACCGCGGCTCAAAGAAGGCGCTTCTGGACGCCATCCGCGACGCCCTCTACTGCTCGAAGATATGCAGCTATGCGCAGGGCTTCCAGCTGATGCGGGCGGCCCAGGTGGAATACAAGTGGAAGCTCAATTTCGGCGAGATCGCGAAGATTTGGCGGGGCGGATGCATCATCCGCGCCGCCTTCCTGCAGAAGATAACGGACGCGTACAAGCGCAAGCCCGACCTCGCGAACCTGCTCCTTGACCCCTACTTCAACAAGACCTTCAAGGGCGCGCAGGCCAACTGGCGCAAGGTGGTCGCCCTCGCTGCGGAGTGCGGCGTCCCTACTCCGACCTTCAGCGCGTCCCTCGCCTACTACGACGGATACCGGTCGGCGCGGCTCCCGGCGAACCTGCTGCAGGGCCAGCGCGACTTCTTTGGAGCGCACACCTACGAGCGTGTGGACCAGCCAAGGGGAAAATTCTTCCACATTGACTGGCCCGACCCCAAGCGGCCGCAGCTGGCCGTTTAGCAGGCGGGCCGCTTATTTTCTGACAATCTAAAACGTATTCCTGACACTCAAAGTGTTAGTGCTGACAACTCAATTGTAGGAACTGGAAACTCTCTCAGAGGGCGAATACTTACACTTTAAATTGCATGCGGACAGCGCATGTTTCCGACAATTCAAAACGTATTGCTGACATCGAAAGCGTGAGTGCTGACAATTGAAGTGTTAGAATAGGGGGTTTGCCCGACAATCTAACTCGCTTCTTTCATTTCCACCGAAATATCTGGCGCTAGATATTCCCGCGGGGAGATCTGGCCCCTTGGGCGTTCCTAGGGCGGACCTCCCAAATGAATTTCCTGGGCTTTGCGAGTTTGCCCAACCCGTGTCCGTCAAATCAGGGCAACCTCAGAGATTCAAAGGCCCGTATGGGTCTATTATTGGGATAACGCTTGGACAGTTCAGAATTGGCGCATTGAAATTGAACGGGCGAATATAAACCGGACGTTAGGCTCCTCGGCCGAAAAACGCCAATCCGACCGCCCAATCCAGAATGAGAAACGCCATGAGGAATCGCTCGACCCCCATCCTCCTGGGCATTCTGGCCGCCGCCGCGAGCATCTTACACGCCCAGCAGAATTCCGAACAGGTGTCGGCCGAGCGCGCACGTGCCAACTTTGCCAGGCCCATCGTGCTCGGCCCCGACGACGTCCGCGTCATCCCTGACGCGCCCAAGGACTACAATGCGCAGCGGACCGACATTCCCCATGGCCGGGTCGAGCCGTTCGAATACTACTCGGGCGTCACCGGCACACGCCGAAAGGCCAACGTTTACCTGCCGGCTGGTTACACGGCCGAGAGGAAATATCCTGTGCTCTATCTCCTCCACGGAATCGGAGGGGACGAGAACGAGTGGCTGAATGCTGTTGGGTCGAAACCAATCCTCGACAACCTGATCGCCGACGGAGAGGCGGTGTCGATGATTGTCGTGTTCGCAAATGGACGCGCCCTCCCGAATGACCGCGTCCCCAAGGGCAACGTCTTTACGCCCGAAAACTCCGCGGGCTTCGCCAGATTTGACCATGACCTTTTGGAGTTTCTGATCCCGGCGATCCAGGCGAAGTACTCGGTGCTGGCCGACCGCGAGCACCGCGCGCTCGCCGGCCTCTCGATGGGAGGTGGGCAGACCCTCAACTTCGGGCTCACACACCTCGACGCCTTCGCCTGGCTCGGCGCCTTTTCGTCGGCACCCAACACCAAGCCGCCCGCCGAGCTCGTGCCGGACCCAGCCGCCGTCAACGCGAAGCTGAGGATTCTGTACCTTTCGAGCGGCAACAGGGACGGCCTCATTGTCGTCTCACAAGGCGTCCACGCATATCTCAAGGCGCACGACGTCAGACATATCTGGAACGTGGACGACGCTGGCCACGACCCGCTCTCCTGGGGAAACAACCTGCATCACTTCGCCCAACGCATCTTTCGCTGATCGCCCTCGCCCCTAGGCCAGCGGCTCGCAAGTCACAGTCGCCAGCCATAGCCCCACCCCATTCACCCTCTTGTCATGACCCCAAGACCCCAAGTCACCGCGCTCGTCGCAACGCTCCTAATCTCAAGCGCCTCCCTTTTCGCGGACGCCCCTCGTGCTCCCTATCTCGATCCAACCCTCCCGATCGATACACGCGCGCGAGACCTGGTATCGAGGATGACCCTCGGGGAGAAAGCCTCGATGATGGAGAACACAACGCCGGGCGTTCCACGGCTGGGCATACCGAAGTACAACTGGTGGAGCGAGGCGCTGCACGGCGTGGCGAACACGGGCGTGGCGACCGTGTTTCCCCAGGCGATCGGCCTCGCGGCCATGTGGGACAAGAACCTGCAACATGACGTTGCCCATGTCATAGGTGTCGAAGCCCGGGCCAAGTTCAATGGCTACGCCGGGACTGAATTGGAGGGCACGCTCTTTCACGGCCTCACTTTCTGGTCGCCCAACATCAACATATTTCGCGACCCGCGCTGGGGCCGCGGCCAGGAGACGTATGGCGAGGATCCCTTCCTGACGTCCCGGCTCGGTGTCGCCTTCGTCCGCGGCCTGCAGGGCGATGACCCCACTTACCTTCAGGCCGCCGCATGCGCCAAGCATTTCGCCGTGCACAGCGGCCCAGAGTCCATGCGCCACATCATAGATGTGTCTCCTCCCGACGCGGACCTGTATGAGACCTATCTGCCGGCGTTCGAGGCACTCGTCCGCGAGGGGCATGTGGAGGCCGTGATGACCGCCTACAATTCGTTGCACGGGACCCCTTGCTCGATGAACCCGTTGCTTTACTCGTCGCTCAAGAGCTGGGGGTTCGACGGACACGTGACGTCGGATTGCGGTTCCGTGCGCGATCTCATCGAGTCCTACAAGCGAGCGTCCGATGCCGCTGAGGCGGAGGCACTTGTTTTAAAGGCCGGCCTGGATGTGACTTGCGGATTTGAGGCTCCCGGCATTGTTACGGCGGTAAAGCGCGGGATCCTCCCGGAGGCAACGGTCGACGATCGCCTGGCCGTACTTTTGCGCACTTTATTCAGGCTCGGGTTTTTCGACCCGAAGGACCGGGTTCCCTACAACCAGATCAAGCCTTCCGAGAACAACACCCCGGAGCATGCAGCGCTCGCGCTGCAGGCCGCACGGGAGTCGATTGTGCTTCTGAAGAATGACGGCGTCTTGCCATTGAAAAAGGAGGCGTTGCGGCGGATCGCCGTGATCGGGCCAAACGCGAGCTCAATTCGTGTCCTGGTTGGAAACTACAACGGCACGCCATCGAGTCCGACTACAGTGCTCGCCGGCCTGAAAGCCGCCCTCGGTCCCGATGTCCGCATCGACTACGCCCATGGCTGCGACTATGCCACAAAATCGGCCGAGGCCCAGCCGTTCGCGGGCGATTGGTACCATGGCGAGTACTTCGACAACCGCGATCTATCGGGCAAGCCGGCGGCAACTCGGTCGGATCGCCCTCTCCGCCTTGAGGTGGGTGCGTCTGAGGGGCAAAGTGCCAGCTTGCCGGCGGGCATGCCCGATCACGACCTTTCGGTCCGGTGGACAGGCGACGTTGTCACGGCCCTTGGCGGAGATTATGTCTTTCTCGTGAGCGGCCGTGGCGGCTTTCGCCTCAAGGTGGGGGGCGAGACGCTCATCGACGCGTGGACACCCACGCCCCAGGAGCGCAAGACTGACCGGAAGATTAGGGTCACACGCCGGCTTGGTGACAACGAGACCCTTCCGTTCGTGCTCGAGTACGCCCAGGGAGAAGGCCCTGCGAGCATCGCCCTTGACTGGGCCACCCCACCTGCAGATTCAGGCATTGCCGACGCGGTGGCGACCGCAAGAGGCGCCGACGCCATTATCTTTGTCGGCGGTATCTCCTCGCTGCTTGAGGGCGAAGAGATGCGTGTGCCCTACGATGGATTCTCAGGCGGGGACCGAACGCGCATCGAGCTTCCATCCGTGCAGCAGCAGCTGCTTGAAAAGCTGCATGCCCTGGGCAGGCCCATTGTGTTCGTGTCCATGTCGGGCAGCGCCGTCGCGATGCCTTGGGCGGACGAGCATCTCAATGCGATTGTCCAGTCGTTCTATCCCGGCGAGGCCGGAGGCCAAGCCATTGCCGACGTCTTATTGGGCAAGTACAACCCCGCCGGCCGGCTGCCGGTCACGTTCTACCGCGCAACGTCGGACCTTCCTCCGTTCACCGACTATCGGATGGAAAACCGCACATATCGCTACTTCAAGGGAAGCGCGCTCTACCCATTTGGGTTTGGGCTTAGCTACACAAAGTTTGCATGTGCGAACCTACGCGTCGAGCCAGGGGCCGACCACACGCTCTTGGTTGCAGTGGATGTAGCGAACATCGGCGGCAGCGACGGTGACGAAGTCGTCCAGATTTATGCCGTTCCCCCCGCGACCTCGCACCCGCGCGAGAGCCGCGCGCTTTGCGGGTTCGACCGTGTTCACCTCAAGGCTGGTGAGCGGAAAACTGTGAATTTAGTTGTGCCGACGAGCGCTCTCCGCCGCTGGAGCGACTATGAGAAGGCCTACGCGGTCCCTACTGGAAGCTGGTCGATCGGTGCCGGCGCCTCGTCCGCCGACATCCGCGAAACCGCCGAGGTGAAGCTCTGATCACACCCTCGGACAACGGCGACCAATAGATCGGGGAACGCCGGGCCAACACCACCTTGAATGAATGCACCGGAGCAAGCGTCTCGTTGCAAACGCCTTTCGGGCTTGCGGCTTACCATCTGAAACACGGCAACGAGAGGTCCCACTCCTTCATCTTCGTTCTCCCGAATAGTCGAGATTATTCCCGTATGCATTTGAAGCGGCAGGGACCATTTCCAACAGGGCCAGGTGTATGGCACGCTCCGGCGATAGCAGACCTGAAGACACTGTGGGCCAAAACGGTGGGCAAGTACGCTCGGTTCTTAGGGTGCTTCCAATTCGACTCAGAATGGAGTTCTGCAGGACCCAGACCGGATTTCACTTACACTTCTCGATGTCGACTAACAGTTCGATTGTTGGACGAAATAGGCCCTGTTGTATTGTTGAGGAGTCAAAATCATTCAGAGGGGGCTTGCTTACACTTTGGAATGTCAGGAACCACGCGGTTCGCTGGCAATTCAAAGCGTAAGTGAGCTCTCTCGGAGCGCTCCTAGCGACCTGACAATGCAACAGGGCCTAATTCGTCTGACAACTGATGAGTAAGTCGACGATGAGAAGAGTAAGTGATATCCGGTCTACGCCCTGCTGAGCCCCGCCAACCTTCGAGATCGCAGCAACCCGGCAACTGCACCTACTTGCCAACCGTTCGGGTCTGAAAATTCATCAGATCTAACCTATCCGAAGCGAGTCGCGTGGCTCATCCGGTCCGAGATGATCCCTGTTATCTTGAATGTGTGCGGGGCGACTTCCGGTTGCCGAGGATAGGCAGATGGGGGGTGGGACCTCTTGTTGCTGCGTTTCAGATGGTAAGGCGCACCTCCAAACGGATCTCTGCGACGAGAAGCTTGCTCCGGTGCACTCTTACAGAATTGGCACGGGATTCTCGGCGCTACTGGTTGCCACTATTCATCGAATCCCACCGGAATTTGGGAATCATCCTGCAGCTTCTCGGCCGGGCGCCGGAAGCCGAGGCTCAGTTTGCAATCGTGGAACGCCTGCAAGGTTTTAGATACTAAGCCATTACCATGCGGTCCATCGGGCCAATCTTGCACAATCTGACGGGCATCCGGCAATTCCGTCACCCGCGCCAAGTACTCCGGGCACTCGACGTGGCGACGGAATCCGATCTGCTCCAGTATATTCACGATATTTGAGTAATTGACGTCGCCCATCTCGCTCAAATGACGCATACCTGATTCCGGAACTTCTTCTTCGGCTCTTCACTTTGGTAAATTCTCACACGGGCATCTGCGGCCGCCCATCCCGGATTGGTCGGTCTGTCTCCCTGGTGCTTGCGTTGATCGCTACCGGAGTCGGATTGCCAATGTCAGCTTGGGCCAATCCGACAGGGGGAACGGTGGTCGCCGGTGCCGCGACAATTTCCAACCCCAGTGGAAGCTCGACGGTCGTCAATCAGGGAACGAACCGGGCGATCATCGATTGGAATGGTTTTTCGATCGGATTGGGCCAGACGACGACCTTTGTCCTGCCTTCGGCCGGCTCGGCGATCCTGAACCGTGTCATGGGCTCGGATCCCTCGTCGCTTCTCGGGCAACTTCAGTCAAACGGTCAGGTTTTTCTGATCAACCCGAACGGCGTTGTCGTGGGCCAGGGGGCGACGATCAGCACGGCGGCATTCGGCGCCTCGACGCTTGATGTCGCCAACCCCGAATTTCTGGCGGGCGGCGACCTCCATTTCTCAGGTCCGTCTTCGGCGGCGGTGGTGAATCTCGGGAGCATCAACGCCAAGCAGGGAGACATCTATCTGATCGCCCAGCAGGTGACGAACGCCGGGTCCCTTTCGGCGCCCTCCGGCACGGTTGGCATGGCTGCAGGCACCGAGGTCACCCTCACGCAGAATGGCACGGAGCACGTTCTCGTTTCCGGTCCCGCCACATCCGCTGGAAGCAGAGGAAGCGGCGCCGCCGTCCTGAATTCGGGAACGATCCAGGCAGCGCAGGCGGAATTGGCCGCCGCCGGCGGAAATCTCTATGCCCTCGCGATCAATAACACGGGTGTTGTTCGTTCCACCGGAGTCCAGACGGTGGGAGGCCACATCTATCTCACGGCGTCCGAGGGAGGCGGAAGCATCTCCAGTTCAGGAACCCTCGCGGCGGCCAACGGCGACGGCTCGGGCGGTGCGATCGCGGTGACGGGTGGAGCGATTTCCGGCACAGCGACCTTGGGCGGAGTCATCGACGCGAGCGCGACAAGCGCAACCGGTGCGGGCGGGCAGGTCACCGTGACGGCAGCGAACGTGAACGTGCCGTCCGGGGCCGCGATATCCGCTAACGGCGGAACCAACGGTGGCACGATCCTGATCGGCGGCGACATTCATGGCGGCAGTGTCCCGACCGAGGACCTTTCATCAACCGCGATTCCCACAGCGCAGCAGACCGTGGTGGCTCAGGGAGCGCAGATTTCGGCCAATGGCGGTTCCTTCGGCGGCTCGGGTTCTGGCGGCTCGGTCGTCGTGTGGTCCGATCAGCAGACCCAGTTTCAGGGCGCGATCTCCGGGCAGGGTGGCGCGCAAGGCGGCAACGGCGGCTTCTCTGAGGTCTCAAGCCACCTCCTTCTCGATTTCACCGGAATCGTCAACCTCTTGGCGCCGCAGGGCAGTGCCGGGACACTGCTCCTCGATCCCTATAACGTCGTGATCAGCACGGGCACCACGGCAAACCCGAGTGCGCCCATCGCCTCGAATTACTCCCCAACCGCGAATTCGGTCATAAATAACGGCGATCTTGAGACTGCGCTCGGTCTCTCGAATGTCACGATCACGACGGGATCGAGCGGAGGGTCAGCGGGCACGATCACTTTGAATAGCGGCGCCAACATCAGCTGGGGCTCTTCGACATCGCTGACGCTCATCGCCGCGTCTTCGATCACGTTAAATTCGAATATCGAACAGACGGGCGGCAACTCCGGGGGCAGCATCACGCTGACCGCCGGTCCGGGTTCGGGAATTACGATTGCCGCTGGCAAGTTGGTTGAGACGTTCAGCGCCGGCGCGAACATCACCCTTCAGGCTGATTCGATTCTTTTCGGCGACGGCTCTGCAAGTGTCGAATCGAACGGCCCTCAAGGCATAATTACCCTTCAGCCCGCTACGTCGTCTTACGGCCTCGGTTTTGCCGGCGAGCCCGCCAACTACCTTGCGCTTTCAGTCGGAACTTTGATCCAATACGGTGCCAACACCCTGATACTGAGCAACGGCTCTACCGACACCCTATATCCCCTGGAGGCTGAGGCGCAGCTCGACCCAACGGCCAATGGTGCGGCCTTGGCATTGATCACCAACTTGACGCTCCTGGGGAGATCGGCCGGCATTACGGTCTCCCAGCCCGTGAGTCTAAATGCGAGAGGTGTATTAACCCTGAATACGACGGGAACTGGCACGGAAACCGGAAGCGGCACCCTGACGACGACGGTAACGGGAGGATTGCAGCTCTTGGGGAGTGGTGGCACCTATACTCTTACCGGCACCAATGGCATTCCCACCCTCGCCGGCAGCACGGGCTCGGTGAGCCTGACGGACTCTGCGGCGCTAACGATCAACACCGTGGGCGCGACAAACAACCTGACCGCGAATGCGGGAGGCATCACGATTGTCGACACGAACTCAAACGGCATCACGCTGAACGCGACCAACGGAGCGCTTTCGGCGTCTTCCGGTGGCATCTCGCTAACGGCCGACGCCATGGCGCTAAGCGCTCCGGTGACGGCCCCCGGGCAAACGGTGACGCTGCTGCCCGACACCGTGTCTGCGGGCGTCGATATTGGCGGCACGGCCTCCGGACTCCAATTGAGTTCGGCTTCGTTAAATGAGATTGACGCGACGACGCTCGTGATCGGCAACACATCCGACACGACCAACCCCGTTCTCGTCGATACGAACGCGAAGCTTAACGCGACGGGAAGCAACTCGCTCGCGAACATCACCAACCTGAGTCTCATCGGAGGCTCGGGCGGCATCACCGTCGACTCGGCAGTCACGATTCCGACCGGCGGGTATCTCTCGTTGAACACGACGGCGACGGCATCCCAGAATTCGAGCGGTGTCCTGACAACGAGCGGGACCGGAGGCTTGGTATTGTCGGGATCCGGGAGCGGCACCAATTTCGACCTTGCTGGAGCGACAAACGCCGTCACCAAATTGGCCGCGGGCCTGGGTTCCGGGACGGGTTCGGTCGAACTGACGAACGGAAGCGGCGGTTTGGCCATCGGCACGGTGAATGGGACGGCGGGCATAACGGGCGGCAAGGTCATGTTCTCCCAGACGGGCACCGTGACAGAGACGTCGGGAATCACCGCGACAAGCCTGCTTCTCCTGGGGACGGCCGGCACCTACACGCTGAACGGCACGACAAACGCCGTCGGAACCTTGGCGGCAAACCTTGGCTCGGGAACCGGGACGGTCAATTTGGATGATGGGGCGACGGCACTTTCGATAGGAGCGGTGACCCCGCCAACGCCCCCCGGTGGGTCGGCGACCAACGGAGTCACGGCCGGTACGCTCATTCTTAAGGACACCGGGAACGTGACCCAGGCCCAAGCGATCGCGGCGACCAACCTGGACCTCTTGGGATCTGGGGGGAATTTCAATTTCAGCAATGGAACAACCACGAACGCCATCGGGGTCCTGGCGGGGAACACCGGGACGATCAAGTTGGCGAGCGGCAATCTGTCGATTGGGACGGTAAACGGCACCGTCGGCGTTACGGCGGGGACCTCGGGAAACAGCGCCACAGGCCTCCTGCTGAATTCCACCGGGACGGTGACGCAGACCCAAGCCATCGACGCATTCTATCTGGACCTCACGGGATCCGGCGGGAACTACACGCTGAACAATTCAGGCAACAGCATAGGCTCGCTTGCCGGTTCCACCGGATCGGTGAGCCTAACCAACTCGGCTGCCCTCACGATCGCGACGTCGCTGGGCACCAGCGGCCTTTCGACCGCGACCGGAGGAATCTCGCTTACGTCCGATGCGATTTCGCTCGGCGCCGCGGTGACTGCCACCGGCCAGACCGTGACACTTCAACCCCGCACGCCGGGACTCGGCATTGAAGTCGGCAACAGCGCCGCCGATCCGGGCTACCTGCAATTGGGCACGGCATTATTGTCCGAGATTTCCGGCGGCACCTTGGTCATTGGCAATACTTCCGATACGACTCATCCGCTGGTCGTGGATGCGACAGGACAGCTTACCTCGGCCTCCACACTTGGCGGTGTGACCAATCTTACGCTCATCGGCGGCTCCGGCGGCATCAACCTCAACCAGTCGTCGCCGATCAGCTTGAGTTCGGGGGCTGCGTTGACGTTGAACTCAACGGGCACCGTTACCCAGGCTTCAACCTCGCCGATCACCGCGACGAGCGGCACCGTGAGCCTGTTGCTTCTGGGATCGGGCGGAACCTTCGATTTGAACGGCTCAACGAATGCCGTGTCGACATTGGCCGGGAACGTGCCCGGTGGGACTATCACCCTCACAAACGGGAGCACGAATCTGGCGATTGGAACGGTAAACAGCACCGTGGGCGTGACGGCCGGGACGCTGTCGTTGGCGGACACCGGGACCGTGAGCCAGACGTCGAGCGGGGTAGTGACGGCGACGAGTCTCGAGCTCCTGGGCTCCGGCGCCACAGACAGCCTCAACGGCGCGACCAATGCCGTGTCGACCTTGGCAGGCAGCGTGGGGTCCGGAACGATCAGCCTGTCGAACGGGAGCACGAGTCTTTCAATAGGAACGGTAAATAGCACGGTTGGTGTTACGGCGGCTTCCCTGGCGCTCTCGGACACCGGCACGGTGAGCCAGTCGCAGGCGATCGCCGCAAATCTTGACCTCCTGGGAACGGGAGGAACCTATGCGCTGAACGACTCCGGCAACGACGTTCCGACCCTCGCCGGCAGCACCGGCGCGGTGAGCCTGACTGACGGGAGTGCGCTGACTGTCAATGCGGTCAACGGTACGAACGATTTGACGGCTACCGGGCCGGTGACGCTGATCGCCGACAGCATCGCGCTGACGCCAACGACCGGACTCATCCTCGCGAGCGGGCAGACCGTCACGCTGCAGCCGCTGACCGCGGGTACGGTCGTGACCGTGGGAGGAGCGGCATCCGGCTTCGATCTGCCCGCGGCCCAGCTCAATGATGTCACCGCAAACACGCTGGTGATCGGCAGTGACGGCGGTGTCGGCAGCCCTTCGGGGGCCATTACGGTTACTGCGGCGATCTCGCCCTCCGGGGTTACGAACCTCGGCTTGCTTTCCGGTTCGACGGTCGGCCAATCAGCAAGCTCGGACACCGTCGACGTTTCCGGGTTGGAGGCTTCGGGCTCGTCCGTGGCCCTTGCGGGAGGCAATGCGGTGGGCACACTGGCCGTGAAGGCCACGGGCAGCGTGAGCTTCAACGACACTTCCTCCCTGACCGTGGGAACCGTCAATTCGGTCTACGGCGTTGTCTCGAGCGGAGGCACCGTGCTCGTCAACACCGCGAACAACCTGACGTTGGCGGCCGGTTCCGGCGCGGCGGTCTCGGGATCCGGAGCCTCCACGGCCGTTCAACTCGCGGATGCCGGGACGTTCACGAACAATGATGGCAGCGGCGCCGTGGCCGTCACGAGCGGCGGCGGCCGCTGGCTGATCTGGTCCGCGAATCCGGCCAGTGACGCACTGGACGGCCTCAGTTACGGCTTCAAACAATACAATGCCACCTACGGCGCAACGACGCCGGCAGACTCGGTAAACGACGGAGTCCTCTACACGCTCGCCCCGACCGTGTCCGAGGGCCTGACCGGCTCGGTGACCAAGACATACGATACCAACACCTCGGCGACACTCACTCCGAGCAATTACACCAGCGCAAGCGGCGCGGTGGCCGGCGACACGGTCGTGCTGACGGAGCCAACCGGCGGAACATACGACACGCCAAACCAGGGAACAGGCAAGATCGTGAGCGTCTCCGGGATCTCGATCACCTCCGCGGTCAATGGGTCGGCGACGGTCTATGGTTATCAGGTCACGTCGACCGCGAGCAACACGGTGGGCACCATAAGCGCGGCGCCTCTGACCTACACGGCGACGTCCGCCTCCCAGACTTACGGGACGGCAATACCGACGTTCAGCGGAACGGTGACCGGCTTCGTCGGGGGCGACACGCAGGCGTCGGCGACGACGGGAACGCTGGCCTTTGTGACGCCTGCAACGCAATTCAGCAATGTTGGGAGTTATGCAATCAATGGGTCCGGCCTTACGGCAGACAACGGAAACTACACGTTCGTCCAGGCGGCCGGCAACTCCACGGCGTTCACGATCAATCCAGCGACCCTGACCTATGTGGCTTCCGCCGGCAGCCACACGTACGGGAGTTCGATACCTACGCTTGGCGGTTCGGTGACCGGGTTCCTGGGCAGCGACACACAGACGTCGGCGACGACGGGAACGCTGGCCTTTGCGACGCCGGCGACGCAGTACAGCAATGTCGGAACCTACGCGATCAACGGCTCCGGGCTTTCGGCCACCAATTACACGTTTGTCCAGGCGGCGGGCAACTCCACGGCGTTCACGATCAGTCCGGCAACCCTGACCTATGAGGCTTCCCTTGTCGGCCAGAACTACGGGACCGCGATACCGGCGCTTGGTGGCACCGTGACGGGGTTTCTGGGATCCGACACGCAGACGTCGGCGACGTCGGGAACATTGGCTTTTGCGACCGCGGCGACTCAATCCAGCAATGTCGGGAGTTACGCGATCAATGGGTCCGGCCTGACGGCGAACGGAAACTACACGCTCGTCCAGGCGCCGGGCAACTCCACGGCGTTCACGATCAATCCGGCGAACCTGACTTATACAGCTTCCCCTGCCGTCCAAACGTACGGAACGGCGATTCCCGGGATGTCCGGGACCGTGACTGGCTTCGTCCTGGGCCAGACTCAGGCCACTGCGACGACGGGAACGCCGGCCTTCGCGACGCCCGCTACGCAGTACAGCAATGTGGGAGCCTACGCGATCAACGGGTCGGGGCTCACGGCGGACAGCGGAAACTACACGTTCGTCCAGGCGGCCGGCAACTCCACGGCGTTTACGATCAATCCAGCGACCCTGACCTACGTGGCTTCCGCCGGCAGCCACACGTACGGGAGTTCGATACCGACGCTTGGCGGTTCGGTGACCGGGTTCCTGGGCAGCGACACACAGACGTCGGCGACGACGGGAACGCTGGCCTTTGCGACGCCGGCGACGCAGTACAGCAATGTCGGAAGCTACGCGATCAACGGCTCTGGTCTCTCGGCCACCAATTACACGTTCGTCCAGGCGGCGGGCAACTCCACGGCGTTCACGATCAGTCCGGCAACCCTGACTTATGCAGCTTCCCCTTTCAGCCAATCGTTTGGAACCGTGATTCCGGGGTTGTCCGGGACCGTGACCGGCTTCCTTGGGAGCGACACGCAGACTTCGGCGACGACGGGAACATTGGCTTTTGCCACCGCTGCGACTCAATCCAGCAATGCCGGGACTTACGCGATCAACGGCTCTGGTCTCTCGGCCACCAATTACACGTTCGTCCAGGCGGCGGGCAACTCCACGGCGTTCACGATCAACCCGGCGACACTGACTTATACAGCATCCCCTTTCAGCCAAACGTATGGAACCGTGATTCCGGGGTTGTCCGGGACCGTGACCGGCTTCGTCCTGGGCCAGACGCAGGCCACTGCGACGACGGGAACGCTGGCCTTCGCGACGCCCGCTACGCAGTACAGCAATGTCGGAAGCTACGCGATCAACGGGTCGGGGCTCACGGCGAACAACGGAAACTACACGTTCGTCGAGGCGCCGGGTAACTCCACGGCGTTCACGATCAACCCGGCGACGCTGACCCTTGTCTACAATGCGACGCCTGTGAGCCAATCGTACGGAACGCCGATTCCGACATTGACCGGAACGGTCACCGGCTTCTTGGGTGGGGACACGCAGTCGTCGGCGACGACGGGGACCTTGGTGTTCACGACGACCGCGATCCAAAGCAGCAACGTCGGGAGCTACCCGATCACCGGCTCAGGCCTGTCGTCCACCAATTACACGTTTGTCCAGGCGGGGGGCAACTCCGCGGCGTTTGAGATCACGCCGGCGACCCTGACCTATGCGGCTTCCCTTGTCAGCCAGACGTACGGAACGGCGATCCCCGGGACGTCCGGGACCGTGACCGGCTTCGTCCTTGGTCAGACGCAGGCCACTGCGACGACGGGAACATTGGCTTTTGCGGCCGCGGCGACTCAATCCAGCAATATCGGGAGTTACGCGATCAATGGGTCCGGCCTGACGGCGGACAATGGAAACTACACGTTCGTCCAGGCGCCTGGCAACTCCACGGCGTTCACGATCAATCCGGCGACCCTGACTTATACGGCATCCCCTTTCAGCCAAACGTATGGAACGGTGATTCCGGGGTTGTCCGGGACCGTGACCGGTTTCGTCCTGGGCCAGACGCAGGCCACTGCGACGACGGGAACACTGGCCTTCGCTACGCCCGCTACGCAGTACAGCAATGTTGGAGCCTACGCGATCAACGGGTCAGGGCTCACGGCGAACAACGGAAACTACACGTTTGTCCAGGCGCCGGGCAACAACTTGGCATTCACGATCAACCCGGCGACACTGACCCTCGTCTACTATGCGACGCCGGTGAGCCAAACGTACGGAACGCCGATTCCGACATTGACCGGAACCGTCACCGGCTTCTTGGGTGGGGACACGCAGGCGTCGGCGACGACGGGAACCTTGGTGTTCACGACGACCGCGATCCAAACCAGCAACGTGGGGAGCTACCCGATCACCGGCTCGGGCCTGTCGTCCACCAATTACACGTTTGTCCAGGCGGCGGGCAACTCCGCGGCGTTTACGATCACGCCGGCGACCCTGACCTATGCGGCTTCGCCCTTCAGCCAATCGTACGGAACGGCGATCCCCGGGACGTCCGGGACCGTGACCGGCTTCGTCCTGGGCCAGACGCAGGCCACTGCGACGACGGGAACGCTGGCCTTCGCCACGCCTGCTACGCAGTACGGCAATGTCGGAAGCTACGCGATCGACGGCTCGGGGCTGACGGCGAACAACGGAGACTACACGTTCGTCCAGGCGACCGGCAACAACACGGCGTTCACTATCACGCCGGCGACCCTGACGTACGATGCGACGCCAGTGAGCCAGACCTACGGTTCCACGATACCAGCTTTGACTGGGACCGTGACCGGGTTCCTGGGGAGCGACACGCAATCGTCGGCAACGACGGGAACCTTGGCCTTTGCGACGCCGGCGACGTCGTCCAGCAATGTGGGGAGCTACGCGATCAACGGGTCGGGGCTGTCGGCCACCAATTACACGTTCATCCAGTCGGCTGGGAACAGCACGGCTCTTACGATAAATCCGGCGCCGCTCACGCTTGCCTACAATGCGGCGCCGGTGAGCCAGGCGTATGGAACGCCGATACCAACATTGACCGGAACCGTCACCGGATTCATGGGTGGGGACACGCAGTCGTCAGCGACGACGGGAACCTTGGTGTTCACGACGACCGCGATCCAAAGCAGCAACGTGGGGAGCTACCCGATCACCGGCTCGGGCCTGTCGTCCACCAATTACACGTTTGTCCAGGCGGCGGGCAACTCCGCGGCGTTTACGATCACGCCGGCGACCCTGACCTATGCGGCTTCCCCCTTCAGCCAGACGTATGGGACGGCGGTCCCAGGGTTGTCCGGGACCGTGACCGGCTTCGTCCTGGGCCAGACGCAGGCCACCGCGACGACGGGAACGCTGGCCTTCGCCACGCCCGCTACGCAGTACAGCAGTGTGGGGAGCTACGCGATCAACGGCTCGGGGCTGTCGGCCGCCAACTACAATTTCGTCCAGGCGGTCGGCAATGGCACGGCATTCTCGATAGTTCCGGCGACGCTGACGCTGGCCTACAATGCGGCGCCGGTAAGCCAGCTATATGGAACGCCGATACCGGCATTGACCGGAACCGTCACCGGCTTCTTGGGTGGGGACACGCAGTCGTCAGCGACGACGGGAACCTTGGTGTTCACGACGACAGCGACCCAAGGCAGCAACGTGGGGAGCTACCCGATCACCGGCTCGGGCCTGTCGTCCACCAATTACACGTTTGTCCAGGCGGCGGGCAACTCCGCGGCGTTTACGATCACGCCGGCGACCCTGACCTATGCGGCTTCCCTTGTCAGCCAGACGTATGGAACGGCGATTCCAGGACTACTTGGGTCGGTGACGGGATTCGTCCTAGGCCAAAGCCAGGCCTCGGCAACCACGGGCACCATGACTTTCGGGACACCAGCGACCCAGTCGAGCAATGTAGGGACCTACGCGATCAATGGATCCGGCCTGGTCGCCATCGATGGGAACTATAAGTTCACCCAGGCGCCGGCGAACGCGGGCGCGCTCACCATCAGCCCTGCCACGCTCACGTTCAATGCGACCGATGACAGCTTGCTGGCAGGCGCCTCGATTGCCGGTTTAACCGGGACTATCACCGGCTTTTTGCTCAACGACACCCTGGCCACGGCTACGGCTGGCGCAGCGACCTTCACCACGACCGCCAACACTTCGAGCGCACCGGGTTCTTACCCGATCACTGGAGGTGGATTGACCTCTAAGGACTACGTCTTCGTGCAGGCTCCAGGCAATGCCACTGCGTTGACCCTGCAGGTTCCCGTGTCCGAGGCCGAAAATTCCTCAATCCTCGATGCCGCGACGAGCACCGCGTTCCTGGGCTCCGAGGGCGGTTTCAGCGGCTTCTTCTTCAATTTCGGAGACGAGTGGGAAGGCGACTTTTCCGCCTTGACCGCTCCCTCGTCGCCGGCCGGCGCCTATGTTGACGAGTCGATTCAGGTCGGCCGCCACGTCGTGACTTACCGAACGGAACCCGGGGAGGCCCCTGAAGTTGACGCAGTCGAGGCGCACAGCCTTGGCATGGCGTCGAGTTTCACGACTTTCGGGCAATGACGACCACCCTGAGAGGCGAATCAAGCGCAAGGGCCATGGGAAAGAGAAAGAATCGTAGAAAATGAAAATAAAAACCGCGCGCCGGGCGCGTCTAGACCTCTTTCTCATAGCACTCCTCGCACTTTTCTCCTTCGTCGGTGCCCGGCTGCATGCCCAGACCTTTCAGCAGGTTGCACCCAAACCCGTGGAGAAAAATCAACAGCCTGCGACTTCTGAGCCCCCTGTCCCGCCTGCGCCGCAGGTGGCCGATCCGAACGAGGTGCTCGTGCCCCTGCTGAACGAGTTGAAGTTGATTCCAACGCTTGACCGGCTGAACAAGGCGGCGTTGCCGGCGACCGAGCCGCTCGTCATCGAGGAGCTCACCTGGCTGAACCGCGAGGCGGTGGGTTCACTCGCGAAGGAATTCATAGGGCATCCTCTGAGCAGGGGGGACCTTGCCCGTCTGACACGGGATATCGTCGTAGTCTGCCGCAATTCGGACCGACCGATAGTCGATGTGTTCGCCCCGCCTCAGGATGTCTCGTCCGGCGTCGTTCAGTTGGTGGTGCTGGTGGGCAAGCTCGGACGGGTCCGCGTGGAGGGCAATCGGTTCTTCGCGGACAAAATCATGCTCAGGCAGGTGAGCACTGCGCCTGGCGACGAATTGGTCGAGTCCCGCCTGCTTGGCGACATTGATCGGATAAACCAGAATCCGTTCCGCCAGGTCGACCTTATATATGCTCGCGGTGAGGGGCCAGGGACGACGGACCTCATTCTGCGCGTGCGCGACACCAGCCCCGAGCGGGTGTACGCGGGCTACGAGGACACCGGCAACGAGGAGACGGGGCTCGGGCGCGTGATCGCCGGCTTCAACCTCGGAAATCTCTGGGGCGACGACAATCAGGCGAGCTACCAATACACCCGGAGCACCGATTTCGACCGCCTGCAGGCGCACAGCGCCAGCTATTCCGTCCTTCTGCCCTGGCACGATACCATCAACGTGTTCGGCGATTGGTCCGAGGCCAGGGCACAATCGGATGCGGGACTCTTCGACTTGGTGGGCACAACCTGGCAGGTGGGTCTGCGGTACACGATTCCCCTGCCGATCATCGGCGCCTATTCACAGTCGTTTACCGTGGGCGCCGACTACAAATGGTCGAACAACGACCTAGCCTTCGGCGGAACCCAGGTGTTCAATTCGCCGGCGAACATCGCCCAGGGAATGGTTTCCTACGCCGGGTTCAGGGCCGATCCCAACGGCTCAAGCGAGGGTTCGATCACGTTCTTTTTGAGCCCTGGCGGAATAGGCGGCCTCAACAACGACCGTGACTTCGCCGTGCAGCGGTCCGGGGCGAGCGCGGCCTATCATTATCTTCAGGTGACGTTCGCGCGGCTCGAGAGGCTGCCGCGCGACTATGTCCTTTCGTTGACTACGCTGGGCCAATTTTCGGCGGATCGGCTCCTTCCGTCCGAGCAGTTTGGATTGGGCGGTGCGGCCTCGGTTCGCGGATATGATGAGCGTATAGTCAACGGGGACGGCGGAATCTCGGAACAATTGGAGCTTCGTTCGCCGAGCCTTCATCTCTTGGGCAAGATCCCCGATAAGACCCAGTTTCTTCTTTTCTTTGACGCAGGAAGGGATTGGGTGCGCGACCCGATAGCGGGCGAGAGGGACTATACCTTTGCCGCCGCGGGTCCCGGCGTTCGCATGAATGTTGGCCGGCACGGGACGATCAAGGCCGATTATGGCTGGCAGCTGGAGCGTCTTTCAGGCACCCGTTCGGGCCGACCCGAAATTTCCGCCATAGTTAGCTTCTAGGGTTTCCGCACTTGCTGCTGTTGCCCTTGATCAAGGGAGCCAGACCTCAACCGCTGCGCGACGGCGCCTCGCCTTGAGGGATTGTGGTGTCCTCTAGGAGCGGGATCCTTGGGCGACCGCCGCTTCGCGGCATAGCGATATGCGCGACCTCTGCCGGAGTATCGGCCTCTCGTACCAGCGGTAGAGAAAAGCGCTCGCCGCAAAAATGACGGCGAAAAAGATAAGCTCTCCGGCCGCGAGGCCCCATGGGCCGCTCCCAAGAACGGGCACCAGGTAAAGCGCGATTAGCACGCTGACCATGAAGTTGACGAGGTAGAGCGAATACGACCAGCGCGCGACTGCGGCGACCGAGCGTGAAAACCAGTTGCCCTTGAGACGGGTGCAGGCCGACGCCCAGGGCAGCGTGAGGGCCCACCCCAGCGTGGTCACCGTCGGAAAGAGGGACCTCGCAAAGAAGGAAGCGTTCATGTCGTGTCGGAGCTGAAAGACAAAGCAGTCGATGACGATCAGCAGTCCTGCGACGCAGGCAGGCCGGCGGAAGCGGCCCAGGAAGCTCGGCCACATCCTCAGGGCCGCGGCGGCCATCGCCCCCCAGCCAAGCGCGTCAAATTTGTAGACCACGACCATGTTTATATCCATTCCCCAGTCCTTCGGCGGGGGCGCCGCGATGCGCAGGGTCACCGAGACGAGCATCATGGCGAACACCGTCACCCAGAAGGTGCGCAGGAAGCGCTGGCCAAGAACGAGGCCCACCCAGAGAGCGAGCGGGAAGAGGATATAGAACCATTCCTCAACGCAGAGCGACCAGCTCTCCACGAAGAACCAAGAGGGCCTGTGCGCAAAGCTTTGGAGAAAGACAAGGTAAGGAGGGACGACGCGCTGGAAGACGTGAGGGCGATAAAAGGGAAGCCAGACGAGGATGTTGATAATCAGGAACAGATAGTAGTTCGGGAGCGTGCGAAGCCAGCGCCTCAGCCAGAATCCCATCACGATCCGCGGCCGCCTCAGGTTCTCGCCCATGTCGAAAAGGATTCCCCCGATCAGAAATCCGCTCAGGACGAAGAAAAGGTCCACGCCGAGGAGGCCCGTGGGAGCGGGACTGCCGGAGATCAGCCCCTGGTGACCGAGGATCACCATCGAAATCGCCGCCGCCCGAAGCAGATCGAGGCCGGGAACGCGATCCATCGACTGCGCCCTGCTTCCGTCCGCCCCGTGGAGCTTCATATTGCGGCGCCGATGACTGCGTGGGGGGAATCGCGCCTCGATATCACGGTGCCAGAGCATGGTCGCGGTCGGCACCGGAGCAAGGTTCTCAACGCAGAGCCCAATTGGGACTTCGACTTACCGTAAGAGAAATGCGGTGATAAGAGTTGCCGTCCCTCCACCCGCCGTTCCCCGAATTTTCCCCATTGTCGACTTACACTTTGCATTTTCAGGGGACAGTGGGCAGCGTTTACCGATGGCACCGACCAGGGAGCTACGAAGACTGCTGCTGGCGGTTGCGCTCGCCACCGTCACGGTCCCGATTCAGGGCCAGGGCGAGCAGAAGCTGCTCCTTCAGACGCCCACCCTCAGCAAGAGCCAGATAGCCTTCTGCTTTGGCGGCGACATCTGGATCGTCGACCGAGCGGGAGGCGAGGCGCACCGCCTGGCGGGTTCAACGGGAACAAGCAGGAACCCCATATTTTCGCCCGACGGGACGAAGGTGGCATATACGTCCCGCGTGGAGGGCAACGCGGATGTCTATGTCGTTGATGCGGCGGGCGGGGTTCCATTCCGCCTGACCTACCATCCCGCGAACGACGTGGCCATGGGCTGGACGCCGGACGGCACCCGCATCGTCTTCAGCTCGCTCCGGGCGACGCCTCGCGATCTGCCGCAGCTCTACACGGTGCCGCTGGGCGGGGGCCTGCCTGAGGAACTCCCCCTTCCCAGCGGCACCCAGGCAAGCTATTCGCCGGACGGCACCCATCTCGCCTATGTGCCGTTCTACCAGGTGGAGCCGGCCTGGAAGATGTATCGCGGCGGCGAGACGACGCCCATCTGGATCGCCGACATGTCCGATTCAAGCGTTGTGAAGGTGCCGCGCGACAACTCGAACGACCACGACCCCATGTGGGTGGGCGACACGGTGTATTTCCTTTCGGACAGGGAGGGGCGCTTCACGCTTTTCAGCTGCGACACGAAGTCGCTCAAGGTGAGCAAGCTGATGGACAACGACGGATTCGACATCCAGTCCGCGTCGGCGGGCCCGGGCGGGATCGTCTACTCCCAGTTTGGCTCGATCCACATCTATGATCTCGCGTCGGGAGCCAGCCATCCCGTGCACATAACGATCGCCTCCGACCTGCCCGGCCTGCGTCCGCATTTTGAGAAGATTAAGCCGGAGCAGATCCAGTCCGCGGGCCTATCCCCCACGGGGAAGCGGGCGGTGTTCGAGGCCTACGGCGAGATACTGACCGTTCCCGCAGAGAAGGGGGATATTCGAAATCTGACACGGAGCCCGGGCGTTGCCGACCGGGACCCCTCATGGTCCCCGGACGGAAAATGGATCGCCTATTTTTCCGACGAGTCGGGCGAATACGCGCTGCACATTCGGGCGCAGGACGGCCTGAGCGCGGCGCGGAAGATAGATCTTGGGCAGCCGCCTTCCTTCTTCTACTCGCCGCATTGGTCCCCGGACAGCAAGAGGATCGCCTACACCGACGTGCGCCAGAAGCTCTGGTACGTTCCCGTAGACGGCGGATCGCCCGTTTTCATCGACGCGGACGAGAACCAGGTCTGGGGCGGCGACCTGAATCCCTCCTGGTCGGCCGACAGCCAATGGATCACCTATACGAAGTCCCTGCTCAGCAACCTGCGGGCGGTCTATGTGTACTCGCTCGCGGACCGGAGCATTCACCAGGTGACCGATGGTTTGTCCGACGTGGCGTTTCCGCGGTTCGACCACAACGGCAAGTACCTCTATTTTGCCGCCTCGACGCAGGTCGCCCTGTCGGCGTCGTGGATCGACATGTCCGGCTACGATCATCCTTATTCGGGGAACGTCTATGCGGTCGTTCTCAGGAAGGACGGCGTGTCGCCCGTCGCCCCCGAGAGCGACGACGAGGGGGCCCCGGCGGATTCCGATTCCACCGCGAAGGACAAGGACGCTGCGAAGGACGGCGGCGCCACTCCCACGCCGACCCCCGCCAGTCCCCCGGCCCCAACTGCGGCGCCGACTCCCGCAGGCGACAAAGCCGCCTCGGCCAAGGAGGAGAAGGCGCCGGTCGAAGCCAAGAAGGATGACGAGAAGCCCAAGATTGAGCCCGTCAAGATAGACTTCGACGGTCTCGACCAGAGGATCGTGTCGATGCCCCTGCCTGCCGCGAACTATGCCGACCTGCAGACCGGCAAGGACGGCATGCTCTACTTCGTCGTCGCCCCCATGGTGCCGGACCCCAACGCGAAGGACGGCCAGAAGCTCACGGTCTCGAAGTTCGACCTGAAGACTCGCAAGACGGACCAGATCGCCGCCGATGTATCGGCCTTCATCCTTTCCTTCAACGGGGAGAAGATGCTCATCAAGAGGGACAAGAAATGGCTGATCCAGGACGCCGACAAGGCGGGTGATGCCGGCAAGGGGGCCATTGCGACCGACAAGCTCGAGGTCTACGTCGATCCCCGGGCCTCATGGCGCCAGATGTACCACGAGGCATGGCGCATCGAGAGGGACTTCTTCTATGATCCGGGCTATCACGGCCTCGACATCGTGGCCGCCGAGAAGCTCTACGAGCCCTACGTCGACTACGTCGCCAGCCGCGAGGACCTCAACTTCCTCTTCCGGGAAATGACCGGCTGGATGGTCGTCGGCCACATGTTCATCGGCGGGGGCGACCTGCCCGATGCGGGCGGTCAGCATATCTCCGTCGGCCTCCTCGGCGCGGATTATGCCGTCGAGGGCGGGCTCTACAGGATCAAGCGCATCTACAAGGGCGAGAACTGGAATCCGGACCTCCAGGCTCCTCTCACCCGTCCGGGCGTCCACGTGGTCGAGGGCGACTATCTGTTCGCGGTCAACGGGCGGACCCTTCGCGGAAACGACGACGTGTACAGCTTCTTCCAGGAGACGGCGGGAGTGCAGACGGTGATCCGCGTGGGCTCCAAGGCCGATGGAAGCGACGCGCATGACGAGGCGGTCGTCCCGATCGATTCCGAGACGAACCTCCGCTACCGCGCGTGGATCGACGGCAATCGGCGCAAGGTCGACGAGCTTTCCGGAGGCAGGCTCGCCTATGTCCACATCCCCGACACGGCGGAGCCCGGCTACACCAATTTCAACCGGTACTACTTCGCGCAGGTGGGCAAGCAGGGGGCCATCCTGGACGAGCGCTTCAACCATGGCGGATCCGTCGCGGATTACATCGTCGACCAGTTGGACAGGCCCGTGAGGATGCTGGTCGCACACCGCAATGGGCCGGACCGCCCCGAGCCGGATGAAGCCATCCAGGGGCCCAAGGTAATGATCATCAACGAGATGTCTGGATCCGGTGGCGATGCCCTGCCATGGATGTTCCGCCTGAAGAAGGCCGGGACACTCGTGGGCACGCGCACATGGGGCGGGCTCGTGGGAATCGGGGGTTATCCTCCGCTGATGGACGGCGGGTCGATTACGGCGCCGCGGGCCGCAATCTACGGCACGAAGGGCGAATGGGAGGTCGAGAATCACGGGATCGCACCCGACATCGAGGTCGACATGGACCCGAAGGCTTTCCGCCAGGGCCATGATCCGCAGCTGGAAAAGGCCGTGGCCGTGGCGCTAGAGCAACTCGCGAAGAATCCAGTGCCGACGTATCCCCGCCCGGCATATCCAAACTACCACCAAAAGCTTCCAACGGAAGCGGCCGCACCCTGACGGTTGCGGCGTCCGGCTTGCCGATATGGGCGCATGGCGCGTAGTTTTCGAGAAAGTGCCAACTTTTGTGTGTGAGTGCCACGACTTTGCGTTGTGGGTCCGCAAATGGGTTCAATAGCGGCTGCATTCCGGTTCGTGCCGCTTTCAACCCGCGCTCGCATTCCATATTTTCTCCTAGCGTTCATTCCAATGGTTCTTTGCTGCGGCGTTGATTCCGTCACCGGAGCACCCGCCGACGAGGCAGTTTCAGCGCTGGCGCGGCACGATTGGTCGACAGCGGAGCGATTGGCCAACGGACTGATTACTGAATCTCCTAATTCCCCGGACGGATATAGGATTCGAGGTCTGGCCGAGAATCGCCTCGGGAAATACCCGGAGGCCCTGGCCGACTTCGCGGCGGCCCTTAGAATTCGCCCTGATGACATCGAATCCGTCCTCGGTCGCGGACGCACACACCGGCTGCTGAAACAGTATGACGCCGCGGTTTCGGACTTTACCCAGGCGCACGAGATGGCCCGCGGGCAGGCGCGTCCATTGTGCGAACGAGGGGCAATTCTGATCCTACAGGGGAAGTACAATGCGTGCCTTGCCGATTACAACGCGGCTGAGGCGTTGGAGCCGAGGTACCCGGGTCTCCTTTCATATTTCGCCGAGGTCTATCTTTACATGCGGAGGCCCGCGGACGCACTTGCCGCTTCGAAGGAGGGACTTCAACGGGAGCCGAGTCTTCTCATCCACCGGGTGAACCTTGCCCACAGCCTTCTCTTCCTCGGCCGCTATGATGAGGCTAAGGCAATCTACCTTGGCCTTCAAAATGACATCGACGAGGGCAAGCAGATCACCGGGGCGCAGGTCGTCAGGAACGACTTCGCACAGATGCGGGCCGCCGGAATATCCCATCCGGACATGGCCAGGATCGAGGTGCAGCTGGGAACAAAGTGATGCTGCTTTTCGACGGGTGCTCGCAGGAATTGGCCTACCCGCTGCGGGATCCGGTGACTTGCACGCCTTGTGGCCTAAGGGGCCTTGCCAGCAGGGGGTTGGCTCGCCAGCATCACCATCGCCTCCAGCGTCCTAGCTCTCTTTTCCTCCGGTAGGATCAGATAGCGGTGCGTGCCCGACTCGGATGCGTCGAAGCGGGAGACACCGCTGGCCAGGACCGTGATTTTACCCTTCCCGGACAACGAAAAATAATCGGCATCCGGCCGAACCGCATAGAGAACTGCAGTAAGGTCAAAGGTTGGATGATCGTGAGGCCATTTCATCTTCCACCATTTAACATAGGCGCGGTAGGTCTCCGCGATTGGATGATCCGGCACATAGGAGAAATAATGCTCAACGGCAAATGCCGGAAACAGCATCGAGGCGCCGACCTCAAACCCGCTTGCAACGATGGGAGTGGGCCAACTTGAGAACAGCCGTTGCGCAGACGGCACATCCATCGCCATGTTGAACTCGGACGCCCCCTTCGGGAAAATTTTCCCGTTGTAGCTCGTTTCGCCATAATTGCCGGCCATTACCGACAGCAGGCGAACTTTCCTGTGAATGAGGTCGCGCCCATCGAGGGAACTCGCGCTGTCGGGCGTGCTGTCCAGCAAACGTGCGTAGTTGGTGCTGAATCCGACCTGAATCATGACCACGCTTTGATCCGGTTGCGCCGCCAGCGTCCTGCGAAGCAGCGCAACCGCCTCGGGTGCCTGGCTCCCGTCAACCAGGCGATGAGGATAGACGAACGCCCCGTCCGGCCTCCTGCGCTCGGACAGCAGCTGCGTGTAATTCGGCTCCGGGGGAATCTCCGTCGGCTCGGATTTTCTGAGGTTAACCCCGCCGTGGACTATTCCGATAGGGATCTGCGGATGCCCGAAGAACGTGTCGATCAAATCCACATAGGACGCGCACCACTCGTCGTCGGTGCTTATTGTCACGGCGACAAGGTTGGCCTCGTGTCGGTCGTGCAGAGCGTGCAGCATCGCTAGCGCCAAGGCATCGTCGATATCACTCATCATATCGGTGTCGAAGATGACATTGGCGGGAATATTCGCGGCTTCCGAACTGGCAGGGGTCGGCAAGGTGTCGGCGATCACGGGAATTGCCAGCATGGCCGCCGTTGCCGACAGCAGGGCGTGGAGATTGATTTTCATCGGACGAGCGGCTGTAGATTGGAGTTCTCGGCGCTCTGGATCGCGGCTGGATTCGACAGTGCTTGGGAAGGCCTCTAAGAATTGCGTTGGCGGGTAGGATTCCTCAGATCGGCGTTCCTGGTGCCTGCCTTGCGGGGCGCCCGGCCTCGGAGACGGCGCTCGCTTCCACCATCGTTGCTGGCAGCGTCAATGGCCTTCGTTTGCGTATGGCCCCTCGGCCAGAATAAAGGCTATCAGGGCGTTCAACTGGGCGTCCGAGTAGTAGGCATGTGGTTCCATCTTTGCGTTTGGATTCAGGGATTTGGGGTCCCTGACATATCCTTTCACGAAGGCCGGGTTTCCGGCGGCCAGTGCCTCAAGAACGGCGAACGGCTGCCCGCTCTTGACGCCGCCGAAGGTCGAATTGGGCCCCGGGTGGCAACTTGCGCACGAGTTGATCCAGATGTCGCGCCCCTCGCTGGCGCGGCGTGAAAGAGTCGCCCACCTTCCGACATAGACGCCCTGAAACGCTTCAGAAAAGCGTCGCGTCTCGATCGCAACGACGCCCCACGGTTTCTTGTGGGAGAGGTCGAGGAGATTGGCCGCGTCGGGCACAACAACCGGCGAAACGAGGATCGCGTATGGGCCTGGATCGTTCGCCATCCCCGGCAGCGGCCACTGGTCCGGCCCCTTCCCGTCGATCTCCAGTACGAGGAACGGGCGATACTGAGCGATGAAGTCGAAGCGGTAGACAGATGCATATTGGTCATTGCAGGTCGCAAGGACCACGTCGGCCCCCTTCGTGACAGGCAGCGCGACCAACAGGTCGCTCAGGAAGAGGACGGTGAGCTCCTGGCTTCCAGGCCGGAATTCATCGGTCACCCAAATTTTTTCCACCGGAAGCGCTCTGAGATCCGCCCAGCGCGCATAGAAGACGCCGTCTCCGGCCGATCCTGCAATCATGCCTCGAATCTCAAGATCCGTCGCCGCGCCCCTAGCAGGCCGAAGGGTCAGGACAGCATGCGGATCCGCTGACAGGGCAACCGGCCCGGTAAACGCGAGCAAGGCGAGCGCGGCTATCAACGCGCGCATCCTGTCAGAACTTTACCGTAACTCCGAGGGAGGTCTGCATGGGAGGCGCCTCGGTTATGAGCATGGTGTCCGCAAAGGACGAGCCCAGGAAGTACCTCTCGTTCGTGAAATTTGTGAAACGCACGAAGACCTCGAGCCTCTTGCTTCTGTAAAAGACATTGCCGTTCCACACAAGAGCGTCGGGCACATGGAGCGTGTGTTCCTCGTCGTTCCAGAATCCGCTCAAATATGTCGGACCGACGCCCACCCCGAACCCGTGCGTGAGATCAACCAGTGCAAAAAGGTTTGCGTTCTCCTCCGGATATCCGGAACGCAGACCCCGGGGGTTGTTCGCGTAGCGCCCCCCCGACGCAGTCTCCCCGAACGGACCGTACTCGATGGAGCCGGAGTAGAGCGCCACGTCCTCGGGCGTGTATGGCGTCGTCGTGAAGGGCAGCTCGCCGCGGTAAAAGGTCTGTTCGGCCCCGAAGCTTCCCGTCAGCGTCAGCCACGGGCTTGTCTTCCACGAGAACTCCAGCTCGGCGCCCTTGGCGCGTTCGTTGTCGGCCTGCTCGCCAATGGGAGTGTCAGCAAGCGAGACCTTATCCCAAGTGTAGTAATCGGCGGTAAAGTAGAGATTGCCTCCCAGCAGGTTGAATTTCAGGCCACCCTCGTAGAGCTGCGCCTGGTTGAAATTGTCCGAGCCGCTGCTCACGCTGCCGTCGTTGCTGGGATTAAATACCGTCCCCACTTGGGCGTTGGCGTACAGCGAGACCATGTCCGAGATCTTGTAGATCGGGCTTCCTGAGAAATTTGCGTAATTCCTCGCTCCCACAGTGCCAACGGACTTAGTCGCAAGCTGCTCGGGCGTTCCGATGACGAAGTGCGCGTCCTCGGCCCTCACCCCGGTGAAAAGGCTCAGGGAGGGCGTGAACTTGATGTCCGACTGCGCGAATAAAGCGTACTGGATGAGCTGGCTGACATCACCGTCACCCGCAATCCAGCCGTCCTGCGGCCCGACGAGCACAACCGACTGGGGCACGATGACCGGGTTCGTGGTGTCCCTGCGATTAAAGGGCTCTACTGAGAAATCCGAGAGCTCGTCCACGCTTGTGAAATCCGCCTCCCCGCCGTAGCTCAGTTTGATCGGGATCCCCAACAGCGTCAGGTTGTGATCCATGATCAGCTTCTCCTCGATGATGAACGAGGACGAGTATTCCGCGAAGCCGTAGCTGGAGATCTTTTGAGTCTCGACCCGCTCGAAATAGGTCTTCGCCGTGAACGAGGTGTCCGGGCTGATGGTATCCGAAATGTCTCCGAACCAAAGGAGAGTGTGCGAGTTTGCGAAGTCGGAAGGATCGGAGAGCACCTGGTTTCCGCTTATCTTCTTCGTGAAGAGCTGGCCGCCGAGATTGAAATATGCCGGCGTGTACTTGTAGCCGTAGAGCGCACCCTCGTAGTAGATTGGAGTCATCGCTGCGGCTGTCTTGTTGGTGATATAGGTGCCGTTGGGGCCATCGGGAGTGCCGAAGCGCGCCTGGAAGTTAGATGCGGGAACCACGATCGCCAGGTTCGGGTTGTAGCCCGTGTTGAAAGCAATATCGACTTGGCTCCCTATCAGATTCTCGTTCGTGAAGCCCTGGTATTGGGCGGAGGTGGTGTTGGGATCCATGTTGCCGTAGATGTAGTTCCCGTTGTCGATCTCATCCTGCGTGGCCCTGTTCCACCCCGCGTTCTCGTTGCTGTGGTAGTTGAAATATTCCGACCCGGTTGTAATCCTCACGGCATCATTGAGCTTTATCTTCATCGAGGCGTAAATCGACACGTAGTTATCCTTCACGGCGTTGTAGTAGCTGTCCGCCTGCTGGTCGGTGATCGAGATGCGGTACGCCATGGGATAACCATCCAGAAGTTGAGGTCCGCCCACATCGGCCTGAGTCCTGAATGAGTTATAGGAGCTGTAGTTGAAGTCGACGGATCCGCGGAACTCATCGAAGTATGGGGACTTGGGAATCAGGTTCACATACCCGCCTGCGTTTGTCGGGCCATACTGCGCGGGAGACGGGCCCTTGACTATGTCCATCGACTCCATCGAGCCAAATGAGATGGGTGTGTCGTCGGCGTTGTAGAGGCGTCGCATGCCGTCGATGTAAACCCCGGCAAACTCTCCGCGTATGAACGGGGCGGCTGAGATTCCGAAGGTGTAGGGCTTGGTGAGATTCGCCCCAGCCACGTCCAAGTCCGCGAAGGATTCGATACCGTACTGCTTCAACGCCTCGGGATCGATCACCGTGACCGACCTCGGTATGTCCATGACGCTCATATCAGAGAAGAACACCGAATCCACGGGGCGGGAGTTTTGCATCAGGCTGTTGGCACCCTGTGCTGCCGTTTCCTCCACAATGAATTTTTGAAGCGCGACCACTTCACTGCTTGTTCCAGTGTCGGTGCCGCCCATGGACGACGACGAAGTCTGCGCGTCGGCCCGGCCTGCGCAGACGGCAAATGCGATGCAAAACGTGGCGGATAGATTACGGACGGGTGTCATTTTCATGGCGTGCGGTGAGTTCAATGCGTCAGCATGATTCGCACCCGAAGGTCCCTTTGACGGATCGTGAGATGGTACTTCTGTAGGCAGCTTGGCATTTCCTCGGCCCACACGTTCGATTGCGACGCGGAGGCTTCCGCCGCTGAGCGCCTGCCAGAGAAGAACGGGCGCCGGAAGCCCACAGCCATTATTCTGCGCGCGTCCGGCGCAGCGGCACTATTAGATGTCTTTCAGCCGACGAAGCTCCCAAATCCCACCGCGAAATACGACCAGAGCGCCGCGCCAAACGCGACTGTCAGCGCTGAGGCGAAGATCCAATCTGGCGCGTGCATTGCGGAGTGCTCAAGATAGGTGCGGTCGGGATCGCCGGAAAACGCCTTGGATCGCATGACGACTTCGATCTGCTGCGCTTTGAACAATGCGCTCAGGATCACGGGCACGGAGGTCTTTGCGTAGACACGCACGCGCTGCACAGGACCCATATCCTCGAGAGCGAATCCCCTGAGGCGCTGCGTCTCCATGACGGCCTGGATTTCGCCAAAGATCATGGGGAAGAAGCGAAGCGTGGCGGAGACCACGAAGGCCAGCTTGTAGGGCACGCGAAGGCGCACGAGACCGACCACCAGGTGGTTGGGGTCGGTGGTGAACACACAGAGCGGGATAAGGAGAAGGAAGGTCATGCTCTTGAAGATGACATTGACTCCGTAGAGCAGTCCTTCGCGGGAGACACTCCGTCCTCCGAGCAAGGGCCATGAAGCCGGGATCGTTAACACGGGGGTTAGGTGCGCGTGCCCGGTGAGCCTGAGGACGTACTCCACGTTGAAGAGCCCGTGGGTGAGAAGGAGGAGGAGAAAAAAAGGCGTCATCACCCGGAACATGAAACCCAGATAGGTCAGGGAGACGCCGACGCCGAGGCATGCGCCGAGGATAGCCAGCATGAGAACGCCTCCCAGGAGCGGATTGTCCCACAGGGCCGCGACGATGCTTACATAGGCAAACGTCATCAGCTTGGTTCGAAAATCCAAGCGCGAGAAAAACGTCGAGCGCGTCACCCGTTGGAGTTCGGGGAGCATCATAAGAAGGAGCCCGCGAGTTCGGTGGGGGTCAATGCGTAGTTCTCGGGCCGGGCTGCCCGGGCGAGTGCGACGATTTGTGTGACCTTTAGGAAGGTCTTCTCCAGAATCGCGTCGTCGTGGTAGGCGTCCCTGATCGGCGCATCCAGCAGGATGCGGCCTCCGCCCATCACGAGCGCGCGGCGCGCAAAGCCGGGCATCAATCCAAGATGGTGCGTGATGACGATGATCGTCTTGCCGCGCGCATGGAGCCTCTTCGTCAGCTCCAGTATTGCTCGCGCACCCCAGTCGTCTTGGCCGGTTGTCGGTTCGTCGAAGATCAAGATCTCCGGCTCCATGACGAGGATTGCCGCGACGACAACCCTTGCTCGGTCTCCCTTTGAAAGCGCGAACGGATGCTTCAGGCGATAGCGGGTCAAATCGAGCGTCGCCAGGGCCTCCTCAACCCGGCGTGTTTTTTCCTCCTGAGGCAGATCGGTTACGCGCAGCGAGAATGAGACCTCGGTTTCAACCGTTGCGTTGAAAAGATGGCGATCCGGGTTCTGGGGGACGTAGCCGATCCGGTGCGCGATCTCCGGCACCGAATAGCTCGAAACCGGCTTCCCGTCCATCAGGACCTCTCCCGAGGAAGGAGCCAGCAAATTGAGGAAATGCTTGATGAGGGTGCTTTTTCCGGCGCCGTTTTGACCGAGGATGATTGTGTAGTCGCCGCGGTGGATATCGACGGAGACCGCTTCCAATGCCCGTGTCCCGTCCCAATAGGTGTACGAGACTTTGCGAAGCGAAAGTATCGGTAGGATGCCCGGATCGAACGTCGGCTCGACCTCCGGGCGGAACGGCTGCGCCTTCGGGAGCAGCTCCAGCGCGCGGATGCCGTCGGCAAGCCTCGTGGGCAGCGGCCCCGTTTGCAAACCGCGGGCCGCCAGGAGGGAAAAGGCCGCCGTCACGTCCGGTGGGCGCAGCTGCGCCCGCTCGAGGAGTGGCAGGTTGCCGTAGATGCCATCTGCGGGGCCGTCGGCCGCGACCTTTCCCTCGCGCAGCACCACCAAACGGTCGACGGTCGAAGCCATCTCTTCCGCCGCATGGCTGGCGATGACGACCGTTGCTCCGAATGACCGGCTGATCTCGCGGATCAGGGAGAACACCTCTTCGGCGCTGCGGGGATCGAGTTGCGAAGTCGGCTCATCGAAGACGATTAGCTCCGGGCGGATGGCCAGCGCCGAGGCGATTGCCAGGCGCTGCTGCTGGCCCCCGGATAGGCTGTGAGGGTGTTTTTTCGCCACGCCTTCGAGGTGAACTGCCTCCAGGGCGGCCTTTACCCGCGTGCGAATCTCCGCGGCGGGAAGCTTCAGATTCTCCAAAGCGAAAGCCACTTCCGTCTCCACCGACGCGGTGATGATCTGTGTCTCGGGGTCTTGAAAGACCATTCCGACGTGGCGAGCCAGCTCGTGGATCGGACGGTCCACCGTGTCGAGACCGGCGACCGTGACGCGGCCGAAAAAGCGCCCGCCATAGAATTGGGGCACGATGCCGTTCAATGACAGGCAAAGCGTTGTCTTTCCCGAACCCGTCGGACCGACGATCCCGATTATCTGCCCCCGTGGAATCTCCAGGTCCACATTCAGCAGAGCTGGGCGTTCGGAGCCCGGGTACACGTATGACACCCGCTCCAGGGTCGCGATGGCACTTCTCGGCAGGATGTGACCCACGACTGGTCTTTTGTCAGTAGGCGGCTTCCGCGGGCTTGACGATTGACATGGTGCGCAGGCCCGCGATCACGCCAGTTCCGATAACGGCGCCAATCGCGCTCCTGAAGCATTGCTCAATGGGAATGATCGGTATGAACATAACAAAGACCTGCTGGGGCCAGTTGAGCAGGTAATAGCCCAGAAGCGATTCACCGGCCATCATCAGCCCGGATGCAGCCCACGTCCCTAGAAAAAGGCCCGCCGCCAATGTGGGCAGATGGGGACTGGCGATCATTCCCCCGATCCACCTTCGCGTTGGCAGAACAAAGAGCGCGAACGCCAGCAGACGGCTGAGATCGGCGTAGAAAACAATGCGCGGAGAGACCCCGTTGCGCACAATCGCATGGTGCCAGTATAGGAAGATCTCCGTGAGGGCGACGACGGAAAGACACGCCCCCAGGGCGCCGCGTCCGCGGCGGACAATGGCTCCCGCGAAAACGGCGCCGCTCGCCGCACCGATGACAGATATCCACGGTATTCCAGCCGTGTGCGGCGCCAGAAAGATCCCCACAAGCGTCCCGATTCCACTCGCCCATGCCCCGGCCCAAGGACCAAGGACCCATCCCATCAGCCCGTAGACTCCCTGACTCATCGGAAAGCTGCTTCCCGTCGACAAGGCGATGGAGAAAGGAATGAACGACAGCACGGCCACGACCGAGGACAGCATGATGACATAGGCCACCGGGGCGCCGCCAATGGTCGCCGACTCCAGGAACACTACCGTCCTCTCCTGCCCGGATGGCTGCTCCTCGTTGTTGCCAATCATGGCAACCCTAAGAGAAGCCGGTAGTTGTTGCCCAGCACGCCGAAGAGGACCTCTGCCGGAACGTCCGCGCTCTTGTAGTCGCTGAGGCGCCGGGGCGCCATCGGCGATCCGGATCCGAAGAGGATCTTGCGGCTTCGAATGATCTTATGCGTGGTCGCAAGCATGATCCCGACATCGAAGGCGTCGACTGGAGAATAGGTGTCGTAGTATACATTCAGGAAAATGCGCGGTAGCTCGGGCGTCATTTCATAGAGGCAGATGGTGCCTCCCCAGCTCCCGAGTATGATGCTAAGACTGGGGAAGCGGCGGGCAACCGTCTCATAATCGTAGAGGGGTGTGTTGACTCTGCCCGGCGTGGGCGCCCCGACCGAGCAAGTGCATTCGATGTGAACCGGGACGCCGAGCTCCGAGGCAAGGGTGAACAAGGCCAAAAGCGGAGGATCGTCGAGGCTCATGCCCTCGCGGTAGGGCGTGATCTGGCCGAATCCGAGGAAACCGTCGCGTATTCTGGCGCGCGCGTCGGCAATGGTCTTCGCCGGCGATGAAGCCAGGTCGCGCAGCGACACTGCCGCAAATGCGCCCAGATGGGCGGAATCGCGGGCGACAAACTTCTCCCTAAGTCTATTCGGCCCCTCGAGGATGAGCCCGTAGTCAACCCCGTCTTTCGCGAGGCTGTCGAGAAGCGGCTCAGGGGCATCCCAGCCCTTGTTGCGGCCATGGGCCGCCAGAAAACGGCCATAGGCGTCCAATTCATCGGGTGGCGTGGCGATCAGCAGGTGTCCGTCTATAATCATTTCAGTGATGCGTTGAGTTCCTCGAGAATCGACGTCGGCGGCCAAATTCCGCGGGTTGCAGCCGCCTGTTCGATGGTTTCCCACGGGGGCACGGGGCTATCCAGGCCTGGGAGTCCCTTGCGCGCAAAGAGCTCGCGGGCCACAGGGTAACGCCTTGCCAGTTCGCGGATGCTTTCGTGCGCGAGGTCCAAGTCGTCCAGCAGCCGCAAGGGATCGTCCTTGGGCAGAACGGCCCGCAATTCATCCATGAAGCCGTCCTCGAACCATATCTTGTTCTGGGCCAGGGGCTGCACAAGGGCGAGCCACGGGGGAACACGCACGTCGGCCCACCGGATCGAGTACTTGTCGAATATTTTCCTTGTCTGAGGAAATTGCTTGGCGACCAAGAATACCGAAGATGTCTCTGTGATCTTCGCGTCCGCGAAGAATGGCCTCTCGGGCGGTACCGGCGCGGGATAGCGCCGCAGCACGGGCTTCGCGGGCGGGGAGGAGCTCGAGCGCGCCTCAGTTATTCCGAGGAGCTCCGCAAAATTCGGCCCCATGATGCCGTCGATCACGTCCGACGGGATGTTGGCCTGGAGGAAATCGCACCGGTCGGGCAGGAAGCGCGGATCCATCTCGTCGGGGAACTCGGCCGGATTCAGGAGCAGAGGAAAGTCCGAGCCGTAAAAGAGCTTCTTGGGATCGACGATGCGCGTGATCTGCTCCATCGACTGCTTGATGTCAAAAAAGAGGCGGCATGCAGCGACATCGTAGTACACGTTCTTGAGGATCGGCCGCATCTCCGGGATCGCCTCGTAAAAGGCAATGCCGCCGCCCCAGTGGGACATCAGGAACTTGAGGTCGGGGTACCGCTGAATGAGCCAGAAGTACTCCTCCACGGGATTGTGGGACTTGCCATAGTAGAAATGTCCCAAGGGTTCGCTGACGTGAAGATTGACTGGTACACCGAGCTCGCACGCGAGATCCATGACAGCGAGGACATCGGGATTGCTGAGCTCATTTCCGGCCGGATCCGGGTGGTGCTCGCCGAATCCCACAAATCCCTCCTCCTCAATGAACCGGCGCATCCGCAGCAGCTCCTCCTTCCGGTCCTTCCGGAGTGCAGGCATGTCGAGATACTTGAACGGCAGCAACCTATCCGGGTAGCGCCGATAGCATTCGGCGGTGTAGTCGTCCTCAGGCCCAAGCACGGTCACCCGATCGACACCCTCCTCGTCCATGATCGCTATCATTCGCTCGCACGTCGCCCAACCCTGGCGGGTGTGGTTGTACTTGGTCGGCGTGAACAAGAGGCGGATGTAAATAGGCAGCTTCTTCAAGTAATCCACGTCCGACGTCGGCATTTGGTCCGGCCGAAACAGGTGAATATGGGCGTCGATGATCATTGAATTCGTGATCTGACACAGCGAACAGCATGCCGGAGTCCTCGCCGCGTCGGCGGGGTCGTGGTGTTTTTGTCCAAAGGCTGGACGCAGAGGATTGCGACGAAAGTCACCTATTTTGATTGGCGCGGAATATGCTCAAGCAGCGGATTGGGTTTAGGTTTGCCGCCCGGGCCGGAGCGATCGGGCTACCTAAAGTGGTTATGGTTTTCAGCCATGAGACACTCGGATATAGGAACTTATCCCATGTCGGATTACGCGCGAGGTATCCGAATGCCTGGGCTTTTCCATCTTCTGCTCTTCGACGAGGGCAAGAACGGGCGGCATGACTGCCATCTTGCGCACCGGCATGATTTTTTCGAGATCTTCTGGATAACCCGGGGCAGGGGCCGCGTACATTGCGACCTTCGGTCCTACGATTTTCATCCGGGTATTCTTTTCGGGGTGTCGCCGGGCCAGGTGCACAGCTGGACCGTCGATGAGCCGGTTGAGGGCAGAATTGTAAGCTTCAGCCGGAAGTTCTTTGCGATGGATTCGGCTCATCCAGGCTTCCTCGGAAAGCTTCCCTTTCTTTGCGCCCCCTCGGGTCCCATGGTCGTTGAGGTGGAGCCGGTGGAGGCTCCGTTCCTCGACGGGCTCTTTTCGCTTCTTTGGGAGGCTGCGCGCGTGGAGGATAGCGTGCGTCCCGAACGGGTGAGGGCCTACCTCGTCATCATACTCAGTTTGGCGAGGCAGGTTTTTAACCGGCAGAACAGACCCTACCAGGATGCGCATGACACCAAGCTGGCGCAGAGATTTCGTGTTGCCCTTGATGAGAACTTCCCGCGCCTCCTCCGGGTTTCCGATTATGCGTCGCTGCTTGCTGTTTCCCGGTCGCACTTGAACGACAATATGATTCGGCATGTCGGCCGTACTGCGAGTGAGATAATCCACGAACGAATCGAATTGGAGGCCAAGCGCCTCTTGGTTCATTCGATGCTGACCGTCTCTGAAATCGCGTATCAGTTGCAATTTCGGGATCCGTCTTATTTTGTCCGCTTTTTCAAGCGGAGGACGCAATTGACGCCCGGCGACTATCGCGCCCGTTTTGCGCTCGTTGTAGCGTGAGCCCGAGGCATATCGATGTGTTTCAGCGAACCGGATACTTTGCTTTCTTACCCGCTGGCTGCTGCGCCGCCCCCAAAATGAGCTATGCGCACATCCATACCACTGACAGAGTTTGAAACGGCCCTTGCATGGAATTGCCAAATCCACAGGCCTCAAAAGTTCGCGCTCTCGAAGCTCGATGACAATCCCCTGGTGGAATTCGGAAGCCGCGCTCCGAAGCGCTTCGGGTTCTTCGAGGTGTTTTGGGTCGAATCGGGTTCCGGCAAGGTGCGCAACGGGGCCTGCAGCCACACATTAAGATCAGGCGCATTGTTTTTCGTGTCGCCGGGACAGCGTTACTTTTGGGATCCCGATGAGTTCATCCGTGGCGAATGGGTGGGGTTCACTGAGGAGTTTCTTGCGATCGGCTCAACCGTGGGGCCCGAATGGCTTTCCAGCATGTCGTTTTTCTACGACGAGGAGTGCGCTCTGCTGCAGCTTGAATCCGACGAGAACTCGGAATTTCGCAGGCTTTTTTCGACCTTTCGCGCGACAGCTTACACCAATGAAGCGGGCTTGGACGACATTGTCCGGGCGCACCTCACACTCATCATATGCAAGGCGAAGCAGCTATTTGGAGGGAAGGGGGAGGAGGGCAGGAGGATGCCCCCCGAATCGAGCCTCCTGACCCGGTTTCGTCAATTGATTGAGGAGCACTTCCCGAGGCTACGGACTGCGGGCGAATACGCGGAGCTGCTTGGAGTCTCGAGGACGCAATTCTGCGCGGAGGTGCGAAGGAGGTGTGGACTAAGCCCCGGCCAACTCATTCAGCTGCGGAAAGTGCTCGAAGCCAAGCGCAGGCTCCTTCACACGGCTCATACCGTGTCCGAGATAGCCTATGCGCTCGAGTTCGAGGATCCCTCATATTTCGTGCGGTATTTCAAGCGCCGGACGGGGATCACGCCCTCGCAATACCGGGCCGCGATGCTCCAAGACGAGGCAGTTGGCTAGACGCCCGAGTCAGCCCGGGGGGCCTTGCCGAAGTATGAAGATCGCTCGGCTCAGTCGAACACGCTGGCGAGAAACCTGACGGGGCGCGGCATCACTGGTCCATGGCCAGCGGAAGGCCGCATTCGTCGAAACGACTCCAGGCATCGTCAACGGTGTACGATTCGGCCCCTTCGGCAGCGGCCTGCTTCTCCATCCGAGCGAGCCTTGAATACACCTCGGAATGGACCCTTGACTCGTCGAATGTCATTAATCGCGTTCCCTCGGCGGCGAGCTTCCCCCCAACGTACACTTCCTTGAGGTTTCGCAAGCTGCATGCGTACACGTACGTCCCCATCGGATCGTGAATCGGACCTGTATCCGGATCCCTGGGGTCGACCACGAGAAAATCCGCAAACTTGCCCGGCTCCAGGCTGCCAACCTTGTCGTCTATGCCCAGAACCTTGGCGCTGCTTAGCGTATGCAAGTAAAGCATTTCATAGACCGACAGAGCCCTAGCGCTCTTGTATTTGGTCCGAATCAGCGCCAGTCCAATGCGCATGTTCTGGAAGGGATCGCTGACATCGGTGCAAGCTTGGTCGTCCAAGCCCACCGAGACTCCAATTCCGAGGGCTCGATAGAGCGGTATATCCGCTACCCCGGATGCCAGGCGGCTGTTTGACGACGGTTGCCAGCTCATCGAGCAGCCCGCATTGGCTGCGATTCGAAGGATGTCGGGATTTGTCTGAATGAAGTGTGCGAAAATGAAATCCGGCCCAAGGGCGCCCGCCTTCTGGTACCAGTAAAACTTGGCCTGTTGCTCTGGAACCCGCTCCGGGCTCTCGAGGAAATGGCAATGGTTCATGACGCCGAATTTTCTCATGACCTCCACCTCGATGTAAGCCGTGTCGATAGTCGGTGCGCGTTGGAGGTCGCCGCTCAAGGCCATCTTTAGGAAAAGCGGGTTCGCCCCGTAGTTGTCGTAGGCGAATTTGTAGATCGAGCCGAATCGCGCGATCATCTCATCGTGCGTTCCGACCCGGGGCATTCCGATGCTGTCGATGAACCGAAGTCCCGCGTCGGCCTTGGCCCTGATCTGATTCTGTTCGAAGGGACCCGGCTTGAGGGTCGCTGGCGGCACCTTCTCGTTCAAACCGACGGCGACACCGCCCATGACGCCGCTATAGGTGAAGTCAAAAGCGGTGGTGATGCCATTTCTCAGAAAGTCCAGCGAACCGTGGAGCGTGCACCAGTAAATGTCGTCGGCATCGATGAACCTGTAGAGCCTATGCAGGCCGTGGCCCCACCCGTAGAGAGTCTCCGATGTTGCGATCCCCCGAAAGGGGCTCGAGAAAAGATGGCTGTGGGCAGAGATGAATCCCGGCGCAATGATCTCGCCGGAGGCGTCGATGACGCGATCCGAATGGATGGAGGCCGGGGCATCGCCGGCGTCGATCCTCGCGACTCGTCCGTCGTCCCCCACAAGCATGTAGCCGACAAAGGGAAGCTCCTGACCCGGCTTCATCGTTATCAGGATGCCGTTCTTTACAAGGAGCGTGGCGGCCGCTGATTGCTGCGACGACCCGGCGATCGATAATGCGACCAAGAGTGCCTTGGGCACGGTGCTCCGAATCAAACGATTCATAGAAAGACTTCTGCAAGGAAGCCGGCCGTCGACATGATCTCCCCAGATTCTCCCATGCCTATCGAGTGGTTGCAGCGTCCATCGATGGTGTTTTCTTGCCCAAATCCCTGGTCTTTGAGTCGTTCCTCTTTCGATGGGGGCGGTTCGCGGCTCTAGCCCGAACTGATCGCTAGGTTGAGCTCGTCGACAATGGGCGTCGGCGGCCAGATCCCGCGGGTCGCGGCCGCCTGCTCGATGGTCTCCCAGGGCGGCACCGGGCTGTCGAGGCCAGGGAGACCCTTGCTGGCAAAGAGCTCGCGCGCCCGAGGGTAGCGACCCGAAAGTCCGCGGATGCTTTCGTGCGCGAGGTCCAAGTCGGCCAGGAGCAGCAAAGGGTCGTCCTCCGGAAGCACCTCGCGCAGCTCGTTCATGAAGCCGTCCTCGTACCATATTTTGTTCTGGGCCAAGGGTTGGATTAGGGCCAGCCACGGATTTACGCGAACGTCCTTCCAGCGTATCGAGTGCTTGTCAAAGATGTCCCTGGTCCGCGGGTACTGCATCGCCACGAGCAAAACCGAGGATGTCGCCGTCACCTCTGCGTCGGCGAAGAAGGGGCGTCCGGGCGCGACGGGAGCGGGATACCGCCTGAGCACGGGTTTAGCAGGTGGCGAGGCCTTTGATCGGGCCTCGGTCAGGCCAATGAGGTCCGCGAAATTGGGCCCCATAATCCCATCCAGCACGTCCGATGGGACATTCGCCTGCATGAAGTCGCACCGGTCGTGAATAAAGCGCGGATCGAGTTCGTCCGGGTACTCGTCCGGCTGCAGAAGCAGCGGATAGTCCGAGCCATAGAACAGCTTCCTGGGGTTAACTATCCGCGTGATTTGCTCCATCGATTTCTTTATGTCGAAGAAGAGTCGGGACGCGGCGACGTCGTAGTAGACATTCTTGAGCAGAGTTCGCATCGCAGGGATTGCCTCCAAAAAGGCGAGACCCCCGCCCCAGTGGGACAATATCACCTTCAGGTCGGGGTAACGCTGCACGAGCCAGATATACTCCTCCGCCGGGTTGTGCGACTTGCCATAATAAAAATGGCCTAGGGGTTCGCTGACGTGGAAATTGACTGGCACGCCGAGCTCACACGCCAAGTCCATGACGGCAAGCACGTCCGGCTCATAGAGGTCGTTTCCAACGAGGTCCGGATGATGCTCCCCGAAGCCCACAAATCCCTCCTCCTCGATGAACCTGCGCATCCGCAGCAGCTCAGCCTTCCGGTCCTTCCGGAGCGCCGCCATGTCGAGATACTTGAACGGGAGAAGCCGGTCCGGATAGCGCCGATAACACTCGGCGTTGTAGTCGTCTTCGGGGCCAAGTATGGTCACTCGGTCGATGCCTTCCCTGTCCATGATCTCGATCATTCGATCGCAGGTGGCCCACCCCTGGCGAGTGTGGTTGTACTTCGTTGGGGTGAACAGGAGCCGCCGGTATGTCGTGCGCATCTTCGTCTTTAGGTAATCCGGGTCGGCTGTCGGCATTTGGTCCGGCCGGTACATGTGGATGTGAGCGTCGATGATCATGCGACTGTGGGGTCCAAGTTAGCGTGACCCGTGCCCGAGCGCGGATTGTGGCGGCAGGCTCATGGTGTTTTTGTCCAAATGATGGACGCAAGGGGCGGCGCTGCAGGCCGCGAATCTCTTTGCCGGCGTGGAGTCTATCTCGAGCCGGAGGGCCCTGGGTTCAATCGTCAGACACTCGACTTGAGTAGGCCAGTCGGGACCTGCGAGACAGAAAGCCGCCTCGATCCCGATCGGCGCCTTACGGATAAGGCCTTGATGGTCATTCACGGTGTCCAGTCATGATCTGCATGCGCATCCAGCTTGCCCAAAGGGCGCATGCAGCATAGTTATCTGCGTTTCTATTTCCAGCGCGCTGCGTCAGATCGGATAACCATGCAATCGCTCGGCAAGGCCCCCACGGTCGCGACTCAGGCTCTTCCCCCACGGAGCCAGGTTAGCCTCCGCTTTGTGGCGCTCGTCGTGGCGCTGGTCGCGCTGGATTTTGCGATGGGCTCCCGCGCCTCCGCGGCGCCGCTCTTTGTGTGCGTGGTGGTCTGGGTGGCATGGACAGGGAGCTTCGAGCGCGCCACGGTGCTTGGAATCTTCCTGTGCGCGGCGCACCTGGCCCGCGGATGGATCATCGGCTCATCGAACGCATTTAGCCTGCAGCTGCTGAACGGGACGATCCGCATGTTAACCCTTGTCATACTGGCGTTCTTCACATCGAAGGCGGCCTGGCGGTTCCGCGAGATGCTCAGCCGCATCCAGCTCCTGGAGCATCATCTCACGATTTGTGGAAAGTGCGGACTCATCCGGGCGGAGGACGGAACCTGGGTGCCCGTGGAATCCTCGAGGCATTCTGGCGTGCGGGAGGGGGTACTGTGTCCGGAATGCGAGCGGCGGAGTTACGAGGTCTGACCCCGGCGACCGGGGGTGGGCGGGCGAGGTTGGGGAGAGCTGCGTTGTTCCTGGGGATTGCTGCGGCGCATGCGCTTGGGGACGGCGTCGGGCCCCAGGCCCCGCCGGCATCGGCGGAATCGGTCCTAACGGAGCTGCTCAGGGGTCCGACAAGCGAGGAATGGGGCGCCCTCTCGCGGTTTGATGGCACGTTGACCCGGGGCAAGTTCGAGCGGCGCCTGGACGAGCCGTTTGATCCGGGCCACGGAATTGCGCCCTATCTTAGGATTACGGACTCCGGGTTCCTCGCCCTTGCCTCGCCGTCGAGCGGCGGGCCCGCTCTCGCCGAGGTCCGATTTGCCGCGAGCGTCGCCGGTGAGCTACCAAGTCCGGCGGGCTTCAGGTCGCCGGGCCAGTTTCGTGCCGGAAGCGCGGCGGGCGCTCTCCCCCTGGAGGGACTGAAGGTCGCGATCGAGCCGGCGGACATCGGCGGAAAGTGGGCCGAGATGGAGGACCGCTCCGTCAATTTTCGCGGATATGGGCGGATAAACGAGGGCGACCTCAACCTGGTCGTGGCCCGGCGGCTTCGGGACGAGCTGGCCTCCATGGGATCGACCGTTTTCCTCGCCCGGGAGAAGGCGGAGCCGGTGCTTTCCATTCCAACGGACGAGGCGGTGAGGGCCGCCGAGGACGTGTTGAAGACACGCCCAAGCGAGTTCCCCCAAGCGTTCCAGTACAAGGAGGCCGCCCTCACCCTGGACAACCCCGCAAGGCTTCGGATCGCGGCCGGATTGCTGGTGACCAAGAACGCCGAGACCCGGGCGCGGGCCGAGAGGGTCCGGCGGAACTTTTCGCCCGACGTGACGATCGTCCTCCAGTTTGACGCCACCCCGGGGAGCAGCGAGGGGCGCCTCGTGACCGCGAACCGGAACATTTTCTTCGTCGAGGGCGCGTACACCCGGGGCGAGCTGGCCGAACCGGAGCAGCGTTTCCGGCTGCTGACGAAGCTCCTCGAGGGCGTGGCACCCATTGAGGCCGAGGTCGCCGGCGCCATCTCCGGGCGATTCAAGGCGAGAACCGGATATCCGCCTGTCCTCTACGGCGACTCCCCGACGACGCGGCTCGTCCTGCCGGGAAACGAGTATGTCGTCGCGCGCAACCTCGCCTTCAACCGCGAGCATGACGGCCCCGTCGTCGTCACAGAACCCTACCTCATGAACGAGGTCGAGACCCTGGCGCGCTTCGTTGCCGGCGACTACGAAGGCGAGCGGATGGTGGGGGGAGGGCTCCGGCGCAGCATCTTTCGCGAGTACGCGGACTGCGTGGCGCAGGGAATACTGGCGGCGTACGGCCCCCGCGCGGGATTCTGAGGCCACGCGCATTCTGTAACACCAGGGCCGTGAACACTCTCGTTTCGAGCCTTGCCCCGGCGCCCCGATGCCTGCAGCGCTTGACTGTGGTCAAATCGTCAAGCGCCGCCCGGGGCGCCGTGCTCCCCTAATCGCGATTCAGCAACATACCCCGTGAAACTCGGCCTCGGCCTCTACAGGCACATGCTAACCCGTGAGAACTTCCAGTTCGCACGCGAGGCCGGCGCCACCCATATCGTGGCGCACCTCGTCGATTATTTCAGGGGGAACGCGCACGGGGCGCTCGACGACCAGCCCACGGGAACGGATCACGGCTGGGGCCTGGCGGGCGATCCGGACAAGCTCTGGACTCTAGAGGAACTGGCCTCGATCCGCCGCGACGTGGAGGCCGCCGGACTCAAGCTGGAGGCCATTGAGAATTTTGACCCCGCGCACTGGTACGACATCCTGCTGGACGGCCCGAAGCGCGCGCAGCAGATCGAGAACATTAAGACGATCATCCGCAGGGTGGGAGAGGCGGGGATTCCCATCATGGGCTACAATTTCAGCATAGCGGGGGTCGCGGGACGCACCACGGGCAACTATGCGCGCGGAGGCGCGCCGTCCGTCGGCATGGAGGGTCCCTATGACGTGCCCATGTTCAACGGCATGGCGTGGAACATGGTCTACGACCCGAAGGCGCCCGCCGGAACGGTGCCCGGGGCGACGCACGAGGAATTGTGGCGCAGGTTCGAGGGGTTTCTTCACGAGGTGCTGCCCGTGGCAGAGGAGGCAGGGGTGAAGCTGGCGGCCCATCCCGACGACCCGCCGACGCCGTTCATTCGGGGCCAGCCGCGCCTTGTCTACCAGCCCCGCCTTTACCAGAGGCTGATCGACCTCGACCCCAGCCCGTCCAACACGCTCGAGTTCTGCATCGGGTCTCTGGCGGAGATGACCGAGGGGGACATCTACAACGTGGTGGACCGCTACAGCAGCCAGAACAGGCTGGGGTACGTCCATTTTCGAAACATCGCCGGCAAGGTGCCCACCTACAAGGAGACATTCATAGACGACGGCGACGTGGACATGCACCGGGTGCTTGGGATCCTGAAGAAGAACAAGTTCGACGGCGTCCTCATCCCGGATCACACACCCCAAATGGCGTGCGCCGCGCCCTGGCATGCGGGAATGGCCTTCGCCTTGGGATATATGAGGTCGGCGTTCAAGTCGGTCGGCATCCCCTGATCGGTCCGATATTTCCGGCCGGGCGGCGAGGCCGCAGGGTAGCCGAGCCTGGATTCGTCGCGCTCGACACGGGGCGAACCCCTCTGTTTTAGTCAACTGTTCACCATGAACCTGCGCCAACTCGCCCGGCATGCACGGCTTTCACCGTCCGCGGTGTCGCTTGCCCTGCGGGGCAGCCCGAAGGTATCCGAGGCGACCCGCGTGCGCGTCCGCGAGCTGGCGAGCCTCCACGACTATCACCCTGACGCGCGCATCGTGGAAATGATGTGCCACCTGCGGAAACCGCCCGCAACCCGCCAGGAGGCGTGCTTCGCGGTGATCTCGTTCTACGACACGCCTCATCCATGGGAGGCCTCGCGCCACCTGACTCTCGTCTACTCGGGCATGAAGGCGCGGGCGACCGAGCTTGGATACCGCCTGGAGCCCCTTTGGCTGCGTGCCCCGGGGATGACCTATCAGCGCTTCCTTTCGGTGCTCGATGCGCGAGGGATCCAGGGGCTCATCAGCTTCGGCAGCCCGGACATCGAGCAGGAGTTTCCCGCGTCGCTCGACCACTACGCGATCGTCACCCTCGGCCTGAGCATCCGCACGCCGCTGCACCGCGTCACGAGCCACGCCTACAACGACACCGTCGCCACGCTGAATGAGGTTTACAGTCGCGGCTACCGCCGGGTGGGCTTCGTGCTGGGCCGCTACGAGGATGAACGGGGCGCGCATGCGCACGTCTCGGCCTACCTCGGCTGGTGCGAGAACGTGCTTGGGACGGGCCACGCGTTGCCTGTGCTGCGAATGGACGGGGTCGAGGAGCGTCCGCTGATGGATTGGATGGCGCGCCAGCGGCCGGACGTGATCGTGTTCGTTCACCGCTACGACCAATTACCGGAGTTCCAGTCCCTGTTGCGCCGGCAGCGCGTGCATGCGCCGCGCGACGTCGGCGTGGCTGTCCTCAGCCACATCCTCGAGGATACGGAGTTTTCCGGCATGCAGCAGAACCAGCCTATGATGGGCGGGTGGGTGGTAGAACTGCTGGCGGCGCGCATTGCCAATCGCGATTTCGGCATTCCCGCGCACCCGCGAACCGAGATGGTGGAAAGCCGCTGGGTCGAGGGGCGCACCCTGCGGCCCAGACCCAGATCAACAGTTGACTAAGACCCCGGTCGCGTCGCTGCGGTTTGTCGAAAGATTCAATCCTCACCCCTATGGAACCCGTGTGCGGACATTGCACCTTGAAGCTAAGCCCGGATGCCACCCGTTTGCTGGCCGGGCCGGCCCGCCGGGCCGCGTGAGAGCGGCCTGAAGGGCTTCGGCGCACCATGAGCGTGGAACTGCATTTCAACGGCCTTACGTGCGCCGCGCCGACTGGTGACTCGCTCTTCACGTGCGCGGAATCGCTCGGGATCCCCGTGCCCACCTCGTGCAACAAGCAGGGAAAATGCAAGGAGTGCGTCGTCGAGGTGGCCGAGGGGATGGACGCTCTCTCGCTCCGGGGCCCTCCGGAACAGCATCTGAAGGGAGCTTTCCGGCTGTCGTGCTGCGCCAGGGTCGTTGCGGAGGAAGGCGTGATCCGTTGCCACACGATGCGCCGGGGGACGATGCGCATCGAGTCGCATGCCTTCGAGCTGCCGGTGCACGGTCCGTCATGGGCGCTTGAACCGGCGGTGACGCGCGACGGGGAACGCATCCTCCTCGACGGCGGCGAGATCGACCGCGGCACCGGCCCGCTGCACGGGCTCGCGATCGACCTTGGAACGACCACCATCGTCATGCGGCTGCTGAATCTCGAGACCGGAGAGGTTGTCGCCGATTCCTCCTTCGAGAATCCGCAGCGCTTCGGCGGGTCCGACATCATGGCCCGGATCCAGTACGACACGGAGGACCGCACCAAGACCCTGCAGCGCACGCTTGCGGGTTATCTGAGCCGCGCGATCCAGGAATTCCCGGTCGACCCGCGCTCGATCTACGAGGTCGTCGTCGCGGGCAACTCGACGATGCGCGACATGTTCTTCAAGCTCTCGGTCTACACGATCGGACAGAGCCCCTACCAGTCGGTGACCGAGCTCGAGGTCGCCTCGGGCGCGCGGTCCACGACGAGCCTCTCGGAGCAGGCGAGGCGCCTCGGGCTGCCCGTGCACCCCAAGGCCCGCGTCTACGGGCTGCCCATCATGAGCGGCCACGTGGGCGCCGACGCGGCGGCCTGCATGCTCGCGATCGACCTCGCCAACGAGGAGCGCCTCGTCGCGATCATGGACATAGGAACGAACACCGAGTTGATCGTCGGCAACAAGAACCGGGTGCTTGTCGCGTCGTGCCCGGCCGGTCCGGCGTTCGAGGGGGGCCAGATCACATTCGGGATGCCGGGGCTGCCGGGAGCGATCGAGAAGGTCACAATCGCGGACGACGGCACCGTCGGAGTGACGGTGATTGGTGGCGGCCCCGCGGAGGGGATCTGCGGCTCGGGCCTGATCGACCTGCTGAGCGAATTGCTGCGTACCGGCCGGATGAATTCGCTCGGGCGGTTTGAAGGCGGGGCGGGTGATTTCACCGTCGCCGTGACGGGGGATCGGCCGGTCACCTTCAGCGAGGGGGACGTCAATGCCCTCGCGCAGGCCAAGGGAGCCAACGTCGCCGGGTTGCAGATCGCGTTCAAGGAATACGGCATCCGCTATCCGGACCTTGATGTATTCTACCTCGCCGGCGGTTTCGGCCGGCACCTGAACATCGAGTCGTCGAAGCGGATCGGGCTCATTCCAAACATCGCGGCCTCGCGAATCGTCCAGGTGGGGAACGCCTCGGTCGAGGGCGCCTGCATCGCCCTGCTCTCTCGCTCGAAGCGCGCCGAGCTGGAGGCCCTCGTAAGGCGGGTCACGCATTGCCGCCTGGAGACGAACGCGGGCTTTTTCGACTACTTTGTCGAGGGCTGCCAGTTCGCCCCGGTGGAGAATTCGATGGAGGTCTCAAACCCATGAGCGCCCCGCCCCGGCTCGTCAGGCCGATGTTCGAGCTCCTCGACACCCGTCCGGCGGTCGACGTGCAGGAGGGTGAATTCAGGCGGCTTCTCGGATATCCTGCAGGCCACGTCCCGGGAGAGCGGCCGAACGAGCTCGCCGAGGGTGCGCGGCGCTATTTCGCGGCTCACGGGAGGCCGTGGCTTTATCTCAGGGAGGTGGAGCTGTACGCCACCGACGAGGGCCTGCGCCTGGACGGAGTGGAGTTCCATTCCCCTCACTTGCTTGAGTATCTGCGGCAGGCGGGCGCCGTTCGCGCCGTGCTCGTTGCCGTAAGCGCGGGACGCTCGTGCGAGGAGCGCGCCCGGCAACTCTGGGAGGAGTCAAAGCCGGACGAGTATTTTTTCCTGGAGGTATTTGGCTCGGCGGTCGTCGAGCATCTGGTGGCGAGCGTAAACGGGCGAGTCTGCGCCCTCGCCGAGGGCGAGGGCCTCGTGGCATTGCCCCATTGCAGCCCGGGATACACGGGCTGGGACATCTCCGATCAGGGCAAGCTGTTCGAATTGATCACTCGCGGCATGGACCGGCCTTTTCCGGAGGCGTTCGAAGTCCTGTCGAGCGGCATGTTGAGGCCGAAGAAATCGCTGCTCGCGGTGGTCGGCCTCATCCCACGCACAAGCAACGCTCTCGCGCTGCCGCAGCTGGTTCCCTGCGAGAAATGCTCCTATTCGCCGTGCCAATATCGCCGGGCGCAGTACCGGTATGCGCCCCCAGTGAACGGCACGAATCGCGCGCCGACGCTGGAGCCCCCGAAGACGGCGCGCACCCCACATTACACTGTCAATGCGCGCGCCCTCAGGAAATGGGCGCGGGAGCGCGTGCGCCTCGAATACCACGAGGACGGCACCGTGGAGGCGCGCTTTCACTTCGACGGGACGACGTGCTCCAACCTGGGGGTTCCTCTGGCCTTTGACTACCTCCTGGTGCTCGAGCCGTCCGGTGGCGGCTACACCGTTGTTCGGTCCGACTGCCGCCCGGCCCCGGGCGACGAGGGCCACAAGGCCATGTGCGCCTTTATAAGCGATGGCGAAGCCCTGATGAAGGAAATCGACGCGGAGAAGCCCATGCTCGGCCGCCAGCTGCACGAGGTCCTGGATTGGGAACGGCCGTCGGTTCCCTCCGGCTGCTATTGCAGCGCCGACAGCCGCGCCCACAAGTGGGGCCTGGCCCTCGAGGTCATCCACTACGCGCTCACGCAGACCGAGGCGGGAGCGGCGCGGAAGGCCAGAACAGATTCCCCATGATGAAACTCTGCGACATCAACCAGGCGGCGAAGGAGAAGCTTCCTCCTGCGTTTCGCGACAAATCCAACATCGGCGTCCATTACGTCGACGCGTTCGTCGCGCCGATGAACGCCACGCTGGCGGACGCCGATGCCACGCGCGTCTCGTGCAAGCGCCGCGGACTGCGCATCACGCTCCGCGTCGGCGCGAAAAAGGGCGACGGCCTCATGCGCCGCCTGGCGGTCAGCACCGACCCGGTCGTGATGCTCGCGGCCGCCCTCCAGGAGGCGGCCACGGCCGCCGGCGTCCAGCTCCAGATCACGGACAGCGAAATCCTGATCACCCCCTAATCTGAACAACAGCCCACAACCCTTAACCCCAAAGAATCAAAGCATATGAAACCCGCCCAATGGGAAATCTTCAAGAAGGCCGCCCGCCTCGAGAAACTCGACCAGATCCCGATGGCCCTGATCATCGACAGCCCTTGGATCCCGGGCTACGTCGGCGTGAAGCACATGGATTTCTTCCTCAATCCCGACGTCTGGTTCGAGTCGCACCTCAAGATCCACAAGGAGTTTCCCGACATCATCTTCGTCCCCGGCTGGTGGATGGAATATGGGATGGCGGCCGAACCGTCGGTCCTGGGATCCAAGATCAAGTTTTGGCAGGACAACACGCCGAGCGAGTACCCGATGCTCTTCAACATCGAGGACCTGGACAAGTACCCTGAGTATGAGGTGGAGAACGATGCCTTCATGGCGATGACGCTCCACCGCATCCGCATGCAGAAGCAGCGCGTCTTCGACACCGGCGAGATCATGCCGATCGTCACCTCGCGAGGCCCCATGTGCACGGCGGGGTTCGCCCGCGGGACCACCGAGCTCATGATCGACATCGTCGAGAAGGGTGAGTGGGCCCACAAGCTCCTCGATCTCTCGACGCGCATGATCATCGACTGGCTCAAGGCGCAGCAGAAGGCGATCGGGTCGGGCGTCGAGGGGATCTTCATCCTTGATGACATCGTGGGCTTCGTGAACGAGGACCACTACATGGAATTCTGCCATCCCTACCTGAAGCGCATCTGCGACGCGTTCCCGAGCGACTGGGTGAAGATCTACCACAACGACGCCGAGGTGGAGGCATGCCTCGACCACCTGCCCGACGTCGGGTTCAACGTGCTCAACTGGGGCAAGCAGACAGACTATGCGGATGTGAAGGCGCGCGTCGGCGACCGCATGTGCCTGATGGGAAATGTGAACCCGCTCGAGGTCGGCGTGCGCGGCACGCCCGAGGAGGTGCGCCTCGCGACGCTCGACGTGCTCGAGAAAAGCAAGGGGGAGGGGATCATCCTCTCCGTCGGAGGCGGCACGAGCCCGGGAATGCCGCGCGCCAACATCCTGGCCATGCAGGCCGCGCTGGCGGAATACAACGCCAAGCGGTCCAAGGGCTGAACCCCCCGTCCCCTTCCTGCCATGCCCGACTATGCATTGATGAACCAGTTCCTCTACGAGGGCAAAGCCAAGGAAATCGAGCAGATGACCAGGGACGCCCTTGCCGAGGGGCGGACCGCGCAGGAAATCCTCTCGGATGGCCTCATCGCCGGCATGAGCGTCGTCGGCGAGGACTTCAAGTACAACATCCTCTATGTGCCCGAGGTTCTCATTGCCGCGCGCGCGATGAAGGCCGCGATGGGCGTGCTCAAGCCGCTCCTGAGCGCGAAGGGGGCCGTCGACACGTCTGCGGGCCGGCTCCTCATGGGAACGGTGCGCGGCGACCTGCACGACATCGGGAAAAACCTCGTGTGCATGATGGCCGAGGGCGCCGGCTTCCAGGTGAAGGACATCGGCGTGGACCAGAGCATCGAGAAGTTCGCCGCGGCCGCCGACGAGTTCAAGCCCGACATCATCGGCATGAGCGCGCTCCTCACCACCACGATGACCTACATGAAGACGGTCGTCGACGGCTTCAACGTGCCGGGACGCGACCACATCAAGATGGCCATCGGCGGCGCGCCGATCAGCCAGATGTTCGCCGACGAGATCGGCGCCGACGGATACGGGGCCGACGCCTCGAGCGCGGTCGACCTGTTCATGTACCTTGTGGGCAAGGGCCCGCCGCCGGGAGTCACGGCGAAGCGCGGTGTCGCAATGCCGACGGCAGCCCCTGCTGCGCAGGCGAAGCGCGACCCGAACGCCAAGTCGAAGGCCCAGGTCCTGTATTGGCAGGACATCCCGACCCAGGTGAAGGCGTGGGACGACTTCGACGAGGTGAAACTCGACCTGCCGCACCGTTTCGCCGACCGCATCGACGCGCAGGCGCAGCGCCTGGGCCTCGCGAAGGGCGACGATTACATTAACCAATTGCGATGGGGCGACGAGACGGAGCGGGTCGGAGCGCCCGGCGAGGTCGCGGCGGCCGTCCGCCAGGAAATCGAGGCCGCGTCGCCCTGACCCCGCGCCCCCCCCCCCCGACGGATGCTGACCCTGCGAGAAAAACTGGACCTGCCGTCCCGCTTCCTCATCGGGACCGAGCTGGTCTCCGTGCGGGGCGGCATGACCGAGCGCAGCGCGGTGAAGGCGCGCACCTTTGCCAACCAGCTCGTCGAGTGCCCGGACGTCGACTGGATCTCCATCACCGACAACGCGGGCGGCAACCCCCAGCTCGGGCCCATGGCGCTCGGCAAGCCCATCCTCTATGCCGGAAAGGAGGTCGTGATTCACCTTACCTGCAAGGACCTCAACCGCAACGCCTTGGAAAGCGAGGCTTGGCTCCTCAACAGCGAGGGATTCGACAACATCCTCGCGATGACCGGCGACTATCCCGTGGCCGGCAACGGTGGCAACGCGAAGCCGGTATTCGACATAGACTCCGTCGGCCTGATCTCGCTGCTCAGCCAGATGAACCACGGCCTCGACCCGAATGTAGTCCAGACCGGCGTCCAAAGGCCGCGCTTCAAGCAGACGCAGTTCCTCATCGGGGCGGTCACGACGAACTTCAAGCTTCACGAGGGCGAGGTGGTTCCGCAGTACCTCAAGCTCGCGGCCAAGGTCGCCAGCGGGGCCCGTTTCATCATCAACCAGATCGGCTTCGACGCGCGCAAGATGCACGAGCTGCGCGCCTACATGGAGGCGCACGCCATGCGGGACGTGCCGCTGATCGGCAACGTCTACCTCCTCGGCCCGCGGGTGGCCCAGATCTTCCACGAGGGCCGCATCCCGGGAGTGGTCGTCACGCGCGAGCTCCTTGAGCTCTGCGAGCGGCACGGGCGCTCGCCCGACCAGGGCAAGGCATTCTTCCTGGAATTTGCGGCAAAGCAGATCGCGATCTACCGCGGCCTCGGGTTTCGCGGCGCCTATCTGGGAGGCGTCCACGACTTTCCGACCTGCGAGAGCATCCTCCGCATGGAGCGATCGTTCGCACCGGATGACTGGAAGGGTTTTGCGCGCGAGATCCTCTTCTCGCGGCCGGGCGAGTACTATTTCTACGGGAGGGATGCTGCCACGGGGCTGGCCGAACCCGGCACGCGCTCGTCGATGCCGACGACGCCGTCAAGGCACACCGGCATCGGCTACTCTCTCTCAAAGAGGATTCACGACCTGATGTTCACGCCCGGCCGCGCCCTCAACCAGTGGGGTGCAAGGGCCTGCGCCAACGCCGCCGATCCGGCGCAGGGGCCGAGGCCGCTGCGCCTGGTCGAGCACCTCAGCAAGTCCGCGCTCTTCGCCTGCAAGGACTGCGGCGACTGCTCGCTGCCGGAAATCGCCTTTCTCTGCCCCGAGTCGCAGTGCGCGAAGAACCAGCGCAACGGCCCGTGCGGCGGGACGCGCGACGGACGCTGCGAGGTCGACGGCTACGGCGACTGCATCTGGCTGCGCGCCTACGAAAGGCTCAAGCACGACGGCCGCGAGCAGGAGCTGCTCGCCCATGCGCCCGTCGTGCAGAACCAGGGCCTTCGCGGCACCTCTTCCTGGGCGAACTTCTGGCTCGGACGCGACCACGCCGCGAGACGGCCCGTCGCGGCGGCGGGCCATCAGGACGCTCTTTCCGCATCAGAGAAACCCCCGGCCCATTGAACCATCGTGCCCGACCAGAAACTGAACATCATCGGCGAGCTCATAAACAACTCCTACGCCCGGGCGCGCAAGGCCTTCACCGACCGAAGCATCGCGGGCTACCAGCAGCTCGCGAAAGGCCAGGCGGACCTTGGGGCCAAGTACCTCACGCTCAACCTCGACGGCACGGCGCGCATCCAGGTGAAGATGCCGGAGATGTTGGCACTGCTGCCCGACGTCATTGCGGGCATCCAGGAGGCGACTTCGACGCCGATCAGCTTCGACAATCCATCGATCGAGTATCACAAGGTCGCGCTCAAGCACTACGACCGGAAGAAGAGCGGCACGCCGATCCTCAACTCGGTTGCCGCCTCCCGCGACCGGCTCGACGAGATGATCGAGCTCGTGAAGCACTACGACACCAACGTGATCGTGATGGCCTCGGAGCACTTCACCCCGGGCGGCTCATCGCAATGCCTGTGCGCGGCGGACTCGCTTGCGGCAGCCAGGCATTTCGTCGAGCTTCTGGTCACCAAGGCAGGCCGACGTCCCGATCAGATCATCATAGATCCAGGACTGGCCCCGGTCGGCGCTGACACCTATGGGCTGATCAACATCGGGCTCGATGCCATGAGAATGATCAGGCAGGACCCCGACCTGAAGGGCGTGCATTTCGTGGTCGGCCTCTCGAATTTCGCGTGGGGAACGCCAAAGGGGGTCCGCGAACAGCTCGAGAACGCCTACCTCGCGCTCGGCATGGAGGTCGGCCTCGACTATGCCCTCGCGAACCCGGAGAAATCGCCGGGCCCGCTGCCCGAGGGTCATCCGATGATCGACAGGCTCCGCGAGGCGCTCGCCCAAGGTCGGGCGCAGGACGGCGAATCGCAGGAAACCGCGGGCTTTCGCCAGGCCGAGGCCATCATGGCCATCTGCAACGACGCAGCCCCGGTTGATTCCTGATCGCCGCCGTGACCGAGCTCCCATCCGCCACCCCCGGGCGAAACATCTGGATTCGTGCCGGTGCGTTGCTCGATGGCACCTGCAGCGAGCCGTTGAAGGACGTGCACGTCGTCTATAACGGCGCCGCGTTCGTGTTTGTCGGCACCGGCGGCCGAACTCCTCCGAGGGACCTTTTGCGGGCTGGCCAGGACAGCCCCGACTTCGCCGCCCCCGATTGCACGATGCTGCCGGGCCTCATCGAGGCGCACGCGCATCTGTTTCTAGAGGGTGGCGAGCTGAACCCCGAAAAACGCTCCGCCTATATCGAGCAATCGCCAGCGGAGCTTCTGTCCGGCGCACTTGAGCGTCTCCCGAAGCTGGTGCGCCTCGGGATCGCCGGCGTGCGCGATGCCGGGGACAAGGACGGGGTCGGCCTGGCGCTCAGCAGGCTCTATGCGGGCGCCGATCGTCCGCTCATGCCGTATGTCGAGAGCCCGGGCGCGGCAATATACCACCGGGGCCGCTATGGAAGTTTCATGGGTGACCCAATTGAGAACTACGCCTCGCCCCGGGACTGCGTCGAAGCGCGGGTCAAGTCCGGCTCCGACAGGATCAAGCTCATCCCCACCGGGATCATCAATTTTAAGAAGGCCCAGGTCACGTCCGAGCCGCAGATGACCACCGAGGAGATCGCCCAGCTTGTGGCTGCCGCGAAATCCTTCGGAAGGCAGACATTCGCGCACTCCTCGGGCGACACAGGAATTGACCGCGTGATCGACGGAGGGGTCGATTCCGTCGAGCACGGATTCTTCGTGCGCGATGACCAGCTCGCCCGCATGCGCGACCGCCGGACCGCGTGGGTGCCGACCTTTGCGCCCGTGCGCGAGCAGATCGACCATGCGGACGTGATGGGGTGGGACCCGGAGGTCGTCGCCAATCTGAAGGGGATTCTCGATCGCCACGCCGCGAGCCTCGTCAAGGCCCACCAGATGGGCGTCCTGATCGTCGCAGGCAGCGACGCGGGTTCGGTGGGCGTCGCGCATGGACTGGGCCTGCTCCGCGAGATGGAGCTGATGGAGGGCGCGGGACTGCCTGCAATCGCGGTCGTCAACGCCGCCACGGGGGTTGGGTCGGACAGGTTCGCCTACCGGGAAAAGCTCGGCCGCGTCGAGGCGGGCTATCTCTGCCGCTTCATCCTGACGCGGCATTCGCCGGCCGAAACGGTCTCCAATCTTCGCCGTCCGCGATGGGTCGTGTTCGACGGCAACGCTTTCGAGGAGGGCGAAGTCGGGGAAGAAAAGGGATTGTAGGGGCGCCCGGACCGTCGGAGCGCCGGGCTTGCGTCGGATTGCGTGGCCCGATAGCGATCGGGAGACTTTTGATCACCTTGAGAGCCGCTGCGTTTCTCCTGCTTGCCCTATTGGGCGGTTTGTCCGCTCGCGCTGAAACCCACCCCTGGGGCGAGCCGTTTCCGGGCGTCGTCCAGGATGCCAAGAGCGTCCGGGGATTCGTGGGCGACTATAAATGGCTCAGCAATTTTTATCCATGCCGCGTCGAATACGAGGGGCTTGTCTACCGCTCCTCCGAGGGGGCCTATCAATCCGCGAAGTTTCCAGCTGGAGAGCGCGTTGTTTATACCACTCTCGGGGCGGCTGCGGCAAAGGCGCTCGCCCATTCAAGGGTGGTTGACGCCGTATGGTGGGCCGGGCGCGAGGACCAGGTGATGAGGGACGTCGTATGGGCAAAATTCTCACAAAACCCCGACCTTGCCGCCCGCCTTGTGGCCACCGGAGAAAAGTTCCTCGAGGAGACCAATTGGTGGAACGACACCTATTGGGGCGTCTACCAGGGCAAGGGGAAGAACATGCTCGGCCAAATTCTCATGGAAACACGGGCCCGCCTCTTGGCCAACAAGTGAACCTGCTTGCGCCGGTCATAGCCCGCCTCAGGACCCAGCCCCCGGCCCCGGCGATCCGCGATGCGTCGGAGATCGCCCGGAAGTACCGCTACTGGCGCGTGCGGGTGATGTATTCGACGACGTTCGGCTACGCGATGTTCTACCTGGTGCGGAACAACATGTCGATGGCCACAAAGTCCATCACCGACGAGTTTCACTACACAAACACCCAGTGGGGGGCCGTGCTGAGCGCCGGCACGGTCGTCTACGCCTTCTCGAAGTTCCTGAGCGGAGTCGTCGGCGACCAGGCGAACCCGCGATACCTGCTGGGTTTCGCCCTCCTTTCCTCGGCCATCATCAACCTCTTTTTCGGATTTGGCGCGGGCCTTGGGGTCTTTGCCGCGCTCTGGGCGCTCAACAACCTTTTCCAAGGGGTCGGCGTTCCCCCGTGCACGCGGCTGCTGACCTTCTGGTACAGCCCGCGGGAGATCGGCCGCGCATGGGGCATCTGGAATTCCTCACACCAGATGGGCAGCGCTGTCATAGCGGTCGCGGCTGGCTATCTCGTCACCCATTACGGCTGGCGCTCGGCGTTCTGGGCGCCCGCCACCGTGTGCGCGGTCGGGGCCTTCTGGCTCATGAACCGCCTGTCGGACTCGCCGGAATCGATGGGGCTGCCACCGATCGAGGTGTACAAGGAGCACGTCAGGAAGAGCGCAGACAGCCCGGGGGTGCCCTTCCGCGAGATCTTCCGGCGCCACATCCTCGCGAACCCCTGGGTATGGGTGGTGAGCGTGGCAAATTTCTTCGTCTACGTCGTTCGAATCGGGATAACGAGCTGGGCCCCCAAGTACCTCATCGAGGCGAAGGGCTTCACGCTCGTGCAGGCCGGGATCTCGCTCTCGGCATTCGAGGTGGCCGGCATCTTCGGCGCATACGCGTCGGGCTGGCTCTCGGACACGGTCTTAAAGGGACGCCGCGGGCCCGTCTCCGCGGCATTCATGCTGTGCCTGATCGGCTTCACGCTGGCGCTGTTCGCGGTGCCCAACGGAAAGGTGCTGGTCATGACCGCGCTCTTCGCGGCGCTCGGATTCTTCGTCTACGGCCCGCAGATGCTGGTCGCGGTCGCGGCGGCGGACTACGCGACCAAGGTCGCGTCCGCGAGCGCCGTGGGGCTCACGGGGTTCTTTGGCTACATCGGGGCGGCGTTCTGCGGCCTCGCGACCGGCATCCTCGTCGACCACTACGGCTGGAACGGCGCGCTTTGGCTCTATGCCGGTTCGGCGGTCGTGGGCACCATCCTCCTTGCCACGACCTGGAACCAGCTCTCCCCCATCATCAACCAGCGCAGCGGGGATGTGAATTCGGGGGCCTAGCGCCCAGCTTGTCCGCCCCATGTCATCTAGGCCCGCCCCATTTTCCCTATCGGCGTCACAGGATCTATCCAGATCCAGCACAGCGCTCCCAGCACGTTGATGGCCGCCGAGAGGGCGAAGGTGAGGGACCAGTTGTGATTCATGTATTGGAGGATGTAGCCGACGACGATCGGGCCGACGGCGCCCCCGATCTGGCCGGCCATGTTCATCGTGCCGGAGACGGTGCCGGCGTATTCCCCGCCGACGTCCATGGCCGTGCGCCAGCAGACGGGCAGCGCGAGGTCCAGCGAGAAACTGGCCGCGCCCATGGCGAGCATCGCCCAGAGCGGGTCGTCGATGCGCGGCGAGAGGAGCAGCATGGCCGCTGCCCCGCCGTAGCCGACGAAGGCCAGGCCCCTGCGGACCCGGGCCAGGGCAAACCCGCGGCGCACCAGCCACCCGGCAAGCCAACCGGACAGGATGCAGGCGAAGCCGCCCAGGAAGAGGGGCAATCCGGAGAGCAGCGCGCCCCGCTGCAGGGCGAGCCCGCGCGCCTCCTTCAGGTAGGTTGGCAGCCAGGTGATATAGAAATACCAGCCGTAGCCGAAGCAGAAGTATTGGATGAACAGCAGCCACACGGTGCCCGAGCGCAGGATGCGCGCCCAGGGGACGTGCGGGCGGGCGACGGCGGGCGGCTGTTCCTCCTGAATGAGTGCTAGCTCCGCCGCGTTCACGGCCGGGTGGTCGCGCGGCTGATCGCGGAACCACCAGTAGAACACGATGGCCCAGACGACTCCCGGGACGGCAAGGACGGCGAAGGCCCACCGCCAGCCGACGAGCGAGATGATCGCCACGACCAGGATGGGCGTGACCGCCCCTCCCCAGCGGCTGCATAGCCACATGACGCCGACCGCCCTGTTCCTCTCGCGCACGGGCAGCCAGCGGGTGAAGGCCTTGGCCAGGTTGGGAATTGCGCCGGCCTCGCCGGCTCCGAAGAGAAACTGCGTGACCAGAAGCGAGGCCAGGTTCCAGGCCCGCCCGGTCGCCGCCGTGAAGAAGGACCAGAACAGCACGACCCGCGTGAGCACCTTGCGCGGCCCGATCAGGTCGCCGAGCCAGCCGCCGGGAATCTCGAAAAGGGCGTAGGCGGTCGTGAATGCCGCGAAGACATAGCCCATCTGCACGCTGGTGAGCCCCAGGTCGCCGGCGATCGAGACCTTGGCCTGCGACATGCAGGTGCGGTCCACGAAGACGATGACGGACAGCGTCCCGGCCAGTGCCACCACCCAATGGCGGGCGTGGGTGGGCGGGGTTGCGTCACCGGGCGCGGGCGGGGAAGGGGGCATGAGTGGCGACGGCGGGGACCCGGCGGGTCGGACCGTGCGAACGTGGCGAGCAAAGCGATCCGCGAATCGAAACCAAGGCTTAAGCGAGCGGGCTGCCAGCCGTGCGGGAATATACCCCAAAGTTTTTTGGTACCTTGACCCGCCCGCTGCGTCAGCCTACCGCTCTTAACCGAGAATCCGTCCAATGCGCCCCACATTGAGAAAGTGTTCCCATGCGGGTTCGCCGTCGACCGGCGCAGGATGACACCGATTCCCGGGAATCTGCAGGAACCCCCCATGACAGAACGCCAATTTTCTCGCCGGGACTTTATCGGGGCGTCCGCGCTCGGGGCCCTCGCGGGGGCGGCCGCCATGGCCAACCCGGTGCGCGCGGCGGCCGATGCAGCGGGGGTCAAGCCCTCCGACCTTCCCGATCTCACCATCAGGGAGGTCAAGGTCTACGTGGCCGACCTCGGCGGGCCGGCATTCCGCAGGATCAACAGCCCGGAGAGCGGGGAGATCGTATCAATCGTCACCAACAGTGGAATCGAGGGCAATTACACGCTCGGCAACCGCGTGCCCGGCACCGGGTGGCTCGAGTACGCGAAGGGAGTGTGCCTCGGAAAGAGCGTCATCGACCTCCTGCCGGGGCTATTGGCCGGCCTCAACCAGAAGATCCACCCGGTCAGGGGATTCGGGCCCAACTCCGGGTTTGTCGGCGGGTTCGGCTACCCCAATGGAATGATGCTGGGCAGCGTCACGGACCCAAACTACCACGCCGCCGTCATCGACGTCTGCCTGTGGGACATCCTCGGCAAGGCGGTGAACCGCCCCATCTACAAGCTGCTCGGGGGGACGAAGGAGAGGATGCTCGCCTACGGGAGCTCGCTGCACCTGGCGACGATCGAGGAATTTGCGCCGCAGGCTCTCGAGGCGAAGAAGGCTGGCTTCAAGTGCTACAAGATCCACCCGGGCCCGGGCCAGCACCCGACCGGCGGGCCGATCCCCGCCCACGTCGGCCACATCGAGGAGATCAAGTCGGTCCGCGAGGCGGTGGGCGACGAGTTCACGCTCCTCTTTGACCCGGTCCAGCGCTACAACGTCTTCGAGGCCCTTCGGGTCGGCCATGCCCTGGAGGAATTTAACTACTCCTCCTTCGAGGATCCGATCCCGACATCCGACATCGAGGGGCTCATCGAGCTGCGCCAGAAGCTGACGGTGCCGATCGAAGTCGGCGAGTTCATCTATTCCATCCAGGGGTACGCCGAGTACATCCGCCGCGGCGCGCTCGATATCGTGCGCCTCATCTCCGACAACGTCGGCGGCATCACGGGCTCTTTTCGCGTGGGCCAGCTGGCCGACGCCTTCGGAATGCCCTGCACGCCCCACAACTGGGGTAACGGCTTTGATCTCGCTGTGCACTTCCAATTGGAGCTGGCGCTCCCCAACACCTACTGGTTCGAGATGCCCTATCCCCCGACGCTGACAGACCGCGCCTATCTCAACGAGAAGTTCCGCGTCAACCAGGACGGGTACGTCGAGGCGCCGACCGCGCCCGGCCTGGGCGTCACCCTCAACCGGGACGCGCTCGACAAGATGCTGGTCCGGATCGACACCTGAACCCAATCGCCTAGGCCGGACGGACTCCGGCGCAGAACCCAAGCCCCCATGAAAACCTCGCAACCAGCCGACAGACCCGCGGGCATCCCCCGGCGTGAATTCCTCCAGTTTCTAGGAGCCGGTGCCGTGGGCCTTGCCCTTTCGCCCCGCGCCGCACGGGCCCAGGCGGATTCAGGGGCGACCCCCGCCGCCGCGCCGGCGACCTGGCGCCAGGGCCCGAAGGAGCTCCGGGGCCTCTTCCCCATCGCGCAGACCCCGTTCACGGAGGACGACAAGCTCGACCTCGATTCCCTGGCGGCGCAGGTGGCCTTCTGCAACAGGGGAGGGGTCCACGGCCTCATCTGGCCGCAGATCGCGAGCGGGTGGACGACGCTCACGGAGGCGGAGCGCATGGCTGGCGCCGAGGCGCTGGTGGCGGCCGGCAAGGGCGGCAACGCCGCCATGGTCATCGGCGTGCAGGGCGCGGACATGGGCGCGGTCACGCGCTACGCGCGGCAGGCGGCCAAGCTCGGCGCGGACGCCATCGTCTCCCTCCCGCCTGCGAACGTGACCGACGAGAAGGTCCTCCTCGATTATTACCAGCAGGTCGGAAAGGTGACCGACCTGCCCTTGTTCGTCCAGAGCACGGGCAAGATGAGCGTCGACCTGGTCGTGGAGATGTTCAACACGATCCCCACCATGCGGCACGTCAAGGACGAGGCCGGCGAGCCGCTCGAACGGGTGGCCGAGCTGCGCAAGCGAACCAACGACCAGCTCCTGGTCTTCTCGGGCAAGGGCGTCCGCACCCTCATCGCCGAGATGGAGCTCGGTTTCTGGGGCCACTGCCCGTACACGGCGCTGGCCGACGTCTATGCGGCCTCCTACAACCTCTGGCACGGCGGCCGGCGCGAGGAGGCCTTCGACATGTTTGGCCGCGTCCTGGCATTCGACAGCCTCGGCGCTGCCAGTGGAAACGAGGTCCTCGTCGCGCGGGGCGTCTTCAAGCCCACGAACACCTTCCGTCCGCTGCCGCCCTCGCCGGGCGCAAGCGCGGCTCCCCGCATCAGCAGGCACCTCGACAGGCGGCAGATAGGTGACGCGATCGACCTCTACATCAAACCCCACGTGACGGCCTGATCGGGCCCCAACCCCCTATGAATGACACCACCACGGAACGTAAGTTTTCGCGCCGCCAGTTTCTGGGCACCTCCGCCCTGGGGGCGCTCGCGGGAGCGTCGGTCCTTTCAAACCCGGCGCGGGCCGCGGCCCAGGCGGTGGGTGCCGCCCCGTCCGACCTCCCTGACCTCACGATCAAGGAGGTGAAGGTCTACGTCCTCGACCGCAAACTGATGCCGGGCTCCGCCCCGGCGATCGTCACCGGCAGCGCGCGCGGACAGGGGGCGCTCGCCGCCCTCTACGGGGGCCGCACGCAGATTGCGTCGATCGTCACCAACAGCGGCATCGAGGGCAACTACACGCTCGCCGAGCATTATTTCCACCCAAACTGGAGCAACCTGGGGTGGCTGGACTACGCGAAGATTGCCTGCGTGGGCCGGAGCGTCCTCGACCTGCCCGCGATCACCTCGCAGTGGGTTCCGGAGAAACGCCGCGTCGGCCAGAGCTCCTACGCGTCCGCCATCGACAACTGCCTCTGGGACATCCTCGGCAAGGCCGTGAACCTGCCGGTCTACCAGATCCTCGGGGCCTACCGGCACAAGGTGATGGCGTACGCGAGCACCCAGCACCACGACACCCTCGAGCAGTTCGTCGAGGAGGTGAAGGTGTGCAAGGCCCAGGGGTTCAGGGCCTACAAGATCCACCCGCCCTCGCCCAACGGAGGGCACGACTACAAGCTCGACATCGAGGTCTGCAAGGCGGTCCGGCAGGCAGCCGGCGACGACTTCATCCTCCTGATGGACCCCGTCGGCGTCTACACGCGCGACGAGGCGATCAGGGTGGGCCGGGCCATACAGGACCTGGGATTCGTCGCCTACGAGGATCCGCTTCCGACGAAGGACATCGAGGGCCTGGTGGAGCTGTGCCGCGACCTCGAGGTGCCGATCCATATCGGCGAATTCCTCACCTCGATCTACGACTACCCCGAATACATCCGGCGGGGCGCGACCGACGTGGTCCGCTTCGTCGTGGACAATGTCGGCGGGATCACGGGCGGCCTCAAGCTCGCGCACATGGCGGAATGCTTCGAGATGGAGTGCGCCCCGCACAACTGGGGCGAGGTCTTCGACCATGCGGTGCATTTCCAACTGGAGCTGGCGATGCCCAACAACCTTTGGTTCGAGATGACAGCGCCCCAGGGATCGGCCGACCGTCCCTACATGAAGGACAAGTTCCGCATTGAGCCCGACGGCTATGTGTACGCGCCGACCAAGCCCGGGCTCGGCTACGAGCTCGACCGCGACGCGCTCGACAAGATGACGGTGCGGATCGACCGATAGCCCCCAGGTTTGTCCTCACGATGAACCGGAGAACCTTCCTCGGGGCCGTCGCCGGCGGCCTGATTGTCGCCGGAAGACGCGGCCTAGCCGGCGACCCCGCCCCCGCCGCGGCGCCCGCGCTTCCGCCGTATCCGATCATCGACACCCATATCCACCTCTACGACCCGTTCCGCCCGCAGGGCACGCCGTGGCCGAACCCGAAGATCGCGGTCCTGTACAAGACCTCGCTTCCGTCGCGCTACCGTCCCATCGCGCAGCCGCTGGGCATCGTCGGCGCGATCGAGATCGAGTGCAGCAGCTGGCTCGAGGACAACCAATGGGTCCTGGATGTCGCCGCCAAGGACGACATCATGGTGGGCACCGTGGGGCACCTGGTGCCCGGGGCGCCCGGCTTCAGGGCGAATCTCGAGCGTTTCCACAGGAACCCGCTCTTCCGCGGGATCCGTTACGGCCTCGGGAGGCACGGGGGCGCGGAATTCGACAATCCTGGGTTCATCGCGGACCTCAGGGCCCTTGCCGATGCCGACCTGGTCCTGGACACGGCGAACCCGAGCGTGGCGCTCCTGGCCGACGTCGTGCGCGTGAGCGACCATGTGCCCGAACTGCGCGTGGTCGTGGACCACCTGCCGCAGATGGTGCCGCCCACCGGGGGCGCGGACCGGGAGTCCTACGACGCCAGCATGAGGGCGTTCCGGGACCGTCCACGGATCTACGTGAAGGTCTCCGAGGTGCTGCGCAAGGTCGACGGCGACAGGATCCCCACCGACACCGAATTCTACCGCCCGCGCCTGGACGAGATCGTGGATGTCTTCGGCATCGACCGCGTCCTCTACGGGAGCGACTGGCCGAACGGCGACCAGTGGCTGCCCGTTCCCGTGGGTTTCAGGATCGTGAGCGAGTATTTCTCGGCGTTGGGGCAGCCGGCTGCGGAAAAGTACTTCTGGCGTAACTCCGTCAACTGCTACAAGTGGGTCAGGCGCAACGCCAGCCAGCGCCAGGCCTGAAACCGGCCCCGGTACGGCGCCCACCAACACAATGGACCCACTTCCCCTTCGCGGCCAGACAGCCATAATCACCGGCGGTGCCTCGGGCATCGGCCTCGCGATAGCCCGGCGTCTGTCCGCGGACGGCGCATTCGTCGCCCTTTTCGACCTCGACCCCAGGACGTTTGCCGCGCTTGAGAACGAATTCGGGGGCCAGGGCCGGGGCGTCCGCACGGACGTGACCGACGAGGCCTCCGTGCAGGCGGCCGTGGGCGAGGTCCTGCGCGAGCGGGGCCGGGTCGACATCCTCGTCAACAGCGCGGGGGTCACGGGAAAGACGAACGTTCCGTCGCAGGACGTCGCGGCCGAGGACTTCGACTTCGTCCTGCGCGTCAACGTCCGGGGACCGTTCCTCACGTCGAAGCACGTCCTGCCGTCCATGCTCAAGCGCGGCTACGGCCGCATCCTCCACATAGCGTCGATCGCCGGCAAGGAGGGCAACGCCGGGATGGTGGCCTATTCCGCGTCGAAGGCGGCGCTCATCGGGATGACCAAGGTCCAGGGGAAGGAGTGCGCCGGGAGCGGCGTCACGGTGAACGCGCTCGCGCCAGCCGTCGTCCGCACGCCGATGGTCGACGCGATGCCCGAGGCGCAGGTGAAGTACATGACGGACAAGATCCCGATGAAGCGCTGCTGCACGCTGGACGAGGTCGCGGCCACGGCGGCCTTCATCGTCTCGCCGGAGGCCAGCTTCACGACCGGGTTCACCTTCGACCTGACGGGCGGCCGGGCGGTGTACTGAGGCGCTCCGTTGCCGCCCGGGACCGGACCGCAGGGCGCCTCAGCGCAGTGCGGCCTGAATCCAGTCCTCCTCCTGCGGGCCGAGGTTGCGGGGGTCGAGCGAGTCGAATACATCCTTGGCCTCCGACTTTCGGCCGAGGCTCGCGAGGGCGGCCCCGTAGGCGAACGCCACGGCGGGCGATTTCCTCCATTCGCCGGACACCGGCTCCATGAGCGACAGCGCCTTGGAAGCCTGCCCCGACCAGACAAGCACGAACGCGTAGGTGGAGCGGTATACCACGTTCGCGGGCTCGCTGTTGAAGTTGCCCTCCGCGATGCTCTCGATGTGCGTCTGGCTTCCCCGGTCGGTGAGGGCCGCGAAGTATGCGAGGTTGTTGCCTATTCCCCGGTCCGCCGGGCGCATCGCGTTCAGCCGGCTGAACGCCTCATACTGCCCCACTGCGTCGTGCTGAACCTGATACAGGCGGGCGAGTGAGCCCAGCGCCTGGTAGGCGAGGTCGGGCCTGTCGGCCGCCTGCCAGAGGAGCTCGGCCGCCTCCTTGGGGCAGTCCCAGGCGACAAGCGCGTCGCCCGCAAAGAGCGCATGCGCCGGATAGAGGCGCCCGTCGACGTACAGGCTCTTCCACAGCGAATCCGCCTTGTCCGCTTCGCCCAGCTCGCGGGCCGCCAGCATCCCGTAGGCCCATTCGAGGAACTCGACGTCCCGGCCCCAGTCCCCCTTGTCGATCCATCCCTGCAGGTCCGCCCAGCGGTGGGTCGCCCTCAGGGCCTCGGCGATGCCGGGGGCTATGGGCGGCTTTCGCGCGGCAGCGGGATCGAGCGATTCACCCCAGCGAACGGCCTCGGCGCCGCGTCCGATCTGGTTGAGCCAGCCCAGGAGCTGGGCCGATTTGGTCGGGCTCGAGCGGCTCTTGCCCTCCAGCTGGGCCAGCATGGCCTGGTAGTCCTCGGCGTCAAAATCCGCGAGCGCCCGGAGGCAGACCGGCACGTCGCCCAGCGTGAAGCGGGGGTTCATCCGGAGGTCCTCCGCCCACCGCACAACCGCACCGCGCTCCCCGTGGGTATAGGCGTCCTCAAGGAGCGCCCGCAGCGCGTCCGCTCCCCATTTGGGATCCGGGGCCCATTTTGCAAGGAGGGTCTGGCCGAGCGCCCGGTCGGCAGCCGAGCCCGTCTGCAGGCAGACGATCCCCAGGGGGACCTCGTCAACCGCGGGCGATTTCTCGCCGGACCCTGTGTCCGCCTGGAGCGCCGCCTGAAACCGGTCGCGCGCCTCCGCGAAGCGCCCGCCGCGGCGGGCTATCTCGCCGGCAAGCCTGAGGGCCCGGGGTGACGCCTGCGCCGTCGCAGGATCCAGGTACGACTCGGCTTCCTGGGCCTGCTCGATGTCACCCGAGAGAATCGAGGCCTCAGCCCAGGCAAGCACGTAGTCGGCCTGGTAGCGTCCGACCTCCGCCGCCTTCTTCGCATAGTCGACGGATGCAGCCGCGTTTCCCTCCCTCCAGGCAAGCTCCGAGGCGAGGCGCCAAGAGGCGGGAAGGTCGGGCTCATTCCTGAGCGCGTCCTGGATCGCGATCCCGGCCCTGTCGAGCCGGCCCGCATCGAGCCATTGCTGGGCGATCCGGACGGCATTGCTGCGGGCCCAATGCTCGTAGCCCCAAGTGCCGAGTCCAGCTGCGACGGCGAGCGCGGGCAAGCCGATGAGGAGCGCCTTCTTCAGGGCGGGTCGCGCGTCCAGGGAGTCGAGAAGGGCCCACATGTGCTCGCGGGCGGGGCGGGCCATGAACCGGCGAAAGGGGCTCGAAACCTCCTTCGGGGGATGAGAATGCTGCTCGGGAGAATCCGGGTGGATCGACATGGGTCTTTAGAGGCCCAGGGGTTTCAGGTTTTCAAAAAACTGCCTGAGGACGGGCTGGGAGGCAATCTCCTGCCATGGCCGGTCGCTCGAGACGCGCACGAACAGCTGGTCCTCGGCATGGCCGAACCCGTAGCGCCACGCGAGCCCCAGGAGCCGAACGGCCGAGTACGGGTCTACGAACGTGAGCGGCCGGCCCCCGTACAGGTGCCAGAACCAGACGCGGGTTTCGAACGTTCCGTGCGAAAAGAGCCGGCATTCGGCGGGGGCGAGCACCCGGCCCCCGACGCCGAGCGCCTGGCGGCCGCTCGGCAGGGGCAAGAGTTCCCACCCCGTGCCCGGCCAGCAGGCGTCGGGAGTGTGGGCGTCGACGAGGCTGACGGAAGCCTGCCCGGGCCGCCAATATGCGATGTAGAGGGTCACGTGGGCGCTCTTCTGCGAGTCCCCGGCCGAATACACCCGTTCAACCAGGGCGTGGGTGTGCAGGATTCCGCTGAACTGCTCAAAGTTTGGCGTCGTCTGGACGGTCCAACCGGGCGGTGCCTCGGGGAAGAGCGCTCCCAGATTGGGCGCGCTCGCTTGGGCCACCCCTTGCGCCCGACCGGCCTCGGCGAGGGCTGCGCCAATCCCCGCGGCGAGGAGGAGGGCGGCGGCGACGATCCCCGGGAGGGGCGAGCGGCCCAGGCCGGGGGGCCCGTCCTCGCGGCGCGCCTGAGCGGGGATTGGCTCGAGGCGGTGGAGCCGGAATGCGAGGGCGCCGACAAGAAGAGTGGTCACGACGATAATGGACGCGCCCGTGAGATCGTGCCAGCGGCCCTCTATGCTGACGCCCGCGTTGGCGAGCAGGGTCAGGAGGAGCGACCGCAGGAAATTCATGGCGAGGCCAATCGCGGGCGAAACCGCGATCACCAGCGCCCGGTGCGCGGGCCTGCGGACAAGGACGGCCGAGAGGAACAGGCCGGCGACGGTGCAGGAGATGAGGCTGCGCACGCCGCTGCAGGCCTCGCTGACGCCGACGCTCGTCCGCGCGAGCTCGATCACGTTGCCTTCCTGGAACGCGGCTATCCCGACCGCGCTCAGGACCCAAACCACCCCGTGGGTGACCTCCGCCTGGAGGAAGGAGGCGAGGCGGGCATAGGTTCCCGGCGGCGGGGGGCTCGCGAAGAGCCAGAGGACGACCGCGACGCCGGCCGCCCAGTTGACCGGGAGGAACCGAACGCGTTGGTCGGCGAAGGCGAGCCAGCCTGCTCCGAGGGCGAGGACGAGCGCCGTCGAGGCCATGAATTCGGCCATCGCATGGCTCCAGCCCATCGCCGCGGCGTAGGTGATCGCGACTGCAAGGCTCGCCAGGCTGGCGAGGACGAGGAGCAAGCAGGCCGCGAGCGGCGCGGCCCCGGGGCGCACGAATCGGGGGCTCGGGTCGCGCCGGCTTTCCGCGGCCAGGATGAGAGCCAGGAACGGCAGGAAGATGCCGTGGGTCAGGTCGTCGTCATGGAGCCACTGGGGCCATAGCAGCGCGGCGAAGGCGGCAACTGCGGCGCCAAGCCCCAGGAGGTCGACCTTTGCGAGCCAAGGCAACGCGCGAAAGGCGGTGCACCGCGATGCCGGGGGAGTCATGAGCAGCACCTCTTCTCAGAGCGTGCCGGCGGAGGCAAGGCGGCGCTAAGCGCGGCCGGCCCCTTCAGGCGACGACCGGAACGAGCTGGTCCTGGCGCCGGCGGATGACGACGAGGCCGTAGCAGCCAAGCACGCCGAGCAGCGGGAGCCAGGTTGCCACCTCGGGGACCGGTTGGCCGTTGATCGTGGCGGCAGAGGTCTGGTAGACGAGGAGGCCGCTCGCGTTGAGCGCCGTGCTCGAGCTGCTGCCGGTTTCGCTGTTCGTGTTGTCCACGACGACCACGATGTAATTGGTGCCGATCTTGAAGGTGGAGTTGTCCGCGCCCCCGCCCCCGTAGTTCTGCAGGGAGAAACTGGTCGTGTTGTTCCACGCGTCCGTCGCGGTGGCGGCGGCGGTGCCTGTCGGGATCGTGGTGCCGTTCCCCGTCGGGTTGACGTAGACCGAGTATTGGTCGTCGGCCGCCATCGTCATCGTGATGTCGATCTTGCTGTTCGCGCTGTTGACGACGGTTCCGGCAGCTCCCGTGCCGCTGATGGTGAAGGCCAAGGTGTAAATATAGACACCCTCGTTGCTTCCCGTATTGCCGTTTCCGGGGAGGAAGTCGCCGCCGGTGTTCGGGGAATCGCCGGCCGCGCTGAGCGTGGCGCCCGGGGCCGTGATCCACTGCGCGCCGCTCGTGTTGGGCGTGTAGCCGGAGCCGGAAATCGATGAGGGGCTGATCACGTAGGCCGCGCCCTCATAGGTTGAATTGGCCGAGGTGCCGCCGTTTGTCGATGCGTAGGTGACATTCCAATCCGCGGCCTGCGTTCCGGCTGCGGCAAGCCCGCCACTCGACGTGAGGCCGGTGTAGTAGAGCCCGTATATTGTGGAAGCCGTCTGCGCACGTGCGCTCGCCCCGGCCATGAGCAGCGCCAGTGCGGCGGCGATCGGCCAGAGGATTCGGTGGGTCTTGTTGAGCGGGCGGTTCACGTTCTTATGCGAGGAGGATCGATCCGAAAGGGCCTGTTTTCAAACGAGGGAACTACGTAGTAGGCGCCCTTATTAGATAATAATAATCAATATCTTAGGCAACGCGTTGGTCTGCGGCCCCTGGTTTGCCCGAATCCGCGCCTTGACTCGCCTGGGACGGCCTCCGGCAACCGGGGAATCTCTGCACGCGGCGAACGGCGTCCCGGCCTCAAGGTTTGACATTGCCCGGCCGGATTTGCCCCTTTGTGCGCGCCAGCGGGCGGCCGCCGCATCCCGGCGCCCACACACCCGAAGCCACCATGCTGGTCTCAAGACGGTTCCTGCCGCTTTTCATCACGCAGCTGATCGGCGCGTTCTGCGACAATGTGTTCAAGAATGCGTTCGTGCTGCTGAGCACGTTCGGGCTCGCCCGCGAAAACGGATGGAACCCGGGCCAGACCGTCTTCCTGATCGGGGGGCTCTTCATCCTGCCGTTCGTCGTCGTGTCCGGCTGGGCCGGCTACGTCTCGGACATCTGGCCCCGGCACACGTTCGTGCGCGCGCTGAAGACCTTCGAGGCGTTCGTCATGCTGGCCGCCGCCGCCGTGCTCCACGCGGACAGCTTCTACGGGATGTGGGCCATCATCATCTGCCTTGGCTTCATATCCGCCATGTTCGGACCGCTCAAGTACGGGCTGCTTCCGGTCTACCTGAGGACCGAGGAGCTGGTCAGCGGCAACGCCTGGTTTGAGGCGGGTTCCTTCATCGCCATCGTCACGGGTACCCTTGTGGGGACCCGCGCCGCCTTCGGAGCCGCCGGCCGCAACGAGGTCGGCGCCCTGCTGTTTTTCCTCGGCCTTGTCGGGTGCGTCTCGACGTATTTCATGCCCGAGGCGCCGGCGGCCGCGGTTGCGACCATCTCGCCCTGGAATCCGAGGTCGCTGTGGCGAAGCTCGCTCGAGGTCGTCCGCACAATCAGGGGGATCCCCGCGCTCTGGCTGAGCGTCCTTGGAATCTCGTGGTTCTGGTGCCTCGGCGCCGTCCTGCTCTCGCTGCTTCCCACCTACGTGAAGGACGTGCTCCACGAGGACGCCCAGGGAGTGACGAACTTCCTGCTCATGTTCGCCATCGGAGTCGGGGCGGGATCGTTCCTGGGGCTATTCCTGAACGGCGGAAGGATCCGCGCGACGTACGTCGCGCCGGCCGGGGTGGCGATGAGCGCATTTCTTTTCATGTGGGTCCTCGCCGACATCTTCGCGGGGCCCCACCTGGGCGCATGCCTGATCGTCGTCACCTCGGGCATCGGCGTGGCGGGCGGGGTTTACTCTGTGCCGCTGTACTCGATCATGCAGCACCGCAGCCCCGTGGAGCAGAGGGGCAGGGTGATCTCCGCCAACAACATCATGAACGCCCTGTTCATGGTCGCCGGCGCCCTCGGCGCCATAGCGATTGCCGCCGTGGATCCACGCCCGGCGACGCTCCTCGCCGTGCTCGCGACCGGGAACCTTGCGTTCTCGATCCACATGCTCCGGCTGAACCGCCAGCCGCCCTAGCGCCCCGAGATCCTGCGGGCGGCCGCGCGCAGCGGTGGCAGCGCAAGAAAGTAGACGAGGGCGATCCAGAAGGGGGCGACGGCGATCCAGCCGAGGGCCGCGTGGAGCGCGGTGACGCCGAACTCCCGGAAGAACTCGGCGGGATGGTGCGCGAAGACGGAAACCATCAACGGTATGTTCAGGATCGAAGGCGGCGTCCTCGCGAGCGCGTCCCCGATGCGCACAAAGACGACGATGAGGGGAAAATAGACCAGCAGGCAAAGGGCGTTCAGTCCCTGCATGATCGGCTGGTTCAGGCCCAGCACCACCCCCGCCAGGAAGCAGAGCGTGGTGGTTGTTCCGAGGATTGGAAAGAGGGCGAACGCGCTTCCAACCCCGAGCGACAGGGCTATCTTGGGCGGGGTGACGCCCTGGGTCAGCTGCTTGACGATCGGGTCGACCAGCCAGCGCTGCCAGAACCTGCGCCTGCGGACGGTCTCGGAGCCTTCGAGCATCTTCAAGGTCATGAGGGAGGGGCCTCGCCCCCATTACGAGCGAAACAAGCCCGCGGATTCCGAAGGGCGCTCAGGCGAGTGCGCGGCCGCGGAGGCGCTCGAGGATGCGCAGGGGCGACTTGCCCACGTCCTTCATTCCCGCGAGGGGCAGGTAGAAGGTCTGCTCAAACTGGTGCTGGCCCGAGAGGGCGCCGTGCGAGACCGAGTCGGAATAGACGATCCAGGTCGTCCCCGCATGGAAGGGGACCGGCGTCTGGCCCACGGATTTCTGGTATTCGGGGTCGGACTTCATCGAATCGTGCAGCTTCAGCATGATGTGGTCGTACTCGGAGCGGACGGTCTTGGTGAGCCCGACCGCGCGCATCGCGAGCGCGCTCCCCGGAAAGGGCCGCCCGATCCGCGGGAGGAACCTGCGGGCGACCGTCTCAAAAGGCTCGCCCACCCGCCACATGCGCGGCCTCCCGGCCGGGTTGACGTTGCAGAAGATCCGGATGATCCGCTCCCCGTGCGTGGGCTGCGACGGGAAGGCGTCGACGTGGAGGAGGGTGTCGTCCTTGCGCCACGAGCTGTGCCGCCCTGCGACCTCGGCCGGGCGAAGGCTCGTCCGCCTCACCTTCACGGTCCCCTTGTAGGAGGGAAAAAGGTGGATCAGGAGCTCTTGCGACATCCGCGCGTAGCGCGACATCATCTCCTTGATGGTCTGCGCCTCGGTGCCCGTGCAGCTGGTGCCCCCGACCTCGCCGGTCGCCGGCGAATAGCTCACGTTCTTCGCCTTCGCGAGGATGCGCGGGTCGAGCAGGCGCAGCTCGGACTCAGACAGGGGGAAAACCATCCCGGGCAGGGAGATGACGGAGCCGGATTCCAGGGCGTCGGTCACCTCCGCCTGGACGGAAGCTTCGGGAACCTTGTCCCACGTGAAGGACGGCAACTCGACGACGTCGGTCTGTTTCATTGATTCAAGAGGGATGCCAAAGTCGGGAGGGGTTTGCGGGCGGGTCGCCTTGGCATGCAGCGCAGTCCCCTGCCGGGCCATCTGATCTAGCGAGGCGTCCGCTCCGCACAACCCAAATCACGATGCGCCGCGCAAGATTCGAAGCTGGCGCGTTGCAACTCCACGGCGGCGCGGTTCTATGGTGGCTCCGTCACGTGCCGATGAAGTCCCCCGCAAGATCCCCATTCAGCTCGGCGCCCCTCCTGGCGTTCGGCGCCCACCCGAGCGACATAGAGTTCGGCTGCGGCGGAATCATCGCCCGCGAGGTCCAGTCCGGCGGAAGGGCGCACTTCGTCGTCTGTGCGCGCAGCGAGTCCGGGGCCCATGGCACGCCGGCGGAGCGCACCGCGGAGGCCAAGGCTTCCGCGGCCATCCTCGGGGCCACGCTGCATTTCGTACGGCTGGGCGGGGAATCTGGAGCCGAGACGGCGGCCGACACGCTCAAGCTTGCGGCCATCATCCGCCGGGTGAGGCCCGGCGCCATGTTCGCCCCGAGCCTCGTGGAAAACCAGCATCCGGACCACCCGCGCGTCGGGCGCATGGTTCGCGACGCGGTGAGGCAGGCCCGGGGCGGGGGAGGAGCGAAGCGCCCCTCGAAGGCGCACCGCTCCGTCGGGCCGCTCTTCTTCTACGCGGTCTCGCCGGAAGCCGAGCCCGCCGGGGTGCTGCCTTTCCTCATGGACATATCGGACCCGAAGGTGGTCGAGACCTGGAACGCGTCGATGCAGGCCCATGCGTCCCAGCGGCGGTCGCGGGACCTCGCCGCGTACCAGCTGGAGGGGGCGCACGTCAACGGCCTGCGGGCCGGCGTCGAGCTCGCACAGCCCATCTATCCTGACGAGCCCCTCGTGTTCGATTCGCTTGCGCCGCTCGCCCGGTGCGCGTGGCGTGCGTAGGATGACGGGCTGGATCCTTTTCGCGGTCGGGGTGGCCTCCGCGGCGCTCGGGCTTCTCACCGTGTTCCGGTCCCCGGACTGGCTCGACTGGAGACTCGCCGTGCTCGTTGACCAGTTTGGCTACTTGGTCGCCGTCGTCCCGCTCGCGGCGGCGCTCCTTGCCGCATTCCTGCCGGGCAGCCGCGGTGCTCCCGCCGTCGCAGCGTGCGCCGCGGGGGCGGCGGGATTTGCGCTCCTCTTCCAGCCCTGCGTGCAGGCCTGGGCCGTCGGGCGCGCCCTCCCCCGGAGGCTGGAGGCGCGGTTCGGCCGCGCCGAGATTCCCGGGCCCGCATTCTCCTTTTCCGCGCTTTTTCGCGGCGCGCCGGGGCCGGTGCCAAAGACCACGTGGACCTACTCCGGCTCCCTGCAGCTCGACTTCTATGCTGCCATCGGCCGGTCGCATGCGCCGTGCATCATCGCCATCCACGGGGGCGGATGGGACGACGGCGACCGCGGTCAGGTCCCACAGTTCAACGACTGGCTTGCGCGCAGCGGCTACGCCGTCGCCGCCATCTCCTATCGCCTTGCGCCCGGCGCCACGTGGCCGGCGCAGCGCGACGACGTCTCGGCCGCGGTCGCATTCGTGAAGGACCACGCCGGGGAGTGGGGCGTTGATTCCTCCAGGCTCGTCGTGATGGGCAGGTCCGCCGGGGGGCAGATCGCCGAGGCGAGCGCCTACGCGTTCCATGACCCCGCCGTCCGCGGAGTCATCGCGCTCTACGCGCCCGCGGACATGAATTTCGCCTACGCGTTCAGCCGCGAGGACGATGCGATCAAGTCGCCAAGCCTCCTGAGGAAGTTCCTCGGGGGGACGCCTGAGGAGGCCCCCGCCGCCTACGAGAGCGCGAGCGGGATCCTCCTCGTTGGCCCCGAGACCCCTCCGACGCTGATGGTGCACGGGAAGATAGACACGCTCGTCTGGCACAGGCAGAGCGAGCGCCTGTCGACGCGGCTCACTGAGGCGAGGGTCCCGAACCTCCTCGTCTCATTGCCCTGGGCGACCCACGCGCTCGAGTACAACCTGGGCGGGCCGTCGGGGCAGCTGACCCGTTACGCCGTCGCATGGTTCCTTGCGCGGGCATGCCCGTAGCGACCGGTTGCGCTTTTTCCGAAGAAATGATTCCTTCCCCTGCTCCAGCCCATGGATGACGAAAAGCCCTCCACCAAGCACCTTGTGCTCAAGGCCAAGGAGATCGTCCCGACAGACAGCATCGCGCGCCCGGGAGACGGGCAGACGATCAGCGTCCAATTGATCCACCGGGAGAACCAGCTGGCCGAGGAGAAGGCGGCCGCGAGAAGGAGGACCCAGGCGCCGTTTCCGGCGTCGCCGGGCGCGAGCGAGCCCCCGCTCCCGCCCGTCTTCAAGCCGAAGGAGATCGTCCCGATCGACCCTCCCGCGCACGCCAATGAGGAGGAGGCGATCAGGGTTCCCAGCATCCTCCTTGAGAACCAGATCGCGGAGGAGGAGGCCGGCTGGGCCCGAATCTTTCTTCGGAAGAGGAGGAAGATTTCGAAGAGGACCCGGGACTTCCTTCTGCTTGTGGGGCCGATGGACCTTGCTGTCGTCCTCTTCGTGCGCTGGTCGCTGAACGGGGTCTCCCTGATCTTTGGGATCTCCGCGGTCACGCTCCTCACCTCCTCGGTCGCCTGGATCATGTTTGTGGTGATGGATGAATACTGAGCCCGCGGCCGGGGCCGGCGCGCCGGTCGCATGCCGCCTGTGCGGCTCGAGGCGCGTGACGCGAGTCGGGGGGAAACGCGGAGCGTTTATCCAGCGGGACTTCGATTTCTGGCACTGCCCGGCCTGCGACTACATGTTCGTCGAGCCGTTCCCCGGATACGGAGTCTACGACAAGGCCTATTACGAGGGCAGGGGACCCGATCCCTATGTCGACTACGAGTCCGAGCACCGCGACTACCGGTCGACGGACCGGATGATCGAGTTTGACGACCTCTGGCGCATCGCGTCGGGGCACGTCGAGCGGAGCGTCCCCGAGGGCGCGGTCGACTGGCTCGACTTCGGGTGCGGTGCCGGTGGCCTCATGCGTTACCTCGCGGACAAGGGGGCGTTTGCAATGGGCGGCCGTCGCTGGCCCGTCAGGGTCGCCGGGCACGACGTCGGCAGCTACGCGGAAAATCTGAAGGCGGCCGGCGGACTGAGGATACTCAGCCTCGACGAGGTGGCGTCCGAGCCGGATGGGAGCTACGACGTCATCAGCATGATCGAGGTCGTCGAGCACCTCGAGTTTCCGGACCCGGTCTTTGCGCTTGCGGCAAGGCTGCTCAGGCCCGGCGGCCTCCTCCTGCTGACAACGGGCAACATCTCGGGCCCCGTCCCGAGGATGAAGGGTCTCGACTATGCCTACGTGATACCGGAGGTGCACGTGGGGTATTTCACGCCGCGGGCGCTTGAGGTCGTCTACGCGAGGCACGGGCTTCAGCCCATCCGCTTCCGCTACGACGGGGTCGTGCGGTTCAAGGTCCTTAAGACCCTGCGGACACCGGGCAAGCAAAGGCTCGCCCGGATCGCGATGGGCCTGCCGCTCATCGTGCGCGCGTTCGACGGGCTCTTCGGAACCTCGAAGATGCCCTGCGCGGTCAAGCCCCGCTGAGCCTGCTCTTTTCAGGAACGTAACACCGCACGTGTCCTCCCGCGCAAAATCCTGCTCGAATCGGCGCGTTGGCCTGTAAGGATGGCGCAATGCCACGAGCAAGACGCCTTCCACTCCTGCTTGCGGCCGGGATGATCTCATGGGCGGCGTCGAGCATGGGCGACCCCGACGAGGTCGTGATCAAGATGACCCCGCTGCAGGAGGTCGCGGCCAAGCTTCCGCCGGAGGTTGGCGCGGCAGCGCAGGAATGGATGACCGGCTATCCCGACAAGGACCTGAAGGCGTTCCTTGCGTTCTCTCCCGCAGCGCTTGAGCAGGAGGTCATGCAGGACCTCTCGCATGAGCCGCCCGCCGCCGAGTTCGTGCTCGGGCGAATGGCGCAGGAACCCGCCGCAACGGACCTCCTGGTCCTCAAGGTTGTCGTCCGCGACGATTTCTGGGTCGACGTGCCCGGTCTGGCTGCGGGCCTCCAAAAGCTTGCCGACGGGACCACCGATCCGGACCTCATGCTCGCGTTCCTCGAGGCCGAGCGGAAGATCGAGATCAGGCAGATCCGCAAGACGCTGACCGCAAGGATTGCCGAGGCGCGCCAGAAGGGCGACACCGCGGGGCTGAAGGCGCTTGCGGCGGCCGACGAGCGTTGGGAGATCACCGAGCGCGGAGCCACGATTCCGGGATACATGCGAAAGGCGCCGCCCGTGTTTTCGATCATGCCGGCCGACAAGCCAATCCGGCTCGTCGCATTGGGCGATTTCGGCTCGGGCTCTCAGTCGCAGAGGGATGTCGCTGCCGCGATGGTCAAGATGGGGAAGGAGGAGCCCTTCAACTTCGGGCTCACTGTCGGGGACAATTTCTACGAAGTCGGGATGACGAGCCCCGAGGACCCGCGCTGGCGCGACTGGTGGGAGAACATCTACAGCCCGCTCGGGATCACCTTCTATCCCTCGCTCGGCAACCACGAGTGGTATGCCGACGACGGCGCGGCCGCCGAGATCACGTACCGGAGCCCGACCTGGCGCTTTCCGGCGCCCTATTACACCTTCACCGCAGGCCCCGTGCAGTTCTTCGCGGTCGACACGACGGAGATCTCCGAGGCCGAGGTCCTCTGGCTGGACAAGGCGATAGCAGACAGCAAATCGCACTGGAAGGTCGTCTACGGCCACCACCCGATCTTCGCACCGGAAAGGAAGAAATCCGGGGACTATCTGAAGTACATGCAGGGGCGCCTTTGGCCGCTCCTGAAGGGCAGGGTCGACGCCTACCTCTGCGGCCACCAGCACGCGATGGCCCACATGGAGCCCAGGGACGGGGTTCATTTCTTCATGTGCGGGGGCGGGGGGGCCCCCCTGGGCAAGGTCTCGAAGAATTCGGCCGGCGTCGTCTTTGCCGAATCCTCGTTCGGCTTCCTCACCCTTGACGCGGACGCGTCGACGATGGCCATCGCCATCTTCGATTCGGACGGCAAACCCTTCGACTCGGAACTGATCACGAAGTGATCGCGGCGATAGCCCCAAAGTGCTAGCAAAGGGGGGCCACGATTCCCTGAACACCATGCCGTCCCCCAGATCCCCAGGCGCGCGTCTGCGCGCCGCCCTCAAAGCCGAGAGGCCCCTCCAGTTGGTGGGGACGATCAACGCCTACAGCGCGCTTCTTGCCGAGCGGGCCGGGTTCAGGGCGATCTACCTTTCCGGGGCCGGTGTCGCCAACGCCTCGCGCGGCATCCCGGATGTCGGGCTCACGAGCCTGGCCGACGTCTGCGAGGACATCCGCAGGATAACCCGGGTGACAGACCTCCCCCTCCTCGTCGACGCCGACACGGGATGGGACGGCGCCGCACGGACGGTGAGGGAGATGACGCGCGCGGGCGCGGCGGGCTGCCACCTTGAGGACCAGGTGAGCGCCAAGCGATGCGGCCACCTACCGGGAAAGAGGCTGGTGGGCACTTCCGTCATGTGCGGGAGGATCCGCGCCGCCGCCGACGGCCGCACCGACCGGCAGTTTGTCGTGATGGCCCGCACGGACGCGCATGCGGTCGAGGGCCTGGAGAGCGCCATCGCCCGTTCCCTTGCCTATGTCGAGGCCGGGGCCGACATGATCTTTGCCGAGGCACTTGCGACGCTCGACGAGTACCGTGTCTTCACGAAGGCGCTGGGGAAGGTGCCCGTCCTCGCGAACATCACGGAGTTCGGGAAGACGCCTCTTTTCACCGTGGATGAGCTCGGGTCCGCCGGCGTCGCGATCGCACTCTATCCCCTGGGCGCGTTCCGGGCGATGAGCCGGGCCGCGGAGGGCGTGTACGGCGCGATCCGCAGGGACGGAACCCAGAAGTCGGCGATAGGCGCCATGCAGACGCGTGCGGAGCTCTACGGCGTCCTGCGCTATGACGAGTTCGTGAGCAGGATTGCCCGCGCCGCGGGCGGCCGCAGGAAGGTGGCGGCCCTGTGAGCAAGAAATCCGTGGCTCTCTCCGGGGTCGCCGCCGGCAACACCGCCATCTGCACGGTCGGCCACACGGGCAACGATCTGCATTACCGCGGCTACGACATAGCGGAGCTCGCGGAAAGGGGGACCTACGAGGAGATCGCCCACCTGCTGATCCATGGGGAGCTGCCGACGCAGGCCGAGCTCGACGACTACAGGAGGCGCCTGGCCGAGTACCGGCGGCTGCCCGCGGCCGTGTGCGACGCCCTTGAGCTCATCCCCGCGGCGGCCCACCCGATGGACGTGCTGCGGACGGGCTGCTCGGTCGCCGGCGCCGTGGCGCCGGAGGGGCCCTCCCACGGCGGCGACGAGGCGCGCGCCCTTGGGGACCGCCTCCTGGTCTCGTTCAGCTCCATGCTCCTCTACTGGCACCACTTTTCCCGCGAGGGGCGCCGGATCGAGACCCTGACGGACGAGCCGTCGCTCGCGGGGCATTTCCTCAGGCTCCTGCATGGAAACGCGCCCTCGGCCGCGCACACCCGCGCCCTCGACCGCGCGCTTATCCTCTACGCGGAGCATGAATTCAACGCCTCGACCTTCGCCGCCCGCGTCATCGCGGGCACGGGCTCGGACATGCATTCCGCGATCTGCGGCGCGATCGGGGCCCTGCGCGGGCCGAAGCACGGCGGTGCGAACGAGGCAGCGATCGAGATCGTCCTGCGGTACGCGACGGCCGACGCCGCCGAGGCCGACATCCGCGCCCGCGTGGCATCGCGCGAGGTTATCATAGGCTTCGGGCACCCGGTCTACACGGTCTCCGATCCTCGGAACCCGATCATCAAGGAGATCGCGCGGGTCCTGTGCGCCGACGGTGGGAACATGGGCCTTTTCGACATCTGCGAGAGGATCGAGAATGTCATGCATGACACGAAGAGGATGTTCCCAAACCTGGACTGGTACAGCGCCCCCGCCTTCCGGATGCTCGGGATCCCGACGCCGATGTTCACGCCCGTCTTCGTGATCGCCCGCACGGCGGGCTGGGCAGCGCACGTGATCGAGCAGCGCGTGGACGGGAAGATCATCCGGCCGGGAGCGAACTACACGGGCCCCGAGCCCAGGCCGTTCGTGCCGATCGCGGAGCGCTGAGATGTCGCACGCCGAGCAAGCCCGCGCCGACAGGCCGCCGCCGGATTCCGTCCTCCTGCAGATCGCGGACTACGTCCTCGACCTGGACCGCGCATCCGGCGCCCCCGCCCTCGACACGGCGCGCCTCTGCCTCATGGACACGCTGGGATGCGGCTTCATGGCCCTCGGGTACCCCGCCTGCACGCGCCTCCTGGGCCCCGTCGTGCCGGGGGCGACGCTTGCCGGGCGCGGCGCCCGCGTTCCCGGGACGGCGCATGAGCTCGAGCCGGTGCACGCGGCGTTCAACATCGGCGCCATGGTGCGCTGGCTGGACTTCAACGACACCTGGCTCGCCGCCGAGTGGGGGCATCCGTCGGACAACCTGGGCGCGATCCTTGCCGCCTCGGACTACGTGGACCGGGCCGGCCCGGGCGCCCTGCGCGTGCGCGACATCCTGGTCGCGATGGTCCAGGCGCACGAGATCCAGGGCGTCCTCGCCCTCGAGAACGCGTTCAACCGTGTCGGCCTCGACCATGTGCTCCTCGTGCGGATAGCGTCCGCGGCCGTCGCGACGCGCCTCCTCGGCGGGACCCGCGAAGAGATCGTCAACGCCCTCTCGAACGCCTTCCTTGACGGGGGCGCGCTCAGGACCTACCGCCACGCCCCGAACACCGGCTCCAGGAAGAGCTGGGCGGCGGGCGACGCGACGAGCCGGGGGGTCCGGCATGCGTTCCTGGCGCTCGGGGGCGAGATGGGATACCCTGGCGCCCTCTCCACGAAGACATGGGGGTTCCAGGACGTCGTCCTGCGGGGCAAGCCGCTCGTCGTCCCGGCGCAGGGCTTCGGGAGCTACGTGATGGAGAACGTGCTCTTCAAGATCTCGTTCCCCGCGGAATTTCACGCGCAGACCGCGGTCGAGGCTGCGATAGAGCTGCATCCCGAGGTCGCCGCGCGGCTGGCTGAGGTGGAGCGCATCGTGATCGAGACCCAGGAGAGCGGAAGGCGGATCATCGACAAGACGGGCCCCCTCTCGAACCCGGCGGACCGGGACCACTGCCTTCAGTACATGGTTGCCATCGGCCTCCTCAAGGGCGCCCTTGCCGCGGATGACTACGAGGACGCGGCGGCCGCGGATCCCCGGATCGACGCCCTGAGGGCCCTGATGGAGGTCGCGGAAAATCCGTCGTTCACGCGCGACTACCTGGACCCAACCAAGCGCTCGATCGCAAACTCAGTCCAGGTGTTCTTCCGCGGCGGGTCGTCGACCCGGCGGGTCTGCGTGGACTACCCGGTCGGCCACCGCCGGCGCCGCCCTGAGGGGGTCCCGCTCCTCCACGGGAAATTTGAGGGCGCCGTTCGCGGGCACTTCGGGGGGTCCCGCCCGGGGCAGGTCCTCGGCCTCTTTGCGGATCCAGCGAAGCTGGATTCGATGCCCGTCTCGGAATTCATGGGGAAGCTCGCTCCCTAGGCCGCCTCATGCGGGCCTTGGGCGCTTGCCCTTCCGCGCCGCAGGCGCTTGGTTGGTGCGGATGAGAGCGATGCGAGAACTTGCCTTAGCGTTCCTCCTGTTTCCGCTTCTTGCGGCGAGCGCCCTCGCGGACCCGATTCCGGTAAAGGTGGCCGTCGTCGTCACGTTCGAGGTGGGCGCCGACCGGGGCGACAAGCCGGGGGAGTTCCAGAACTGGGTCGAGCGCGAGAACTGGACCCGGAAGATCGTCGTCCCGGGCGTGGACCACCCGGTCCTGACGGACGGCAATGGCACGATCGGGGTCGTCGCCGGCACGACCGTCCGCGCGTCGAACCAGATCATGGCTCTCGTCATGAGCGGCATGTTCGACTTTACGAGGACCTACTGGGTCGTGAACGGAATCGCGGGGGTCAATCCGGACCTCGCCTCGATCGGGAGCGCGGCCTGGGCGCGCTACGTGATCGACGGCGACGTCGCCTACGAGATCGACTCGCGGGAGGCCGACGCCTCGTGGCCGTACGCGATCATCCCGCTCGGCTCCAATGTCCCGAACAAGATGCCCGGCGGCCACGACTGGACCTACGACACGATGGGCTACCGGCTCAATCCCTCTCTCGTCGCCTGGGCCTTCAACCTCACGAAGGCGACGCCGCTCGCCGACTCGGACGAGATGAAGGCGCGCAGGGCGGCCTATGTGGGCCTGCCGAACGCACAGAGGCCCCCATTCGTGCTCCTCGGCGACTCCTTCTGCTCGTGCCGCTTCTGGTACGGGAGGGCGATGAACCAATGGGCCGAGGACTGGACCAAGCTGTGGACGGACGGGAAGGGCGAGTACGTGATGAGCGCGATGGAGGACCAGGGCTTCGCCGCGGCCCTGAAGCGCCTCTCCGGCATGGGACGTGTGGATTACCAGAGGCTCCTGGTCCTCAGGACGGGCAGCGACTACTGCACTCCGCCCCCTGGCCAGCTCACCAAGGACAGCATCAACGCGGAGTACCCGGGCTACCTTCCCGCGCTCGAGGCCGCGTACCGCGTGGGGAGCCCGGTGGTCCACGAACTGGCGTCCCATTGGGACGCCTACCGCGACAAGACCCCGGCGGCAAACTGACGCCGCCCTCCGATGGGACCCACGATAGTCCAGGACCAGACGCCCCCGGCCACCCGGAAGAAACCGACGTTTCCGATCGGGGAGGGGCTGCGCGGGTACCTGCGCGCCTTCAAGAGGGACCGTGACCTTCCGGTCACCTACGAGCGGCTGCGCGGCTTCAGCGAGGTGATCCCGCTGACGGACGCTTACGGGAAGCCGACGCTCTGGGACACGGTCATCTATGACCGCAACGAGATGAGGTCGCTCAACGAGGCCCTGAAGGAGGTGTACGCGCTCATCAAGGTCGACGGCGACAAGTCGGTCGTCGAGCACCTCTACGCGGACCGCGTGGACTTCTGCACGTTCGGGAACTCGACGCCCTTCCGGATCAGGATCGTGAACGCGTACAACGACAACCAGGACTACTTCTACATCAAGAAGGCCGACGCATCTCGGGTCTACGGCCTCGAGCTCGAGCACCTGCTCTCACCCAACAGGCTCAACTTCATCACGCACGGGAGCACGCTCGTCGAGGAGCACATCCCCGGGATCCCCGGCGACATCTTCATCAACAGCTGGCTCCACCGGCCGGACCTGAGCCCGGTCCGGGTCGCCAAGGAGCTCGTGAAGTTCAACGAGCGGTGCTTCGTCAGGCTCCTCGGCGACATGCGCTCGTACAACTTCGTGTTCGTGGTCACGCCGGACTTCGAGGACGTCCAGCTGAGGGTGCGGGCGATGGACTTTGACCAGCAGAGCTACAACGGGCGCAAGAATTTCTACCGGCCGCAGTTCTTCAAGGAGAACGCCCCGCTTGCGCTCTTCTGCTCCCGGCACCTGCGGATCGAGACCGCCAACCAGTACCTGCGCGAGGAGCAGACGCTTATTCTCCAGCGCGCCGAGCTTGCGGCCGGCCGCCTGGGCCACCTCCTTGCGGAGATGGAGAAGGACCCGATTTCGCCTCCGGAGAAGGTCGCCTCGCTGCGCGAATCCCTCGGCGAGCACTACGGCCGCCCGGAATACCTTCTGTGCGAGTCGATGGGCGCCCTTGTCCGGGAGAACCTGGAGTCCATCCGGCGCCACGTGGGAAGGCCGGCGTTCTCCGAGCTCGCCCCCAACTTAAGATGAAGCCGAAATTCTCCCTTCTGGCTCGGACCGCCGCGGTCGTCGCCGTTGCCCTTGCCGCCGGGTGCGACAGCACTCCCGCGCGCCAGCCGAGGCACACGCAGACCGTGGTCCTGTCGCCCGACCAGGCGACGCCGCCCGTCGAGATTGGCCTCGTCTCGGCCGTCAAGGTCGTGCTCCCGGGGCCGGATCCCGCCTCGGGGCTCGTCTGGGAGATCACGTCAAACAACACCGCGGTCCTCGAGCAGATGGCGCCCCTCGCCGTGGAACCGGGATCCGCGGGCGCGGGCCCGACGACCTCCGCCTCGTTCTATTCGCTTCGCCCGGGCAAGAGCATCCTGCGTTTCTTCCTCCTGCGACCCTCGGAAACCGAGGCGATCCCGGCCGCCAAGTGCGAGGTGATCGTGCGGGTGAGCGAGTAGGGCGGCGTCAGTTCGCCCAGTGCCCGGTCTTTCCCGCGCCGATCTCGGCCTCCTCGAGCTCGCTCTCCTCCTCGGGAGGGACCTCCTCCAGCGGCGCGAACCTCTCGGACGAGAACCCCAGCTCCTCGCCGCCCTTGTGAAACGGGTCCGGCGGATTCACGAGTTCCACGAGAAGGAGCCCGACGGTCGCGGTGTCCCCGCCCTTGACGACCCTTTCCCGCCCGAGGAACACCTCGCGGATCGTGTAGGTGTCCCCCTTCCTCGGGAGCTGCTGGTAGATCGCCCTCACCACGGGGGTGAAGGTGTCATTGATGCAGACGACCTTCTGGCCCTTGATCAATCGATCCTCCCCTCGTCGAAGTCGATCAGGTCGGGGACGCTCCTGATGTCCCCGACCCGGTCCGCGCATCCCATGGCCGTCAGCGCCTCGGAGAGGAACTGCCGGCCGGCCTCCGTCATCCCCTTCTGAACGAGCTCTCGGTTCCATTTGTCGGCCCGCACGTCGGACGGCAGGAGCCGGGCGAGGCCCCGCTCGATCTCGGCCTCGTCGGCCGAGTCGCGCACGAGCTGCTCGACCGCGCCGGGATCGATCCCGAGGTGCATGCAGAGGAACCGGTCGATCCCCCGCTTGAAATTCTTGGCGTAGCTCGCCGGCAGGGCCCCGTGCTCCTTCACGTACTTGCACTTCGCGATGAACCTCGGCAGGTACAGCAGCCCCGTCGCCGCGTGGGCGGCATAGGGGGACGGCAGGCAGGTGAGGACCTCGCCCGTGGATCCGGGGATCGGCTTTGACGGCATCGTGGAGGAGCAGATAATCGCCAAAACCCCGCCATGGACAAGAGCGCGCTCACCCGGTCGATCATACTGCAGCTCGAGGCCGAGCTCGCCCTGCAGACGGAGGCCGCCCACGGGTCGCGCGAGGAGGCTACCGACGAGGAGAGCAAGGCCGAGGACAGGTTCGACATGAGGAGCCAGAGCGCCGCCTACCTGGCGGCGGGCCAGGCCCGGCTCGCCTCGGAGATTGCCGGCGCAATCGCCGCCTGGAGCGCCCTCACGCCGCGCGCCTTCGGGCCCGCCGACAGGATCGGCGCCGGAGCCCTGGTGACGCTGGAGGCCGGCGGGCGCGAGACGGCGTATCTCATGGGCCCGCAGTCCGGGGGCCTTGAGGCCAGGGACGGGGAGTCGGTCGCCATCGTCGTCACCGGTTCGTCCCCCCTCGGCCGCCAGCTGATAGGCCGCGGTGTGGGCGACATGGTCCAGATCGCCGGCCGCCTGGGACCGGTGGTGCACCGGGTGGCCGCCGTGGCTTAGGATCCTACGGAAGGTCCGTGTAGCCCATCAGGTAGCGGTCGCACTCGCGCGCGGCGCCGCGGCCCTCGTTGATGGCCCAGACGATGAGGCTCTGGCCCCTGCGGCAGTCGCCTGCCGCAAAGACGCCGGGGAGGCTCGTCGCGTACTTCTCAAAGTCGGCCTTGACGTTGCTGCGGGCGTCGCAGGCGACGCCCATCTCCTTGAGCAGCGCCTGCTCGGGCCCGAGGAAACCCATCGCGAGGAGGACGAGTTGCGCGGGGAGCACCTTCTCGGTGCCGGGCTGCTCCCTCGGAATGAACTGACCCTGCTCGTTCCTCTCCCACTTGATCTCGACCGTCGTCAGCTCCTTGAGGCGCCCCTCGGAGTCGCCCGTGAACCTCTTGACCGTCGTCAGGTAGACGCGCGGGTCGGCGCCGAAGCGCGCCGCGGCCTCCTCCTGGCCGTAGTCCAGCTTGTAGACCTTCGGCCACTCGGGCCAGGGATTGTCGGCTGCGCGCTCCATCGGCGGCCGCGGGAGGATCTCGATCTGGACAAGGCTCCTGCAGCCGTGGCGCATGGACGTCCCCACGCAGTCGGTGCCGGTGTCGCCGCCGCCGATGACGACCACGTCCTTGCCGTGCGCATGGATGGCGCTCTTGCCCGAGTCGCCCGCGAGGACTGCCTTCGTGTTCGCCGTCAGGAATTCCATCGCGAAATGCACGCCCGCCAGGCCGCGGCCCTCTATCGGCAGGTCGCGCGGCTGCGTGGCGCCCGTGCAGATGACGGTCGCATTGAACTCCTTCAGGAAGATCTGGGGCTCCACGTTGTCGCCCACGTTGGCGTTGCAGATGAACTTGATGCCCTCCTCCTCCATGAGCCTGATGCGACGCAGGACGACCTCCTTCTTGTCGAGCTTCATGTTCGGGATCCCGTACATGAGGAGCCCGCCCGGGAGCTCGGCCCGCTCGAATACCGTCACGCTGTGGCCGGCCCGGTTGAGCTGGGCCGCGGCTGCGAGCCCCGCGGGCCCGGAGCCGATGACGGCCACCTTCTTGCCCGTGCGCACCGGCGGGGTCTCCGGCAGGATCCATCCCTCGCCAAAGCCGTGGTCGACGATCGCGCACTCGATGTTCTTGATGGTGACCGCGGGGGCGTTGATCCCGAGGACGCAGGAGCCCTCGCACGGGGCGGGGCAGACGCGCCCCGTGAACTCGGGGAAGTTGTTCGTCCTGTGCAGCCGCTCGAGTGCCTCGCGCCAGAGGCCCCGGAAGACCAGGTCGTTCCACTCGGGGATCAGGTTGTTGATCGGGCAGCCCGACGCCATCCCGCTGACCAGCTTGCCCGTGTGGCAGAAGGGGACGCCGCAGTCCATGCAGCGCGCGCCCTGCTGGCGGAGCTTGTCGTCCTCCATGTGGTCATGGAACTCCCTCCAGTCGCCCACGCGCTCGATGGGCGCGCGGTCCGCGGGAAGCTCCCGCAGATATTCCAGAAATCCGGTTGGTTTTCCCATCGTGCTGTCTCGGGGTCGGTCGGGGTTGGGGCGGCGCTAGTTGCCGCCGACGCGGGAAAGGTCGCGGGCGTTCTCCTCGAACGCCGCCATGACGGCCTCGTCCCCGGTCAGGCCCTGGCCGTGGGCGCGCTCGATGCAGGCGAGCATGCGCTTGTAGTCGTTTGGCAGCACCTTGACGAAGAGGGGGACCATCCGGCTCCAGTTGTCCAGCACGTGGCGCGCCCGCGCGCTGCGGGTGAAGGCGTGGTGCCTCTCGACAAGGGAATGGATCTCGGCGATCTCGGCCGGGGACTCGAGCTTTGACATGCTCACCATCTGGACGTTGACCCTCGGCGGGAAGTCGCCCTTCTCGTCGAGCACGTAGGCGATGCCGCCGGACATTCCGGCGGCGAAGTTCCGGCCGGCCGGGCCGAGGACGACGACGCGCCCGCCCGTCATGTACTCGCAGCCGTGGTCCCCGACGGACTCGACGACCGCCGTGACGCCGCTGTTGCGCACGCAGAAGCGCTCCCCCGCCATCCCGCGGATGAAGCACTCGCCGCTCGTGGCGCCATAGAGCGCCACGTTGCCAACGATCACGTTCTCCTCGGGCACGAAGGTTGCCTTGTCGGACGGGTAGACGACGATCCGGCCGCCGGAGAGGCCCTTGCCCACGTAGTCGTTGGCGTCGCCCTCGAGCATGAAGGTCATTCCCCTCGGCATGAAGGCGCCGAAGCTCTGGCCCGCGGAGCCCTTGAAGAGAATGCGGATCGTGTCCTCCGGCAGGCCGGCTGCGCCCCACTTCTTCGTCACCTCGCCGCCCGTGATGGTGCCTACCACGCGGTGGACGTTCTGGATCGGCATCTCGGCCGCGACCTTCTCTCCCCGCTCGATTGCCGGCTTGCACAGGTCGAGGAGCACCGTGAGGTCAAGCGACTTGTCGAGTCCGTGGTCCTGAAGGATCTTGCACGAGCGCCCCACGCTCTCGTCGACGTCGGGCTGGTAGAGGATGTTGCTGAAGTCCAGGCCCTTCGCCTTCCAGTGGTTCACGGCCTTCCTCGCCTCGAGGCGCTCGACGTGGCCCACCATCTCCTCGATCGTCCTGAACCCGAGCTGGGCCATGATCTGGCGCACGTCCTCGGCCACGAAGCGCATGAAGTTGACGACGTGCTCGGGCTTGCCCGTGAACTTTGCGCGCAGCTGGGGGTCCTGCGTCGCGACCCCGGCCGGGCACGTGTTCAGGTGGCAGACGCGCATCATGATGCAGCCCGAGGCCACGAGGGGGGCCGTGGCGAACCCGAACTCCTCCGCGCCGAGGAGGGCGGCGATCACGACGTCGCGGCCGGTCTTGAGCTGCCCGTCGGTCTCGACGGCGATCCGGCTGCGAAGGTTGTTGAGGACGAGCGTCTGGTGGGTCTCGGCGAGGCCGAGCTCCCAGGGAAGGCCGGCGTGCATGATGGACGTCTGCGGGGAGGCGCCGGTGCCCCCGTCGTGTCCGCTGATGAGGACAACGTCGGCGTGGGCCTTGGCGACGCCGGCCGCGATCGTGCCGACGCCGACCTCGGCCACGAGCTTCACGCTCACGCGCGCGAAGCGGTTGCCGTTCTTCAGGTCGTGGATCAGCTCGGCCAGGTCCTCGATCGAGTAGATGTCGTGGTGGGGCGGCGGCGAGATGAGGCCAACCCCGGCGGTCGTGAGCCGCGTCTTCGCGATCGGGGGATAGACCTTCGTGCCGGGCAACTGGCCGCCCTCGCCGGGCTTCGCGCCCTGGGCCATCTTGATCTGGAGCTCCCTCGCGTTCACGAGGTACTCGCTCGTGACGCCGAAGCGCCCCGAGGCGACCTGCTTGATCGCGGAATTCTTGGAGTCGCCGTTGGGCTCGAGCTTGTACCGGGCGGGATCCTCGCCGCCCTCGCCCGTGTTGCTCTTGCCGCCGATGCGGTTCATCGCGATCGCGAGCGTCTCGTGCGCCTCCTTGCTGATGGAGCCGTACGACATGGCCCCCGTCTTGAAGCGCTTCACGATCTCCTCGACCGTTTCCACCTCCTCGAGGGGGACGGGCGTCGAGGGCTTGAAGCTGAGGAGGCCGCGCAGCGTGCAGGCGTTGACCGACTGGTCGTTCACGACGGCCGCATACTCCTGGAACACCTTGAAATTTCCCGTGCGCACCGCCCTCTGGAGCTTGTGGATCGCCTCGGGCGTGAACAGGTGGAGCTCCCCGTCCTTGCGCCACTGGTACTGGCCTCCGGAGGGCAGGACGTGGCCGTTGACGGGGCGGTCCGGGAACGCCGCGTGGTGGCGCAGGAGCACCTCCTGGGCGATCACGTCGAGCCCGATCCCCCCGACGCGCGAGGATGTCCACGTGAAGTACTGGTCGATCACGTCCTGGCGCAGGCCGAGCGCCTCGAACACCTGGGCCCCGCGGTAGCTCTGGATCGCCGAGATGCCCATCTTCGACATCACCTTGATGACGCCCTTCGTGGCCGCCTTCACGAAGTTCTTGCACGCGGCCTTGTGGTCGATCTTCGGCAGCAGGCCCTCTCGGATCATGTCGTCGATGGCCTCGAAGGCGACGTAGGGGTTGATGGCGCTGCAGCCGTACCCGATCAGGAGCGAGAAGTGATGGACCTCCCGGGCCTCGCCCGTCTCAAGGACGAGGCTGACGCGGGTCCGCAGCCCCTCGCGGATCAGGTAGTGGTGGAGGCCCGCGATCGCGAGAAGCGCGGGCACCGGGGCGAAGTCCTTGTTCACCCCGCGGTCGGAGAGGATGATGACGTTGATCTCGTCCTCCTCGATCATCCGGCGGGCCATGGCGCAGAGCTCCTCCAGCGACTTGGAGAGGCCCTTCTCGCCGCGCGTGACGCGGAAGAGTATGGGCAGGACGCCGACCTTCAGGCCGGGCACGCTCATCCGCTTGAGCTTCGCGAATTCCTCGTTGGTGAGGACGGGCCACTTCAGCTCGACGCGCCGGCACGCCGAGGGCTGCGGGTTGAGGAGGTTGCCCTCGGAGCCGAGGCGCGTCTCGGCCCCTATGATGATCTCCTCCCGGATGCAGTCGATCGGCGGGTTCGTCACCTGGGCGAAGAGCTGCTTGAAGTAGTCGTAGAGGAGCCGGGGCCGGCTCGAGAGGACGGCGAGCGCGGTGTCGTTGCCCATCGAGCCCACGGCCTCGACTCCGTCCCGGGCCATGGGGGCCAGGATGATCCGCTCGTCCTCGTTCGTGTAGCCGAAGGCGATCTGGCGCTGGAGGAGGGTCCTGTGGTCCGGGAGCGGCGTCTCGGGCGCGTCGGGCAGGTCGCTCAGGTGGATCAAGTGCTCGTTGAGCCACTGGCGGTAGGGCCTCTCAGAGGCAATCTTGCCCTTGATCTCCTCGTCCTCGATGATCCGCCCCTGGGCGGTGTCGACGAGGAACATCCGCCCCGGCTGGAGGCGGCCCTTCTGGAGCACGTTCTCGGGCGGGATGTCGAGGACCCCGGCCTCGGAGGCCATGATCACAAGGCCGTCCTTCGTGACGTAGTACCGGGAGGGGCGCAGGCCGTTGCGGTCGAGGACCGCGCCAATCTGGATACCGTCGGTGAACGCGATGGAGGCGGGACCGTCCCACGGCTCCATGAGGCAGGAGTGGTACTGGTAGAACGCCCGCCGGGCGTCGTCCATGCCCTCGTTGCCCGACCAGGGCTCGGGGATCATCATCATCATCGCGTGGGCGGGAGAGCGCCCGGCCAGGATCAGGAGCTCGAGCGTGTTGTCGAACATCGACGAGTCGCTGCCGTTCGGGTTCACGATGGGGAGGATCTTCTTCACGTCCTCGCCGAAGAGCTCGGACTCGAAGAGGGCCTCGCGCGCGTGCATCCAGTTGATGTTGCCCCGCAGAGTGTTGATCTCGCCGTTGTGCGCGATGTAGCGGTAGGGATGGGCGCGGGCCCAGCTCGGGAACGTGTTCGTGCTGAAGCGTGAGTGGACGAGCGCGAGCGCGGTCTCGACCAGCGGGCTCTGGAGGTCCGTGAAGTACTGCTCGAGCTGGCCGGTCAGCAGCATGCCCTTGTAGACGATGGTCTTGTAGGAGAGGCTGGGGACGTACCACGTCTCGGCGCCGTCCATAGTCGAGGTGCGGATCTCGCTGTAGGCGCGCTTGCGGATCACGTAGAGCTTCCTCTCGAAAGCCATGGCGTCCGTCATGGCCGGGTCGCGCCCGACGAAGATCTGGCGGATCATGGGCTCGCTCGAGCGGGCGGTCTCGCCGAGCATGGAGTTGTCGACGGGCACGGTCCGCCAGCCGAGCGTCACCTGGCCCTCGGACTGCACGAGCTGCTCGAACCGCTCCTCAAGGCGCCGGCGCTTGATCCTGTCGCGCGGCAGGAACACGAAGCCCGAACCGTACTCGCCGTGGCCCGGGAGCGCGATCCGCGCCTTCTTGCAGGCTTCCTTATAGAATGCGTGGGGCATCTGGATGAGGACGCCCGCGCCGTCGCCTGTGTTCGACTCGGAGCCCGCGGCACCGCGGTGGTCGAGGTTCTTGAGGATCTGGATCGCCTGCTTGAGGATCCGGTTCGACTTGCGTCCCTTCACGTCGACGACGAAGCCCACGCCGCACGAGTCGTGCTCGTACCACGGGTCGTAAAGCCCCTGCTTGGGCGGCAGGCCGTCGGCCCGGCGCCCCGGCTGGCGGGACTTGTCAGGTCTCTTGGGCATTTCTGGGAGGAGGGATTTTCAGTCTGGGAGCAGTTTTGGAGCCAAGTGTCTTGCCGCGGGGGCCGCGGCTGATCGGAGCGGGCGCAAAAAAAGGGCCGGTCCTTGTTGCGAGAGCCGGCCCTGTGGAAACCTCTAGGTGTTTAGACGGGACCGCTCATCAGAAGAAGCGGATGGTTTTGGTCGCCATTTTTGCGTGCTCCTCGTCCGAGCAGCCCGCGTTCGTCGGGGCGCCCGCCGGGACTTCCGTCGCCTTAACAAGGTCGTTGCTCAGGAGGTAGTTCTCGACCTCCTCGCCGGAGACGTCGGCAAGCATCACGCCGTCGATCTCCACGCACGGCGAGAGAGGCTGGCCCGACTTGCGCACCATCTCCGCATAGCTCTCGCGGTCACCGATGATGTCGATGTCCTGGTAATCGAGGGCATGCTTGCGAAGGACGGCGCGAACGCCATTGGACCATCCGCAGGACGGCTTGAGATAGGCTTTGATTGTCATTCGGGTACTGTAGGCTTGGACGGAGGTGGCGACAAGGTATAGGGCACGATTTCCGGCGATCAAGCATGTCTTTCGGCATTTGAGGATATTTTTCGGGGTACCCGGACAATTACTGGCGCTTGCTCGGCGTTTGGCCGGACGCTTTGATCGGCCGCATGTACAAAGTGATCCTTCTTCTCATCGGCTCGAACATTTTCATGACGATCGCTTGGTACGGCCACCTGAAATTTCGGTGGCTGGAGGGAAAGCCGCTCCTCGTCGCCATCCTGCTCGCGTGGGGCGTTGCGTTCTTCGAATACTGCCTGCAGGTGCCGGCGAACCGGCTCGGGTACCTGACAAACCACCTGAGCGGCTACCAGCTCAAGGTCATCCAGGAGGTGATCACGCTCACGGTCTTCATCGTCTTCGCCTGGGTCGTCCTCAAGGAGCGGCTCACCTGGAACTATGCGGCCAGCTTCGTCTGCATGATGCTGGCCGTCTATTTCGCCATGGCATTCAAGCCGTCGGCGTAGGGGCTGCGGGCCGGTGGTGCCGGGGCAAGGTGGGGTTTTCCGGTGAAGCGACGGCGTTCCGACAACGAATTCTCCGCAACAAGCCCGGCAGGCGGCCATTTTAGTCTAACGTTGGCATACTTTACCTCGTGACCCCTTCCGGCTTATGTGTTCGGAACTGTGCCCGGCTATATGCCAAAAAATCCCCACCCCCAGTACTTCGACATTCCCCAGGTCCGTTACGAGGGCCCCAAGTCGACAAACCCGCTAGCTTTCAGGCACTACGATCCCGCCGAGGTTTTTGACGGGATCTCGCTGAAGGAGCGCATGCGCTTCGCCATAGCCTACTGGCACTCGTTCAGGGGCGTGGGAGGCGACCCCTTCGGCCCCGGCACCATCCGCCGCGCCTGGGAGGAGGGCACCGACGCCGTCACCGTCGCCAAGCGCAGGATGGAGGCGGCATTCGAGTTCTTCGTGAAGATCGACGCGCCCTTTTGGTGCTTCCACGACAGGGACATCGCGCCCGAGGGGGCGACGCTCGCGGCCTCGAACCGCAATCTCGACAAGATCGTTGCGCACGCGAGGGCGCTCCAGAAGGCGACCGGGGTGAGGCTCCTCTGGGGCACGGCGAACCTGTTCTCAAATCCCCGCTACATGTGCGGCGCCGCGACCAACCCGGACGCGCACGTGTTCGCCTACGCCGCCGCACAGGTGAAGAAGGCGCTCGAGGTCACGCTGGAGCTCGGCGGCCAGAACTACGTCTTCTGGGGCGGGCGCGAGGGCTATGAGACGCTCCTGAACACAAACCTGAAGCGGGAGCAGGAGCACCTCGCCCGGTTCCTGCACATGGCGGTCGACTACGCGAAGAGCATCGGGTTCAAGGGCCAGTTCCTGATCGAGCCCAAGCCCAAGGAGCCGACGAAGCACCAGTACGACTTCGACGTCGCGAGCGGGATCGCGTTCCTGCGGACCTTCGGCCTCGAGAAGCACTTCAAGTTCAACATCGAGACGAACCACGCGACCCTCGCCGGCCACACGTTCAACCATGAGATCGAGGTCGCCGCCGCCCAGGGCATGCTCGGCTCGATCGACGCGAACTCCGGCGACCCGCTGCTTGGCTGGGACACGGACCAGTTCAACACGGACGTGAAGGAGCTGACGCTCGCCATGGTTTCCATCCTTCGGGCGGGCGGACTCGGAAGCGGGGGGTTCAACTTCGACGCGAAGCTGCGGCGCCCGTCCATCGACCCCGTGGACCTCTTCTACGCCCACATAGGGGGGATGGATTCCTACTCGCTGGCGTTCAAGATCGCCCGCCGGATCATCGCCGACGGACAGCTCGACGGGTTCGTGGCCGAGCGGTACGCGAGCTTTGACTCGGGCTACGGGAGGGAGATTGAAAAAGGCTCGATCGGATTCAAGGGCCTTGAGAAGCTCGTCCTGTCGAATCTTGGCGAGCCGAAGGGAAAGAGCGGGCGCCAGGAATACCTCGAGAATCTTCTCAACCGCTACCTGACCTGATCATGAGCCTCTACCTGGGCGTCGACAGCGGGACCCAGAGCGTAAAGGTCGTGGCCCTGGACGTTGGGACCGGCAGGGTGGTCGCGGAGGCGCGGGCGCCCCACCACCTGATTTCGGGCCTGCCGGCGGGCCACATGGAGCAGCACCCCCAGGAGTGGGTGGACGCAATGGAGGCGGCCATCGGCGAGGTCGCGCTCAGGATCGACCGCGCGCGGGTGCGCGGGATCGGGGTCTCCGGCCAGCAGCACGGATTTGTCCCCCTGGACGGTCACGGGCGCGTCATCCGCCCGGCTAAGCTCTGGTGCGACACGAGCACTGCGCAGGAGTGCGCGATCTTGACCCGCAAGCTGGGCGGCGCCCCGGCCGTCATCCGAAAGACCGGGCTTCCGTTCCTCCCCGGCTACACCGCGCCCAAGGTCCTGTGGCTCAAGCGCCACGAGCCCGCGCATTTCAAGCGCCTGCGCCACATCCTCCTGCCGCACGACTACCTCAATCTCCACCTGACCGGGAATTACTTCATGGAATTCGGCGACGCGTCCGGGACGGGATTCCTTGACGTGAGGAAACGGACCTGGTCCGCCGCCGCGATGGGCGCCGTGGATGCGCGGGTTGCCGAATGCCTGCCCGCTCTCTCGGCCTCCCATGAGCCCTGCGGGACGCTGCGCCCGGAGATAGCGGCGCGCCACGGATTCCCAAGGGATACGATCGTGAGCGCCGGCGGCGGCGACAACATGATGGGAGCGATCGGCACCGGCAACGTGGTCCCCGGCGCAGTCACGGCGAGCTTTGGGACGAGCGGGACCATCTATGCCTTCTGCCGGAAGCCCGTCGTCGACCCCTCCGGGGAGATCGCCGCCTTCTGCTCCTCGACGGGCGGCTGGCTGCCGCTCCTGTGCACGATGAATGTCACGGGTGTCACCGAGCAGGTCCGTGCGCTTTTCGGCTGGAGCGTCGCCGACCTGGAGACGGCCGCGTCCGGGGTCCCGGCGGGTTCGGACGGCCTTACGCTCCTTCCCTATCTTGATGGCGAGCGCACGCCCAACCTGCCGACTGGCACCGGCGTGTACTTTGGCCTCAACCGGACCACGCTCGCCCAGGGCCACCTCGGCCGCGCCGCGATCGAGGGCGCGACGCTGGGGATGAACTACGGGCTCCGCCGTCTCGCGGCGCTGGGGATAAGGCCGAGGGAGATCCGGCTGACCGGGGGCGGGGCGCGCTCGCCGCTCTGGCGCCAGGTCGCGGCCGACATCTTCGGCGTTCCCGTCGTCGCGATGGCGGAGGACGAGAGCGCAGCGCTCGGCGGGGCCCTCCAGGCTGCCTGGTGTGATTCGACCGGCCGGGGCTCGGCCACGGCGCTCGCCGAGCTCTGCTCGCGTTCCGTCTCCCTGGACGAGTCGACGCGCTGCGTGCCCCATGGGAAGAGCAAGGCGCTTTACCGCAGGAGGCAGGAATTCTTCGACCAGCTTGGAGCGGACCTGAGGGGCGCATTCGGGGCGCGCTGACGCCCGCCCCCCCGCGCATTCCCGTGTGCGTCCGCTACACGCTCCACAAGACCGACGCGGCCCTCGATGCGATATCGAGGGCGCTCGGGGTCGCCCTGGAGACGCCGGAATGGGCTGTCCCGCGCTACAACGTGACTCTGACGGACACGATGCCGGTCGTCGCGACCGGCGCCGGCCGGCCCAGCGTCAGGCCGATGAGGTGGGGCTTCGTCCCTTCCGGCGAGCGCGGCAAGGCCCGCCCGCGCCTCCTTGCGAACGCCAGGTCGGAGACCGCGGCTGCGCTGCCTGCGTTCAAGCGCGCGGTGGCCGCCCGGCGCTGCCTCGTCCCGGCCAACGGATTCTACGAATGGAAGGACAGCGGGGGACTGAAGCTGCCGTTCCTCTTCACGCTCCGGGGCGAGGAGCCCTTTGCCTTCGCCGGAATCTGGGACCCAGCCTTGGACGGCCTGCCGGAGACGTACTGCATCCTGACGACGGCGCCCAACGAGCTTGTGGCCAGGGTCCACAACCGGATGCCCGTCATCCTGACCCCGGAGACCATGCCGCGCTGGATCGGAGACCAGCCCCTTGCCGCCGACGTCCTAGCGAGCCTCGTCCGTCCGTTGGATCCTGGGCGCATGGAGTCGCGCCCCGTTAGCCGTTATGTCAGCAATAGCAGGAACCAGGGGCCCCAATGCCTCTCTCCTCCGGACGAGGTTCCGCCCCAGCCCGAGCTCGACCTCGGTTGATCTGTCAATCGACGTAGCGCTTCAGCATGGTCGAGACCTCCCTGAGCTGGCGGCGGCGCTCCTCCTCGCGGACAGAGCTCACCAGGCAATGCTCCAGGTGCTCGGTGATGATCTTCTCGGCGAGCGACTTCAGGGCCCTGCGGGCCGATACCAGCTGGTTGAGCACCTCGGCGCAGTCGTAGGGCCCGTCGATCATCCTCTGGACCCCCTTCAGCTGGCCGGAGATCTTGCGCAGGCGCACCTGGAGCGCGCGACGGTCGGCGGACGGGTCTTTGGGGGAGTGGGACATGGGAGGCTTATTACAAGCCGGCGGCGCCGCGACAATCCCCTATTTTTATGTTTGCCACCCCTAAGGGGTATGGGGGCATACTCCTAGCTGCAATCCGACAATCTCGCGGACCGGGACAGCGCCTCACCATGACCTCCCTAAGCCCAGAGCACCTCTCCCGCTACCGGAAGAGCCACGACTGCGGCCCCGACAGGGCGACCGCAGAGAAGAACACGCGGCGCGTGATAGCGCTGACCGCGGTCATGATGGCGGTCGAGATCCTCGCCGGCTGGAGGTTCCATTCCATGGCGCTCCTCGCCGACGGCTGGCACATGGGAACCCACGTCGCCGCCTTCGGCATCACCGCGGTGGCCTACGCCATGGCCCGCCGCCACAAGGGGAGCCCCAGCTTCTCCTTCGGCACCGGAAAATTCGACGTGCTGGGCGGCTACACGAGCGCCCTCATCCTCGGCATCGTCGCCATTTTCATGGCGGCGGAGTCGATCCTGCGGTTCTTCAGCCCGCTGCAGATAAATTTCAACGAGGCGATCGGCATCGGGCTCGTCGGCCTCTGCGTCAACGTCGCGAGCGCGCTGATGCTGAAGCACGACCATGGGCACGGCCATGACCACGGCCACTCGCATGCGCACGATCACGGGCACGGCCACGAGGACCTCAACCTCAAGGCCGCGTACATCCATGTCATCGCCGATGCCGTCACCTCGATCCTGGCGATCAGCGCGCTTTTTGCGGGAAAGTACCTCGGCTGGGTCTGGATGGATCCCGTCATGGGCATCGTGGGATCCGGCGTTGTGGCGCAGTGGTCATGGGGCCTCCTGAGGGACACGAGCGACATCCTGCTCGACCGAACGCCCGTGACCGACCTTGAGGACGAGATCCGGAGGGCGGTCGAGGCCGGAGGGGAGGCCGCGATCACGGACCTCCACGTGTGGCAGGTGGGCATGGGGCAGTTCTACGCGATGGTCTCGATTGCGGCACGGCACCCCAGGCCCCCAGGGCACTATCGCGAACTGTTGAGCGGGCACGATGAGCTGCTGCACGTCACTGTCGAGGTGCACCAGTACGAGGAATCGGGCGCCGCGGACTGACCGCCCCATCGGCGCCGGGGCGGCGCATCCGGTGAAATCAGCTGGTCAAAGGCCGTTGCAGGCATGGGCCTTCGCCGCGGGACCGGTCGGGCCCGGCTGTCTGAACGGTCCCGCGTCCTCTACAAGGCGGCCTCTTGCACCGAAGGCGCCGCGCTTGGAAGCAGCTCATTGACTGCCGCCAACAGGGCAGCGTTCGAGAAGGGCTTGCTGAGCACCTTCGCGCCCAGGTATGACGCCATGCGGAGATTGTCCGCAGCCCTTTGCCGCCCGCCCCCCGAAATCGCGATGATCTTAATCTGAGGCTGCCTTTTCCGTAGCTCGGCGAGAACCTCGAATCCCTCCATCTCCGGCATCACCATGTCGGTGATCACCAGGTCGGCATTGACCTGCCTAAAGAGCTCCATGCCCACTTTGCCGTCGCACGCCTCGACGACGCTGTGGCCCGCCTGGCGCAGCACGAGGGCGGCCAGGGTGCGGAGACTTTCGTCGTCGTCGATGAGGAGGATTGAGGCTATGGCTGTTGTCCGTTTTGGGCGTGGGACGCCTCGGGCAGGACGGCCGTGTCAATTGTGTCGCGCACGACGGAGAGCAATGTCTCCGCCTGGAACGGCTTTGCAAGAAACGCGTTTGTGAACTCGTTTTGCACCGTGTTGCCATTCTTGTTTGCCGCACCGCTCATCGCGATTACGGGGAGGCTGGGCTGCAGGCGGCGCAGAGCCGTCACGAGGGCGGGTCCGCCGAGCAGCGGCATCTGGAGGTCCGTGAGCAGAAGGCGCACCTCCAGGGCACGCGGCGCAAAGACCGCGATCGCGTCGGCTCCGTCGACCGCCGTGACCGTCCGGTAGCCGTGGCTGCTCAGGATTCGCGCCGTAATCTGGCGAATGCTGTCGTCGTCGTCGACCACGAGGATGAGCTCGTCGTGGCCCCGCTTCGGCTTTGGAATCGACGGCACATTTTGCCTCACGATTTCGTCCGCTGCAGCCGGCAGATAGGCCGAGAATGTCGTTCCGCGGCCCACGCTCGTCTCCACCGTCACAAATCCCTCGTGCTGGTGAAGGATGCCGCGCACGGTCGAGAGGCCGAGACCCGTGCCGTTGCCAACGCCCTTCGTTGTGAAAAACGGCTCCCAGATCCGGAGGAGAACCTCGGGAGGGATGCCGGCGCCCGTGTCCCTCACCTCAATCTCGACGAATTCACCTGGTCGCGCGTCGGAGATCTCGGCGGCGGCCGCGGCGTCAAGCGTGAGGTTTCTCGCCGTCAGGATGAGATCCCCGCCGTCCGGCATTGCGTCCCGCGCATTGACGCAAAGGTTGAGCAGCACCTGGTGTATCTGGGTGGCGTTTGCCCGAATGGGCCAGAGATCGCTGGGAATCACGACCCTCAGATTAATGGACTTTGCGAACGTGGCTTCAACAAGGTCGCCCACCTCACGGAGAATATGGCGGGCCTGCAGCAGCTGGCGCTCGCCGCTTGCGCCGCGGGCGAAGGAAAGGAGCTGGCGAACAAGCCCGGCGCCGCGTTCCGCGCACTTCTCGACGATGCCGAGGAGACGCTCCACCCCGGGAGTGGTAAGGCTCCGCCGCTGGTATTGGGGATTGCCGTTCGCGCTGTCGCTCACGCGCCGCTCCCCGTCCAGGACATTCAATTGCTGCCTGATCAAGGGGCCGGCCATGATGATGGGGGCGAGGGCGTTGTTGAAATCATGCGCGATTCCCGCGGCGAGCGACCCCAGGTTGTCGAGGCGCTGCACGCGGAGTATCTGCTCCTGCGCCTGTTTGCTCTCCGTGATGTCGTGGAAGCAATTGATGGCGCCCGTGATTTGTCCGCGCTCGTCCTTCAGGGGAACTATGTTGACGATGGCGTTGATCCGGGATCCATCGGGACGTTCAATTATGATCTCGAGGTCCTTGGCTCCCGGAATCCTGCCGGCGATCACGTCGGCCATCGGGCACTTATCGTGGGCCATGACCGTGCCGTCGGGACGGTGCAGCTTGTACGAGCCGCAGAACCTGTCGTTGCCGTTGATCTCGCTCGGCCTGACCATCCACAGCTCCACCGCGCGCTGGTTGAACTCGCGAATCAGCCCCGTGGCGTCGCAGGAATAGATGGCGACCGGCCCCAGCTCAAACAGGATCCGGAATCGCTCCTCGCTCGAGCGCAGCGCGACCTGCGTCTCCAGCAGCCGGCGGTAGCGGTTGAGCCGGGTGACCGTGCGCGCGCGCGCGCGAAGCTCGGCGCGGTTGAAGGGTTTGGTGACGAAGTCGTCGGCGCCGGCCTCGATGCCGGCAATTCGAGACACCTGGTCGTCGAGCGCGGTCACCATGATGATCGGCACCTCGGCAAGGCGTGCGTCGGCTCGCATTCGCCGGCAGACTTCGTATCCGTTCATCCCGGGCATCATCACGTCGAGAAGCACGAGGTCCGGAGGCACCTCGGCAGCCAGTTTAAGCGCGGTGGGGCCGTCTGGTGCCTCAACGAGGCAATAATCCTCGTCCTCCAGGAGCTCGCGTAGCGTTTCGCGATTGGCCTCGATATCATCGACCACGAGTATGGTGGGGGTCTTGCTCGACATGGGATTTGGGAATTACCGAGCTACGACTTCCCTTGTGACCAGATTCGCCACCATCTCCGAGAGCGCCTTCAGGCTGACGGGTTTGCTCATGTAGTCAGTTGCGCCCGCCACCAGGCATCGCTCGCGGTCGCCCGGCATCGCCAACGCAGTGAGCGCAATGATGCTAATGTCCGTCGTTGCGGCATCCGCCCTGATATTCAGGATGGCAGTCAGACCGTCCATTACCGGCATCTGAATATCCATGAGAATCAGATCCGGGTGCAATTCGCGCGATAGCTTCACTGCGGCGACACCGTTGTTTGCGTAGTGCATCACATATCCCTTGTCCTCGAGATAGCCCCCGATCGTCTGGATGTTCGCCTCATTGTCTTCGGCTAGAAGGATGACGGGACCGGTTGCAGGAGGCTCCGCGGACTTGGGTGATAACTGCCGGTGGAGCGGCACCGGATCGCGCTGCAGGAATTCGGCGAGCTGAATGCGAGTGACGGGCTTCGTGAAATGCGTTGCGGCACCGAGCGACCGGGATTTTTCCGGCTCGTCGACCACGGAGACTACGGCCACGGGTATGTGCCGAGTGCCGGGGTGCTCCTTCAGCCGAACCAGCGTCACCCAGCCGCTGTCGCCGGGCAGCTGGATGTCGAGGAGGATGACATCCGGCCGCTCATGCAGTACCCTGTCCACGGAAATGTCACCGCGTCCGTGGAGGGTGACCTCCAGGCCAAGCTCGGTAAGGTAATTCGCCAGGATTGATCCCGAAGTGGGGTCGTCCTCGATCACGAGCGCCCTGTGGCACGCCCGGCGATCGGAGTTGTCAATGGGACCGGATACGCGCGCGGACCCCATCACTGCTTCAAGGGGCAATGTTACAATGAACCTGCTTCCCTTGCCGAGTTCGCTCTCGAGCCTCACGCTGCCGCCGTGCAATTCAGCCAGCTTGGCGACCAGCGCCAGGCCCAACCCGGTGCCCTCCTGGGAGCGGGTGAGTCCCGAATCCACCTGGGTGAAGGCGCGAAACAGCTTGCCCTCGTTTTCCGCCGATATGCCGATTCCGGTGTCCCACACCGTAAATTGCATCACGTCCTTTCCCGGCGGCACCTCCACGGTCAGCCCTATGTGCCCGTCATTTGGAGTGAATTTCACCGCGTTGGTGAGCAGGTTCACAAGGATTTGCTTCAGGCGCTTGGGGTCGGCGGAGAATTTCTCCACGTCACCGTCATGCTTGAATGTGACGCTGATATTCTTCTGCATCGCCTGCGTCCGCACGAACAGAAGGCAGCTCTCGCAGAATTCCTGCACGATTACGGTGTCCGGGTTCAGCTCAAGGGTGCCGGACTCGATCTTCGAGAGGTCGAGGATATCGTTGATGAGCGTGAGCAGGTGCTTGCCGCTGGCGTGAATCGTGGTGACGGACTTTATCTGGCGCGGGGTGAGCGTGCTTGTGAACTGCTCAAGGAGCGCCTCGCTCAGGCCAAGGATGGCGTTGAGCGGGGTCCTCAGCTCGTGGCTCATGTTGGCGAGGAATTCGTCCTTGAGCCTTCCAGCCTGGTCGAGCTCTGCGTTGGCGCGGGTCAATCCCTCGTGCAATCGCTTCATGGATTCCTCAGCGGCCCTCTTTTCCGTAATGTCGCGCGCGGCGGCAAACACGCCCTGCAGCTTCCGGTTGCGATCGTAAAACGTGGACGCGTTGTAGGAAACCAGCGTCTCGACGCCATTCAGGGCTCGCGCGGTGAGTTCGTAGTTTGTGACCTTGCGTTCGCTTAGCACCAGCTTGATGCCCGCGATGGCCCTAGCCGGGTCTGTGAAGTAGCTCTTGAAGGGAGCGCCGATCAGCTCGTCGCGCGAGCAGCCGGTGAGCGTCACCATCTGATTGTTGACATCCGTGATGATGCCAAGGGGATCTGTCGTCATCAGCGCGTCCATGCTCGATTCAATGAGGGAGCGCGTGTAGAACTGCTGGTCGCGCAACCGCTGATCGAGCTTCATCCGCTCCTCCTCGATCTCCTTGCGCGCGGTGTTGTCTGTGCCGATCAGGAGGTAGCCGATGATGGCGCTCTGCGCGTCGCGCAGGGCCGTGACGGAGACGACCGCGGGAAGGCGGCTTCCGTCCTTGCGGATATAGGTGAGCTCATAGATGTCCTCGATCCCGC